>Ga0247841_10000134_pt1 | contig 197762 bp, 199 predicted proteins | sample LaCruzMarch2015__2_FD_192410 | JGI IMG/M metagenome (GOLD analysis project Ga0247841, IMG submission 192410) | Freshwater microbial communities from meromictic Lake La Cruz, Castile-La Mancha, Spain - LaCruzMarch2015_18m | ecosystem: Environmental > Aquatic > Freshwater > Lake | place: Spain... | reverse complement strand
GGAGGTTAAGCAGGAACCGGGTGTTGAAAAAATCAGCAATTATTTGTATATATTTTTTGAGAAAGAGATTTAGAAGATTTAATCGACTAAATTACTAAAATACAGGTCTTAAGTTGACACCTATGCGACTTGGGTGGGAACAAAAATCCCTTTCCCCTCTCTTTTTCGTCTAAAAAAAAGTTTGACCCTAATCGTTTCTCTTTTCCTTATTCTTTCTTCGTTCCATTATAACCTCCCTGAGTTCATCTTTAAACATTTGATCAAAATGAATATATTTGGCAAGTTGTTCTGTTGTTAGAAGGGATTTCACTAAGTTAATATGTTCATACCGCTGAATAACGATACTCTTCTCCACCTCGAGATACTCGTTAATTGCTTTTTTAACTTCATTGCTTCCGGATTTATCTTCAGTGATGCCTTTTTGAATAAATTTTTCAAGGCTGTCAAGCTTAGCAACTGATTCACGTCTTTTTTCTACGAATATTTTCCTCTTTTGAAAGAATTTCGTGGATGCTTCTTCGTCTAATTCAAGACAGTCTATCAGTTTGACACGCTCAATCTGATCAATTTTCCTGAACATGTGGCGCCTTCCTTGAGACTGCAGAGAGACTACCCCTAAAAAAAGTACAAAAAATAGCAATAATCTGATTTTCATTTTTGATTCCTTTTGAAAATTTTAACGTTCCATTTCTTTAATAACGGTGTCAAGTTCCTCTTCAGACAGATCTTTAATATTATATGCGATATAATCCTCTGGAATGAAAATATCATCCACATCCTTCTGTTCTATCCCTAATCCGGACAATAAATCCTCGTAAACACCTTGTATTAGATACTCATCTTGAATCGATTCAATACCGGCATCAGTTTCAGTCCCCAGCGCTAATTCCAGGTCCCTTGTGTTCTCTATAATTAATGAATCACTCCCGTTTCTGAAAAATAATGCCCATATTAATAAAACGGATATCAGAGATACAGCCCCGGCTCCGCGTAATGAAAGCATAAAATCATAAACAGATGCAAGAACGTTTTTAACAATACTCTTTATTCCTTTTTCATTAGCTAATTTCGCCCTGAATTCAGGTATGATATTAGAGAAATAATCAGGTGCAGGGTCCCCTTTAACAGGAGTTTTTAATTTTTCAAACCTGCTCTGAATACTTGAAAATAAATCACGAAGCACTTTATCACTGCTTAGCTCTTTTTCAAAAGCTTCCCTATCCTCCTGCAGCATTACTCCGTCAAGGTATTCGATTATTTTCTTTTCATTATTATACATATTTTTTGCTCATAATTTCATTTACTTTTGCAAATGCATGGTGATAATTTGCCTTTAGGCCGCCAACGCTTTTACCGGTTATTTCTGAGATTTCTTCATAGCTCATTTCATCAAAATGTCTCATTATAAATATTTCTCTTTGTTTTGATGGGAGTTCTCTGAGCACAATATCGAGAATATTAAGCTTTTCTCGGTTTTCGAGATCCTTTTCCAAGTCTGTCTGATCCCTTGCAATATTTTCCTGTCCGAAAAATGCATTCTCTCCATCGGAATTAATTGAAAATATCTCTTTTAACCTCCTCTTTTTAAGAAAATTGAGTGTCCTGGTTGTGATAATCCGGTATAACCAGGTAGAAAAAGATGACCGGAACTTAAAACTTTTCAAACTTTTATAAAGAACAAGCATCACTTCCTGAACAATTTCATCGGCATCCATGTGATTTCCGCTCATTTTTCTGGCATGCCAGTAAATCTTCTGCTGATATCTCCTTATAAGCAGATTGAAGGAAGCTTCATCACCTTCATTAAACCGCCTAATTAATGAAAAATCGTTCTCTTTTTCAGACATTATTTCTTTCAGTGTTCTCTCTTTAGACAATTGATCATGAATTATGGTTTAATTGAATTTTTTTATTCCAAATGTAACAACTTTAAACCCTTTTTCAAAAGCATCTGTCTAATATTCGAAATCAATTAATTTTATGAAAGGTTTATTATGCGATTACACAGATTTGTAACAGCAGCATTTGTTCTGTTTCTTTTTTCCACTACTTTTATCACTGCCCAAAAGGGTGATTGCTGCGCTATGCAAAAACGTTGCAATCTTTCCGATTCTCAGATTGAGTCGGTTAAGAGTCTCAAGAGTACTCTTGACAAGGATATGATTGACTTGAAAGCCGACATGGAAAAATTAAAACTTGAAAAGAAAGATCTTTATAAAGGTGATAATTTTTCTAAATCAACATTAAAAACCCTTGAAGAGAAAATCATTGCCCAGCAGACAAAAATACGAATGAGGCATCTTGATTTCAGAATGGGTGTTTATGATCTTTTGGATGATAAACAGAAGGAAGAATGGAAAAATACTGCAGGTGATTGTGGTAACGGTATGATGAAAGAGAAGAAGAATGACTGCATGAAGCACAAAAAGAATTGTAAAGGCAAGTGTTAATCAGGAAATAGTCAGACATGACGAACACTTATTGATGAATCCCTTACATAAAAAAATGGCTGTATGAGAATTAATCATACAGCCATTTTTCATTTTTAAGATCAAATTATTTTTGAACCCATCAGTCCGTTAGATAACTGAGATCTGCTGACTGACTTGATCACTTCATGAGGACCATTTTTTTCAGAGATGAAAAATTTTCTGATGCTAATTTGTAGAAATATATACCCGAAGCAAGATTAATAGCATTAAAATCAACAGAATGATAACCCACCGATAGATTAGAATTGATCAAATCAGTTACTTTTTCTCCCAAATTATTGAATACTTCGAGAGTGACGTATGAATCATTAGCAATATAGAAACTGATTTTGGTAACAGGATTAAATGGATTTGGATAGTTCTGTTCCAGAATAAAGTCTTTTGCTGCAATTTCAGGTTCAACACTTGTGGGATTAACAACCTGAACACTAAAATTACCGGCGAAATTCCACTGATTCTTTTTACTGACTCCGGTAGCGTACAAAGTCTGGGTTCCGATTACAGCGGGAGCAGTGTACTTAAATGAGTAAGTCATACTTCCGGAAGTATATGAACCTTTTGCAAGATGAGTTAATTCAGAATTCATCACTTGAAGTTTAGTATCGGAATTTAATAAAGTCCCGTTAGAAGCAGCAATATCTACACCGGTACCAGTCCCATTTCCTCCGGTTATTACAACAGTATAATTCCCTGTCTGACCGGGATTCAGTGATGTTGGTCCGGAAATTACCACCTGAACTACTGCGGACAGTGATCCATGGCATGAAGTACAGCCGGATGAGTTTGTTTTTAGAGTGAAACCGCTTATACCACCGGGATACGGAAAAAGTAACATTGAAGAGAATAAAATAATAGAAACACAAATTAAAGATTTCATTTTGCCCTTGAAATTTATGAATAATTAAACAATTAATAATTTATAGAAAACATTTATTAAAAATAACTAAATCACCAAAATTCTGCAAGAACTATATTGCTGAACTATGATAACTATGACAGCCATCACATCCCCTTTTCTCTGTCCGATATTTAACTTAAATCCCCCTGCTGCGGTCTCAGAACTAATTCCTCGACAACCAAATTCCCCTCATTCTTAAAACTCCATACTATTGCTTTCGCAACTTCTTCCGTCTGCATCATTCTGTCACCGTATTTTTTTCGAACGTTTTCAGTCCAGATACCGGTCTCTGTTGCTCCCGGATATACGTTTACTATACTTATTTTATCTTTTCTTACTTCCTCACGAAGTGATTCGGTATACCCCTGTAATCCTTGTTTAGAGGCTGCGTATGCGCTGCTATTAGTGAAAACTTTTTTATTCACGATTGAAAGGATATTGATTACTGTCCCCCCGCCCTGTTCTTTCATCACCGGTAGAACGGATTTGATTGTGTAAATCGAACCGAAAAGGTTTGTTTCAATGATTACCCTTATATCTTCAAAAGAATCATCCATGGCTGTTTTGAAAGAGGATACCCCTGCCGAATTGATAAGGCAGTCAATCCTTTTGTGAGTACCTATAATATTGTCCCTTGTTTTAGTGACCTGCTCAAGATTACTTACATCACACTGATGAATTGATATTTCTATACCTTCTGAATGGAGGGATTCTTTTATTTTTTTTAGCGAATCTGTTCTTCTTGAAGTCGCACATACAGTATAACCGTTACGGGCAAATTCCACCACACAGGCTTTTCCAATTCCACTGCTCCCTCCGGTTATCCAAACTACTTTGTTTTTATTCATCCCATCACCCTACATTATTAATTATCTATTATAACTTAATCAGATTTAAAAATTCCATCCTCGTTTTCGGATCATCCTGGAAAGCTCCAAGCATAGAGCTTGTGGTAGCAGATGAATTTTGTTTTTCCACCCCGCGCATTGCCATGCACATGTGGAAAGCTTCCACTACAACTCCAACACCTTGGGGAGTCAGATATTTATTTAAAGTATATGCTATCTCCTGCGTCATTCGCTCCTGAACTTGAAGACGTCTGGCAAATACTTCAACAATTCTTGGAATTTTACTTAGTCCCACTATTTTCCCGTTTGGAATATAAGCCACGTGTACTTTCCCGTAAAAAGGAAGAAGATGATGCTCACACATAGAATAAAAATCAATATTTTTTACTACGACCATCTCATCGTATTCTTCTGTAAAAATTGCCTTGTTAAGGACCTGTTCGATATCAGCATGGTAGCCGCTCGTCAGGTACTCGTATGCCTTTGCTACTCTCTCAGGTGTGCTAAGTAACCCTTCACGTTCTGTATCTTCACCTATCTCGCGCAGGATCCCCTTAACATATCCCTTGATTTTTTCATTTTCCATACAACTCTCCTTTATATTCGATATAGTTATTTTCGGTTTCATAGAGCTTAATAGAATAAAGCTTCCCTGCAGGAATTATTTCAAAAAGCTCTTTCCAGATTGCTATACAGATATTTTCTGATGTTGGTATTATATTTTTTAAAAAATCAACATCAAGATTCAGGTTTTTGTGATCTAATTTATCAGTCACATTATCTTTGATAATTTTTTTTAGTTTTTTCAGATCAAGCAGGTAACCTGTTTGGGGGTCTACTTCACCTGAGACTTTTACTTCAAGGACATAATTATGACCATGCCCATTGGGGTTTGAACATTTATCATAAATCTCGCAATTTTTGGCTTCACTTAACCCCGGATTGAATAACCTGTGGCTTGCTGAGAATACTTCACGTCTCGTGATGTATATCATTTCTTATCCTTAAGAGCGGCCATTACTTCTTCCGTATGCCCGTCTACTTTTACTTTTGAAAATATTTTTGCAATTTTACCGGTTTCATCAATAATTACTGTAGTCCTTTCCACTCCCATATACTTGCGCCCATACATGCTTTTCTCTTTCCATACCCCATAAGCTTCCAGGACTTTCTTTTCCGGATCGGCAAGAAGGCTGAAACCGAGCTTAAACTTATCTGCAAATTTTTTATGACTCTCAACACTATCGGGACTTATACCGAACACGGTAGCATTAATTCTTCCAAATTTTGGTAAATTCTCGCTAAAACTGCATGCCTCCTTTGTACATCCGCTTGTGTTATCTTTCGGATAAAAATAAAGGACTATTTTTTTTCCTGCGAAATCAGCCAAATTAACTGCTTTTCCGTCTTGATCTTTTAATTTTACTAAGGGTGCTTTTTTACCTGCTTCAATCATTTCGAACTCCTTTAATATTGTTTCATTTTTAAGTCAACAGTTAACCCCCAGTGTGCAATTCCTCCCCTCAGATTAATAATATTCGTATAACCCTGTTTAACCAGAAAATGACATACACTCAGGCTTCTGTTTCCATGATGACAATAGATTACTAACTTTTCTTCTTTACCTAATTTTGGATAGTCTGAAGAAATTTTACTCAAAGGGAATAGCTCGCATCCTTCAATGCGAGCTATTTTATGTTCCCAATTTTCGCGAACATCGATCAATCTTACTTTTTCCTCCGAGTCAAGTATTCCCTTAACTTCATGAGGATTCAAATTCTGAACCATTTTTCTTTGTTCTCTAGCTTTTAAGAGCAGCTTTAATATTTTCATAATTTGGCTCCTCACCTGGATTTTCAAGAATCTCTATGTATTTCAGCTTTCCTTCTCTGTCAACAACAAAAGCTGAACGCTTTGCAACTCCGTGGAAATCCAGTTTTCCGGGGACGAATACATCGTAATGCGCTCCGTATGCCTTAATTACTTCCTTATTAAAATCACTGACCAAAGTGAAATTTAAGTTGTATTTGTTTTTCCACATATTAAGAGCGAAAGGACTATCCACGCTTAAACCGATGATTTCGGCATTTAGCTCGGAATATTTCGAATAGTCATCTCTCATAATGCACATTTCCTTCGTGCAAACAGCAGTATCTGCCAGAGGGAAAAACATTAAAACAACATTCTTTCCTTTGAATGATGATAATGTAACTGGTTCTACGCTTGAACTGAATAATGTAAAATCGGGGGCCAAATCGCCAATTTTTAAAGACATATATACTCCTTTTGTGTTAAAATAAATTGTATTTCAAATTTAAACAATTTCAGGTTAATTTAGTTCAATTCTAATAGAATATTTTGTTAGTTCTGATGTTTTTAATGGTTATTCTCCCCTAACCCGTGTGGATAATTGAAAATCATCCTTTATCTGACTGATAGATATCCCTGTTTAAGATTCCCTAAATCCTAATTTTTCTTCCTGATACAATTCCTCCCTCAATAGTTGCAGGAAGTCCGGTATCAGTCCAGTCCCCCGCAATATGCAAATTTCTTAAAGGATGCCGGATCTTTCTTTTCCTCATTCCTTCGGGATTAAGTACAATTGTAGCACGTTTTTCTTTTATCACACGTGCTGAGGTTAAGTCACCCTGCTTCAGATTCAAATATTGGCTAACTTCTTCTTTCGTTTTATCTATTATCTCTTCACTGCTTAAATCAATCCACTTATCGGCTCCGCTTAAAACAACACTTATAAATTCTCCGTGATTAAAAACCCAGTGAATGTCAGATTCGACTATTGAATAAAGTGGTTCTGTCAGGTGATTGTTATTTATCTTTAGATAAACCGTAATTATGGGAGAATACTGATATTCAAGACTTCCGGGAGAAAATAATTTCTCTAATCCTTCAATCTTTTGCAGAGAATGGGGGGGTACGGCAAGCACTAATTCATCAAATTCTATCTTACCGCGCTTCGAAGTAGAGATGCTTTTAGCCCTATTTCCCTCAACTATGACTTTTTTTACCGGCTCGGAACAATAAATCTTAACTCCCCTCTTCTCTAATAATGCAACTGACTTTTCAACAAACAGTTTGCTTAAACCGGTTTTGGGAATTATTAGATTGCTCCCCTTCTTTCCACTTAAAAATACTTCTTTTAGAACCCTGATGAATATTTCAGCTGAAGCTTTTTCCGGATGTGTATTCATGGTACTTACAACAAGCGGCTCCCAAAGCACATCACTGATTCTCCTGCTCTGCTTATTTTCATTGAGCCATTCAACTACTGTCCTGTCTCGAAAGTCTGTTTCGGTCGTGACGATTAACTTTACAAACAAATTGAGCGCACTTAATCTTTCCCGGAATGAAATTATCTTGAAATTGAGTATTGCACTCAGCAAATTAAATGGATAAATTTTACTTTCACTTTTGAGAAATGTTATTTTCCCGTTTATCTCTGCAAATGGAATTTTCAGATCATCCTGAATTAGTAAACCGTCCGTCCCTCCGGTCTCTTCAAGGAATTTTAGAGTTTCCCTGTAACATCCCATTAGCAAATGCTGACCGTTGTCAATCTCGGAACCGAATTGAGGATCATAAAAAGATCGCGCTCTTCCTCCCAACAAGGGAGCAGCTTCAATTAATTCAACTTGGTGATTATTTTTGGAAAGAAATACAGCAGCAGAAAGACCGGTTACGCCCCCCCCGGCTATAACAATTTTTTTCATTGATAGACTAAATTGTATTTCACCCAGACTCCGAGTGCAATACCCACTTTCTCAATTTTATTTACTTTAACAGGTTTATTGAATATGTCAAAATTATTTTGAGCAATACGGTCGAGTAGACGGTGATATATATGTTGCATTGCCCTGGCAGCGAACATCGAAGCTTTGTCATCAATATTTAGCAGATGTGTGGCTCTTTCAAAATACTGATTTGCTCTTTCGGATTCAAATCTCATCAGGGATACGAAATTCGTGTTGTAAACATTATCAAGAAGTTCTTGTTCAGTATAATGGAAACGGTGCAGGTCCTCTAAAGGTAAATATATCCTGTTCTTCTTTGCATCCTTCTTCACATCTCTTAAAATATTTGTAAGTTGAAGTGCAATCCCCAGATTTTCGGCAAAGTCAACTGCAGATTTATGTTTATATCCGAAAATCTCGATGCACATTAAGCCGACTGTGGATGCAACTCTGTAACAGTATAATCTTAAATCTTCGAAATTCTCATAGCGGTTGAAATGCAGATCCATCTCCATCCCTTTTATCAGGTTAAAAAAGGGCTCAAGCGGTATGTTGAATTGATTTATGGTTTTTCCAAGAGTATTCAGAAGAGAGAACTCAGATTCACCTTTCATGGCCAGTTCAAATTCACATCTCCATTTCGAAAGTGTCTGCCATTTCATCTCCTCTGTCATTATGTCTTCGTCAACAATGTCATCGGTCTTGCGACAGAAGGCATATACAGTATTCATAGCATCCCTTTTTGCAGCAGGGAGAAGGTTAAAAGCATAATAAAAACTGCTTCTACTTTCCTTGGATATGTTTTTTGCTTCTGACATAAATAAACGGATTAAAAAATATAAATATAAAGTCTAATTTATTAACTTTTGGTCTTTTATTCAATACATTAAAATTATTTTTTTCGATTTTGTTGAGAATCTTCTCTCCTCCCCCGATGGTCCATAATATTTCAAGTTTGAAAAGTCCGGATAAATAAGGGATTAATTCTCTCCCTTCATAAAACATTATTCTTATTCTCTCAAGATTAAATTTTACAACTTCCCTGAAATTTGCAGTGAACATACTATTCTTAAAGTCACTTTCGGAAACGGAATATTCCTTCAATTCCGATTCAGGAATATATATCCTTCCTTTTTTATGGTCTTCAGTCACATCCTGCAAAAAATTCGTCAGTTGAAGTGCAGTGCAGATTCTATCGGAATAATTAAATGCTTTCTCATCACTTACATTAAATAACTCCAGCATCAGCCTGCCAACCGGATTAGCAGACCGCCGGCAGTAATCCAGAACTTCATCGTAACTCTTGTAACTTTTTTTTGTTATGTCCTGAGTAAAAGCGCTCAGTAAATCAAAAAAATAATCAGTACTAAGACTACATTCCCTTATAGTTTTGTGCAACGCAGCAAATTCGGGAGATGAATATTTTCCGCTTAAAGCATCTCTGAAAGAATCCTCAAACTCCGCTAATTCTTTCATCCTTCTCTCTTCATCTCCGCCCCCGGATGTATATACCTCATCGGCTATGTCATCAGCAGTTCTGGCAAACCAGTATATGATTGCAACATGCTTTTGTAATCTCTTTGGAATTAAAAAGGAAACTACGGGAAAATTCTCATAATGATTTTTCGCAAACTGGATTGAATCTTTATATGTTCGCTCTGTAGTATGAATAATTTCGGCTTATATAAATAATTTGAAATTTTGCTCTTTTGACACACATTGAAAGTCAATCTACCGACTGACTTTGTGCCCGAAAGGGGACTCGAACCCCTACGAAGTCTTCTTCACTAGACCCTGAACCTAGCGCGTCTACCAATTCCGCCATCCGGGCAAATTTCATATTCAAAAATAACACTTTAAAAGATATTTTCCAATTAATCCAACGCGCAGGCTGCTTCTGATTCTGTTATGAGAATAATAAAATTGAACTGCTCACCACTCGCTGCCTGTCCTCTCCTCGTTGGAGCTCCCTCCCCCGCCTCCGTGGAATGTGCAAAATCCTGGTTTCTTTTTGGTGTTTATCAAATCCGAAACAGTTTCAGAGCATCCGCTTGTTGCAAGTTTTGCATCTCCCATATCAATTGAATACTTGCAGAACTTAGCAGATTCAACTTCCTCATCAATCTTAAAATATTCAAGCGGTATATTTAGTTGCTTATAAGTAGCCTCCATGAATTTAGCCCAGATAGGCATGGATGCACGCGCTCCCTGCCCGTACCATCCGTTAAACCTTACTCGTCCGTCATCAAATCCGGTCCAGACTGTTCCCACCAGTTGCGGAGTAAAACCGACAAACCATGCATCCCCGAAATCCTGTGTAGTTCCTGTTTTTCCCGCTGCAGGCCTGTGGAAAAATTCTCTTGACCTTGCTCCTGTTCCATATTCCAGAACATCCTGCATCATATTGGTAATAATGCTTGCTGTCTGCGGACTTATCGCCTCTCTGTATTCAGGTTTGAATTCATCTACCATCATTCCGTTGCGGTCTTCAATTTTCAAAATTGTAATCGGACTGATGTAAACTCCTTTATTTGCAATGGTCTGATAAGCGCTGTTTAACTCCATGGGTGACACTTCAGCCGTCCCTAATGCAATTGAAGGATAACTCGGCAGTTGCGAATTAATCCCCATCCTCCTTGCAAATTTTACAACCTGTGATGGGGGAGCCATATCGGATACCGTGAGTTTGGCTGCGATTATATTTACAGATAATGCTAATCCCCTCCTGAGTGTCATATATCCCCCCTCTGAAAAATCACTGTTGCTGGGCGACCACCCGTTGTAGTTGAATTTCTGATTTAAGAGCGAATATGCGGGATAATATCCGTTATCAATAGCAACTGTATAGACAATCGGCTTAAATGATGAACCGGGTTGTCTCCTTATTTGAGTCACGTGGTTTAGACCATACATGAATTTCTGATCATTACCTCCTACTAAAGCACGTATCTGTCCTGTTTTTACATCAGCAACTACAAATCCGGTCTGAACTGTACTCTCGACTTTTTTTACTGAATCAATAAAACTTTTGTTGCCTTTTAATCTTTTATAAACTAAGCTCTTAGCTGTTTTATCTGTTGCAGTCCGGTATTCGGGATTGTTCCTTATGGCCTTGTCAACCAAAGCATTCAGCGTTCCCTGATTACTTTCCCATTTCCAGTTTTTATCAAATAAATCCTGGTACTCTTTAAGGTGATCAGCTGCCACTTTATTCGCTATCCGCTGCATTCTCATATCCAGCGTAGTGTAAATCGTTAACCCGTCCCTGTAGAGATCATAACCGTAGCGGTCCGCCATTGCAATCATTTGCTGCCTTATATGTTCCAGAAAATGAGTTGCTTCGCTTCTCGATTTAACCTTCTGTCCTCTGGCAAGAACTATTGGTTCCCTTCTCAGTTTTTCAAATTCATTTTTCGAAAGCTTCGCTGTATTCACAAGATTCTGCAGAACAATGTTTCTCCTGCGTAACGCATTGTCATATTTGAATTCAGGATCGTAATTGACTGATGATTTTAACAGTGCAACAAGCAAAGCCGATTCATTTACGGTCATTTCTTTTGCTTTCTTGTCGAAATATATATTTGCTGCAGATTCAACACCGTAAGCTCCTTTACCGAAATAGGAGACATTGAGATACAGTTCCAGTATCTCTTTTTTCGTAAAGTTCTTTTCAATCTGTATTGAGGTAATCCACTCTCTTATTTTCCTGACGAAAGTGTCTAATGCATTTTCATCTTGCGATTTTAAGTTATAGAGATTTTTGGAAAGCTGCTGGGTTATTGTGCTTGCACCTTCCCGCGAAAAAGTCAAAATATTTTTCGCAATGGCTTTTATAAGTCTGTCTATATCAACACCCCAGTGATTATAAAATTTCCTGTCCTCTGTTGCTATCAATGCTTCAATAAGGACTTTTGGGACACTGTCAATATTACTCTCAATCCTGTTTTCAATAAAAAACTGTCCGATGAGTTCACCGTCTATTGAATATACTTTACTCGCGAGGGACGGTTTGGGATTTTCTAATTCTTCCAGTGAAGGGAGTCCCAGAATTACATATACCATCAGGGCAGCAAACAGCACTAAAAACGCTGCAACCGCATACTTCAGTCTGCGGTTCTTGGATGTATTTTTCCGCTGTGGTTTATTATTTATACCATTTATATTATCAGATGCCATACTATCAGGTCATTTCCAATCAATTATTTCAAAATTATCATTAACAAATTTTCCGTAACATGGTTCTTTTAACCATGTCCCTAAATTTATATATGTTCCAAGTTTATATTTAATAAACTTCCTTGTATGCAGATGCCCGAAAATCACGAAATCATGCCCGGCATCAATCATTTCCCTGGCTTTCTCTGTTAGTCCGTCAAGCTCACCGTAATCTTTTTTAGATGTGTAATCCCGGCTCTTTTTGCTCATCCCGCTTGCTATTTTTATTCCAAGGTCTGGATGAATTATCGAAAACATCCACTGGGCAATTCTGTTCCTCAGAACTTTTTTTACCACCATATAACCGTAATCGTTCTTAACCATTCCGTCACCGTGACCGAGAAAGAACTTCCTTTCGTTGAGAGTAAGACTCACTTCGCCGTGATAAAGTTTTATTCCGAGCTCCTTTTCAAAAAAATCCCTGTGGAGAAAATCATGATTCCCAATAAAGTAATCCACTTTTACCCCCTTCTGAACAAGATTATGCAATGCATTCAGTGTTCTGAAATAACCCTTTTGGTAAACCCTCTTATACTCGAACCAGTAATCAAACAAATCCCCCATTATAAAGAGTTCATCGCAGTTTCCTGATGCATACTCAAGGAACGCTATAAGTTTGTCTTCCTTCGTCCTCTCTTTTTCCCGGTCTTCCAGCCCGAGGTGAATGTCTGAAATAAAGAAATATCTCTTCTCCTCTCCGCTCATCTATTCTTCCTTCTGGATAAATGATGCCAGAATGTGAGTATCCGGGTCGAATGCAATTTGTTCGATTTCATCTTTGAGCTCTATACGGAATAACTCCTCTCTCTTATTCAATCTTAATTTAATAATTTCGTCCGAATTATTTTTGTAATAGATTTTTATTCTGATAGGGATATCATAAACTATGGACTGTTCCTGAATTTGGCGCAGTTCTAAGTCCAAATATAATTTATTCTTTTCTTTTTTCAATACTTTGCCATATTCAATCATGGGGATACCCTCTCCCGTGAAGACCCACTGATCAAAGAATTTCGTCAGATCTTTTCCTGACATCTTTTCTGCAAGAGCCTTAAAATCATTAGTGCTTGCGTTTTTGTATTTGTAAGTTTCAAAATAGTTCCTCAGAAGCGCAAAAAATGTATTCTCCCCTATCTCGTTTCTTAACATGTGCAGTACCCAAGCCCCCTTGTCATAAACCGTTTTACTGAACAGTTCCTCAGGATTGTATAGTGTCCCGTTAAAATAGATTGAATAAAACCTGTTCATTGCCCCGGAAAGACCCCCCTTTCCATAAAGAGCTTCGTCATATAGTGCTTCGGAATATGTCGCAAATCCTTCATTCAACCAGATATCCTTCCACGTTGCAGGGCCCACCGCATTCCCCCACCACTGATGCGCAAGCTCGTGAATAAGTATATCATTAAAATACTTCCTGCCTGTCGATAAATTGTACCCTACCGACGTAATAGTCTGGTGCTCCATTGCTCCGCTCATCCACAAAAATTCCGTAACTCCGTATTTTTCTTCGATAAAAGGATACTCCCCGAATAGTTCCGCGAATACTTTTATCATTTGCGGGTGATCCTCCCAATCAGTTTTCGCCTCTTCCAGATGATTAATAACAGGGAAATAATGTATATCCATTTTCTGGTTTAATAAACCTGTATATGTATCTTCAAAATGGGCATACTTTGATGTATTTAGGGAAATCAAGTATGTGGATATCGGGTATATCGTTTTCCAGTAATATGTCTTTTTATCATTTGAAGAATTCACACTTATTAATTTTCCGTTAGATATGGAAACTAAATTAGAATCTGCTGTGATCCTCATGTCAAGCAGTACCTTATCCGTCGGAATATCATTTGACGGAAACCATCTGCTTGCGGAAATCGGTTCATTAATCGAGTAAACAAGGGGGATTTCATTTATCTCTCCAAACACAAATGATGTATAATCCTCCATTAAAGGTGTGCCGCTGTAGACAATCGAAATCCTGAATGTGTCTTTTTCTGTAATAGCGCAGGGAATGAAAATTTTATTGTCACTTCTGGTATATCTCTGTTCATTATTATTCATCAGGAGTGTGGAGATAGCCATATTATCATAGAAATTGAATACAATAGTATCAAGTAATGTTACTTTCGAAATTCCTGTTATTAAAGCCCTGCCGTCAATTTTCTTGTTTTTTATGTCAAGGGAAATCTCAAGGTCGTAGTGCAATATGTCCAGTGACAGTTGCTTTGCGTGGACATAATTATCTTCCTCATTGCGAACATTCCTGAAAGTGATTTCATTGCTTCTGTTGCATGCAAGTGATTGGAGAGCTGAGTCCCCGGAGAAACCGATTAGTAAAAATAAAATGTAAAGTATAACGCTCTTTTTCAAAATAATTATTCGTCCCCTGTTATCCGATTATATAAAAATATAGAATGAGCAGGAGATTAACTCCAATAAACGAACCGAATCCGGCCACTACATTTGATCTTAAATCCTTATGCCCCACAAAAATACTTAAAGCAAATTTTAACAATGTGTTGGAGAGCAGTGCTAACAGGATGCTTTTTGCAGCGGTTATTTCACTGAAACTTACTCCTGCTAATTGTGAAACAGAAAGCACAATAGCATCAATATTGGGCAGTCCTGACACAAAACTTACAATTAGAATCCCTTTTTCACCGAAATAAAGGGATGATAGTTTTGAAACTACCAGAATTACTCCGAATATGACACCAAATAGCAAAGCGCTCTTTAATTCAAAAGGATTACTTACCACTTTATCACTCGCAACTACCTGCTTCGTCTGTCGCCATAACACCATGCTGTTTATAATACCGGTAGCAGTTAAAATAATTATCGGTATAAGCATCGTCATTGCAAGATTGGTGTTTACTACAAAAATTTCAATAAAAACCTTTGGATAGACAACCGTACAGGCAAGAATAATACCCGCTGCGTAATTCTTGACAATCGCTACATTCAGTTTGCTTTTTTTGGTATATGCGAATGTCAGCGCTGTGCTGGATACAAACCCGCCGAATAAACCTGTATATTTGATCCCTTTCTGGTATCCGATAAACTTTGTAAGAAGATATCCCAAAAAACTGATACCGGCAATAAAAATTACCATATACCAGACTATTCTCGGGTTAAGAATGTTATAAGGGCCTAAAGTTTTATTAGGTAAAAGCGGTAAAATTATTATCGTAACGAGTAAGAGTTTTAATACTGCGAATATATCTTCCTCGTTTATCTTCTCAACAAATGTGTGTATCTGCATTTTTAGTGAGAGTATTGCAGCCATAATAATTGCAATAATCGCTGAAAGGAGTATTATATTCCAGAATATTAAACTGCTTAGGATAAAAACAAGTATTGCGGCAAGCTCGGTAGTAATCCCCAACTGGCCCTCTTTTGCCGTTACATAATATGATATGCTTACAATCATCACAAATGATATGAAGAATATGGAGTAAAGCCAAATGTATGTCATTGATGCAATCATTGCGGCTAAGAATCCGAATAATGCAATTATGGGGAATGTTCGCGCGCCTGCAAAACTGTTCTGCTCCCGGCCGCGGGCAAATTCCCTCTCCAGCCCTATTAGCATCCCGATAAGGATCGCTATTCCAAGGCGCTGGGCTAATATTCCTATCTCGGGAAGTGCAAATTCAAAACCATGAGTCAGGAAATATTTTGATGCTGTTTGTAACGAATCAATCATTATTTTATGTATACCGTTTTTATATTTACAAATTCTTTAATTCCGTATAAGGAGAGTTCCCTTCCGAATCCTGATTCCTTCACTCCGCCGAATGGTAATCGTGGATCAGATTTGACAAATGCATTCACAAAACAGGAGCCTGCTTCAATTTTGTTCCTAGCTATTTCCTCTCCCCTTTTAACATCTTTTGTAAAGACTGCTGCTCCCAGGCCAAATACCGTATCATTCGCAGTTTTTATTGCCTCTGCCTCATCTTTGACTTTTATAACGGATGCAACCGGCCCGAACAATTCCTCATGATATGCCGGCATTCCCCGTGATACGTTCACAAGTATCGTCGGAGGATAATACGCCCCTTCGCCTCCGGGTATCTCCCCTCCCAGAATAATTTTAGCTCCGAGTTCCTGACTCAGTTTTACCTGCTGATGCAGTTCATCCCGCAGATCCTCCCTTGCCTGAGGCCCAAGATCGTTTGTTCCATCCATCGGATCCCCCATTCTTTTAGCCTTCATTTTTTCATAAAATAGCTTAACGAATTTTTCATAAACAGGTTCCACTACGATAAATCTTTTTGCTGCAATGCAGCTCTGCCCTCCGTTCAGCAAACGCGCGGTGGTGCAGGAGTCCGCAGCTGCTTCAAGATCCGCATCCTCCAGGATTATGTACGGATCACTTCCCCCGAGTTCAAGCACTACTTTTTTAAGTACCTTTACTGCCGCTGTTGCCACACTTATTCCGGCCGGAGTACTTCCCGTAAGCGTTACCCCTTTTATTGATTTATGGTAAATTACTCCTTCCACTTTTTTTGAACCGATAAGCAAAGTTGTAAAAACTCCCTTCGGAAATCCCGCGTCGGTAAAAATATTCTCTATTGCAAGGGCACACCCGGACACATTGGATGAATGTTTCAGCAGACCAGTATTTCCCGCCATTAATCCAGGTGCTGCAAACCGGAATACCTGCCAGAAAGGAAAATTCCACGGCATTATCGCAAGTATTACACCCAGAGGCTGACAGGTTATAAAGCTCTTGCTCGCATCGGTTTTTACAATTTCATCCTCGAGAAACTTCTCTCCGTTTTCAGCATAATAATCACAAACCCAGGCACATTTTTCCACCTCGGCAAACGATTGGTTTATCGGTTTCCCCATTTCAAGAGTCATGAGTCCGGCAAGTTCATCTTTCCTTTTTCTCAATACTTCTGCCGCATTCTTCATCAGACGGCTTCGCTTCCCGAAAGATATTTCTTTCCACTTTTCGAATGCGCTCTCTGCCCCTGCTATTATTTCCGTAACTTTTTCATCTGAGTATTCTGTATACTCTCTTATTATTTTTGAGTCTGAAGGATTGATGGAGATCAACATACCTTTACCTCTGTCATTAATTCTTTTTAATTATTACAATTGTTTTGTCGTCGGAATATGTCCCCCTGGTACTAAACTTGATTACCTTTTCCATTATTTTCAGTGCGATCTCTTTCGGGGGGAATTTCCGGTATGCCCGGAATAATTCTTTGACTCTTTCCTCGCCAAAATCTTCTTCCTTCTCGTTTGTCGAATCACATAAACCGTCTGAAAAAATAAACAGGATATCCCCCTTTTCGAAATTAACATGCTCTGTCGAGTAATATGCTTTGGGGGCTACTCCAAGCACCGGACCCGTTGGGTTTAATAAACTTATTTCTCTGGAATTTCTCTTCAGAAACAAGGGGGGATTATGCCCCGCATTTGCAAAGAGGCATAAACCATTCGAGTCTGTCGATAATTCACAGTAGAACATGGAACTGAACTTGTCGTCCTTAAATATTTTATTAACAAGTTTGTTCAGTTTCCTCATTAAAGGGGTAATCTTGATCTCAAAATTCATAGCCATCCTCAGAGCACCTGAAATATACATAGCCTCTGCGGCAGCGGCTACTCCCTTGCTCGCTGCATCTCCGAGTGTAACCCCCACTCTATCCCCTTCAGTGCCGATTTCAAGATAATCAAAAAAATCACCCCCTACATACTCGGATGGGACTGTCAGACCGTAGATTTCATAATCGTGAAAGAAATATTCATGTTCGGGCAGAATACTTTTTTGTAACAACCTGGCTTTGTCGATTTTATCAAACAAATCCTTTTCGTTGGTCGAAGAACGCCATAGCTTTATTTTGGAAGTCAGTATCGTTGCAATAATATTCAGTTCGTATTTGAATTCTGTAGAATGAACCGGACTGTTGAATGCGATTATATACTCATATAATGGTTTATTGTCAATTTTAATCCTGTCCCCCACCCCTGATGCTGAATATTTTAAGATCCCTGATTTTCTGAGCGTATTATCTGTTTCATCAGAAAGAACAGTCCTTTCCCTCAGGAATAGGTCCATAACCGGATATTGTCTGGTGTAAATGATGTAATTCGATGGGATTCTGTCCATATCTCCCGTCTGATATGTTATTTCGTAACCTTTTCTTTTGGCGTTAAGTTTCCATATCCTCCCCCCGATTATATGTGCAGATCGCAGATTTACCAATTCATTGATTACGGAACTTAATAATTCCGCTTCGGAACCAAAACGCTTTGATGTGATTCGTTCCAAAGTTTGATGTAGTCTCTGGTAGTACATTTATCCTCTTTGCGTAAAACTAAATGTCAATTTTATAAAAATCATTATGCAAAATATCCTATTTTTTTTTGAGTTACAAGGGAAAATATCCCCGGTTCTACAGTACAATACCTTGTCCCTTTCCATTTTAATTAATTTTTTCACGTTTCAAACTCTGATTTGCCGGTTTAGGTTCCATACTCCTGACCCCCACCGAACCGGGACGTGTGTTCACGAATTTATTAAACCGGGGTACTCCCTTTATCGGGTAATAAAATATTTTTTGGAATTTTTAAGATGCTGTTTAGAAAATATTGTCAACAATAGTTGCTGCGAGTAAAGCGTGAATCCAAAAGTGTGGTATGAATCACGGATGTCGTTGATGGGATTTCTGCTCTCCTCTTTTGTGGGGATTTTGATAATATCCGGGAGAAATGTTATGAATTATCCGAACTTTTCTGTCACAAACCGGAAATTCTTAAAGAAATACTTTTGTAATCTAAAAATATAATCTTATTTTCCTTCTTTAACAAAACAAGTTTTCATCAACAACCTTCTGAAACTTGATACTTCGATTTTTTTGTGTGTTTATAAATATTTTATTTAATTAATTATCTGGAGTGCGGTCTATGAATAATACGATTCATTACAGTGTTGGTTTGAAGAAAAATCGCTTCTTTCTGATTTTTTTATTCCTTTTTATAATTCTCACCTCAAATAGCCTGATAGGACAAAGCGAAGCCTGGCACAAAGTGGGTGAACCGGGGTTTTCTAGTTCTGCTACTGAACTTGACGGCACAGTAGGTCTCGATGGATTTCTTTACGTAGTAGGCAATCGATCAACCGGTAGTCCTTTTGAGGTATTCAAATTCAATGGTTCTCATTGGGAATCTCTCGGCGGTCCCGCTAATAGTATGACTGGATATCAGTACAGCATTAAAATTGCGAGTGATGGGACAATATATGTCGCCTATTATGCAGAGGGAGGTGAATCTGATTGGGCTTATGTTTATAAATATTCTGCTTCAACTTGGTCGGAAATACATAATTTCAACCCATCTTGGACTGCTTATCGGATCGAAATAATTCTGGGGAGCGATGGATATCCATTTCTTTTTTCCAAAAGTGAAGTATCTGGATTACAGTCACTCAATGTTCAGAAATATACTGGAACTGGAACTACCTGGACAAATATAGCAACGATTAGTGGGTATGGTGAACTCTCCAATGAATCATTCTCTTTAGCAAGCGATAACACCCCTTATGTCTTTTTTAGATATAATAATGGTGCAAATCTTGCTAAAGTTATGAAATACTATGGCTCTGCATGGGTGGATGTTGGTACTGTTGCAGCCGGGGATAGAGTAGCCGCTGTTCAAACAGGAATTGCATTAAACAGCACAAATGTTCCTTACATCTTCTTTAAGGATAATGATAACAGCACCAAGGGGACCGTTTTGCAATATAACGGTTCTAATTGGGTAACTGTCGGTACAGCAGGTTTCACTGCCGGTGCAAATGATTATAATTCTATTAAATTTGCTAATGACGTCCCTTACGTATTTTATAAAGATGCCGGAAACGGCAATGAAGCTACCGTAATGAAATATAATGGTTCAGCGTGGGAAAATGTCGGGTCGGCTGGGTTTTCACCCGGAAGCATTGAGCGAATATCCGGAGCTTTTGCGTTTCCAAACGCTGTAGCTGTGCCGGTTGCTTTCTATAAAGATAACAATGCAGGGGGCAAAAAATCAGTAATGAAATTTTCACAAAAAAATATAACAGTTACTTCTCCAAATGGAGGAGAGTATTATAAAACAAACAGCGCACAATCCATCACATGGACAAGCAGTGATGTTTCTAATGTAAAAATTGAATATTCTACTAATAATGGTACAAGCTGGAACACAATCGTGGCTTCAACCCCCGCATCAGCCGGAACTTATCCCTGGGTAACTCCAAGTAGTGAATATATCGGACTGCTTAGAGTTAAAGTGAGTGATGTCGATAATCCTTCTCTTGTAATATACTCTGATGGAAGCGATGCTACGTTTTCAGTTTCAAGTTATACTATTGTTAGTGTTGGAACCGGCACAGCGACAACCTATTATTTACCTATAGTAACTAACTATGGATATACTTATTCTCAGCAGATTTATACCCAAGCTCAGCTTAATAATCCCGGAGATATTAAAAAAATTGCTTTTTCTGTTGATGGAAGTGCAGATAATAGCACAACTTGGGATGTATATATTGGACACACAGATAAAACAACGTTCAGTTCAACTACCGACTGGGTGCCTGTTAGTTCTATGACGCAGGTGTTTTCCGGTACAGTAACCTTTCCCTCTTCACAAGGTTATTTAGTAGTTACACTTCCAACTGCATTCGCATATAACAATACTCAAAATTTGGTTATAGCAGTTCATGAAAAGGGGTCTGGTTGGGGCGCATCTCGAAATTGGGGGTCGTTTACGAGTGGAAGTAATACGGGAATACTTTATTATCATGACTCAAATAATCCGGATCCAAACTTACCACCGACTGCGAGTAGAAGAACAGCAGATATTAATAGAATCAATGTTTTCTTCCCGGATCTGGTTTCTTCTATTACAGTTGCAGCTCCAAACGGCGGTGAAAACTGGGCAGTTGGTTCCAGTAAAAACATAACCTGGGGATATAATTTAGTTGATAATGTTAAAATTGAATATACTACTAATAACGGCTCAGATTGGACTACAATAATAGCTTCTACACCCGCAAGTGCAACAAGTTATTCCTGGACTATTCCTAATGAAATATCAGCAAATTGTAAAGTAAGGGTAAGCGATGCTTCAAATTCAGCTCTGAATGATGAAAGCAACGCAATATTTTCAATAATTCCTCCTTATGTTACGGTTACCGCCCCAAATGGCGGCGAAAGCTGGAATATCGGCACGTCCCATAATATCACATGGACTTCAGAGGGCGTTACAAACGTAAAATTGGAATACTCCACAAATACCGGAACCGGCTGGAATGAAATAATTGCCTCAACTGCTGCTTCTGCAGGTACTTATTCATGGACAATTCCGAATGCACCTTCCACAAATTGTCTTGTAAAAGTCAGCGAAGCTGTTTCTGGAACACCAAATGACCAGAGTAATGGAGTGTTTACTATTCCGCCTCCTACTATTACTGTTACTGCTCCAAACGGCGGTGAAATTTATGGCACAAACAGCTCACAAAACATTACATGGACGAGTATAGGCGTTTCAAACGTAAAGATTGAATATTCAACCAATAATGGTTCTGATTGGATAGAAATTTCTGCTTCAACGACTGCATCTCTTGGTACATATTCATGGACGGTTCCAAACACACCATCTACGAACTGCCTTGTTAAGATTAGTGATGTTGGAGGCACTCCTTCCGATCAAAGCAATTCAAGGTTTACAATAACAACCGGTATGGTCAGAGTAAAAACTCCTAATGGGGGAGAATCATGGGCTGCATCAACAAAGAATAGTATTACCTGGACATCTATTAATGTTGACAATATAAAAATTGAATACACAACTAATAACGGAGGCGAATGGATTGAAATAATCGCTTCAACTCCGGCGGCATCCGGCTCATATCAGTGGTCAGTTCCAAATACACCATCAGGCACGTGCAAGGTGAGAATAAATTCTGTTGCGGATCCAGGTTTCATCGATCCAAGCAACAAAACTTTCACAATAGAAGCGGCTCCTCCGGCTCCGGCTCATAGCGGAGAATGGTCAGTTCAGTTTGATGGAATAAATGACCATATTTCCTTTTCATCCTCTCCTACATATACTAATATGTCAACAACTGTAGAAGCATGGATTAATTCTACAAGTGCTGCCAATGAAAAAGTTATTGTTAGCTGGGGAAATAATGGTAGTTATAATAATGTGCAATTTAGAATGCAAGGAGGTAAACTTCAATTTGGAATGGATGTTGGTGGCTGGGGATCTGTGATTGGAACCACTTCAATAAACACAGGCAAATGGGTACATGTTGCAATGGTAAAAAACGGCGCGTCGGTTCAGCTGTATGTTAACGGCAAGCTTGATGCATCAAATGCAGGTTTTAATTCTACCCCTAGTGTAAATACATGCCGTATTGGTGTGCTTTATTATAATGGGACTTTGCCAGCAGAAGCTTATTTTTTAGGCAACTTAGACGAAGTTCGAATATGGAATACGGCAAGAACCGAGGCAGAAATTAAAGCTAATATGTACAGGCAGCTAACCGGAAGTGAAACCGGTTTGGTTTCCTACTATAATATGAATGATGGAAGCGGAACAACTGTAACTGATAACAAGACAGGGGGTGCTTATCCCGGAACACTGGAAAATGGTCCGCTATGGAAAAGTTCAAGTTGTTATGCAGGTCCAATAAACACACTCCTCTTCGACGGAAGCAATGACTATATTAATGTGACCGATGCAAACTCTCTTGACTTAACCGAAAACTATACACTTGAAAGCTGGATTAATGCTACTACTTTTATATCTGCTGGTGGAATAATATCAAAATATGCAAGTGGTGGTAATGGCTATTTTCTAAGACTAAGCCATACCGGTTCTTACAATGATCTTTATTTTGATGGAATGTATACTACAGGTTTGAATTTACAGGCAGGTGTATGGTATCATGTAGCAGCAGTTAAATCTGGAGCTACAAGAAAACTTTATGTAAATGGAAAAGAAGTATCCTTGACCGGTACGCCTATAGATGTAGCTGCTAATAGTAATGGACTTAGAATTGGATGTTATTTTGAGATGCGATACTTCCAGGGAATGATTGATGAAGTCCGCATTTGGAATGTAGCCCGTACTCCTGAACAAATCCGCGAAAGTATGATGAACACCTTAACAGGCAGCGAAACAGGTTTAGCTCTTTACTTCAGAAATGATTATTTCGAGGGAATAACAACTTATGATTTATCCCTAAACGCTAACAATGGAGCTTTGACTAATTTAATAGCTCCCGGCTGCTGGGTCGCTTCTACTTCTTACAACACCTGGATTGGCGGCGTTGATGGAAGCTGGTCAACAGCGGCAAATTGGAGTTTAGGAACTGTTCCGTCTGCAACGGATAATGTGGGATTATTTTATTGGGATGCTGCCGGTAATGAGTGTACGATCAGCTCAACACCAACAGTGAACAATCTGTTTATTTCCCCTTCATCCAATCCAACGCTTGGCTCTGATTTTGTTGTCAACGGTAGTCTTCTACTTCAGAGAGATATAGATTTATCAGGAAGAACTATCACTCTTGGCAGTTCCGGTTACCTAAGTGAAGGAACTAATAGATTTTTTGGCACTACAGGCTCTATAACAACTACCAGAACACTTAATAATATTAGCAATGAAAATGTCGGCGGACTTGGTTTTGTAATAACTTCCGCAGCCAATTTGGGAAGCACACTAATCACAAGGGGACATACCGCTCAAACCGCCGGTGAAAATGAAGGAATAAGCAGATATTATAATGTTACTCCAACAACAAATACCGGGTTAAATGCTACCGCTACATATTATTATCATGAAGCTGAACTTAACGGTATTGAAGAAACTGCTTTAAAGCTATTTAAGTCAACTGATGACGGTACCAGCTGGACAAATATGGGCGGAACGGTTTCAGCAGAGAATAATACAGTCTCTTTAAGCGGGATAGACGGTTTTAGCAGATGGACTTTGGGTAATAATAGTTCTCCTTTACCGGTAGAATTAAATACTTTTTCTGCCAAAGCAACTAAAAACCTCGTTACTCTCAAATGGGAGACGAAAACCGAGGTTGATAATTATGGATTTGAGGTGGAAAGGTCATTAAGTAGTCATTCGTCGTCATTAAATGGTCATTCATTGTCAGCAGAATGGGAAATGATTGGCTTTGTAGCAGGGAGTGGAAATAGCAATGCACCTAAATCGTATTCTTTCAAGGACAATACGCCTCGTACAGGTAAAGTTCTATATAGACTGAAGCAAATAGATAATGACGGCACATTTAGCCATAGTGAAGTTATTGAAGTAGAGGTGGAGCTCCCTACTGAATTCAAACTTGAGCAGAATTACCCGAATCCGTTTAATCCTACTACAAAGATTCAGTATCAGCTGCCTGTGAATTCTCATGTAAAACTGGAGCTATACTCAATAACCGGAGAAAAAGTATCTACTCTGGTAAATAACGAACTTGAAGCCGGCTACTACACATTAATCCTCAATGCCAACGAACTCAAGCTGGCAAGTGGTGTTTATTTCTATAGATTGATTACGAATGAATACACATCAAACAAGAAGATGATATTGATTAAGTAAATAATTTGTTCTGAAGGGAAAAGGTCAAATGACTTTTTCCCTTTCATTATAATGTGAAAAAACAAATAGACAAATAAGAAACCAACTCATAAAAGGAGTGCAGAATGAACTCATCCTTTACAAATATTACTAAAAAAATATTCATTTTAGTAATCATAATTCTTTCGCCTGTTTATTCACAAACAGTTCTTTTCAATAATCTTGATAAAGTTATTAACTCTTACTTTACCGAACTGAGGAATGGACAACAGTTTAAAACAACTTCAACTCTTACATCTATTAATTATTGGAAAATACAATGAAAACACTAAAAACAACTTCAAACAAGTCTTTCACAAAATCCTATATGATTTATCTTTTATTATTCCTCTGCGTTTTTATTTTGAAATATGATGATTTGCACGCTCAAACAATCACAATTGGAAGCGGAACAAATACAAGTTATGCATGTCCGATAACTGCTTGGTCTGCCTATTCCTATTCTCAGCAGATATATACTAAACCTCAAATAAATACTTCTGGCACTATCTATGATATTAGTTTCTACTATGCCAGTGGTGCAATATCGAACAGTAATACCTGGGTAATATATATGGGGCATACAACTAAAACTTCTTTTAGTTCAGGGTCAGATTGGATATCAGTGGCGGGCTTAACGCAGGTATTTAGTGGAACCGTAACAGCCCCCGGAAGCGCAGGGTGGATGAGAATTACTCTTACAACCCCATTTGCGTATAATAACAGTGATAACCTTGTTATTGCCGTAGATGAGAATAGTCCCAGCCAAGATATGGGGGCAGAATGGCGTGTTTTTACGAGCGGAGATAATACTGCTATTTATTATAGTGATATGGCAGATGTAAACCCTGCCTCACCGTCGCCATATGGCTCGACGGGATCGGATATCAACCAGATACAACTTAACTTTACTGCTCCGGTAGATATGGTATATTCATCTTCAACTACAGAACAGGCAACAACTTCATACGTAATGCAAGGGGGGCCTGACAGTAAAATTATAAGATTGAAAGTTACAACAGACGGCACATTAAATCCAATAAACCTTACTTCGGTTACATTTAACACTGCAGGGTCAACCTCTGCCGCAGATATTTCGAATGCAAATGTTTATTATACCACAAATACAACTTTCTCAACAGGCACGCCCTTCGGTTCCACAGTAACAAATCCAAGCGGTGAAATCACATTTACCGGCAGTAAGTCGCTTGTAACCGGCGATAATTATTTTTGGCTCGCTTACGATATAGCCGCAGGTGCTACACTGGGAAATTTAGTTGATGGTACTTGTACTTCATTTATTGTTGGGGGAGGAACACAAACACCTGCAATAACATCGCCTCCCGGCAGCAGGCAAATAGTAACTGGGGTATCTGCCGATATGCCGTCGGGTGCAGGAACCAGCGGCGACCCTTACCTCATCGCCACATTAAATAATCTTTACTGGCTTACTCAAAATTCGGGTTCCTGGGTAACAGGTAAATATTACAAACAAACTGCAAACATTGATGCTTCCACAAGTTCCGGTTGGGACGAAGCTAACGGATTCACCCCAATTGGAAATGTATCAAATAATTTCAGCGGTAATTATGACGGACAAAATTATACCGTTAGCGGAATATACATAAATCGAAGCGCATCTGACAATCAGGGTATGTTTGGCTACATCAATGGTGGTTCAGTTCAAAACCTTGGACTGTTGAATGTTAATATAACAGGAAAAGAATATGTCGGGGCATTGGCGGGCTCTTGGTATTCCCCATCCGCCAATATTATTAATTGTTACTCCAGCGGCAGTGTTAACGGGGAAGGAGATACCGGCGGGCTGATTGGGTCATTCGGCGGTGGGGATACGGTACAGTACTGCTATAGCAGCTGCAATATAAACGCAAGCGGTTACTCCAGCGGCGGCTTGTTTGGAAGTATATATAATAATGGTTATGTTACTATAGAGTATTGCTACAGCACCGGCAATGTAAGCACAAGCGGTAATAATGCGGGTGGTTTTGTTGGACTTTTCAATAATCCTAATAGTTTTATCAGATATTGTTACAGTACAGGGAGTGTAACCTGTAGTGGAGATAGAGCTGGTGGATTTGCAGGGGTGCTTACTACTTCATACATCAATATAAGTAACTGCTATAGCCTAGGAAATGTAACCCGCAGCAGCGGTACTGAAACAAACTTTGGAGGATTTATTGGTTATAGTGGCGGTTCATACACAACAATAAACTATTGTTATAGTGCGGGTAGCGTAAACTTTGGAACAAGTTATGGTTTTATTGGATATCATACCAACGAAACTGCAAATGTCTATACTTCCAATTTCTTTGATGCTCAAACTTCCGGTCAAAGCAGCGGCATAGGAGCCACGGGTAAAACCACTACTGAAATGAAAACTCAATCAACCTTTACAAATGCAGGCTGGAATTTTAGTACCTATTGGCAGATGATTGGGACTAATTATCCGGATTTACAAGGAAATTCAAATCCGGCACTACCTGTTGAATTAACATCTTTTTCTGCACAGGTTGAAAAGCCAAATGTTGTTAATTTGACATGGGCAACTGCTACGGAAGTAAACAATTACGGATTTGAGGTGGAAAGAACCGAATGGATGAATGGCTGTATGAATGAATGGAAACAAATCGGATTCGTTCAAGGTAGTGGTAACAGCAACGCACCTAAATCGTATTCTTTCAAGGACAATACGCCTCGTATAGGTAAAGTTCTATATAGACTGAAGCAAATAGATAATGACGGCACAGTTAGTTACAGCCAAATTGTTGAAGTAGAAGTGAATAGTTTACCAACAGAATTTACATTAAGTCAGAACTATCCGAATCCATTTAATCCTTCAACAGTAATCAGTTATCAGTTACCAGTGATGAGTTTTGTAACCCTTGAACTCTTTGCTGTTACAGGTGAAAAAGTTGGAACACTCGTTAATGGCGAACAGGAAGCAGGATATTATAATTACGAATTAAGAAGCACGGATTTTAAATTATCAAGCGGAATCTATTTTTATCAACTGAGAACTGGGGGATTTGTAAGCACAAAGAAGCTGATTCTAATGAAATGATTTAATCCCAAAACAACACTGTTTTATATAAGCCACATTTTATTGAATGAAGTGTGGCTTTTTTTACATATCTACACGTTCGTTTTTAAGATAGTAAAAATAAAGTGTTAACCGCCACAACCAGTTATTGTCGTAATCCCGTTAGCTATCGGGTGATTTGTTCCTAAAAATCAATCTTCCTTCTACCAAGGTTGCCTCCGTTAGTAAACGGATTTTCAATTTAGGTACGCAATATATTCCTTTCTTCTGTCTGTCCGTTAGTTGACGGATTCAACTTGTTAATGAAAAACCCCCCTTAATCCCCTTCCGTTCCGTTCCGTCTGCTTCGGATCTGCGACTGCTTCTTCCGTCAGCTGACGGATTCGACATTTGGTAAAGGGGGGAATCCGACTTCCGTTAGCTAACAGTCTCTCTCCGAGGTTGTGCAACACGCTCTTAAAGAAAATGTAGTAAGGTGTAGTAACGTAGTAAGGAGTTTTCCCGATATATATATAAATATTTATTATTATTATTATATAGTAGTAACTTTATGTTACTACAATTACTACGTTACTACAAATGGCGTTTTTAAGCGATAAACGAGGCTTTTTGTAGTAAGGTACTCTCCGCCCTGCCTTACTACAGTTACTACATTCCGGGGGATTTGGGGAGTTTTGCGGCTGTTGCGGTAGGGGGTTTTTGGGGTGTTTGATCGAAGTTGTATCGAAGTTGGAGGGAGGGTGGATAGGTCAGGAGCGGATGTGTGGGAAGGCTTGGAGAGATTTTTGAAGTGGTGAGAATTTTAATTAATAATTAAGAATTAATAATTAATTATTAGGAATTTAGGGGACAAAAGGGGGAAAAGCGGAATATTTGAATGGTGGAATGGTGGAATCCGACACGTGTCGTTAGCTAACGGATTCAAAACAATTATTTCTACTATCATATAACCAGGTAGTGGTGGAATTTTGGTAGTAGTGACATCGTCCAAAATCCTGTCAATCCTTTAATCAGGCAAATCAAGGTTCAGACAATTTCTCTTTTTTATAATCCCCTTTTTCTGTAAATTTGTCGGATAATTTTTTTTTAATTAGTTAATCGGAGAAAAAGTGAGATTAGTAATTTTATTTGCAGTTTTTAGTTTTGGCCTCGTTTCATGCCAGACTGTTACAAAAGACGATTTAAAAACTCAGGAACAAAAAGTCAGTTACAGTATCGGCGTTAATCTTGGAAAAAATATGAAGAATGACGATCTGAAAGTTGACCTCGAATTGTTCATGCAGGGCGTTAAGGATGCTTTGGAAAAAGACTCTGCCCTCCTTCTTACAGATGAAGAAATGCAAGCTGTATTCACTCAGCTTCAGCAGGATATGCAGGCAAAACAAATGAAGAAATTAGAAGAAACTGCAGGTCCTAATAAAAAAGCAGGCAGCGATTTTCTTGCAAAAAATAAAACCAACCCCGATGTTAAAGTTACTGCAAGCGGTTTACAGTACAAGATTATTACTACAGGCAACGGCCCTTCACCAAAAGTAACTGATAAAGTTAAAGTTCATTACGCAGGCAGACTTCTTGACGGAAAAGAATTCGACAGCTCAATTAAACGCGGTGAACCGGCTGAGTTCCCTCTTAACGGCGTTATTAAAGGATGGACAGAAGTTCTTCAGCTTATGAAAGTCGGCGATAAATGGGAAGTTTATGTCCCGTCAGACCTTGGATACGGCGATCAGGGCAGCCAGGGTGTTATTCCCCCGGGCGCAACTCTTATCTTTACGATCGAGCTGTTAGGTATAGTAAAATAACCCGGACTTAAACAGAGGTTTATTTGAAAAACGTATTTATTATCATTGTGATGATATTTTCCTTCTTCAGCCGGCTGTCCCCTCAGCCTCTGTCCAATATCAATCCTCCTAAATGGAGCTATGATAAAGTGATCTATGAGGTGAATCTAAGGCAGTTTACCGAAAGCGGGACTATCAAAGAGTTCATTAAGCATCTTCCAAGGCTTAAAGATCTTGGCGTAGGTATCCTCTGGTTTATGCCAATTCACCCGATTGGTGACATAAATCGCAAAGGGTCTCTTGGGTCTTATTACTCGGTTAAAGACTATTTCGGTCTTGATCCTAACCTCGGGACAAAAGAAGACTTTAAGCTGATGGTCTCTGAAATTCATAAACTTGGAATGTATGCCATAATTGACTGGGTTGCCAACCATACTTCATGGGATAATGAATGGGCTAAATTGCATCCTGATTTTTACAAAAAGGATTCTCTTGGCAACTTCATTCCCCCGGTTCCTGACTGGCAGGATGTTATTGCCCTGAACTATAACAATAAAGCTTTATGGCCCGAGATGAATAAAGCAATGGAATACTGGGTACGTGAATTCGATATCGACGGCTACAGGTGCGATGTTGCCGGTATGGTCCCGACACCCTACTGGAATCAGCTCCGCGCTAAACTCGACGAGATCAAACCGGTTTTCATGCTCGCTGAATGGGAAGATCCCGCCCTTCATGCAGATGCTTTCGATATGACCTATGGCTGGAATCTTCATCATCTTATGGCGGATGTTATTAAAGGCAAAGCAAACGCTGTTGCGATCAGTAATTTGATTGAAAAAGAATTGAAGGAGTACCCTGTAAACGCATTTCGAATGCGCTTTACTACCAACCATGATGAGAATTCATGGAATGGAACCGAGTTCGAAAAATTCGGTGAGGGTGCCAAACCTCTTGCAGTCCTTTGTACTACTCTTCCCGGTATGCTCCTTATTTATAACGGACAGGAAGCAGGAAACACAAAGCGCCTCGATTTTTTTGAAAAGGACCCGATTAAATGGAAAGAATCTGAGTTCACTCCTTTTTACCAAAAGCTTACTAAACTAAAAGCGGATTATTCCCCGCTGCACAACGGTATTCAGGGAGGAAAATTTATTCCTGTTAAAATGGTCACTAAGAAAAAAGATCAGGTGTCAGCTTTCCTCCGCATAAAGGATAAGTCAAGAATTCTTGTACTTGCAAATCTTACTTCGGAAAATGCAGATATTACTCTGAATTCAAAAGAAGCTTACGGAAACTATGTCGATTATTTTACCGGTGAAAAGTTTACCTTCAAGAAGAAAAACAACACCTCTCTTAAAGGCTGGGAGTATAAAGTTTTGATTAGTCAGTAGTCTTTATGCACGCTGTTTATGAGGCTGTAATAGGTCTGGAAATTCATGCGCAATTGCGAACAACCACAAAACTCTTTTGTGGTTGTTCCGCAAAATACGGCGACTCTCCGAATACTAACGTCTGCCCGGTATGCCTTGGCCATCCCGGAACTCTTCCTGTTTTGAATAAGCGTGCCGTTGAATTTGCTGCTCTTATGGGAATTGCCTGTAATTGCCAAATCCTGGATGACTCCTGCTTTGTCAGAAAAAATTATTTCTATCCTGACCTTCCTAAAGGTTATCAGATTTCCCAGCTTGAAAAGCCAATATGCCTTGGCGGGTTTATTCCTGTAACCGTTCCGTCCGTCAGGTGTTCGGATTTGCAATCAGGGGATCGGATTTCCAATAAGGACGGAGTCACAAAGAATATCGCCCTGAACAGGATACACCTCGAAGAAGATGCCGGTAAATCCATTCACCGCCCCGACGGAACAACGGCTATTGACCTTAACAGAAGCGGTGTCCCCTTAATTGAGATTGTTACGGAACCGGTTATCAGTTCGGCTGCTGAAGCAGTTCTTTTCTTGTCTTCGCTCCGCAGTATAGTGCAGTATCTTGGCATTTGCGACGGCAATATGGAAGAAGGCTCGCTCCGCTGCGATGCCAATGTATCCGTCCGTACGCGCGGAACGTCTGAACTGGGTGTGAAAACCGAAATCAAGAATATGAACTCCTTTAAGAATATTGAGAAGGCAATAAACTTTGAATTGTCGAGGCAAATTGAAATTATTGAAGATGGCGGTTCCATTAAACAGGAAACCCTGCTTTGGGATGCTGACCTCGAAACTGCTCTGCCCATGAGAAGCAAGGAAGATGCTAATGACTACCGCTATTTCCCCGATCCTGACCTTGTCCCTTTTTCTGTATCCCCTGAATGGTTGTCCGAAATTAAAAAGATGATCCCTGAAATGCCTGATACACGTCTTGAAAGATTTGTCTCTCAATACGGTCTCCCTTCTTACGATGCAGAGATTCTGACCCAGTCCCGTGATCTTGCAGACTTTTATGAAAATATTGCCGCTCATACCCCTGACTATAAATCAGCAAGTAACTGGGTGATGTCTGATGTACTGAGAATCTTGAACGAGCGGAAAATTTCTCCGTCTGGATTTCCAATTGCGCCTGCGGAAATCGCAAAACTCATTAACCTTGTGAATGACCGCGTAGTTAGCATTAAAATCGCGAAATCTGTGTTTGAGGAGATGGTTGAATCGGGTAAGTCCGCTGAAATAATTATTAAGGAAAAAGGACTTGAGCAGATTTCGGATGTTTCCCGACTTTCTGCAGTAATTGATGAGTTACTCTTACAATACCCCGGTCAGGTTGCCGAATTCAGGAGCGGCAAGGAAAAAGTTTTTGGATTCTTTGTGGGGCAGGTGATGAAGGAAACCGCCGGAAAAGCTAATCCCCAAATAGTTAACGAAATTTTAAGCGGTAAAATAGGTAAGCCCACGGTTGGGAATTGAGTTATATTTTTTTTACATTTAATTGTTAAATTTTTAGGAGTTAATATTGTCGTTTAAGGAAAGATTAAAAAAATTCATCGGTATAAAAACCGAAGAGGAATTAAAAGTTGTTAAAACACCCGGACAGAAAGCAATTGAATTTTTCAAATCGCTACTTTTTGCCGGTATTGCAGCGCTTTTGATAATTACATTTATTATTCAGAATACGAGAATCCCGACCGGTTCTATGGAAGGAACTATTCTGGTTGGTGATTTTGTCCTCGTAAATAAATTCATATACGGCTCAAGCTCCGGAAAGTATATTCCGTTCACCCAAATTGAACTCCCTTACTTCACTCTTCCTTCAGTGAGTGAACCCGAAAGAGGCGATATTGTGGTCTTTGAATACCCCGGTGACAGGGATGATATGGTTGCAAAAGAATTGAACGTAAACTATGTCAAGCGCTTGATCGGCATGCCGGGCGATGTTATTGAAATTAAAGATAAAGTAGTCTTTGTGAACAATAAGGAAAATCCTATTCCCCCTTATATACAGTACCTCGCTCCCTTCCCGGTACCTAAAGGGAAGATTAATCCGAGAATTTTCCCTAACGGAGCTCCCTGGAATGAAGATAACTATGGCCCGCTGAAAATACCCAAAAAAGGATTTACTCTGGCTCTTGATCCCGGTAATATCGAATGGTGGCGTACTATTATTGACCGCGAGTATGGAAAACGTGTTGTTGCCGTTAACGGAACTACAATCACCATAGATGGAAAGCCGGTCACTTCATATACTTTTAAGAAAGATTATTATTTCATGATGGGTGATAACAGGGATGACAGTGCCGATAGCAGGTTCTGGGGACTTGTAGCACGTGATATGGTCGTTGGACAGGCGTTCATTGTTCTGTTTTCCTGGGACAGGGACATCCCCTTTTCATCACCGATTAAACTCATCGCCTCAATCCGTCTCGATAGAGTTCTTAAACTGATTGACTAAAAATAATATTAAAAAACCCGGTCTCTATACCGGGTTTTTTATTAATGACAATTTTCTCTCCTGATTCACCTGTCCGTCAACAGATGGATAATTCCTTTTAATGTTCTATTCAAATTCAAGAATCAACTGATTTTTTGCTACCATCTCCCCTTCTTTCACGTATAAATCCTTCACTCTCCCGTCCATTGGTGCAGTAAGGCTGTTCTTCATCTTCATGGCTTCAAGTAATAAAAGGTGCTCTCCCTTCGAGACACTCTGCCCCCTCTTTACTTTTATTTCCAGGATCACACCCGGAATAAATGCGGTAAGTTTTTTCTTATCGGGTGGTATGTATGCTTTTCTCTTAAGAAACTTTGTTGTTAACTTGGTCTCGTACTGCGTATCGTTAATGACTAATTTTCCGGATTCTTTATTATATTCCATAATTATTCCTTGTCTCTTTAGAACGGCGGAATACCGTGCTTTTTAGGCTGTCGGATTTCCCTCTTTGATTTTGAAATATTAAGCGAGTGAATTAAATAATCCCGTGTCTCAGACGGATTGATAACCCCATCAATATGACCGTTAGCAGCTGCTACATAAGGATTTGCAAATTTATCCGTGTATTCCTTTACTTTTTCTTTCCTGGTCAGTTCCGGATTTGGAGATGCGGCTATCTCTGCCTTGAAAATAATATTTGCTGCCCCCTCAGGACCCATAACTGCAATCTCAGCGGATGGCCATGCAAATACAAAGTCGGCGCCAAGGTGCCTTGAACACATTGCTATATATCCACCTCCGTATGCTTTGCGGAGTATTATTGTCGTTTTGGGAACAGTAGCTTCACTGTATGCATAAAGAACTTTTGCACCGTGCCTGATAACTCCCGCATGTTCCTGGTCAACTCCCGGTAAATAACCCGGTAAGTCAACAAACGTAATCAGCGGAATATTAAAGGCATCGCAGAAACGGATGAACCTTGCTGCTTTGTCCGAAGAATCAACATCAAGCACTCCTGCAAGCACAAGCGGTTGATTGGCAACTATTCCAACTGTCTCCCCCTTCATCCTGCAGAAACCAATTACGATATTGGGGGCAAAATATTCCTGAATTTCAAAGAAATCTGAATCGTCAGAAACTGCCTTAATAACTTTTCGTACATCGTACGGTTTTGAAGCTTCCTGAGGTATCACTGTGTTTATGTCAAATTCTTTTTTAGGAGGACGCGGTGGGAATGGTTCAGCTTTTTTCTGATTGTTCCATGGTATGAATGTCATGAGTTTCTTTATCTGTTCAAAACACTCCATTTCGCTCGAAGCAAAGAAATGTGCATTTCCCGAAATCTCTGTCTGGACTTTAGCACCGCCAAGATCTTCCATCGATATTTCCTCTCCCAGAACCGTTTTAATTACTTCAGGTCCTGTGATGAACATTTTGGAAATCTTGTCAACTACAAAAACGAAATCTGTTAACGCGGGAGAATAAACTGCTCCCCCTGCACACGGACCAAGGATTACGGAAATCTGTGGAATTACTCCGCTCGCCATTGTGTTTCTGTAGAATATTTCACCGTATCCGGCAAGTGAATTCACCCCTTCCTGTATGCGTGCACCCCCTGAGTCGTTTATCCCGATCAACGGTATCCCCAGTTTTATTGCATGATCCATTATTTTTGTTATTTTCCTTGCATGCATTAATCCAAGCGACCCTCCGGCCACTGTAAAGTCCTGAGCAAATATTGCAACGGGATGAGCCATAACGGTACCTGTCCCTGTGATTACTCCGTCTCCCGGGAGTTGCTTTTTGTCCATCCCAAAATCTTTTCCGGAATGTTCAACAAAGAGATCATACTCGTGAAATGAGTCCTGATCCACAATAGCTTTTATCCTGTCGCGCGCGGTCATCTTACCCGAGGCAATCTGTTTCTCGACTGCTTTCGTTCCGCCGCCTACGCTCATATTTTCTTTCCTTCTGAAAAAGTCTAAAATTTTACTTGCTAATGACATTTTATTACACATTCCTTAAAAATTGAGGAGTAAATATAGCAATAAATTGGGGAGTGGTCAAGTTTGTTGGCACAGCTGCCTTTTCCTTCCGTCAATAGACGGATTTTCAATTAAGAGAGAAGTTTTTTATAATATTTTTGAATAAATTTCTTATTTTTGAATTATGGAAATATTACAATTATCACTGTTGCTGCTGGTCTTCCTGGTTCTTGCAATTGCAATGTTCCTCAGAAAGATTCCCGCATTGCTTGCACTCCCTATTATGGCGTTCCTGATCCCCATAATTTCAGGGGTCTCAGTCACTGACACAATTCAGCTTGTTCTCGGACAAGGCACTCTCCGCCTCGCAGAGGCTTATACCATAGCAATTTTCGGGAGCATGCTAAGCATACTCCTCCAGAAAACCGGAATTGCTGAGGGCTTTATCAAAATAGGCGCTGAACTTTCAGGCGATAAACCGTTTATTATAACTATGATTATGCTCATTCTCATAATTCTCCTTTTCACTACTCTTGGCGGGCTCGGTGCTATTATAATGGTCTCCACTATCGTGCTCCCCATTCTGGCATCTGTTGGAGTAGGCCCTGTCACCATTGTCGGTGTTTTTCTCTTCGGAATTAGTATCGGTGGTATTCTGAATGTCGGAAACTGGGTTCTCTACACTACTGTCCTTTCCCTTCCGATAGAAACAGTCAGGTCATTTGCCATGATTATGTTCCTGCTCACTTTTGTGACAGCAATTTTGTATATAACCGTCCAGTTATACCGCGACGGGCATGAGATTAATTTCAAGAAAATTATTATCTATTCGGTTGGCTTTCTTGCAGTAATTGCTATGGGTTATTTTATCTATAATTACCTAAGTCCTTATAAAAAATGGCAGTTAGGTATTTATCTTAAAAGCACGGGATTAATACTGAAATATTCCATTGGTATCGGAATCATGCTGCTTTATGTCCTCTCTATAATAAGATTGTTCCTGAAAGAAGATACTAAAAAGCGTAATTGGATATCATTTTTCACCCCCGTGATCCCGCTCTTCCTGATCCTTCTTTTTGACATGAATTTTATTGCCGCATTCATCTGCGGGCTTATTTACGGATTTTTATCTACATATACCAAAGGAAGCCTTAACGTATTTACGCGCTCTATTCTTGAAGGCGGCGGAGTCGTAATGCCTGCAGTTGCCCTGATGCTTGGAATAGGTATGCTCCTTAATGCTGTTATGGGACCTGCAAACCTCGCTCAGACAGCATATTCAGCCGGGTGGCCTGTTTTATTGCTCCTTAAACCGGTCCTCGCACAAATAGTTCCTTCCAGCGGACTTATTTATGTACTCTTATTCACGGCGGCAGCTCCTCTGGCACTTTACAGAGGCCCTCTAAACGTATGGGGTATGGGTTACGGAATTGCGGCTATTTTCCTTGCCAGTGGTATGAATCCGGGTGCTATTATGGGTCTTCTTATGGCAGTAGGACAGATTCAGGGTATAAGTGATCCCACCAATACACAGAACGTCTGGCTCGCAAACGAAGTACGGGTAGATGTCCAGAAAATCCTCTGGAATACGATAATCTACACCTGGGGAATCGCACTTATAGGTCTGATCCTCTCTTCTTTCGTATTCTATTAGATTATTTTTCCGTAGAGACTTGCCACGCAAGTCTCTATGCATTACCTGATCGTATTTCAGTTAAACTCTTGAAACCTTACAGACTATTTAACGCTTTAAGAAGTCTGCCAGACACTTCCCCGGCTATCTCTGCCAGCTCTGTATTTCCGACGGCTTTCATAGATTCCATCGGATTAATAACTGAAACCTGGATTTGTCCTGCCACTTTCTCTTGTAATACTACATTGCAGGGGAGCAAAACGCCGATATTATCCTCTTTAGAAAGCGCTTTGTATGCAATAGGTGGGTTGCAGGCACCCAGAATCTTGTAATTCCTGAAATCCACATCAAGTTTCTTCTTCAGCGTAGCTTTGACATCAATTTCAGTCAAAACACCAAAACCCTCTTTTTGCAGAGCTTCAGCAATTCTGATCTGAGCATCCTCAAAAGACGATTCAATTATTTTCGAATGATAGTACATAAAAACTCCAATTATTTATTACATGGGATGCAATAATACACATATAGTTTCATAAATAATAGAAAGAAGATTTACCTAAAAATATCAAACCTGGAATACAGGAAAGAATGCCCCTAAAGACGTCCTAAAGTGCCTCCGAATGCATACTTTCCACCTCCCAATTTCTTTAATAATTCCTCTCCTCATTCATAATTAATAATTATTTCTTATTTCCCAATTAATAAATAATCAGGTATGTGCAAGTTTGGACTTATCGTTTCTACAACTCAACTCGGTTTTTCTACAACTCAAAAGTATCTCATTTTTAGCGAAATAATTGTTAGTTAGTTTGCAGTTAAATTAATTAATATTAATGACTATGAATTTAACAAATGAGATTAAAAGTGAATTATTCAAGTATGTCTCTGATTTTGACAGGCGGTTTAATTATTCTAACTATGAATTTTGCCGGGTGTAAAGAATCGGAATTATCAACAAATTATTCAGAAGATAAAACATCAGTAGAAAACGGATGTTCAACGGTTCCAAATGGAGCAGATAATTTGCCAAACATTGCGGGCTATCCAAATAATTATTAATAAAGGTATCAATTATGAAAAAATACATTTTATTTATCTATCTTTTTATTTCCTTTTTATCATTTGCTCAAAACAACAGGCAGAACATAAGAGGCAATATTATTGATAAACTTTTGCAAACACCACTTATTGGCGTTACTGTTCAAATAGTCAATAATGAAGGGAAAAAAGGAACAACAACAGATATAAAGGGGGATTATGTACTCTCTGAAGTTTTTCCGGATAGATATGAAATAAAAATTTCTTATATTGGATACAAAGATATAATTGTGCCCAATGTAGTTGTAACATCCGGGAAAGAAACCATACTGGATATTACAATGGAGGAAGATTTAATACTTTTCAATGAAGTAGTTATAACGGCAAATGATAAAGACAAAACAATAAATGACTTATCCAATATTAGTGCCCGTACGTTTTCGATGGAAGAAGTGAATAGATATGCAGGGGGGAGAAGCGACCCGGCACGATTAGCAGCAAATTTTGCAGGAGTAAGCACTCCGGATGATTCAAGAAATGACATTGTTATTCGCGGTAATTCTCCGGTGGGTGTTTTATGGCGAATAGATGGAATGAATGTAACAAACCCGAATCATTTTGCGACTGTTGGCACGACGGGAGGTGCCGTAAGTGCAATAAATACTAATATGTTAAAGAGTTCTGACTTTCTCACTTCTGCTTTTCCATCAGAATATGGAAATGCAATTTCCGGTGTTTTTGATTTGGGATTCAGGAATGGGAACTCTCAAAAAAGAGAAACAACTCTTCAATCAGGTGTAATAACCGGTTTGGAAGCTACAACTGAGGGACCCATAATCGAAGGAAATGGCTCGTCCTATTTATTTGGTTACCGTTATGCACTTGCCGGTGTTGCGCAAGCAATGGGAATCGATATAGGAACTACAGCTACACCGTCCTATCAGGATTTTTCATTTAAACTTAATAGCGGGAATACTCAATACGGTAAATTCAGCATGTTTGGCATTTTGGCTAACAGCAATATTTCCATAAAAACTGATAAAACAACTGAATCTAATTCCATGTATGCGCCGGGAGATAATACGGATTTAAGCAGTGATATAGGGATTATAGGGATAAATCATTTCAAACAAATTAACAGCGAGTCTTTTTTAAGCACTTCGATAGGTATAAATTATTCAAAGAACCATCAGTATCAAGATTCTTCGGATATAACCGGTAATTCAATAAGCAGGCGAGAGGAAGAAAAAGTAACAAAATTAGCATACGAGTTTATTGCTAATTACAATTTAAAGGTTAATTCAAGATTGTTTTTAAAGGTTGGAGTTCAGGATGAATTAATGAATTTGAGTCTATATTACAGAACGAGAAGGGATATGCCGGATTGGAAGCAAATTTGGGATTACAGCAGTTACTCTAATTTAGCCCAAGCATATCTACATGCTAAATATAGCATAAGCGAACAGCTTGTATTGAATATAGGGGTACACGCTCAAAAGTTTTTTCTGAATAATTCTTTTTCAATAGAACCCCGTTTGGGATTAAAATATGATTTGAGTTATAAAAGCAGTTTAAGTTTAGGATATGGACTGCACTCTCAAATGCAGGCTTTAAATGTATACTTTTTACAAACGCAGAATGCAGATGGCACTTACAGTTATAATAACAAGAATTTAGATTTTACGAAAAGTCATCATTTCGTTTTAGGATATGATTTGCAGCCATTTGATGATTGGCGGTTGAAAGCAGAGGTATATTATCAATATTTATACAATGTTCCGGTAAATACATTTTCGAGCAGTTATTCCATGTTAAATACAGGGGCTGGTTTTAAGACTGATTTGGAAGACAATCTTACAAACAGCGGTACGGGAAGAAACTATGGTGCAGAATTGACAATAGAGAAGTTTTTCAGCGACGGATATTATGGTTTATTGACGTCTTCTATTTACGATTCAAAATATACCGCAAGTGATGGGATAGAAAGAAACACAGCATTTAACGGCAAATATGTGTACAATATTTTATTTGGGAAAGAATGGAAAGTGGGGAGTGAAAATAGAAATAATATAGTTGTTGATTTGAAAATTACGAATGCGGGAGGGCGGTATTATACACCAATTGATTTACAAGCATCACGAATTACACGACAAGGGCAATTAATGGGTGATGATTATGCTTATACAAGCCGTTATTCTAATTATTTTAGAATGGATTTCAAAGTTGGGTTTACGCTTAACAGCAGTACTATGCAATTGTCGCACTCGTTTTCTTTAGACTTGCAAAATATTACGAATAACAAAAATGTATTTTCACAGGCTTATGACCGCGGGGGCATTAAGACAACTTACCAACTCGGGTTTTTTCCAAACTTTACTTACAAATTGCAATTTTAGTAAGCTATGAAAAACAAAGGATACATACTTTTATATGAAACGGGATTTTCATTACTGATTGCCATTCTGTTTAAACTATCGTTTTTCAGGTTTAATGAATTTTGGGATCTTGATTTATTTAATATTATCGTCGGGGTATTTATTATCCTGGAAGGGAATTTACTAATTAATAACCGGCTGGATACAAAATACCGGTGGATAGAAAACCCTCAAAAAAGATTACTAATACAATCGATAGCCTGCATTCTTTTTACTACAATGATATTCTTTATTTTTACGTTTATTATTCATCAAATTAAATTTGGCGATGGCAGATTAATTAATCGTAAAATGATAGAAACCTTTGCACCTGCTTTATTTTTCACGTTTGCGGTATTAGCGGGTTATATTAGCAATCAATTTTATAAAGCGTTGAAACAAAGTCTGATAGATGTAGAGAAATACAAAACTGCAAGTGCAAATGCTCAATTGCAGATTTTACAAAATCAGCTCAACCCGCATTTTTTATTCAATAATCTGAGTGTGCTCACTTCACTTATCTATCAGAACCAGGACAAGGCAGCTGATTTTATAAATGAACTATCCAAAGTGTATCGCTATGTTCTGGATAATAAAAGCTCTGAACTGGTTTCATTGCAAGAGGAATTAAATTTTTTAGACCATTACATCTACTTGCTTAAAATAAGATTTGACAGCAGTATTTCCTTTGTGATGGACATCGATGAAACGACAAAGGACTTGTTATTACCCCCAATGTGTTTGCAAATGCTGGTAGAAAACACATTTCAGCACAATGAAGCATCACAGGCAAAGCCGTTGCAGATATCTATTTACACAAACCGGGAAAGCATTACAATCGAGAATCCGGTTCAACAAAGAAATGATGCGGCGGAAAGTTCAAAAACAGGGTTGAAGAACATTCAATTGCGTTATTCGTATCTTACTGACAAAAACGTTGAAATCATTAATAACGGTAACTATTTTAAGGTGGTTTTGCCCCTGATTGGAGTGGAATGAAAGTCATAATTATTGAAGACGAAAAGCTATCAGCAGAACATCTAAACCGGTTATTGCAAAAAACCGGTAATAATATTGAAGTTGTTCAATACTTGGATACAGTAAAAGCTGCAACCGATGCATTCAAAGGAGGATTACAAGCCGATTTACTGTTTTTGGATATTCATCTGGCAGACGGAAATTGTTTTGAGATATTCACAAAAATCCGAATTGACATTCCGATAATATTCACTACAGCATTTGATAACTATGCTATACAGGCATTTAAGCAAAATAGTGTTGATTATTTATTAAAACCGATTTCATTGGAGGATTTGCAATATGCTCTTGAAAAGTATAAAAAACAACAAAAAATAATCAGTAATAATCTCCTTGAAAATATTACATACGCTTTTCAGCAGATTAATAAAAACTACAAAAGCAGATTTTTAGTAAAAATCGGTCAGACTATTCACACTATACAGACAGATGATGTTCACCATTTTGAAACTCAGGAAAGTATAACATTTTTAGTAACTTCAAAAGGAAGCAAATATCCGGTTGATTATACGATGGACCAACTCGGAATAATTTTACAACCAAAGGAATTTTTTCGTATAAACAGAAAAATATTAATCCATATCAAATCCATTGAAAAAGTTGAGAATTATTTCAACAGTCGGTTAGTTATTAAAACTAAGTTTTTGGAGGGTGATACAAAAATTGTAAGCCGGGAACGCGTAAATAATTTTAAATTGTGGCTGGATGACTAAGTTATTTCGGGCACAACGGTCTGACATACGAAACTCACTTGTCAACATTCCACTGAAATGTGAATTAGAAATTGTCCGTTAGCTAACGAATGCGACCTCTCGAGAGGGGGAAATATAGTTGAATATATTTATGCTGTTCATAGGCGAAAGGAACAGGTTCACGCCGAGCTCGCAGAGGGAAAACGCAGAGACCGCAGAGGAGAGAATCTGCTTTGATGCGTCGGACCATCAGTTGACGGGCACGTAAGATTAGATAACGAGATGAATAGGGGGACTAGTTCGCGATTTGCATAAAAATCGTCTAAGATCTACTATTTTGATTATTTTCGGGGAGAATAAAAATTATTTTGGACAGCAGTGACTTCCCGAGTATCGGGACGACCTTCTGCTAACAGAAAAACAAGAAGAATGTATATTGCGTTTTTAGCTCATTTTCATCATTTATTTACCTAATTTTGTCTATTTATTGCTAGTATATTGCAATTACTAATTCAATTCCACTTCAGTGATTTCTTTAAAATAAAAAACCCCTGTAACTCATTGAATTGCAAGGGCTTAAAGCGGGGCCGACGAGACTTCCCGAGCATCGGGACGACCTCCTAACGAATTAAGCTTTCAATATATTTTCTGCTTTTCTTTCTTTTTATCTCATATTCCCGCTTTATTGCCACAGATTTTGAGGGTAATTGTTCAGAATACACTAATTTCCAATCCTTAGTTTGAGAAGTAAAACGAGTAGTCCCGGAATTATGTCTTTGAATTCTTAAATCAATATTTTCAGTGCTACCAACATAATACTTATTAATTTGCCTTGAATAGATTATATAAACAAAATACATATTACCTCGGAATAAGATTTAAAACACAAAAGCCCGAATGACTTCGGGCTTAATAAGCGGGGCCGACGAGACTTCCCGATCCTCGGGACGACCTCCTGCACAAAGCCTTTTTCCAGATATCCCTAAAACATGAAAGCCTTGAGAATTCAAGGCTTTTTATTGCGGGGCCGACGAGACTTCCCGAGCATCGGGACGACCTCCTGCACAAAGCCTTTTTCCAGATATCCCTAAAACATGAAAGCCTTGAGAATTCAAGGCTTTTTATTGCGGGGCCGACGAGACTTCCCGAGCATCGGGACGACCTCCTGCACAAAGCCTTTTTCCAGATATCCCTAAAACATGAAAGCCTTGAGAATTCAAGGCTTTTTATTGCGGGGCCGACGAGACTTCCCGATCCTCGGGACGACCTCCTGCACAAAGCCTTTTTCCAGATATCCCTAAAACATGAAAGCCTTGAGAATTCAAGGCTTTTTATTGCGGGGCCGACGAGACTCGAACTCGCGACCTCCTGCGTGACAGGCACTTTGGAGATTTTTTTGTAAGACCTTATTTAATAGCTAACTAACTATTTTATAAGCTGTTACAGCTTAGAATATTTTGGAAGTCTTTACCCTATTTTCTAAGGTTTAGAAGATAATTCTTAGCCATATCTTAGCGAGTATTGACAGTCTTTTTTATATAAGTTAAAATACCATTATAGATACACCCGAAGTTTTACTAATTATCGTATAAACCAATTTGTACCCACCGCTTTAACCGCATTTCATTTTATCCCTGATGACAGGGAAAAACGATTGAATTGTGTCCATATCATCGTCCTTTCAATTTGGGCAATAGCCACAAATCAAAAAGGACAGCAACCTACCTTACTTGACTCATAATAAATCATAAATTCGCACAAGATAAGCTATGTTGCCGTCCTTGCGGACGAGATATGGACTAATAAAATAAATAATAATAAATAATATGTCAGAAGTAAAACCGCCAGTTAAAATCAGCGAAGAAGAAGCTAAGAAGATTTTAGAAGAAGCCGAGAAAGTTAAACAAGAAAAGTTCGCCAAAAAGATTAACGCCCTATGTGATGAGTACGGATATGACTTAAGAGCAATTTCACAAATACAGGTAGTTAAAAGACAATAATAATATGCCTAAATATGAGCGTTGTTTGATAATCCCCGATCTACACGCCCCATATCATCACGAATCCGCTTTATCTGCCTGCCTGTCGTTCTCAAATTGGTTCAAACCTGACAAGATATTTATACTTGGAGATTTAATAGACTTCTATGCTATATCTCACTTTTTAAAAGACCCAGAGAGAGCTTTAAAACTTCAAGAGGAAATTGACGAAGCAGTTAACATTTTAGAACAGATAAGAAAGTTTAACCCTAAATCAGAGATTGTTTTAATTAGAGGAAATCATTGTCATAGGCTACAAAAATATTTATGGAGTCAGGCTAAAGAATTGAATGGATTAAGAGATTTAACGGTTGAAAGTCTTTTACATCTAAGACATCTAAATATCAAATATGAAAAGACCGGACGGTTAGTCCATAGAGGAGTAATATTTAAACACGGAAATGTAGTTAGAGCTTTTGCCGGATATTCTGCTAAAGGAGAATTTGAGAAGTCAGGAATGTCAGGAGTTTCAGGACACACTCACCGAGCCGCGGTTTATTATCATAATAATTCTTCCGGCAATTATGTATGGATGGAAACAGGTTGCTTATGCCAGTTAGACGCTGAATATTTAGAGGGAGCTACCCCCAACTGGCAATTAGGGTTTGGAGTAGCTTATTTCAATCTAAAATCTCCCAGATATATGTTAGAGTTTATTCCATTTGTCGGAGGGAAAGCATTTTATCAAGGACACGAATTTATATGAAATCAAATAATCAAGATAAACTAAATGATTTTACAGTTTATTGCCACGAACACCCAAAAGAAAGATTTTGGCAGGCTTTAAGAAATTGGAGCGGCTACGGATTCATTTATGGCTGTAATACTATGATAAAAAAGTTTTCTGACTTAATTGGTCTTGAAGATACTTTTTATAAATAATATGAAACACAGAATATTACACGAAATACAATCTGTTCAGTTTGCTAATCCTATTAACTTGTTTTCTTATTTGGCTGATACCAGTAAAGGTTCTGTTAGACAGGTTAATATAAAAATAGAGGAATACTTAAAATCAGGCTATATAAATCCAATTCCTTTTGACGGAAAACCAATTAACGAGAACTATAAAAGTTGGGGTCAATTTTATTATCTGACAAAAACCGGTTCTCAAGTAATTGACCGAGTTAACGAATACCGACAAAAAGTTTCTAAGTCCTCTAATAGTTTAGAACACGAATCAATGAAAATTGATGTTGCTTTGTCTTTTATCAGGAATTACCCTGAATATGAATTTAGCTTTAATTACAAAGCTGATTTTAAAGGGATAAGACCGGATATTTTAGTTAATGCTAAAAATATCTATAACAATAAGCATTATACTTTTTTTGTTGAAATAGAACGCAGTAAAAAGGAGATGACTTATATATATAAAGAAAAGATTTTGAATTATAACAAGTTTATCAATAATGGATTGTTTGAAAATAAAGGTTTTTTTAAGCCTAAAGTTTTGTTTGTTTGCGCTTATAATCAATACCCCTTTTACCTTAGACCACAACAGTACAATGATAAAATATACCAATCTTATTTTATTGATGTTTACAGGTTGTTTGATACTTTCTTAAAATTACTTAAGAATAATAACACATCTGATAAATATTACCGATTTATACCCTTCCCTGAATTTACCAAAATAGCCGAGCCTATTTGGAGAATGCCGAGCGGGACTAAAGTCCGCATTATCGAATAAGTAACTAATCGTACCTTAATAATTTAGTGGTATTTATTAGAGGGAATAGACAAGGTGTAAGACCAATTAGGTTAAGTGATATATCACCACCGAACGGCAGCTTGTCTTTCCTTTAAGATTTATCACTAACATAATAAAGGAGGTTCCCTTGAACGCAAAAGTCAAAACAGTATTAGACTCTATTCTTGAACAATTTAAGAACGGAGATAATATCCCGCAAATGGTCGCCCTTGCGACTTTTCCCACCGCCAATTTCCCAATGTATAAGTGGTCATTACTAAACCAATTAGTATGCTACTTTTCGGGGATGACAGACTTCCGAGGCTATAAGCAATGGCTTGAAGCTAAGAGGTTTGTTAAAAAAGGCGAGACCGCAACGCACATCTTAGTCCCTTGGATGAAAAAAGATGAAAATCCGGAGGGTGTAGAAAAAACACATCTTGCGGGCTTTATAACCGCTTGTGTTTTCGCAGTAGAACAGACATCTGGTGAAGACCTTGAATATCAAAAACTTGTTTTACCGGATTTCCCATTACTTGATCGGGCTAAAGAACTTGGCATAAGTGTAACAGCTATCCCAGGGAGTTATGACCATTACGGTTATTATTCTCAAAATAAAGGGGTCATAGCTTTAGCAAGCCCAGAGGAGTGCGTGTTTTGGCACGAAATATCTCATTTAGCTCAACACAAAATATTGGGAGAGCTAAAGAAAGGTCAAGACCCGCTACAAGAAATATCCGCCGAGTTATCCGCTTTATCTATCGGATATATTTTAGGGAGGGACGGGAGCAAACATCTTGGCAATTCCTATAAGTATATCGAACATTACGCAAAGGAGCTTGATATAAGTCCCTATAAGGCTTGTATGAGTGTCATATCAGAGGTTGAGAAGATATTACATTTTCTTTTATATCCGGAGGTAGTATGTATTCCCCAAGAATAGATGAAAAACATATCCCTGTATTATATAGGCGAGCTAAAAGAGAGAAAAAGCCAATGACTTCCGTTGTAAACGAAATCTTATCGGACTATCTCTATTTAACAGTTCATTGCCAATCTTGTAATGCTGAAATTGAAATAGAAGATGGAGCAGAAACCGCTTATTGCGAGTTTTGCGAATGTGAAGTCTTTATAAAAGAAGCAGTTTAACAGCTTAAACCGATATTAAATAATATTTTTTATCGGTTTTTTTTATTTCGATTTATTGACTTGTTAATAACTTTATAACTTTATCTAATTTTAGCTAAAATATAGTCTATTGATTAAGCTATTTACCCTATTGTAATATGTATATGCGTATGGTATTATGAATATATCAACATAATAACATTACTAATATGACAATCTATTCAAACAACTTTTGGAGAAAGCAAAACAGAAATAACCTTAAAATGATTTTATTTATTACCGCCATTTGTCTTGCCTCTTTAATTATTTAACTATATGAAAACAAAAGAACAATTATTTTACGACTGGTTATTCGGAGATGAAGAATACAGAAAAGAACACAATCCGTTTACTGAAATGATTTCAAACGGAACACAAAAATGGCCTAAAGTTAATCTACCTAAATTTAATTAATATGGAAAAACTAACTAAAATTATTACTCAACTTTACGAGATATTAGGAACACCAGTCAGCATAACAATTTTAGAGCAATTAAACGAAAAACAAATCTGGAAAATATCCGCTATGATAGAAAATATTATTAAGCCCAATGAGAACGCCTTTTATTTCCAGAACGCCGAAGACAGCAAAACCGAGATACTGAGCTTATTGGACTTTGGAAAAAATAAGATTAAGCCGAGAGAGTATAGCGACAAGACTAATTTTTACTTAAAAACTAAACTTAAAACAATATGAACAAGTTATTAGAATTTCAAAAAAAAGTAGGAGCTATTTCAAAAGATAGCACAAACCCATTTTTCAAGAGTCGATACTTCGACATTAATAAACTAATTGAAGAAGTAAAGCCGATATTAAATGAGTTAGGATTAGTTCTTTTACAACCGTTAGATAGTATTAAGGGAAAACCGGCCATTAGAACTATTATTATTGATTGTAGAGATAGAGAAGTTGATAATAGCGGAAAGACAATAAATCTTAATTCCAGTACTGAGAAGATATTAGATTATATTACTATTCTTCCAGAAAACTCCGACCCTCAAAAAATGGGGAGCATTATAACCTATTATCGTAGATATGCTATTCAATCCCTTTTATTCTTACAAGCGGAAGATGATGACGGTAATATAGCATCAAACCGAAAACCATTAGATAAACTAATGAATAAGCCAGTACCCCAAAAAGCTATTATAGCCAAGCTTATTAAAGAGCAAATGCCACAGACCGAAACAGCCGAAGACTATCGAGAGAATTGTATGACTTTAACTGGGTATGAATTGTTGCCTGCTAATTACGAGAACATAATTAATTCATTAAGATAAAAACTATGGAAAACAAAAAAGAATTTGTTGACGGTTTATTCGTCAATCAACCAAGAGAGAACGCACCTAAATTTGTAAAAGGTAGCCTATCATTCGCAGTAGATAAGTTTATCACTTATTTACAGACTAAAGCCAACGCCAAAGGTTATGTGAATATCGACCTGTTAGAAAGCCAAGAGGGTAAATTATACGCTAAGTTGAACGACTGGAAACCGTCAGGTGAACAGTCAAAGACTGAACCTGCCGAGCGGGAAATGGCGGAAGATGAAGAAATAAATGTAAGCAACATCCCGTTCTAGTTTCCTCTTAGGGTTCGGCTTCACGAAATCCAAAGCCGAGCCTTATAGAAGAAATTAACTATATGCTATGTTCAATTCTATTTGCTAGTTGGATATGCTTCCAACCAGCGCCAATAATTTGCCAAAAATATGAAAAAGCTATCTTTACCGCCTATACGCTCAGTCAAGACGAAACAGACGGAGACCCCAATATCGGAGCGGGTAACCATAACCTTAAAAGTATGTGTAGTGAAAAGCGATGTTGTGCGAGTCGTTTATACCCCCTACACACGAAAATTAACATCAAAGGAATCGGAACATGTGAAATACTCGATAGAACAAGTATTAAATATGGAAAACGAATAGACATCCTTAATGGAGGTATAGTTAATCAAGACCAATTAAGCAATAAATGGAAAGGCGGTATTTCTTCCGTCAATGATAAAATTAGAAAGTCTGAAAAATATAATCAGTGGAGGTTATTTGTTTATAAAAAATATAATTGGACTTGCCAGTTATGTAAAATAAAGTGTCAGAGCGGTAATATAGTCGCTCATCATATTAAAGGGTTTTCTGAATTTCCGAGGTTAAGATTTAAAAAATATAATGGCATAGTTTACTGTAGGTCTTGCCACAGAAAATTACACGCCGAACTAAATAAATTTTTATGTCAGAAATAAACGAATATAAATTAAGAATACAAGGCTCCCTTAACCTTCCTTTGAAATTAGAGATAGACAAATCCTATGATTTTACCTGTACGGGGTTAGATATAATCGGTAGTTCTGATACTTCTAATCAAGACGGATCGGTTAATCGAACTTTTAAGGGAAAAATAAGTGAGATGTCTGAAATAAACCTCTTGTCTGGTAAAGATGTTATTCGAGCTACCCAAAAAAAGAGTGCCAGTCAACGTCTTAGAGGCCGGGCTTATGTATGGACAGCAGAGAATGACAGCACAGACCCAGAAATGTTTTACCAAACAATTGTAAATAAGATTATTAACAATTTTGACATTTTAGTAGAGTTTTTAAGGAATAAATAATTATGACCAAGCAATCAAAAAAGAACAAGAAATATTTAGAAGCTCACGGAATTGAGCATATCCATATTTCCCTCCCTAGAGAAACTAAACGAGCTTTCAAGTCTAAGATTTCAGACGAGGGAAAGAATATGACAGATTTCTTACTTAAGCCAATATATAAATATGTCGGAAAAAATATCACAAATAAATAGGTTGTATGATTTGCTCTTAGATGGAAACTCCCACAGTACTAATGAAATTCAAGAAAAGATTTATGGGAGAGAACATTTAGGCTATGCCAATATCCACGGAAGAATTACAGACATCAGGAAGAAATACGGAGTTAAGATTATTAACTTTAAAGACGATAAGATTAAAAGTTTATCTTATTATCAGATATTACCGCCAGAGATTGCTTTAGAAGATATGCCGGAGTATTCAGCTTATAATGGAGGGCAAGAGAAATTAATTTAATTATAAAATATATGGGAAACATTAATTATCGAGCGTGGTTAGAGGATGAAAAAAGATATATGTATTGTGATGTTAGTAAGGGAGATAGATTAGAGACATTTAATTTCGTAGTGAAACAATTAGAGAATTTGACAGGTAAAGAAATAAAAATAGAGGAATACTAAATAATGTAGCTCTCAAGAGAGCTTTAAATATTATGAATAATACAATATATAGAATTGAGATAGCTTTAAGAAAAGGAATTGGATTTGATATTAGCTTCGACAATTCATTTGTTGGAAATTCTTGGTTTATATCAATTCCTTTATTTGTTTTCGTTTTAAGATTTCCAAGAGTAGATGAAAAAACGCAATATCATTGGGAGTGGTTTAATTTTGTTAATTTATTTCGGAATTAATCCTAATCAGCCCTCTAATTATAGCAACCACCCTGACAAGTCAAGGTAAATTCCACCTTGACTTAGTCAGGGAACCCGCTTGCTTTCTTTCAGGCATAGATGAGAATTAACTCATCATAAGATTAGAAATATGAGAAACGATTTTATTAAGAAATGCGAGTGCGGTTCAAAAGAGTTTTACCTAAGAGAAGATTACGCTTATAAAGCACAGGTTGACGAAGACGGAAACCTTGATTGCGGAAAAGCGGACGGAGGAATCTCGGAGATATGTTGCGCCGAGTGCGGTAAGCAATTTACCGATGAAGATTTTAATGAAATTGTTTTTTAATTATATGGATAATTTATTAACGCCGAGAGAAGCGGCGATAGATTTAATAAGGGCTTATGTTGAGAGAGGAGATGGACTTGATAGTCTAGCTAGTAGTTTTTTGGGAGTTGCCGGAGGAGATTATAACGCCCAAATTGGAGGATACGTAGGAGAGTTACCCGATCTTGTTAAGGTCAAGTCGGATAAGATTGCGGTGAGTAAGATTAACGGACAGATTATTAGTCCTCAGATATTTTCCTTAAGGGAATTATTTGATGAGATAAAGTCAGGAGTCAGGCAGACGGCTTTATTTTAATTATATGAAGAGATTTTTTGCTCAAAAGGAGGAACGATGTTCAAATTGTGAGTGTGATTTACCTAAAGGTAGTAATGTTTATATTAGCGAATATGACGATGTTTTATGTGAAGATTGCTTTGATGAAAGCGAGAGGGATTATAGAGGTGAGATTTATGGATAGTAAGTCCTAATGGGATTTGGCAGAGAACGGGCGAAAGCCTGTTTTTTGCTATTAACCCGATGCCAAACCCTAGACTAAAATGCTCTCGTAGCGGTGATCGGCACAAGTGCCTCCACCTTCTCAAACCTTTAATTCTTACGCCTTAATATATGAACCTGTAAATGAGGAGTTAACTCTATTATAAACAGATACTTAGCATTTTTAAGATGTAAATTGTTGTTTTACAGTTATTTCCTATATTTACAGGTATATTTACAGGTTTTTTTGAAGAATAGAGTTGAACATTTAGAGTTAAAAGAGAAGTTAAGAGAGATAATACCTCTTAACGCCGGAGGAAGCTTTCAGCTTCTTTGGGAAATGCTATACAATATCCGGCTCTTGAAATATGTTCACCAATCACAGCTAAGGCAGATAAATCCCCGATATTCAAAGATTTGTGCGACTGATAAACTCGAATATCTTGTTAAATTAGGCTTATTGGAAAGCCCCAGAAAAGATGTTTACTTCGCTACCGAGAAAAGTACCCAGCCATTATGGGAAGAAAAATATCCCGTTAAAACCTTGCCAAAAATATCTTCCGGTCAGGGAGATATTAACCAGTTAAACAACACTGAAGTTTTTATCCAAGCTCTTAAACTACCCTTATTTAAGACTTTGCTCTATCCATATTTTGATTATATTCTTCCAGACGCTTTACTTGTTTTAATGGATAAAGAGAAGTATAAATTAGAGTTTTTGGAAATTGAAGCCGGAAAGTCTAACTGGTCAGATTACATAGAAAATAAGAGAATTAATTACTTACAACTTGCCAATGATGAGCGAGTTTTTTCTTACTGGAAATCACAATGTGCTTATCTTAATATTAAACCGCCTGATATTAAGGATTTTAAGTTTTCCGTTACTTTTGTCGGAAACATAACTAAAGAATTTGGGGCGGGATTTAAATTTATGGAGCAATTAGATGTCGATTATTTCTGATTATTTGGACAAGAATAGAGATAGTTTAACCTGGGGGGAGATATTTCTTCCGGGTATTGGTTTAGGTTTATTAAGTCTTTGCATAGTTAATCCCTTTTTTCATTTTAGTCTTTTTGAAAATTTTATCTTATATATCGGGTCTTATCTACTCGTATCTCTCTGTTTAGTATCTGCTAAACTTTATTTAAGGAAGATAGATAAAATCTCTAAATACAATATTGAGATTAAAAACGTTGGACTTAGATATGTTTATAATATAAACAAACGACTTCCTATTTTTATTTGTGAACATTGTTTAAAGACTAATATCGTTAAAAACTATAATCTTGTTTGTCCTTTTTGCGATTCTTCATTTGAAGTAGTTGATAATGATAGCGAAAAAATGATCGGGGACACTTATGTTAGAGGGTTGAGAAATTTTGCGAATGAATCTACAATTGAAAAAGTTTTGTTTGATAAATGCCCTGTTTGCGGAGGCAAAACTCAATATGTTGGTTGTCAGCATTGCGGCGCAGACATAGATATGTTTAAGGAATATAACCACACAGCATTAGAAAATAAAAGATATGAATAAATTTAAAGCAAAATCTGAATTGAATTTACAGAAGTCAAGTTATCCGGTTGTTCAGAGTGGTAAAAATAATCTTGAGATAAAAGCGATACCCAAAGATGATTCGGAAGTTTGGGATTTTACTAAAATTACTATTCAAAAATTGGGTAAAGAACTTGAGAGTACTATAAATTCTAAAACCCCAATGTTTCTTTGGTCTAAAGAACGGCAGAATAACAAGATTAGGCTCGATAATGAGAAACAACTTTTTATATATGAAAAAATAAAAAACCTAAGGGCTATCGCTAGTGAGTTTAGTCAACTACAAGCAGACGCTATTTTTAGTGAACAATTTATTAAAAATCTCGTAGCTGAAAAGATATTATTAGCAGAGCAATATTTTGAAAGAATTAAAGAAGTTCATTTAACGGCTATATTGGCTGAACAAGCCAAGAGAAAACACATCGGGCACGAATTAACCGAGAGAGAAATAGCTCAACGAAAAGAGGAGGCTATTATAAGGAAATTAAATGGTGAAGCTGACCAAGCGGAAGCGAAAGCCGCAGAAATGAGAGCTATCGCAAAACAAGCAGAAGTTAGAGCTGATTTAATGAAAATAGCAACAGGAGAAGTTAAGTTTAGCGAACTACCGAAATCTTCTCAAACTTTTATTTTGATAAATATTTTAGATGCTGATCCAAATCATCTTAGTGATTTTGATATAAAAGAACAAATGAAAGATATAATAATTCAACAAGGCAAGGCAGAAGCTGATATAAAAACAGCCGAAGCTGATAGTGCTAAAACAAAAAACGCCACAGAGGAATGGAAATTTGATAGAGATAAAAAATCGGTAGAGAAGAATGACCCCCGTTGATTTTAATAGTTATTTATTAGAACTTGGGGAAAGACGTGCGTTCGAATCCGAGTTGCCCTATATAACCGAATTAAAAACCAGATTTAACCACACCTACATTATAGGACGTTCCGGTATGGGTAAGTCCGTTTTAATGGAGTGTATGGCTGACTATGATATGAATTTTGGTTTATCGATTTTATTCATAGACCCTAAAGGCGACAGCGTTAATAAACTAACAAAGAATAATAATTATCAGTACATTTCTTTTCAACACCCAGTGAAAATTAATCCTCTAAGGCGTAAAGGTTATAGCGTTGATACTCTTATCCGAGAGTTTACTGATGTTATGGATATTATGATTACTGCCACCTCGATTAATCCGGAGGCGACAGTCAGAATGAAAGAGATATTATCTAAAGCTATTAAGGGTTTCAGGGAAGAAGACCGCAGCTTAAAGTTTCTCAATGAGTTCCTTAGTTTCAAAGATGTCCGTAAGGCTTATAGTTTTCAAGACCCGATGATCCGCAAGTGGTTTAATGAAATAGAAGACACTTCTAAAAGCGGAATGAAAAAGACAAGCGACTATATAAACACAATGTCCAGTATTGCCAGCCGATTATCTCAATTCTTAGATAATGACGAAATGAGCCAATTCATTACCGAAGAAGAAAACGTATTTGATATTGAATCAGTTATAGAAAATGGTCAATCTCTTTTAATTAACACGAACACTAGCGATTCAGACAACCAGAAATTTTTATCCGCCCTTATCCTTTATGCGGTATTTTCTTATATAAAATCGAATACGGTCAAGAAGCCATTAATGATTTATATTGACGAATTTCAATCAAGTGTTAATTCAAGTTTCCCCTCATTACTTCAATACGCTCGAAGCTGTCAGGTAGGATTTACAATTAGCCACCACGATTTTTTAGAGATAGACAAAAAAGTCTTGAGTTCAATATTTGGTATTGTCAGTTCATTTGTTGTTTTCAATTGCGGAGATACCGAAGCCGAAAGATTAGCCGGAATAGTGAGAGTAAAGAACGCTGATATTATGGACTTACCTGAATACCAAGCATATTTACGGTTAGGCACAAAAAACAGTCTGATAAAAACATTTCCGCCCCTTCAAGAATCTCATACACCCCCTCCCCGTATCCAAGCAAAAGAACCTTTCTTTAGCTTTCTTTCAAATGACTGGATTGTGATATAATAAACAGGTCAAAACCTTCAAGGGAAGACCTTGTTTGAACCGGACTTGCCACAAAGCGCCAATAATCCATTAAACATATCGCAAGATTAACGGACTGATAAAGTCTTAGTTTAAGTGGGAATGTCCACCGGTCTGGTTATGATGTGCCACGAAGTTGAGGACAACGCTTTTAGCATATTATTTTTTGACAACATTCGATAGAAGGCTAAGGAAACTTGGCCTTTTATTTTATATCTATGCTATAATGATGATAGAGTCCTTTTCATCAACAATGAGGTGTACAATGTGTAAAACACCAAAAATCTGTCCTACCTGTGGTAATAAAAAACCACTCACCCGACATCACATTTATCCTTGCCAATGGTACCACGGAGCAGGTCCGACTTATAAACTATGTCGTGACTGCCACTCCGAGCTTGAGAGATATATCCCTCATAAATGGGTATTAACGACAAGAGAATGTATGGATATTTTTCAATCATTTATTAACCTTAAAAAGGCGGTGTTAAAATGTCAGAATTTCTGAATTTCAGCGAGATAAGCCAGAAGATACCTTTTAAAGAAGTATTAGACTGGTTAAACATACCCTATTCTGTTTATCAGAATGGAGAAATACGAGGCGAGGGATTTATCGTCAATCCCACCAAGAATCTTTATCTAAACCCTAAAGGAGATGACAAAGGAAGCGTCATAAACTTTCTAGCCAATCGTAAAGGGATAGATATAAGAAGCGCGGCGAAAGAGCTTAAGGACAAATTCTTGACCGAAGCCAAACCACCACAAAGAGAATTGCCTAATCTTGAATTACATTATTGTAAATTCTTAGAGGACAAAGGAATCCCGCAGGAATTTGCGAAAGAGTTTGAGATCGGGTTAGTTAAGCAACATTCTATTATTTCCGGCAGAATAGCTTTTAAAATTTATGATGAGCTTTCTATTCACACCGGCTATGTTGCCTACAATTTCCAAAAAGACGAATGGTTCTTTCCTAAAGGTTTCAAAAGAGAGCTTTACAATATCCACCGCATTACTCTTAATGAAGTTAATTTAACAGTTTCTATTTGGGAAACGATTGAACTTCTATTAAAAGGTATTGAAAGCGTTTCTTTAATCGGCAGAACAATGACTGATAAACAAGCCGAGCAATTAGCAAGGTTTAAAACAATCATTGTTCATCATAGCGAGCCAGATAATATAATTGTCAGGTTAGCTAAAAATTCATTCGTAAAAGTATTTTAACAATAGCCCCACTTAGGGGCTTTTTTATTAAACACTAGACACCCCACACGGGTGTATGGTATAGTGAAATTATGAACGAAGAATATCTAGCTTACCTAGATGATTTGAATAATGAAGAAAGAAGCGTTTTCTTATACCGCTTAGTTTTAAAACTCCCTACTGAAGATACAGCCAAACGATTACGTATTTCTTTTAAGAAAACACGATATATTTCTAAGATACTCAAAGAGCAGAAAGAACTTATGCTAATTAAGAACTATATCTATCAATCTTTTATTGGGTAAAGGGCAATGTGATATAATATAAATATAACCGGAAATCAATTCACCTTATGGCGAACATTTCATTAAGTAATTTTTAAGGCATACAGGAGGCCAACTACCCCCTGTTTATGCTTGAATTATGTATAAAGTATTTAAGAATATACCTGACGGAATTTATGGAGGTTGCTTTACTCTCTTTATCGGAGATCACGCTAAAATGGAAAATAATTTAGCTATTTCATATAAAGGTGTATCCGTTCCAGATGAAGGAAATTTAGGAGAGTTCTTTACTTTAGAAAATCCAGATAAGAGAATCGTTAATGTTATTTGGCTTGAGAAATATAAAAACTCTTTATTCGACCAAGGCGTTCTAGTCCACGAATTACAGCATTACACAATAAGAGAATTAAAACGGAGAGGATTTACTCTTAATACCGGAAGTGAGGAAGCCTATACTTATTTCTTAGAGAGCGTTTATAAAAATGCTTTATCTAAACTTACTAAAGGACTAAAAAATAAAAAGTAATATGGGAATGAGCAGTCCAGAATTAAACTTTGACCCTCTTTGCGCTTATAAGAAAGGCGGGAATAGTAAAGCCTATCAAGAGGGATATGAAAGAATATTTGGGAATCATAAACATAACAAACACTATGAAGAAAATGAAAAAGAAAAAGGGTTGTTAAAATAATATGCCAGCAGGCAGACCGGAAAAATACACAGAAGAATTTGTTAAAGAGGAAGTAAATAAAATCCTCTCTTTTGTGTTAGAGGATAAGAATATGGTGTATATCGGAGAGGTCTTTGAGAATATACCTTACCCTAGAGAAAATTGGAGCAGATGGGCAAAAGACTATTCAGACGTTGAAGAAATTTCTCACACTATAAAAAGAGTTAATGAAATATTAGAGAATAGAATTAACATTGGAGGATTAAAAGGAAAGCTAAATCCCACAATGACAATATTTAATTTGAAGAATAATTACGGTTGGAAAGATAAATCAGAAATAGAAAATAGCGGAGAAACTTCAATGACAATAAAATGGCAGGAAGAACAATCACAATCGAATATTCTCCCCGACAATGGATAAAGCCCCTTCACGATTCAGATAAACGCTGGAAAGTATTAGTAATACACCGCCGAGCCGGAAAGACTGTCGGTTGTATTAATCATTTAATCAGAGATGCTTTACTCACTCCTAATTCACGTTGGGCTTATATTTCTCCTACCTACAAGCAGTCTAAAACAATCGCTTGGGATTATCTAAAGTTTTACTCTCGACCAATACCGGGGATTAAGATTAATGAAAGTGAATTGAGAATTGACTATCCAAACGGATCAAGGATAACTTTATTCGGCGCAGACAATCCGGACTCTTTAAGAGGTATGGCTTTATGGGGAGTAATCTTTGATGAATATTCTCAACAGCCTTCAAACATTTTTACTGAAATTATTAGACCGGCATTAACCGACCATCAAGGCTATGCTATTTGGATTGGCACACCTAAAGGAAAGAATGAGTTTTATAGACTTTATGATTTAGCCAAGAATGACCCCGACTGGTTAGCTATGCTTTTAACAGTTGATGACACTAATATACTTCCTAAATCTGAAATTGATGACGCGCGAAAAGTAATGACCGAAGATGAAATACAACAGGAGTTTTATTGCTCTTTTGAGGCTGCTATACAAGGTTCTTATTACAGTAAAGAGTTGTCAATTGCCAGAGATGAAAAGAGAATATGTTTTGTACCCTATGAGCCTATCGTTCCGGTTCATACTTTTTGGGATTTAGGAATATCAGATTATACTTCAATCGGGTTCTTCCAGATAGTTGGAAAAGAGAAAAGAATGATTGATTATTACCAGGCTAATGGCTTTGGGTTAGACCATTATGTTAAGATATTAAGAGAGAAACCTTATGTCTATGGTTCTCACAATTTCCCTCACGATGTAGAGGTTAGAGAATTAGGAAGCGGCAAAAGTAGAAAAGAAACTTTAGAGAGCTTAGATATTGAAGTCACCGTTGTTCATAATATTTCTATAATGGACGGAATAAATGCCTCACGAATGATATTAGGGCAATGCTGGTTCGATTCAGTTAAATGCGAGCCGTTCTTAGACGCTTTAAGTCAGTACCGGCAGGAATGGGACGATAGAAAGGGAATGTTTAAAGATAATCCTTTACACGATTGGACTTCTCACGCCGCTGATATGTTTAGATATTTCTCAGTTGGATTTAATAAAATTACAAACAACAATTTTACAAAGGTAATGGACAATAATGAGGGTTCTTATGTAGAGAATCCTTACGAATAATATGAAAACAGTCGACCAATTATTTGTCGATAAGATAATTAAAGAGCTTAACGATTACCAATCTGGAGATGTTTATATCACTGATAAGGTTAAGTTTAATCAATTTGATACAGTCAGGAAAATTATAACTCACCAGAATAACGGCTTTGAGAAAGCCAGCGATAAAAAGAGGTTCTTCTTTAATATCGGCAATTCAAGAGTCGATACAGTTTTAAAGAAGGTCGATATTGATACTAAAGATATTCAACTATACGCCGAAGGTGATAAGGTTGCTGAAAACATTTTGCTTAGAAGTGAATTAAGACAGTTTTTAAAAGAACATAAGTTTGGCAGGTTGATAAACGAATTAGAGGAAATATATTGTGATTTTGGGAATGTAGTTACCAAGAAGAATGATAATGAATACTACACAAAGGTTAATCTTCAAAACTTAAAGGTAATCGACCCGACCGCTGAAACTTTAGAGGACACGACTGTTATTGAAGAACACAAATATAACGCCACCGAGTTTAGACGAGAAGGATTAGCCAGAGGTTGGGACAATGTTGATAATACGATAACCGGTTTTAGTGATAACGAAACTACCCCTTATTTCTATGTCTATGAAAGATATGGAGAAATGAATTTAGCGGAATATAAAACTGCTAAAGGAGAACAGTTGACAGACGGTGACAATGATAAGTATATTGAAACAATCGCTATCGTAGCTATTAACCGCCCTAAACTAAGAAACCTTGTTTATAATCAGTTAGACCAAATAGGGTTTAGTTATGGATATGTTTTATTCTTAGAGGAAAACAAGGGAGAGGTTTCAAGTGATGATAAACTTAAATTCAAACCATATAAAGAAGCGCATTTTGACGCTTATCAAGGACGCTGGTTTAGACGAGGTATTAGAGAAAAGTTATTTGATATTCAAGACCGCGCTAACATCTTAGGCAATCAGATTTACGAAGCAATGAAATGGTCAACCCTTCATTTGTTATGGAGTTCTGATAATAAGATTGCCGGACGGAATATCTTTAAGAGTTTAGAGCAAGGGCAGATTATACAGGCTGATAACCTTAGTATATTGCCGATTGAAGAACGCAACTTAACCGCTTATGTGAATGAGTGGAATAAATTAATGGATTTGGCTGATCGTGAATGTCAGAGCTTTGAAGTAGCCACCGGAGAGGGATTACCATCAGGCACAACTCTAGGCACAGTTCAAATTCAGACCGCCACAGTTGGAGAACACTTTAATTACAAGCGTGAGAAGTTTGGGCTATTCCTATCAGAGTTATTCAATGACTGGATACTTCCTGATTTAATTAGCGAGATAAACGAAGAACATATTTTAGAGATAGAAGGCGACCCAGAGTATTTTGATCAATTCTTAGAAGTAGCCGCTAAAGGGATTATTGCTGAAAATCATTTGAAGATTGCCGCTCTTAATGGAGGTATAGTTAATCAAGACCAATACGAACAGTTGAAAGAAGTAGTCAAACAAGGGCTTGCTAAAAACCCTAAACAGATTGTGAGTGTTATTAAGAATTACTACAAGAATATTCTCCCAAGAGTTGATGTCAATATTACTGGAGAGAGCGTTAACCAACAGAGCCGGATTACTAACGGAATGTCTTTACTTCCATATCTTACTAACCCAATGGTAATGGCAGACCCAACCTCTAAAGGAATCGTTTTAGACATTGCTAATACTTTAGGCTTTAATGTTTCTAAGTCCGGCGCACAGCCAGCACAACAGCCAATGGTTCAGAATGGACAACAGCAACAGCCACAAAATCAACAAACTAATCCGCAACAAGCCCCAAAGGCTAATGCGACACCCACAGTATGATAAACTTAAATAATAAAGAAGAAGTTAAAAGGATAAAACAGATTAAAGAATATCCGGGTTGGGTAGATTATGTTGAGTTCGTTGAAACTTATATTAAAGAGTTAAGCGATATTGAGAAGATACAGGGTGAAATTCAGTTAGAGGCGAATAAAAATGCGATTAAAGTTATCAAGGAGATACTTTATATCATTAATAATTAATTTTGCTGGTCAGCATATACCAGCCTAAACAACTATGTCAAAAGAAAAAGAGGAACTTGACACTCAAGAAAGTCAAGACGAGGAAACTCAGTCCGATGAGGACACAGGTAAATCTGATGAAGGCGAATCAGACGAGCCAGATTATAAAGCTCTTTACGAGGAACTAAAGCCAAAGTATGAGAAAGCCAAACACGATAAGAACGGCTTACTCAAAAAGGTTTCGTTAAAGAGTCAGCCTAAAGAAGTCAGTTCTTCCATTAGTGAGGAAAGACTGGACAAACTTGAATTGCGTATGTTAGACCCTGATTTAACAAACGAGCAGGTTCAAGAGATATTATTAATTAAAAAAGCTAAAGGGCTTAGTGACGCGAAATCCGCTTATGAAAATCCTTTGATTCAGTCTTGGCTAACAACTGCCAAGTCAGATTCAGAGAAGAAAGCGAAGATTAACCGAGCTATCCCTCGCGCCCAAGGTAAGACCTCAGTAGACAACTCAACTAAAAAAACTTTACAGCACAATGACAATTGGCTTAAAAGTATGCCGCACGAAAGTACGGATGAAGTGGCTAAAATACTTGAGGAACACTTCTTTGGTAACAAATAAACAAAATGCCCGACGTATTATTTAAGACATACGAGGCTACCGGTCAAAGAGAAGATTTAATTGATTTGATTACTGATATTTCTCCGACTGAAACCCCGATGTTATCACGCTTTGCTAAAAACAAAGCAACCGCAAAATATCACGAATGGCAAACTGATGCCCTAGCAGCCGCAGGTGCTAATGCGATTGTTGAAGGTGCTGACGCTTCCATTACTGCTTTAACCGCTACTTCCCGAACTGGTAATTATACCCAAATATCTCGTAAAACTTGGGCTACCTCCGACACCTTAGAGGCAGTTAATAAAGCAGGCAGAACAAGCGAGTTTTCCTATCAAATGGCTAAGAAAATGAAAGAGTTAGCTCGTGATATGGAATATGCTTTAGTAAATGGTACTGGTAACTCCGGTGCTTCCGGTACTGCCCGTGAATTAAAGGGTGTAGTTAGCTGGATTGCTACTAATACCGGTTCTGGTACTAGTGCTACTGCTACCGCCGCCGCTTTAACTGAAAGTCAGTATAATGATTTATTACAAAAAATCTTTATTTCCGGTGGTAATCCTGATGTCACCTATGCTAATGGCTATCAGAAGCGTAAGATTTCAGCTTTCAGTACTCCTTCCACTCGTCAATTGGACGTTGCCGACAAGCACTTAATTACTTCTGTTGACGTTTACGAATCAGACTTTGGTATTCAGAAGATTTTACTTGATCGCTATTGTCCGACTGATACTATCTTAGCGTTAGAGGAAGATAAGTGGAGAGTAGCTATGTTGCGCCCGGTTAAGTACAAGGAACTTCCTGATTTAGGTGGTGGTCCTAAAGGACAAATCGAATCAGAATATACCCTTGAATCTCTTAACGAGAAAGCAAGCGGTAAACTTGTCACTTTATACACTGGTACTGTTTCCTAGGTTGAATTATATCGGAAGGCTGTCTATACGGACGGCCTTCTTGATAACTTAATCTATATGGAACATAGAAACGATTTAGGAAAATACTATCAAGAACACTATAAGAAAGGCGTAGGTGTTGAGGTAGGCGTTCAATACGGATATTTCTCACAAGCAATCTTAAGAGATTGGAAAGGCGAATTAAAATGCGTTGATGTTTGGTCAGACCCAAGCGTTTACGCTCAAGCAGTTGCCAATCTAGGAGAAAAAAGACTAATCAGAAAATCGTCAGTTGAAGCGGCTAATGATTTTAAAGCCGGTTCTTTAGATTTTGTATTTATAGACGCTAATCATACTTACGAATCAGTCAAACAAGATATTGAGGCTTGGTTTCCTAAAGTTCGTAAAGGAGGAGTAATTTCAGGACACGATTATTGCGTTTATCAAGACTTTGGAGTAATACAGGCAGTTGATGAGTTCGCCGCTAAACACGGTTATAAAGTAGAATTAACCGATCACGATATGTGGGAGGGAATAAACTTTAAGAGTTGGTATTTCATTAAATAAATATGCTACCCAAGATTATTTACACGACTTGGGTTAGTCCTAATCCTTATCCGGACAAATTTCAGCCATTTCTAGACGGCTGGAAAAAGATTATGCCGGATTATGAAGTAAGCGTTATAAGCCTCTCTAATGTAATTAAAAGCGATTTTGTACAAAAGGCTATCTCTATTGGAAAATACGCTCTAGCAGGCCATTATGGGCGTTGTGAGCGTTTATACAAGACAGGTGGTCTTTATTTTGATATTGATGTAGAGGCAGTTAAGAGTTTTGACGATTTATTAGACAACACCATATTTCTAGGCAGAGAAGATGACAAAGTAATCAATAATGCTGTTATCGGTTGCGAAGCCGGACACCCATTTATGAAAGCCTGTCTGGACTATATGGATAAGATAGACCTAAACACTCCTAACATAGAATTAGAAACCGGCCCGTGGATGTTTACCAGGCTATTGAATGAAGGAAACTATAATGTTAAAATATATCCAGAAGAATATTTTTACCCTTATCACTACTCTCAAAGTTTTTACCCTGAATGTATAAAGGAGAATACTCACGCCGTCCACCATTGGGCGCATACTTGGTAATATGGATAAAGTTAGCATAGTTATTCCCTGCTATAAGCAAGCGCATTGGTTAGCTGAGGCTATCGAAAGCGCAATTAATCAAACCTATAAAGATTTTGAGATTATTGTTGTTAATGATGGATCGCCGGACAATACAAGCGAAGTTGCCAAAATGTACCCGGTCACTTTAATCGAACAAAAAAACAAAGGACTTAGTGCCGCGCGAAACGCCGGAATTGAAGCCTCTACTGGTAAATGGATATTACCTTTAGACGCTGATAATAAAATCGCACCTCAATTCTTAGAAAAGACCGTAGGAGTAAATGACATAGTTGGAACTTGGCAACAGCATTTTGGAGATAGCTATACTTTGTTTAAACCGATAACTCCAACTTTACAAGACTTATTAATTTATAATCGTTTAGACGCAGGTTCATTATTCAAGAAAGAAATTTGGGGAAAATTAGGCGGATATGACGAAGAAATGAAAGAAGGTTGGGAGGATTGGGATTTTTGGATTAGAGCCGTCACAATGGGTTATAATATTTCAATCGTTCAAGAGGCAATATTTTTTTATCGTAAGCACGGTGAGTCTATGGCTGATGACGCTAATAGTAAATCAAAAAAGATATATGAATATATGATAAATAAATATTTGAATCTATGAGTACAATCGATGAGTTATTAAAACAAGACCCTAAGCAATTAGCGGCGTTTATTGCCAAAATGAAGAAGTGGAAGAAGAACCGAGAGGAGTATTACAAAAATAAAGACCAAGTAATCGCTGATAATGTTGACTTCATTAAAAAGATTAAAACCGGTAATAACCTTGTTTCTAAAGCCTCTAATATGCGTTGTGTTTTCCGTATTCCTTTAGATGTTTATATGAGTAATTCTATTTATTGGGACGAAATAATAAAGACTAAAAATTTTAATAAACATCCGGAATGGATGACGAAGTAATATGAATATTTTATCTTTATTAGTTGGCAGGGACGGTTGTAGCGGTTATAGAGTTAAAAATCCCCTTAATCAAATATCAAGAGCTAAGAAAACTGATCAAGTGTTTTTTGTAGATAAGAATGACGGTGAAAGTGTTTTTGATTTAATAATGGGAGCGAATGTTATTGTAATGCGACAGCAACACGATGAGTTTATGCGCTTTATTAAAACTCACCCCGAACTTAAAGGCGATAAGAAGTTGCTTGTAGTCGATATGGATGATGACATTTTTAATATTTCTCCTTTTAACACCTCCTATAAATGGGCGGGACTTGAAGAAGTTAAATATCACGGAGAGTGGTTATGGAAGAACGGCAAGAACGATTTTGATACTAAGCGAAATAAAGAGATAGCACAGAATTACATTGATATGCTACATAACGCCGATTTAATTACTGTTTCAACTCCTTATCTCAAAGACAGAATAAAGAAGATAGCGGAAAATGATAATGTCGAAGTATTACCGAACGCTATTAATTTTATTGACTGGAAACCCTGGCCATTCATAAAGACTGATGAAATACGGATAGGCTGGACAGGCGGAATTTCTCACTATGAAGATTGGTATTCTATCAAAGATAGTTTACTTAAAATATTTAAAAAGTACCCTAATCTTAAACTTGTTATTCAGGGCGCAGCTTTTGCCGGACTTATTAAAGAAATACCTCACGAAATATACGACTGGATTGATTGGGAAGGTCACCCCTATAAAGCCGCTTCTCTTAATATTGATATAGCTATTATTCCCTTAACTGATACTCTTTTCAATCACTCAAAATCGTCTATCAAATGGTATGAATTCTCCGCTTTAGGTATTCCTTCCGTAGTTTCTAATGTTTTGCCTTATAAGGAAGATGTCAAGCATAACGATACCGCAATATGTTATAATAATAGTGATGAATTTGAAAAAGGTTTAATCAGACTTATCGAAGATGTCAAACTAAGAAAGACAATAGGAGATAACGCGCGTAAATGGGTTGAAGAAAATAGAGATATTAAAAATATCGCCGAAGATTATTTAAAGGTATATCATAAATATTTAGATAAAAAAATATGCTTAAACAAACAATAGATTTCACAATCAATAATTGGGCGACAATCGCTACAATTTTATTTGGTATTTCCGAGTTGTTATCCCTAAATCCGAAAGTAAAATCAAACGGATTATTCCAGTTAGTTTATAACACCTTAAAGAAATAATATGACCTTATTGCTTTTCTTAGTAGTCGTATTATTTATCTGGTTTTTGACTTCTGAACCTGATGAGTTTATGGAATTTATTGATTTTGTCGTGGTACAGTTTAATAAACTTAAAGATTACATCTTAAACAGATGGATAAAATAATTAATTTCATAATATACTTTCTAGCGTGTACGGGAGCTTTTTTTATCGCTCTAATCGCCTACAATTCTCTCAATTAATATGGCTGACCAAGAAATAAAGATTAATACCTTAGAAGTAACATTTAAAACTATGTCCGAGCAAAACGCTAAAGAACATAGCGAAATTAAAGATTCGTTATCGTTGATGACAGAAAAGATAGAACAGTTAATTGATAAAATGGATAAACGATACGCCCCAATGTATGTAAGGGACTTGGTAGTTTGGGGAGGTGGGATAGCTGGTTCGTTATTAATAGTTTACGCCTTAGAAAGATTATTAATAAAATAAATATGGAGAATAATTTACAAAATAAGCACACGAGTTTTCCCCGACAGGAATGTCAGGTGATGACTCGTGTGTGCTGATTGCGGTTGGTTAGTTCCTAAGCACGCCGGTAATCCGGGAAAACAAGCTGAATACTTAGATCGTAAAGAATATAAAGTTTAAAAATATGATTGCTAAAAAAATAACTCAAGACACAAACGAATATCAGTTTTATACCACCGAAATTGTTAAAGATGTAAATGACAATGATGTTGAGATTTTGAAACAAGACGGAATTTATAATAGAGAACAGCTTATCGGAATTATCAGCAATCTTGACAGTCAAAAAGCTAAGTTTCAAACATATTTAGACGCTATACCTGAATAAAATGGAGATAATGCCCCAGGGCGCGCTACAACCAATAATAAAGCCGACTGACTTTGAATATCAGTCAATGACTGGAATAACAAACAGTCTTATTCTATTTTTAGACGGTTGTTTAGATTATAGACCGGTATTCGAGCAACAAATAGGAGTATATTTTGATACTTATGGTTGTGTTTCTTACTCAATGGCTAATGGTTTTGAGATTTTGTTTAATCGACTGATAGAATTAGGCAAACTTAGTGAATCAAGGCTGAATTGGCTTAAAATAAACGGTTATTTGATAGACGGAAAAGTAAGATTAAGCAATCGTTGGCTTGTAGTACGAACAGGAACAGTCCCGAATGTAGGAAATAGCGGAGGAAAAGTTATTGATTTTGTCAGACATAACGGATTAGCTCCTTTAACCTTATGTGATTGGGATTTAACTAATCGTGACCCGAAAGTGAATAACTTAGAGGCTTATTATGACGCTTCGACTATTAATAAAAAGGCTGATGAAGTTGCTAAAGAGTTTTCTAAGATATTTGATATTCAATATGAATGGGTAAACTCCAATGATTTTAAAGAAGCCTCAAAATATGGAGTTATTCAAGTCTATGTAAAAGCTTGGTATAAAGGCACAGACGGAAAATATTACAACCCCACTCCGGGAAATACAAACCACGCTATTGATTTCGGTCAATCTTCCACTTTATCCGTTATCGACCAATACAATCCCCAGATTAAGCAGATTGAAAGCCTAAAAGACTTTTATTATATCGGGCTTAAGATTAATATAAATGAAAAAACTATGCCTAAACCTATTTTAAAAAACAACACTTTAGTCCAGTTAGTAAGCGGTGACGGAGGTTTCGGACTTTTCTTAAACGGACAAATTATCGTAGATGACACCGCCAAAATACTTGCTTCTTACATTATGAGGAATAACGGGAAGTTAGAAGGTACTATTGCGCCACTTTTACAGACCCAATGGGATATGTTTGAGAAAGTAAACTTGAAGTTAGAGCCTTTCGCTTAGCCAGACAGTCAAAACCGCCTCAAATTCGTTCGATAACTTAAAAAACCTATATGTCATTCAATTTAGTAAATTTACGCTCTGACGCTCGATATTTAGTATTCGGAGATAGCACAAACACCGTTTACGGAGATACCGACTTAGACCGCAATATTAACCGCTGGTATAACACAGTTATAGCTTGGATTTTAACCGCTAACGGAGATTGGCAGGTTAATGGTGAAATTGCCACTACCAATTTAGTTTCAGGACAAAGAGAATACTTATTACCGACTGATATTTTGAAATTAAATGAAGTCTATATTAAACCTGTTTCAACAGGTAATTATCTGAAATCGAAACAAAAAGACTTAGCCAATATCGCTACTGATAACGACACTTATGTCCCGTCTTATCCTCAATTCGATTTACTTGATAACTCTATTTTCATTTATACTCAAGACGGAGTTATTAATACGGTCACAGCCGGATTAAAAGTTATCTATCAGAAAGACTTAACCGAACTTACAGGCACAAGCGCACCAAATTTAGCCGAACCTTTTAAAAGGCTCTTATCAATTGGCGCAGCTTTTGATTATTGTATAGCCAATGAGATGTATAGCAAGGCTAAAGGGTTAAAGGTAATAATGGACGAAACTAAAACAGAACTTTTAGGATTTTACGCTGATCGCTCGACTGCCAGAGATATTAAGTTAGAACCGAAAGAGGAAAATTTGTATTAATATTTGTGCCTCGTCACAACCGCTAGCAGGCGGCTTTGAGGGGGCAGAAGTCTAATGAAATTATGCCTAGTCTAACTACAAAATTCAAATTTAAGAATGATACAGAAGGTTGGGTATATTCTGCTCCAAGTCGTGACCCTTTGATTAAAGGATTACAAAGATATGTTTCCCCACGAAACGGCCCTGCTTGGTCAGAAAGAGGTTATGATTTCACTTTAAACGGAAGTTTAGTTTCGTCAGTTGGAAGTAGTTTTGAAGTTGGTTGTTATGAATCTTATAATTTTTGGTCTTTAACTTTTTGTTGGGACGAGTTGTTTCCAGAATTACCGGTTGGAGCTAAAATTAATTCCGTTAATGTATTCTATACTTCAAGATTTTTTGCTGGTGATAAAAGAATAGGTAATAAATATTGGTTTCCTGGAAGTAGAAAAATAAGTGCAGTTGAGTTTGGAGACGGCGGAGCATCTTGTAACGGAGTTGAACTTTATAATGGAGATAACAGCGTAAAAATAGGTGACATCTCAACTAATATCTTAGAAGCACCAGAAAGAAGTATTGCCGGTTCAACAATGTGGAGTAAAGCTCCTTATACTGGGACATCTGAAAATCCTATCCCCGAAATACCTGATTGCTGGAATACTGATACTGGAACACCTCTTATAGTTCCGGCTGGATATAATTCTACTACCGATACAATTACTTTAAGATTAAATGACCACCTTCCGACAACACTTCCTCACGGAACACTTGGACTAGATGATTGGTACTTTTTCTCTATTCATTACAATAACATCTGGATTACGATAGAATATGAAGAACCAGAACTTTGGACTGATAGAACCAAACCGACTACAAATTTCAGCAATCGAAGTAAACTAAGTACAAGTTATTCTAATCGAAGCAAACCCACCACCGCATTTACTAATCGGATTAAAACATATTCAGATTATGATAATCGTTTCGGATATTTATTACAGGAAATAGGCGATTATGTTTTACAGGAAAACGGATTTAAAATTATTATAAAGGGCATAGCTGATACAGTTGCCAATTTTACAAACAGAATATTACCCGCCACATCATTTAATAATCGGAGTAAACCGGCTAACAGTTATTCTAATCGGTCAAAACCGGCGACTAATTGGCTTAATGATGATTTATGTTTATTACAGGAAAATGGAGATTATTTACAATCAGAGGATAGTTTTTTTCTAGTAATATCTAAGTTAATCACTTCTTGGCTAGACAGGTCAGCCCCCGCAACTAATTATTCAAATCGCGATAAACCTAATACTACTTGGAATGTCTGATAAAAAGATTTCACAACTTAATGAGAAAAATAGTTTAGAATTGGGAGATTATACTATTATTGTTGACCATAATGACAATACGACTAAGAAAGTTCAGGCTTTAGTATTTAAAGGTGCGCAAGGCGATACAGGAGCGCAAGGCTTGCCCGGTGTAGGCTGGCAACGAGATAGTGTTAACGGATTTACTTATCCGTCTTTTTTAACTGATAAAATCGGAATAGGAACAGTTAATCCTACAGCTAAATTAGGAGTAGTGGGTGATAGTGTAAGTTATACTTCACCAGACCCAACTGGAGTAATAACTTTTAATGCTTCTTCATTTCAATATGAAGGAGATACTAGCTACCCTAATGATGGATATACTCACGCATATAGAGTTTATACTTACTACGACAGTCCTTTGGGGAGGGTTTATAGTTCTTCCTATATTCAGTCGGATTATATATCGGATAATGCTGGAGCTGATACTACTTATTATATTTATATCACTTGGACTGAGGCAAGCGGAATTTTTGACGGATATAGAGTTTTAAAATATGACGATTATGGTGGTTATAATTGGGATGCAGGTTGGGACGTAACCGCTAATGATTTGTATGACTATAATGACCAGTCAACTAGTGGAGATACAACTCCAACATCACTATCTTCTTATGGAGCAGGTCTTAATATTTTAGGTACTTCAATTTTGACTGGAAACCTAACTCAATCTGGAGTTGTTAGTATGGGTTATAATGGAGATTTTAATATTAATGATCAAGGAAGTTTCGGAATGGGAATTGGCACAGCCACTCCAGGTGCGTATGTAGAAATAGGAAAATGTGCGGGAGGCTGGGGAGCGCATTTAAGATTTACAAGAGTAGGCTATAATACAGTTGATGTTAGAATGGCAGGTGCACCAGACGGCTTTATTTTTAGAAACTTCGATACTACACCTAATAACCAGATGTTTTCTTTCAGAGATTCTAACGATACTCACATTTGGGATTTATTTCAAGGAGGATTTAATTGTTTTAAAGGAGCGAGTAACGATAATGTTTATTCGGTACAAATAGGAGGCGCGAGTTCTTTAAGGACGGTAGGCAAAGCTTATTTCGCCACAACTGTTGGCATTGGTGAAGGTTCGCCAACAGGAATTTTACATATTAAAAACGCAACCTTAGCCGAAGCAAAAACCTATTTGAATATTTACGGCGGAGCAATAAATATCGGGAAATTAGACACCGACAGTAGCGGAAATTTAAGAATGAACTTATATAATTCGGCAGGAAATGCTAAAGTTCATTTAGATACTGCCGGAGTTAGTTATTTAACGGGAGGAAATTTTGGAGTAGGTATTTCACCATCCTATGGGATTGATTGTAATACGGATATTTGGGCAAGACGATATTTAGCTGTTGGAACTTATAATGCTAGTTATTACCCCGGATATTCAAGTTGGCTGACACAATTTTCACAAGCTGATCAAGTTATCTTAATGAACGCCGCTTTAGCTACATCTGATTCTAATGGAAGATGTTTTGCCATATTTGCCGGAGCGGAAACATTATCAAGAGTTTTATTTCATTCTAATGGAACAATCGCTTTTGGTTCAGGCTCTGCTAGTAGAGATACTTATTTAAGCCGTTCCGCCGCCAATACTTTTAAGATAGCCGGTTCATTTGATGGGAGTACAACCGCAGGCAATTTAGTAGTAACTGGTAATGTTTCTTTAGGGACGGTTTCGCAAAGTGCCAGATTAACGCTTCCAGCCGGAACAGCCACCGCCTCGACCGCACCTATAAAATTAACCTCTGGTGTTAATCTTACTATCCCCGAAGCGGGAACAATAGAATTTGACGGAACTGATTTTTATCTCACTATCTAATATGGCAAATAAGAAAATAAGCGAACTAAATACTTATACGACCCCGATAGATACAGACCTATTGCCTATTGTTGATATTACAAATAACGAAACTAAGAAAATTACTTTATTAGATATTAAAAGTAATTTAGGCAAAATAGAGTTTGATGGTTCAAATCTTTATATAACAATTTAAAAATATGGCAACAAGATATAAAATAGCCACCCAAGACAGAGCAGAAACATTTACTAACAAAACCTTAACCTCTCCGGTAATTAATACCCCGACAGGGATAGCTAAATCTGATGTTGGTTTAGGAAATGTTGATAATACTTCTAACGCAACCGAAAGAGCGGCGACTGCTACTTTAACTAATAAACGTAACACCCCAAGAGTTTATAACACGACCTCGACAGCAACCTTAACCCCTGAAATATCGACTTATGATATATTTGAATTGACAGCCCAAGCAGGCGCTTTAACAATCGCCAATCACTCGACTTCAACCCCAACAGCAGGCGAAAAGATGATTATCAGGATTAAGGATAATGGAACAGCAAGAGCTATTTCATTTGGAACTTATTACAGGGCTATGGGAAATGCTTTACCGACTACTACTGTTATAAGCAAGACTATGTATTTAGGGTTTATTTGGAACGCCGCAGATAATAAATTTGATTTAATAGCATTAGTTAACGAAGCATAATATGCCTACCCTAACATTTTATTCAACTGATGCTGGGAACGGAGAATGTTATAGAAACGGAACTTCTTGGTCTAATTCAAGAAGTGGAGCCGGGACTGGTCACGGACACGGAGCTGGGGCTTCTGACACCATCGGTGGAAGTTATAATAACGGTTCTAATTCTAAATATACTTATCGTGGTTTCTTTCCTTTTAACATAACAGGAATACCAGCAGGAGCAACTATAACTTCGGCAGTATTTAGTGTTTATATCGATACAATTGTTGGTTCACCATCTTTAGGATTAATATTAACAACTCAAGCAGATGTAGCTATTTTAGCCAATACTGATTATTCCGCTTTGACTCTCGACACTCCCCCCGAGGGAGCAACTAGAGTTTCTGCTTCTTTAAATCAGTATAATGACTTTACCCTAAACGCTACTGGGTTACTTTGGTTGCCTACTCCGGGAACAGATGCTTATGTAAAATTAGGAACTCGCGAGGCTAGAGATATAGATAATGGATTAGATGATACAAATACTTATGCTAATGGAAGATTTAATGATTATGCTGGAACAAATTATGACCCAAAACTCGTTATAACTTATACTCCATTTGTTGCCTCATCTAGTAAATTCTTTTCTTTTTTCAATTAAACATATATGAATATAATAACAATCAATGCTAATTCATTTCTTAAAGGATTTTCTTTATCCGACTATTACAATAACGGCGGATTTTCCCCTAAGTCTTTAGGGTTTGAAATAGACAGAGGAGATTATTTAGGAAGTCTTTTACCGGGAAGAAGTCTTTTAGATAAGTCAACAAATTTAAGCGGAAATGTAGTTGCCTCTGTAAAATACTATAAAGCCGGTTCGGGTTTTGTTTACTACTTAATCACAGACAGCGGAAAGGTATTTTTAACAAATAATACCGACCCCATTAATCCAACTCACACTTTACTTGACACGATTACAGGCAAGACATTTTCTACCCGATCAAGCATTTATTCCTATAAGAACGGTATATATATATCTTCTGATAATGATATTTATTATGACGATTCAACTTTCTCGATAAAGGACAAAACTTGGTGGACGACAACTAAAGGAAAATCTGCTCTTGTCACAGGTGTACCTCATAAGATTTTTGAGTTTGACGGAAAGATGTATGTCACTAATGGGAATAAACTTGTTTCTTGGGACGGAACAACCGCTAATGAATCAGCCTTTACTTTGCCTACCGGCTGGATTATCACTGATGTAATTTGTGACAGCGAGAATATTTACATTTCTGCTACTTATCAAACTAACAGCCAAGATTATAACTCGATTACAAAAATTTATGTTTGGAATAGTTTTACTACTATAACTTGGCAAAAGGAAATAAATATCTTCACTCCGCCGATAACGGCAATGGTAAAAGCTAACGATTCTATCTATTTCTTTTCCGGAGGGAATATGTACCTGCTTAACGGTTTTTATGATTCAGTTGTATGGCTTAGGAAATGTAGCTCTCCCACTTTTAATCAAGTTATTTACTATAACGGGATAATTTACTTTTTAGAAGCCTATGGATTAGGAGCTTATAATACTCGTTTTAAGACATTCTCTCACCCAATCCTTACGAGTAATAACCTCTATTCAATCAATGTTGCGCTAAGTGATTATTTCGATTTGTTTTCTGATAGCGCCAAGATGTACCGTTGTATTTATAGCACCGCCACGACACCGACATTTTATTCAAATTGGGAAGATTTACAGAATGGTAAAGTACGGAAGATTATAATTTGTTTTAATGGAGCATTACCAACTAATTCTCAATATACCTTAGACCTATTTGATGAAACTAATACGAGTGTTTATCATCGGGTTATTTCTCGAACAACTGACGGAGCAGTCAACACAGTAACCCTACAAAACATTTCTCACCCTTCGCCGATTAATCTGGCTCAACTTGCCCTGACTTTTAACAGCGCAACTAATTTAGGAATTAGATTTATTAAGATATTCTACGAACCATCAGAAATATATGCTTCAAAGTAATGAAGTCGATGACATATTAAATAATACAGACCCTCAAAGAATACCAACTAACCTTTCTGACATTAAAGGTTTTCTTGAAGTATTAACTTCCGTCCCGACTTTAATTCCTAAAAAATTCTCTGATAGTATAAAGATTTTTAATGATACGATTTATTTTTTTAATCCTTTAACTAACACTTGGATTAATTCGACACCAGCACCAACGACTATCGCAGGTAAAATCTATTTATCAGGGACACAAACGATAAGCAATAATACCATTACTGCCATTACTCTTGATACAAGCGAAATAGACGAGGGCGTAAACATTGACTTAGCTAACAATAAAATAATAGTTGAAACAGCTGGTTATTATGCTATATCCGGACAAATATGTTGGTCACAGTCTACTGACGCTAAAAATTACAAATCTTACATAGTTAAAAATTCAACTGAAATAATAACAGGCTTTTCTCACGCAAGCGTAACGGGAAGTTACTATATAACATCACCACTTAATACTATTATTTATTTAGCCGCAGGAGATTATGTAAAATTATATTGTAATCAAGTTTCCGGAGGATCTCAAACTGTCGCAGGCGGTTCTAATTATTCTTACTTATCAATTCACAAAATTTAGGTTAGTTATGCTATAATATTAATATATGTCAAATTTTTACAAATCAGCGGGAAGTTATTATACCTCTGATACAAACACAAAGATTCTTAATTTAAATGACTTACAAGGGTTAGCAAAAGCCGGAGGAAAAGAAATATCCGCTCCGACTGCTCCGACTGGTTCACAAGCAATTTCAAACCCTGGTCAAATCCCTAATTATAATGTCACCGCTAATATCGGCGGGACTTTGTATGGAACGCTTAAAGCTCCCTCTAATACGATTAATTCAAATACCCTGAACGCAGGAATTAATAGCGGTAATGTTTCTAGTCAACTTCCAAACTCGAATGATTTAGCCGCTAATCTTTACGCTGATAGAAGTTTATTAGATGCTACTAAACAGCAAACTGATTTACAAAAAACTCTTGACCAAGAAAAAGCCCAGAGAATTAAAGATACTCAAACTCAACTTGACACCGCCCAAGCGAATAAGGATACCCAGATTGCGAACTATGACACTCAAATGAACCCTTTAAAGGATAAAGCAGTCGGTATTTACGATTCAATGCTCAATTCCATTAAGGACACGAATTACAGCGACCTTGTTAAGACTAAACTTGAGTTAACAAATGATATTGTCAATTACTCGAAAATGATGAAAGAGGAGTTAGACGCTTCCGCCGGACAATCCGGTTTACAGTCACTTGCCACAGGGAGGCAGAATGTAATCAAAGAAAACTATACTTCTAAAATAGCAATCGCCCAAGCTTCTCAATCCGCCATTGACGGTAATTTTAACCTTGCGTTCGATATTATGGATAAAGGGGCAAACGCTATTAATAATTTAACCACCGACCGAATTAACTTTATCAATACCGTTAAAGGGTTATTCGATAATAAAATTAACACCTTAACCGCTACTGAAAAACAATTATTAGACCAAGCGCAAACAGACGCACAGACCAAGCTTGATAATCTTCAAAAGAATAAAGACACTATTATGGGGATTATGACTACCAACCCTATCATAGCGAATAAAGCCGGATTATCTTTAACCGATACCCCAGAAGTATTAACTAAAAAGCTTAATGACTTTTATGTAAAGAATCCTCAATACACTCCCGACAACCAAGCCTTTATTAAAAAGGCAATGGAGAAGTATTATGACGCAGGAATTACGATGAATGATCCAATAGCTACTATTCAATCTAAGATACAAAACAGTCAAACTTATCAGAGAGAAAATGGCGGTAAATTTACTATGACTACCGACCCATTGACCGGACAACCGATTGTATTTAATACTTCCACCGGAGCTATTAGTAACGGTTCAGTCCAAATTCCACAATCTAGCCGTTTAGCTTCTGTTAATAATAATCCGGGTAATTTAAGATTCGCCGGACAAGCAGGAGCGACCCAGGGAGAAGGCGGATTTGCTAAATTTGAAACACCCGAAGCAGGCTATCAGGCTTTAATAGCTCAAATACAATTAGACGCTTCCAGAGGATTAACATTAAGCCAGTTTATAAATAAGTACGCTCCACCAAGTGAAAACAATACTGGTTTGTATATTAGTCAGATTTCAAAAGCAACCGGAGCAAATAATAATACCCCTATAAGCCAAATTGATGTAAATATTTTAGCGCAGGCAATGGCTATGAAAGAAAGCGGAACAGTTATAAATACTAAAGCTAATACTGGTAATCCATCAGTTACGGATAATGTTAAAAATTGGGCAATCCAAGTAACTAACGGACAAAGAAAGTTTACCGACATTCCTAAAGAATTACAGACAGAGGTTAACAATTATATGGCTCAAAATGGGTCAATAACCAAAACAGACGCGGAGGCGAACGCTAAACTCCAAGATAAGATTACTCAGATTGATGATTTAATTAAACAGACAAGCAACAGCGGAGCAGTTGGCCCGAATCCATTTGCGCGAACTTCTCTAACATCTTGGTTTACCGGCACAAGACAAGCCTTTGTTGGTTCTATTAAACAGTTACTCTCTAAAGAAACAATAGACACTTTATTAAACCTCAAAAAAGGAGGAGGAACTTTAGGCGCATTATCCGATCAAGAGAGAATAATGTTACAGACAGCCGCCACTAAAATAGGCGGTTGGGAGATGAAAGATAAAAATGGGAATGGTACTGGATTTTATAATGTTCGTGAAAAAGACTTTATCAAAGAATTGGAAAACATTAAATCGTTAGCTAAGAGAGCCGTAGATAATGCCGGAGGTCAGACTGGTATTATTAATACCCTAGAGCAAAACTTAGCGGCTAATCCTGCTAGAGTTGATGAGTACAATAAACTAGTAGCCGACAATCCAAATTTAACCGAAGATGATATTAATCAATTAATGGGCTTTACTCAATAATATGCTTACACCAGAACAGATTAATCAAATAAGAGCTAAGAGCGGTTTAGCTCCGCTTACTCAAACAAATAACGCAAAATCTAGTCTTGTTGGAAAATATGATTACTTGAAACAGCCTACTCAAGAGAAAGGTTTTGTCGATAATGTTAAAGAGTCAGCTTCAAAAAGATTAGGAGATGCTAAGCAAGCTTTAAGCGGTGATGTTAATCCATTATCCGCTGGACTTCAATTTTGGGGAGCAGGCGCGGGAATGATTAATGAGGTAATTGGAGCAGGAATTAATAAAGTTGCGCCTATTATTCCAGAAACAATTGGCAAAGTTGCCAGTAAGGTAATTAATACCGAACCTGCTCAAAAATTTATTTCTTCTTATCAAGATTTTAAAGCTAAACACCCCGAGGCTGCCAAAGACTTAGAATCGGCTACAAATATACTTTCTTTACTACCAACCGGTAAAGCCGTTGAAGTTGGAACTAATGCCGTTAAAACCGGTGCTGAAATTACGGGAAATGTTGTTAAAAGTACACTATCAAATAGCGGTAAGGTTTTAGAGAAAGCCGGAGAAAAGATATTTACTCCGGCAATACCTTTAAGCAAATCAGAAGCCGGGTTAGTCCAAACTTATAGAGCGAAAAACCCTTTGTTACAAAGATTATTTCAGCCTATTGCGGAAAAACCAAGAACAGCAGCTATTACAGCCCTTGATAAAGGTTTTGTTGGGTCAGAGCAAATGATCGGCGTTCAAGCCAATAAAGAAGCTGTCAATTTATGGAAAAACACTATCGCTCCGGCTGTTAGAAGTATTACTCAAAAATATGATATTCAGGGAGCTATTAAATCTATTGAATCTAAAGTAGCCACTATTTCAGAACAATCAAGAAAAAAGTCATTATTAGAGGCAGTACAATCTCTTAAAGAAGATTATAAGGGAGTGTCTAGTATCTCATTTGAAAAAGCGCAAGAAATTAAATCTCAATTAGCTAAGTTTATCCCTGAAAAAGCCTATCAAGGAAAACCTATTGGTAGCTCTTTTAAAGAGGTTCAAAATTTATTAGCTGATGATATACGCCAAAAAACTTATAATGTTTTAAGTGATGTAAATATAAAATCAGACTACCTTGATTATGGTAATCTTTTGAAATTACAAGAGTTCGGACAAAAGGCAATGACAGGAGCTAAGTCAAAGGCTGGTTTTGGTTCATTTATTACAAACCTTTACGATACCGCAACCGTTCCGATCAGAACTGTAATCGGACAAGGGTTAAATAAGGGAGGAAAAATTCTACAAAAGATTAAATAGAATCGATAACAAATCGTACTACAAAAAGGATAAATAAAGCTATTAAAATTGTTTCAATCATATATTATTAGAGGGCGTTAAGCCCTCTTTTATGTTAATTATAGAGCCACACAAGCCCCGTATAGAGGTTTTAGACTAAAAGCAGTACATTATCACATTCTCTCAAAATAAGCCTCATTTTCTTTAATCTTTTTTGTGTAAAAACTAATCTGACGAGCAATAGTATCTTTATCTGATTGAGTTTTAACTTTTGCCAATTTTTTAGACAGCTTCATTAGCTCGATTGAGCTACTGTCTAGGGCTATTAAGCGCATATCTTAAAATCTTTATTTATTATCTTAAACTTATCCGACATAAACATCGCTTCGCATTTATCACATTTGTAGTAAGCATTATAATAGTAAGGCTTGTTTAATTTCTTTTTATTAAAGGGACTTTCTTTAAGATGAATTATACCAGTACATTTAGGACAATCCATTCCGTCTATGTATTCAGTTTTTCTTTTTGTTGGCTCAAATTGAATTTCATTACCGCACATAATACAAGTGGCGATAATTAGATTGTCATTTTTTTCAAACTTCCAATTATTTTCCAGACACTTTCCGCACGGACGCATTGCCATATTTTTTATAATAATTTATTATTTCTTTTAACATCCCTGATTTACTTTTTTTCTCTTTGATTCCGTCAATATATAATAAATCTTCTGGGCAAATTCCAATAGTGCTAGTGTAAATACTTAGTTTAAAATCTCTTGTCTTATGTTTGTTTTGTTTCATACTACTTTAACTACTTGAAGTAGCCCCACACCTACATCCGTTTCCTTCTATGAGCTATTAGTATGATTAGGTAACGTGTTATGGTAGGGGTTTATCAAAACTTGTTTTATTCTCTTAAAAGGTTTTAGTGTAAATGTGTTAATGAACAATCTTTTAGCTCGGCGTTAGGTATCCGTGTGTATAGGGGAAGGGTCTAATTATTTAAAGTCGTTCTCCCTTTATGTGGCACGACTTTTTGTTCTTAAATGGGAGTTGAACCCATAAAATATTTTGTCACCGGACTTAAGTTATAAAAAATAGAGTTCTGGATTAATCAATCCGCCTATCGGAGGGGTCTAGCTTCCAAACAGGCAGATATGGAGATTAGTCCATAACTCTACTTTCAAGACCCCTCTTTATTTTTACTTATTAACAGTATAGCACATTAAAAAAACCTGTCAATACCCTTTATTTATTGATTTTTTTGACTATTTTTGAAGTATGACTATTACTTTAAAAGCTGAAAAACTAAGTTTTCCACCGGAAGGAAAGATATACGAAGTCAATCCGGAGGAAAAAATCCCCCAACTCCACTATGAAAAGGAGGCAGGTAAACTATACCTTGGAGATAGTGTTATTTGGTTAAATACGCTTGAAAATGAGAGTATTGACCTTATTTTTGCCGATCCACCATATAATATTAAAAAAGCTGACTGGGATAACTTTAAATCTCAAGAAGAATACATAAAATGGTCAATGAGTTGGATTGAAGTTTCCTATAAAAAGCTTAAAAAAAATGGCACTTTATACATTTGTGGTTTTTCGGAGATTTTAGCAGATTTAAAGCACCCAGCTTCAAAACTTTTTAAAAGTTGTAAATGGTTAGTTTGGCACTATAAAAATAAAGCCAATATGAGTAGTGATTGGGGAAGATCGCACGAAAGCCTTTTACATCTAAGGAAGTCTAAAGAATTTACTTTTAATGTTGATGATATTCGTATTCCTTATAGTAAACATACTCTTAAATATCCCTCGCACCCACAGGCAGAAACCAGTCAATTTGGAAATGGTAAACAACATATTTGGACTCCGCATCCTAACGGTTCAAAACCAAAAGATGTTATAGAACTTCCAACGACTTGTAACGGATCAGGAGAATCGTCAGTTCACCCCACACAAAAACCAGAGGAATTAGTTAGGAAATTTGTTTTTGTTTCCTCTAATGAAGGTGATTTAGTAGTTGACCCTTTTTCCGGTTCAGGAACAACCGCAGTTGTAGCCGAACAGTTAGGTAGAAAATGGTTAGTTTGCGACAGAGATTTCGAATACAATAAATTGGCAATTCACAGATTAGAGCAAACTTTTTATCGACCAAAAGAATATTGGATTGATTTAGATAGAAAAACTCAACAACGAAGGGAATCTATTAGGTGAGATTAAATGAACTTGTTTCAACTGCTATTGTCAAAGACAATTTTTTAACCATTCAAAAATATATTGACTTCACGCTTAATTATTTAGAGTTTATAGCAGACACTAATAATATTCAAGCAACTATCATTTCTCAAAATGAAAATCATTATCAATTTATTCAATATAAAAAAGACGGTTCGTTTAATGTTACTAGACCTCTTAACTCTAAACTTATGTTGGAACTTGAAGATTTTGATAATTCAACTAAAAGTTTCCTGGAACTAATAGCTAATATTAAAAAGTCAAAACATAATACTCCCGAATTAAGAAAACTGCTTAATAATTTTGTTTACACTATTCAGCAATCTATTGGTTCTGTTTTAGACGCTCTACCGGCTAACCGTTCTAATACCGCTCGAAAGATTAATGGAGATTTGTTTGAAAGACTTATTAGAATTCTTTTGAATGAAATAGGGATTTGTTGTACATCGGGAGTAATTTATATCCCAGTCAAAATAGGTGATGAAGTAGCTTTTAGAATGAGCTATCAACACGACCTTATTATTAAGGACGGAGAAGTTTTAAAGGCTATCGGTTCAGTTAAAACTTCTAGTAAAGACCGGATAGATAAAATTTTTATTGATAAATTTTTATATAGCAAATTGACCGATACTACAATTCCTCACTTTGCGGTTTTCTTAAATGACGTTCAGAGAAAGAATACTAAAACAGAGGGCAAATATGGAATTAACTCAACATTTCTACCCGGGCACTTTAAAGGATATACTATTAAGCTTAATCCTTTAGACGGTGTTTATTATTGTGATATACGACCCAATATGATTACAGAGGCTATATTAAAAGATCATATAAAGACTTTTGATAATCTCTTATTCAAAGATATTTGGGATTTTATTTAATATATATTTTGGAGTTTTATGAATTATCAAGAATTAACTAAGAAGTCTACTGAAAAATCTCAGGAGATTATATTCAAATTGAATTTTGATGAGCTTAAACAGGATTCATTGTTAAATCTATTCCATTATAATTTTTTGGAATATATTAACGAAAAAGTTTGTCAGGTTATTTTAAATCTTTCCTTACAAGATGTTAAGAATAGACCACATTATGATATTCTTTACGGTTATTCTATTAAAGGTCAAAATGATGCTTTCCTCCAATACGCAAGTAAAATTTGTGATGTAGATAATATTTTTAATTTAGTTGCTACTAGTATGGAAACCAGAATGAAACAAATTTATGATTCTGTTCCTAAATAAATAAAGACATTTACTTTCCTAAAGAGCGTGGTATAATAATATATATCACGCTTTTTTTATGGCTAAATCTAAAGCCTACTATCGAAGGATAGCAGACAGACTATATCAAGAAATAGGAAGAAAGAATTATGATAAGTGCTTAGTTTGCGGTAATCCTGTTTCTTGCCTACATCATTACTTCCCAAAATCCTCAGCCGGAAACCTCCGGTATAACTTTTCTAACGGAATACCAGTTTGTCAGGGTTGCCATTTTAGACATCATAACGGCTATCCTGAAATACATAATGCCATTAACTTTATAATGGGTTCTGATTGGTTAAATAAGCTTAGAGAAGAAAAAAAGACTTTCATTAAATGCGATACAATTGGTTATTACCAAGACAAGATTGATGAACTTAAAGAAATATTAGGTAATCCTTAGACAATCTTCCAATCATTTCTAATCGTTTCCAAAGTACCTTAAAATCCCTATAAATATTTTGTATCCGTAATCATTAATAATATACGAGGTATAAAATGGCTAAGACATTATTAGGCGAAATCGCTATCCAGATATTTGGACTTAAAAGGAAAAAATATCAACCACGCCGAAACCCAAGAGATAAAGCTTACGAACAATTTCAATATAAGATGAAAGAAGCAGCGTTCGAGGCTAAAAAAGAGTTCGAGATAGCAAAACTTAAAGCCAAAAGTAAAGGCTGGACTTAAGCGGCGCAACTAAAATGTGCCAGCAATAAAAAGCCCCTTACCATTAAGAATAAGGGGCTGAAAACGAATAGGCCATTAACCATTACGAATTAATGGCTTATTCTTTTAATAGGTCTTGTAGCTTTGGCTTTGAGTGTAGCCAGTAAGACATCTTTATCAAAGAAGATACTATTAGCAAGTTTGAAGTAGCCGGGGATACTATCTTTCGATAAATAAACCCATTTACTACTCTTACCGAGTAATTGAGCAACTTCTTTGACGGTTAGATAGGGAGTGGTCATATAAACCTCTATGCTCCCGAACCACCTTTATTTTGTTTTACAAAGACGCACACCACCAAACCATTATACTACCTATTAAATTTTACCAATAGCAATTTAACAACAAAAGGAGTATTAACAATGCCCGTTTATAATAGAAAACTCAGCAAGGGAATTAAATTTTACTATTCATTCACTTTTAATAGTAGAGTTTACTTCTCGAAATGTATTTATCTCTCTAAAAGAGAAGCCCAACAAGCAGAACGTGAAAGATTCACTCAGCTTGACGAAGAAAGAAGATTTGGCAAGCAGGACAAACCTCTTTACCTAATCGAAGTGATAGAAGATCGGCTTAAATTCTTATCTGTGAAATACAGCAAGAGTCATAAAGACGACAGCAAGTATTATCTTGACCTTTTTTCTGACTTTATAGGGAATAAAGAAATCAGGGATATTACTAGAAAAGAAGTCGAAGAATTTTTGCTTGATTATTCTAATACCTTGCTTAAAAACGGAGTTGATAATTATCAGGTAAACGCTGCGCTAAAATCTATCAAGTCAATGTTCAATTATGTCATTGAGAGTTATGATCTTGTGATTAAAAATCCTTGTAAGAATATCAAACCTTTTTCAGTCAGAAAGAAACTTAAATATATCCCGACTGATGAGGAAATTGAGAAACTTAAAGGTCTGATAAACGACCGCCAAAAGCTCTTGATTAATTTCGTGATGGAAACTGGTTGCCGGATTAATGAAGCTCTCAATTTGGACTTCAAGGACATTAACGACACCTACCTTGTTTTCTATACAAGGAAGTCAAAGAACAGCGATAGAGTACCAAGAAAGGTTCCTATTCCGGATAGCATCAAAGGACTAAAGGGAAAAGGTAAAGTATTCCCAGAATGGACTGAAACGCCTAAGTTTTTAGATAAGGCTTTAAGGGGAGAGAAGTTAAGAGTTTGGGGTTGGCACGCATTGAGACACCGTTACGCTTCATTACTTTCCAAGCAAGGAAAACCTATTTTTGAGATTATGAGCCTATTGGGTCATAGCCAATTAAAGACTACTCAAATCTATCTTCAATTGCTTTCCTGATAAATCTTAGCCATTTCTTAGCGGTGATAAAACCACTTTAAAAATCAAAAAGCCTGTAACTTATTTAGCTACAGGCTTTTATCTTAAGCGGGGCCGACGAGACTCGAACTCGCGACCTCCTGCGTGACAGGCAGGCGTTCTAACCAAACTGAACTACGACCCCGTATGCTAAATCTTTCAAAATTTAACTTTCAAAGATAATATTTATTTTCTCTTTAGGCAAATTTATTTTTATATCTTTTTAACTTTCTTATTAATATTCTTTTAACTATTTTTATTGTATGTGTTCCATTAATTACTGTTTCAAAATCCTGAATTAACTTTCTAAAACGACTATACATGTCAGATACTGAAAATTCGACTTTAAAGTATTTCGAAGAATTTACCGCCAAAGGCCCTCTGAATCCGGAAACATCTTTTTCTGTTTCACTTTGCAGTAATTCTGCCTTGCTTAAAGATCTGAAAACCGAAATTCAGGAATTGAAATTTGACAGTAAATTCATGTTTGTTTTGAAAGAATCTAAGAATACTTTATTTCAAACTGACGAAGACTTGCTTCGATCTTGTCTGAGTTCCCTGTTAAATTGGGTCTCTTTTTTCGTTTCCGGAAATGATAAAATTGAGGTTTCTACCTCAAATACAGATAAAAAGATACTTTTCCGTATAAATATGCCTGAAAAGTTGGTAGGTGATTTAAGGAACTTACTTGATGATCCGAAAAAACTACCTGGCGGTTCTCCGGATAACTTAGTTTACCTTAAAGCATTTTCGAGCTCACTGACTCTTTTAGAGAAGTACTTTGAAATGACTGACAATTTCAATGAGGTAAATAACCATCTCCTTTTGTCTTTACCTCTCAAATTCAGGGAGGGTGATAATAATCACAATAATTAGAACTATATTTCCTTATATTTCCGTGGTAATTAATCTTTGAGTGTATATATGCGACCTGTTAAATATTTTATTGTTTTTTTCTTTTTATCCTCAGTTTGTGCTCTGGCTCAGGATAATTTCGCTCTTCGCGAGCTGTTTGCATTAAACATAAACAGCAAAGTCGCCTCTTCTGCCTTTATTGTTCACGGTCAGCAGATTTTCATAACTTCAGGTGAAGACGGTTATTTACGCCAGTTTGACCTGACTTCAGGAAAAGAACTCACCAATCTGAAAATATCTGATTCTGCTGTAATTTCATCAATTATCTATGAGAATATTGTTTATGCCATAACAGCTGATAATAAACTTCACTCTGTTTCGCTTACACCATTTTCCCTTGTTACAACTACTGATATGTATGATTCACCTTTCTGCTTTAATAGCGGTGTCAATGAGATTTTCATAGGATTTAACAACGGGTCTATAAAAAGGTTCGACCTTACCACAAAGGCATTCGACTCCCTTTTTATTTCACACATCTCCCCTGTTACTGCTATGGTCAGGGATCCTAATAAAGAACTCCTTATAAGCGCCGGGACAGATAATCAATTAAAGTTATATGACCTTTCTAAGAGAAGTGAAGTTGGATTATTGATGGGAACAAGTAACTCAAAAGCAAATTCCCTTACACTTTCTTCAGACGGCAGCATTCTTGTTTCGGCTCACGATGATAATATGCTAAAAATCTGGAGAATGTCGGAATCCAGGCAGATTAAAAATATTAACGAACATAACGCCCCTGTATATAATGTCCTTTTTAGCCATGACAACAGTTTCTTTGTTTCAGGAGGGAAAGATAAAATATTAAACGTCTGGAACGGTGATAATTATAAATTAATGAAATCCGTTAGCCTTAAAGAGGGCGAACTCACAAGTGTTTCTCTTTCCTCTGATGATAAGTATCTGTTAGCCGGTCTGTCTCCGAATATAATAAAGGTTTTCGAAGTATCGAATGGGAGCAGCCTTATTGCCGGAAATTTGCCGAATTCACTTAAACGTTCCGGTATGACGCTGAACGATAAAATAATCATTGAAATTACGGAGCCTAAATCAAGCAGAGGACTTAAGATAAGCGGAGCCGGTAATTCAATTACCGTAGCCGGAAGAATTATTAGTCCGGCAAAGTTGAATTCTTTAACTATAAACGAGCAGGAATTTGAATTTGCAAGCGATTACTCATTTAGCGGAAAAGTAAACCTGACCCTGGGAGAAGGAAAACTTCTTATCCGTGCAATTGATATAAACAATAATTATAACGAAAAAGAGATTTCGGTCTCCAGTGAAATAGCAGGAAATACTTCATCGAATGATCTTTCTCAGGTTGGCACGGGAAGTAAATATTACGCCATCCTGATCGGTGTGGATACATATAAGGATAGAAAAATCCCTACTCTCTCTAATCCCACAAAAGATGCCACTAACCTCCGGGATATTCTCACAAAAAGATATACATTCGATAAGGAGAATGTGGTTCTGCTGAAGAACCCTTCACGTGCAGAACTTCTTTCAGAACTCGGAAATCTCAGAAAGAAGATCACTGAAGAGGATAATTTTCTGATCTTTTATGCCGGACATGGTTTCTGGGATAAAGAAATTAGTCAGGGTTACTGGCTTCCAAACGATGCCGAGAAAGATAACAGGGCTAATTGGATTTCTAACGGAGACCTGAGAGATAATATCAGAGGAATTAAGTCAAAACATACTCTCTTAATTTCAGATGCTTGCTTCAGTGGAGGTATTTTCAAGACTAGGGCAATCCTTGATGGTGCTCCCCCGTCAGTGAATGAGGTCTACAAAATGACCAGCAGGAAAGGAATGACCAGCGGAACGCTTACTGAAGTTCCCGATGAGTCCCCGTTCCTGAAGTATCTTGTAAAAAGATTGAACGACAACAATCAGAAATATTTGCCTACTGAAGCCCTCTTCAGCAGCTTAAAAACTGCAGTAATCAATAACAGCAAGCAAGTCCCTCAGTACGGTGAAATTCAGGATGCCGGTGATGAAGGCGGCGATTTTATATTCATCCTTAAAAAATAAAGGAAAGGAGCTGATATGAAATATTTTGTTTTAATTTTAACAGCTTTTCTAATCTCTCTAAATATTTCAAATGCGCAGACTACTAAAGCACGTTTTGGAATACTGCTTAAAAACGGTGACGAACATACACGAATTAAATCCAACGACAGAGCAAAGGTAAGCGACAAATTTAAGATCGTAATTCAGGCATTGAATGATTCGTATAATTATGTCCTCTATTCTGATGGTTCGGAAACAACTCTCCTTAATTCAAAAAAGCAGTTGAAACTTAAGAATAACGACCGGCTGGTGCTTCCCGGAAAAAATGATTATTATGAATTTGACGAACAGAACAGCAAAGCTTTTTTGTATGTGATCAATTCTAAAACCGCCGTAAAGGATATTGAGAACCTTTTTGCTTCCGGCAATACTGTTAGTTGCGCAAAGTGGAAAAGTATCGAAGATAAAATTGTTAAACAGATAAAATCCGATTTGAACGATAATTCCGACCAGCCTATTTCAATTGCCGGTAATGTTCGCAGTCTGGAAGAGGATAAGATGGACAGGCTGCTTCAGACTTTTTCGGATAAAAAAATGATTTTCAAAAAATACCAGATTGAAATTAAGAAGTAAGAAACTTTTTTATCCGTTATTAATTACCAATCTGGCGGCAGGTGCTCTTCTGGCACTTGCCTTTTTTATTTTTAATTTCGGTTGGAACTCATTAGATTATAAAATACTCGACGTTTATTACTCTCTTGCTCTTGATAACGGCAAGGGACCTCAGGTAAGCCCGAGAATTGTGCATCTGAATATCTCAAACGACACTTACAAAACATTCGGTAAAAATTCTCTCAGCAGAAGTTTTCTTGCTGAAACAAATAATATTTTGACTGAATTATCCCCTGCCGCTTGTATGTTTGATTTGATTTTTGTCCATCCAAGCACTGAAACTGACGATAGCCTCTTCACACTTTCCCTCAAAGATTCACCTCACTTTTACTTACCGGTTGGGATGCAATTATCCGGTGAATTTAAGAATTTCAAATGGGAAGAGGGTGCCTATTACGACAAACTCCGGAATAATTTTCTTAAAGAAATCCCCGAATTTGGGGATGGGACTCCCTTCTATTCCACTTATGCGCAGACACAAAACACAAGATTCTCTGAGGTAATTGAAAATAGCGGGCATATTTCTTCCATCCCTGATAATGACGGAGTTTACAGACACTATCCCTTGGTAATAAAAGTTGATTCCCTTTTCCTGCCTACTGTGACTCTCTCAATTTTTCTAAATTATAATAATGTCCCTGCTGAAAGTCTAAGGATCTACTGGGGAGACAAAATTATTATCCCTAAAACTCCTGATAGTTATCTGGATACTACAGTAGTTATCCCCATCGATGAGAAAGGTAGGTGCTTCATACCATATCCTGATCGGTGGCAGGACAGTCTTAAAAGGATGGAAATGCAGAACCTTGTTGACCGGTTTAAAAATACGGAAGATTTTGACGAACTAACGGAAATATATGAAGGTAATTTTGTATTTATTGGAGACATTTCCACCGGTATTGCAGACCTTGGACAGACTCCACTGCAGCCGGACGTTCCTCTGGTGGCAGTTCATTCAGCACTAATGAACGCGTTCCTGACTAATTCATTTTATCGCGAAACGGACTCAACAATTTTATTATACGCAATTCTTTCTTTTGTCCTCTTTATTTCTCTCGGTTTGCTTTTCAAATCCAATTATTATTTATACCTGTTTGAGATTTCCTCAATACTTGTGTTGTTGATTCTTACTTATTATCTGGTTACAGAATTTGTGCTTATTCCGGTATTTTCTCTCTTTTTAATAATTTTAGTCCTCGGGTTTATAAACATCCTGTCGATGCAGATAACAAGTACAAAGGAAGAAAAATTTATTAAATCCGCCTTCTCAAAATACCTCCCTCAGAAAATTGTTGATAAATTAGTTGATAATCCCAATCTGCTTCAGCTGGGTGGAGAAGAAAGAACACTTTCAATTCTCTTTTCGGATATTGCCGGCTTTACCACAATTTCGGAATCGTTAAATCCCAAAGACCTTGTTCATCTGCTTAATGATTATCTCACAAGGATGACGGATATTGTCTTTCAAAACTCCGGAATAATCGATAAATATATCGGGGATGCAATAGTCGCTGAATTTGGGGCACCGGTCTACGTTGATAATCATGCGGACTTGGCAGTTGCCACCGCAATCATGATGCAGAAGGAACTGATTATTCTGAATGAGGAATGGACACAACAATATGGCAGACCAATTAATGCACGCATAGGTATAAATACCGGTAAGGTAATTATCGGAAATATGGGGAGTAAACAGATGTTCGATTATACTGTCATAGGAGATTCGGTTAACCTCGCTGCCAGGTTGGAAGGAGTGAATAAGAAATATTCCACATCAGTTATTCTTTCCGAATATACATTTGTATCGCTTACAAAAGACCGGTTCCTTGTTCGTCCTGTTGATTTAATTATCGTAAAAGGGAAAAGCAAACCGGTAAAAATTTACGAAGTCCTGGATTTTCTCAATAATCCGCAAATCGATAAAAATCAGATTGCATTATTCGCTAAATACTCTGTAGCTTTCAACCTTTTCCTTGAGAGGAAATTTGAGGAATCAAAAAGTATCCTTCTTGACCTGATAAAAGAGTTCCCGGAAGATGGCCCCTCTCAACTTCTGATGAAAAGAATCGAATCTTTGGATATTTCTTCTTTGGACGGATCTTGGGACGGATCCCTGGAGCTTACCGAGAAATAATTTCTCCCGTCCCTCTGAATTTATTTTGAAATATCCCTGATTTATCCTAACTTTCCAAAAGCAAAAATTAAAGGTTTGTTAATGAGATTTATAACTCTTTTCGTCTCTGTTTTCTCTGTATTAATTATTTTTTCTGCGGAAATGAAAGCGCAGGCAACTCTGGAAGTGGGTTTTTTTTCTTTTAACGAGGGGACACCCGGATATACTCTTAATAATGGAGAGGGTGACAGATTTGTACAACTGGAAGTTCGCTTTACAAAGACATTCAACTCAAAACCCGAAGTTATTTTTTCCGTTGAACAACTTGACTGTTCTATCGACGGGAACATTCGTTACTCTATCGAGAGTTCTCTTGTCACACGCGAAAGTTTCCTGCTGAAAATAAAAACATGGCAGGATACCAGGATATTTGCGATAAGGGGGAAATGGATTGCTGTCTCAGACGAATAGTTTTTTACTTATTTTCTAAGGATTTTTTTAGCAAACTAACAGGGTGAATCACTTTTACGGGGATCTTAAATTTCTCAGCTCCATACTGTATTTGCCCCATGCATCCGGGGTTTCCGGTTACTACCGTCTCCGCTCCAGTATTTTTTATATTATCCATCTTACGTTTAAGGAATTTCATTGAATCATCGTACCTCAGAACATTGTATATCCCTGCACTGCCGCAACACCACATCGATTCGTCCAACGGCTTGATTTGTAATCCGGGGATCTGATTAAGAAGTGCCCTTGGTTCTTTGGTTATCTTCTGCGTATGGCATAAATGACAGGCATCGTGATAAGTTACGGTTTCATTAACAGGATGGAGCTGCGCGTTAACACCTGTTAAGGATAGGAATTCCGTCACTTCTTTTACTTTCCGCGATAATATTTTAGCTTTTTCTGAATAAACCGGATCGTCTTCAAAGATATGCCCGTACTCTTTCATATATGCAGCACACCCGGCTGAATTTGAGACGATGTAATCATAATCATGTTGTGAAAACTGATCGATAGTTTCTTTGGCTAATTTCTTTGCTAAATCTAATTCCCCGTAATGCGCCATTAAGGATCCGCAGCAACTCTGTTTTGGAGGACAAATTATCCTGCAGTTGTTTTGTTTGAGCACTTCCACTGTATCAATATTAATATAGGCAAATGCAACGTTCATAATACATCCGGTCGGGACTATCACTCTGTACTTTATTTCACCGTTTGGATCAGTAACTTCTTTTATCAAGGAATCACTGAAAACCGGAGAAATTCTGGGTGTCATTTTATTCATCTCCACCATCAGTTTAAGAGGGATGAATAATCCGAATATTTTATTAACCAGCCATTCAATTCCGTAATTCTGATAGAAATAAAGAAGTTTGCCAACTATTTTAATGTTAATTTTTGACCCAACAATATAATGGAGTGCAAATCTTTGAATATACTTTGCTCCAAAGGAACCTTTTTTTGATTTGGTAATGATGTCGCGTGCTGCTTCTACCATTGCACCATATTTTACTCCTGCAGGACATGCAGTTTCGCAAGCCTGACAATCGAGGCAATAATTCATCTCATTAATGAATGTTTCAGTAACATCCAGCTTCCCCTCGGCTAAAGATTTAATCAGACGAATTCTGCCACGAGGCGAAGATCTTTCATTAAAATCCACATTATACGTCGGACAAGTTGCCAGACACATCCCGCAATGCATGCACTGAATTAATATATCATCGCTTGGAAGTATTTTCAGCAAATCCGATGTTCTTTTATTGACGGTCATTTATAATTTTTTGTTTCCGTGGAAAAATTGTTACTATTGAATGTAATCAGTTCTTCAGATTGGAATTTCCACCCATCGTAATTAAACTTTCTAACGATTAGCTCCCTCTTATACCTGAAACAGTGATTGTTTAGAAATAGAATCAACTTTCCTTGCTTATAATAAGATGTAGAAATCAAATCTCCGAAATCAATATTTATGTCAATGCTGATGTGCTCAATTTTCACTATTTCGTTATTTTTATTTTGATATACGCAGTATAGAGCACTTTTTATTTCCTGGTCAACTAAAAAACCATAATAATCTTCAAAAGTTTTAAGACTCCTCATCATCATCAAATCATATTCGATTTTAGGGATTTGGGTTATTAATTGCGGAAAAAATATAAGATAGTCAGAGCATCCGAGATGGTTATTGAGCTGGGTGCTGAATTTACTCTGTTCTTCTATATCCCCGCTCATAAAAACCCTTGTAATATTACTGGTATCAATACCACAGCTTACGAAGATTGAATCGATTTTATTTTGAAACGGGAGAATATGTCCCTGAGAAAATGCTGATATATTAAAACAGAAGAGCGAAATGAGAACTGTTAAAAATCTCATTAATGAAAATCCCTGATTTCCTCCCTGGAGGAAGGTAATCTGCCTTCACATCTTGGACCGATTGTTAGAATCTTGGTTGGATTTAGAATATTATTAGGATCGTAAGATTGCTTTATTTTTTTCATGAATTCAACTCCGGCACTGCCAACTGCTTGCTCAAGAAACTGCTTCTTCGCCAGTCCGGTCCCATGCTCGCCTGTTATAGTCCCTCCAAGTTTAATTGCCTCATTAAAAATAAACTCAAAAGCCCTGTGTGCTTTCAAAATCTCATTTTTATCGCGTTCATCGGTCAGACATGTAGGGTGCAAATTTCCGTCTCCGAAATGTCCGAAATTCCCTATGCTAACATCGAAACTGCTTGCTGCTTCCCTGACCTTCTCAATCATAACCGGAAGTTCACTTCTGGGAACGGTAGCGTCCTCTAAAATTGTTGTTGGCTTTCTGCGGGCTAAGGCACTGAATGCACTGCGTCTTGCTGTTTTAAGTTCCAGTGCATCTGCTTCGAGTGTAGCTGATCTTACATAAGTGCAGTTGTTCTTTTTCATAATAGTTGTTATGAGATTTGCATCAGAATCAACTTCTTCCCCTCGCCCGTCAACCTCAATTAATAAAACCGCTTCACTGTTACGGGGAAGTCCTATTTTCGTATAATCTTCTACACAATTTATAGTTGTATGATCAAGAAATTCCATCATACTTGGTGTTAAGCGTGCTTCGATTATTTCCGAAATAGATTTCCCTGCATCAATCATTTTATCATAAAAAGCAAGAAGAGTAATCGATCGTTGCGGTTTGGGAATAAGCTTTAAGAGTATTTTTGTTATGATTCCTAAAGTCCCCTCGCTCCCCACCATAATATCTCTGAGATTATATCCGGCAACATCTTTTACACTCTTGCCGCCGATTTTCACAAATTCACCTGTCGGAGAAATCATTTCAAGACCAAGAACATAGTTCTTTGTGACTCCGTATTTTAATCCTCTAAGCCCTCCTGCGTTTTCTGCTACATTCCCTCCAATAGTACAAACATTCATACTGCCGGGATCGGGAGGATAAAATAGCCCGATTGATTCAACTTCCTTCTGTAGTTGAGCTGTTATTACTCCAGGTTGGGTAGTAACGGTCAGATTGGCTTTATCAATCTCAAGAATTTTATTCCATCGGGTCATTACCAAAACAACAGAATTTTCTACAGGAATAGAACCGCCGCTTAGTCCGGTTCCCGCACCTCTCGGAACAATGGCAAATTTTTCTTCATTTGAAAGTCTGATAATCTCAGATATCTGATTTTCATTTTCCGGGAATACAATTGCTTCGGGTTGTTTAGTTATTAACGGAGTCCCGTCATAAGAATAGCAGATTTTATCCTCAACACTGTCGGAATAGTTTTTTGATCCGACAATGTTTTTTAATTTCCCTAATGTTTTTGAATGCATGTTATCTAATTAAAATAGCGTGATAAAAAGTAAGTCACAATGTAAGCCGTAATCAGAACACCGAATACCATATATACTATTTTTTTTACAACATTTTTTGTAACACCGAATGAGAATTTTATTCCCCTCCATCCGCAATCACTGCATCTGTAAATTCTGAATATTCTTGTACCCTTAATAATTTTTTCTTTTAATGTTCTCGCTCTCGATCTGTTTAAACTTCCTACACTCTTACATGCGGGACATCTTGAAAACGAAGGGTCAATTTTTCGTAATATTATACTCATCTTATCTTACTCTGTTTAGTACTTTATAATAATTATAATCATTTTGTAACATATTGATAGATTCTTTTATTAATCTATCGTTATTAAGTTTAATTACAAATGATTTCTCCTTGCTTAGATATCTTTTTGATAATTCATCCGTAATCTCCCCAATTAAATATTCCTTATGCACGGAAAGTTCGTCAAAATAGATTTTGGATAGTTCTTCCTTAATTTTGGTTATTTCGTTCTTTATCTGACTGTATTTATTCAGATCCTTCACTTCAGAATCGAAATTATCAATAAGTGAATACCCTTTCCCCTTCAATTCAAAGTTCTCTTTCTTTAAGAACTTTAAAAAATCAGAAATCAGTTTTTCCTGAGACAGTTTATCAAAATTAATTTCCTTATTCACCTCATGGTATTCAGTTGCGAACTTAAATATTAGTCCCTTAGCAAATAACTCGGAAAGCAAATCAGATCTTACTTCAAAATTCATAATAGAATCAGGAGTTATCCCCCCCCAGCTATATACCACCCGCTTGTTATCAGTCAAATATGGCGTTACAAGATGCCCATCCTCTTTTGTAAACACCGGATTCTTTTTTGAGTAATCTATTTTCTGAATTGATCTCCCGCTCGGTGTATAGTATTTTGAAGTAGTAATTTTTAAGGACGTATTATAAGAGAGAGGAGTAATTGTCTGCACAAGTCCCTTGCCAAAAGTTTTAGTTCCAATAATTAAACCCCTGTCATGATCCTGTAATGCTCCTGCTACAATCTCAGAAGCCGATGCTGATCCCTCATTAACAAGAACTACTAACGGAATTTCAGGAAGAACAGGTTCCTGTTGTGAGTAGTAATACTTTATATTTGTAGTGTCCCGTCCCTTTGTCGATACAATTAATTCACCCTTTTTTAGAAACTTTCCTGAAACTTCAACGGCTGCATCTAATAAACCACCGGGATTACCTCGAAGATCAAGAATTACAGATTTAATCTCTTTCTTCTTTTTAAGTTCGAGAGTCGCTTTCTTTAATTCCTCCCCGCTTGACCTTCCAAATCCTATCAATTTAATATATACATTATTGCTTTCTTCAGGATAGAAATCACAAAAAGAAATGTTTTTTATTATGATTTCCTCGCGCAGAAGATTGAATTGCAAAGTATCTTTTGTATTTCTGAGAATTGTAATTCCAACGAATGTTCCGGGTTTTCCCTTTACATGTAATGATATATCGTCAAAATTATCGATATTAATCAGAACAGAATCTACCTTAAGAATTATATCGCCAATCATAATTCCCTGCCTTTGTGCGGCATACCCGTCCATCAGCTCAAGAATTGTTATCTTTTCATCTCTTAGTCCAATGCTTACTCCAACTCCGCCGTATTTACCGTTTGTAAGAAGGTCAATATCGTCTTTTCTTTTCTCATCTATAAAGACCGTATATGGATCAAGAGTGCTAAGCATTCCGCGGATACCAGCTCTTAAAAACTGTTCAGGGCTTATATCTTCTACATAATTAAATGCAATCTCTTTGTATACCCTGGTAAATATGTCAATGTTTTTAGCGACTTCAAAGTAAACATCAGTTTTGCTGACCACAAAACCGAAAAAAAACAGAATAAAAGGAGTTATTATTAATACCCAAATAGATTTTTTTATCATTTCAGATTTTTCCCGGTTCAATATTTTGAACCTCTTTTAAGATTATTTCCTGAATGTCCTTAATCCCCTTCATACCATCTATCAATTTGAACCTTTTCTCTGTTTTTGATAAATGATAATAACCATCCCTGACTCTTTTGAAAAAATCGTTCTGAGATAATTCAATCCTGTCAAGAGTTCTGTTTGTCTCTCTGCTTTTTCTGATTTCCATTTCTTCAAGTGTGATATCTATAAAAAAGGTTAAGTCAGGAACACATGAGTCGACTGCAAACTTATTGATCTGCTTTACAGATTCAAGAGAAATGCCCCTGCCAAATCCCTGATAAGCTGTTGTAGAATCAAAAAACCTGTCTGTAATAACCACAGTGTCTTTAGTCAATTCCGGCAGAATGACTTCCCTTACTAACTGGGAACGGGCTGCTGAAAAAAGCAGAATCTCTGATTCAATAGCCATTTTTAGATTTTTTTTATCGAGCAGAATGGATCTTATTTTTTCTGATATTTCAGTTCCTCCCGGCTCTCTGATAATTTTCACGGATTTACCCTTCTTGGTGAAATATTCCTCAAGCAGTTTTACCTGAGTGGTTTTGCCGCAAAAATCTATCCCTTCAAATGAAATAAACATACTCAAAATTTCTTAATAATGTATTTTATTCTCTCAGGGCTTTTGAATAACAAAATAGTATTCCCTGGAATCTTAATTCTTGGAGAGACACTCCCTAATGTATCATTAATCACATCAGTATAATTCAAAACTGCTTCTATTTCGTCCGGGTTTATTTTCCCTAATATATTGATTCCACCCCGGAGACTAATTTTAATTCTGTCAGGCAGGAGCACAACATTACGATCAGACGGAACATTTTTTAGTTTAATTGGAATATCTGTGATCTCCCTTTCAACAATTTTCTGAACATCAAAATAGAGTTTTACTTTTCCCGGTTTTAGTAAAAGAGCTGTATTCTTCGAAAGTTCAATTTCCGTAGTGAATGACTGATCAATTTTCTCAAATTTGACGGGTTGAGTCTCAATGAATTTAAGTGTATCCAGAAATTTTGCTGTCCCCGAAACATCAATACTCTCTGGTTCGCTTATTACCGGCTTGGCCAGACCAAATTCTTCCTTAAAACCAATAGAAACATTTGGTTTTACGGGAACAATCTTGTTTTCTAATTTAGCAATTCTGATATCCAACGAAGCAGGCCAGATATCCAGGACCTGAACTTCTGATGAAACCCAGTAATTATCCGTAACAGAATTTAGAAGATTTACCTTTATATTTCCTGTCTCCAGTCCGGCTGAGACTACATAATCAACTCTGCTCCTGACATGTAAACCTAATATTTTCCAGCCAACGGCTTTTAATTTTATAGTAACAACCTCAGGAAGTTTTGATGCTATGCCATATCCTTCATGAATATTTTCAACTCTGATTGGAAATTGTAAAGTCGTATAATAACTTCCTGATAAATTTACCGAAGTCCATATTATTATGGCAAATACAACCGAGAGTATAATTATATGTAATCTCTTTTTCATACTTCAAATATAAAAAGATTGAAATGGAAAAACAAAGAATGGAGCAAAAATATAACTAATTTATTGGAATCTTTTTAAGTATTCCAATAAGGTAGGTCTGTTTGCTTTTGAGATTTCCCTTCCCTGGATCGGAAAGTCTTTTATGGAACGGGCTAACTTCCTTAATTCGTGAACGTTGAGACTCTCCAAATCCGGTGATTCGATTTCCTCTGTTGAAAGTTCTTCGAGGTATTCTTTGACCTCAGGAATGTTTCCCTCATTTATCCCGGCAGATTCAACCGGGATTTCTTCATCGTAATAGACCACTTCAGATTCAGAATCATCTCTGCTTACTGTTGGCTCCTGTTCTGTTTTTTCAAGAGTAAGCTCAATTTCAGGCTGACTTTCAAATTCTTCAAAAAGAGAAGTAAAAATTTCTTTTGATGAAGATTTTCTTGTTATTTTTTCAGGTCTTACTTTTTTTGTTTTTTGCTTGGGAATTACCTGATTTTCAGCCGGTTTTTCTTTAATGGATTCAATCTCTGCGGAGATTTCGATTTCCGGTTTTTGAGTTTTGATTAAAGAAGGAACGGGAGTATTATCTGTCTCCACTATTTCAACAACTTTCTCCTTAATTAATCTTTTTTTGGCAGTCTTAATTTGGGGAGCAGAATCCGGTTCGGGAGTCTCTCGCAATTCAAGCATAATATTCAGGATTTGATCATCCGGCTGTGGGATCACAAGTATGGATATTAGCTGCCCAATAGCTTTGGCAGCGTATGCACCCGCCTCTACGGCGTGCTTAACTGCAGCTGTCTCCCCTACTATCTTGATAGTAACCATAGCAGGTTTGACAGTCTCGCGGCCAATAATAGTTACATCAGCAGCCTTTGCCATTGCATCGGCTGCTTCAATTGCTCCTACCAGACCCTTAGTTTCAACTAACCCAAGAGCTCTTGACATTTGCTGTTATTTTGCTCTTTGCGGTAGAATTAATTCAACTTCGGCATGAGGTCTTGGAATGACATGAACAGAAACCAACTCGCCAACTCTCTGAGCTGCTGCTGCTCCGGCATCTGTAGCAGCTTTAACTGCTCCCACGTCACCGCGAACCAAAACAGTAACATAACCGCCACCGATTGTTTCTTTGCCTATCAGTTCCACTTTTGCAGCTTTTACCATTGCATCTGCTGCTTCAATAGCCCCAACAAGTCCTTTAGTTTCGATCATTCCTAATGCATCAAGTGCCATACTTTGCTCCGTTTATAATGTTATTTGTTTTCTATCAAAATATTGATGTTTTAGCCAATTTATTATTTTCACCTTGAAAATATAGTTATTATATTTGATTTATAAAAAAGAAATTTAGCATATTTGAAATTTATTTCAATGAGTCCATATACTCCTGTAATATAACAGCTGCTGCATTTTTATCTATTAAAGCTTTATTTCTCCTTGCTTTTTTCTTAATTCCCGATGCAAGGATTCTTTCCGAGGCAATAGAGGAGGAATATCTTTCATCCCAGAAATCTATTTCAACAGGAGTTAATTCTTTTAATGAACCGGCAAATGCCCGAATCGTGCTCCCAAGTTCTCCCACACTTCCATCCTCTTTGTATGGCAAACCGATAATTATTTTTATTATCCCCTTGTCTGAAATAATCTTTTGGATTTCATCAATCGTCCTGGGGGAGTTAAGAATTGTTTCAAATGGATATGCAAATATCTTGAAGGGGTCAGACAGTGCAAGCCCTATGCGCTTGCTCCCGTAATCTATTGCCATGTATCTCGTCTCGGAATCATTCATCATTTCTATTCTTCCAGTCTGGATACAGAATAAATTCCCTTAATTTTTTTTAGCTTCTCAATTACGCTTGACAAGTGTTGTAAATCGTTAACATAAAGAGTCACAGATCCTTCAAACATATTGTCTTTCGTGTCTATGTTAATGGATTTTATATTGGTATTCTTATACGAGACTATAGTATGCGAAATTGTATTTAAGAGACCCGGTGAATCCTCTCCCCTCAGGAGCAGGCCAACGATAAATGAATTATTCTCAATTTCAGGCCATTGGATATCAACAACTTTTTCAGGATCGCGTGTAATTGCCTGGAGTAAATTTTTGCAGCTTCGCCTGTGTATTTTTATCCCCTCCCCAACTGTAATAAACCCAACCACGGGATCACCGGGAATAGGATTGCAGCATCTGGAGTAGGAAATGAGCATCTTTGTGGTTTCGCCGTCAATAACAATATGTCCCCCGGTCGCTCTGGCATAAGAAGTAAATTTATCAACTTCAGTCAGGTACGAAGTAACTTTTTTCTCTTCTTCTTCATCTGTTGCGGTAAGCACTTCGTCCAGGTTAACTTTCCCCGAGGCAATAGTTATATAAAACTGACGCAGATTCTCAAATTTGTTGGAAGCTATTATTTTCTTGATTTCCTGGGGTGTGAAATTCAGCTTCATTTTTTTAATCTTCTTTTCCCAGATATCTTTCCCCATCGCTACAATTTTATCTTCTTCCTTATTCAGCCATTTCCTGATTTCATTCTTTGCCTTGTGTGTAACAACGAATTTTAACCAGCCCTTATTCGGATGCTGATTCTTTGAAGTGATTATATCCACCTGATCTCCGCTGTTGAGAATTGTGTCTAATGAGACGATCCTCTGATTTACCTTTGCACCAATACAGTGATGACCAACCTTGGAGTGAATGTCAAAAGCAAAATCAACAGGAGTGGCATTGACCGGAAGTCTCCGTAAGTCTCCTTTAGGGGTAAAGATATAAATCTCATCGGAGAACAAATTCATCCTGAAATTTTCAATGATACTTTTCTTTGCATCATCGACGGAGGGATTCTCAATTATTTCCCTTATCCAGTTAACATAATGATCAATTGTTTTATCATTTAAGTTTCCCCCCTCTTTATATTTCCAGTGAGCGGCAACGCCCTGCTCTGCTATGTTATGCATCTTTCTTGTTCTTATCTGGACTTCTACCAGCATCCCCTCCGGGCCTACAACAGTTGTGTGTATGGACTGGTAATTATTACTTTTTGGGATGGCTATATAATCCTTGAACCTGTCAGGAACCGGAATATAGACTTCATTAACCATTCCAAAAGTAGTATAGCATTCATGGACTATATCAGTATCAAGAATTATTCTTATGGCAAAAAGATCAAAGATCTCTTCGAAAGGCTTATTCCTTTTAATCATCTTGCCATAGATGCTGTAAAGGTGTTTGGGTCTTCCGTTTATTTCAAACTTAAACCCGTATTCATTTAATCTCTCAATAATCGGGGCACTGAATTTTTCAATATATTTTTCGCGTTCTCCCCTCTTGCTGCTTATTTTTTTCTTAATGTCCTCGTATGCCTGTTTGTTTAGCTCCTTGAATGCAAGGTCCTCAAGTTCCCACTTAAGGCTTCCCAAACCAAATCTGTGAGCAAGCGGGGCGTATATTTCAAGAGTTTCCTTGGCAATCCTTTTCTTTTTGTCGGGATTAAGAAATTCTATTGTCCTCATGTTGTGAAGCCTGTCTGCAAATTTCACAATTATCACGCGGAGGTCACGTGAGATTGACATGAGTAATTTACGGTAATTTTCCGCCTGGGAAATATCTGATCCCTTAAAAATGTGTTGTATTTTTGTAAGACCGTCAACAATAATGGATATTTCTTCACCGAAGTTTTTCTTAATAACTTCAATTGAGTAATCCTCGTGATCCTCAACAATGTCATGTATTAATCCGCAGGCAACTGAGACATCATCAAAGGGAATCTCATCGCAAAGTATTTTTGCCACTGCGTATGGGTGGGAAAAGTATGGTTCGTCCGAAGCTCTAATGTCATTTTCATGAGCCATGGCAGCAAACTCGAATGCCTTTGTTATCAAAGCCTCATCCACTCTCATCAGATGTTTATTTGAGAGAAGAAGAAGATCTTCAAGCATCTTTTTATTTTGCTGTGGTGTCAAACTCATTTCAGTTCATCTCTTAAATCGTTTACTCTCTTCAAACGGTTTTTTAGTTTCTCCGATTCATAAGCGGAATAATTTTTTATTGCCAGTATTTCATTGCACAAGCCAAGTGCTTTCTCTTTTTCACCCATCCTGTAATAGTTCTGTGCCAGCTTATGGAGTAATATTACTCTCTTATAGTTTGTAAGTTTTTTTTCCTTTTCAAATGACGTCAGTATTTCCCTGTATAAATTATTGGCACGTGCCAAATCAGAATTCTCACAGACCCTTGCCAGACTCATCTTAATCATTCTTGAGGCAGGATATTGATTTATCCCTTCTTTGGCAATCTTCATTGCTTCTTCAAAATTCTTTTCTCTTATGTAAATCCAGATAAGTGAGTTAAAGCCAAGAAGAGAATTTTTAGATTTCCCGTATACTCCCTTCCTCAGGTAGTTAATTCCGGTTTTCCTCTCGTCAGAAACAAAAGGAAGCCAGTTCAGAAATTCAGTTTTTTCACTTTTCCAATATTTATAAGTGCCAAGTGCAATATATGCATCGGAAAAATCAGAATCAACAGAAATGCACTTCTCGAAATAGGTAACGGCTTTTAATCCCGAAGACAATGCAGAAATCATGCTTCCGCTGATACCGTAATAATATGCTTCAAATCCTTTGACTAACCCAATATAATAAATGTTCCATAAGTTATCCTCATCCTTTTTCAGATTAGATTCAGCTTTGTCCAGCGAGGATTCCAGAAGGTACTCGATTCTTTTCTCATTCATGGGTAATCCATAATCACTGCTCTTAAGAATTTCCGTTGCGGCTAAATATAGATTTCCCAGCGGAAGATCAGGATAAGTTGATTCCATTGTTGAGAAGATGTCCACTGCATTATCATATTTCTGAGAGGTTATAAAATTAATACCTGTTTTAAGCAGGGAATCCAAATTCCTGTCAGGCAGAGTCTGTGAAAATAAATTACCGAGTGCAAAGGTAAAGAGAAGGAAAAAATACTTCATTTACAGGGTCCCAAAAGTCCTGTCTCCCGCATCGCCAAGTCCCGGCAAAATATATCCTTTCTCATTTAACTGCCGATCGAACGCAGCGCAGAATACTTTCAATTCGGGATGCTTCCCGCGTAAATTATTCAGCCCTTCGGGACAGGCAACTATACAGGCAAATATACAATCTTTCGCTCCCCTCTTTTTTAAGAATTTGACAGCCTCACAGGCGGAGCCACCGGTAGCAAGCATCGGGTCGAGGACAATAACAAGAGAATCCGTAATTTCTTTCGGAGTTTTGTAATAATATTCTATCGGTTTTAGCGTTACTTCATCCCTTTGAAGACCTATATGCCCCACTTTTGATTCGGGAATTATCTCCAGAAAACCGGTAACCATCCCTAAACCGGCTCTGAGAACAGGAACCAGAACAACTGACTGACTTAAAACATGCCCGGTGGTAGTTTCAAGTGGTGTATTAACGGAAATTTCCGTAACTTTAAACTCTTTCGCTATTTCATTAGCCAGGACAATTGACACCCGCTTTAATACAGCCCTGAAAATCTCCTGAGGAGTTTTTTCATCTCTGAGTATGGAAATATCCCTTTTAATAAGCGGATGGTCAATTAAGTAGAAATTACTTTGTTTATCGGGCATAATTTTTCCTGTAAATAATTATATTTTACTACCCAAAATAAGAATTAAAAGTGTACTTTCAAACCTTACAAAGATTCACCGTTTGGAACTTTTTATTAAGGGCTGAATGTTTAAGATGAAAACAGATAACAGTAAAAAAATAGGAAACAATAAATATGAAAATAACATCTCCGTTATTCGGTCTTGCTTTTCTGCTAAACACGGTTCTTTTCGCTCAGACCGGAAGAATCATGGGGGAAGTAACTGATATAGTCTCCAAACAGCCGCTTATCGGTGTAAATATCGTTCTAATAGGAACTAACTTAGGAGCAGCCACAGATATAAGCGGGGGTTATACGATTTCTAATATCCCGGTGGGAACTTATCAGCTCAGAGCATCTGCAATCGGATATTCAAGTATAACAAAAACGGACATTACAGTCAGTTCTGCTAAGCCGGCAATGATTGACTTCGCCCTTCAGGAAACGATAGTTGAAATCGGGAATGTGGTTGTCACATCAGAGCTTTTCAGGAAATCATCCACGGAAATCTCAAGTGTAAGAAATTTCAGTTACGAGGAAATAAGGCGTGCACCGGGCGGATTTGAAGATGTCGTTCGCGCTCTCTCTGTCTTGCCGGGAGTGGCTCAGGCAGACGCCGGCAGGAATGACCTGATAGTGCGGGGGGGAGCGCCTTCGGAAAACCTCTATCTGGTTGATGGTCTTGTGGTTCAGAATATAAATCACTTCGGAACCCAGGGAGCAACGGGCGGACCTCTCAGCTACATAAATCTTGACTTTGTAAAAGAGACATCATTCTCAACAGGAGGTTTTTCCGCTATTTACGGGGATAAGCTCTCCTCAGTTCTTTCAGTGAATCTCCGCGAGGGGAGAAAGGACAAGTTCGGAGGTAAACTTACAATATCCGCCACTCAGTTCGGGCTTAATCTGGAAGGTCCCGTTGATTCTAAATCCAGTTTCCTTTTTTCAGTCCGAAGAAGCTATCTTGATTTTATATTTAAAGCTGCGGGTTTCGGTTTTGTTCCTGAATATTATGACGTTCTCGGGAAATATAATTACGATTTTGACACATACAATTCTCTCTCCTTCCTGCTCGTAAGCGCTTTTGACAAAGTGCGCTATTTCAACGACACAGAGGAGAAGAGAATTAATAACTCCCGCATTCTCGGCAGCAACCAGCTTCAGTATCTGACGGGTGTTTCATTCAGACACCTGTTCGACAATGGTTTCTATACTCTTGCCCTAAGCAGGAATTTAGTGGATTATGATACTGCTCAAAAAGATACTCTCCAGAACCCAATCTTCCTAAACAAGAGCAAGGAGGAGGAAAACACTTTAAGAGGAGATCTTGTCTTTAAGCTTTCGCAGATTTCGGAAATAAATCTTGGCGGTAATCTCCGTTTTATCCAGTTCGATGCCAATATACTTCTCCCCTCTTTCAGGACATCGTTTGGAGAGATACTAAACATTACTTCACTTAATGACCGCTCGGATTTCCGGAAGGCGGATTTTTACGCTCTCTATTCAGGCCTCTATTTCAACCGTTTCAGAGTTAACTTCGGAGTGCGCGGAGATTACTTTAATGCAGTAACCAATAAGATTGCGGTCAGTCCCCGCTTCTCAACCTCATATTTATTATCTGACGTTACAGATCTGAGTTTTTCAACGGGAATTTACTATCAGAATCCGTCATACATCTGGTTGATAGCAGATAAAACCAATAAAGACCTGAAGCAGATAAAAGTAAACCAGTACATCCTGGGAATTGATCAGCGGTTAAGGAATGATATCAACCTTAAACTCGAGGGATTCCTGAAGCATTACAGCAACTATCCTTCAAGCGTGCTGCGCCCCTATCTGGTTCTCGCTAATACAGGGGCAGGGTATGCAGGCTCAGACGATAACTTCTCTTCGTTTGGTCTTGAAACCCTCGTCAGCGCAGGTACGGGTGAATCAAGAGGAGTTGAACTTTCGATGCAAAAGAAATCATCAGGAACAAATCATTACGGAATTCTCTCAGTCACCTACAGCGAGTCTAAATTCAAGGCACTTGACGGCGTAGAGCGCGCAGGAAGTTACGAGCAACGATGGATAGTCAGCCTGAGTGCGGGATATATCTTTAACGAAAGATGGGAAGCAAGTGTCAAATTCCGCTATGCAACAGGAAGACCCTATACTCCGTATAATCCTGACGGGACACAATCGGTTGTTAATTATAACACAGGAAGATTCCCCGAATTTCATGCACTTGATCTGCGGATAGACAGGCGCTGGAATTTCAATAACTGGACATTAATAACTTATATAGACATTCAGAATATTTACAATCGCAAGAACTCATCCAGCATCAGGTGGGACTATGAGAAGAAGAAAGTTGCGGAGAACTCAAGCATCGGAATCCTGCCGTCAATAGGGATTAGTTTAGAGATATAATTAGCACCAGGCGTGTTATAAACAAGTTGTGCCTAAAGCCACCAAAACATGGGGTGAAGAATTTGTCTTCGTCCCTTTAGGGATGAAATATTTAAAGAAATAATTTCACTCCCCTCAACCCATTGTCCCTTTAGGGACCAACATATCTCCTACATTGTCCGTTAGCTAACGAATGCATCGGATGACATGTTAAATCCCGAAGGAATGAAATATTGGTAAAAACTTCCCGTTTGGATTTATCGTTAAGGTTTTTGGACGCATCTATGTTGGTCTTTAAATCCAATAATAATGGCGAATACTGCACGGAATCAACATATTTCCCCTTTTAGGACGCAATGCTTTAGAGAATTCACATTTATTCCAAAAAACAGACATTAACACCCCTTTTTCGGTAAAAGCCGCGTTTTTAGTCTTATTTCCAGATATTCTTCTATCTAATTATACTACTCTTTAGCATCAAACAATCCTTACAGTTCCTGGAAATAATGGGAAAAGAACCTGTAGTTACTATAAGAGATTAATAAATGGAGGCCAGTTACTATTATTCTAACGGTAGAATTACAATAAGGAATATCCTGAAATTGAGCTAAATTCGCCACTTTTCCCCGAATTGCCTCCTTAATGCATGTTTTTGCCAATAAATCTGATTTTTCTAAAGCATTACGTCCAAAACAACAAAAAACCCCGTTATTAAGCTAAATATGCAGAATATTTTGGATTTATCGCCTCCCTCCCTTACGACATAAAACCGTAGCCTTACGACACACTCAACACTCCCTCGACGGGTCGGATTCCATTTTTCCTAATCTGTGAAATCCTTTAACCTGTGTAATCAGCGGTTCAGATAATTAGTTGACTAATTCACAAGTTCTACACAAAGGAAATGTTTTGTCTCTTTTAGCAAACGGATGGGTTGTTGTTGGATTTCTCAACATTAGTCAAACTTTTTGGACTATTAGTCATTCTTAAAACAGGTTTTGTCTGGAAAAGTCTTGGCTTCCGGTAGGCATCGCCGCCATATCTGCTACTCTTCCGGGCCTTCTCACACCATTTATTTAGACAAACTGACTGAGAGTTTTTAAGTAATATTTTGTAAAAAGGGGGAAATGGGTAAATAGTCAAGAAAGTCAGGCTAAGAAAATAAAGTAAATGTGAGTGACATGGCACGCGCCCCACGCGGAAGGGGACGCAAAGCCGAACAGAAGCCAAAAATCATTACTCAAACTTCAAAAAAAGGTTGAAAACCGGTAAAAAGTTTGGCTAAAAGGATGCCGATGATAATAATGAACTCCCACGCTAATTCCCCCCTCCGACGCATCGGAACCAAAGGGGGGAGGTTTTTATTGGGGTTTTGTACTCATGCACGCACGGTTTTGTAAATTTCTGATTTTTTCAAAATTATGGTTTTGCTGCGTGCATGCGTACAATTCCCCTCTGACGGGTCGGAATATCCCCAGTTCCTCCCCAAAAAAATTCCACTTGCAAATCATTCCTTTATGTATTAATTTGACAAAGTATAAAATTTTTAATATTCAGGAGCAATAAGAAAAAGAATTCTAATACGTAGATATTAATATAAACAACTAATTAACGTAGCTTTTGCTATGTTCTTTCTAGATAATAGCCAATTTTCAAGGAATCAAGAACATGCCGGTAGCTGCGTTTTTTTGTTTTAAGTATGAAGTGCAGATTTATAGATAATATGAATTAAAATATACCGGGTCGGATATACAAACAACTAAATTAGAAATTAACCTGGAAGGAAATACATGATGAGAACAACGATTACTTTTTTAATTCTTTTCTCAATGCAGCTTTGTGCCGGAATTGGAGGCAGTAAAGCTAACGGGACTTTACCTGTAGAGCTGACTTCATTTAGAGCAAACTTGAACGGAAAGATTGTAGAACTTAATTGGGCAACAGCTACAGAAGTAAACAACTTCGGATTTGAGGTGCAGAAAACTGAATTCGCCTTTGGCGAAGGAAGCCAAAGTGCCGAATGGGTGACAATAGGTTTTGTTAAAGGGAATGGCAACTGTAACTCACCCAAAGAGTATTCTTTTACTGACCCACTGAACCACAGCCTTAAACTCAGCTACCGCTTAAAACAAATAGATAATAATGGTGCTTTCAAATACACGAAAGCAATTGAAGTCGGGGCAGGCTTTTATAATTATACTTTATGGCAAAACTACCCCAATCCATTTAATCCAACAACTATCATTGGTTATCAGCTGCCTGTTGACAGTAAAGTTGTGCTAACATTATACGATATAATCGGAAATGAAATGGCTGTTTTGATAGATGAATATAAGCAAGCCGGTTATTATAATTATCAGTTATCCATCCGTCAGCTGACGGATTATCAATTGTCCAGCGGCATATATTATTACAAGATACAAGCCGGTGATTTTATTCAGACCAGGAAAATGTTGCTTTTAAAGTAATTAATACAAAAGGAGCAAAAAATGAAATTAAGAAATATATTAAGCTATTTATCCGTGATTGTATTATTGACCACGCAATTATGTGGACAGAACACAAATCCGGTAGTTGATAATGTATCATTCAGTATGACAGGGACAACAGTAACGGTTTTATACGATGTAAAAGATGCTGAACAAACATCGGTTACGGTAAGTATGATCGTTTCAAGTGATGGTGGCGCTACGTGGACTTATAATTATGGAACAGCAACCGGCAATATCGGTACTGTTACCGGTATAACTACAACTTTCACAACTAAAACAATCAACTGGACATACAGTGGCGCACAGAATCCTAATTTCCAGATAATAGTATATGCAAATGATAATACTGCCGATGGAAGTCCATGTGCGGGAACAGAAAAAGTGTATTGGGAAGGGGGACCGAATAATGACGGGGCAGCTTACTATAAAACTATACAGATAGGACTTCAATGCTGGCTAAAGGAAAATCTTAATGTGGGGACAAAGATACTCGTCGCCGGTGATCAAACCAATAATAGTATTCCGGAGAAGTACTGTTATGGTGATAATGACGCCAACTGCCCCACTGATGGCGGTTTATACCAATGGGCCGAGGCAGTACAATACCTGAACGGAGCAACAAATACCGCATCCCCGTCATCGCCTTTTCCGGCAAAAGTGCAGGGAATCTGCCCAACAGGCTGGCACTTACCGACATATGAAGAGTTTAAAGCATGTAGTACAGCAGTAGGCGGAAGTGCTAACGCCTTAAAAGCAGTTTCGCAGGGAACAGGAACTAACACAAGTGGCTTTTCCTCGCTGTTTTCGGGCTTCGTCTACGACGATCGTAGATTCTACAATAAAGGAATAAACTCTCTGTCTTGGAGTTCTACGAACTACGATGCTACCCAAGCAAACTATCTTCAGCTGCACTCCACTGATAACACTGTCTACGTGATCTACTCTTCCAAGGTGGACGGTTTCAGTGTAAGGTGTGCGAAGGATTGAAATTGTCTGAATCACGGATTAAACGGATTTCACGGTTTAAAGGATTTATAGGGTTGATAAGTTCAGAATTTAGAAATTATGTTTTGTTTAATTAATCTAGTAATTGAATCCGTTAGCTAACGGACAGTCCCCTGACTGACAGAAGGAAAGAACCTGCTTATACAACCTTCCGTCAGGTGTTCGGATTTTCAATATTAACTTGTTGAAGTAAATGAACAAAAATAAGGTAATAAGGTAAGGATTTTGTTTGGTATTGCTTTGTTACTAAGGTTAAGATTTGAGAGAGGTGATTATGCTACTATGGTTAAAATATGAAAGGCTTGATACTGGTACAAAGGTTAAAATTATCTGAATCTTGATTTGCCTGATTAAATGATTGTTCTCATAGAATAATGAACAATAAATAATGGCTAGCATTTCCGGTAGGGAATTAATAACAGTAGCAAAACGAACACCCAAACGAACCCTTTTCCCCGTTTGGGGATTAACTTGTGCGCCCGTCATGCACAATAACTAAGAGGTGGAAGACCTCAACAAACCCTGATAGTGGGAATCGTTAGCCAAAGACAAGGGAAGCAGTCAAAGCTAATCGTTTTCCGAACCGCCGTATGCCGAACAGTACGTACGGTGGTGTAAGAGGACGGCGGGGCAACTCGATTCCTAAAAATCAATCACTCCGCCACACAATCATCTAAAATCTCACCTTTCCTTTAATTTGCGGTTCAGACAATTAGCTAATTATCCTTTATACACCTCGCTCTGTAACCAAACTCCTTGTAATTGCCTATCAAAAAGATATTGCTATCATTGTAGATCAGGGTTAGGCTGTATGCGTTACTAGTATAGAACTCCGTAGTACTCCAAAAGCCAGTGGTGAGTCCTAAATAGCCGAAGTTACCATCGCTGTTGCGGGCGCCCGCTAACAGCGCTGAAAAACCACTCGTGTTTGTACCGGCACCAGCTCCCGTTCCCTGCCCTACTGCCACTAATGCATTACTGTTATTATTCACTACTGCTTTTAATGCTTCAAACTCTGCTAACGCAGGTATGTGCCATCCTGTCGGACATATCCCTTGAGTTCCCGGTGTTGTAACATATCTCATTGCCTCGTTCCATTGGTATAAGCCTCCGTAAGTGTTGCAATTAGCTACATTATTATTGTAACAATATTTTTCAATTATACCATTATTTCTCATTGAATCTGCTGATGTAATGCTATTAATCATAACCCCTACATCAAGGTTCTCTTTTAACCAGCATTGATCGCCCACCTGTACGGTGTTGTATGTTTTACCTTCGTATGTTACTGCCGGTGTTCCGATGCAATACCTCTCAACAACCAAATTTCCAAGATGAACTGTACCTCCGTTAAAAGAAGGAAGATTTACAAATGTCTTCTTCCACATCAATCCGCTCGTGGCTGCCAAACTGTCTAAATTTATAATTAATCCGGTCGAAGACTTTCTTATTTCCGGTCTGCTTGTCGGACTATTCGAAGCTAAATGCTGACTGCCGTATATTAACATCATTTTTTTTAAGACTGTGTATTTCCCGCCTATGGTGATTCTTGATATATATACGCCATTTGGCAAGCCCTTTAATTCTATATCTAAATAATTTGTTCCTGCTGTGAAAACTTGTTCTGTTATCTCCTTCACTTTTTGTCCAAGTGTGTTAAACACTTCTGTTTTTACGACTTCACTATTTGGGAGCGTAATGGCAATTCTTGTTTTAGGATTGAACGGGTTTGGATAGAATTCCGACACTGAATAGTCTGACGGGAGATTATTATCTTCCACATCTGTAGAAACAATAAAAGAGAAACTGCCATCTGATGATGAAGATGCCGTATATACTTTACCGGGTGTATAAAGACTAAGCTGGACCTGGGAAAGCGGAGTGTTATTCTCATCAAGGAGCTTGCCTTCTACTATGAACACCATTTGGGGCAGCAAGCATTCATTAAAAGACAAAAACAATACTAAAAATAACAACATCTTTTTCATAACGCACCTTACAGTTTATACAAATTATTTTTCAGCTTATTTCAATGCTTAAAGATAAATAAAGTTCTCTGAATATTTATACATCCCTATCGACCAACATGTGACTTTGGACTCATGGACGCTAAAACCACTTTATTCTTAATTCCAAAACCGACCAATTTGTGTCGCAATGCGTCCGACTAAACCTACAATCCTTTATTGAATCAAATTAAAGTTCAGACTACTTCATTAAAATCATTTTTTTTCTACTCACAAACTCACCGGCTCTCAATTGATAGAAATAAACTCCGCTTGATAACTTGCTCGCATCGAAAGGAATGTTGTATGTTCCAATATTCTGCATCTCGTTTATTAAGACAGCAACTTCATTCCCTGCCATATCAAACACTTTTAATGTTACAAAACTGTTTTCAGATAACTGATAACTGATAGCCGTACCAGGATTAAATGGGTTAGGATAGTTTTGAGACAAAGTATATTCTTTGGGGGAAGACAGGACAGATCCAGTCTCTACAGAAATATTACTCAAATATACAAACTTACCTCCATTATCTATTTGCTTAAGACGATACAAATATTTCCCTGATAGAATGGGTTCATCTATAAAGGAATACTCTTTTATAGAATTGCTGTTTCCATGTCCTTCCACAAAACCAATATTAACCCAATTATCAACAATTCCCGTTAATTGACTGTCTTTGATAATCACACGTTCAATTTCAAATCCGTAGTTGTTCACTTCAGTAGCGGTTTGCCAGTTGAGACTGATTTTATCGTCCAAAACATTTGCAGTGAATGTGATTAGCTCAATGGGAAATAATCCCGTTGATATAATTCGTAATACTACATCACTACTAGTAAAAGAAGGGAAATAAACATACGTCATCTTATTTAAACAATCTTCATTCGTCATTAACACTGATCCGTCACATTCGACAGTTAATGGGATGAAAAACCCCGGAATAAGAAGATCAAAAGTTTCATTAACACAGGGAGAAAGGTCTATTTCATATGCAGCGGATGTAATAAACCTACAATAACCCGATCCGGGATTAATGGGAGTTAATTCATTAGTGATTAATGGAGCTGTCTCGTCTTGGGTAGCCCCTAAATTAATCTGCCCAGACATAGGGTAAGTCATGAACAAACTACAAAAACAAATTGCCTGAATTAATTTCATACTGATTACATTTTTCATTCAAATCACCTTTAAGTTTAATGATTCATAAACTACTTGTCAGATTTCACAAGTTTGTGGATAAAAACTTGCTTTGTTAAAGTGCTAAAATAGGATTTAATTTTTACAATTGCAATTGGTTTCTCATAAATTTTGCAGTTGATAAACCGAAAAAAGCTGAAGTTTGGTAATAATAGTTTTTAGTTTTTCGACAGTCTCAACGGATATATTTAACAAACCCCTTATAAAGTAATAAACTAATAAACTCATAAACTGATCCACTTTTCCACTTTCGGCACAATTCAAAATTCTTAATTCATAATTATTCGTGCTGCTCTATCACTCAAACAAAAAAAAACCCTGTCTATGCTGACAGGGTTAACTCGTACACCCGTAGGGATTCGAACCCAAAACCTCCTGATCCGTAGTCAGGTGCTCTATCCAATTGAGCTACGGGTGCATAAAATATTACAGTGCAAAGATAAAGAATTTTATCTCCTTTTCAAAGAGACTTATGCTTCCACTGTGCGCTTGAAGATATAATCTATATTCTTGAGCGTTTTATTATAATCAAAAATCTCTTCCAGTTCACCTTGCGTCAGATATTCCAGCACTTCACCTTTGGCAATCAGTTCGTCCTTAAGGTTCTTGCTCTCGTCACGCCAGACGTCCATTGCACTCTCCTGGACTATCCTGTAAGCAGCTTCTCTCGTTGCCCCCTTCTCAGTAATGCGCAGAAGGACTCTTTGCGAGAATACCAGCCCGCGTGTAAGATTAAGGTTCTTTTTCATCTTCTCAGGATATATCAAAAGATTCTTTATGAGCAGAACTGTTTTTGCAATCATATAGTCCAGCAGAATTGTACTGTCCGGTATAATAACCCTTTCTACCGAACTGTGGCTTATATCCCTCTCATGCCAGAGTGTTATATTCTCCATCCCGGCAAGAGCATTGCCGCGTAAAATCCTTGACATTCCCGCAATCCTTTCGGATATAATGGGATTCCGCTTATGCGGCATGGCAGAACTCCCCTTCTGTCCTTTTGGGAAAACTCCTCGGCTTCCAGTACTTCGGTTTTCTGAAGATGTCTTATCTCAGTTGCAATTTTCTCAAGTGTTCCCCCGACCAGAGCCAGTGAAGCAAGATATTCAGCGTGCCTGTCCCTCTGGATTACCTGTGTTGAAACCGGCGCAGGTTTCAGTCCCATTTTTTCACAAACGTATTCCTCAACTTTAGGAGTCAGATGATCAAACGTCCCGACGGCTCCTGAAATCTGTCCCACAGAAATCACTTCCACTGCCCTCTTCATGCGGCAAATGTTCCGCTTTGTCTCTTCATACCAGAGTGCAAACTTAAGCCCCATAGTTGTAGGCTCGGCGTGAATGCCGTGCGTCCTGCCGATACAGATGGTCATCCTGTGTTCAAGAGCCCGTTCCTTAAGGATTTTCTTAAGTTCCAGAAGACCGAGGAGAATAAGTTCACCCGCTCTCTTCATCTGATAGGAGAGAGTGGTATCAAGAATATCCGAAGAAGTCAGTCCGTAATGTATATGGCGCGATTCGGGACCTGTGTACTCAGCAACATTCGTAAGAAAAGCAATCACATCATGCTGTGTGGTTTCTTCAATCTCAACTATTTTTTTTACATCAAAATTTGCTTTGGCTTTAATTACATCAACATCCGCCTGAGGTATCTCTCCGAGATTTGCCCTCGCCTCACATGCAAGGATTTCTATTTTAAGCCAGGTTGAATACTTAAACTCGTCTTCCCAGATTCTCCCCATCTCCTTACGCGTGTATCGTTCTATCATCGCATCTTCTCCAGTTTCAATTTAAGGGTTTTTGTGTCAGAACCCCGGACTACCTTTAAGGTAACTGTCTGATTTGTCCTGTAATCCTGTAAAAGTCCTGCTAAAATTGTCTGATTATTCACTTTGAATTCATTTACCTGAATGATCACATCCCCCACCTCTATACCCGCCTCCGCTGCAGGTGAATTCCTCTGCACCCCGGTAACTATTACTCCCCGTGTATTCTCAAGGTTGAAGTATTTGGCAATTGCATCGTCAATATTCTGAACCTTAAGACCGGTATAGAAATCTCTTTTAATGGTGCCTTCCTCTTTAAGTTCATCAAGAATCTTCTTCACTTTGTTTATAGGGATAGCAAAACCAAGACCTATATTCCCCTGTGATCCGCCGGCGGTAAAAATGAGAGTATTCATCCCGATAACCTCACCCAGAGCATTAACAAGGGGACCGCCGCTGTTCCCGCCGTTGATAGCGGCATCCGTTTGAATCATGTTCATATAATAGCGGTTCTGCACAGGCTCAAGATTCATCCCAAGAGCGCTCACCACACCCACAGTAACGGTTGGCTTATCGTTCAGTTCAAACAATCCAAAGGGGTTTCCAAGAGCAATAACCCACTCGGCTATGAGAATGTCATCCGAGTTACCAAGTTTAAGATAGGGGAAATCACTTCCTTCAATCTTAAGAAGGCAGACGTCTGAAACTCCGTCGGTACCGATAATTTTTGCGTCATAGTGCTTGCCGTCAGTCATCGTAACAACTATCTGAGTGGCATTACCCGCAACGTGATCGTTAGTAAGGATATATCCATCTGGAGAGATAAGGAATCCCGAGCCTAACCCGCTTACCTTCTGCCGGGTGGAGCGGTCACCAAAGAACTGCCTGAAAAACGGGTCATCGAAGAAAGGGTTGAAGAACGGATTCTGCACTTCACGGATTTCAGTTACATTAATTCCGACTACTGCAGAATTTATCTGAGCCACCGTTTCTGTAATTATCGTTCTCCTTGAATTCGTAACAATGGAATTAACTTGCTGCCTTACAGCCTGAACATCCCTTCCGGCTTCGTAATATACCCGGTCATCACTTGTCAGTGAACTTATCAGAAAAGTGGTACCAATAACTAAGGCAACAACCGAAGTTGCTAAGAAAAATACTTTTTTATTCATTTTCCCAATCCCTTAATTAAACTCCATTACCTAATAGGAAATTGTTTCAATCTTAATAATCTCCGCATCGGGATCATACTTCTTAAGATAAGTAATGAACTCGGCATTGATATAACGCTCATTCTTTTTCTCAAAATCCTTAATAAGTTTCTCGACCCTTTTACGGGTAAGAACTGTCTTAAAGTAATTCTTTTCTTCATTATCGTCATAAATACGGAAGTAATTTTTAGTCGAAGTCTGATTTTTCGAACTTTTTTGCGTTTTCATTTTATTTCTCTTTATTTAATTTAATATTTCTTCATGATGCATGATATCGGAAAATAATTCACTCTTTATAGACTCTGAATTCTTGCGCGCATTTGCAAGTGAATTGATAATATATCGGTTTGCAATAAATACTTTTCTGGATTCTTTCTCAGCCTCCTCAAGCAACAGGTAGCTTATGTATATATATCCGTAAAGTTCTACAAGATCCTTGCTTGCCACATCCTGGAAAGTTGAGTCCTTTTTGTCAAGCACGTACTTAAGGCAATCCTTGAAGATTTCACGAATCTCTTTAACAAAGTTTACAAGCCGTACGAGTCCGCCTTTATATTCGCGTTTTTCTTTTTCGTCGAAATAGTCACCAAGAATGTCATTAATCACAGCGCCGGAAGCAGCAACTATCTGGAGTTGAGAAGTCCCCTCGTAAATATTTGTGATCCTTGCATCCCTTGCGAGGCGTTCCACTTTGAACTCCTTCATGTAACCTGTACCGCCGTGAATCTGGAGTGAATCATAAGTCATCTTGTTGGCACATTCAGAAGTAATATATTTGGTAAGGGGAGTAAGGAAATTCGCAATCTTCGTAGCTTGTTTCAGCCTTGTATTAAGTTCGGTAAACGGCTTCCCTTCAGATTTTAACCTCTCTATCTCCTCCTCAAGTTTCTCCTTAATGTCAACGCTCTTAGCGGCAGCATAAAATATGGAACGGTTGCTTTCAAGCATTACACGCATCTCTACAAGCATGTTGGTAACAACAGGGATGTTGAATATCGGCTTACCGAACTGCTCCCTCTCCTTTGCATACTTCAGAGCTTCTTCATAAGCAGCCTGCGAGATTCCAAGCGCCTGTGCACTGACTCCCATCCTTGCACGGAACATCAGATCAAGAACGTATTTTATCAATCCGAATTTCCTGCTTCCTACTAACTCTGCAGGAGTGTCACTAAACTGAAGTTCACAAGTCGGGGATCCGTGAATACCCAGCTTATGCTCAATTCTTCTGACCTTTACAGTATTGTCCCCCATGCATACAAACATGCTTAATCCCCTGCCATCCTTAGTACCGGGTTCGGAACGGGCAAGAACAAGCAGGACGTCACCGTTTCCATTAGTGATAAATCGTTTTACGCCTCTGAGGAACCATTGCCCTTTTTCATTCTGGTATGCAAGAAGTTTAACTGCCTGAAGGTCACTCCCTGCATCGGGTTCCGTAAGTGCCATCGCGCCGGTATATTCACCGGTACAGAATCCGGGAAGATATTTTTCCTTTTGCTCTTCACTTGCAAACTTTTTTATTGTATCCCCAATATCCTGGAGGCCGAATATATTCATGAGGCTGGCATCGGCGCGTGAAATCATTTCAACAGCAACCATATAAACCGAAAAAGGGAAATTTAATCCGCCGTATTTACGCGGAAGGATCATACCCGTCAAATCAGCCTGAGAGAGTTGTTTCAGGTTCTCCTGAGTTCCTTTGGCATAAGTGACTTTACCATCATGAAACTGAACTTCTTCAGTATCCACACCACTCGCTCTTTCCGCTACATCATTACCGGCTATGTCACCGACTATTTCAAGAATCTGACGGTAGTTCTCCAATGCATCTTCATAGTTAACCGGAGCATAGTTATACAGCTTGCTTTCCTGATAATCGTTTTCTGCATAGCGTACTATCTCTGCAAGTTCAAAATTCCTGAAATGAAATAGGATATCTTTGTTATCTAAAAAGTAATTTGGCATACCGTCTCCTATTTGAGTTTGTGTTTATAAGTTTCGATGAATTTAGGAATCACTTCTGTTGCATCCCCGACAATTGCATAGTGGGCAACATCAAATATCGGGGCTTCGGGATCGGAATTAATTGCAATAATCTTATTGGAATCCTGCATTCCGGCCCTGTGCTGGATAGCTCCCGAGATCCCTACCGCGATGTATAATTTAGGCCTTACTGTTACGCCTGTCTGACCAACCTGCCTTTCGGAAGGAATAAAGCCTGCATCAACTGCCGCACGGCTTCCTGCCACTTCCCCGCCGAGTGTTTCGGCTAGTTCATGAATCAGTCTGAAATTTTCTTTCGAGCCGAGTCCGTAGCCGCCCGCTACGATGATCGAGCTTCCTTTCAGGTTTACTTTACTCTCTTCCCTGTGCTGCTGAATTATTTCCACTAACTGATCTGCCGGTTCAGGAGAGTATTTGACTTTATGAATTTTTATTTCCTTCGGATTCTTTACCTTAACAAGCTCCATTACTCCTTCGCGTACTGTAGCCATCTGAGTGGCTGTATCAGGCGTAATAATTGTAGCAATAATATTACCTCCAAACGCAGGTCTGATCTGCAAAAGCAATTTGGGATAATCTTTTCCGACATAATTTACATCTTCAATCTTGAGATCCACGCAATCGGCTGTTAATCCGCTCAGTGTATGAGAAGCTATACGCGGAGCCAGGTCCCTCCCGATAATGGAAGCACCGAACAATACAATTCTGGGATTCTCTTTAAGGATCAGTTCATTAATTATCTTCGAATATGGAAGAGTCAGGTAGTCTTTCAGATAAGAATGATCCACCACAAAAGCTTCATCAACCCCATATTCGGCAGTCATTGCGGCTATACCGGATATCTCATGCCCGATAACCAGACTCTTGAGAATACCGTTCATGCTGTCAGCAAGTTTTCTTCCTTTTGAAAGAAGTTCAAGACTCACCTCGGCAACTTTGCCTTCCCGTTGTTCTATAAATACCCAAACATCATTATTCAAATTATTCATTTTTCACCTATCCGAAAATGTGGTCTTGTGTTAACTGATCTATTAAATTGCCTAAGCCCGCGCTGGTCGGTTCAATACGGTTATGACTGTTTCCGGCAAGTACAACAGATTCAACCTTGTGAACTTTTGTAGGAGAACCTTTTAATCCGCAGCGGTCAACATTCAGCTTCAAATCGTCCATTGTGAGTGTGTTTATAAAGAGTTTTTTTTCTTTATATTCGTGCATCAGCTTATCAATGTAAAGAAGTGAATTCCCTTCCGTTAATTTTTCCAGATCCATTAACGATTTCGCATTTTTATAAGCCATTACACGTTTTGCACTGAATGGACGGGGCTGAGCTGCATCCTTTAACACCGTTACAAGGACGGGAAGTTTACTCTTAAGAATTTCGAAACCGCCGTCAATCTTCTTCTTTATAGTTACTGAATCCTCAGTAATATCTATGATCTCCTCTGAAAATGTAATCTGAGGAATCCCGAGTTTCTCGGCAGTCTGAGGACCAACTTGTGCAGTATCGCCGTCAATAGCCTGCCTTCCTGCAAAGATAAAGTGATAATTCCCTATCTGCTTAATAGCCTCGCTTAAAACGTATGATGTTGCCAGAGTATCCGCACCGGCAAACTTGCGGTCACTGATAAGATATACTTCATCGGCACCCATATAGAGGCACTCACGGAGAATATCTGAAGCCCTTTGAGGGCCCATTGTTATTGCAGTAACTTTCCCGCCGAATTTTTCTTTTACTTTTAACGCAAATTCAAGCGCAATTTTGTCTTCGTAATTAAAAATTGCAGGTAATTTTGAGCGGTTGACAGTACCGTCATCTCTCATTACTTTTCCTGAAATGTTTGCTGTGTCAGGTACTTGTTTTACCATCACAATTGAGTTAAGCATTCCATCCTCGATATAGTTAAACTGTGAAAATTTACTAAAAATTTAATTAAGAAATATACGAATTTATACGATTTTTTTTACGTTTTTCTTGAAGGTACGTATGGTCAAAAATTTGCGAACACCCCCTCCCCTCTGTAAATTCGAATGGTGCACAACTAATATACTTGATATATGTAATTGAATTAAATATTTTTGTACTATGACTAAAATAAGAAAAATTGCCATCAAAGACCTCATGACCCCCAGTAACTTTGCGAAGAGGAAAGGGGTTAGCAGACAGATGATATATCAACTCATCAAAACAGAGCATCTTGATTCGGTTGTAATAGACGGGACAATATTCGTTCTCCTGGCTGAAAAATCCAAAAACTATAAAAAAAATCCCTGAAACTTAATTTATAATAAAATTATTCGGGATTTTTCGTTATTTTTGTGATATAAATTAAATTTAATGCACCCGTAGCTCAACTGGACAGAGCATCTGACTTCGGATCAGAGGGTTGAGGGTTCGAATCCTTCCGGGTGTACATACTTTATGCTTTTCGAACCATATCATTATTCATCAATGCTGTCCGCAATCCGCCTTGCGGAGACTGCCTATGAAAATAAGGAAGTCCCTGTGGGTGCTGTTATTACCTGCAACAAAAAAATTATCGGTAAGGGATATAACCAGATAGAAATGCTTAAAGATAACACAGCGCATGCTGAAATTCTTGCAATTACGGCAGCTTCGGCTTCTCTTCAGAATAAATCGCTTAGCGGATGTGAAATGTATGTGACGTTAGAACCTTGTATAATGTGTGTGGGGGCTGCGATCCTGGCAAAAATCGACTCTATTTTTTTTGCATCTTTTGACCCAAAATCCGGGGCGTGCGGATCAGTTTACAATATTCCCGAAGACAATAAGTTAAATCACAAAATTGAAATTTACAGTGGTATATGTGAGGATATCTCAAAAGATCTGTTAAAAAGATTTTTTGAGGAAATAAGGGGAAATAATAACTAACTCAGAGATTCAATGATTTCAGTAATTCTTCAGCCTTCCGGCTCCCAAGTTCTTTTGCCTTGGTCAGGCAAGCGATCCCTTTATCCTTTTTATCACTATTGATGTAGAGTGTTCCAAGTTCAAAATAACCGGCAGTATATTCAGGGTTAATTTCCACTGCCTTAAGTAAATCGCCGGTAGCTTCGTCCTGTTTTTTGAGTTTTGAATAGGATCTTGCCCTGTTTTTAAAGGCTTCAAAATAATCGGGTTTCAGTCTGATTGCTTCCGAATAGTCCTGAACTGCACCTTCCGAATCTCCCAAATCTTCTTTGGCATAAGCACGGTTATAATAGGCTATGGGATTATCTATCGAAAGTTCAATAACTTTCGAATATGCTGAAACGGCCCCCGTAAAATCAGACAAATTCTGTTTTGCATAACCCAGCATAAAGTACCCTTCCATAAAATCAGTATTAAGCTCAACTGCTTTTTCCAGATACTTAGTACATTCTTCAATTTCTCCGAGCGAAAATTTTGCTATACCAATGTTGAAGTGAGTAACGCCATTTTCCGAATCAAGATTCAGAGCGGAAAAATAATCCTCAACGGCTGAGACATTTTCCCCTATTGCATATTTTGCATTGCCGCGGTTAATAAATGCATCTGTATATTCAGGAGAAAGCTGCAAGGCAAAATCATAATCCACAATTGCCTTTTCATAATCCATAAGATTATAAAGAGCATTACCCCTGTTATAGAATATGAGAGGATTTGTATTGTCAAGAGCACATAATTTATTGTAATCTTCCAATGCTTTTTTATCCTGCCCAAGATTGAATTGCAAGTTACCTCTCGCAAACAGAGCTAAAGGATTATTTTGATTAATCCTGAGAGCTTCCGTAAAATCATTCATTGCTCCATCAGAATCACCAATGTTAAACTTGCTGTTACCCCTATAATAATAAATATCTTTGTATTCCTGGGAGATAGCAAGTGCTTTATCAAATGAGTCAATTGCTTTTGAATATTCTTCCATCGAATAAAACGACAACCCCAGATTATAATAAATTACTCCGATGCCGGGCTCAAGAAGAAGCGCTTCCCCAAAATCAACAATTGACTCAGGGAACTGTTTAAGTGCAAATTTTGCATTCCCTCTGTTTAAGTAAAGAACAGAAGAATCGGGGCGAAGCATAATCGCCTTGCTCAGATCATCAATGGATTCCTGAATTTTTCCTGATTTGTATAGTATATCCGCACGGTTTTTCAGAGCATCAAAATAGTCAGGATCGATCTCTAAGGCCCGGGTATAATATTCAATAGCGGTTTCTTCCTCTTTTAAGTCTGTGTTAATTATGCCCAGACTATAAAGAACTATTGTTTCTTTCGGATTCAGTTCTAAAACTTTATTAAAATCCCGGATTGCTTTTTCGATGCAGTCTGTGTGATAATATGTGACTGCTCTCAGATGATACAGGTCGGGTTGATCAGGGCTTAAAATTATTGCTTTGGAATAGTCGTCTAAAGCTTCTTCATTTCTACCCATAAGCGAATAGGTATTTCCTCGTCCGGTATATGAAAAAGTAAATTTCGGATCTTCAGAAATTGATTGTGTATAAAACTCAATGGCAGCATCAAGATCTCCCTCGAGACGCTTTTTTTCCCCTTTCTCATACAGTTTAAGGGCTTTAGACTTAAAAAAAGTAGTTTGTAAAAATTCCGTAAAACTCATAAAGAGATTGTAATATCATTCATTAATGAAAACTTATTATACTTTATAAATAGAAATATACAACTAAAAAGACATTTTTACTAATCAATTTTTCATTGTCATGGAGGTAAAATAGCGTACTATTCAAAATCATGCTCGAAATAATCAACGTTTCTTTCATATTTCTTATTTTTTTTATTTATTGCATCCTTGAGCCGTTTTTGAAAAACCTTTGCAGCATCATAATCATAATGCTTAAGAAGATAATGCAGGCTGATGACTTCCGATATAACAGTAATATTTTTACCCGGGACAATGGGCAGTTTTATATAGGGAAGATCTACACCGAGAATATTAAAAGTGGCATCTTCAAGGCCGGTTCTTGTATATTCAGATTCCTGATTCCAGACTTCGAGTTCAACAATTACTTCCAGGCGCTTTTGATATCGTATTGCTCTGATACCAAACATTTTTTCAACGTCTATAAAACCAATCCCCCTTATTTCCATAAAGTGCTTTACCAGGTCAGTTCCTGCACCTATTACAACACTCTCTGCTTTTTTTGTTAAAATCACTACATCATCAGCAACAAGACGGTGACCGCGTTCAATTAAATCCAGTGCAATCTCACTCTTCCCAATCCCGGAATTACCGACAAATAGAATTCCCACTCCATAAACGTCCACAAAGGAACCGTGTATGCTGAGTCTCGGGGCAAACTGATCATCCAGAAAATCGCTGACTAAATTTGAAAGCTTTGTAGTGGATAAGCTTGATCCAAAAACAGGAGTATTAAAATGATTGGATAAATCAATTAATTCCTGAGACGGTTTGTGGTCATTGGTTAAGATGATACATGGGATTTCAAACTTCAGGATTCTCTCGAGTGCAGACCGGCGTTCAGCTATTTCTAAATTCATTAAATACCGTATTTCAGTATTGCCAAAAACCTGCACACGGCTAAATGCGAATAAATCCACAAACCCGGCTAGTGCCAAGCCGGGTCTGTGAAGATTCTGATCTTTAATTTTTCTGTCAAGGCCACCTTCTCCGGATAGAAGCTTAATTCCAAACTTTTTCTCCGTTAGTTTGTGAAAGAATCTGACATCTATCGATTCTTTGGTGGTCATTCCATTTTTATCTACTTGAATCATTATTAAATATGAGGTATTCTTTTTGTTTTGAGTTTTTTTAGCATGCGTTTAAGCTTCTCAACTGCACCTGCTATGGAAATTTTAAAGTCCTCTGAAATATGCTCAGCTTTTAACAGCTGACCAGGAACCTTTAACACTACTTCAGCAATTTTCTCACTCTCCTTTTGATTCTGATAGCTCAGGATTATATCTGCATCAAGTATATCATCGCTAAAGCGTTCGAGTGACAAAACCTCATCACGAACGTAATTCTTTAACGTATCATGAGCTTTAAATTTGCGGGCTGTTATTTGTATATTCATTTCATACCTCCGGTATAATTATGATTTAGGATGTGTTTTTTTATAGACACTCTTAATTCTCTCTATGCTTGTATGAGTATAAATCTGAGTTGTAGAGAGTTTCGAATGTCCCAGTATTTCTTTTACAGCTAAGATGTCGGCTCCGTTATCCAGTAAATGGGTAGCAGAACTGTGCCTTAGGACATGTGGGCTCTTTTTTTTAATGTCCGTTACCAGTCCTAAATATGTGTGGATAATGCTATATATTGCTCTTGGCGATACTCTTCCTTCTTTTGTATTTAAAAATAGGTAATTTTTATCTTTCGTTCTCTGAAATACTTCTAAGTATTCCCTTAAAACTTCTAATGATTTGTCTCCTATCGGAATAATTCTTAATTTATTTCCCTTTCCTAATATCCTGACTCGATTAACTTCAAACTCGATCTCTGAAATCCTTAAATTGCAAAGTTCAGATACTCTGAGAGAACAACCGTAAAGCATCTCAAACACAGCTTTATACTTGATGTAATTTTTGTCCTCTGTTTCTTCGAATCTTTTATCCAGCAGTCTCAGAATTCCCTCATAGTTCTCAATACTGATAATTTCCGGGAGTGATTGCTCTATTTTCGGATTTTTTATGAGTTTTATCCTGTTACTCTCAATTGCATCATTCTTATAAGCATAATCAAAAAGTCCTCTGATTGATGCAAGTTTCCTTGATATTGATCTCATTGAGAATTCTTTTTCGTTCAATTCAAAAAGAAAGCGTTTTACAATTTTTTCGTCTATTTTCCCAATTTCTTTTCTTTCAATACTGTCGCAAAAAGATATAAACTGCCTCAAATCTTCCGTGTATGCCAACACAGTATTTTCCGAATACCTTTTAATAAACTTCAGGTACTCCAAATAATCGTGACTAATTTCAGTCAACAGTTGCTTACTCATCCTGCTCTTCAGTAATTTCAGGAATTAATTCGTGTTTACACTTCGGACATAAAAAGTGTTTTCCTTTTTTCGCTGTGTATTTTTCCTCCATGTAATTATTGCGGCAATCGGGACATTCCATTTTTACAACCTTATTCCAGCTTACAAAATCACAGGCCGGATAAGTTGAACAGCCATAAAAGGTTTTATTCCTCTTGCTTCTTCTTTCAACAACATCCCCGGTTTTGCACTTAGGACACTTCACATCAAGAGTAATATTTTTTAAAAAATCACATTCCGGATATTTCTCACACCCAATGAATTTGCCAAATTTTCCCTGTCTGAAAACAGTTTTACTCCCGCATTTCTCGCAATTTTCGCCCGTATATTCAATAACTGTGTTCGTCTTAACTAAGTCACGTAATGATTTAATATTCGTGCATTCGGGATAATTACTACATGCAAGAAATTTGCCGAAACGGCCATACTTAAATATCAACTCATGTCCGCACTTATCACAATAGATTTTCTCTATTTCGGCTTCTACTTTCTCTAATGATGCTGCAAACGGAATATAAAAATCATTCATTACCTGCAAAAATTCGGCATCTCCCTGAGCAATCTGATCCAATTCCGCTTCCATCCTGGAAGTGAATTTGACTGCAAAAATATCAGGGAAATTCTTGACGAGAATTCCGTTAACTTTGTGTCCAAGTTCAGTTGGGAAAAGTTTCCTTTCCTCCATATAAACATAAGCCCGGTCGATAATTGTGCTGACTATTGAAGAATACGTACTTGGTCTGCCGATTCCCTGGCTTTCGAGTTCTTTGATAAGACTTGCCTCGGTAAACCGGGCGGGGGGTTTAGTGAAATGCTGTGTATGCTCCAGTTCCTCAAGAGCAAGATTCTGATTCTTTTCAAGTCCTAAAGGTATATTCTCGTTCTTTGCCTCTGATTTATCATCAACATCGCTTTTCGCTTCAATCTGTTCAGTATATATTTTCGTAAAACCGTCAAATTTTACTGCTTGCCCATAAGCCCTGAAGATATATTGGTCAGCAGAGATATCAACTATTGTGGTTTCCAGTATTGCCTGGCTCATTTGAGATGCAATGAATCTCTTCCAAATCAGCTGATAAAGCTTGAACGACTTATCATCTAGAAACGGCTTTACGTATTCCGGAGTATATTTCATAGAAGTCGGACGGATAGCTTCGTGAGCATCCTGAACGTTTGCGGAAGATTTCTTCTCATAACTGTTACTCGTTACAGGAAGATAATTCGATCCGTAATTGTCCTGAATAAAACCCCGTGCTTCGGAAACAATCTCGTTGCTGACTCGGGTGGAATCAGTTCTCATGTATGTTATCAAACCGACAGTACCGTCAGCGCTTTTTAATTCCACTCCCTCATAAAGCTTTTGAGCAATCCCCATTGTCTGTTTTGAACGGAGTCTTAGTGCTCTGGAAGCTTCAGCCTGCAGCGTACTGGTTATAAATGGTGGGGAAGGATTTCTTTTAATTGCTTTTTTAACAATATTGGATATAACAAATTTTTTCTTTGCTTCAATATCGTCAAAAAGCCTGTATGCGGTTTCTTTATCCGGTATTACGAAATGTTTTTCGAGGAAGGAGTTCATTTCCTCGGCAGTCATATTTGCTTTTGGAGGTGTCTTTATTTCTTTATTTCCGATACTATATAATTTTGCTTTGATCTTGGCAGAATTATCCGTAAGGAAATAACCCCAGATAGACCAGTACTCAACCGGAACATATTTTTTAATATCCGCATCGCGCTCACAAATTAAACGCAATGCAACGGATTGAACCCGTCCCGCTGAAAGAGTATTCCCTGATTCCTCAATGGCAGCTTTCCAGAGAAACGGACTGATCTTATATCCGATAATCCTGTCCATCATTCGTCGTGCCCGCTGGGAAGCTACAAGAGAGGCATCAATATGCCTTGGGTTATTCATCCCTCTTTCGATTCCGCTTTTGGTAATCTCTGTGAACAAGACCCTTTCTATGTCAATTTCTTTTCCTGTAGAAATTACTTCTGCAATATCCTGTGCAATCGCCTCCCCTTCACGGTCAGGGTCAGTTGCAATAAAAACTTTTTTACTCTTGGAGGCCAAGTCTTTTATTTTTTTAACAACATCCGCTTTACCCCGGATTGTCAAAAATTTTGGCTCAAATCCTTTTTCAACATCAATCCCTAATGTACTTTTCGGCAGATTTCTGATATGTCCAACTGTGGCCTCAACATGATAATTTTTCCCTAAATACTTATTTATTGTCTTCGCTTTTGAGGGAGACTCAACAATCATCAAATTTTTCATCGTTCTCTTTTCAGTTTATTTTATCGTATATGTATAAGAGCAGTCTGCTTCCCGCCGGGGAATGCTTATCCGCATTAAACAATGAACTCAACAAAAAAATGTTAAATTCCAAATTACTTAAAGGGTTTTCTGTAAACATGGATAACCTTTCAAGCAGAGTATTGAAATCCTCCCATGTCAGTAGTCCCAAATTATGCAAACGCAATAATTTGGAATAATTATCTTTCCCGATTAACCTGAGTTCATCTTCAGAAAGAATCCTTATGCTCTCCCCTCTCAGAAAAGTTTCCTTCTCGAGGGCAATATCGGTAAGAAGTTTATCAAAGATCCAGCTGTATATTGTCGGTACAACACTTTTTTTATACCCCGGTTTTGTCTTTAATTCTTCTTCGATTTCCTTAATGGTTTTTCCTCTCACAATACCGTCAATAACGTTGGAGATGATTACTTCTATATTTTGTTCCATAGGTCCTAATATGTACTGAATTTGCTTAGAAAATAGTTTTCTTTATTCTTCATTATTCCCCTTTCTTTTGTTGATCCGTCTTCATAACCCAACAGGTGCAGAATTCCGTGAACAACAAGTCTGCATAATTCATCACGATGCTTTTCTTTATAAATTTTAGCATTCTTTGCCGCTTCAGGAATTGAAATAATTATTAATCCTCCAAGGACAAATGTTTCTTCGCTGAAATTTAAGGAAATTACATCGGTGGAATAATCATGAGCAAGATACTTTCTATTATAACTGATCATTTTATCCGTATCCACAAAGAGTACCTCAAGAAAATCAATAGTAAATGAAAGCTCCTTTTTAAGAAACGATACAAGACTGTGAATCTCTTTGGCAGATATCACAGTTTTTAATTCAAAAGTAACGGTTAAATTCTTGATCAATTAAAAAAACTTTTTTCTACTATGCATTTAATAATAAAAAAAAATGATAAATGCAAGTCTGAAAGTGAAAAAAAATAAATTTTCTGTCTTTTTTTTTAATCCTTCCCCGTTTTAGGGTAGGATTTTAAGCTTTTCCTCGTAATTTCCATATATTTCAGATATCTTTGGGCAGACAACTCGAATTCCTTAAGTTCTTTGTCTGACAGATCACGGATTATCTTTCCGGGAACTCCGGCAACTAACTTCCCTGAAGGAACAACAAAACCAGGTCTTACTACTGTTCCCGCTGCAACCATGCTGTTTGACTCTACCACAGCGCCGTCCAGGACAATTGCACCCATTCCAATTAACGTGAGGTCGTTAATTGTACAGCCGTGTAGTGTCACACTGTGTCCAATGGTTACTTTATTACCAATATTTAATGGATAAACAGCGTTCGTTACATGGAGCATTGAGCAATCCTGAATGTTCGTCATTTCCCCTATCCTGATAAAATTTACATCTCCTCTGATAACTGTATTGTACCACACGCTTCCGTAACTTCCTATTTTTACGTCACCTATTATCTTTACTCCCGAAGCAAGAAAAACTGTATCGTCAATTTCGGGGATCATTCCTTCATAAGGGAAAATAATTTCCCTGTCAATTAATTTTTGTATTTCGGAGGGGTCCATCCTGTTTTCTTCCATTTTACAAGTTCCAATGTAACATTTCCTATAATAACTTTCATGTTTGCTTTAATCGGGATAGCTGCCTCATCGTTTGAAAACCATCCTTCAAAGCGACCGGTCAAACCATATACACTTACAAAATCCGTCTCACCGTCAAGACGTACACATTCCACCGGATAATCTATGGCATCAATTTCAACAGGCATTATCTTATCGTAGAAGTTTATCTTCGTATAGACTTTTTCTTCATTTACAAAACAGGGCAGATTCACGCTTTTAATAGTTCCGGTATTCATCCTGGCATAATAAAATATTGAGAGTCCGTCCTGATACATTTTTTCGGCACTTGTAGTGGAGTCTGTCCAGATTTCATAAGGATTGACTTTCCCCTTTTTCACGGAGAGAACCTTCTTAGAATAATCGAAATTATATTCAGTGAATGTTGTGAACTCCGGATGCTTTACTATTCCTTTGAAGAAATTAGAGAAACTATTTTTATTGACTTTACTCTCGTAAACCTGATGCAGATTGACAAAAGGTATCCCCGAGTATGAATCAATATTTGCGATTGCGTTGTAATATTCCTTTCCTTCAATCTCCACTTTATTGATAACTCTCAGCCTTACTTCACCAAGCTTTATAAAAGTGTACCGCACTACGTAAGTAATATCCTCACCGGCCTGCATTTTCCTCTCCTCGGCAGGGATCAGCAATGAGATTATTTCATTCTCTTCGTGCTTTATTCCATCGCTTCTCATCCCAAAAATTATGGGGATTAAAAGCAAAATCAGACTGAATTTCATTATTCACTTATCCCTGATACTGGTCAGATATACTTAATTATTAGCCATCTCCTCAGCTTTGGAAAACAAAGTCAGACTCTTTGTAATCTGGTTGTCAAATCCGAGAAGAACCATATACCAACCCTCATTCTTCCAGTAATTTCGCGCTATCTGTGCCTTTATTCTGGCTTGAATATATAATTTGTCTTTCTCGAAATCTTCTGCTTTGTATTCAACATCTTTTCCTTTAGCAAATTCAATAAACTCTTTTAGTTCCTTTTCCGAAATATTAAATTTTTCGTTGTAATTAACTAATTCCGGGTACTTTCTTTTAATCTCCTCCCCTTTGGAATCAAGATATTTTAATGTGTAGAGGTAGAATACATTCTTCCTAAGAAGTGAGGTTGAATATTCAGTCAGCTTTTCCGACTTTGAGATGTAATCGGGAGTTATTCCTCCGCCACCGTAAACATTTCTTCCTTTATTGGTCTTGAATACCGGACGTCCTGAATCACTCTCGGCGTCATGAGTCAGATTTTCACCCTCAGTCTCCTCTCTGTCTGCCAGGTCTTCATAGTATGCTTTCTTGTCGTCATACTTTCTCTGAATAAACCTTCCCATCGGAGTGAAATATTCAGAAATAGTAAGCCTAAGCGCACTCCCGTCCTGCAATGGGTATTGACGTTGCACAAGTCCCTTGCCAAATGATGTCTCGCCGACTATCAGTCCTCTGTCCCAGTCCTGAATAGCTCCTGAAACGATCTCGCTTGCCGAAGCACTCCCTCTGTTGATTAATACAATTACAGGGGTCTTCTCAAATGGAAATGTTTTTCCTGCATAAAAATCTTCATCAAATTCTTTCTTTCTTCCGCGTGTATATACTATTTTCTTATCTCCGGCTATAAATAAATCGGCAATCTGAACAGCCTGGTTTAAGTAACCTCCCGGGTTATTTCTCAGGTCCAGAATGAGCTGTTTCATCCCCTGCTCCTGCAGGTCGTATAATGCTGTTTTTAACTCATCCGTGGTCTTCTCACCAAAACGTGTAACACTTACATAACCCGTTTCCCTGTCAATCATAAGATGCGTATCTACCGAATATAAGGGTATCTTATCACGGGTAATTTCATATTCCATAGTTTCCTTCAAGCCCGGACGAACAACCAGCACCTTTACTTTTGTCCCTTTAGGCCCGCGCAATTGCTTTCTTACTTCTTCGTTGGTAATCCCTATTGCATCCTTATTGTCAATTTTGATAATCCGGTCTCCTGCTAATATGCCGAGTGCTTCACTCGGACCTCCGGTGATTGGGGAAACAACTGTCAGCGTGTCATTCACAATCTGAAACTCAACACCAATTCCCTCAAAATCCCCCCGGAATTCCTCTTCAACAGTCTGCATTTGCTTTACAGGTATGTAAACAGAATGGGGGTCAAGTTTTTCCAGCATCCCGTTTATCGCATTCTCTACCATCTTGTCCACTTCCACCTCTTCAAGATAGTATTTTTGTGTTAGAGAAATAACATCGTTAAATTTCTTTAGATTTTCAAAAAGCCCGTCTCCCGAAAATACTTTCTGTATTTGTGTTCCTAATAAAATTCCCAGAGTGAGAATTATTATTATTAAGGGCAATTTGATTTTACTTTTATCCATTTTAAGCCTTATATTTTAATTGTTATTTTACTTTCAATATACGAATTTTTGTTGAATCCCGTCTTATAGTAACTTCCCGACTGGTGATAATACCTGCTGCTTATTAAAACATTTCTTATCGGCTCATAGTTTAATAACACGGAAAATTCCCTTACGTATTCCCTGAATCCTTCAAGGAAAGTACTCTCTTCAGAATCTCCAACTCTATGCCCAAATGAGGCATCACCCCCGACATTTACAAGTTTTTGGGAATCAGCATTATAATTCGCTCCGTGCTCAGTATAACGGAATTCCAGAATTAAAAATATTCTTGGTGTAAATCTATAATTTATTTTTGTAAAAAATAATTCACTATTTGGTGCCACATTTCCGTTTAAGATATAACCCCCGTTCGTGAAATTATTTGAGTTGATTCTGTGTGTATAAGTATATGGCGAAATCCTCAGGTATTCAAGTTCCAGATCCAGAGGCAGAAATTTGTTTAGTAAGTAAATATGTGCCCCCCCATGGATCATAGACTGATTTCCCCACCATTTTGTTCCAATTTTACCGGCATTAATATCGTCAATCAAATACGTACCGAAAAATCTCAACCCTTTAATGCTCCTGTTCTCTATGTCAAAAAACAGCATTGCATTGTCCCTGTCCCTGTTTTGATGCTCAAGGGTCTTATAAAAAGAAAACGGATTAATGTAACTCAGATCAATTCCGCGGTTTGAATAAATAATCATCTCCCCTATACCGAAATTGACATGATCTGAGACCTTGAATCCGATTCTGTGATATGTCAGAAACTTTTCTTCAACTGTGTTGATAGTTCCTGAAACCGGGTCTTCGATTGTTTTACTGTTTCCCATCAGTTTTGAGTGGGAAAATGTAAAATTAAGGAATTTGTAATTTAAGTTAAAATCAAAATAGCTCTGGCCCACAATTGGATCGTTCAGTATCGGTGAAAGATTGCCGTACCCGAGCTTACGTGTGTCATTGCCAATCTTAAACCTTACTAAATCAAAATCCAGATTCACATATCCGTAAGTCCTGTCATAGAAGGATTGGTCGTCCTTTTCATTGAATTTGTAATTGTATTTCAGAAAATCAATACTTTCCCCGACTTCCTTATCCCCGGATAAATTTCCGTTATCGCCGTAGAAATAAAATCCAAGCCGGTTTAGCAAGGTTCCTCTTACCTCCCCTCCAAAAAGAGCTAAAAACGCGCTGTTTGTTATATCATTTCTTTTTGTGTAAATATGCTCAGCATTAGCAATTAAATTTATGAACAGGCTTAATGTATCTTTCTGCGAATAAAAGAAGAAATACTTCTCTTGATCATCCAAAAAATTGTATCCGTTATTCTCTTTTGTTGGTGTTGCAATTAACGATTGGTAACAGCCTGTGTTCCCTTCAATTTCAAAACAATATCTCCCTGAAAGATCAACTAATGCTTCTCTGTCTGAAGAATTCAATTCGCTTTTTCTTGCCGCTATTTGAGTTAATAATTCTCCGATTTTCTTCCTTGTCAAAGGTTTTTCAAAGGAATTATAATCGTCAATAATCTTATTCGCGTACATCCTGTCGAGAAACTGATAAACCGGGTTCCCGACATCAACAAATTCTATCTGTCCTCTCACAAAAACGGAAACGACAAATATCAACAATATTATAAACAGTTTTTTCATTTATCGGACCTGCTCCCATTCAACCGAAAGGGATTTCTTCTTTAAAACGACTGAAACAGAGTTCTTAAGCCAGGAAAAAGTCACATTGAAATAACCCAGCTTCCTGTAACGCCTCGGAGATTCAAAAACACATAACTCGTCAACAAACAATATCTTTCCGCACATCTTTATTCTTCGGTATAAATCAAAATCTTCTCCTGCTGTAAGATGCTCATGGTTCCCCCCGACTTTATCAAAAACTTCTTTCCTTATTACCTGGCACTCTCCCCGTCCCATCCCCATTCCCAGTTTGTTCAGGGACTTGAAATAGCTGTTATAGAATCCGTGGAAAATTCTGTCTCCTTTTGTTTCTTCTTCCGGAAAAACTTTTACTTTACAGGTCATAGCGGAATATTCCGAGGGAACAAACTTAGTGTCAACATATCTGAAAAAATCTTCTAAGTTTTCAAACAGGATATCTCCATTTACAAAAATAAGGATTTCCCCCTTAGCTACATTTGCACCGTCATTTCTTCCCTTCGCTATCGTCCTTAATTTTCCGCTGTTGTTCACGATCCGGTCTGCATGTTTCTCTGCAATTTTCAGAGTGTTGTCACTGCTCCCTCCGTCGGAAATAATAATTTCAAAACCATATTTTTCCTTGAGTCCGTTTGCCGATAACTGATTCAGTATATTCGGCAGCAGCTTTTCTTCATTTAATGTCGGAATAATTATACTGTATTTCAAAATCTTATTAATCCTGATATCCTTAATTCTTTATTCTTGATTTTTAATAACATAATCCAAAGAAAGCCACCCCGTTGTTCACTCTTACTCCGGGCATCGGGAGATGGAAGTAATTCAGGGTTGACTTTACAAATTGCCATCCCTCACCATACAATGGAATCTGTTCCATATCCAGGTCAAGAGCAATATAGAAATCAGTTTTTCCACCGCCTGTTCCGTCAAGCTCCCTCACTCTCATTCCGGCTGCTACGCATAGGATTGCAGGCCAGTAGTCAGCAATTCCCTCCGGAAGAAGGTTTTTCGGTTTTACGCTTAACCAGAATTTTTGCCCCTCGTAATCATCAATAAAAATATGTTTTTGTCCTGTTTTTGGATTTGTTCCCTTAAGTTGTGCCGGATAGTAACTCCCTTTGAACTGGAAATTAGTCAGAAAGGGATAGTAATATTGCAGTACGGGATAAGCTGCCCCTAATACATCAAAATATGCATCCCCCGGACTGAATCCCCAATCCGGTCCGAAACCATCCTGTACCTCTACATAGAGCTGAAATAATAAAGCTCCTGAAGCTCCGTAAATTATGCTCTCTCCAACTGGGAGATGACTCGCCTCCAAGCCCCCTGCAAGTCCGTGTGCAATAATTGCAGTCCCGTATAAATGCCCTACTTTATCTATCCACCTTGCATATTCCCAGTCATTCTGAAATCGAAATGGCTGCTTCTTACCCGACCACCATGCATTCGCCTGGTAAATATAAACAGCTAACCCCACTCCGAGCGTCACCCCGGATACTGCACCAAGCATAGTATAATCGATTTCTTTTTTTAGCGGATTTATCACGGATATAAAATTAACCTCATTCATCTCCTGATTCCTCACTGCAACACTCAGTGGCACTGCAATCGGTCGGCTGTCAACATTTATCAAAGTATCTGTTTGTCCCGCAGTCAAAACTGCAAATAGAAAAAAATAAACAAAAAATCTCTTCATAAAATACTTACCAACTTATAAACTTAATACTTCTATTCCTTTATCATTTGCAGCATTCCAAACTGCATCCAGCTAATCGAAGTCTTATCGGAAAATCTTTCCTCTTTCCTCTTTTATCTTTCCTCTTTTATCTTTCCTCTTTCCTCTTTAATAGCATAACCCAAAAAACGCCACATTATTTGTCAACCTTACGCCCGGCATTGGGAAATGTACAAAATTTAACGTTCGTTTCACAAATTGCCAGAATTCCCCGTCAATCGGCAGCTCCTCTGCATCGATATCAAATGCGAGGTAAAAATCCCTCTGCCCATTTGACCACCTCACATCCTTGACCCCCATACCAATTGCCACACCTAACAATGGCGGCCAATACTGAGCAATACTTTCCGGAAGCATATTATGCACTTTTGCCGCCACCCAGTATTTCTGCCCTTCATAATCATCTATCACTATCTGCGGTTTATTCGTCATTGGATTCGAAGTGTTTAAGTATCTTGGATAGTAACTCAGCTTCATGCGGAGGTTATTCAGCGATGGCTCATAATACTGTAATATCGGTACCAATGCCCCGTATATGTTGCTTAACATATCTGGCGGACTGAATCCCCACTCCGGTGCAAATCCATCCTCTATTTCTACGTATGTATGAAAAATCAGAGCCAATGCCGAGGCATACCAGATTCTCTTGCTGAGTTCAACATTACTTGCCTCAAGTCCTGCTCCGAATGCATGCGCCAGAAGCGTTGCGGCATAAAAATGACCTACCTTATCCATCTCCAGTGAGTAATCCATATCCCAGTATATATGAAACGGTACTTTTTCATTTGCCCACCACGCTTTCTGTTTAAAATAATGAATTACTCCCCAGCCGGCTGAATATACAAGTCCCATCTTTAATAACATCTCTGTGTCTGTCCGGCGGAATAATGGGTCAACTACCGGGAGATTCCCTAATTCCAAATTACTTTTTATTGTTTGAAGCATTTCTTTCCTGCTGATGATCGCCTTATTCTCTGTAAACCCCATATTGATCCCCCCCTGTCCGTAGTCTTCCATGGACAGGGCAAGATGCATTACAGCTATTAGAAATAAAACATTTCGCATACTCTTCAAACCTTACTCTTTTATTCAGTTAATGGGATTTTTTCGATCATTAACCCTAACCCCTTTTCCTAATTCCTCTTTTATCTTTTATCTTTTATCTTTTACCTTTTATCTTTTATCTTATTTTCATTCCGGCTTCATCTGCGGGAACAGTAAAACGTCCCTTATTGAATTTTGCCCGGTCAGTAACATTACAAGCCTGTCAATCCCTATTCCTAAACCGGCTGTAGGTGGCATACCGTATTCAAGAGCGCGAATATAGTCCTCATCGTATGTCTGCGCCTCCTCATCCCCTTTGTCTTTGGCTTTCACTTGCTCTTCAAACCTGTACTTCTGATCAAACGGGTCATTTAGTTCGCTAAATGCATTGCAGATTTCTTTCCCTGCCACAAACCCTTCAAATCTCTCTGCTATACCGGCTAATTCCCTGTGCTTCTTTGCAAGCGGTGATGTCTCAATCGGATATTCATAAAGGAAAGTCGGCTGTCTTAACTCTTCTTGAACTGTTATTTCGAATATCTCGTCAATCAGTTTCCCCCTGCTCTTGTAACCGCTCATATCCGCCCCCACTCTTTTCGCAACTCCCTTAATATCATCGTCAGTTGCGGTCACTATATCAAGCCCGGTCTTCTCTTTAATCGCATCTACCATAGATACTCTCTTCCACGGTTTCTGGAAACTGATTTTCTCCCCTTCCAGTTCAAAGTCCGTTGTTCCGAAAACTCCCATGCAAAGGTCATATACCATATCTTCCACAAAAGTCATCATCCAGTTATAATCCTTGTAAGCTACATATAACTCAAGCATCGTGAATTCCGGGTTATGAGTCTTGTCCATTCCTTCATTCCTGAAGTCTTTTGAAATCTCATAAACTCCTTCAAATCCTCCTACAATAAGCCTCTTCAGGTAAAGTTCATCGGCAATTCTTAGATAGAGCGGAATATCAAGTGCATTGTGATGCGTTACGAACGGACGCGCTGATGCCCCCCCGTATAATGGCTGCAGCACCGGTGTCTCTACCTCAAGTATTCCCTTCTTGTCAAGATAGGCTCTCATCGCTGTGATTATCCTGCTTCTCTTTCTGAATACTTCCCTTACTTCCGGGTTTACAATCAGATCCACATACCTCTGCCTGTACCTTAATTCCTTATCAACAAACTGATCATGAACTGTCTTGTTTCCTGCCTCGTCTGTAACTTCTTTTGCTATTGGCATCGGACGGATTGACTTTGCCAGGAGTTTAAGCTCTTTCAGGTGAACCGATATCTCTCCTGTCTTTGTCCTGAAAACAAATCCCTTTCCTCCGATAATATCTCCGATGTCAAAAAGCTTGAATGCCTCATATCCCTCCCCCAGATCATCTTTCTTCAGGTAAATCTGTATCCTCCCCTTGCTATCCTGTATCGTTGCAAAAGATGCTTTCCCCATCCTCCTCACGGTCATTATCCTTCCTGCAATGGCAACATCCCTGCTCTCCCCTTCTACATAGTTTTCTTTTACTTCTGTCGAATATGAATCTATCGGGAAATCGTATGCGTATGGCTCGACTCCTTTACTCTTGAGCTCCTCCAGCTCTTCAATTCTTCTTTTTATTAATACATTAACATCTTCTGCTATATGGTTTTCCACTTTTACTCCGTTTGTTTTCTCTTAAAATTCGCCAGCCTTAAACAGACCAAATCCTGCAGTGCGTCTGCTAATACAGATGGTACTGTAAAATTATTCGCTATCATTGAAAAAGCTATAAGTTCTTTGTCTCCTGTGTATACATAACCTGAAAGACTCCTCACCCCCCCTATATACCCTGTCTTTGCACGGACGTTATTCTGTGTCCTCGACTTCTTCATTCTGTTCGCTAACGATCCGTCTACCCCTGCTATCGGCAGTGAGTTATAAAAGTCACTGAATTGATCCCCGTTATACATGCTGCTGAGCAGACTGACTACCTGTACCGGTGTCACTAAATTTAGCCTCGATAAACCCGACCCGTCAACTATGTTCATCCCTTCGGTGTTTATCCCCATATCTTCAATTGTGTGACTCTCTGTCCTTATCCCGGTAGCCGCGCTTCCGTATCCGTTCTTTTCATAACCTACCACCTTCAACAACTGCTCTGCGTAAAAATTCTGGCTGCTCTTGTTTATCACCCTCAAAATGTCCCGCAGCGGTGGAGAATAGTGAGTGAATAATAACTTAGTTTGCTCATATTCCACTCCTTCACTTGCGTCATCAACGTCAACTGAATACCCCTTCACTTTAATCCCTTTCTTCGTCAGGACTTCCTTTAGCACTACAGCAAAAAATTGTGTCGGGTTGTTCACAGTTACAAATCTCTTAACCTGGCTGCTCTTTTCGGTTATAGTCCCGCTTATCTTTATAATATTCGTTCCCCTCTCTCTCATTGTATATATCGAAGTGACCGAATCTCCTTTTACCGTTGTCACATTGTTTACAATCACGACATACTTTGTCTCAGGGAATACTTCAACGTTTGAAGGCTGCCCCACTTTGCTCGGGGAAATCACTATATCCACACAGTTATCGTTTAATGAAAGCGCTCCCGAAGGTGCGGCATACCAGTCCGATTCATAATCCCACGACCATCCGGTTCCCAGTCCCCGGTCTTCGAACGCGTTGTCGTCACCGATTACATTCCCGGATATCTCGTCTATTCCCATCTCCAGAAGCGAATCTGCCCAGTCCCGGAATATCGCCACCGCATCATCATTATAAAACCTTCCTGATATTGCTGGGTCCCCAAAACCTTTTACAATCAGGTCTCCCTTTAGAACATTTCCGTCAATTTTCCCGCTTCCGTATATCTCGGTCTTGTATTTGTAATCCCCTCCAAGCAACACCAGACCTGCCGCCGTCGTAAACAGCTTCAGATTCGATGCAGGCATGAAAAGCTTATTCTCATTCCGCTTATAAAAATATTCCCCCGTACTCAACGATTGAATTACAACTCCCCAGTTAGCATTATTGAAGTTTGGATCGTTAAAAATATCGTCCAACTGTTCTCTGAATTCCGGAACTGTCGAGAAAGAATATTTCGGTATAGTATCAAACCGAACCTCCTGCCCGAATCCCGTAGTCATCAGGATCAAAAAAATCAAAACAAAAAACCGCTTCAAACCTTTTACCATATATAATTTAATTCATAATTCATAATTCGTAATTCGTAATTATTTAACGTATTTCTTTATCGCCTTAATCTCCCTCTGCGTTAGTTCCCGGTATGCACCCTCCGGCAGGTCCTTCACATTCAGTATCCCAAAACTCTTTCTGTGCAGTGATGTCACCGTATACCCCAGAGTCTTGAACATATTCTTAACGAAATGATTCCTTCCTTCAGTAGTTGTAACCGTCGGTGCCTTCTGGTTATTTGTCGGGTATTGCACTGAAGCAAACTTCCCCCTCACTCCTTCAATAAACACCCCCTTCACTAATTTTTGCTCATCCTCAGGAGTCAGCATCCTGTCCAGTTTCACTTCATACTCCCTTTGTATATTGTTGGACGGATGTGCCAGTGCCTGCGAAAAATCACCGTCATTCGTAAGTATAATCACTCCCGTAGTGTCATAGTCCAGCCGCCCTACCGGGTAAATCTTTATATTCGTCTTTATCAGCTCCACTACCGTTGCTCTCCCCCTCTCGTCGCTGCTTGTGGAAACGAATCCCTTTGGTTTGTTTAGTAAGTAATATACAGGGAGCTGAAGATTTATCCTCTCGCCATCCACGAATACCTTGTCCCGCTCTGCGTTCACTTTAAAACCCAGACTCGTGATTGTCTTATTGTTCACCGATACCCTCCCTTGCTGTATCAGTTCATCAGCCTTCCTTCGGGAAGTCACTCCGCAGTCAGCTATATAACTATTCAGCCTGACTATTGCCGTCGTTGGTTTCTCCGGTACTCTCATTTAATTCTTCTTCCATTTTTTCTTCAAACAAATTCATCATTATTTTTCTGCGCTGCTCAATAAAATCCTCATCCTGCATAATCTCCTCTATCTCACGGGGCTTTGGCAGGTCGGATATCTTATACAACCCAAAATACTTCAGAAACTCAGGTGTCGTGCTGTATAGCAGCGGTCTCCCCACAGTCTCAGCCCTGCCCGATATCGTAATCAGTTTCTTCTCCAGCAGTGCCGTCAGTATATAGTCAGAGTTCACACCTCTTATCGCCTCCAGTTCCGGTTTCGTTAAAGGTTGCTTATAGGCAATTATTGACAGGGTTTCAAGGGATGCCTGACTGAGTCGCCTCTTGCTCTTCTCCGAAGACAGATACCCAAGGTACTTCGAAAATTCCTCTCTCGTGGCAAACAGTACCCCTTCAGAGACCTTCTTAATGCGGAAAGAAAGATTCTTCTCCTCATAAATCGCGTTTAGTTCATCAACGCATTTTTCCACATCTCCCTCGCTAATCTCTATCTCCTCTCCGTCAATCCCGCGGATAGCCTTAATAATCTCCGAATGACGAAGTGGTTCATCTGAAGAAAAAATCAGCGCTTCTACCACATAATTATAAATCTTATCCATAAACTAATAAACTCATTACTCTCTGATTTGTATTCCTGATTTCCGTCAGCTGACAGATTAGCTAACGGATTTATAATTCATAATTCAATATCTATTTTATAGATAACAAAATCATTCAAATCTTCCGACGTCTTAACCCCTATCATCTGCATCTTCACCAGCTCAAGCAGCGCAACAAAAGTTACAATTATTCTTATCTTCTCCCTTACCTGGTCAATCATCGATAAAAAATGAATCTCCCCAAACTCATTCACCTTATCCATTATAAATTTTATCTGCTCTTCAATACTCACAGAAATCTTCACTACATGATGCACCGGTTCAGACTTTCTTTCCTCCAGCGCCTTCTTAAATGCCTTTGCCAGGTCATAAACACTAATATTCTTCAGCAAAGTATCAAACTCCTCCGGCGTCTCTTTCAGATCCTCTTCAAAATTCCCTCTGTATGAAATCTTCCTCTCAGCCGACTCAAAAAACGACAGCTCCTCTGCCATCTCCTTATATCGCTTATATTCAAGCAGGGCTTTTACAAGGTCAGCGCGCGGATCAATAAGCTCACCCTTCTCGTCAATCTCCTTAGGCAGCAGCATTTTCACCTTAATATACATCAGCGTCGACGCCATGAATATAAAGTCGCCTGCAGTCTCAAGATCGAGCATCTTAATCAGATTTACATATTCCATATACTCCTTTGTAATTTGGGAGATCGGTATATCGTAAATATTCAGCTCATCTCTTTTAATAAAGAACAGCAGCAAGTCCAGCGGCCCTTCAAACTGTTCCAACCTGATCTTAAACATCTTCACTCATTACTCTTTACTCTTCACTGTTTACTGTTTACTCCTTCCCCATTACCCTAATCTAACCTTTTCCCTTACCTCTCCCATCGTCGCCTCCGCTGTAACCCTCGCCCTTCTCTCTCCGTCCAGCAGAACATCCATAACCTCACCCCTGTGGCTTTCGTAATACTTTCTTTTCTCAATAATGGGCTCTAAGAAAGAAGAAATCATGGCAGCACATCTCATCTTGCAGTCCACGCAACCAAGTTTTCCGCTCCTGCAGTCCGCGTCAATCTCTCCCGTCTCTTCAGGACTATACTTCTTATGGTAGGAGAACACGAGGCAAACCTCAGGCCTCCCCGGGTCCCCCTTTCTCATCTTCTGGGGATCCGTAACAGCTTTCTTAAGTTTTCCCTTTACGACTTCAGCTTCGTCCGCCAGGAGAATTGTATTCCCTAACGACTTACTCATCTTCGCATTCCCGTCAAGTCCCACCAGCCTTGAAAACTGAGTAAGCAACGGTTCCGGCTCCGGGAAAACATGTCCGAACGCAAAATTGAATTTCCTGGCCAGTTCCCTCGAAATCTCAATATGAGGCACCTGATCCTCACCCACCGGTACACAATCCCCCTTATAAAGGAGAATATCCGCTGCTTGCAGAACCGGGTAACCCAAATGGCCGTAAGTAATATTTTCAATATTTAAGTCCCTTATCTGGTCCTTCACCGTCGGATTCCTCTCCAGGCGGTTTACAGTAATCAGCATCGAGAAAATCAGATGCAGTTCCGTATGCTCCTTAATTTGCGACTGTCTGAACATCGGACTCTTCACCGGATCCAGCCCTGCGGCAAGCCAGTCAATCACCATATCTATCGTATCCTCATACGCATTACTCGTATCTAACGAAGTAGTAAGTACATGCCAGTCAGCTATCAGGTGGTAATTATCATAACTGTCCTGTAATCTAATCCAGTTTTCCAGTGCGCCGGTATAATGACCCAGATGCAATTTACCTGTAGGCCTCATTCCGCTCAAAATTCTCTTCTTCATCTTACCTTTTCTCTTTCCTCTTTTATCTTTTCTCTTTCCCCTTTCCCCTTTCCCCTTTCCCCTTTTCTCTTTCCCCTTTCCTCTCTTCCGCCTCCATTCATTCATTCATTCATTCAATCATTCATCCATTCTTTTCCCCTTTTCTCTTTCCTCTTTACTCTTTACTCTTTCCTCTTTACTCTATGATCTCTGATCAAAAAGTATGTCCTCCCCCCAAACCTCACAACCAGCAAAAAAATACTCCCTGCCAGTAAATATACATTCAAATATTCCGGCACAGCTTTAGTCATCATCAATAATAACAGGAGGGCTACAATTCCTATAGCCACATAACTCAACTTTTCGAACAATCCTTTACTCATAAAACCATTTCAAATTTAACTTACAAAAATAGACACTGGCGGGGAATAATTCAAATAACTCTTTTCCCCCTGAAAAATTCCTCTTGAAGATTACTCCATCCCCCTCTCAAAACAGGAAAATTAAGCCGGCCTAATTAAAATTAAATTTTACTAATGGGAAATTATTGAATATTTCTTGTTATACTCAAAACATTCCCTAATTTTAGATCATAATTTTTAGAATAATTGACCGTATTGACTTAATAATATAAAGAGGCCTGATACCGCGCGCCAGTACCAAACCTCTTTCAGGATGAAAGTTTGTCAAGTTACAATTTTATAACTTTACAACTTTATAACTTGATAAACTTTACAACTTTAGAGCACTGCCGAAACGGAATCGCTGTGAGCCAGTGTATCAAGCTCAGTGACATCCGTCACTATCGCACCAATGAAGATTGTCTTTCTCTGGTACTGCGTAGCGAGATTTATCTGCACTGCACTTAGCGGTATGGAAAGGCTGTACAGAGTGGTGAAGTTGTAGGTTGCCACTGACTTTTCCAGAGGAGTGACTACAAACAATTCCGTCCCTTCATTCACGGGGTCGGAATAGCAGACTATTCCCGCAAACTTTACTGCAGATGCTTCAGGGGGAAGCGAGATGAATGAGTTAAGCGCGGGGATGGTTGCGGTAACTGCGCTTTCAGTCAGGTTGATGTCGCTTGCGGTGAATGCGAAGCCCTGCGGAGGTGAAGTCAGACAGTATTCTGTGGGGACTGTAAGACCGACTTTGCTTGCGTTTTCTTTAACCATATAGTTAAAGGGGGAAAGCAAATGTGGTGTCTGGGACTTCCACAGTTTTCTGAGAGTGAGACTGTTATTTATGCCTGAGCAGAACTTAGCTGAAGTGCCGAGTTTGCTCCTGTAATCCTGCTGTTCCTGAGTGTTAGCGTCGTTATAGGAGCTTGGGAGAGCAGCGAAGATTGTTCTGCCTGCGTTTATGCGGGCGGTGATTGTGCCGAGGCGTCCTCTGAAATTACCGAGGACTGAACCAACGAGTATTGCCATTTTATTAATCCTTTCTTGATTGTTAATGAAATAAATTGACGGTGGAAAACTAACAATTCTCTTAAACCCTTGCAGTGTACAGATGGTACACTGAGGTCGAAAGTCGAAGGTCGAAGGTTGAGGGAGAGGTGAAGGTAGAGGCTACCCTGAGGCACTTTAGAGGCACTTTAGAGGCACTTTAGGAGCACTTTAGGGGAAGAATAAAGAGAGAGGGAGAGGAGGTAGAAATCCCCTCCGTCCCTTAATACCATTTCCTCCTCGAACTCCTGAAAAGAATAGTCCTTATTGTCTCAAAACTTAGTGAATATTTTTCGATCAGGAGATAAAACGCATCAAAAGCGCACATTTCCTTCCGCATCTTCGCAAAATCGCTTCTTATTTTAAGGTTCCTGAATTCTAACCTGTCAATAAGTTTATATTTAGTGAAGAACCGGAACGCTTTACTCTTTTCAATCCTCTCAAGTTTTCCCGTGCTAATCATATATTTCTCCTCGCTTTCTTTCCCTGAAACTGCAGACAGGCAGGCGGGCGTACGAAATATTTTTTGCCTGAGTTAGCAAACCATACGTCCATACGCCCAAACCAACCTTCAAAAGAAGAAGAATTACCTTAAACAACCTTTTCAGAACGGCAATTCCTCATTTTTAACTATCGATACATACCTGTCATTTCCCGACCGCCTCTCCTCGAACTCATACCCCTTTAGCTTTGAATATGTCTTTAGCCACAAGGTAAAAGTCTTCTGAGGCAGCTTCTCATAATCCGGGAAAGCTCTTACAAAATCAGCATGAAGAGTTTTCTTGTCATATTCCGTGTCAAAAATGAAATTGCCCGGGCATTCAATAAATTCCACTATCTCCGCTGAAGTCCCCTCAACGAGCCTTTTATACTCCAGATTTACATAAACATATTCAACCAGTCCGTTTGTCAGATAATACTGAACGCAGTCAATAATAAAATTATCAAAAGCGTTCCATTCTGAAACATCCCATTTATCAAAGAAAGTTTTTCCGAACTCATGGTGAGGCTGGTGCTTTCTGTTGTAATGGTCAGAAAACTCCACCACAAACTGCCTGGCGAGGGCACTGTCGCTGAATCCCGATATAGTGAAATTTGTGGTCAGCATGATTTTAGGCGACACAGAGTAAGCCAGATAAAACGGATTTTTATTCTTTTTCTCCACCGTAATTCCTTCAGCAATAATCGAGAAAAAGTCTTCAAAAGGAAAATTTGGCCTGCAGTCATCCAGGGCATATACTAAAGTATCCCGCGACAGAGACTGAAATGCAAAATTCCTGCCAGCTTTGAAGGAGCGCCCGTCATCCTTAGTTCCTTTTCTTATTTTGAATATAGCATTATATATCAGGGATTTCCCGCTTCTGCCGTAGGAGCCGTCACTTACTTTTTCATCCATCAGAATAACTGCTCTGGTATTAGCGGGGTTTTTAAAAGTGTTAACGAGATAACCGATTACACTTCTCAGAGCGTTGAAGCGCTGTTCATTCCGCCCCATAGCATTAAAGCAGAATTCCTCAAAATCAGACTTTTCGTCAGTCCAGGCAATCTCCCTGTCTATTACATGGTCCTTCCAGATGTATTTCTTAAATTCACTGTAAGGAACCAGTCTACGCGAATCCTTTGTAATCCTGAGGAGTCCATTTGTAAATGGGATAAAAGATTCCACTTCCGTATCCCTTAAAACATCAGGAACAATTGTTGGGAGGAATTCCAGGTTGGCAGGTAAGAACATTTTTCTGTTCGACTTATAAATCAGTCTTTCTATCTGAGAAATTTTTACATCACCAAGTTGCGAAGGTTTCAGACTTCTTACAAACTTCATGATATAATCTCTAATCTCAGCTATTTCAACCTCATCCAGTATTCCGTCAACCATACTGATAAAAGTAAGATTTTTATCCTGAATCACCTTGGCAAAACCGTGGTGTTTGAGGAATTCCATATATTCCTTTATATCAAAGCTAAGTCGGTTGTTTTCCCCTTTATACCAGAACTTGTGCGGAATCTTTTCGGGGGTCAGGTCTGCCGGTTCATTTAGATTGAGCTCACTGCCTTCTATATTTTCTCTAAACATAGATTATCCTTTCTTTGTTAATTTATTAATAAAATATCTGTCAAAATATTTTGTGCGTTTATTGAGGAGTTGGTTTTGCCTGTAACGGTCCAGGTCCGTCTTTTTATAGCAGAATCGGAATTTTGAAAAAGAGTATTGGGAGAATTTCTTCCTCCGTGCCAGCAGGCGGAAGTAAGCTGTGGAGAGCCCCATATAAAGGGCTGCCTCCTTTGCGGTGAGAAACCTGTGTGAGAAAGTTTTTAAGTAATCCCCTAAATCTGGGATTGGGTTAGTTGAATAAAATTGTTTTTGCATTATTGAACCTTTCATAATTAATAATATTCGATGATACAATTTATATGATAAATATTATTTTACTAATGGGTAATACATGAGTAACACACTAGTACTTCAAGTACTTGTTTATTACTCATTTCAGGGAGTTGGGGTAGGGTTTTACAATTGGTTAGAAGTAATGGATTATATTTCCTGAAGCATAATTAAAAGAGGTCATAATTCATTAACAATTTTTTCTAACCTTTCAATAAATATCTTTTTACTTTCTAGTTGTTCGGTTAATTCATAATTATTTTTGAACTTGAAAAAAGATCCCGAATAATAGGAGCTGCTCAACTGCTTATTATCAAAGGGATTATTTTCTTGGTTAATGAAATGCGACTGGATAAGCTTATACGGTTTTTTCCATAAGACTAACTTTTTTTCATGTAAAATTTTCTTAAAAAATTTACTAAGTTCATCCTGAGGTCTTTCCCATTTTATAAAATGGTTATTATCCACCACACAATTTTTAGGTTTAGATGGATAAGAAAAATGCGTGTTCATAATCAGCTCAATATTATTTGTTACATGCTCGAAATTCCCATCAATTTTCCTAACCGACGAAATGAAGGGTGGGGCTTCAATTAGATTTTTCAGTAGTTTTTTCAATTGATCTTTATCTTTCAACCAAACAAATGGCTCCCTGACTGATGAATTAGAAAGGATATCATTAGTAGCTATATTTACGGCAGGCTCTGCAGGCACTAAAGATTGTTTTGATAATTTACTATTACTAGGGTTATCAGGAATGGCGAGATCAAATTCGAGTTGGCTGATTAACCCTTCATTTTCAAACCATTGTATAAATTCATTTAAGATAAACTTAATAGATTTTAGTCTTTTACGTGTGGATATCGTTTTCCTTTTTTCTTTTTTCTTTAATTCCAGGAGTCTAAAATATCCTTCTTTATTGCGGTCATAAAGCTTGAAATTAATTGGTTCCGAAAATCTTTTGGTTACGGTTTTCTTACCCGGTATAATGTATGCCAACAAATCTTCATCAAAAGAACCATCACACAAATCACTGATGGATTCTTCAAATTGTATTAAATCCTTATTCTTAGGATTAATTATAACTTCACCATTAATAAATAATATATAGCTTGTATAATCGACGTAATAACCAATTTCCTCAACATATTCATTTGTATTATCATCATGATACCCCTCATGACTAAAAGTGTATCTGCGATAAATTGTAAATATATCAAAATGAGTTTTTGAAAGTGAAGTTCTATCTCTAAATCCTAATCCCATGATTTCTCCATATTAGATAATTATATTTATTTCCAGCAAAGGGTTTTAATTACAGATCCGTTTTATACTTTCATAAGCTTCCAAGTACCCAAGTTCACCGGCTTTGCTCCAGTCTAAACAAGCTCCGCTCTTGTCTTTAAGAGCAAATTTGGTACAGGCGCGATAATTATATGCTGTTGCATCAAAAGAATCAAGTTCAATTGCTTTGTCTAAATCCAACAGAGAATTTCTGTAATCTTCAAGCATAAACTTAGCCCAGCCTCGATTGGAATATGCTTTAGAATTATTGGTATCAAGCACAATTGCTATATCAAAATCAGTAATGGCTCCCCGATAGTCTCTCAGTTCTCTTTTTAATTCCCCTCTACCAATATACGCTCTGCTATCTTTTGGTTTAAATAATATCGCATCTTGAAAATCTTTCAAAGCCCCTTTGTAATCTTTAAGGTTCCTGTTTGCAAGACCTCGATATACATAAGCATCCATTCCAAATAGTATACTGATGTTAATAGCTTTTGAGAAATCTTGCTTAGCCCCCTCATAATCTGTAAGATTATATTTGCAGAGGCCTCTATTTATATATGCTGTACCGTTATCAGGCCAATACTCAATTGCTTTTGTAAAGTCTTGCCTTGCCCCCCGATAATCTCCAAGTTCAAATTTAGCAAGCCCTGTCTTAAAGCTTTTATCTGATAATCCAATCCGCTTTAATTGGTAATTTTGTTCGCAGCCAATAAAATGGATTAAAAATATTATTAATATTAAATATATTATTTTCATTTACATACTTCAAATAGTAATTATTTATTACGATTTCGTTGTGAGTACAACCATAAACCAAAAGCTATTGCTGCCACTACTGCATAAAAAGACCCCATTGCATATTCTTTGCTGTCCCTTGGAGGAGTTAACTTATCTAACTCCCTGTCATCATAATCCTGCCATGTTTGGCAGAATGATAATTGGGCAATAAGGAATATAAAACAAAATATTTTCTTCATTTCAACTCCAGTATTATTATTTCGATATTATCTTTACTACAAACGGGGCTATGCTTTCCACCTGCTTATCAAGTGGTAAGTTGTTTAACTTACTAACTCTTGAAGTTATTTCTTTCTCTTCAGGGAGCATGGAAATCAAATTAAGAAGGTAATCACTTTTAATTGCAAAATTTACATTTTGCGGAATTATATTCGCCTTTTCATAAAAATACTTTGCATTCAAGGATGCCACAACGATTCCTGTAAGTTCTCCGGTGGATGTAAACAGAGGTCCTCCGCTGTTACCGGGCTGTATAGGATTGCTTATCTGGATTAACCTTGGGTCATCCTGCAAACCGAAAAGTGAACTAACCATACCGTCAGATAACTTTGATTCTTCACCGAGTATATCGCCCAGAGGAAACCCTAATGTAAATACTTTATGCCCCTGTTTTAACGTATTGGTTGAAGAAATCAAATAAGGTATATCTAACGAATAAATATCCTTGTACTTAAAATCAATGAGTTGAAGTATTGCAATATCATTATTCTTATCCTTAATCTTGACTGTAGCCTTAAATTTTTTGCTCAGTTTTGGTATCTGCACCTCCAAATCCGATCCGTTTTCAACCACATGCCAGTTTGTAACAACTAAACCGCTTTGTGAAATAAAGAATCCTGAGCCTGATGACTGAGCATTTGGCTTATTTATGCGGGGTTGTGAATTGTTTTCAAATACAGGATAGTTTTTTATGAATAGACTTTGTACCTGTGTATTATCAGGATTTTTAAGTTTAATTTCTAAAAAACCGGCATCATTAATAAATGCCGTTGTTCCTTGGGGTGTATGGTCCCCCATATAATAAGTTGTTGTATAAACAGAGCTATATGCAGTTTTTTTGAATTCAATTTTTACCTGTTGATTTTTCCACAGAGAGTTTGTTGTCTCAAGAATATATCCTACAAAATCCCTTTTACTGTTTGATGTTTCATTAATGATCCCTATTCTGTATTGATTATCCTCCATTGAAGTCCAGATACCCTCAATTGTATTGTTGGCTTCTCCATTAGCTGAAAGTTTCGCCTTTAACTGTTCTTCCGATATATCAATTATTTCCCAGTTTTCATATTCATATTTAGTATCAGAGGTATATTTTTCATCAAAACCTTCATACACAAATAAGAAACCTTGAAGTGCCTTGTCAAAGGAATTCTCAAGTTTTCCCTGAGCTGACCAATATCCTTGCAACTTAAATGCACCTTGCCCAGTATATATCTTCTCTTTCATAAAATCATAAATATCAATACTTGCGTTAAAGTACTCCGCAAAGTCTCCTGTTATTTTTTGATACCCCGGATTACAAAAAAGAGTTCTCAATAGGTCTTTAGTGTTCATTTTTTTTATTCCCTGTTCATCAACTATTGCAAAGCCAGCATTTCTGAATAATTCTTTTATGTAAATTATCGCACCATAAGTATCATAGGTTGCAAAAGGACCCACATACATATACTTATATGCATTCGGGTTTACATCTTCTTTAAGGAAATGTTGACTCGTGCTACAACCACAAAGGCTTAGAATTGCAACTCCTATCAATAAATAATTTAATATTTTCATTTGAAACTCCTTTGAATTATTCTTAAGATTTTATTAGAACACTAAGTTAAAAAAGCAAAATTGTTACTGAGTTAGCATTTCATAAGTCCTTACGTCCTAAATCATAAAAACATCCGATTTTAAGCAATTTTGAAGTATGCCAGAGTATATTAGGACGCATGGACGTAAGGTTTCTTAACTCAGCACAAAAAAATGGCGGCCGAAACCGCCAATTTCCTTCCTATATCCTAACTATTTCATCAAAATCAATTTTTTCGTACTGACAAAATCACCAACTTTCAGTTGATAGAAATATACACCCGTCGAAATATTCTCCGCATCAAATGTAATCGTATGATACCCAGCAGGTTTTTCTTCATTAACCAGCGTTTCCACTTCATTCCCTATCATATCGAACACTTTTAGGGTTACATGGTTATTCTCAGGGATCTGATAACTGATTGTCGTAACGGGATTGAAGGGATTTGGGTAGTTCTGGAATAAATCGTAATTCTGCGGCAGGTAATCAACGTCAACCATAACCTCTTTAGAATAATTAACCGATCCATCATTGTCAATCTGTTTCAGTCGATAACAAAAAGTTCCCCTTCCAAGTATTTCCAGGTCAATAAATGAATACTCCTTTGGAGAGTTACTATTTCCGCTTCCTTCTACAAACGCAATTTTATTCCATATATCGACAAAACCTATTTTCCTCTCAATTTCGTATCCATAGTTATTGATTTCGGTTTTGCTTTCCCATGATAAAAGTACCCCTTTACTTTGTGATAACGTTACTTGAAAATAGCCTAGTTCAACTGGAAATGGATCAACACTGATGTATAATCTCCCTCCATATATTCCGGCAACAGCTGTGGTCCCATCAGGACTTATTGAAGCAGCTCGCCAGTATTCAGCTTGCACTGTTCCTCCGGGGGGATATGTCTGAGCCCATGTAGCACCACAATTTGTAGTTATATATAGTGCTCCTTCCCCATGAGTTGAATTGTCAATAGCTGCAATTATTGAATTTCCATCTGCACTCATTGAAACAGCATACCAATCACGGTGTACGTTAGACCCCGTTGGTGCAGTATATGTCCAACTTGTCCCACCATTAGTGGAAATATATAACTTACCTTCATCTTCATTGCATACAATAATTTTTGAACCATCAGAACTCATTGAACTTATTCTATATATCCCGTCATAGTTTCCAATAGGTTGAGTCTCTGTCCAGATGACTCCTTGGTTTGTTGATTTATAAAGTCTTCCTAACCCTAGTCCGGCAAGAAGGATACTTCCGTCGGAATTAATTGAATTTGTTAACCACGCTCTATCTTGATTACCAACTGGTTGAGTTTCATTCCAATTTAAGCCACTATTGGTAGAAATGTACAATCGCCCGTTATAAGTTCCGGCAAGTAAAGTTGTTCCATCTTTGCTGATAGATACTGAATGCCATTCTTTATCTGCAATACCCGCAGGGTAAACTTCTGTCCAGGCTGCTCCAGTATTAGTAGAGAGATATAATCTGTAAATTGAAGAGGCAAATATTTTTGAGCCGTCTTCACTCATAACTAATCTATACCAGTCCTTATTTAAATCCCCGGCAGGTCTGGTTTCAGTCCAGGAACTTCCCTTATCTGTAGACAGAAAAAGTCGGCCGTCAAGTGAACCCACAATAATTATGTTACCGTTAGAACTAAGGGTAGAAGAACCCCAATCGTAAGTGATATTCCCGGCCGGTTGAACTTCAGACCAGTTTATAGATTGAGCGTTCACAATAAATGATCCTAAAATGAGAATCAATATTAACGAAGTAATTAATACTTTTTTCATATCCATCCTATTTTTATTTGTTAAATAATTTCACGGTAAAAATATGGCAACAGTAATTTAAAACAAAAAAAGGACGCAACTTCCATTACATCCTTCATCGAGGCACAGGCATGCCGGAAATAAAGACATAAGAAAGCGCGTCCATTCCTGGACGCAACCTCCTTGCATGTTCTTACTTCCTTGAAAATTGCCTGTTTTCGATGAAGAACATAGCAAAAGCTACGTTATATTTTTTTATTTATTTATGCCAAATAAAGCCTCTGTTGATTATAAATAATTACGCACAACTAAAGATAATACTGCCCAATGTAATTTCCAAGGATAATTTGCATGAATAAAAAATGTCCTGAGTTAGCATTCTATAAGTCCATACGTCCTAAATCTCAAAAACGTCCTGTTTTAACTAATTTTGAGGCATGACAAAGTGAATCAGGTCGCATGGACTTATGCTTTTCTAACCTGTTCCATTTTTCCACTCCCTTTACAAACTCTTTTCCCCCTGAAAAATTCCTCTTGAAGATTACTCCATCCCCCTCTCAAAACAGGAAAATTAAGCCGGCCTAATTAATATTAAATTTTACTAATGGGAAATTATTGAATATTTCTTGTTTATACTCAAAACATTCCCTAATTTTAGGTCATAATTTTTAAAATAATTGATAGGGTAATATTTGAAATATCCTTTTCTTGTTTACTTTATTTTACTTTGCGGTTCCTTCTCGCAAATTATATTTCCGGCTCAGGATATTGTTTCTCCGCAAACTGATACTCTCACATCCGGTGACCGGTTGGATGATATAGAAAATTTTCTGAGCCTCGAAGATGAGACCGGTGATGATAATGAAATCCTCGATATTATCGAATCCCTTTCTGCAAATCCGCTTCAGCTAAACTCTGTTACACTAAATCAACTTCTCGAACTCCCTTTTTTCGACCTTAACTCCGCAAATCAAATCATTGAATACAGGAATAAGAACGGAAGATTCTTTTCCCTCTCTGAATTGCGTATGGTTCCCGGACTTGATCCGGTTTTTATTGACAGAATATCACGGATTTTTGTAATAATACCCCGTATTGATAAACCAAAGAATCAAACAAAATTAAAAAAATCCCCCAATCTGAATTCTCCATTATTCCACCTTCGTTCCCGCGTTCTGACCAAACCTGATCTGTTGTCCGGTCAGAATTCCGATCTCTCTGTAAATTCGAAATCTTATTCCCGCATTATTGTGAAAACTAATTCGCTCGAACTTAGCGGTCTTCTGGAGAAAGATTTTGCGGAAAAAAACTATCTCGATTTTTTATCCGGCGGAATATCTCTTACCAGACTCTCTCCATTCTCAAATGTTATCGTTGGGGATTTCATTATAAATCACGGCCATTCTCTCCTCCTCTCATCCCCTTTTCCGGTCAGGAAATCTTCATCATTGTTTGCCATGCATAAATCATCCTCAGCGTCTCCAAAACTTTACAGATCTTCTTCCGAATCAAAATTCCTTAGGGGAATTGTTCTCTCATTTCCGCTCGGCTTTTCGGTTTCCCAACTCCGCTTCTCCTCATTAACCCTTTTTGCTTCACTCAATTCATTTGATGCTTCATTAGATTCAGCGGGATCCGCCGTTTCTCTTGACTTTATCGGGCTTCATTCAACTCAGTATTCTATCTCTAAAAAGCGAAACTTCAATGAACTCCTTGCCGGGTCATCTCTTTCTCTCTCAATATCAGACAAGTTCAGGTTCTCAATTCTTTCCGCATTATCTTCTTTTGATAAAACTCTTTCGCTTCCTGAATCACCTCCCATTCCCCGCAGTGCTGTTATCTCTTCAAACAGTCTTGCTTACGACTTTCAGATTCAAAACTTCAATTTATCCGGTGAACTCGCTTTTTCATTCTCCCGGAATTCAGCCATCCCAAAGGAAAGTCCTTTCTCACAGATCCACTCAGTTTTTTTCAATCCGTCTAAAGGAATCTCCATTCAGGGGTCAGTAAGAAATTATTCACCCGGATTTATCTCTCTTCATTCAGCCCCCTTTGCAGAATCTTCTTCTTTTCCTTACTCCGAATCCGGTATCTATGCAGCTCTTCTTGTCTCATCACCCTTCGGAAGGTTCTCCCTCTTCTTCGATCAGTTTCTGCTCAGGGGGGACCTGAACGGGTATGATACTTTCTTTGAATTCAGCACAAAACTTTCACCCAAAATCCTTACCCTTTTCAGGATCCGGTATAAATCTAAGGAATCGATTACTTCCGGCTTGGATCGTGACATTATAACACGCACAAAAAAACTGACTCTCCGCTCTGAATTCAGTTACCATATCCTTCCTCCGCTTCGTCTCAGGTCACGGGCAGATTTTTCCCTCTCTTTGGATCCCGCTTCTCAGCAAAACAGCCGTTCTGCCGGATACCTCTTCTGTCAGGATTTCACTTATAACCGGCCGGATTTCATCAGCATCGCTGCCGGATTCCTTTTCTTCGATACCGATGATTTTTCCTCTGCACTTTATGAATTCGAATATGACCTGCCCGGACTGCTTACAATCAAACCTCTGTATGGTGAGGGCTTCCGTTATTACCTGCTTGCCAATTTCACACTATTTGAAAAGCTCCTTCTAACCTTCAAATACTCCGAAACCTATAAATCCCCTTCGCAAAACTCCAACGCTCTTGACCGGTCCTCCTCCGAATTTAACCTCCAGGTCGATCTCAAATTCTGATTCTCTCATGCCATATCTCTTATCCCCCCTCCGACTTCTGTCCTCCGACTTCTGTCCTCCGTCCTCTGTCTTCCGACTTCTGTCTTCCGACTTCTGTCCTCTGTCTTCTGACAGGACTCTAACAGGATTGTATAAGGTTCTGTATGGAATTTTTTCCCTGCATCGGCTTTTCTCTGAACTTTCTCCCCTCAAAAGCCATGAGGAACTACTCATCCCAACTATTAATATCCAAACCTGTACTTTAAATCACATCCATTTGTTTTATTCAAAAAATATTTATTACCTTTACTTTATCAATAAAAATATTTATGCAATCAGTATTACAATTAACAGAATCCTACGTCAGGCAATTGCTTATTGATAAGCTCCCCAAAGAGTACTATTATCATGACCTGAACCATACTGTCGAAGTTGTCGATACTGCAAAGATAATTGCACTCAATTCAGGACTGACAGATTCTGATATTGAATCTGTTCTCATTGCTTCATGGTTCCACGATTCCGGATTAGTTGAAGTCTACAATGGTCATGAAGACGTTAGCGTGACAAATGCAGAAGTTTTCCTCTCTGGACTCACCCGCTCCCGGAAACAGATCAATTTAATTAAGAGTATTATTTTAGCTACAAAAATGCCTCATACTCCTGTGAATATTCTCGAAGAAATTATCTCCGATGCTGACATTTCTCACATGGGCAAAGATATTTTTGACGCACGTTCCTCTCAGTTACGAATGGAGTGGGAATTTGTATATAATAAAAAATACACCAATTCAGAATGGCTTGAGATAAACATTAATTTCCTCAGAGAAAATGTTTTCTTCACAAACTATTGCAAAAACAACATGAATGAAACCCGCCTTAAGAATCTCAAAATCTATACCCAGAGATTACAACTTATAAATAATTAACATGAAAAAAATCATACTCGTCAGACACGCAAAATCAGACTCTAAGCATCCATATCCCAGTGATTTCGAACGCCCGCTTAACGATAGAGGAAAAATGGACGCCCCCGCAATGGCTAAACTCCTGAATGAAATCCACCCTGATATCCAGCTTTTTATCTCCAGCCCTGCAACCCGCGCAAAACATACTGCAGAGTATTTTGCAGAGCAGTTCGGAATTGAAAAAAAACAAATTCAGTTTGATCAAAACCTATACTGTGCTACTTCAGCAGAAATTCTGAAATCCATTTCATTAGTTGATGACTCCCTTAACTCAATCGCTGTCTTTGGGCATAATCCGGGTATTACCGACCTCGCAAACCATCTGGGTAAGAAATATATTCCTGATATGCCTACTTCTTCTTTTGCAATAATCAAAATCAATTCCTCGTCATGGGATAAAATTGAATTCGCTCCTGGACTCCTTGAGCATTTCGATTTCCCCAAAAGCCGTAAATAACCAAACTCACCCGGTAAATTAATTCAGTCAAGTCTGAAAATCTACTTGACTTTAAATCTTTTATTCGTATATTTACATATCATTATTATATTATTTTGATATCATATTAATATCACAAGGAGTTATGTGTATGACTACTGAAATATCCAAATCCCAAAAAAATGGTTGGACCATGTTTTTTATTTTTTTCATCTGCTTTCTTGGCTTTATTGCCCTTTTAGTTACAGGGATTATAGCAGAAGAAGCTTATGAAGGTGACGGAATTGTACAGATTTTCGTCTCGATTTTCTTTTTAGTTGTTTTAATATTTCTTTTTGCAGGACTTTTTGTCGTTGAGCCTAATGAAGCGGTTGTCCTTATGCTTGCAGGAAAATATAAAGGCACCGAAAAAACTTCCGGGTTTAGATGGGCTAACCCTCTTTTTACCAAGAAAAAGCTCTCCCTTCGCTCAAGAAACTTCGATAGCCAAAAACTTAAAGTGAATGATAAAAACGGAAACCCAATTGAGATTTCTGCTGTTCTTGTATGGAAAGTAAATAATACTGCTCAGGCTGCCTTTGAAGTTGACAACTATATTGACTATGTACATATCCAGACTGAATCCGCAGTTAGACACTTAGCTACTTCTTATGCCTACGATAATACAGAACACGGAGAAATTTCTTTACGCTCTTCTATCGATGAAGTCTCCGATGCTCTGAAAAAAGAAATTCAGGAAAGAGTCGGCCCGGCTGGAGTATTAATTGAAGAAGCAAGGATAAATCACCTCGCTTATGCACAGGAAATCGCTCAGGCTATGTTGAGAAGACAACAAGCTGAGGCAATTATTGCTGCACGTCAGAAAATCGTTGAAGGTGCAGTAAGCATGGTTGAGATGGCTCTTACAAAACTCAAAGAGCAGGGTGTTATCGATTTGGACGAAGAAAGAAAAGCTGTCATGGTAAGCAACTTGATGGTTGTTCTTTGCAGTGACCGCGAAACTCAGCCGATTATTAATACCGGAACGCTATATTAGTTCTTAGTCTCATGGAAACAAAGAAATCAATCATCCTGAGAATAGATTCAAAACTATCCGACCATCTCTCTGAATGGGCTAAGGATGAACTGAGAAGTGTTAATGCGCAAATTGAATATCTGCTTAGGGAAGCCGTTAAGAAAAGACGTAAAGAAATAAAATAATAAAAAAGGTTGTCCCGGAATTGACTCCCGGACAACCTTAACTGTTTAACCAGTTTGTTATTCCAGAGACTGTTCTAAGTCGGCTATTAAATCATCTGCATTCTCAATTCCAACGGAAAGGCGAACTAAACCATCCGAAATTCCCGCCTGCATCCTTGCATCTTTCCCCATACTAAAATGTGTCATGCTTGCAGGATGCTGGATAAGGCTCTCAACCCCTCCTAAACTCACAGCTAAAGCACATAGTTTTACTGAATTCATCATCTTCTCACCTGCTTCATATCCCCCCTTTAACTCAAACGCTACCACTCCCCCTCCATTAGTCTGTTGCTTCATCGCTAATTCATATTGAGGATGACTTTTTAACCCTGGATATAATACTCTCTCAACAGCAGGATGTTTTTCAAGATATTCGGCAATTTTCTGAGCATTTTGTGCATGTCGCTCCATTCTTACTGAAAGAGTTTTTATTCCGCGGTGAACAAGAAACGAATTAAATGGATCTATTACTCCCCCTACCTGATTCAGAGTTTTCTTAATCTTCTTATACATTTCTTCAGCATTTACAACAATTAAGCCCGCAACTACATCAGCATGTCCGTTAAGGAATTTCGTCATACTGTGAACTACTACATCAGCTCCAAATTCGAACGGTCTTTGAAATGCCGGGGACATAAAAGTATTGTCAACAATCAAATAAATGCTATTTTTATGAGCAATTTCAGCTGTTTTTTCAATATCGGTCAATGCAAGAGTTGGATTTCCAGGCGTCTCAATGAAAATAATCTTTGTATTTGGTTTTACACTTCCCTCAACTGCTGATAAATCCGAAGTATCAACAAATGTAGTTTCTATTCCCATCTTCTTGAAAATGTCATTTAGGATTGTATTTGTTGGGCCGTACACCGCTGTAGAACACACTACATGATCACCGCTCTGAAGCAATGCCGTTAAAGCCGTATGAATTGCAGCCATACCGCTGCCGCAGCCTAATGCCTTAAATCCCCCCTCAAGTTCCGCAATTGCGTTTTCCATTGCATTTACAGTCGGATTGCTCATTCTCGTATAAATATGTCCCTTTTCTTCTCCCGCAAAAAGGGATGCTCCATGTTTTGCGGACTTGAATTTGAATGTGGACGTCTGATATATTGGGGGAATAACTGACCCAAAAACATCATCTTCTATTCCTGCATGGACGCATTTTGTCTCAAAACTCTCTTTTCCGGATTGCATTATTTTCTAACCTTCTTCCTTTTTTCTAAAATTAACCTTTCAAACTTAATCATTCTCAAAACAAATCAGAAATTAAATTCATTTTAACCTCTTTTTTTTCATTTCTTTCTGATTTACTTATTTGGAAATTTTTTAGTATAATTACATTTGCAATTTAATGAATTTGTAGGATTTTGATAGAAATTTATAATCATAAACGAAAGCTAAAATGCAGATATCCAATACTAATTTAATAGCAAGTTTTACTGAGCTACATAAATTTTTACTAAAGAAAGATTCGCATTTCCTGGAAGTATTATGTGATTTTCTTGTTGATCAGTTCCAACTCCAGGCCGTTGCAATCTACAAATTACTCCCTGACGATAAAATGCTGTTAATCGGCAAATCCAGGAATAGTAAGAAGTCTTTAATTGCGGGTTATTCTTATCCTTGTGCCAAGTGTTTAATTCATAAATCAGGTACGGCTCATGGTACTGTATATACAGACGCGAAATGTGAACTTCAGATTACTGATTTTATGATTTATGAAGCTTGCGTTATTTTATATGATAACTCGGACGAAAAATATGTACTTAAAGTCGCCCAGAAAACTCCTTTCACTCAACTTGAAAAAGAAAGTTTGGAAATAATTGCTAACCTCTATATCATTCTTATGCTGGAATGGAATTCAGGTGTTTCTGCAAGTGTACCCATCACCTCTTTTACTAAATTATTTCTTGATTTATCCAATGATCTTAGAACTCCCTCAAATAGTATCCTTGGATTTGTTTCCCTTTTATTCGATAAAAATCTCTCGACAACTCAGATTGAATACATATCTGCTTTAAAAGAAAACGCTCAGAAATTGCTTTTCCTGATTAATGAACTTATTGACCTTGCAAAGCTTGAGTCCGGTTCAGTTGCCGAGTCTTATGGTGGAATTGATCTGTCAGCTGCCGTAAAAGAAATTATCACTGAACTAACAGATAAATCTCAGAATAAATCTGTGACTGTTGATTTCTTCACTAACAATAACCAAGCAGGTGCCATAAATACTGATATTCATAAAGTTAAGTACATAGTAACCAATATGATCACTCTGCTTTATGAAAATGTTACCAAAGGAAAAATAGTTATTGAAGCCAATTATCAGAAAAATTCCGTTCAGATTATTGTCTCCGAAAAATCTACCCTCCTTACTCCTTACTTGATTTCTAGTTTTAATCAACCCGTTGCATCTGAAATACAATCTTCTAAATCTGAGGGTCTTACACTTATTTCAATTCCTTTGATGAAGAAGTATAATTCTCTTCTCGGTGGGTCATTGTCAATGAAGAGCTCACGGGAAGAAGGGACTGTAATTTCCTTTGAACTCACAGGAGAGTTTATTTCTCCGATTGAATCCCATATTGCTTCCCTTCCAAAGGTCTCCGGTTCTAATAATAGAATTTTGGTTATTGAAGATGACTATGCTACTTCTAAGCTACTTAATAATTACCTCAATAAATGGAATTACGTTCCGACCGTTGTGAACTCTGGAGAGAAGGCATTAAAGCTTCTCGATACGGAAGATTATCTGGCCATTATCACTGACGTGGTTTTACCGGATATCAATGGACTTGAGTTGCTTCAGCGCATACGTAAAACAGACCGTGCTAAGAACACTCCCATTATCGTCTGTTCAGTAGAAGCTGAAAAACAAAAAGCATTTTTGATGGGTTCGGTCGAGTACTTTGTAAAACCTATAAAGTATAAAGACCTTGTTGAGGTTCTTACCTCTTATAGATTAAAGAAAAATTCAAACATCCTTTGCGTTGATGATGATGTCCCAACCCTTAGCATGGTTAAAGAAGCTATTGAGTCTGTTGGTTTTAATGCTGTTGCTACTCACCGCTCAGGTCAGGTGATGAGACTCATTGAAAATATTGATCTGGACCTTGCAATTGTTGATCTTGATATGCCCGAAATTAATGGATTTGAATTAATTAAACTCATTAAATCTAATCCTAAATTCCAGAACCTTCCGATAATTATATACACAGGTAAAGAGAATTTTGAAGAAGACCTGAAGAGTCTTGATGGACTTTTCACTGAACTGCTTAGCAAGCGCAGTACTAATATGGAAGATCTGGCTAACGTTATTAACGGGATGCTTCGTCGCTACGAAGAACCAACTACTCCGGAAGAAGCTGCTAAAGAAAAGAACACAGTAAAAATACTATTGGTCGAGGATTATAAACATTCTCAGATTATTGTCACTCGTTTATTGAAAAAAAATAATTTCAACACCGTCGTTGTTGTGGAAAACGGTGCCGAAGCAGTTGAGCAGGTACAAAAACAAAAATTTGATCTGATTCTGATGGATATGCAAATGCCCGTGATGAATGGATTTGAAGCAACCGAAAAGATTAGAACATTCCCTGAATATAAAGACACCCCTATTATTGCTCTGACCGCTTTCGCGATGAAGGGCGATAAGGAAAAATGTTTAAATGCTGGAGCTACTGATTATATCCCAAAACCTATCGACAGCCAGGAGTTTATTGAAAAAGTCAATTTTTATACATCGGGGCACTAATCCTTTTTCAATTATTTTACTCTATTTGTTAAACCCTTTTTAACGAGGAGAGTTTTTACAATTCTCAATTTGTTTAACTAATTTTAACTCAATAGCATACCCTTATGATATCAGATACAGTCAGAGTACGATTCGCTCCAAGTCCTACTGGTTATTTACACGTCGGAGGATTAAGAACCGCATTATATAATTACCTCTTTGCTAAACACAACGGTGGCAAATTCATACTTCGCATCGAAGATACCGACCGGGCACGTTTTGTGGAAGGGGCAATCAAAAATTTAATTGATACTCTCGGATGGTCAGGATTGACTTATGATGAAGGTCCTGACAAAGATGGTGATTTTGGTCCCTACATCCAATCTCAACGCCTTGAAATATATAACAAATACACTCAGGAATTGATTGAAAACCGAAAAGGTTATTACTGCTTCTGCACTTCTGAAAGATTAACAGATCTCCGTAACAAACAAACAGAACAAAAACTTCAGGGGAAATACGATAAGCATTGCCTTAACTTGACTCCGGAAGAAATTCGCGAAAAATTAAATGACAATACTCCCTATGTTATTCGTCTTAATGTCCCATCAAATGAAATCGTAACGGTTAATGATATAATTCGGGGAACTGTGGAATTTGATAGTAATACTGTTGACGACCAGATTTTGTTAAAAAGTGATGGCTTCCCGACATATCATCTGGCAAACGTCGTCGATGATCACCTGATGAAAATCACCCATGTAATTCGTGGCGAAGAATGGCTTCCTTCCACTCCGAAGCATGTCCTCCTCTATAAAGCTTTTAGTTGGGAAATTCCTGTCTTTGCCCACCTTCCCCTTTTGCTTAATCCTGATAAATCAAAACTGAGTAAACGTCAGGGTGATGTAGCTGTCGAGGATTATCGTTCAAAAGGCTTTCTTAAGGAAGCATTAATAAATTTTGTTGCCCTCCTTGGATGGAATGCTGGCGATGATCGCGAATTTTATTATTTGGATGAATTGATTTCACATTTCACAGTGGAAAGAGTAAATAAATCCGGGGCAGTATTCAACATTGAAAAACTAAATTGGTTAAATTTTGAACACCTCCGTCAAAAACCGACAGAAGAGGTTGTCTCGATGCTCAGAGCTGAATTGACGCAGTCTGAATTTAAGGATAAAGAGTTTTCCGATGCTTACCTGACTGAAGTCATCAATTCCATGCGTGAACGGGTTTCCTTTGTAAAAGAGTTCTTAACAAAAAGCCCTTATTTCTTTACTCCCCCGATAAGTTATGATGAGGCCACACTAAAAAAAAGATGGAAAGAAGATTCCGCTTCATTGCTTCAAAAACTTAGAGACAATTTTGCAAAGTTGGGAAACCCGGTCAAAGAGGATTTCGAAAACTCTCTTCACAACACAGCACTTGAGAATAACGCTGGAAACGGGAAATTTATTCACCCCCTGCGAATTGCAGTTTCAGGTATGGGTGAAGGTCCTGGTATCTTTGATATTGTAGCAATCCTTGGAAAAGAAGAAACATTAAAACGAGTTGATTATGCCATTTCTGCAATTAAGTAGTTTCAAAATTTTCAAATACTTTGTTTAACCCATGAATAATAATACCACAAATAATAATGCCGTCAGTCCTGAAAAAACTCCTCAAAATTTCATTAAAGAGATAATTAATAACGATCTCAAAACAAATAAATTTGATGGACGTGTTCATACTCGGTTTCCCCCCGAACCCAATGGTTATCTTCATATCGGACATGCAAAATCTATTTGTCTGAATTTTGGGATCTCTCACGACTATAATGGGAAATTTAACCTTCGTTTCGATGATACAAATCCCTGCAAAGAAGAACAGGAATACGTTGATTCAATCATTGAAGATGTTAAATGGCTGGGCGCCGAATATGAAGATAGGCTCTTTTTTGGTTCAGATTACTTTGATCAGATGTACGATTGGGCTGTGGAATTAATTAAAAAAGGCAAAGCCTATGTGGATGACCTTTCAGCCGAAGAAATTCGCAAGCACCGTGGCACTCTTACTGAACCTGGTAAGAATAGTCCATTTAGGGATCGCTCCGTTGAAGAAAATCTCTCTCTCTTTGAAAGCATGAAAAACGGAGAATTCCAGAATGGCGAAAAAGTTCTCCGGGCAAAAATCGATATGTCTTCCCCAAATATTAATATGCGCGATCCTATCATGTACAGGATCATTCATGAATCACATCATAGGACAAACGATAAATGGAGCATTTATCCGACTTATGATTGGGCACATGGGCTCGAAGATTCGTTAGAAAATATAACTCATTCGATTTGCACTCTTGAATTCGAAAATCACAGACCGTTGTATGATTGGTTTTTGAATGAACTCGGGATTTACCATCCCCAGCAGATTGAATTCGCAAGGTTAAATCTAAATTACACTATCATGAGCAAACGAAAGCTCCTTCAACTGGTTGAGGAAAAACATGTTAGTTCTTGGGATGATCCGAGAATGCCTACAATATCGGGTTTGCGCAGACGGGGATACACTCCTTCTTCAATCCGTAATTTTGCGGAACGGATCGGAGTTGCAAAACGCGATAATGTTATTGATGTTGCTCTCCTTGAACACACCATACGTGAAGAACTTAATAAATCCGCAAAGCGGGTCATGGCAGTGTTGAAACCACTTAAGGTTGTTATTACTAATTATCCGGAAAATCAAACTGAAGAGTTACAGGCGATAAATAATCCTGAAAATCCTTCCATGGGCACGAGGCCTCTTCCCTTTTCTAAGGAAATCTATATCGAAAAGGATGATTTTATGGAGAATCCTCCGCCAAAATACTTCCGTTTAACTCCGGGTGGCGAAGTAAGGCTGCGTTATGCTTACATCATTAAATGTGATGAAGTTATTAAGGATTCTGATGGGAATATCACTGAACTTCTATGCTCCTATGATCCCGAAACAAAAAGTGGTTCTGGAAGCAGCAACAAAAAAGTAAAGGGTACTATTCATTGGGTCTCTGCGAAATTAGCTTTTGATGCAGAAGTTAGGCTATATGACAGACTTTTTACTCAGGAGGCTCCGGATTCGGATAAAGGGAAAAATTTCCTTGAGTTTTTGAATCCCATGTCACTTCAGATTCTAAATAATTGTAAACTTGAACCCTCATTAAAAGTAGCGTGTATAAATGAAAGATTTCAATTTGAAAGATTGGGATATTTTTGCTTAGATACAAAAGACTCAGAAAACAGTAATCTGATTTTTAATAGAACAGTTTCTTTGAAGGATACATTTAAACTTCCCGTTAAATCTTAAAATGGATTACAAGAAGTACAATAATACAAAATTATTTCTCAAAATTACGCAGGCATCGCTATCTTTTGTTCTGCTCCTTTCCTTCGTTATCCTTGGGTATAGTAAAGACTTAGAAGTATATCTGAAATCCACTGTAGGTACTCCCATTTTAGTTTTTTTAACCTTTGTCATAATCACAGGTATTCTTTTCTCGTTGATTTTATTTCCCTTAAATTTTTATTCTGGCTTTATTTTAGAGCATAAATATAACCTTTCCAATCAATCACTGAGAAAATGGATATTGGAAATGATCAAAGGATCACTCGTGGGAACCTTGATTTCAGTCCCTGTTCTTCTTTTCTTTTATTTCTCACTTCATCAGTTCAAATCCCTCTGGTGGCTTCCTTTTGCGATTTTTATCTTTATCTTTTCAGTAATTCTTGCGCGTATTGTGCCTGTATTTATCCTCCCGATTTTCTATAAAATAATCCCTCTGAATAACCCTGAATTGACAGATAGGATTTTTCAACTCGCCGTTGGTTCAAAACTAAATATCGAAAACATCTATGAATTCGATATGAGCAAAAATACAAAAAAGGCAAATGCTGCTTTTACTGGAATCGGAAAGTCTAGACGAATTATTTTAGGAGACACACTTCTCTCGTGTTTCTCCATAAACGAAATTCTAACTGTCATCGCACATGAGATCGGACATTTTGAGCGGAAACATATTATTAAAAATATCGTTCTAAGTACTTTTTTATGTTTCTTTTCACTTTATATAATTGCTTTCACTTACAATATTTCTCTCCCTATATTTAATTTCGTCGATATTACGGAATTAGCTGCGTTACCGCTTTTAATCCTTATAGCTGCACTCATCTCGCTTATTACTACCCCTTTATCAAATTACTTCTCGCGGAAGTTTGAATACGAGGCAGACGAATATGCGGTTACTAAAACAAGATCACCTGACGATTATTCAATCACTTTAATGAAGTTAACCGAGCAGAATTTGGGAGATAAAAATCCTCATCCTTTTGTTGAGTGGTTCTGGTATAGTCACCCTTCAATTAACAAAAGAATATTGCATATAAAAAGTATTGCCGCAAATAATAAAATCCTATTTTTATCCGGAGAATCAATTTGATTACTTATTTGAAACTTTTCCTGATCGTATTACACTCTGCTTTCTGGTCACTTCTGGCCCTGGTTTCTCTTGTAGTTGACAGATCCTATACTATGTACTTTTGGGTCTCAAGAATGTTTCCTAGAGGAATTCTTGACATTAGTGGAATTAAATTGGAAATTTCCGGATTGAAAAATATTGACCCTAAAGAAGTCTATGTATATGTATCAAACCATAGTAGTATGTACGATATCCCCGTCATGCAGATTGCCTTTCCGAACAGGGCTGTTATGATGTTTAAAAAAGAATTAGTACGTATTCCCCTTTTCGGTTGGCAACTCTACTTGGGACCGTACATCGTCGTTGATAGGGAAAGCGGAGAAAAAGCAAAGAAAAGTATTGACAGGGCGATCAAACAGATGAAGGAAAGAAGAATCTCCTTACTTCTTTTTGCCGAAGGTACAAGAAGTAAGACAGGTGAGGTCCAGGCATTTAAACGTGGTGCATTTAATCTTGCTGCTAAAATTGGGGCCCCAATCGTACCCGTTTCCATTAGTGGAACAGCTAAAATACTCCCCAAAGGTAAATTGAATATCAAAAGTGGTACAATAAAAGTTCATTTCGATAAACCACTCCCTACTGATAATGTTAAAACCAGAGCTGATGAAATTGAGATGATGCAAAAAGTGCGTGAAATAGTCATTATGAACAAGGAAAATTGAAATGAAGATCCCTCCTGAAGAAGTGAAATACCTAACCGGGCTTGCAAAGATCAATTTATCTGAAAATGAGATTGTAGAATACTCTGATAAACTCTCTGTCATCCTGGAGTATATGAACAAACTAAATGAACTCGATACTTCAAATGTGCAACCAATGACTCATCCGGTTGAAATGAGCGATGTTTTTCGTGAGGATGTCGAAAATAAATCACTGACTCAGGAAGATGCTTTAAGAAATGCTCCTTTACATGATGGACAATATTTTTTAGTACCTAAGGTTATTAAGTAAAAAAGAGATTAGTATGATACTAGGCGTTATCCCCGCAAGATTTGGTTCCTCTCGTTTATTTGGTAAACCCCTTTCTGTAATTGGTGATAAAACAATGATTCAGCACACTTATGAAAGTGCCACTAAATCAAGACTGTTAAATAAGCTTGTCGTTGCAGTCGATGATGATCGTGTTGAAAATGTTGTTAAAAACTTCGGCGGTGAGGCTATTATGACTCCACAAGATATTCAGACTGGTTCTGATCGGATTGCCTTTGTTGCAGAACAGTTTCCTGAAGCGAATATTATAGTTAATATCCAGGGAGATGAACCTTTTATTCCGGCTCTGATGATAGATAAAGCCGTGGAACCTCTTCTTTTTGATCCTCATGTTAGTATAAGTACTCTGGCAAAAAGAATACTTACGGTTGCCGAATTGCGCTCACCTGCTGTCGTAAAGGTCGTCTTTGATCAGGAAAATAATGCTCTTTACTTCTCTCGCTCTGCAATTCCGCACGCAAGGGATGCATTGACTTTTATTGAAAAAGTACAAAATGCGGAATATTATAAGCATATCGGTTTATATGTTTTCCGAAAACCTTATCTTGAAAGTTTTACTAAACTCCCCCAGTCTTACCTTGAACAAATCGAGAGGCTTGAACAACTTCGTCTACTTGAAAATGGATACAAAATAAAAATTGTTGTTACAGATCTCGATAGTCTGTCTGTAGACACACCGGAAGATCTGACAGCAGCACGGAATTTTTACAAAAAAATTCAGAAATTAAAAAAGAAAGATTAAGCAATGTATAATCTCCTTCCAAAAAGAATTCACTTAGCTAATTTACCAACTCCCCTTCAGCATCTTACTTTTAATAGTACTAAATTCTTTATAAAAAGAGACGATTTAACAGGACTTGAAACAACAGGGAATAAAGTCAGAAAATTGGAATATATCCTTGCCGATGCACTTAGAAGGAAAAGTAACTTACTTTATACTTGTGGAGGTGATCAGTCAAATCATGCTAGAGCTACCCTGTTTGCAGGCAAATCTCTTGGTCTGGAAACAAAATTGTTCCTTTGGGGAGATGATTCAAAATCTCCGGAAGGTAATCTCTTCCTGAATAAAATTCTAAATCCGAAAATTGTTTATCTTACAGAATCTGAGTATTGGAATGTGCAGGAGATCATGAAAACCGATGCAGTTCAGCAGAAAAGCAAAAAAATATATATTGTCCCTGAAGGAGGCTCTTCTCCACATGGAATTCTGGGTTACGCTAATTGTATAAGTGAACTATATCAGGACCTCTCAAAAAGTACAAATGGAATTCTTACAGCGGCTGGCTCAGGTGGTACTACAGCTGGATTAGTAATTGGATCTAAATTATTCGGTGTCCCCCTTAAAATCTTCTCTGTGAATGTCCTTTATTCTAGGTCCCGGCTTGAAAACCAAATTATGTCGGTCATTGAAGATTCAATCAAAGAATTTAAATTGGATATTAAAATCACACACAAGGATTTTGAGATTATTGACGGATATTCAAAGGAAGGATATAAAAATATTACCGATAGGAAAATTAAAGTCATTAAAGAATTTGCCGGGCAGACAGGCATTTTACTTGATCCTGCCTATACTGGAAAGGCATTCTGCGCCTATAATGAACATTTTCTTAAAGGCAGGAAATCTTCTAATGTGATTTTCCTACATACAGGAGGTTTATTTGGAATATTTTCTAAAAAGGATCAATATATAAAATAATTTGTTTTATATATTTTACATTAGGAATACATGAATTTTATTGCCGGATATTTTCATTTCGATGAATTAAATACTACTTTTCAAAAAGAAATAATTGGGGGTGCTACAACATTTGTTACTATGGCATATATTCTGATTGTTAATCCCAAGATCCTGGAAGCTGCAGGTATTCCATTTGGCCCTTCCTTGGTTGCAACAATATTGTCCGCTTTTTTTGGTACATTCATCATGGGAGTTTATGCCAAACGTCCCTTTGCAATTGCTCCTTATATGGGGGAGAATGCTTTTATTGCATTTACAGTAGTTAAAGTTCTTGGATATAGTTGGCAAACTGCAATTGGTGCAATTTTCATAGGGGGAGTATTATTCACTCTCTTAACACTTTTTAAACTTAGAAGCTGGTTTGCAAACGCTATCCCCGATTCATTGAAAATTGGATTTGCCGTTGGCATTGGATTATTTCTTACTTTCATTGGTCTTAATGAAACAGGGATAATTGCTCTTGGCGTTCCGGGTGCTCCGGTAAGAGTTGGTAATTTCCTGCAACCGACCGTTCAGCTGGCAATTTTTGGTTTTATTCTTATCGGCATTTTGATGATGAGAAAGATTACGGGAGCTATATTAATTGGGATATTATCTGTTACTGTGATTTCGATAATTTTGCGGATATCTCCACTTCCGGTAAGCTATGTAAGCATGCCTCCCGATATTACTCCGATTTTTCTTGAACTCGATATTTTAGGAGCGCTTTCATGGGGTTTTTTCGCCGTGATCCTTACTGTTTTCGTAATGGACTTTGTCGATACTATTGGAACTTTAATAGGACTTGCATATAGTGCCAATATGCTGGATGAAAATGGTAATCTTCCTGAAATTGAAAAACCCATGCTTTGTGATGCTCTTGCGACAGTCGTGGGCGCGCTTTTGGGAACAACTACTACTGGAACTTATATAGAGTCGGCAACAGGTATTGAGGCAGGTGGAAGATCTGGATTTACTGCTGTAATTGTTGCATTGCTTTTTTTAAGTGCCCTCTTTTTCTCCCCCACTTTTGCAATTATCCCTGCCTTCGCTTATGGTCCGGCTCTTATTATTGTTGGATTATTGATGATGTCACCTATCACCAAACTGCATTTTAATGATTTGAGTGACTCAATTCCTGTTTTTGGAATTATCATACTGATGAGTTTTAGTTATAATCTTGGAATTGGAATGACAGCCGGCTTTATTCTTTTCCCGATCTTTAAAGTATTTGCCGGTAAATATAAAGAAGTCCATTTGGGGCTTTGGTTTTTGGCCGTACTTTCCCTCCTCTTTTTTATGTTTTACCCCTATTAATTCTTATCTTAAGTAATAGACATCTTTACAAGATCTATCTTTATCTGGTTTGATCTGATTATATAAAATTTATATTTATCAATTGTAATTGTCTCGCCGACTAATGGAATTTTTCCCGAATATGAAGAAATCAAACCCGCAATAGTTTCATATTCTCCATGTGGAAGATGAATATCAAATTTCTCGTTTATAAAATCAATTTCAACTTTACCGCTTATTATAAATGATTTATCGTCCGTCTTTTTACAAATATCCTCATCAACGTCATACTCATCTTTTATTTCACCAAATAATTCCTCAATAATGTCTTCGATTGCCACAATGCCCGCAGTTCCTCCGAATTCGTCAACAACAATAGCAATGGATACTCCTTCTTCAAGAAAAGCATCAAGCATATCAATGCTTTTTTTGCTCTCAGGAACGAAAAGCAATTCCCTTACTATGCTCTGCAAATTTTTAGGGAATTTGAAAAGATCGTAAGCAATTATAAACCCTCTTATGTTGTCAAGATTTTCTTCATAAACTGGTAGCTTTGAAAATCCCGATTCAATAAATGTATCAATAACTTCTTCCATGCTACTGCTTATCTCAACACCTACAATCTCAGTACGCGGACGCATTGCCTCATAGACTCTTTGATCCTTTAGATCCATTACTTTCTTGATGATATTGCTCTCGGATTTTGTTACATTTCCTGCCTCCTGGCTTTCATTTACAAGAAGCTGCAAATCATCTTTTGTAAATAATTGCGAAATATTATCTGCGGAAAGAGTTTTCGTATTTGTAAGAATAGAAGATATTGACTCAGTTATTTTTATCATAGGGGCTAAAATAAAACTTATTATTCTCATCGGAACCGCTGACAGTAAAAACAATGGGTCTGCTATCTCCCTGGCTATATATTTTGGAAGTAATTCACCGAAAAATAGAATAATGATAGTGGATACAATTAGAATTAGTAATTCACTCCAGCCGAATAAATTCGATAATACAATCGTGCTGATAGATGCAAATGAAATATTGACTATATTATTTCCGATCAAAACCGTAGAAAAAAACTTGGCGGGTCTTTTGACAAAAAATAATGCGCTTAAAGCCGCAATGTTATTTTTGCGCGATTTTATTTCCAGTTTAATTTTATTGGAAATTATATAGGCCATCTCACTCGCTGAGAAGTATGCACTGAATACTAAAAAAACTGTTAGTAAAACAAAATCAAGTATCATCTCTAATATTAGATATTAAAATTTATAATAGACAATTAGTATAATAAAAAATGTATACAGTAATGCGTTAACCAGCATGGACACATCCTTTAGAATAATCTCAGTAGTAAATTCTCCGGTCTTATCTCGCATAACTAAATACATATACCTGAAAACACCAAATAAAACAAAAGGACTTGTGTATATCAGATTTTCTGTGCCGAATATTTCTATCGTTCTTGGCGACACAGAATAGAGAGCATAAAATATTACAACTCCGGCTGATGCTATGGTTGCAATTTGATCCAAAAATGTTAAACTGTATTCGCCCAGTACTTTTCTTGTCCCTCCCTTGTTTTCAGAGTCAACAAGCTCAAGCTCAGACCGTCTTTTCAGTACTGCTAGAAAAAGGGATAGGAACATTGTCGTAAGTATTAACCAACTCGAAATTGGCACATCTATGACATATCCACCTGCGGCAACACGAAGCATAAAACCGGCTGCTATTGTAAATATATCCAGTAGAACAACTTTTTTTAAAATAACCGAATATGCCAGATTCAATAAAAAATATAACAGGATTATTATTCCAAAATATAGTTGCAGTTGAGAAACCAGTAACATGAGTAAAATTAATAAAGTGATTAAAGTAATTATTGCATTCTTTGAAGAAATTGCTCCTGAAGCTATCGGACGGTTTCTTTTTACTGCATGTTTCCTGTCTGCTTCCTTGTCAAAGAGATCGTTAATTATATAAACAATACTGCTGGTTATTGAAAATGCAATAAACCCAAGAGATGCTTCTATAAAATAAGTTGATTCAAATAAATGCTTTGAAAAAATAAGTGGAACAAAAACAAACATGTTTTTTATCCACTGTACTAATCTGAGTAATTTTAAATATTCTTTAACCATTAGAATACGATTCTTTCCTCGTATGTACCAAATATTTTTCTTAGTTTCATAACCGACTCCCCTAATGTAACATAATTATGTGCGGATTTCAACAGGACAGGCATTAGATTTTTTCCGTCAACTGCAGCCTCGGATAATTCCTTCATGCATTCTTTAACTTTCTCATTGTCCCGTGATTGCTTTAGCTCCGAGAGTCGTTTAAGTTGTTGTTTTTCCACTTCGGGAGATACTGTTAGTATCGGTATGTCGATTTTTTCGTTCTCCTCAATAAATTCATTCACCCCCACTATGAACTTCTCTTTTCTCTCCAGCTGTTTTTGATATTTGTAGGCAGAATCCGAGATTTCCTTCTGGAAATATCCTGCTTCTATAGCATCAATTACTCCTCCATAACTCTCTACCTGCCTGAAGATTTCTTTTGCCTTCGACTCAATATCATTCGTTAATGATTCAATAAAATAACTCCCGCCCAGAGGATCTACTGTGTTTATTACGCCGGTTTCATAAGCAATCAACTGCTGTGTCCTTAGGGCAATCTTAACTGCTTTTTCGCTTGGTAGTGCAAGGGTTTCATCCATTGAGTTTGTATGGAGAGATTGTGTTCCTCCCATCACAGCTGCTAATGCCTGAAAAGCCGTTCTCACAATATTATTTTCCGGTTGCTGTGCTGTCAGTGTGCATCCCGCAGTTTGTGTATGAAATCTCATCCACCATGAGCGGGGATTTTTTGCACCGTAAACTTCCCTCAGTCTTTTGGCATAGATTCTTCTCGCCGCCCTGAACTTTGCTATCTCTTCAAAGAAATCCAGATGTGAATTAAAAAAGAACGAAATCCTCGGGGCAAAATCATCTATATCCATTCCTCGTTCAATGCAAGCCTCTATATAGGCAAATCCGTCCGCTAGTGTAAAAGCTAATTCCTGAGCTGCTGTAGAACCGGCTTCTCTGATGTGATAACCTGAAACTGAAATCGGATTCCAGTTAGGAACTTCATTTTTGCTGTATTCAATCATATCCACAATTATTCGCATCGACTGCTTCGGAGGGAAAATATATTCCTTTTGAGCTATGTACTCCTTTAATATATCATTTTGAAGTGTACCGCGGAGCTTTTCAAAAGCTATTCCCTGTTTCTGTGCTACCGCTAAATAATAAGCATATATCATCGAAGCGGGTGAATTGATCGTCATTGAAGTTGAAACTTTACTAAGTGGAATCTTATCCAGAAGTATTTCCATATCTTGAAGTGAGGAAACCGATACTCCGCATATCCCAACTTCCCCTTTACTTATTTCCGCATCCGCATCCCAGCCCATTAATGTGGGCAAATCAAAAGCAACTGAAAGACCTGTTTGACCGTGCTCCAGGAGATAATGAAATCGCTGATTTGTATCTTCGGGACTGCCAAATCCGGCAAATTGTCTCATTGTCCACACTTTCCCTCGGTAACCGTTCTGATGGATTCCGCGTGTATAGGGGTATGACCCGGGAAAACCTATATCATTTTGATAATCTATTTCCTTGATATCATCAGGACCATAAAGAATATTTATTGGAACATCGCTTACAGTCGAAAAAAGCATTTTGCTCTCTCTGCTCTCCAATACTTTTTTATCGTATGCTTCTTTTTCTTGATGACACTGCTCCCAATTCATATTTGCCCTCGTGAATTGTACATGATTATTAATTATGATCTTCCGAATCGTTTATCAAATTCATCAAGTGAAATCTTCACAACTATTGGTCTGCCGTGAGGACAGACATAAGGCATTGAAGTTGCAAACAACTGGTCAATCAGAATTCTCATTTCATTTTCATTCAGCCTGTCGCCTGATTTAATTGCGGCTTTGCAGGAATATGATTTTGCAATATTCTCTTTTTCATCCGTTATGTTTTTTTGTCGGATATTTGTCACATACTCATCAATAATTTCCCTTAATATTTCTTCTTCTCCCCCGCTCTTTATTTCCTGAGGTACTCCGTCGATAGTAATTTGATACTTCGGATGGAATCTAAGATCAAACCCAATCTTTTGAAGCGCAGAATTTATTTCTTTAATCAGTTGGTAACTTCCCGGGTCAAAATTAACCGTTCTTGGGAATAGCAACTGCTGCGAGAATGGAAGATTCGCGTCATATAAGTTCTTGACTCTCTCATATAAAATTCTTTCATGAGCAACATGCTGGTCAATTATCATTAAACCGCTCTTTATCTGCGATAAAATATACTTATTATGCATTTGAACAATAAATACTGGATCTGTACCTAATCCCGTTCTTTCCTGAGTTGCGCTTTTTATTACCCCTTCAGAAGGTTTCTCCTGGTCAAATGGAAGTTTTTCCGGTTCAGTTCCCATGCTCTTATCAACAATGTTTGTTAACGATCCAAATATCAGATCTATATCTACATCCGAAAAAGACTGTTTTACATACTTTCTTGGATCTAACGAAGGACGGTCTGAAAAATCACCCCTCTCAACTTGTTTACTGTTGTCAAAAGTCAGTCTTTCTTTTCCGTTATCCGGAATATCTTCTGAATTTGAACGAAAGCTTATATTCGGCACAAGATCATGCGTTGATAAACTTTTCCTCACAACAGCAAGGACAAAAGTGTAAACATCCTTTTCATCATCAAATTTAACTTCCAGTTTTGAAGGATGTACATTGACGTCTATCCTCTTGGGATCAATATCAAGAAACAGAATAAAGAATGGGTATTCTCCCTTTTCAAGAATATTTTCATAAGCAGAGAATATTGCGTGATTTATCTGTTTACTCATAACATATCGTTTATTCAGAAATAGATACTGATCTCCTCTTCCTTTTTTCAGCAATGTTGGTTTCCCTATATAACCGTATAAAGATATGTAGTCTGTTATTTCCTCAACCTTTATCAGCGCCCTGCTTATCCCTTCCCCGAAAACTGCGTTAACTCTCTTCTCCGCGTCTCCCGGTGAATAATCATATACTAGTTCATCATCATTAAAGAACCGGAAATGAATGCTCGGATAACTTAAAGCAATTTTGTTAAACGTATCAGTTATGTGCTTAAGCTCAGTCGCATCAGTCTTAAGAAAATTCTTTCTCGCTGGAATATTATAAAAAAGATTTTTTACAATTACATTCGTTCCGGTGTCCATTGCTACTTTATCCCGGCTTATTACATCCTTATCGTCAATCCTTAAATAAGTTCCCAGTTCCTCCGGTTCAGTCCTAGTTTTCAGTTCAAACTGACTTACTGCAGCAATTGAAGAAAGTGCTTCCCCCCTGAATCCTAATGTCAGTATCGACTCAAGATCATCAAGGCTTTTAATTTTACTGGTTGCGTGTTTGTGCACCGATAATATCGCATCCTCTTCAGACATTCCTTCACCGTTATCAACAACCTGTATTAAAACTTTTCCCCCCCTCTTCACAATTACATCTATTTTCTCAGCATGAGCATCTATGGCATTCTCCATTAATTCCTTAACCACGGAATCCGGCCTTTGAACCACCTCTCCTGCGGCAATCTTATTGGCTAAATTCTCGGGTAATATCTCAATTTTATTCATGCTGCTTTTTAATACTCTTTTTAATTATTTGTCAAACGCTTAAAATACTTAACGACGAATTCTCCCTTGTCCGCCTCGTTCTCAATTTCCCAGATATTCTCATCTATTGCAGGGAAATGTACATCCCCCTCAACAGATAAATCCATAAAAGAAAGTATCATCTCGTTAGCTAACTCAATCGTTTGTTGATAGATACTTCCCCCGCCCATTATAAAAACTCTTTCAAAATCTTGCTCTCTGCAATATTCTAACGCTCTCTCCATCTCACCGAAATAAATCGGATTCTCTCCCTTACATGGAACGGTTAATAAATTTGATAAAACAATATTTAATCTTCCCGGCAATGGTTTCCCTAATGACTCAAACGTCTTCAAACCCATTAGTACAGGAAATCCAAGTGTAGTTTCCTTAAAATGCTTGAAATCCTCTTTGGAATGCCATGGGATTGACCCATTAGCTCCTATCACACCATTTTTGGCAATTGCAGCAATAATAATCAGCTTCAAACTGCTACCTCAAGTTTAATTTTCGGATGACTCTCATAACCTGTTAACACAAAATCATCAAATGTCAGTTCATTAATAGGCTTCCTTGCTATTTCAAGTTTCGATAAAGGCATGGGCTCCCTTGTTAACTGCAATTTTAATCCCTCCAGATGATCATATTTTTCCATTTCACTCCCTTTTTCAGCCACATAAATATGAGCATCAATAATCGTGTGTGCGAAATATCCTGCTTCAAGATTTGTCTCCTGCGCAATAATCTGAGTTAGCATGGCATAGGCAGCGAGATTAAATGGGATTCCAAGTGCAATATCACCGGATCGCTGCGTTAAATGGCAGTTTAATTTCCCTTTTGATACGTTAAATGCAAACGTGTAATGACAGGGAGGCAGTTTACTTTTTTCTGCATTCCCCGGCTCCCACGCAGATACTACTAAACGCCGGCTAACCGGATTTCGCTTGATCTCATCAATCACGTATTGTATCTGATCAGTCTCCGTCACCTCCCATTTTCCGTCAACTTTTTTCGCACTTGGGAAATGCCTCCAGTAGTAGCCGTATGCAGTCTCCAGATTTCCATCCTCATCCGCCCAGGCATCCCATATTTTCGTATACTTTCTCAGATTGCGAATATGGTTATCCCCGGATAAGTACCATAATAGCTCATAAACTATTGACTTCCATTCCATCTTTTTAGTTGTCAATAAAGGAAATCCCTTCGATAAATCCACCCGGTAAAAAGCCGAAAAATACGAGATAGTATCAACGCCCGTTCTGCTCTTTTTCCGGACACCTTCACTCACCACAAGTTTTACTAAATCTAAGTACTCTTTCATGACACAACAATTTATTATATAATTTGTAAATTTACTAAAAAATAACCATTACTGAAAGGTAGAAACTTGACAAATTCCCATTTCATTTGACCCTGCCGGATTCTGAATCCACGATCAGCCAGAATTTCTCAAAAATACTCACAAATCTAACCAATAACCCTGATTTTCATTCCTTTTCCCATATTTCATCAATTTTACCTATTCTTTAATACTCTACCAACAGGACTCTGACAGGATAATATTAGCATTCTCCGTATATTAGGATTTCTTAAGCACTCATTTCTAATAAATTAGCTACTGTTCCTAAAACTCCGACAATGTAACAATGGTGAAACAATAAAACACCACTCCAAAATTCTCTTTTTTCCTTATCTTGCATCATATTTTTTGAATAATTAAATAAAATGCAGAAAATTGCCCTGCTTTCTACCGGACATCCTCCAAAAGACGAAAGAATCTTTTACAAGTTCGCCCGCTCCCTTTCAACTGCTGGACTCGAAGTTACTATAGTAACTTCCACATCTGATCTTCAAACAAAGGAAGATCAAATAACTTTCGACTGCTTCCTCAAACCTGGAATCAAATCTGCTAATAAACTAAAAAAGCTAAACTCGACCCTCGCAAAATACGATCCCGACGTCATAATTGTCTCTGAACCTTTTGCCCTCTTTACTGCTTTTGTTTTCAAGCTTAAAAGTCCCAAATCAGTAAAAATAATTTCAGATGTCACCGAATGGTATCCCGAAAACGTAGCATTAAAAAAGCAGGGCATAAAAAAACTTATGACATACATTCTCCTTTTTCTGTTTAATATTCTCGCCTCCAATCTGGCAAATGGATTTATCATTGGTGAATTATCAAAGAAAAAGAGGTATGACTTTATCGCCCCCCTCAAAGTGAAAAAAATTATTTCATATTTTCCGGTAAAGAGTTTTTTCCATTGCTCCCCTCCCCCCTTTTCGGGTAAACTCTTTACAATTTGCTTCACAGGATTACTTACAGAAGATCGTGGGTTTCTCAGATTACTTGAAATTACCCGTCAGCTAAAAAACAGGAATCCTGAAACCGGAATTCACCTGATGCTGATTGGTAAATTTCTGAATGATAACATGAAAGCAGAATATATAAAAGTGAAAGATGAGTTGAATATATCGTTGGTGGATTGGGTTCCTTACGAAAGACTCTCAGAAGTTCTGAGTAAAGCTGATATTTGCATCGATCTGAGGAATACCGGGTTTATCTACAACAACTCCCTGCCCATAAAAATCTTTGAATACCTCGCCTCTGGGAAACCTGTTATTTATTCCGGGATAAAAAGTCTTATTCCCCTCTTCAGCGAATGTGAATTTGGTTTTTTGGTAGATCCAATGAATGATAATGAAATTCTTAACTCAATCGAAAACTATATCCACAACCCTGAATTGTTGCAAATTCACTCAAAAAACGGATATGCTCTCATAGATGAGAAATACAATTGGGGAAAAGAAGAGAAAGAGTTAATCTCCTTTATTCAAAAGTTCCTCAAACCTTAGAATACTTCTGATATCTTCTTTAAATACTATTAGGCTCAGCCCGCAGAAAACAAAAGCCAGCACTACGTCAACATATATGCTGTCTACTCGTGAACTGATTAAAAGCACGACAATCACAAGCAGGATTAGCTTCCCATAACTTAAATAATCAAAGTTGATCGGTTTGTTTCGTTGTGAAAGAAGCATCATATAAACCGCTGAGACAAGGAACGCCATAAATGTTGCCACCGCTGCACCCAATATACCGGAAATCGGGATTAATACTATATTCAATATCAGATTGGTACTAAAAGCAATAAAATCAGATATCAGGAAATGATAACTCTTTCCGGATTTATATGGATAATATGCAAAGAAACCTGCTACCCCGTTGAAAATATATCCCGACATAAGCAGCGGTATTACAATAAGGCCGGGGATATATTTCTTATCAAAAAGATTGACACCCATAAAATTAACTCTGAACAGGTCATCAATAAAAATCGAAACAAGAACCAGGATAACTGATGATATTAACAAATATCTGTTAAATACTTTCCCGTAATAGGTGCGGTATTTTTCGTCATTATATTTGTTTATCGAGCTTGGAAGCCATGCAGTTCTGAAGGAAATTCCGAAAAGATTTACAACCATTGCAAATCTGTATGCAAAACTGTAAAACCCGATTTCTTCCTGATTCCGGAAAAAATTAATTAAGAACCGGTCCAATACATCCACCATACTTGAGAATATACCTCCAAGTATTAATGGTAAAGCAAATATTAGAGCGTTTCTTATTAGTGATTTATCAAAAGTAAACCGGTAATTCCTTATTAATTCAGGCGTCATCAGCAGGGTCAGAATAAATGCGGATAATAGTTGTGATAATATTATCCCTCTGATCCCGTATTTAAAAAAGTAAACAAATATAATGTTAAGTGTAAAATTAATTAACCCTGAAATTATTAAATACCGCAAAACATACTTGGCAAGTTCCTGTGTCCTGAGCAAATGAATTATATAAAAAGATATTGTCTCAAAAAACAGAGCCATAAAGATCAGGGAAAAATCACCATAGTATTCACTTTTACCCGCAATATAATAAGAAAGATCTTTCGAGAACAGAATAAAAACAAAAGTGAAGACTAACGAGATTAATGTTACAAAATTAATTATTGTGGAGAATACATTCTTACGCCCGGTTCCATTATTCGCTTCCAGATAAAACTTTGTAAGTGAGGATTGCAATCCCCCCTGATAAACCACAGCTATAATGGTATAAGTGGATACAATAAGCGAATACACCCCGAAATCTTCAGGGGAAATAAGATTCGAATATAACGGAAGCAGAAGAAAATTCACTGCCCGCAGAAAAACATTTCCTAAGGTATACCAGATTGTTGAAACAAACAGACTGCTCTTTTCTTGCGGCATATTCTATACTATCCCTGCATTTTTGTAGTAGTCATAAAGGGTTGAATTAACATTTTCAAACCCATGGTATTTTTTAACCCATTCTATCCCCTTATCTCCAAATATTTTTCTCAAGCCCTCGTTATCTATCAGTTCCATTAGTTTTTCAAACAAACTCTTTTCATCGTTGGCAACAATAAAAGGATTCTCAGGCAGCCATTTGGCATATTCATCACTCATATTTGTAAATGTCGGCACTCCCATCCCAAGAGTCTCCAACCCTGCTTTTCCATATCCCGTTCCCCCCATTTTCCCGCCTACCTGATCAATACAAATATCCGCTTGGCTCTTTCTTGCAAGGACTTCGTTTCTTTCAACACCTTCAAGAAGTAGAAATTCAATATCTCGCTCTTTCTTTATTCTCTCAACCACTCTTAGAATTAATTCAGTCCCTTTATAAATCCTGTTAGTAGGTGAATGAACTATCCTGATTTTTTCGTTTGATGTTTCTTTTCGTTTAGGCAATTCTGAAGTGTTATATGGATAAAATAAATACTTTATATTATCCCTTAAAGCAAGATGGTCGAACTCGGATGTTATATTTAGGTCGGATATCTCGTCCATTTCTTTAATCAACCCGCGTATTCTTAAGTCACTTCCATAGTAACAGCAAACTATCCTTTTCCCTCCCGTTTTCCACTTTAATGCTTGCCGGCTGTCACGGAAGAAATCAAGTCCTCCGTCATAATGTATAATATCAAAATCATCAAGAGAATATTGCTTAAATGCTTCCTCAATTTTTGTTTTGCGAAGCATGTCCGATAGATAAAAATATTCCTTTTCGAAAATATTCTTGGTTCTGAAATATTGGGCTTTTTGTGGTTTCTCAATCTCCTGCCCCTCAACTTTCTTCCTACGCCATTTCTTTGCCAAACTAAAATTGGGAAGTGGGAAATCAAGACAAATATCTTCTGGAAAGTTTATAGGATTTTTGTGAAGCGTGATTAATCGGGAGAAATCACCGTAATGATTATGCATCTGCATAAAGTCGTATGGAACCCCTGCATAATTCTGTGGCGCTATATGTAAAATCTTCATTTAGTTTTCTTAAATCTCAACTTGCAGATACCGTATTGATTAATGAATTCTGAGATGAATGAATTAATAAAAATAGTAAACACAATCTTAAAGAAAGTTATTGAAAAATGTATTTTTTCGGTTTATGAATGAAGTTCTTTAAAGAAATAATCTCTGAATATTCCCCTCGCTCCGAAATTTTCCTTAAATCTCCCCAATCCCCAGTTGGGATCCATATTGACAGTAAATATTCCGAAATCAAGAAACTTAAATCCTTCATCTCTTGATCTGTTCATAATTTCATAAAACAACAAATTAACTGCACGGTATTCCTGAAAATCCTCATCATGGCTTATATAAAAAGCAAGAACAACTTTTTCATTTGCCTTAAAATTGCAAACTCCGGCTATCAGTCTGTTTCCAAGAAAAGCTCCCCATAATCTGACTTTTGCCGGGAAAAGACTTTTTATCTTTTTAAGTTCCTCCAGGGAGTGAGTCGGGTTAACATTATGCCTCATTTTCAAATTCTTTTTTAGTATCTCATAGTAATCGTCAAACTTATCACATTCTGCAATTTCCACTCCCCCTTTAATAGCTTTCTTTAGGGCAGTCCGGGCTTCAGCTCGGTAAGTGCTTAGTAAATCTTCTTTCTGAACATCAAGTTGCACAACACTGGAAATCTCCCTCTTGCTGTACCCGAATCCATCTCTTATTAATGCAAAATCAATGTAGTTGGAATACTTTGACTGATAGATTATCGGAGGTGGAGTCATCTGAATAGCGTCAGCATTCAATTCTTTTGCATAATCATTAATAACTTCAACCATCATGTGTGCTTCCTGAAAGTTGAGGTCCTTTTTATACACAAAGCTTCCGTATGAAGCCCCGCCGTGAGATGAAAGTATCTTTTTGCCATCCCTGCTCAGAATCGTTGCAGGCAGTAAGGCTAATGGTTTGCTATTCTTGAATATCACAATTGAGTTATTCGAAAAGCGGTTTTTAGGATGGTAGGCTAAGAATCCTTGCTTGTGGAAAATTGTTCCGTTATCCGAAGAATCTACAAAGTTATCCCATTCTTCAGCAGATATTCCTGATTGAGAAAATACTTTATATTCTAACATATTAATTTAATTTAAAGTTTACTGACAACGAATGAGCAATCCCTAAGCTGTAATAAAACGGTGTAAGTGCATAATCAACAGAAAAATTCCCATAGTTCAGCCCAACTCCGGCAGTCAGCCCCTTTGACTCATAGAAAGCCTGATAACCTATTCTAAGACTTAACATCTTCTTGTATGATATTTCAGTAGCTACATTTATATGATAATCATCTAAAGCTAGGTACTTATTCAATTCTGCCCCGACTAAAATATCCGTTTCATAATTATCCATTTTGTACAAGTATGCAGAACCTATCCTGAACTCTGATGGTAATTTTGTCCCTTCATTTCGAAGCTCACTCATTGATCCGATATTTCTCAATACAGCTGATGCTGTTAAATTCTCTACGGGAGTATAGTAATTTAATCCAAGATCAAATCCATATCCGGACGCATAATCAGTAAAGATATCTTCATTGATAAACTTTGCTGTTACTCCGAGTTTTATATCATTACTTAAATTTGCTGCTGAAGATAATGATCCATAAAAGTAATGCGCATCAAATTTACCGAGAGGTGCTCCTGGATTTGTTCGGATTTCAATATCAGTAATTCCTGTATAGTTAACTCCAAGACCGACTGGCATTCCGAATAGTGAGAATTTAAGTCCTAATATTTCGCTCCTTATTCCCTCAATCCACTCATTATGCATCAGCATAATTTCAGTTCCTTCGTTCATTAAGAGTCGGGAGGGATTATAAAAAAGAGCCGTCACATCTCCCGACATTGAGCTGCCATTGTCCGCAAGGGCTATATTTCTTGCCCCTGATCCGAGTTTAAGAAAAGATAATCCTGTCTTCCCCGCTGACTGGGCAAAATTCACAACCGTTGCTATAAATATTATTAATACTATCTTTTTAAGCATTTCCAACCTTAAATTAAACAAATTAAAAAATAAAATTTAACCCTATTATGTGCCTGTCCATCGCGGTATAAGGTTCAAGCGCAAACGCATAATCAAATGCAATTTTTATGGACTTAAATTCTTTCATGAATGAAAAACCGAACGATGGACGTATGGGTTGATCGAAATTATTCACATGGAAATTATCGATCCCTGCTCTGAGCAAAAGCTCTTCTATAAATCTGTATTCCGCGCCAATACGTATCATTCTTGTCCCGTAATTGTCAAATACAAATTCAGAACATATCAGGAGAGGAAGATTATTGAATCTGTATGCAGTCCCTAATTTCTTGATTAACGGAAATTTATTTTCCAATTGCACTCCTTCGGTTTCATAAACCGGAGATGTATCGAATTTGTATTTGCTGTTCAGGTCAGTCATCACAAATGAGAAGGAAAGATTGCTGTTTAATGTATAGATTATCCCCAGATCAATCCCAAAACTTGTCGTTGTAATTTCCTCATACAGTTTATAGTAATAAAACTTTGCGTTTAATCCTGCGGCAATTTTCTCTGAGAACTTAATCGCTACTCCTAAAAAGAACTGATTTTCCGAAGTGGATAATGCATCTCTCTTGAATCCCTGGTTATCCCTCGCATCTATATTACTCACTCCCGCGTTTATTAATCCAAGGCTTAGTCCTGCTGTAGATCTTGGCTTTCTGTTTTCTTCTGCTGAATCTTTGGAAGAATAAAAATCAAATCTTCTGGTGAAATTCACGAAATTCAGGGAGCGGTCCAGAGATAGGAATGAGTATGTTGCATTGAACGAATTGTCATCCTGGAAAACTGAAGATGCGGGATTATAGTAAGTCACCAGGTTTCCCTGTTTAACTGCTGAAATTGAGTTCCCCATCGAGATTCCGCGCGCTCCAAATCCCATTCTGCTGAATGAACCCACTGCTGAATTTACCGAGCTGAATTCAGGCTGTGAAAACGTGATAATGTTTAATATTCCTGAAAATATTACTATTTTATATATGTCTGGTATTTTTATCATTATTGATCTTAAAATTTAATATCTGATTTTACTGCATTACCATAATTTTTCCGTACACAGGTGTATCCTCCCCGATATCAACTCTGTAGAAGTAAACGCCGTTCGGCACAACACTGTTTGAATCATCCTTTCCGTCCCAGTAATCAATAACTCCGTTTATATCATCCGGATTGTTTGCATTAACTTTGTGAATAGGATTGCTTCTGTCGGCATTTTGAATTAATGTCTTCACAAGATTCATTCCGAAATCGAAAATCCTTATTGTGACTTTCACGCTTTTTCCGCCTGTGGAATATTTGATTTTAACCTGTTCTGACTTCGGTGAAAATGGATTTGGGAAAGCGTATGTTTCACTCTTTGAAGTTAATGGTTCAGAAGCAAAATAAATTTTCCACTTATTTCCCCACATACTTGTCTTGGAATAATGTCTTACTAATCCGTCTACTGATCCAAGCCATATTTCGTTTTTGGAATCCGAGAAAGCTGATGAATAAAAATGCGTTGTTTTCAGGGATAAATTGGTTTCATAATCAACTATTGGTCCTGTCAGTACCCAGTTCTTACCCGATTTATTGCTAAGAAAGGCTCCTGTTGAAGAAGTAGCAATCACTAGATCATTGTAAGTTGAAAAATTATGTACTTTCTCACCTTCAAGTGCTGTTGTCCAGGTTTCTCCCCCGTTACTCGAAAAACTTATACCGTAAGATTCAGCCAGGTCTTCTGCTTTCCAGGTGGCGCCCCAGATTATATTGTGATTCTTACTGTAGTCAAGAGCAACCACAAAATTGCCGCTTATTGGATATGTTTGATTCTGGTGATTAAACTTTGTCCAGCTTATCCCCCCGTCGGTGGATTTATTAATTCCGTTTGCGGTTCCCGCAATCAGAAGTGAATCGCTCCCCCCGACAACCGAAAAAACCCGGTGATTCAGGTAGTTCTCAGGACCAAACTTCCCTGCAACAGGTTGTAACGAAAATTTTAGCGTATCCGTTGGTTTTATTGAACTCAGATTATCAGGAGGTAGAACCACCCTTTCCCATTTTGCCTTTGGATTTTGAATTAAAGTATCAATATTAATTCTTCTTAGTCCACCCGCAAAGGTTGCAATATAAATATGATCTTTGTGAAAGGATAAGTCGTATGTAATATTCTGAATTGCTGTAGTGACCGGCAAAGCTCTTATTAGATTTATTCCGTATATAACCACCGAATCGCCCTGATCATCAAGAGATTGAGGAGCAGAACTCCATGTTTCCCCCTTGTCAAGAGAAAACTGTACTCCGCTTCCCTCTGGCAGGGTCTGCCCTGTTCTTTCAACACTGTGAGCAGTCGAAGCAAATATTACACCGTTATAATAACCAATAGAAGTGACACTCTCTGTTCCGAAAGGATCTGTTTGATAATAATTCGTCCATGAATTCCCTCCGTCAAACGAACGGCTTAGTCCCCGCGACGAAGCAAGCCAGATTGTGTCGCCATTAATAAGAATATCATTTATACTGTTGCTTGCGGGATTTTCTGACACGTTGTAATTACTCCCTGTTTCCCCGTCAATTTTATATAAGAACGGATTGTTCTGTGAAAATAGTGAAATTGAAATTAGAGTAAAAATTAAAAGAAATATTCTCATGATTTTTTTAGTTCTTTAATAAATTTTAATATTATGGATAATAACATTGCTCTGTTTTTTCCCTCTGTCACGGGCTTGAAACTCCCATCGGTAAATTCCGGTAGTTACTCCTGTGGACGGAAGTATAACAAGACGGGAATAAGTTCCGTCCCCGGCAACTGAATCCCCATGCTCTAATATTAAACCATCGTCAAACATTTGAATGGGATTAGCAAGCGCAGGAGTTCCGTTTGGAGGAATAAATGAGTTATAATAGACCAGTTCTATATCATTTAATCCATTTGGGTCATATACGTCAAGAGTGAGCAGCAAAACTACAGCCTGCGATCCGATTGCAGCAGAATCCGGGGCCAGTAAATTGGAGACTACAGGTGGGAGATTGCTTTGTGCATTATCATAAGTAAACATCTTTACTGCAACTGGTGTTGTGGTTGAATATTTATCTTCCACAAAATATTCAACTCTGTAATTGCCGTTAGGATAAAATTGACTCAACGGAAATTTACCTGAGTATATACTGTCCCCCTGAATATAATCTCCCACTGTCAGGTCCCCGTTATCTTTCAGCAATACGGGAACATTATTTAGCTTTTTATTCTCGGAAGAATAAATATTAACATGAACAGAATTAATACTTGACGGATTAGTCAATCCTAATCTGATAAAAGTGACGGAATCACCCGGGACATATTTTACGCTGTCTGCCACACCTACGTATGTCACTCTGAAATTTATTTCCGGTGGATCAACAACAGTGTCATATTCCTTTACGCATCCGCTTAAGAAAAGCAACATGAACAGTAATGAAGATCGGAATAAAATCCCTCGTCTGGTTTTCAAAATTATTTTTTTCATATTTATAAATATCATACTAAAACAATCATTTTCTCAAGGTAATAAATTATATCCCAAACCCGATTGTGAAAGGGGCGGGTGAAAAACTTAGAACAAAAATAATGAAAGATACATATCCAAGAATCATTCTTTTCTTGTCAATCTGAGATTCATCAGATACCGGAGGGTGTTTTACTTTTATGAAGAAGTAAAGAATTAAAGCCCAAAATAACCAGCCCGACCATCCGAAAATCAAATGTACTTCAAAATACGAAGAGACAAATCCGGAAACTCCCAATATTACTAAAATTATCATGCAGATTGATGCAAGCTTAAAATGATTTCTCCCCCCGAACATGGAATAAGAAATATGCCCTCCGTCCAACTGACCAACAGGTATCATATTCATTGCTGTTACAAACAAACCAAACCAGCCGACACATAAGTAAGGGTAATGGTAAATTTCACTCATTGGAGGAATAAAATCCCCGCCGGTAGTTAAAATCCCTCTTAAAAAAACAAAAAGCAATGTGTCCCCGAATTCCAGCTTAAGTCCCGAACTTCCGTAATTCGGATCAAAGTAATCGGGGTGGATTGCAAGAATATAATCCACACTTGGCAAGTGAGTAAATCCCCATACAATCACAATTAGTGATGCTATAAAACCGGCAATTGGTCCTGCAATCCCGATGTCAAAAAGTGCTGCTTTATTTTTGACGGCTGTTTTTGTTTTTATTACTGCTCCAAGAGTGCCAAAATTTAGAAACCCCGCCAGGGCAGGAAATGGAATAAAAAATGGCAGCGAGGCTTTTACTCTGTGATATCTTGAGGCAAAATAATGACCAAATTCATGAAAACTTAATATGAATAAAATCGATATAGAATATGGCAGCCCTACAAGTAATTCTGATAATTCAAAACCCCTTCCGTATCCCTTTATCCATTCAGTCCCTGCAATTGTAGTTGTGATGAACGTTGCAAGAAAAAGAATAATATGGAGTAAATAATTATCCTTAGAAACTTTATCTTTATTGTCCACATTATGATATGAAAAATTGGGTTCGTTGCTGTAATTATCCATTAAAATTCCAGATTGATATTTAAGCTCGAATATTTCTCAATAACATCATAATATTCTCCGTGAATACTGTATCCGGCAAAGTAATTATACATAAGAGTTAATCCTGCTTCATCATAATTTCCAAATTTTATTCCGGCTGATAGACTGTTAGTCCCGGTTGATTTACTAATTCTTACAAGCTTAAAATCATAAGCAAATACTGGGGTGATCTTTTCTCCAATCACCTTTAACAGTTTATACTCAAAACCTGCGTGGATAATTGACTTCCCTATCTCCTTTGGTACAACATGAAATATATATGTCAGCCCTGAATACATTCTCAAATTTGATATTTGATAATATGGCATTAACTCAAGAAACTCGCGGCTGTAAACAATCGGTTTTCTTCCGTCGCGCCACACACTATTGGTAGGGTCAAAATGTCCGTCAACAAAATGAGCACTAATATGGCTTATCCGTATTCTTGCCCCCAGCTCCTTACCGTTCATTGATTTCTTCACACCAAAATTAAATCCGAACAAATAATCGACAGCGTCAACAGGAAAATGAAAATCGGGTTCTCCCCTCAGTTTTGTAAATGTGAAAAAATCCGCTCCTAATGAGAATGTCAGCTTGCTCCCTGTTGAATATTTCACAATATCTGTTGAATGACCAATATCTAACCTTAAATCACTCTCCGAAATTCTGAATTGAAATCCCATTCTTGGCTCAAGGAAATTTGCTTTGAATGGTTCAATATTCAGCCCTCCCGGGAAAAACTCCGCTACTTCCTGTGCAAATAAAATATTCTGCGTAAGGAGGATAATCAGTACAAAAATGAATATATTTATTTTTCTAAGGTTCATATTTCAGAAATCTCTTTTTAACTTTTTGTTTTACCAATTTTTGATATCCGTATAGAAATTTTGATTTTAGGCTGTTAATCCCGTATAAATTTGTGGGAAAGGCAAATGAGGGCTCAAAATAACAGTTAATCGTGCACCCCTGGCAAAAATCAAACCTCCCTTCGTTCTTTTGGAAATAATTCACTCTCTCTGATTTCCTGATTTCTTTAATCGGTTTGTCAATCACTATTCTTTCTTTCCCTGAATGATAACAGGGAAGAATAATCTCGTTGTATGGGGAGATAACCATAACTCTTGATACTGCCTTACAAAGTGGCTTCTCACGGTTGTTCCCGCCATTTTTCCTCAGAGTTAGATAAGAATCATTCAGGTAAATATCTGTCTTGAATCCTGTAAATTCCTGAATAAATTCTATTGCTTCATCCGATAATCCTGGATTACCAAAATAAGAGAATACCGGATTAATGATTAACACCAGATCCCTTTCCCTTGCAATCTCATACATCCGCGGAAGTTTCCGGTATGAATCATTCGTAACTGTGAAGAGAATATCCGGATATTCACCCAGCTTTTTTGCAATATCAAGCGATTCAAAGACTTTCTTATAGCAATCCACTCCTCTTATTTTATTATGTTCTTCTTCATCGGGGGAATCAAGTGAAAAATGAAGAAGATTTATTTTCCCCGCAAGCCTATCTGCTAACTTCGGATATAATAGCCCGTTTGTTGTAATGCTGGTTTGCATTTTATTCTTCTTTGCAAAATCAGCGAGCTCATCTATTTGCGGATGCATTAATGGCTCACCTCCGGTCAAATCAATAAATCTGACCCCGAGTTTCCTCAATTCGGCTACATTCCTCTTAAAATCATCAACACTCGCAAATGGTGTCCGGTTGTATTCAGAGTGCTCCGAAAAATGACAAAACTCACAGTATGCATTGCATCTGTAGGTAACATAATAATTGCAGAGGATAAGCATCAGAAAGTTCTGTCCTTCCACTTAACTTTTTGGCTTGGAAGAACAATCACAGGAAGCAGGACAACATAAAAAATAAAATATATTTCAAATGCTAAAAAGTATTTTAGAGAATCAGCTATTTTTAAATCTTTCAGAATAACATACAAAAACATAAAATCAATAATTAGCTTAAACGTAATCAACCCGGCTGTCACAGGCGAAAAGAAAAAAGGGCTAAGTATTATTGCAATATGGGTTATAAAACCCGATGCCATTACGAAATAACCTCTTAATGGGGATTTCATTCCCCCAACTCCCCATCTCTTTTTCTGTCTTAATAATTCTTTCCATGATTGGCAAGGCTTGGAAATCACATGCCCTTCAGAGTCGAAGGGATAAATCACCTTATATTTTTTGAGTTTGTGTATTGCAAACAGAAGGTTAAAATCCTCGGTCACGCTGAATGGCAGACTCTCATAACCCCCTACCTCATTGTATGCAGATTTCCTGTATGACATATTATTGCCAATGCAGCTCAAAGGCATGTTGTAATTTATTGTCCCCGCAGCTACTGTCAGCAGATATATAAAATCAAGGTTCTGCATTCCTGAAAAGTTGTTAAAATATTCCTGGGAAGTAAAACCGTTCGCAAGCCCTACGTCAGGAAGATAATAGGAAGCTATCGTCTTTGCCCATAACGGATTTACTGCACAGTCCGCATCCGTAGTGAGGATAATCTCACCTTTTGCCGATTTAATGGCAGATGCTAAGGCATTAGTTTTTCCAATTAATTTTCCTTGCCTCTCTTCGGTCACAACCTTTTTGAATTTATCTTTCCCTTTAATAAAATCAGAGATCAGCGATCCTGTCTTATCGGTCGACCGGTCATCCACTAAAATTATCTCAATCTTATTCTCTGGATAAATAAGGCCTTCCAGGGATTTCATACAGCGGACAATATTTTCTTCTTCATTCCTCGCTGCTACAATTACTGATATTGTCGGAAGGTCGGACTCATTCAACTGAGGGAATTTTTTCTTTGTCCCTATAAGAAAAACAATTGTCTGAATAAAATAAATGGATAAAAACACTAAAAAGATTATTTCAAACATTCTTCCGGATCTCCGATTTCAAATCCTCTCTGCTTCGCTTCATCTAAAATTATATCTATTGCTTGAATTACTATATCTTTTGATTTAAGATTATCGTGCAAAACAATAATCGAATTATTAATTAAAAAATTTTGAATAGTAAATTTAACAAGATTTATGTTGTTTTTATAGTCTAAAGTTAGTACCGACCACATAACATTTGTTAAATTCTTACTTCTGAGAATGGGAACTAATAAAAAATTAAATCTCCCGTATGGTGGACGGAACAGTTTTATATCATAATTATATTTTTCAAGAAACAGTTTATTCACACGATCAATCTCATTTCCTAACTCTTTTCTTCTTAAATAAAAAAATAAGTCCTTATGATAAAAGGAATGATTGCCTATTGTATGTCCGCCCTTAATAATTTCGCTTATCAAATGGGGCGATCCCTCCGCTTTCTTCCCTACACAAAAAAATATTCCTCTTATCTTTTCCCTTTTCAGCTTTTCTAATATTATCTCTGTAACGCCCTCCGTTGGGCTGTCATCAAAAGTCAGCAGAATCTTTTTATTTCCGGAGTTCCATACTGATCCGTTTAATATCCGCTTTACAAAACCCGGAGGTGAAATAAAGAAATTCATCTCTTAAGCTTTCTCTCCTTCCAGGTAAAATTGCCTAAAAGCCCAAGTAAGGGGATAGTAATTATATAAGGAATTTGTATAAATTGTGCAGCCGCAAAAAGTCCCTTATTCAATTTCTTTCTAAAAAGAATTTCTCCGCTTTTAAGCACTCCGTATTCAAATAGTGCCTTAAAGAGTATTGCAATCCAGAATAACCGCAGATAAAAGTAGTCCGTACTTATTCCCAGCGCTAACATAACCGGAAATGAAAAATAAAAGAGATAAATCAGAATCAGGCCTGCCACTTTTATTTTATCCTTGTAGAAAATTCCTTTGCTTGACCATCTCCTTCTCTGCATTACAAACTCACTTACAGTCCTGCTGTTCTGCGTCATTACTAAAGCTGAATTTTCAAAACAGAATTTTACGCTGTATTTTCTTCCCATAGCTATCTTCTGCATAAGGAATTCGTCATCCCCCGATGATATATCTATATTATCATCAAACCCCCCTGCCTTTTCAAACGCATCCCTTCTATAAGCAATATTTGCCCCGTTACATAACAGTGGTTGCTTGCTGCCAATCAGACCCGCACCGACTAAAACTAACCCTGCAAATTCCATCTTCTGTACTTTTTCAAAAAAAGTCTCCCCATCTTCATAAGCAACAGGTCCTGACACAAATCCCACATTTTCCTCGAATTTTGAAACCATTGTTCTGATCCACTCATTTCCGTGCCTGCAATCTGCGTCTGTCGTAAATATTATCTCTCCCGTTGAATTATTAATCCCTGTCAGGATTGCTCTTTTTTTTTGCCCTGCAAACTGATCACCTCTGTCAGTTTTAATTACTTTTATTTTACCGCTTTGATTTGCACTTCTGAGTTTGTCGTATCCGTCATCTTCAGAGTTATCGTCAACATAAATTATTTCTAATTTATCATCAGGATAATCTATTTTGCTTATGCTTGCCAGTGAGTCAAGGATTATCTCTGACTCATTCCTGAAAGGAATTATCACCGATATTGTTGGAACAAAATCACTTTTTATATTAATCCTGTCCATTATTACTTTAGTAATTCCCCGGTTTACTCTTATAAGAAATAAGAGATAAAAGACTAAAAGAAAAATGAAGATTAACGTTATTATTGTCATTTGCTGGTAATTAAATAATATAATCCGAAAACCGAAGGTATCATAATATTAAACATAAAAAGGAGCAGTGACGCATTAAAACCAGTCTGCTGAGTACAGCCAAAACTGCTGAGAATGACTATTGAAGCACTTTCGCGGATACCCAGATCACCGATTGAAACCGACGGGATTATGGAAGTGGAGAAAATAACCAGTCCCCCAGTCCACAAATAATTTAGGAAATCGTACCCGCCGACGTATGATGAAACAAAAAGAGCATATTGCACTAAAATTGTTAAATAAAGCCCAAGCGACAAATAAAATAATTTCCTTTTAACTGTGTCATCAATCCTCTTTGCCTCATTTAAGTTAATCAGGACCTTTTTTAAGAACGGAATCCGTGATGTATATCTTTCTATTTTTTCATTTGTAATTGAGACAGTCTTAACATATCTGATTAGATAATAAAATATAGTTATTGTTAAAAAAATCACCGGAATTGCGTAATAAAGGGAAAGGGTCAAAAACCTCATCAGATAAAACTCAAGCAGAATCACGCCTGCCGTTAGTATCCAGAACAGATTAAGCAGTTTCTCATAGATTGTCGTCAGCATAACCTCCTTCATCTCCTGATTCTTCAGAAGAACCCCCCTCCCCAGAAACTCTCCTAACCTTGCCGGAGTAAAAATACCTGCCGCTATCCCGGTCAGCAGGGACTTAAAAATCAGTTTATCACCCCGGATAATAAAATATTCTCTGCACAACAACTTCCATTTACTGAATTGGATGAATATATTTAGCAGCGTCAGGCCGGCTCCGAGATATAAATAAATTCCATTCCTGACCGAGAAAATGGATAGATCGAGTGTGATAAATCTACTGGTCAGATAATAAATAAGAAATCCGGCAACAGATATTTTAAGAAGGAAATAAACTATATCCCTGGTATTAGTGCTCTTCAAAATATTTTCTCTGTTATTGCTCATCAGGATTGCTATAACCTTATTTCCTTTATATTAACTTTCATTCCCTCGCAGCAATTCCGGCATATCTCTATTGACTCTCTGTCTCTTAAAATCTGCCTTCTTAAATCCTGCAATGATTTACTCTTAAACAAACCATCAAAATCCTTAATATCTGCACTCTCTGTTGAAAACTGCGCATCTTTATCAAAACAGCAGGCTGCTAAATAACCGTCCCACGTCACTACCCCAGTCCTCCATAGTGCAAAACACCGGTTTTGCAGTTTTTGTTTTATTACATATTCCCCCTCTGCTTTTTTATATCTGCTGTATTCCGGATTCTCCGGCAAGAGATTCTCCGCGTCACTCCTGCTGTATATCTGCATCGATTTCAGAGTAATCTTATTCACCCCGATCTCCCTTCCAAATTTAATAAAATCCTCTAATCTCCCCTCGTTATGTTTCATTACAATCATCTGCAGTTCAATGTATGGTACATTCATTTTCCTCTTTCGCTTTTCGGCAATTATTGCCTCCAGGCCTTCTTTTACCTCCCTGAAATTTCCTCCAACCCGGTACTTGTTGTAACTCTCCTCATCAGTTCCGTCAAATGAATAAATTAGTTTATCCGGTGCAGCATTGAACAGTTTTGCAATATTCTTTTCGTTAAACAGGGTTCCGTTAGTGCTTATTGAGACGTACATCCTCTTTGCTTTTGCGTAATCAATCATTTCATAGATTTTATTATTGATAAACGGTTCCCCCTGAAAAAAAAGCTGAAGATAAAACGTCCGTTTACGGACCCCGTCAATAATCTTCTTAAAAAACTGAATATCCATCATTCCTTGAGGTCTGAGTAGTGAACCCGTCCCCGTCGGGCATTCCGGACATTTTAGATTACAAATGCTTGTCGGCTCAATTGAAATGGAAATAGGCATCCCAAAAACCACAGGACGTCTTAGAATCAACGAAATGCCGTAAGAAAGATAAATCCCGGCTGCGTTTGCCAACCTCTTAAAAGTCAGATACTTAAATAAGTTTATTTCCTGCATGAATTGAAAATCCGATCCCTGACGGACAGTCAGTCCCATCGGCCTTAACTTTGCCAATTACCTTTTATTTTGCTATTTTGCATACAGTTATTCTAATAATTTGTAAGCTTTTTCTATGTTCATCAATTTTTCACAAATACCTGATAGCAGTAAGTTGTTTCTCGATTTTCTCAACAACTTTAAGAGCGTCAAACCTTTTTATACACACAATTTTCGCGAAAAAGAGATGTTTCCTCTGGTTTTTAATCAGAATCATAAAATGGATTCAATCCGCAGGGGAAAAATTTATGATATTCTTAAAAACCAATACCAAGATACTAATCCCTCTAAAAAGACACAAAGGAATATTGAATTACTGAAGAATTCAAATACTCTCGCGGTTGTCACCGGTCAGCAGCTTGGAGTTTTCGGTGGTCCCCTCTATACCCTCTATAAAACAATTACTGTTCTTAAATTGTGCAATTCACTCTCCGAGGAATTTGATTCTTATAATTTTGTCCCTGTCTTTTGGTTGGAAAATGAAGATCATGACCTGGCAGAAATTACATCCTTAAACATCCTTGATGATGATGGAAATCCCAAAGCAATAAACTATCTTACCCCCGAAATTGCAAATGAGAACAAACAAAGTGTCGGAGAACTTAAATTAGGTCCTGAAATTGATGATTTCCTGAAAACATTCCGGGAATCTATGCGTACTACTGACTTTTCGGAAGCTCTTTTTTCCATTCTGACAGAAGCCTATAAACCGGAATCAACTTATCTTGAGGCTTTCCGCAAGTTAATGCACTCCCTTTTCGATTCTTATGGTGTCATCCTCTTCAATCCCGCCGATAAGGAAGTCAAACAGATTCTCAAACCACTTTTTCTTCAGGAGATTAACGATTTTAGAAAACACTCCGAAGCTTTGGTTAATGTAAGTGCCACACTTGACGAGTCTTATCATGCACAGGTTAAAGTAAAACCGGTAAATCTTTTTATGCACCACGAAGGCGGGCGCTACCTGATCGAACCTGTCGAAGAAGGATTTCGCCTCAAAAATAAGCGGGTTAAATTCTCTAAAACAGAATTACTCGATAAAATTGAATCAAACCCTGAATTAATCAGTCCTAATGTCCTTATGCGTCCTGTTTGTCAGGACTATCTTTTCCCTACTGCATTCTATGTCGGTGGTCCCGGAGAGATTGCTTACTTTGCTCAGGCTCTTTCTCTGTATGATTTCTTTAAAGTTAATAAACCTGTCATATTCCCCCGTGCTTCTGTTACTCTTGTGGAAAAAAGTATTAATTCAGTTCTGTCCAAATATAATATCAGGATTGAGGATCTTTTCCTTCAAAAGGGAAAACTCGCAGACAGGATTATAAGCAGCTTATCCAAATCAAATATTGACGACACCTTTCAGAATTCAAAAGATCAGATAGATAAAATATTTGAGAAAATAAGAACTGATTTTGCTGATATCGACCCTCAATTAGCGGATATGTCAGAAAAATATAAACAGAAAATTTTCTCATACCTCGATGAATACAAGGCTAAATCGGCTGATGCTCAGAAAAGGAAGTATGATGTCGTTATCAAACAGTCCCAAAAGGCACTCAATAATCTTTATCCGGAATCTGTTTTGCAGGAGCGTGTTTTTAACTATTTCTTATTCGCAAATAAATATGGCGCTGATTTAATTAACATTATTTACGACGAAATAGCACTCAATAAATTCGAGCATCAGATAATTTTTCTCTGAATAATTTCTCATTTATCAACGGATTGGAAATGGAAATAAAAAGTTTGATTAACCGTCTTCTCATCCTCCAAAAAGAGTATGACAGGACTCTTGATCCCGGCAAAAAAATCGAAATCAAATCAAATGCCGTCAAACTCTACTTCCTGATCGAAGAAGAACTGGCTAAAATCAAATATTCTTTCCGGATGATTGACATCAGGAACTTTAACGATTACGACAAAAAAGAGCTCCTTCTCTTTCCCGATTTATTGTCGGACATCCGCTCCCTCCCCGTTCCTCAGAATCACCCTTTCAGCCACTCATCCAGATATCAGGTTCCGCTCCTTATTTATCTTTTCAGCAATTACTCCCGCAAACTCTCAGCCTTGATGCTCTCAGCTTCCTTTATGGATTCCGTAAAGGATTTCTTACTCCCGGGAGATTTTCAGCATCTGAGGTCAGGCGGCATCAGGTTTATCACAAACACCCGTTTCGCTTCCGCCAAACTTCGTGAAATGGCATTACTCAGAAATTCTGAAAAAGACGTTTATAAATACTGGGAACTGACCCTTTTCGGAATTTTAATTGCGAATCTTATCTCCAAAGACCCCAAATCTCTCTCCGCTCAGACGGGCTTAAGTCGATTAACCCCGGGAATACGGGACATTATTTTCTCCCATTCTGACCGTTTCAGTAATGAGATAGAATTTGAAAAACTTGTAAGAGAAACATTTACACGTGAAAACGCAATTTCCATCATCCTTCAGCATAAAAAATGGTTTCTTAAATTCACTGACGAATTAATCTCACTTCTCTCTTCCCCCAAAAACCGTATAAATCCTGATTTTCAGGAAAGATTTACTAAATTTATGCTCCCACTGGAACAAAAGCTTTCGGCTCTCAGGATAGCAGAGGGAGACTTATTCAAAACCCCTTCCGACAAAAAACTCATTTCCTTAATGGAAACCTGCTTCAGAGAAGAAGAATAACTCCACTACCTTAATTAATCTAAAACCTCTGCTTCTTTACCGGTATATCCTTAGAAATCAGTTCTAAATCCAAAGATAATCATTATTTAATCCCCTATTCTCCCCATCCCTGCCAAATTTTCGTTATAACCTGACTCTCCAAAATTTCCTCTTATCTTTCCCCCCTAAATATGATTCTTCCATGAATATAAAGCCGTGCTAAAGCCGTACTAAAGCCGTATAAGACCCGTACTAAAGCCGTAAAAATAAGCATCCCCCATTTTCACCTTCTTGTCAGGAAGAGTACCACAAATTATACCTCTCCTTTCTTTAGTTTATCTCCCGTGTCTCCGCCATTCATTTGAATTCAGAATCCGTGTCAAAACTGAAAAATAACTCTTGCTTTTTTTTATGGAATAATGAAGCATCTCTTCCTGTTCTTGCTTTCAAATACTTAGGTGACGCAGCAAGACTCGGAGATAAAATCACCGTAACCGGCAATTATACTGCAGGCACCGCAACTGTTTGGGCAGCAAGTGCAACTTTCGCATTGTTAAAGGTATACAAGTGGACAATGTCCGGCGGAGTATTTAATCCTGTTCCAACGGTTGTCACTCTTGTTGACCCAACAACCACGGCTGCCGGAAGTGCTTCAGTCGGTCCATTGCCAAACGGAGATTTTTACTGGAAAGCAGGCGGAACCGGTTTAAGGAAATTCGCCGCTGACGGCAACCTTCTGGGATCTGTCCCGGGTACTGTTGTTGCCTCAGGTTCGAATGCATTAAGATATCTTGGTACTATCGGTGGTAATGAACTTGTTGTATTGTACCAGTTCGGCGCCGGTAACGAGAATGCAAGAATAATTCAGGTCCCTGTCGGAAATATTGCCGGTGCTTCTCTGTATGAATTAACACCTACTCTTGGCTCAAACACAAACTTAAACGGTACCGGTGACATTGCATTCCGAATTAACAACGACGGCAGCGCAACAATATTCGTACTTAACACAAATAACGGATTTGGCGCTTATAGCACTTTACGTCCTGTCCCTGTTGAACTCACTTCTTTCGCAGCTTCTGTAGTTGGAAAAGAAGTCGTTCTTAACTGGACAACTGCTACCGAATCCAACAGTAAAGAATATCAGATTGAAAGAAGCAGCGGAAACGGCTGGCAAACTATCGCTTCAGTAGAAGCTGCCGGTACTTCAACTGAATTCAGAAACTATTCATTCACAGATCGAAATGCAGCCACCGGAAAATTAAACTATCGCCTGAAGATGGTTGATTTTGACGGTACATTTGAATACAGCAACGTTGTTAATGTTGAATTTGGCGTTCCTGGTTCATTCTCAGTTTCGCAAAACTACCCGAATCCGTTCAACCCGACAACAAGAATAGACTATCAGTTACCTGCAGATGCAAACGTAACAATCGAGTTATATGACATAACCGGTCAGAAAGTTGCATCCCTGATAAGTCAGGAAATGAGTGCCGGATATCATTCATTTGATCTCGACGCAGTTAAATACAGACTGTCAACGGGTATGTATGTCTACAGAATGGTTGCAATTGATAAATCAAACGGCAGCGCATTCATGGAAAGCAGAAAATTAATGATCCTGAAGTAACTCTGATCATATAATTAAACAAAAAGGGTGGCCCTAAAAGCCGCCCTTTTTTTTATGCAAATAATATTAGGGGACGACCACTTAGGGGGCATTTTAGGACGCGATGTAGAGGGAGGATTGCATAGAGGGCTTGAGTAGGCATTATGAGGCAACGGAGAGGCAAGTTAGGGGCAAGTTAGGGGAAGAGAGGGAGAGGAAAGAGAAAAGAGAAAAGAGAAAAGAGGAATCCGTCATCTCTGATAGCTAACGGGTTCGGAACGGTTTTATGTCTTGAACCCCGAAGGTCGGAGATCCGATTCTAACGGAGGTGACATTATTGTAGCACAGGAAAATCCCCCACAGAAGAAGGGGGGTTGAATATGTCGTAAGGCTACGGTTTTATGTCGTAAGGAGTGGGGGCGATAAATCCAAAATATTTGGCGAATTTAGCGCAATAACAGTGTTTTTTGTTGTTTTGGACGCAATGCTTTAGAAAAATCAGATTTATTGGCAAAAACATGCATTAAGAGGGCAATTCGGGGAAAAGTGACGAATTCAGCTCAATTTCAACATATTCTTAATCGAAATTTTACTGTTAAAATAATAGTAATTCCCCTTCATTTTTTAATCTCCAATTGAAAATCCGATCCCTGACGGACAGTTGTTGCCGGTTCTTCCTTCAATGTCTTCAAGAACAGTAATGATTGTCTTATGCTCCGGAGTAACACCATTTTTTAACAGAGAAATGATTTACAGAACTATCTAATCAAAGTGAAGTGTATTTATATGTACATAAGTACAAAACCGGGCATTTGGAATGTATTAAATCCGTTAGCTAACGGATGAAATGTTTATAGAAAATGAATTTACCCCGCGTGATCTCTCTCTCTTGTTTTTTTATTTCCGTTCGACTTTAGAGGGTGTTGCATAACGATGGAAACCGTCGGTCAGTCCGTCAGTTAACGGATGATTTACAATTAAAACGGTTAAAAAAATGTCTCTTAATCGCATCTTCCATGGGATAAATCCCATGGTTAATGAGATAACAACAATTGTGTAACAGGCTCTTTAGAGCGTGTTGCACAATGAGCTAAATTTTGGTGATGCCTTTTTATTTTAGCACATTAAATATTTTTAATCACCAAGACAATAGTTTTCCGTTTCTATAAAATATTCTTTTGCAAACCAACACA
>Ga0247841_10000133_pt1 | contig 197937 bp, 155 predicted proteins | sample LaCruzMarch2015__2_FD_192410 | JGI IMG/M metagenome (GOLD analysis project Ga0247841, IMG submission 192410) | Freshwater microbial communities from meromictic Lake La Cruz, Castile-La Mancha, Spain - LaCruzMarch2015_18m | ecosystem: Environmental > Aquatic > Freshwater > Lake | place: Spain... | reverse complement strand
GACAAATTTTATTTCTGTATCTTTACCCATGTTGTTTAGTTTGGTTCGCAAAACAAACTTACAACATTGGGGGGAACCCTCCGGGGTTTACCCCCTCTCTTAAAAAGTTAGTCGGTCAGTAGTGATTATTTTTATGTATTTTTACAAAAGGAAGTAGTACTGTTATTATTAACAAAAACATGTTCTCATGAAAAAAATTGTATTTTTTTTAGTTGTAACCGGATTTGGGTTTGGCAGTATAGTGCAAGCTCAATCGGGTTCTATAAAATTGAATCGGAATTTAAAGGTTCTCAGGCCGGTTGCAGGCGTGGATAATCCTGTAATCGGCGTTCAAACGCCCAATGCGACGGTTTCTACTAAAGCGGTATTGGAAGATCCGGTCACGGCTGTTACAAAATATGACCTTCAAACTAACGGAGCGGTTCTGCCCCATCTTTATCGCTATCCTGACGGAACAATGGCTTCGGTTGCCACTATGGCTCACGTGGATAATTTTTCGGATCGGGGCACGGGTTATAATTATTATAATGGTACCTCTTGGGGGACGCCACCTTCGATCAGAATAGAAGGTGTAAGAACCGGATGGCCTTCATATGCCCCATTGGGAGCAAACGGGGAAATTGTAGTTACCCATGTAAGCGCAACCGGCCCATTAGTGATTTGTAAGCGGGACACAAAGGGAACAGGAGCATGGACAGAAACAGAATTACCTCCGCCACCCGATGCTGTCGGTACCGGGATGATCTGGGCAAAGGTAGTCACCAATGGAACTCCCCGCACAAATATTCATATCATCTCATTAACCGGTCCGACAGCCAATGGCGGTGCTCTTTATCAGGGATTGGATGGAGCCTTGGTTTACAATCGCTCTTTAGATGGTGGCGCTAACTGGGAAGGTTGGCAAATTCTCGATGGAATGACTTCCGACGAATATCTTGGTTTTTCAGCTGATTCATACGCATGGGCTGAACCCAAAGGCGAAACACTTGCTTTCACCTATGGAGAAAGTTGGATGGATCAGGCTGTCATGAAATCAACCGACAATGGAGCTACCTGGACAAAGACGGTTATCTGGCCCTGTCCTTATAATAAGTGGGATGGCGGAGCTGTCACCGATACTTTCTTTTGTGTCGACGGAACCATGTCAGCTGCACTTGACAATAGTGGTAAAGTTCATGTAACGATGGGACTGCAACGTGCCAATGGGCATGAAGATGGTTCAAAATATTGGTTTCCGTTTACCGATGGTTTGCTGTATTGGAATGAAGATATGCCCACCTGGCCTGAAGTTCTCGATACGGCAGAACTAAATGCTGGCGGGAACCTTATCGGATGGGTACAGGATACCAACGTATGGTATGCACAAGCCACCGAGTTGGCTTATTATTATGTATCTATGAGCAGTTTTCCAACCATGTCAATTGATGAGTATAACAATATTTTTGTTGTTTGGTCGGGGGTTACGACTTTACGCGATGCTGACAACTATATGCTTCGCCATTTATTTGGAAGACAATGGGGACCACTTCAGGGTGCATGGTTAAATACAATTATAGATATCACCGGTGATTTCCTATACCAGTGGAGCGAATGCGTATACCCCGTACAGGTACCCAATTCCTATGATGGGAATATCTACACCCAATTCCAGAGCGACATAGATGCTGGCACATATATTCAAGAAGCACCACAGGGTCAGACAGAAATCACAAATAACGACATCATCGTTTTAACCACTCCTAAGGAAGAGTTCTTACCTGTTGGCATTAAAGAACCCGGAACAATTAGCTTTAAAGTTTCTCAAAACACACCCAATCCCTTCCATGGCAACTCTATCGTCAATATTAGCCTCGAAAAGGCTGCCAACCTCTCGCTGACTATTTATTCAGTCGTTGGCCAGAAGGTTTTGGAAATCAATAAAGGATCGGTAAATTCCGGTACTCATCAGTTTATGTTAGATGGTTCACAACTTCAAACCGGCGTATATTTCTACACGGTAAAAGTCAACAATGAATCGGTAACTAAAAAGATGATCGTGAAATAATCGTATCTCTTACATTAAAAAAAAAACTGTCTCAAAATCGAGGCAGTTTTTTTTTGATTATTTTTATGTATTTTTACAAAAGGGTGTTTTACCAATTGGTAATTAAAATAAATAATCGGCAAGAAAAAACCAAGTGTGGTGACTTGAAAGGAAAAAAAACGTATGTTTGTTTAAAAGATGCAATCAAAGGTGAAACCAAAATTAAAAATTATGAAAAAAATTACTTTTTTATTATTGGCCATGTACATGACATTTTCAGCCATGTCACAATTAAAACCGTTCTTACCCAGCGTCAAGAACAACTCAAGGGCAGTCCACCCATACATTATGTTAAAGAATGATGATATTCCGGGGATCAAGCCATCAAATCCTATAGTTACAAAAAATACTACTGATCTCGATCCATCCACAATGATGACTCGTTATGATATGCAGACCAATTCCTCGAATCAGAACCGGATCCGGTATTATCCGGATGGGACGATCGGTGTGACAGCTAACATGCGGGTCGGCGAGAATGATGCTACCCGTGGGACCGGTTACAATTATTTTAATGGAACAGCTTGGGCACCAAAACCAACAACCAGGATCGAAGCGACGAAAGCCGGATGGCCCTCTTATACCCAATTCGGAGCAACCGGAGAAATCGTGGCGTCTCACCACATGACAGACGGTCTCTATATCCATACCCGTTCTGTAAAAGGTACAGGAACCTGGAATGAAAGTATTTTACCTGGACCTGCCGGGGCTGTGGATATTTCATGGCCACAGGTAGTGACCAATGGTCCGGATCACACGAATATTCACATCCTTGCCGCTACTTATCAGACATATAATGGGATGGAAGATGCTCTTCTTTATTATCGCTCTACCGATGGGGGCGCTTCATGGGATATCGAAAATCAACAGATTGATGGCCTGACTTCAGAACAATACCTATCAATTCCTGCAGATCGATATGCTTGGGCTGACCCGAAAGGAGATACGCTTTGCTTTACCGTTGGAGATAATTGGCTCGATCAGATACTCGTTAAATCGACGGATAACGGCATGAATTGGACCATTACCAAGATATGGTCAAACCCATATCCATTATGGGCTGGTGGAGCTGCCACTGATACTTTCTATTGTCCCGATGGCTATAGCGCTATTGCCTTGGATAGAAATGGAAAAGCGCATGTCACTTTTGGTTTAATGCGTTCCTATGGAGACGAAAGTGGTAATAAGTATTGGTTTCCATTCACTGATGGATTGATTTATTGGAATGAAGATATGTCTGAGATTTCAAGCCTGGATCCGACCCAGCTTCCTGATAACCAGTACATCGGTTGGGTGCAGGATACCATGGTATTCTATCAGCCAAGCACAGAACTTGCTTATTATTATTCCTCGCTTAGTTCTATGCCAACTATGCTTATCGACGATAATAACAAAGTCTTCGTAACTTGGACGGGAGTGACGACATACCGCGATGTAAACGCATTGATGTTCAGGCATTTATATGCTCGAGGATCTCTCAATGGAGGCGCTTCCTGGAGAGATACCATTGTAGATCTGACCTACGGTTTTGAATATCAGTTTGAAGAGGCTGCATTTCCATGTGTTTCTCCTACCGGGATGAATGATTCGATTTTTATTATTTTCCAGGGTGATCCCGAAGCAGGTTCTGCCGATAAAGCCGCAACGCAAGGACAAACCGCCACAACCGATAACGAAATCCGTTTTAAAAAAGCAGCAAAAAACGATATCCTGCAAATCGGAGTCGGGATCAAAGATCCCGTGAAAAAAGTTGCTTTCTCAGTTTCCCAGAATAGTCCAAATCCCTTCAGTGAAATTACCCGGATTAATGTCAATCTCGATGATCCGGCTACGCTGACGGTTGAGGTTTGCTCCATTCTCGGGGAAAAATTGATGGAAATCAACAAGGGAAACGTAAATTCTGGTTCGAATCAAATAATCCTTGATGGATCGCAATTAACACCCGGAATATATTTTTATACGGTTAGGGTAAACGGGCAACGGATTACGAAAAAAATGATTATAGAGTAATTTTTTTAAGGAATTGACTTGAAAGAGTTCAATAAACCCTGTGTGTAAACACGGGGTTTATTTTATTTTTATAGGTGGAAATTATCACGGATGCTAGGAAAAGAGATAAAATACCTGGTTGGAAAAGAGATCAGGCTGGAACTTAAACAAAAATACGTCATTAATGGAATCCTGCTCTATCTTGTATCGACGATTTTTGTGACATACCTGGCATTTGAGGATGTGATCTCAGTCGAAATCTGGAATTCCCTTTTCTGGATTATTTTGTTATTTATTGCCGTAAATGGAATATCAAAAAGTTTTTCGCAGGAAAGCCCGTCCCGTCAGCTTTATTATTATACACTCGCCAGTTCGCAATCCATTGTACTTTCAAAAATTATTTATAATTTCTTGCTGATGGTTATCCTTTCAGCGCTTGCTGCTTGCTTCTTTATCTTGCTGATGGGGAATAAGGTTTTGAATATGTCATTATTTATTCTGACCTTGTTATTGGGAAGTCTTGGATTATCTTCCGTTCTGACCATGGTTTCCGCTATTGCCTCCCGCGCAAGTCGGAATTTTTCTTTGATGGCAATTTTAAGTTTCCCGATCGTCCTTCCTTTGCTGGCCACACTGATGAAAGTTTCATCATCGGCGCTTCGAAGTCCTGAATGGGCGGGAAATACCGGCTTTATCGTGATCCTTCTTACAATCAATGGAGGTGTGATAATACTAGCTTTTTTATTATTTCCTTATCTTTGGCGAGATTAGATTTATTGGGAGATATGAACTAGAGTTAAAATATGATCAAAAACTACTGGTGGAAAATTCTTGGGGGTGTGTTCCTCTTGTATGCAATCATTTTCGGATTTATTGTTGATGTTCCGGTAACCTGGATTGAACAGACTATACGAAACCTCTTTTATCATGTGGGTATGTGGTTTGGAATGTTTATCATGTTGTTTGTCGGCTTTATATATAGTCTGCGATTCTTGAGAAAATTTGATGAAAAAGAGGATTTGATTGCTCTGGAAGCAGTGAAAGTTGGAATACTATTCGGTTTTCTGGGTGTTTTCACAGGAATGATCTGGGCCAGCTTTACCTGGGGGGCTCCCTGGGTAAAAGACCCTAAATTAAATGGAGCTGCGGTCGGCTTGTTTATTTATATAGCATACCTGGTACTCCGGGGATCCATCGAGGATACGCAAAAAAGAGCCAGGATTTCGGCGGTCTATAATATTTTCGCTTTTATTATCTGGATCGTATTTGTACTTATTCTTCCCCGAGTTTCCGGTCCCGGCCTCCATCCTGCTACCGGAAATGATATAATCCCATCCTTACCAATGCATATGGGCCCAAGCATGCGCACTGTTTTTTTTCCTGCTATGATCGGATGGATTTTACTGGGAGTTTGGTTATTACAACTTCGAATCCGGATTCGAAGAATAGAAGCTCAACTTAATGACTTAATGTCCTGATAATATGGAATTATTTGGTAAAATATTCGTGGTTGTCTCGGTTCTGGCTGTTATCCTTGTTGGAATATTTACATATTTGGTTTTCATTGACCATAGAGTCGGAAAACTTGAGAAAGAGTTGAAAGCTAAAAAATCACAACCGAAATAATGAAGACCATCCACCTGATCCTGATTCTCGTGCTTGCTGTTGCAGTTATTGTTGTGGTTACGACCCTGTCGGATTCAAGTACCTATTCGAATTTTACCGAAGCAGCAAAAACACCTGGGAAAGAATTTTATATTATCGGAAAATTCAACTGTACCAAACCGATGGATGGCGATGCTATAAAAAGTGCCAACCACTTCTCTTTTTATCTGATCGATGAACAGGGGGTGGAAAAAAAGGTCCTTTATAACAACACCAAGCCGCGCGACTTTGAAAAATCGGAAAAGGTTGTTATTATTGGCTATATGAAAGGTGATGATTTTATTGCCAGAGGTCTTCTTCTTAAGTGTCCCTCAAAATACAATGACCAGAAATATCCGATAAAGTTTAAAGAACAAACATATAAAGCGGATTCATAATTTTACAAGTCTACAGAATCTTGTCGACATTGCCGGAAATCTGACTGAAAAACATGAACTGTCGACCGAAAATTAAAAAAGTAATGTCATATAAGTCTCTTTTGCACTTTATCACGGCGCTGGAATCTGCCGGGGAACTGGTTCGCATTAAAGAGCCGGTATCACCGAAACTTGAGATTACAGAGATTGCCGACCGGGTAGTGAAGAATGGGGGAGCGGCATTGCTTTTTGAAAAGAACGGAACTGAATTCCCGCTTCTGATCAATGCATATGCTTCTGACCGTAGAATTTGCATGGCTCTTGGAGTTAATGCGCTTAAGGATATCGGAGATGACCTGGAAGGGATTATAAAAGAGTTCATGGGACCCGGAAATCATTTTCTTGATAAAGTCAAATTATTGCCTGCCTTACAAAAATTATCTTCCTGGATACCCAAGGTGATACATGGGCGAGGCGCTTGCCAGGAAGTGGTGATGGACGCTCCTGATCTGTCAAAGCTTCCGATACTAACATGCTGGCCAGCAGATGGCGGGCCATTTATTACACTTCCCGCAGTTCATACTAAAGACCCGGTATCAGGAATCAGGAATCTGGGAATGTACCGGATGCAGGTTTTCGGACCTGATCTGACAGGCATGCACTGGCATCTTCATAAAGGATCGGCAAGTCATTTCACTAAATACCGGGAACTAAAGAGACGAATGCCGGTATCGGTCACCCTCGGAGGAGATCCGGTATATGCATACACGGCAACGGCTCCCTTGCCGGAAAATATCGATGAATATATCCTGGCCGGATTTCTCCGAAAGAAAAAAGTGGAATTGGTAAAATGTCTCACTAATAATCTCGAAATCCCATCCGATGTGGATTTTGTGATCGAAGGGTATATCGACCCATTGGATGATTTCATCCTTGAAGGTCCGTTCGGCGATCATACCGGTTTTTATTCCCTTGCAGATTATTATCCCCGGTTTCATGTTACTTGTATCACCCATCGTAATAATGCTGTTTATCCAGCCACAATAGTAGGAATTCCTCCTATGGAAGATAGATGGATTGGTAAAGCCTCAGAAAGGATATTTCTTACACCCATTAAAATGACTATCGCTCAGGAACTAGAAGAGATACATATGCCCCCGGAAGGAGTATTTCATAATATTGTTCTGGCTGCCATTAAAAAATATTATCCGGGACAGGCGCTGAAAGTTATGAACTCCTTTTGGGGAGCTGGACAGATGATGTTCAACAAGGTTCTTATTATTATGGATTCCGGGATCGATCTGACAGACTATAAATCGGTTGCCAGACAAATTTCGGAAAAAGTGAACCCTTTAACAGATCTTCAATTCAACCGTGGCCCGGTTGATATTCTTGACCATTCAAGCAATCAATATGCTTTTGGAAGTAAGGTTGGGATAGATGTAACATCAAAATTACCAGGAGAGGATTCGACCTTAAAAATCATGTCCGCACCTTTTTGCGATGAACAAAAAATAAAAACTGAGTTTCCTGAAATACGAAATATAAATTCGACTTTATTTACTGATGGAATTTCGGTTTTATTTCTTTCGATTTTGAAAAGCCGGAAACATCATATTCAAAACCTAGTTACTACAGCGCTTCAAAACGGATGGATCAAAGATGTGAAATTTATCGTGTTTTTGGATTTTCTGGTTGATGTAACCCAAATATCCGGTTTGATTTGGGTTACAGCCAACAATATTGATCCGGTGCGGGACTGTACTTTTATCAAACAAGAAAATGGAGAAAATTACCCATCCGTAATCATTGATGGTACCAGGAAAACAATGGAATTAGATGGTTTTAAACGCGACTGGCCAAACGTTATTATTATGGATGAAGAGACAATCCGGTTAGTGGATCAAAAATGGAATAAACTCGAACTGGGACCGCTAATTCCTTCTCCCTCGTTAAAATTTAAATCATTGATATCCAATAATGGCGCAACTGCTCAGTAGTTTCGGGAGAGGATTTCTAAATTAATTTTGTACTTTTGCTTATTAAATTAGGATCGCATGAGATATATCCTACTTTTTTTTATTCCTATTCTGTCCATTCCACTTTGTTTTTGTAATTCTTATGCTCAGAACTCGGGTATAAAGGGTCGGGTAATGGATGAAAAGACCCTTGAACCATTGCCTTTTGTCAACATTGGAATAAAAGGACAGCCGATCGGTACCTTCTCCGACAGTAATGGCGCTTACCATCTTGAATTACCAAAAGGCGAATACGAAGTTATTGTTTCTTCGATCGGTTATGAAAAGATGGAACGATATATCCGGGTTGAAGGCAAACGAATGCATCTTGTTGATATTCAGATGAAAAGTTCTTCTCAAGAACTCAGTACCGTGGTCGTCTCAGGTTCAAAATACGCCCAAAAAATGGAGGAATCGATCTCCACCATAGAAGTTTTGAAATCGAAGTCAATACAACTATCCAATCCTTCCAGTATTGATAAGGCAATTGATAAGATACCGGGAATTACCATTGTTGACAACGAGCCGCAAATTCGTGGTGGTAGCGGTTTCAGTTCCGGTTTGGGAAGCCGGGTAATGGTAATGGTTGATGATATTCCCATTCTTCGGGGAGATGCCGGCCGACCAAGCTGGGGTTTTTTACCGGTGGATGATGTCGAACAAATTGAAGTAGTAAAAGGAGCCTCTTCGGTAGTTTATGGATCTTCGGCCATTACTGGAGCGATCAATATCAGGACCGCTTATCCGAAAGATCAACCGGAAACCAAGGTCAATGCTTTTTTAGGCGTTTACAGTAAACCTTCGAGAAAATATACTACCCCATGGAATTCAGGATTGAATCCATTTATTTTAGGAATTTCGGTTTCTCATTTACAGAAGATCAACAACATTGATCTTGTTGTTGGAGTCAATTATTACAATGACAAGGGATATATTTCTGGAACACCTGAACCAGGAGCAGATACAGCGTTCAACAAGGGCGAATTTGAATACCGTGCAAAGGTTTTTTTCAATACCCGAGTACGTAATGGAAAAATCAGCGGATTGACCTATGGAATCAATGGGACATTCATGTACAGCGACAATGCTCAGGCTTTTTTCTGGTACGATGCAGATACCAACATTTACCGTTCCTATCCGGGATCCTTATCGCATTTCAAGGAATTTACCTTTTATGTTGATCCCTACATCAAATATTTTACGAAGAAGGGCAATATACATAGTTTAAAGAACCGGGTTTATTACGGAAATACAAACGCCAATAATAATCAATCCAATCAGTATATTACCCTCTATAATGAATACCAGTATACGCATAAATTTAAAAAGCTGGGCGATCTGATGATGGTAACCGGAGTCATGAATGCGTATTCACATTCCTATGGCCAGGTTTTTTCTGGCAAACTTGCTTCGGATGGTACAACCACTCTCAATGAACCCGGTGAATTTAATTCCGAGAATATGGCCGTTTATGCTCAATTGGAAAAAAAATTCTTCAACTGCCTTACCATTTTATTGGGCGGTCGCTGGGAGTATTACCAGATTGCGGGTTCTTCCGAAAATAGACCGATTTTCAGAACGGGATTCAATATTCAGGCTGCCCGGGGCACTTTCATTCGTGGTTCGGTAGGGCAGGGATACCGTGCGCCAAGTATTGGAGAGCGTTACATTACCACCAATTCCGGCGGTTTTGGTTTTTATCCCAACCCGACACTTCAATCGGAAAGCAGTATTTCCTATGAGGTGGGAATCAAACAACTTTTTAAAATTGGAAAATTTGTTGGGATGGCCGACGTTTCCGGATTCCTTGAAAACTATGATAATTATGTGGAGTTTAATTTCGGGATCTGGGGGAACGGGATAGTAACAAAAAGTATCGGTTTTAAATTTCTGAATACAGGACCGGCTAGGATTTATGGTATAGATTGCACTGTTGGTGGGGAAGGCAAACTCTTCCGTAATCTGGATATCTCTGTTTTATTAGGGTATACTTATTCCGTTCCAAAGGCTCTCGATCCGTCCAGCGTTTACTATACTCATTATGAAGAATCTGCCGGGAAAATACGTAAATATTCCTACCTGTCATCTTCTTCCGATACTAATGGATATATTTTAAAATACCGAATGCAGCACCTGTTCAAATCAGATTTCCAGTTCACCTTTAAAAAGCATTTTTCAGCCGGATTTAGTGGACGATATTATGGATTTATGAAAAATATCGATATTTTCCTATATCAAATAGAGCCAGCAATGCATTCAGGGATAAAGGAATATCGTGAAGAACATAACCACGGGAATTTCATTGTTGATCTCAGGCTAAGTTATGCATTGAAAGATTTTAAGTTTTCATTTTTAGTGAACAATGTTTTCAATACCGAATATTCGCTTCGGCCTTTAACCATTGAATCCACGAGGACAACTTCGTTGCAGGTCATTTTATCCATTTAAATAAAAAAGTAATTAACCACAAAAATTCTGAATTATGAAAAAAATTATTACAGTGTGTGCATTGATCTCTTTGGTACTTTTTAGTTACGGTCAATCATCTCTTGTTAACGGAAATTTTGAGGGCTGGTATTTTGCCTCCCACCCGACTCATGCTCAACAGGGTTTTTATGAGCCTTACGGCCCATTTTTTCATACCCTGAATATCCTGGATACCATTGCAACTCCTCCGGGTCTTACCTGTTTTCGTACCGATTCGGTTCACGGCGGAAATTATGCCGCCCGGGTGGTTACTCAGGAAATTGATTTCATGCAGGTAATTATCCCCGGCGTTGTTGGTACGATAAATATCAGTTGGGCTGGGATGAAAGCTATTCTTGGAGAACCTTTTATCTGGGCAACGAAGCCAAGTCGTTTTCAAGGTTATTATATGTCATTCCCGGTTAATAACGACTCTTCTGCTGCCATTATTCTCTTATCCAGATGGAACACTATTACAAAACACCGTGATACCCTTGCCTATAATAGATTGGTGTTTCATGGAAAGGTTGACACTTATACTTTGTTTGATGAACCTATTACCTACCTTGATAACGTAACGATGCCTGATTCCATTACTGTTCTTCTGGTATCTTGTGCCGGTTTCAATGCAACTTATATGATGGGGAGTGTAGGCAGTGTTGGAAGCCAGGCATACTTCGATGATGTCACTCTGACGGATATAGCAGGTTTTAAATATTTATTAATGCCGGAAGTAAATGTGAAATTATCTCCTAATCCAACCTCGGGACTATTAAGGGTTGAACTTGGTGAAGAGATAAGAAACGGTGTTTTCGAAGTCATCAATCTTCAGGGGAAAGTTTTACAGAAATATAATTTAAGCGGCCTTTCCAACGCTTTTCAGTTAGGGGATTTAGCCAATGGCACTTATTATTTTAAAGTTTCCCGGGACAATCAGATTGTGAATTCCGGTTCATTCATTTTTGCACACTGATTTTTTTAATATTTTCTTTATGGAAGAGATAAGAAATTCTCAGATGGCCATGGATCTCGAAGATAAATTCGGGGCTCATAACTATCATCCATTACCGGTCGTGCTTGCCAAAGGGAAAGGCGTTTTCATGTGGGACGTTGAAGGAAAACGTTACTATGATTTCTTATCTGCCTATTCGGCCGTTAACCAGGGGCATTGTCACCCAAAAATAACTGCCGCTCTTATTGAACAGTCTCAAACGCTTGAACTCACTTCCCGTGCATTTTATAATAACGTACTTGGATCTTATGAAAAATTCATAACCGATTATTTCGGTTATGAGCGTGTATTGCCAATGAATACCGGTGCAGAAGGAGACGAGACGGCACTAAAACTTACGCGCAAATGGGCATACAAGGTCAAAGGGATACCCGAAAACAAAGCAAAGATCATCTGTTGTGAAAATAATTTTCATGGACGTACCATCACGATAGTTTCCATGTCGACTGATCCGGTTGCACGCAAGGATTTCGGTCCATTCACTCCGGGATTTATCATTATTCCGTACAATGATATTAAAGCGTTGGAGAAGGCCTTGGAAGATCCCGATGTGGCTGGTTTCCTTGTGGAGCCGATTCAGGGAGAAGCCGGTGTTTTCGTTCCGGATGACGGGTATCTTAAGAAAGCCTATGATCTGTGTAAAGCAAAAAATGTTCTTTTCATTGCCGATGAGGTACAGACCGGAATTGCACGGACCGGGAAACTTCTTGCCTGTGACTGGGAAGGATTCAAACCCGACGTACTCATTCTCGGGAAAGCCCTTTCCGGTGGAGTTTATCCCATCTCTGCCGTATTATCTGATGATCCAATCATGATGGTCATTCATCCGGGAGAACATGGATCGACTTTTGGCGGTAATCCAATTGCCGGGAAGGTGGCTATTGCCGCACTTGAGGTAATAAGAGACGAAAAGCTGGCCGAAAATGCTTTAAAAATGGGAATCATTTTCCGGGACGGAGTGAAGAAGATAAGGTCTCCTTATATCGAACTAGTTCGCGGAAAAGGATTATTAAATGCTGTTGTAATTAAACCAATCAATGGAAAAACCGCCTGGGATGTCTGCCTTAAGATGCGGGATAACGGGCTGTTGGCAAAACCGACACACGATCACATCATCCGCTTTGCGCCACCATTGGTAATTACTGAGGAACAGATCCACGAGTCCGTTAAGATTATCTGCGACTCTATTAAGGAACTCGAATAATTTGTGATCTTCATAAAGGAGCCTCCGGAAATTGAACCGGAGGCTTTTTTTTAGGAAAAACAAAATTCAAGTATTGAATGACGAATGATGGATTATACAGTTTTCAATGAATTGAACCATCGGTTATTAATTTAATGTTAATATCGACAGAACTATGAACAAATATTTTTGCATTTTACCCCTTTTAATTGCAATCTGGTTGAGTTCCCCTCCGGTATTTTCGTGTACTAACCTCATTATCACAAGAGGAGCCAGCAAAGACGGTTCAGTGATGATCACCTATGCTGCCGATAGTCATATCCGTTACGGTGCTTTGTCCTTTTACCCTGGAGGTACACATCCGAAAGGAAGTATGCTCGACTTGTTTCATTATGAGAGTGGGAAGCTTATGGGACAGATCCCCGAAGCGCCAGAGACTTTTACAGTAGTTGGCTTCATGAATGAGCATCAGGTAGCTATCGGCGAAGATACATTTGGCGGACTCGACTCTCTGGGTACTCAAGCGGGAGCAATTCTCGACTATGGTTCGCTGATGAAAATCGGATTACAGCGGTCAAGAACGGCCCGTGAGATGATCCGGGTGATCACGGATTTGATTAAAATATATGGTTATGCTTCGGGAGGGGAATCGTTTGCAATCTCCGATACCAGCGAAGCCTGGATTCTCGAACTGATCGGCAAAGGGAAATACGAAAAAGGAGCCGTATGGGTTGCCCTTAAGGTTCCCGATGGGTATGTGAGCGGTCATGCGAACCAGGCGCGTATTACTCATTTCCCTTTTCAGCAAAAGAACGACTGGAACAATCCTCACCAGGAGTGCTATAATTCACCCGATGTGATTACTTTCGCACGTAAGCATGGATTTTTCAAAGGGACCGATGAGACTTTTTCCTTTTCTGATGTTTACAATCCCATCAATTTTGGTGGCGCCCGTTTCTGTGATGCCAGGATTTGGTCATTTTTCAGAAAGCTGAACCGGATAATTCGCGACGACCCGGCTTATGCAGACTATGCGATGGGAAAGTTATACCGGCAATCAAAATACCCGGATGAATCTCCCAACCCGAATGGTTATGTCACTAACCGAATCCCGTTATGGGTAAAACCTGACTCACTGGTCTCACTTGAAACTGTAATGACTGCCATGCGCGATCATTTCGAAGACAGTCCGCTGGATATGAGGTACGACCTGGGGGCAGGACCCTTTGGTTGCCCATACCGTTGGAGACCGATGGAGTTTAAAGTCGACAATGTAGAATACCTGAATGAAAGGGCTATCGCCACCCAGCAAACCGGGTATGTTTTTGTTGCCCAGTCGCGATTTTGGCTTCCCGATCCTATGGGAGGTATCTTCTGGTTTGGAGTCGACGATGCCGATGGCTGTGTGTTCGCTCCAATGTATTGCGGCATAACCTCCATTCCAAAGAGTTATGCGATAGGAAATGGCTCTATGATCGAATGGTCGGAAACTTCCGCTTTCTGGACTTTTAACCAGGTGAACAATTTCGTTTATTCACGATACAACACTATTCATCCGGAAGTGGAACGATACCAGCGGGAACTTGAACAGAAATTCATTCGCGAGACAGCCGATATTGATAAGAAAGCAGTCAAACTATACAAAACAAACCCTGCTACAGGCATCGATTGTATAACCGGTTATTCTGTCAAGACGGGAAATCAGCTTGTTTTTGATTGGAATGGATTTTATCACTATCTTTTCATGAAATATAAAGATGGAAACATCATGCAATGCGAGGGGGTTAAACTATTAGACAATGGCAATGGCAAATCTATTCCAAAAAAACCTTCCCAGCCTGGGTATGGCAAGGAGTGGGAGCGCAGAATGGTGGATGGCACCGGAAACCATTTAAAGGTTGGAGAGTAGCGATCCTTTAAACTTAATTAAAAAGTTGCAATCAGTTTCAGGTTGAACATTCTTGGGGTAAGGTAATTCGGAACGGCATATTCCCTGCCATTAATATCGGTAATCCAAAGGTAGGATATCGTATTGTTCAATTGAAGAAGATTGAAGACCTCCAGCGTGACCCATATGGAATTAAAAACCTTGAATGGGTTTCCTGATTTGAACTTAGTTCTTTCCCCGATAATTTGTTTCGAAAGACCGATATCGACGCGACGATATGATGGAATACGAAGGGTTTGTTCTTTACGTGGAGAGTTGGGAGGCCCAAAGGGAAGACCCGTTCCGTAAATCAGCGTCAGGTTCACTTTCCAGGTTGGGAACTTTGGAATATAATCCTGGAAGAAAATGGCCAGGTTCAATCGTTGATCGGTTGGACGCGGAATCCAGGAACCTTCAAAATATTCTTCCGTCTTCATGATGGAAATGCTGGCCCAGGATTCAGCTCCTTTGACAAATTCCCCGTTGATCCTGAAATCAATCCCGGTAGCATAACCTGTGGCGTCGTTGGTACCATAATAACGGATTTTCAGGTTATCGATCTCATAAGGGATAAGATTTTGAAGGTATTTATAATAGACCTCTGCGACAAATTTAAAAGGGCGTCCCCAGGCTTGGAAATAAAGATCGCTTCCGGCCACTGCCTGAATAGCGGTCTGTGCTTTCAAATTTGGAACTATATTTCCGTTCAGATCGGTCATTTCACGAAATGTCGGAGGTTGAGAATAATAACCTCCCGCAAGACGGAAAACTACATCATTTTTCCAATGGGGACGAAAAGAGATGTTGATTCGCGGATTCAGAGAAACCTGTTGGTTATAATCATAATATATTGCTCTTAGTCCGGCAGTCAGGGAGATGTCGTTCTTAATATTTTTAAAGGTCCAGGTATTTTGAACAAAGGCAGAAACGCGGTTGGCACTGATGGTATTATTGGTCTGAATGACATTGGTCAACTGTAAAGAGTCGTGCGGGGGAAATAGAACTCCCAGTGAATCGATTGGACGTGGAAGCGAATAGCCTGCAGAATCCTGAAGTTCCCATTCATTCATTACATTATGAAAAAAATCATGTTGATATTTGACTCCCCAGAGCATCAAACTTTTATTCTTTTCCCATGAACCGCGGTGTTCGATGTTGAAAACAGTACCATCGAGATAGTTCCGGGCATGCTGAAGGTATGCTCCTACTCCCATAATCTCCGTTACCTGACTGTTTTCCCCACTATTCTGAAATGTTTCCAGCTTTCCTAACCAATACTCTCCAGAGATATCATAGGTTTCAGCCTCATGAGTTTGGTAAAAGGAAGAGATCAAACGGAGCCGTATATTCGGAGTCGGCTTGTAGGTGAGCGTAAGTGCTGTAAGCCAGTTTTGATAGCGGTCGACTTCCTGACCATCGAAATAGATCGTGATCCGGTATGCTTCATCCAGCGTTCCAAAGCTGGTTTCCCGGGTTTCCGGGATTAATTTATAATTGTTATTTGAAAAAGTACCCAGAAACGAAATTTCCCATTTTTTGTTTATTTCATAGTTAAGCATCCCCTGGATATCAAAGTAGCGGGGTTTATAATTTCCTTTTGTGTCTAATCCCTTGAGAAAATAAGTATTGGTTTTATAGCGTGCACCTAATAAAAATGAAAATTTCTTTCCGAGAATTCCTTCCAGATGCGCATTTGCTCCCATTAAGCTGACATCGAAGGACCCGGCAAATTCAGTTGGTTTTTTATAATGTATATCCAGCACCGACGACATTTTATCTCCATATTTGGCATCGAAACCTCCTGCAGAAAATGAGATTGCGGAGACCAGATCTGGATTAAGAAAACTTTGTCCTTCCTGCTGACCCGACCGGACAAGAAAAGGTCGGTAAATCTCAATATCGTTGACAAATACCAGATTCTCATCATAATTGCCACCTCGGACGGAGTATTGTGAACTGAGTTCATTACGGGATGAGACTCCGGGTAAGGTTTTAATAAGATCTTCTACGCTTGCATTGATGGAAGGAATAAAGGAAATAGTCTTTGGGTCAAGTTTGCTGAACGTATTGGTACGTAGTTGCTGATCCTTTACCTCAATGGAAGTTAGTTCGGTGGCAACCTGTTTAATGGTAATATTGATCTCTTTTCGTTCGCCATAAGCCAGGTTTACGACAATGGAATCACTTTCATATCCGATGAACGAAAGGAGAACGACGACTCGCTGGTTTGCCGGTAAATTTAATGAGTAAGTGCCATCTTTGGCGGTTGTAGTTCCAAGGGTTGTTCCTTTAATGGCAAGGTTAACGTATTGAATCACCTCGTCCTCTTCTGACCGAATGACCCCGAAAATTGTCGCTTGTTGACCCCATGATTCAATTATAAAACCCGTGAGTATAAAGAAAACGATGATAAATGATTTTTTCAATATGAAAGGTTATTTCAGTCGTTCTTCTTTTCGTTTGAATTTTCCCTCTTTCCAGGCCTTGATAAATTTTGCCCAGGCAAAAGGATTGAAAATATTAAAAGGTTGTTGTTGTCCGAAATAATAGAGTTTACTTGTCTGGTTCTCGATGAAATTGTTGTAATTCATCCGGGCGTCCATGGGATAATCTTCGGCCTTCATACGGATATCGGCTCCCGTAAGGTTTTTCCTGGCGATCTCGATCTCGTCGTCTGGAATTTTTGTTTCCAAAAAAGCGCGTTTAAAATCTTCAAGGGTAGGCCAAGGAAAAATATAAGCCGCGGCAAGGGTTAGCGTATCGGAAGTCATCAATTGAATTAACGAATACCGATTCTTGGTTATCGTATCAGGGATGATATACGATGCATGTTTGTATCCGAGGGCCGAAAATATAACCGTATCATTAATGTGTGCCACAAAAGAAAAATATCCGTTAACGTCGCTGGTAACGCCCCGGTGTGTTTGTTTGATATAGATCTTTGTATAGGGAACCGGATTTAAACTATCGGCGGTGATGGTAATTCCTGAAAACTGAATCAGGGAGTCATCTTCTATATTTTTCTGTGCAGAGGAAACGAAACTTCCGAAAATACATATTGTAAATATAATGAGATGTAACCGGAATCGTTTTTTCATTAGAGATTTTATGCTGAGTTGGCTTACAAATTAACGAAATGCTGAGCGTTTTATTTCAATGAGACGGACGGCAAAAAAAATGCTGTTACAATACGTAACAGCATTTTTCACCAAATATGGAAATTTATTTTTTTAGAAAACCTTTTTCACGGGCTTCCCGGATACAAGCATAAATACCTTTTTTATTGATGGTTTTTAAACCGGCAGCCGATACTTTTATGGTGATTTCACGGTTCTCTTCAGAAATAAAAAATGTCTTTGTCTGAAGATTCGGGTTGAATTTACGTTTCGTTTTGTGGTTTGAGTGTGATACGCTATTTCCACCCATGGCTGTCTTTCCTGTTATTTCACAAATCCTTGACATTGTAATACAGTTTAATAGGATATTTACAAAATGGAGTGCAAAGATCGGATTTTTTTTTTAATTGGCCAAATGAATGTAAAATATTATTAAAGAGACTTTAAAATGGCCATTCTGAGAAGATTTAATGCCTGGAGAGCTATTCTCCTTATATTCCGTTCCCGGCTATCACCAAAAAGATAATGATTGACAATGATTTGTCCGGGAGTTGCAATGGCAATCCAGGCTGACCCGACAGGTTTTTCAACCGTTCCGCCATCAGGACCGGCAATTCCCGTGACTGCTATTGCATAATCGACCTCGAATGATTTCTGTATTCCGTAGGCCATTTCTTTAACGACCTGTTCGCTGACGGCCCCATATTTGATCAGACTCTCTCCGGTCACTCCGAGCACTTTCTCTTTGATTCCATTAGCATAGGCAACGACCGAACCTTTGAAATAATTGGAACTTCCCGGAATGCGGGTGAGGAGATGAGCAATATAACCTCCGGTACAACTTTCGGCAATGCCAACCGTAGCTCCTTTAGATTTCAAGAGTTTCCCGACGATCTCTTCGAGAGTGTCATCATCATAACCGAAAATATAATATGCGAGGAGGTTATTCAGCTTCAGAACTTCATTGTCGATCATCTGATGAAGTTCCTGTTCGTCTTTTCCAACACCAGTCAGGCGTAATCGTACAATACCGGGCTGGGGAAGATATGCCAAACTGATCATTTTCGGTAAAGAAGCTTCCCAGGAAGAAATTTTTTCGGCAAGAAAGGATTCTCCAATACCTTGAGTGAGTATTGTTTTGTGGCAGATTGCCGAGGTTTTAAATTTTTTCTTCAGCCTGGGAATTATGTCTCCGGTCATCATTGCTTTCATCTCGAAAGGAACACCCGGCATCGAAACAAACACGATTTCCTGTCCGTTGCGACCCTGTTTATCGAACCACATTCCACGGGCTGTTCCTAATTTATTGGGAATGGTTGAACAGTTTTCGGGAAGTTCAGCCTGTTTTCGGTTCAGGTCAGTAACCGGAATTCCACGGCGCCTGAAAAGCTCTTCAATATCTCGAAAAGCCTCTTCATTGAAAACCAAGGTTGATCCGAAAAACTCACATAAAGTTTGTTTGGTAATATCATCGCTTGTGGGACCGATACCGCCCGAAATTAAAACAATGGAAGCCCGTTTTTCTGCGTCCGATAGAGCTTTAAGGATATGATCGCGATCGTCGCTGATCACTGTAAATTGAAGGATACTGAAACCCGAAAGATTCAGTTGCTCTGCCATCCAGGCGGCATTGGTATTGATCACCTGACCGATAAGCAGTTCATCGCCGATATTGATAATCTCAATTTCCATCAAACAAAGATATATTAAAGTGTAATTCGTTCTATCAATTCCACATGATGGTTTTTCGTAATTTCGTGGAAATTCTTTTCCATGACAAAACTCGCAGAACCGGATTTGATTGTGAACACCGATGGAAGCGTATATCATTTGTGCATGAAACCTGAGAATTTATCTGATAACATTATCGTCGTTGGCGATCCAAACCGTGTCGATGACATATCATTGCGTTTTCAGAATGTGGAACACCATGCCAAAAACCGCGAATTCATCTCTGTTACCGGATATTACAAGGGTAAAAGAATCACTGCATTATCGACAGGTATTGGTCCCGACAATATTGATATCGTGATGCATGAATTGGATGCTCTGGCAAATTTCAATCTGGAAACCCGTCAACAGAATCCTGTCAGAAAATCACTGGATATCATACGGATAGGAACTTCCGGATCAATTCAGCCCGACGTTCCTGCTAACACGTATGTACTTTCAACCCAAGCCATGGGACTTGACAACCTTCTTTATTTTTACAAAGGAATGAAATCTATTATTAACAAGGAGATGACCCGGAGTTTTATACGTCAGGTCGAATGGCATCCAGGGTTATCAAAACCCTATTTTGTTGAAGGTTCGCGGAGGATGATAAAAAAATTTTTAGGTGAAGCGGTGTCTGGAATTACGGTTACCGCCCCGGGTTTTTATGGCCCACAAGGCAGACGTCTGAATCTTGATCTGACGGATCCCACGATGTTGCAGAAACTTCAGGAATTCAGTCATGAAGGACGTAGGATCGTGAATTTTGAAATGGAGACTTCAGCGCTATACGGACTTGGAGCTCTTATGGGACACAATATGGTTACTATCTGCGCGATTATCGCTAACCGGGCAACGGGAATTTATATCGCCGATCATAAAACACTGATTGATGGACTTATTGATATCGTACTTGAAAAGATCGTCGGTGATTAATCAATCGGAAAATATGGCTTTGAATGCACTGATTAAGATGTTGGATGAGCCTGACGAAAGGACTTTTAACCTTATCCGGGAAAAGATATGCTCATATGGTAATGACGCTATCACCCCACTGGAGAAGATTTTCGATAGCACCTTTGTGTCGATGGTTCAGGAAAGAATCAGTGACATTATGGAAACTATCCGGATGAATCAGGCAAATCGAGATTTTTCAGATTGGGTGAAATACGGTTCTTCGGATTTGTTGAAGGGATATCTTTTAGTAAATAAAACCCAATTTCCCGGTACGAATGACGGAGTCCTTACAAAACAAATCGAACAGATGAAAATGGACATCTGGCTTGAACTTAATGAAAATCTTACTGCGCTGGAAAATGTGAAAGTGATGAATCACATTTTCTTTTCGATACATCATTTTGAAGGGAATAAGTTCAATCCGGGTGATCCACAACATTCCTACCTGAACATCCTTCTGGAAACTCATAAAGGCAACCCTCTCTCTATAGGGATTCTTTATCTGATCCTTGCACAGAAGTTAAAACTCCCCCTTGCCGGGGTAAATCTTCCTCGGCATTTTATTCTCGCTTATCTGACGGAATCCGCAATCCCATTTTCGACGGCAGAGGATGTCCTTTTTTATATTAATCCTTTTAACGAAGGCGCTGTATTTACTCGACGGGAAATTGAACTTTTTATCCATCAATCGAAAATAAAACCGGAAATTTCCTTTTTTGCCCCCTGTACAAACCTGGAAATAATTCAACGCCTGATTCAGAATCTCAAGTCTGCTTATCAGAGATTGGGAGAATCAGATAAGATCAATTCCCTTGAAAGTTTTTTAACAATATTGGAAGGAACCTGAAAACATGAAAAAGCAGTTCGTCATCATTTCTTTCTTACTTATAGGTATAATTCTTTCGGGTTGGGGGTATAAGGCGCATAAAAAGATTAACCGGAATAGCGCCTTAAATCTTCCTTTACAGATGTCTTTTCTAAATCCCAGTTGGACAAATATTGTAACACTACATTGTTCTGATGCCGATTATCGTAAAAATACCGATCCTGATGAAGAACCCCGACACTATATCGATATTGACAACTATACTGAATTTCTTGAACTCAATTGTATTCCGGAGGCTTACGATTCTGTGTTACAGATTCATGGCTTGAATTGGGTGCTTCTTCAGGGAATTCTTCCGTGGGCAACAGAAACTACTTTTGATTCGCTGAAAAGTTGCTTTCTTCGTAAAGATTGGAATAGGTCAGCTTTGTTTGCAGCAGATCTCGGCCATTATGTCGGAGATGGACATCAACCGCTTCATATCACCAGGAATTACAATGGTCAATTTACCGGTCAGGATGGAATTCATTCACGATATGAGTCGAAAATGACTGGTAAATTTGATGCCCAGATCGTTTATCCAGTCGATTCTGTTCAAATGATTAACAAAGTACGCGGTTTTATCTTTTCATACATTTATAAGAATTATATCTTCCTTGATAGTATTCTTGCTGCAGATACTTATGCACATACGATAGCCGGGGATGTAACTTCAGATGCCTATTACCAGGCTTTGTGGTCGAAATGTGGTGCCCTTACCATTGATCTTTACCATCGTGCGTCAAAGTCGCTGGCCGACTTGATTTATACAGCGTGGGTTCAGGCCGGAAGTCCTGTAATGTACCCCAATGTAATTACCGAACCGGAAGATCTCTTCAAAACCAGATTATTACAAAATTTTCCAAATCCTTTCCGGGGGATAACAATTATCCCGGTTGAAATAAATCAACCTAATACATTTATCTCCCTAAAAGTTTTTGATGCTTTTGGAAATCTGAAAGCGAGTTTGCTCAACGAAAAAATGACGGAAGGGTATTATGAAATCAGATGGGATGCCAGAAACCTGCCTGACGGCATCTATTATTATATATTGAAAGCCGATGACTGGACGGCTACCCGAAAGATGGTTTTAATGAAATGAAGTTTGCCTGAATGTCTTCTCAAACGGAGGCAAGAAAATTCATAATATTAGTTTGGATCCGTTGCAGGATATCCGTAGTATCGGAATAAACAAATTTTTCTCCTGTTATACCTTCGTACAGTTCGATATAACGTTTTGAAATTTCGTCGATCCAAGCCTCGTTCATTTCGGGAACTGTTTGTCCTTGTTTCCCCATAAATCCATTAGTCATTAGCCATTCACGAACAAATTCCTTGGAAAGTTGCCGTTGTTGTTCCCCTTTTGTCTGCCGTTCTTCGTATCCTTCAAGATAGAAATAACGTGAAGAATCAGGGGTATGGATCTCATCGCACAGATAGATTTTTCCATCACTACCTTTCCCGAATTCATATTTAGTATCGACGAGAATCAAACCCTTTGCAGCCGCAATCTCAGTTCCTCGATTAAATAAGGCATAGGTATATTTCTTGATCATTTCATATTCCTGCTGTTGGATAAGTCCACCGGCAATGATCTCCGATTCGGTGATATCCTCGTCATGCCCTCGGGAAGCCTTGGTAGTCGGAGTTATGATGGGTTCGGGAAAGCGTTGGTGTTCTTTCATTCCTTCGGGAATAGGGACACCGCATATATTTCGGATTCCTTTTTGGTAAGCACGCCAGGCGCTACCGGTGAGGTATCCGCGGATAATCATCTCGACCGGATAGATATTGCAGAATCGTCCGACCGTAACATTCGGATCGGGAGTAGCAATTTTCCAGTTTGGACAAAGGTCGGTAGTAGCATCGAGAAACCGGGATGCAATCTGGTTCAGGACCTGACCTTTATAAGGGATGCCTTTGGGAAGAACAACGTCGAAGGCGGAAATCCGGTCGCTGGCGATCATCACCAGAAATTTATTATTGATATTATAAACATCGCGTACCTTACCGTTGTAAATGCTTTTTTGTCCGGGGAATGAAAAGCTTGTTTTCAGGAGTATGTTGTGCATAAATAATAAGCATTTTTTGCAGGTCAAAGATAAATGTTTCCTTGGCTGACCGTAATATCATTCGGACGGGAAAATTAAAAATTTATGAACAAACTTAATCTCCTCGCTATTTCTCAGAGCTGTATGCATCAATGATTCTACTGACCAGCTTATGGCGTATGATGTCGGTATTGTCGAGGTAGATAAAGTCGATTCCGGGAATTTCTGTCAGGATGGTTCTGGCATGGTTAAGGCCGGATACCTGGTTTTTTGGCAAGTCGATCTGGGTGATATCGCCGGTGACAATGAATTTAGCGCAGGCTCCCATCCGAGTAAGGAACATCTTAAGCTGGGCGGGAGTTGTATTCTGGGCTTCATCCAGAATGGCAAAGGCATTGTTGAGCGTTCGTCCGCGCATAAAAGCCAACGGAGCGATTTCAATGATCCCCTCCTCAATAAAGGTGAGCAACTTTTGACCGGGTAACATGTCTTTAAGGGCATCGTAAAGCGGCTGAAGGTAAGGATCAAGTTTTTCTTTTAAATCGCCGGGAAGAAATCCAAGATTTTCTCCTGCTTCTACCGCAGGCCGGGTTAAGATGATACGTTGTACTTCTTTATTTTTTAACGCTCTGACGGCAAGTGCAACTGCCGTATAGGTTTTTCCGGTGCCCGCAGGACCGATTGCAAAAACCAAGTCGTTTTTGTTACTGCTTTCAACCAGCTTACGTTGGTTAGCGGTCCGGGCACGGATCAGCATCCCGCTTCGGCCATGTACGAGGACTTCCATTTGAGTTTCGGCCATCGATAGATCAGGCGTCGGGCTATAGTCTGAAGTAGACGGATCAAGCAAGAGCGTAATATCATGCCGGGTCAACTTGCCGAATTTCTCGAAATGAAGAAGGAGTGAAGAAAACTTTTCCTCAAAATCGAGGAGATCTTTTTCTTCACCGAACGCTTTTACGAAATTATCCCTGGCAATGATCTTCAGTTTTGGGAAAAGGTTCCGAACCAATTCGATATTCTGGTCATTGGCTCCAAAAATCTCAAGGGGATGGCAGGATTCGATGCTGATTATTTTCTCACTCATTTAAATTTGTACCTTTGAGTACGCAAAAGTACGAATAATTCGATGGCCATTATTACCCTTACCAGCGACTGGGGATTGAAGGATCATTATATCGGTGCGGTGAAGGGCGCCATTATGCGCCAGATGCCGGGTGTGTCAATTGTCGATATTTCCCATAACATCCCTGCTTTTGATCTTAATCAGACTGCATTCATCATTCGTAATTTTTTTCGTGATTTTCCGGAAGGTACCATTCACATCATCGGCGTTAATACCGAAGCAGGAATTCAGACACCTCATACCCTGGTCAAACATAAGGGTCATTTTTTTATCGGCGCTGACAATGGAATTTTCTCGCTGATCTTTGATGAGCCTCCTGAAATGGTCATTGAGCTGGATGTAATCCAGGATTCCAATTACTTTACATTTCCGGCCCGGGATGTATTTGCAAAGGTTGCCTGTCATATAGCAGCCGGAAAGCCGCCGGAGGAACTTGGACATATCAAAACGAAAATCATGCAAAAAATGGCTTTTCAACCGGTTATCCAAGGCGACCTGATGAAAGGGAAAGTCATATATGTGGATAATTACGAGAATGCATTTACAAATATTACAGAATCGCTTTTTAAATCGATCGTTAAAAACCGAAGATTTGCCATTACTTTCCGCTCACCCTCTTATCGTATTACATCGATCAGCAAATCCTATCAGGATGTGAACGAAGGAGAAATGCTTGCAATTTTCAGCGCCAGCGGCTATCTTGAAATAGCCATCAACAAAGGCAAAGCAAGCAGTCTCCTTGGGCTTAAGATGGATCAATCTGTTACCATCGAAATTTTGTAATTATGAACGAATCCAAGAACATAGCTTTGGTTGCGCACGACAACCGGAAAAAAGATCTGGTAGAATGGGTCGAATTTAACTATAAAACACTCCTGGGCCATCGCCTGATTTGTACCGGAACCACGGGTAAGCTGATAGAAGAAACCATAAATATGAAGCTTGAGAAGAACGAAAAAATAGAAAATGAGATCATTAAACTGAAATCAGGCCCGCTAGGGGGTGATCAACAACTTGGAGCCATGATCTCGGAAGGAAAGATTGACTTGCTGATTTTTTTCTGGGATCCGATGCAACCTCAGCCGCACGATGTGGACGTGAAAGCCTTATTGAGGATTACCGTTGTTTATAATATCCCCACAGCCTGTAACCGCTCAACAGCCGATTTTTTAATATCCTCACATTTACTGAAAGAGAAATATCATCCACGGCTGGTTGATTATTCGGTCTATATTTCCCGGAATATTTCATAGTTCTTTATCGGTTTATCCAACCACAACATACGGCCTGTCTTTAAAAAATTACTATTTTTGCACACTTTAACCTGACTTGTGCATGTTCACACTGTTTAAGAAAGAGGTCAACGGTTTTCTCGATTCCCTTATCGGATACATTGTCATCTTCGTATTTTTACTATTGATAGGACTATTCCTTTGGGTCTTTCCTTTACAATTTAATATTCTCGATTTCGGATTTGCCAATCTCGACGGGTTGTTCATCCTCGCACCATTTGTTTTTCTTTTCCTGATCCCGGCAATTACTATGCGGTCCTTTGCTGATGAAAAGAAAAGCGGCACCCTCGAATTACTTATGACACAACCATTAACCGATATCCAGGTAGTTCTTGCCAAATATTTTGCCGGCGTAGTTCTGGTAATTTTTTCGCTTTTACCAACGTTGATTTATTTCATCTCGGTTTATCAACTTGGTTTACCGCCCGGGAACCTTGATATTGGCGCAATCTGGGGATCTTACATCGGTCTGCTATTTCTTGGAGTCACATTCGTTTCGATTGGAATTTTTTCTTCCTCCGTTACCGACAATCAGATCGTCTCTTTCATCATTGCCATCACCCTTTGCTTTTTTATGTATATAGGTTTCGAATGGATTTATACTTTTATTTTATCGGGGACCGTGGGACTGATCATCGAATCGCTTGGTATTAATGCCCACTATACTTCAATGAGCCGGGGAGTGATCGATACCCGCGATCTGATCTATTTTATAAGCGTCAGTGTCTTCTTCCTTTTACTTACGAAGTTATCGTTGGAGAGCAGAAAATGGTGAAAAACAGGAAGAAAAATATTAGGAAACGGAACATCATCCAGCTATTACTTGCTGTCATTATCATCATCCTGGTCAATATCATTTCCTCATTCATATTTACCCGTTTTGATCTTACTGCCGAAAAGCGTTATACCTTGTCAAAAGCTACCAAGCAAATCCTGAAAAACATTGACGATGTGGTTTTCTTTAAAGTATATCTGGAAGGGGATCTTCCACCCGGATTCAGAAGACTGAGTAATGAAACCCGTGAAATGCTTAATGAATTTAGAGCTTATAGCGATAATATCCAATATGAATTTGTTGATCCCTCATCCAACCCGAATACTAAGGAAAGGAATGATACTTACCGGTTGCTTGCTGAAAGAGGATTACAGCCAACCGACTTGCGAACTTCAAAAAAAGGTCAGTCATCGCAACTGATCATTTTTCCTGGAGCTATTGTTACTTATGCAGGTCGTGAAGTTCCGGTTCAACTCCTGATGACGCAGCTCGGGCAGGATCCAAACAAAGTGCTGAACAATTCTATCCAAACCCTTGAATATAATCTTGCCAGCGCTATTCAAAAACTCACAATGGTTATCAAACCAAGAATTGCCTTTATCGAAGGTCAGGGTGAATTGTCGAAATTGGAAACCTATGACCTTGAACATACCCTTTCCGAATATTATAATGTTGAACGGGTAAATATTGATCACAAGGTAAATAGTCTGGCTTTACGCCTGAAAACCGACTCTGTCCACGATCAGTTGATCAATAAATTCCAGACCATTATTATCGCTAAACCTACTAAACCCTTTGACGAGAAAGATAAATTTCTGATTGACCAGTTTATCATGCGCGGAGGGAGAGTTCTATGGATAATTGATCCGGTCTTTGCCAGTATGGATAGCCTAGGGAAGTACAATTCTACAATGGGAATTGTGAATGAAATTAATCTTACAGATCAGCTATATAATTATGGTATCCGTCTAAATAATAACCTTTTATTGGACCTGAATGCTCTTCAGATCGTTATAAAGACCGGGCAGGTGGGTAATCAACCACAACTTGAATACTTTCCTTTCTACTTTTTTCCACTGCTCGTTCCTTATCAATCACATCCGATCGTAAATGGCTTGAATCTGATCAAAACAGAATTTGTCAGCAGTCTGGATACCGTTCCTGTTTCCGGTGTCAAATCTACTTATTTACTTGCCACTTCGCATTATTCGAGAATCGTGAATGCCCCGGTTTACATCGACCTGGAGATTCTTAAAAAAGAACCGGATCCGGCATTATACAGCCGCGGTCCACAACCGGTTGCAGCGCTTCTTGAAGGAGTTTTTACTTCTGCCTATCTCTTTCGAATACCTCCCGAACTGGAGCAGAATTTGGATTTGGGTTTCCGTAAGAAGAGCAAATTTACCAAGATGATTGTCATAACGGATGGTGATATTATCAAGAACCAATTTGAGATCTCAAAGGGATATCCCTTACCGCTCGGTTATGATCAGTGGACCCGTCAAAGTTTTGGCAACAAGGATCTAATGATGAATATCATCAATTATCTGTGTGATGATTCTGGATTAATTACCGTGCGTTCAAGGGAGTTGAAACTTCGCATGCTCGATTCGTCGAAAATTGATTCTAACCGGATTTTCTGGCAGATATTTAATATTTTCTTACCCCTGATCCTGATCCTGGTTTTTGGATTAATTAAATTCAGGATCCGGAAAATTCGTTTTTCCCGCGGCATCAGGCAAAAATAATTATTATTTCCTATGAAGAAAAACAGATTCGTTTTCATTTTCGCAATAGTTCTGGCCCTGGTGGTTCTGGTTTTATTTCTGACCCAGAAGAAAACGACCTATAAGAGTGCTCAAAACGACTTTGCTATTGACGATACTTCTGTTGTTACAAAAATTTTCATGTCGGATAAAAATAACAATTCGCTGAAGTTGACCCGAGTAGAGTCGGGGAAGTGGTTTGTAAACGATAAATATCCGGCACAGAAAAAAATGATCGATATGTTGCTGACGACTATGGCTGAACTTGAAGTTAAGGAAATCGTTGCAAAGAAAGCTCATAATGCCATTATTAAAGATATGGCGGTAAATTCTGTTAAAGTCGAGGTCTATCAGATGGCTTTCAGAATTAACTTGTTTAATTGGATCATCCTGTTTCCGCATGAAAAATTGACTAAGGTTTACTATGTTGGCGGCGCAACCCCGAGTAACCGTGGGTCCTATATGCTTATGGATAACTCGGAGGAACCATTTGTCGTTTATCTGCCCGGGTTAAGAGGATTTGTCTCGCCAAGATATTCTCCCATTGAAAAATACTGGAGGGATTTTACGGTTTTTAACAAATCACTTCCTGAAATATCTTCCGTGAAAATGGAATTTCCTTCCAATCAGGAAGATTCCTATGAAATCAAAAATGAAAAACCTGGCAAAGTAACCCTGATTTCTCTCATTGATAATAAATGGATTTCGGATTTTGATACTGTAAAAATATTGACCTTCTTATCCGGATTCAGGAATTTGAATTTTGAGGCACTACTTAATGATATGGATCCCCTTCGAAAGGATTCCATCCTGAATTCCAAACCCTTTATCATTATCACTGTTACTGATACTAGCCGAACTAATCAATCTATTAAGGTTTATCATAAGAACAATAGCGCTGGTTATACCGATTCAGAGAATAATCCCTTGCCGTATGACCCTGACCGGTTATATGCGCTCGTAAATGACGGGAAAGATTTTACCCTCATTCAATTTTTTGCTTTTGATAAAGTATTGAGACCGAAATTCTTTTTTTTGAAAGATTTTTCAGGTAAAGGGAAGAAATAATTCTTTCTTTTACTTTCCTTATTTCATTTAATAATCATTGCTTTATGACGTTGACACGACATGGCGTTCATAACCAGATTTTTGTTTTTGGTTGTGCCGCTTTGGTTTTTTTTATGCCTATTCATCCAAAAGTTCTTCCGCCGATAATCCTTATCATGGTTTTAAACTGGTTGATTGATGGCCGGTTCATAAAGAGAATTCCCGGTATATTTAAAGACCGTCATCGATTACTAATTTTTTCTTTTGCGTCCCTCTATCTCCTTTACGTCGCAGGTTTGCTTTATACAAAGAATATGTTCTATGCACAATTTGATCTGGAAGTAAAGCTTTCACTTTTTATTTTTCCTTTCCTATTTGCCACTTCCGACCTTACTTTTAAGAAAGGATCGCAATCGGAGAAGCGGATCGCGGCAGTCGTCTATTGCTTTCTTCTGTTTATCACGACCTGGCTTCAAAAGTCTGAATATGGAATTTTATTTTTCAGTGTTCTGACGTGGATAATCCTTTTCGGGATTCTCTTTATTTTTTCCGACATAATTGCCCCTTCCTATACTGTAAGAAAGCAGATAATCGTTTCTTTTATAGCCGGATGTGTGATCGGATCCTTGATACTGTTGATGCATGCTGCCTCGAATTATTTATACATTGGCGATCAGGGAGCTTTTTATTATCAACCATTGGGTTGGATTTTTCATCCAAGTTACATTTCCATGTATTTCAATTTCGCCATTGCCATTGTCGCTCTGGAATGGCTGGATTTCAGGCAGAACTATACTTTTTTAGCTAAGATTGGTATGGCTATCCTCATCCTGTATTTTATCGTTTTGATCTTTCTGCTGGGTTCAAAATCGGGATTGATCATTTTAATCATGCTGGCATTTTTGCTGGTTTTGTACCAAGTTTTTGTCCGGAAGAAATTTTGGATGGGACTTATAACGATCGTGGGTTCAATTCTGGTTTTTTACTGCGGAATAACTTTTTTTTCTTATACAGCTGAACGGGTAAATCTTTCCATCGAGAATATTACCAATCATCAGGAATCAAAAATCAAATCGGATAACAGCATCTTGACCCGAATCGAAATATGGAAGGATTCATGGCAGATTATCCGCGAGAATTGGCTTTATGGAGTTGGAACCGGGGACGTAAAGGATGTTTTACTTGATAAATACAAGAAAGATCATTTTCTTATTGCATATGAAGGTCGAAGAAATGCTCACGGACAATTTTTGCAAACCTTCATTGCCCTTGGTATTACGGGATTCCTGGTCTTATTAACCATGATTTTTATACCCGCATGGTCGGCAATCCGTGATAAATATTATCTCTACTTTGTCTTCCTTCTGATCTTTGCCATCAATATCATCGTGGAGTCGATGCTTGAAAACCAGGCCGGAGTTATTTTTTACGCATTCTTCAATGTCTTTCTCTTTTCAAAAAGGAAGGCCATCCTTACGGATGACCTTCCCGAATTAAAATGAACTGAAAAAGAAATTATACAAGTCCCTGAGCAAGCATCGCATCGGCTATTTTAACAAAACCACCGATATTAGCGCCTTTAACATAGTTGATAAAGCCATCGGGTTCGGTGCCGTATTTCACACAATTTTTATGAATGTTGATCATGATCGTATGAAGTTTTTCATCAACTTCTTCACTTGACCAAGACAGACGCATGGAATTCTGTGACATTTCGAGACCGGATGTTGCAACACCACCGGCATTAGCGGCTTTACCCGGACCGTAAAGGATCTTCTTTGCAAGATATACTTCTATGGCATCGGGAGTTGAAGGCATATTGGATCCTTCAGAAACACAGAAACAACCATTATTAACGAGCATCTTAGCCTCATTTCCATCGATCTCGTTCTGGGTTGCAGCCGGAAGAGCAATATCGCATTTCACTTCCCAGGGGCGTTTGCCTTCAAAATACTTTGCCTCGGCATATTTATTGCAATATTCCTTGATACGACCTCTTCTGACATTCTTGATATGCATTATGAAAGCAAGTTTTTCGGCATCGATTCCTTTCGGATCATAGATATACCCGTCGGAATCGGACAGAGTGACAACTTTCCCTCCAAGTTCTGTTGCTTTTTCAGTAGCATATTGGGCTACGTTCCCTGATCCGGAAATCGTGCAGATCTTACCTTTAAAGTCAAGACCGCGAGTTTTCAGCATCTCCTGGGCAAAATAGACCTGACCATAACCTGTAGCTTCCGGACGGATGAGACTTCCACCCCATGCAAGACCTTTCCCGGTCAGAACGCCTGTAAATTCATTACGTAAACGCTTATACTGGCCAAACATAAAACCAATTTCACGGCCACCGACACCAATATCACCGGCCGGAACATCGGTGTCAGGACCAATATGACGCTGTAATTCTGTCATAAAACTCTGGCAAAAATGCATTACTTCATTGTCGGATTTACCCTTGGGATCGAAATCACTACCCCCTTTGCCACCGCCCATCGGAAGTGTAGTCAGACTGTTTTTAAATACTTGCTCGAAAGCAAGGAATTTCAAGATGCCAAGGTTAACAGTCGGGTGAAAACGTAATCCTCCTTTATAAGGGCCAATTGCGCTGTTCATCTCGATCCGGTATCCTTTGTTGATCTGGATTTCACCTTTGTCATTCAACCAGGGGACACGAAATAAAATCACCCGTTCAGGTTCTGTAATCCGTTCAAGAATTTTAGATTCCTTGTATTTCGGATTCTCTTCAAGGAATGGAATCAGCGATTCGGCTACTTCCATAACAGCCTGGTGAAATTCCTTTTCACCCGGATTCTTGGAAATAACCTTTACCATGAATTCATCAAGCAGTTTTTTAAAAATGTCATTTTTCATAAAAGTCATATTTTAATTAGTGAATAAATGTTAAAATTTTCACAATATTATTACAAAATTATCAATCACTATAATAAAAAATGCATTTTATTTAAACATAAATCATTTATTTTCAGAAATATAAGAAAATTACTTAAATTTAATAAGTAAAACACGTATAAATAATCAGATAAAACGCCAATCAGTTTTATTTAATATGAAAGTAATCTCATCAAACTTATTTCCAGGAGTGAAATGTTTATAAGAGAATCACGTATTACTTATAAGAACAATACTTATTTTGTTGAAAATCCGGCTTTTAAATTTTTTTAAGAAAAAAGTTTATACTATTTTTGAATCCTTCATCTCAAATTGACTCATGCAAGATCTCCCAAGAAATACCGATCATGATCATCCAGGTCCCGGATCTACCAATATAGAAAAACTGGTTTACGATAACCGGGAACGCATTAAAGAGCTCACGGCGATCAATGATACGACTGTTATCATTAAATCGGGACGTCCCATTTCCAATACCCTGGAAGAAATCTGTCATATTTTGCCCCGGGCATGGCAATATCCCGAATATACCGCTGCCCGGATCCGGTTTGAAGATATGGAATTCATCACCCCGGGTTTTATTGAGACTCAATGGAAACAGGAGCAAAGCTTTGAAACAATCGATAATCTTTCCGGAACGGTTGAAATTTATTATCTCAAAGAATTTCCAGAAAAAGATGAAGGACCTTTTCTGAAGGAGGAGAGAGACCTGATCCTGAACATTGTCAGCCTGATAGAAGGTTACCTGAATGGAATCAAAGGAAGGGAAGGGAAATATATCACCCGGGAACGATTAAAAGAATTGTCGGCTATAAACCAAACCACAAGTATTCTACGCACCGGAAAACCCATCGAAGAAGCTTTACATCAAATTTGCCTTATATTACCCAAGGCCTGGCAATATCCGGAATTCACCGTTTGTCGCATAAAGTATGGAAATATTGAGATTAAGAGTCCCGGATTCAAAGAAACTCAGTGGTTTCAGAAACAAACCTTTGAAACGATTGACAACCTGGAAGGGTCCATCGAAGTCTTTTATACCAAAGCATTCCAATCTTCTTATGAAGGGCCTTTTCTTGAAGAAGAAAGGCACTTGATTATTAACCTGGCCAATCTTATTTGCGGATATTTAAATAGTGTCAAGGGGAAAGCAATTCTAAAAAAAACCTTTAAAAAAGAAAAATTTGAACCAACGGTTGTCGAATCGATTCCCGGAAAATACAGCCGGCAGCTATTGCAGACTTTCCTTAATCGGACCAATTACAACCGCGATCTTTATCACGATCTGATGCCCTTCAAGGTAAAGGAGATTCTTCTGGTCGCGAATCTGTACGATGCGTACAGCATTGAAAAGGAGGGACGGTTCTCGGAACATGTCCTTGGAGAATATTATACGCTGAGCCTGAGTACCATGCCCCGAATTACAGGGGTTTCAACAGTGGAAGAGGTCATGGAGCAACTTAACTCCAAACATTACGATCTCATTATCATCATGATGGGTACCGACAAAAATTTTCCGGTGGAATTGAGCAGGAAAATAAAAGACCAGTACCAGTATATTCCGGTGTTTCTGCTGCTCAACAGTAATACTGACATCGTTGTATTCGAAGATGAACCGGAAAAATTAACCTGGATTGACCGAATTTTTGTCTGGAACGGTGATTCAAAAATCTTTTTCGCTATCATCAATTACCTGGAGGATAAGATTAATGTTGAGAATGATACGAAGATTGGAATGGTAAGGGTCATCCTGCTTGTCGAAGATTCATCGAAATATTATTCCCTGTACCTCCCGATGTTGTACAACATCGTTCTGGAACAGACTAAGAACATCATTGAGGATGTAACTACCGATGAATTATACCGAATCTTAAGGTTGAAAGCCAGACCCAAGATCCTTCTGGCTTCCACATACGAAGAAGCCATCTATATTTTCAATAAGTACAAGGATTACATTCTTTGCCTGATCTCAGATGTAAAGTTTTATAAAGATGGAAAAATAGATGACACAGCTGGTTTCAAACTTGTGAAGCAAATTCATAAAGAAATCAAAGACCTGCCTATTGTTCTTCAGTCATCAAATGAAGATAGTGTTCAGAAAGCATATGAATTAAAGGCGTCATTCATCAATAAAAACTCCGAAACACTGCTCCAGGATTTTAGAAGTTTTATCACCCATTACCTCGGATTCGGTCATTTCATTTACCGCGACAAAGAAGGGAGTCAGATTGCTGTTGCCAAGTCGCTCAAGGAATTTGAGGATCTACTGAAGACGATCCCGGAAGAATCACTCCTTTACCATGCTCGCAAAGATCATTTCTCTTTATGGCTTATGGCCCGGGGTGAAATTCAGGTTGCCAAGATCCTCAATCCCGCCAAGGTCTCTGACTTCAAGGATCCTACAAGCTTACGGGAGTACCTGATTAGTGTTATCCAGAATTTCCGCAATGAACAGAACATCGGAAGGATCATTCCATTTGAAGAAATGGCGATAACCGATGAACGAAACATCCTTTCCCTCACAGAAGGAGCGCTTGGTGGGAAGGGCAGGGGATTGGCATTTATCAACACGCTGATCTATAATTATGATTTTTCCCAGCATATACCGAATATCAATATTCGCACCCCAAAAACTTCCATCATTGGCACTGATGAATTCGAGTATTTTCTCGATCGGAATAAGCTTCGAGAAAAAGCGGTTCATGAATCTGATTATGAATTGATCCGGGCATGGTTTCTTGAAGGTAAACTGACCGATACGCTAATCCGTAAGCTGAAGCTGATCGTTAAATATATTACTAAACCTCTTGCCATACGCTCTTCGGGATTATTTGAAGATTCCCTGAACCAGCCTTTTGCAGGAATTTTCGAGACTTATCTCATCCCGAATAATCATCCTGATTCTAAAGTCAGGTTGGAACAATTAATGAACGCAATAAAACTCGTTTATGCTTCCATATATTCCCCCATTGCCAAAGGTTATATTGAAGCGGTGAATTATCGGATCGAGCAGGAAAAGATGGCTGTTGTCATCCAGGAAGTCGTGGGGCAACAATACGAGAATGTTTATTACCCGCATATCAGCGGGGTTGCCCAATCTTATAACTATTACCCGTTTGCCCATATGAAACCCGAAGAAGGTTTCTCCGTTATCGCGGTTGGACTTGGGCGTTATGTGGTTGAAGGAGAAAAAGCTTTCCGTTTTGCACCATTATATCCCAACCTGGAAATCAATTCTCCCAAGGACCAATATAAAGGATCACAGGTCGATTTTTATGCGGTTGACCTGGAAAAAAAAGATGTGAATCTGATGGAAGGAGAGGATGCCGGATTACGGAAGCTCGACATTTTTGATGCCGAGAAACATGGCACGCTGAAACATTGCGCTTCTGCTTATTCCATAGAAAACAACCGAATTATTCCTGGTTTACGGGATGCCGGCCCCAGAGTCGTCAATTTCGCCGATATTCTGAAGTATAACTATATTCCCCTGGCAAAGACTATTGAGGTGGTTTTAGATGTTGTAAAGGAGGCCCTGGGATCGCCGGTCGAAATTGAGTTTGCTGTCGACCTTAACAAGGATGAAAATTATAAAGCATCGTTTTTTCTGTTGCAGATTAAACCCATGATCGGAAATGCCGGCGATTTTGAAATTGACATGAGCAAGATCAATCGGGAGGAAATCCTTCTCTTTTCGGAAAAAGAGATGGGGAATGGGATTCAGGGAGACATCCATGATGTCGTATTTGTTGACCCGGAGACTTTCGACAAATCCAAAACATTGGAAATGGCTGCGGATATGGAAAAGATCAATGCCGAAATGATTAAACAGAAACGCAAATATATCCTGATCGGTCCGGGCCGCTGGGGAACACGCGATCAGTGGATTGGGATTCCGGTGGTTTGGCCGCAGATATCCAATGCTCAGGTTATTGTGGAAACGAGCCTCGAAGATTTTCCATTAGATGCTTCATCCGGTTCCCACTTTTTCCACAATGTTACTTCAATGAATGTAGGTTATTTCTGTGTCCAACCTGAAATGTCAGATAGTTTCATCCGGTTTGATGTGCTCAAACAGCAAAAGAATAAACGGAAAACGAACTTTTTTACCATCGTACATTTTGAAAATCCCCTGACGGTGAGGATGGATGGTAAAAAGCGTATCTCAGTAATAACTTGGAAGGAATAAGAAATATTAATTGGTATTTAATACAATTTCGGAATTATGCGAATTTCCAGGATAATTAGTCAAAAGAATAAGGAAAATACACCGGAAGTCGATCTTGATCAGATTGATCCGTTAATTGCAAAATACAAAGGGAAAAAAGGAAACCTTATCCCCCTTCTTCAAGGAGTGCAGGAAATATATGGATTTATCCCGAAAGCCGTTTTTGAAAAATTGTCGAGGGAGATTGGAATACCCCTGAGCGATATGTTTGGAGTGGCAACGTTTTATGCACAGTTCCGGCTTGCCCCGGTCGGAAAAAACATCATTAAGGTTTGTCATGGAACGGCTTGTCATGTTCAAAATGCTAAAGAGATTTCCGAATCGCTGGAGGAAGCATTAAAGATAAAAGATGGGGAAACGACGGAAGATCGTTTTTATACCCTCGAATCGGTTGCTTGTCTGGGCTGCTGCTCCCTCGCACCGGTCATGATGATTGCCGGACAGGCTTATGGAAAACTGACCGGGAATGAAGCAGCTAAAATCGTAAAAAATATCAGGTTGGCAGAAAAAAACTAATAGCTGATCATGAATAATTCATCCTCAGGAATTGCTGGTAAAATACCGGGGAAATACTTGATTGCATTCTTAATTCTTAACGCTTAATTCTAAATTGTCTATGACTTCTACCGTGACGGTTGGACTTGGAAGCTGCGGAATCGCCGCAGGCGCAGGTAAGACCTTTGAAAAGATTAAAGCCTTCAAGGAATCAGAGAAACTAGATTTCGAACTAAAGAAGACTAGCTGTATTGGTATGTGTTATCGTGAACCTCTTGTCGAAATTACCGATGATACAGGAACTTACCTCTATGGAGACATCAATGAGGAGCGTGCTGTTGAAGTGATCGGGAAACATATCAATCAGCGGGAACCGATCCGGGACTATATTGTTGCCACGGATCTCTTCAGTGCGCCGGAAAATGATTTCCTTGATGCTCAGGTGAAGATTGTACTTCGTAATTGTGGGTATATGGATCCTGAACATATTGAAGAATATGAAGCAAGAGATGGATACAATGCCATTAAAAAGATCGTCACTGAAAAAACTTCTCAGGAAGAGGTGATCAATGACATTCTACGATCGGGCCTTCGGGGTCGTGGAGGGGGAGGATTCTCGACGGGAATGAAATGGAGGTTTGCACATGCCAATAAATCTCCGGAAAAGTTTGTCATCTGTAATGCTGATGAAGGCGACCCGGGCGCATTTATGGACCGCTCCGTGCTGGAGGGCGATCCTCATTCGGTGTTGGAAGGGATGATCATTGCAGCCTATGCGGTTGAAGCCACCGGAGGAGTGATCTATTGCCGTGCCGAATACCCGCTGGCGATCAAACGATTGAATATTGCGCTTAAACAAGCTCGTGATAAAGGTTATCTGGGGAAAAACATTTTGGGAATAGAAGGTTTTGATTTCGACATCTTTATTAAAGAGGGCGCCGGCGCGTTTGTCTGCGGTGAAGAAACTGCATTAATCGCATCGGTTGAAGGAGAACGGGGAATGCCCCGCAAGCGTCCTCCATTTCCTGCTGTTTCAGGACTTTGGAAAAAACCAACCAACATCAATAATGTAGAAACCTATGCCAATATTCCATGGATCATCATCCATGGATGGGAAGCCTATGCCAAGTATGGGACAGAGAAAAGCAAGGGAACAAAGGTTTTTGCATTAGCGGGAAAAGTAAAGCGTTCCGGACTCGTGGAAGTCCCGATGGGTATGACTATTCGTGATGTAATTTTCAAACTCGGAGGAGGCATTAAAAACAATAAAAGGTTCAAAGCTGTTCAAATGGGCGGCCCTTCAGGCGGATGTATTCCTGAGTTTTTATCGGATACGATCGTCGATTACGATTCGGTGAATGCCACCGGCGCTATTATGGGGTCAGGAGGTATGGTCGTAATGGATGAGACCACCTGCATGGTGGATGTAGCAAAATTCTTCCTTGATTTTACACGTAAAGAATCTTGCGGGAAATGTACCTTCTGCCGGATGGGAACCAAGCGGATGCTTGAAATCCTTAACCGGATCACTAACGGGCAAGGAAAAGAAGATGATATCGATCGGTTGGAATCCCTGGCTTTTGAGATTAAAAACAATTCACTTTGCGGACTGGGTCAGACTGCGCCCAACCCTGTTCTGACAACCATAAAATATTTCCGTGACGAATACGAAGCACACATAAATCACCGGAAATGTCCCGCAAAAGTTTGTCGTCCACTCCTGACTTACACGGTGGATGCAGAAAAATGTACCGGATGCATGGTTTGTTTGAAGAATTGTCCGGTTAAGGCGATCACCGGAGAACGTAAGAAAGTGCATTTTATCGATCGATCTCTCTGTACAAGATGCGGAGTTTGCTTTTCCAAATGCAAATTCGATGCAATTGCATTATCCTGAAAGAAGTTGAAGGAAACGAATATCGAATTGCAAAACAATCACAAACATCCGAAAAAACAAAAGTAATCGTGAATAAACAGCGAAAAAATAATTAATAAACAAATGTCTTCAAATGACTGACAATTCTTTAAACATTATTCTCAACGGCGATATTGTCAAAGGAATTCCCGGTGAATCCATTCTTGAACTCGCTCAACGACATGGAATAAAGATCCCTACTCTTTGTAACGACGATCGGCTTGAACCTTTCACGGCTTGTTATATCTGCGTAGTTGAAGTGGAGGGGATGCGTGGTCATCAACCTGCATGTTCGACAAAGCTAACCGAAGGGATGAAGATCATCACTGACAGTGAAGGGATCCGTAAATCAAGAAAAATGGCCCTGGAGCTTATGCTTTCGAATCATTATGCCGACTGTCTGGGACCCTGTAAACAAACCTGTCCGGCAGGAGTTGATGTGCAGGGTTATATTTCTTTGATCGAAAAAGGATTCTATCATGATGCCGTTGCGTTGATTAAAGAAACCAATCCCTTGCCTGCCATTTGCGGGCGAGTCTGTGTCAGGCCCTGTGAAAGAGAATGCCGCAGAAACCTTTTAGATGAAAGCGCACCTGTCGGAATTGACTATCTGAAACGGTTTGCATCGGATTACGACCTCGAATCACCCGATAAATATGTCCCTCATATAAAACCCTCCACTGGCAAGAAAATTGCTGTGATTGGAGCCGGTCCCGGAGGATTATCAGTTGGCTATTTTCTGCAGATCGAAGGACATCAGGTCGATATTTTTGAAGCAGCGCCAAAACCGGGTGGATGGCTTAGGTACGGTATTCCTGAGTATCGCCTGCCTAATGATATTCTCGATAAGGAAGTTAAAAACATCACAGATATTGGAGTAAACATCTTCTATAACCTGAAATTAGGCGATAATCTGAGTTATAAAGACCTGAAGTCTAAATATGATGCCCTTGTCCTGACGATCGGATCGCAGAAGGGTACAGGTGTTGGATGTGAAGGGGATGATGCCGTGAATATATATTCAGGAATTGATTTTCTAAAGAATATGGAAATGACTGGTCAGCGGTCTGATTTCAGGGGGAAGACCGTCGCTGTGGTGGGAGGTGGCAATACCGCAATGGATTGTTGCCGAACTTCGATCCGTTGTATGGCCGACAAAGTATATGTCATCTACCGACGCACTGAAAAAGAAATGCCTGCAAATCCCATCGAAATTCATGAATCCAAATCAGAAGGAGTAGAATACCTGTTTCTGACACTTCCGAAAAGAATCAACAAGAATGAAAAAGATGAGATCAGTTCGATCATATGTATCAAGATGGAACTTGGAGAACCGGATGCTTCAGGACGTCGCAGGCCAATCCCTGTTGATGGTTCCGAATTTGAAGTAAAGGCTGACTATATTCTTGCTGCTATTGGTCAGAAGACGGATGTAAATTTTATCGAAGATATCAATGCATCCGCTGAAGGCGGGCAGCTTAAGATCACAAAGTGGGGAGACATCGATGCTGATAAAACTACGCTGCAGACTGATATCCCATCGGTTTTTGCTGCTGGCGACGGGGTTACCGGTCCGGCTACCATTATCGAGGCAATCGCCCAAGCCCGGATCGCATCAAACTCAGCGCATCAATATGTTATGGGGTTGCCTTTAAAGCCGACTGAAAAGCCATTCACCAGCAAGCGGGATAACTTTAAAAAACAGATTAAGGAGGATTTTCTCGGGAAATTTGAAAAACAATTACGCGAGGAGATGCCGACAGTATCTGCCAGTGAACGGTTAAATTTTAAGGAAGTAGAACTGGGTTATGATGGGGAAGCTATTGCCGGCCATGAAACACAGCGCTGTCTCGAATGTGGCTGTGCCGCCTTTTTCAACTGTGACCTCCAGAAATACTCAACTGAATATAATGCCTTGCAAAAGACTTATGAAGGGGAGTTCAAGGAATACCCGGTCGATTTCCGTCATCCCTATATTGAGATCGACAATAACAAATGCATCCTTTGTGCCCGCTGTGTAAGGATTTGCCGCGAAGTAGTCGGGGCCAACGCTCTGGGATTGATCAACCGGGGATTCGACACTTATGTGGCACCCAGCATGGGTAATGCTCTGATGGATACCCATTGCGAATCATGCGGAATGTGCATCTCAACCTGTCCGACAGGAGCCATTACTGAAAATGTACTATTCAAACCCGGACCGATAAAAACGGAAAAGGTCTCCACTATCTGTAACTACTGTTCGGTTGGCTGCGCCATCGCTCTGCACCATAAAAACGGATTTGTCATGAGTGTTTCCGGTCAGAAAGGAATTGTTAACGCAGATGGAAATCTATGTAAATTCCCGAAATTCGGATATCCATACCTGAACGACAAGAATCGTATTACCCGTCCGCTACTGAAGGAAAATGGGAAATTCAGGGAGATTACTTTTAAGAAAGCATTCGGGCTGATCCGGGAAAAAATCAAATCGGTAAGCCCCGATGAAAATGTCTTTTTTGCCGGAGCAAGACTTTCCAATGAGGAGCTTTACCTGATCCATAAACTTGCCCGGGCAGCAACAAAGACCAATAACTTGACCAGTTTCCATTACCTGGGCCGGGGAGAAGGCTATCGGTCGAATTGGGCATTGAATGTTCCGTTTGCAAATATCAAAGATGCCAGCCGGATATACCTGATCGGTACGGAGATCAACCAGGATCATGCCGTTGCAGGTTTCATGGTCAACAATGCACGATTTAAGACCAAAATGCCCGTTGTTCTTGTTACCACAAAGAAGGAAAATTCTTTATCGCATAAGGTTGACCAGGAATTGAACATCGGCTCTTATTATTATTTCATACGGGCTGTCAACTATTGGCTTCTATCGAAAGGCCTGGAAAACAGACTTTTTCTTCGCGACCGGGTAGAAGGTTTTGAAGTATATAAGAAATCATTATTGTCAGAAAAATGGGAAGATCTTATAGTAAAGGCAGGTCTTCCCGAGACAGCGATTACCCTTTTTGCAGAAAAATATAACGAAGAAATAAATGCGATTCTCATCTTCTCCGAGAAGGAGATATCCGGGAACACCTCCCTGGAATTGTTCAATCTGGCCATGATCACAGGAAAGCTTGGAAAAACATCAAATGGCTTGATCTCGCTGAAAGAGAAAAATAATGCTCAGGGACTATTCGACATGGGTATAGAACCTGAAACTGGTTTTGGTGGGCAATCGATCAATGATTCAAACTATATTCAGAAGCTTAAGAAAGTTTGGGGTGTTGACAAAATCCCTTCAGGTAAACCCGGAAATATACAGGCTGCTCTCGAAAAAGGGGAACTATGCAACCTGTTCATCTTTGGAGAGGATCCTTTGGGATGTGCAACCGATAAGAAAAGGGTGAAACCATGGTTTGAGAAGACGAAATTCCTTGTCGTCCAGGATGCATTCATGACAGAGACGGCAAAGATTGCCGATTTGATTCTCCCGGCTTCCTTTCCTGCCGAAACAGGAGGCTCATATACCAATGCTCAGAAGGTAATCCAGGAGTTTGATGCCCTGATGAAGCCGGTTACGGAAAAAACCAATATCGGTCAGTTCAGCGGTATTCTTGATGAGTTTGGATTGAATGGATATAATTCCGCAAAAGAAGTATTCATGGAATTCATTAGCCTCTTCCCCGAAAAAAGAGATCATTCCCCGTTGCAGATGAAGGAGACTACCGTTGACAATAATAATCGTATCTTTGAATATGGATGTGATTATATCGTAAAAGTTTCGGGGTTTTAGTCCGCCCGCAGGCGACCAAGAGATACAGAACCCATGGCTTCGGTCTTGGGCACAGGATAAACAAAACATTAGCCAAATGAATGAATTCACCGACATTAATGATATCCTCGATTTTGCAATTGGAGAGGAACAAGCGGCCATCGATTTTTATATGTTGTTGTCGTCACGCTCGAAAAACCAACAAAGCAAAACCATGTTTCAGGATTTCGCTGAAGAGGAAATGAGGCATAAAGCCAACCTGATCCGGGTCAAAGATGAGGGGATGTTTCAAATGGAAACGACAAAGGTCACCGACCTGAAAATTGTTGATTACCTTGTGGAAGTGAAACCCACACCCGACATGCTGTATCAGGAATCCTTGATTATTGCAATGAAAAAGGAGAAAGCAGCATTTAAGCTATACACTACCCTGGCTGAACGGGCAGCTGATCCCAATATGAAAACCCTTTTCTTTGCTCTTGCCCAGGAGGAATCAAAGCATAAACTGCGTTTTGAGCTGGAATACGATGAATATATTTTAAGGGAGAATTAAACCATGCATCAACCACGGAATCCACTTAACCCGAAAAAATACTACTTCATCGACACCTCCTTCAATTTGATGATGAAACGCAGAATTTATCATATTCTGCTTATTTCGAGCACTTACGATTCCTTTATGCTGGAGGAAGATGGCCGGATCGATGAAACGATTTTCATGGAATATGTTTCACTGAACCTTAGGTATCCGCCTCAATTTATCAAGGTAACCTCAGAGCAAGAAGCATTCGACGCCCTTGAAGAAAAGAATATTGAACTCGTCATTTCCATGCTCAATATTGAGCAAACCGATACTTTCGACCTGGCTATCCGAATTAAGGCCAAATACCCCAAGATCCCGATCGTTGTCCTGACCCCTTTTTCCAGGGAAGTAAACCTTAAACTAGAAGAGAAAAATCTCAGCGCCATCGATTATGTGTTTTGCTGGCTGGGTAATGCCGATATCCTTCTTGCCATAATCAAACTGATCGAAGACAAGATGAATATCGATAATGACGTCAAACTGGGAGTTCAGGCAATCCTTCTTGTTGAAGATTCGATTCGATTCTACTCAAGCTATCTTCCGAACATTTACCGTATTCTGCTCAAGCAGTCGAAGACTTTTATGACCGAAGGACTAAATGAACATCAGAAGATGTTACGGATGCGGGGGCGAACCAAGATTCTCCTGGCCACTTCATATGAAGAAGCCGTGGCTATGTGGGAAAAGTATAAAACCAACCTGCTCGGGATCATCACCGATATCAGTTTTAAAAGGGAAGGGGTGATGGATAAAAAAGCCGGAATCAGGTTCATAAAAAAAGTTAAGGGCGAAGATGAATATATGCCGGTTCTGTTTCAATCTACAGATACTGAAAATGAAGCGATTGCCAGGGAAATGAAAGCGGGATTCCTGAATAAATCATCTAAAACTTTATCGATAGAACTCCGAAACTATATCAATGAATATTTCTCCTTCGGCGATTTTATCTTTATCGATCCGAACAATGGCAGGGAAATCACCCGGGCAGTCGATTTAAAATCGCTTCAGGATAAAATCTTTGAAATTCCCGATGATTCGTTGATGTATCATATGCAGCGCAACCATTTCTCAAAATGGCTAAATGCGCGGGCTCTTTTTCCCATCGCAGAAATGTTTCGCGAAGTAAAGGTGAAGGAATTTTCCGACGATATGGATGAGGCAAAACGATATTTGTTTGATTCCATTACGGCTTTCCGGATTAATAAAGCCAAGGGTGTTATCGCCGATTTTGACCGTGAACGATACGATGAATATCTCCAGTTTGCCCGCATTGGAGAAGGATCGATCGGAGGAAAAGCCAGAGGACTTGCGTTTCTTGATTCTTTGATTAAACGTAACCGGTTGACTGATAAATATGAGGGGGTGATCATTTCGATCCCCCGGACAATTGTTCTCGGTACCGATATTTTCGATGAATTCATGGAGGATAATAACCTTTATGAAATTGCTCTTTCTGAACGTAGCGACAAAGATATTCTCGCCCGGTTTGTCAAAGCCAGACTTCCATTCAGAATCCATGAAGACCTCTATGCTTTCATCTCTTGTATCAATAACCCTATCGCCATAAGATCGTCGAGCCTCCTTGAGGATTCACACTACCAGCCGTTTGCAGGAATATATTCCACCTATATGATCCCCAATATTAAGTTCAACGAGCGGATCATGATCGAAAAACTGAGCGAAGCCATTAAATGCGTTTATGCTTCGGCCTATTATAAAGACAGCAAGTCATATATGGCAGCCACGCTTAACATGATCGATGAGGAGAAAATGGGAATTGTTATACAGGAAGTTACCGGCCAGCAATATGGAGACCGGTTCTACCCCGCTATTTCAGGAGTTGCACGATCCATCAATTTCTATCCCATTGCTCCTGAAAAATCAGAGGAGGGCATTGCGAATATCGCATTCGGATTGGGAAAATATATTGTTGATGGTGGTATTGGAATCCGGTTCTCTCCGAAATATCCCCACAAAGTGCTCCAACTGTCTACTCCTGAGTTAGCCCTGAGCGAAACCCAGAAAATTTTCTATGCCCTGGACCTTAAACCGGAAAGTTTTTCTCCTAATATCGATGATACCATCAACCTGCTTAAACTGAAAATCAAAGATGCGGAAGAGGATCCGGTATTTAAACTGCTTTCATCCACTTTCGATTATGAAAACCATCAATTGAAAGAAGGAACCTTGTCGAGTGGAAAACGGATTATTACCTTTTCTCAATTACTTAACCATAATACTTTTCCACTGGCAGAGATTTTACAGTTAGTTCTTGAGATAGGTCAACGGGAAATGAGCAAACCGGTAGAGATCGAGTTTGCTGTCAATTTCGACATGCCCAAAGGAGAACCCAGGGTGTTCAGTTTGCTTCAGATTCGTCCGATTGCAGGTCGCGATCAAACGATTAACCTTAATCCTGAAGGAGTCAAACCGGAAGATTCCATATTGATCTCAAATTTGGCCTTGGGCAATGGAGTGATCAAAGGAATAAGAGATATTGTTTATATCAAACCGGATATCTGGGATGCTTCAAAAAGTCCTGAAATAGCTCATCGGTTGGAATTGCTCAATGACAAATTCCTGGCCGAAAAGAATAATTATGTGCTTGTTGGTCCGGGTCGCTGGGGATCAAGCGATCCATGGCTTGGAATCCCGATACGTTGGCCGCAGATATCTGCTTCCCGGGTCATCGTTGAATCGGGACTGGAAAACTATCGTATCGATCCCAGCCAGGGAACCCACTTTTTCCAAAACCTGACCTCCTTCAGGGTCGGTTATTTCACGATCAATTCTTTTATTAACGAAGGTTTTTACAACCTGGATTTCCTTGAATCACAGACCGCTTTCTATGAAGACGAATTTCTTCGTCATATTCGTTTTGAAAAACCAATGCGGATAGAGATCGATGGGAAAAAGAATTTCGGAGTTGTCTATAAACCATTAGGATGAATAATCATCCGGCATAGACTCACCGGATCCGGATATAAATTAAGTATTTCCTTTGTTTGCTGAATAATTCCCTCACAGGTATTGGATACTATTTCCAGCGTTGCTGATACCGGAAGGCAGGGGACTAAAGGATAAGAGGTCAGTATTAGATAAAGGTTTTCCTTTTTACAGGCTTTATAATATTTTCCGGAGCGAAGATCAGGTCGAGTTATTCTTTAGATGGCAACTTGTATTATCATTTGGATAAAGTCGATTTATTAAATAGCTTTGTTTTATGAAGGAATTTTTTCATAAGGCAGCTTGGATTGTTTCCGGGGTACTAATTATCATTCTTTGTCTATCACCTTTTTGCGGGCTAAACGGGCAGGAATCAATTTACCTTTCCGGTAAGATCCTTGATGACGAAAATTCCCTTCCTCTTCCATTTGCGCAATTATCTGTGGCAAATTCCACATTAGGTACTGTTTCCAACGATGAAGGCCAGTTTCAACTTTATATTCCCTGTAAATTTCGCGACGATACCCTTTTAATCGCTTTTCTGGGATATGAGACTTCACGGAGAAGGATTTCGGAACTGACGGGCATGTACAACGAGATCAGTCTTAAACCCGAAGCGCTGCAATTGTCTGAAGTAGAAATAATTGGATTGACTCCACGGGAAGTTATCCGGCGGGCAGTGGCAAACATCCCTGCCAATTATGGTAAAGATCCGCTCATTCTCACGGCTTTTATCCGTTCGCAAAAATTCGTGAACAACAAACTGGCCGAATTCACGGAAGCCATCATTGAAGATTTGAAAACCGGTTATTTTCTTTATAAATGGAACAAAGTTGAGGATAAACTAAGTAATTCGAATATGCCAAGGCTGGTAAAAGGACGGGTGGTCTCAGATACCGGCCTGGTAAATAACATGGGCGACGTAGGAAAAAGAGCCGGATGTCTGGGATGCAACTTTATGAATGATCTCGTAGAATATTATCATAAGACTGTTCTGGATGAGGAACTCTTCAAATTCCACAATTTAAAGATGAAGGAGATCGGGAGTCCGGGGGGAGGAAAGATATATCACATTGTTTATGATCAAAGCGTTAAAAGCCAAAAATTATACATGGGCGACCTTTATATTGACGGATCCTCCTTTGCTATTATGAAAATAACTCAAAAACCAAGTTTTCTTGCTTTTGACAAATTTGAAAAAGAAAAGCTCAATCAGTTATATACCCTTAATAATATTTACGGATGGGTAGAAGATATGCCTCTTCTCAACCGGACGATCTGCTATTCGGAACGAGATGGAGTGTGGTGCCTGAGTTCGATCCAGGAGGAACAGTGGGTGACCTTTAAATTACCATCGACCGGTCAAAGAATCCGGATAGGTTTTAAGAATGATGTGGTAGTTACGGATGTAACAAGAGATCCTTTGAAAATTAAAAGTTTCAGGGGGGACAAGACTGTCGGAACCAATCAACGTTGGGACGAAATCGTTGGAGAACCTGATCCCGATTTCTGGGACAATTTCATTTACCTGCCAATAGAAGAAAAATTGCAAAAAGAAGTTGTGAAAATAAAAAGTAACTAAAAAGAGATATGGCAAAAATTCAACTATTTCGTCCCCTCACGACTTCGTTTCTTTTTTATATGTCCATATTATACTGAATCACCATCTCCATGGTATCCAGGTTCAGCGCAACCATATTTCCGAATCCCTCTCTCCCGGAGATATAGGGGCCATTATCGATATCGATAAATTTATAGTTCCGGTTCTTAATGGTAAGTGTTATCAGTTCCATATTCACCGGAACATGTCCGTGAATGATCTTGCGGTTTCCGATCTTTTCTGGTTTGATCTCATAATCGCGTAACCATAACATCGAACGTTTATCTTCGAATGGATCTTCATTTTTAAAGTTCAATCCGGCATGGACAAGAACGAAATCATCCAGGGAGACAAAATAGGGAAGATCTTTCATCCATTCAATGTACTCGAACGGTATATCTTTGATATGCTGAACTCCAAAACTTTCCAGGGTCGGACTTCCCCCAATAGTCATCCATGCTTTGTATTTTCGGTTTCCAAGATTATGCCACCAGGTGTTTTTCGATTTAATCTCGTCATCGTACAGTTCAACCATGAAATCCTCGTGGTTTCCTTTTAGTGCAGTAATGGTATATTCTTCTTTTTCGAGGAAGCGGATAAAATCGATTACTCCTTTCGAATCGGGACCCCGGTCGATGTAATCACCCAGAAAGTACAAGGCATCATGCCGTGTAGGCCGAATCAGATCATTGACCAGGGATTTTAGTGTTTTCACACATCCGTGAACATCGGGTATAACCCACCGTTTCAGCATGATTGTGGTTCAGGTGGGTAAAATTACTTCTTTTTCCCCTGGTTGGCCACCTCTTCCATTAATTTTTTAATTACTTCCGGATCGCCAAGAAAGTAATCCTTTGTAAGATTCATCTCAGGGTCAAACTCAAAAACATAAGGGATACCGGTGGGTAAATTAATTCCGATGATCTCTTCATCGGATATATTCTTCAGGTATTTCAGAATACCCCTGAGACTGTTTCCATGAGCGACGACCATGACTTCCCGGTACTTCTTCAGGTTAGGTTGTATTTCTTCTTTCCAGTAAGGAACGATCCGATCAACCGTATCTTTCAATGCTTCCGTATCCGGAATATCCTTTGGGTCAAGATCGTGGTAGCGGGGATCAAACCTGGGATGACGGGGATCATCCCTGTCGAGCGCCGGGGGACGGACATCATAACTTCTTCTCCAGATTAAAACCTGTTGATCGCCATATTTTTCTGCCATTTCCAGTTTATTCAATCCCTGAAGGACACCATAATGTTTTTCATTTAACCGCCAGCTTTTGTACACCGGGATCCACAACAAATCCATCTGTTCCTGAATCAGCCATAGGGTACGGATAGCCCTGGTCAGATAGGAGGTATAAGCAATTTTAAAATTATAGCCCTCTTTTTTTAAAACTTTTCCGGCATCAATGGCTTCCCGGATACCCCGATCCGATAAATCCACATCGGTCCATCCGGTAAACCGGTTCTCCTTGTTCCAAGTGCTTTCGCCATGCCTTATTAATACGAGCCGAATCATAATTTAGTTATTTACGTGTGAGATGCAAAAATACGAAGAAATCTCTATTTTTTTCTACCTTTGTCCTCCTTCAACTTCAACATCCATGAAGATATATCATCGCTTTAATACCATCCTTGGCTGGGTGGTTTTCGTTATTGCTTCTTCCGTTTATATCCTTACCTCTGAACCGACCATGAGTTTTTGGGATTGCGGAGAGTACATTGCTACAGCCTTTAAGCTTGAAGTCGGCCACCCGCCGGGAGCGCCGTTCTTCCAAATGCTGGGGCGCTTCTTTTCGCTCTTCGCTCTTGGCGATGTATCGCATGTTGCACGAATGATCAATACCATGTCGGCTGTTGCCAGCGGTTTTACCATCCTTTTCCTGTTTTGGACCATTACGTTAATTGGGAAAAAGATTATTTTGAAAACCGGGGAAATGACCCGTGAAAAGATGTTTTCCATTTTCGGAGCCGGTCTGGTCGGCGCATTGGCCTATACCTTTACCGATTCATTCTGGTTTTCGGCCGTTGAGGGTGAAGTCTATGCACTCTCTTCATTCTTCACTGCCATCGTCGTTTGGGCGATCTTTAAGTGGGAGGAACATGCCGATGAAAAACATTCGTACCGTTGGCTCATTTTAATTTTTTACCTGGTCGGACTTTCTATCGGGGTACATTTACTGAACCTGCTGGCATTACCCGCCTTAACCTTTGTTTACTATTTTAAAAAATATCCTTCACCCAACTGGAAAGGATTTCTGATTACTGCCGGTATTTCCATCCTTGTTCTGGCCCTGGTTATGTATATCATTATTCCCTGGATCCTGAAACTTGCCGGTCTATTCGAGCTATTCTTTGTCAACACGATCGGAATGCCTTTTAATTCGGGAACGGTCATTTATTTTCTACTATTGATCGGATTGATCGTCTGGGGTTTGATTTATTCCTACAAGAAAGCCAAACCCTTGATGAACGCGATTATCCTGGCTTTTACTTTTATAGTGATCGGATATTCCTCCTTTTTAATGCTTGTCATCCGGAGCAATTCAAATACCCCCATCGATGAAAATAATCCGGAAAACGCTATGTACCTCCTGGCTTATATGAACCGTGAACAATATGGCGACTGGCCTATCTTCAAAGGACAATATTACAACGCTCCGGTTATTGACCGGAAAGATGGAAACCCTGTTTATACCAAGGATTCCGCCAGCCGGAAATATATCATTACGGATAAGAAAGAGAAATTGATTCCTGTTTATGATTCCAGGTTTATCACATTATTCCCACGGATGTGGTCCGGAATCGAAGAAGAACATATCCGTCAATACCAGCGATGGGGTAAAGTGAAAGGGGTTCCGGTTGAAATTCAGTATGGCGGCCGATCTGAAACCGTGAATGTACCGACCTTTGGTGAAAATCTCCGTTATTTCTGGAATTATCAATTTATTCACATGTACTGGCGCTACTTCATGTGGAATTTTGCCGGCAGGCAGAATGACAACCAGGGTTTCGGAAATAAAATCAATGGAAACTGGAAAAGCGGAATAAAATTCATTGATGAAACCCGTCTTGGAAATCAGGATATACCGGAAAATCAAAAAAGCAAAGCGGATAACAAATTCTATTTCCTCCCCTTCCTCCTGGGACTAATCGGAATTTATTTCACTTTAAGAAAGGATAGAAAAAGTTTTTTCGTGATCTTCCTTTTGTTTTTCATGACAGGAATAGCCATTGTCTTATACATCAACCAGTATGCTCCCCAACCAAGGGAGAGAGATTATTCCTATGCCGGTTCATTTTACGCATTTGCCATCTGGATAGGATTGGGTGTCATTCAGATCACTGACTGGCTGAACAGAATAATAAAACCGGCATTTTCTGCTCTGATCTCCACCGTCGTATGTATGGCTTTCGTTCCGGGAATTATGGCCCATCAGGGATGGGATGATCATGACCGATCAGGGAGATACACAGCGCTGGCAATTGCGGAGGATTATCTTAATTCCTGCGCACCCAATGCTATTCTCTTTACCAATGGCGATAATGATACCTTCCCTCTATGGTATGCACAGGAGGTAGAGGGTGTCCGTACCGATGTGCGGGTTGTAAATCTCAGTTTGCTCAATACAGATTGGTATATTGATCAGATGAAACGAAAAACTTACAATGGAGAACCGGTACCCTTCTCCCTTACCAGGGAAAAATATCGGCAGGGCAATCATGATGTAACATACTTAATACCCGATGAGGGATTGAAAAACCAGTTTGTCGATATTCGTGTTCTTTTCAGTATCCTTAATAAGGAGGAGGGAAGGTTAAAAATGAATACCGCGCAGATGGGTATGATAGATTTCTTTCCATGCCAGAAATTCATGATAACTTATGATTCTGCTTCCATCGCTAGAAATAACATCATTCCGAAGAAATTTATTCACCGGATGGATACCCTTCGATGGGAAATCAAACGGCAATACCTGGAGAAAAATAATCTTATGATCCTCGATCTGCTCGCTAATAATAAATGGGAAAGGCCGGTTTATTTTGTAATGACAACCGGGAACGATACCTATATCGGACTTGAAAAATATTTTCAACTTGAGGGACTTGCTTACAGGCTGCTTCCGGTAAAAGCCCATACCGCTGATGATCAAATCGGGGAAATCAATACCGATGCCATGTACGATAATCTGATGAATAAATTCAAATTCGGAGATATTAACCGGCCGGGAATTTATATCGACATGAGTAATTCGCGTTTTATTATGAACCTCCGCACTATATATGGCCGTCTTGCTCTTGCTTTGATTCAGGAAAAGAAAACAGATTCAGCACGACGCGTTATGGATCGCTGCATGGAAATGCTTCCAGATGAAGTAGGAAAATATGACTTATTTGTCGTATCTTTAATAGAAGGGTATTATAAGATCGGAGAGATTGGAAAGGCAAATATGATAGCGGAAAAACTTAATAAATATGTCACCGATGAACTGGTCTATTATTTCTCTTTCCCCGATAAAGATTTAAAAGATATGGATATGGAACTTCAGCAGTCGATATATACGCTTCAGCGTCTCGCTGTGATCACAAAGAATGCAAATCAGGAAAAACTGGCCAAAGATACAGATGAGAAGCTGAAGAAATATTATAATTTATACGTCGAAAAAGTTTATCAGCGCTGATCCCGTGGGTTCTGTTCAAATGCCATATCTGATAAAGCTTTTCAGTCCGAAATACTGGATCTGTGAAATGGCTTCAACGGAAAAGATCATCTACCTGACCTTTGACGATGGACCGATTCCGGAAACAACTCCTGAAATATTATCCATCCTGAAAAACCACCAGTTACAAGCTACTTTTTTTTGCGTCGGCGACAATGTCAGAAAACATCCCGAGATATTTGAAATGGTTCGGAGTGAAGGGCATTCTATCGGGAATCACAGTTTCAGTCACCTGAATGGATGGAGAACACCTCCCGGGGCATTTGTGGAAAATATACATCGTTGCAACGAATATTTTAAAACAAACCTTTTTCGTCCTCCTTACGGAAGGTTTACTTTTTCACAATACATGTTATTACGGAAAGAGTTCCGGTTTATCCTGTGGTCTTTACTTACCCGGGATTTTAGAAGCAGTACAACCCGGGAAAAGTGTCTCTCTAATGCCATCGACAACTCACAAGCCGGTTCCATCGTGGTATTTCATGATAGTCTGAAAGCCGTTGAAAATGTCAGATATGCACTCCCACGATTTCTGGATCATTTTTTGGAGAAAGGATACCGTTTTGAAGGAATAAAAGTATAGGCAAAAGTTGATATATCACATTGTTTTTCTTTATTTTCCACCATGAATATCACTTTTTCCGGATAAGCAGAAACACGGAATGTAAAATCCACGATGCTTCTTACAATGTTCCTGCATCCGCATAACTATAAAATTGCTCCTCGCCGAGTATCAGGTGATCCAAAACAGCGACATCAAGTAGCAAACCGGCGTCACGGATTTTTATAGTGATCCGGTTATCGGCTTCGCTTGGCTTGACCTCGCCGGATGGATGGTTGTGACCCAGGATGATCGAACTGGCACGGTAATCCAAAGCAATTTTAAAGATCTTCTTTGGGTCGACTACCGTCCCGGAAATTCCACCCTCGCTGATACTGGATTGCCGGATAATATGGTTGGCTTTATTTAATAGTATAATCCAGAATTCCTCATAGGGACGATTTCCCATGGCAGTCCTAAAAATCTCATAAGCCTGTTTACTTGTAGTTATTTTCTGCCTGACGATAACATCAGCAGTCTCACGTCTTCTGCCAAGTTCAAGCGCTGCAAGGATCACGATCGCCCTCGCTTGGCCAATCCCCTTTATTTTTATCAGGTCGTTGATCCCAACCTTCGACAATTCTAAAAGATTCTCTTTGTTCCTGCCGAGGATTTTTTTTGCCAGATCGAGCGCCGAATCATTCCTGTTCCCCGATCCGATAAGAATTGCCAACAGTTCCGCATCGCTTAAACTATTTCGTCCCTTAAGCATAAACTTCTCGCGTGGACGATCATCCTCCGCCCAATCACGGATAGGTATATGCTGATCTTTATACTCCATTTTAATGGTTTCTCCTTAATCCGGTCAGCTCAGGAAAGGTAATACCTGGTTATAGGTTTTTTTTCATATTTCTCCCATTTGAGGGAACTAAACAACTTATTACATTTTATTAACTTTGTACCCTTTTTTCACCTATCAATTTCTTAATGGATAGAATTCGTTGGGCGAATACTGGGTAAAAGAATCCAATTATGAAATTTGAAACACTGAACTTAATTTTTAAGTCTAATATCTGAGAAAATGATCGGAAAGACAATCATCGAATTGGAATCTGTTGATTCGACCAATACCTATGCCGACAATATACTTCAAAAATCAGACCTGGAAGAAGGGACGATCATCTGGGCTTTTGAACAATTTGCCGGTAGGGGATTGAATGAGAACAAATGGGAATCCGAACCGGGTAAAAACCTTACCTTTTCAGTAATTCTCCACCCTGATTTTTTATCCCCCGAAAAGCAATTTCAACTCAATAAAGCTATTTCGCTGGGTGTTTTGGATTTCATGAATAGTCTTATGCCGGGCTTAACCATCAAATGGCCAAACGATATTTATGTCGGAAACAGGAAAATTGCAGGCATTTTAATTGAAAACAGGATCTTAGGCGCCCGAATAATAACTTCCATTGCGGGAATTGGAATCAACATCAACCAGACCTATTATGCCCGTGAAATTCCAAACCCTGTATCGCTTATTCAAATTCTACGGGGAGAAATGGCACTGAAAGAAGCATTGACCAAGGTTTGCAAGTTTCTGGATTATCGGTATGTCCAATTAAAATCGGAAAGTCATACTCTCATTGATCATGATTATCATCAATGGCTTATGGGATGCAATGAATGGAGATTATTTAAAAAAATGGGGGAAATTTTTGAGGGAAAAATAGAGGGAGTCGATATTTTCGGGCATTTACTCATTATTAACCGGAAAGGAACCCTGTTATCTTTCAACCCAAAAGAAATTGAATTCCTGTTGGATTCCTGAGATTCCGCGGTATCTATTCTGAAATAAACCGAAGATTATTTGTTGTAACGCTTTCCAAACATCAGACTGACATAAAGGGTCAAAAAGAACTGCTGTTTCGGATTATAAGCCATGATCGGCACGGGAATGGGGGAGAAGTCAAGAGTTCCGCCGACTTCAAGGGAACTTATTGTTTTATTTTTAACTCCGAATTCAAAGTCCAGTCCCGCTTTTGCATATACCCCCGGATGAAATCCAAGTTCCAGGATACCCGAAAGGAAAGAAGCCCTGCCATAAATATAATCCTGGTTATGGCTATGCAGATCAGGATCATATTTTTCTTCACTGATTTCACCAGTAGTGGGATCGATGATATAGAGATAAACGGGCTTTGCAAGTCCAAGGGAGATTCCACCGTAATATAGCACGCTTACCTGAACGCCACCCCAATAAGGTTTCCGGTTCAGGATATGTTGCTGACCAATTCCACCACGCAGAAAAAACACATAATTTAATTTACCATATATGTAACTTTTCGAATCGGAATAATAGGGATTGATAATCCGGACTTCTTTGGGCGATTTGTAGGTGGAAAACTCCAACTCCCACATGAACTGCCGCAGAGCCACAACGTTTTTCCCCCTTCTGAATTTCAATCCCCATCCGTTGGTATGAAACATAAATCCCAGGCTCCATTGATGCTCGAACAATACATTATCCGGAGTCGTGTCGGGTTCCGCTTCATACTGAGCGGTAGCATCAAAGCCTGAACATGTGAAAAGGATCAATAGAAAAATCAGAAAAAAACGTCTCATGTAAATATTTGACCATTGACAAGACAAAGGTACAAAAGAAAAAAAAGGGAGGCAATGCCTCCCTTTAGGTAGTTAAAGAAATAAGAAAAATTTTTTCAACGTCGTTCAATTTGATATCTTTGTCTTTCACCATAAGCAGCGCAACCCTGACTGGATGCACAGGAAGTGATAATTCCCAAAACGATGACGGTCAGAAGGAGATAGATAACTTTTTTCATGATATTGACTCCCGGTTTTCGTTTAATTAATGGTACAAAGTAAATGGTTTTTAAGTATATGAACAAGCTTTTTTAACAATTATTGTGTAAAGTTTTCAACCTCATATGGTTTATAATTATTATGGAGAAAATACACCCCATACTGGAAGAAAGTTGGAAGAAGGTTCTTGAGGAAGAATTTAGTAAACCTTACTTCAGCGATCTGAAACAATTCCTGATCGAAGAAAAGAAAAAATACAGGATATTTCCCCCTGGTTCCCAGATTTTTAACGCCTTTAACTACACCCCTTTTGAGAAAGTCCGTGTCGTCATACTGGGACAAGATCCATACCATGGTCCCGGTCAGGCTCATGGTCTTTGTTTTTCAGTTCCGGATGGAATTCCAAAACCGCCTTCTCTTATCAATATTTTTAAAGAAATAGAGAATGACCTTGGCATTTTGCCTCCTGCTGATGGAAACCTAATCAGATGGGCTAATCAGGGTGTTCTGCTCCTTAATGCCACCCTTACGGTAAGGGAAAACCAAGCCGGATCGCATCAAAACAAAGGTTGGGAAACCTTTACCGATGCCGCTATCAGACAACTTTCGGAACGTCGCAGCGGTCTTATCTTTGTTTTGTGGGGAAATTATGCTGCCGCAAAAAAAGCCCTGATTGAATCCTCGCGTCATTTCATCCTGACTGCCGCGCACCCTTCACCTTTATCCGCTGCCAGGGGTTTTTTGGGATGCAGACATTTCTCTCAGATCAACAATTTGTTAAAACAAATGGACGTTCCTGAAATAAACTGGCAATTGTCATGACGCATTCTCGGATAACCTAAAGGATAATCGACAATGAAGGGAGTTGGAAATCGGCAATTTGCATGCCATATGGGCTGGTTAAGAGTCAATCCTTCTCTGTTTATGTTTTTTGGAATGACATTTCTAATTTCAATATCCATTTTGTCTTGTCGGAAAGAAAAAACTGCTGATCTATCGAATAACCCAACTCCTTATGAACTGATTATCCCAAAATATTTTCCCACCCAACTGAATATTCCTTCTGATAATCCAATGACGGTTGAAGGCGTGACGCTGGGGAGATATCTTTTTTATGACGGAAGGATCTCTGGCCGCGATGATCCCGATTCCCTTATGAGTTGTTCAACCTGTCATCTTCAGTCAAACTCTTTTGAATGCGGAATCGATCATCCGAAGTTTACCGGGGGACATCCGTTTGGAATTTCCGGAATATTGACACCCCATTTTATGGTTCCCATGATTAACCTGGTATGGACAAATCATGGTTATTTATGGAATGGTTCCGTTTATGAAGAGAATATCAACCCCGGCAAGCGAAATCTTGAGGATTTTACATGGATGGCAGTAGTAGCTCCTCATGAGATGAACAGTGATACTGATCGTGCGAAAGCTATGATCCAACAAACGAAGGGTTATCCCGGACTTTTCAAAAAAGCTTTCGGGAGTGAAACGGTCACCATGAAAAATATAGGACGGGCTATTGCTCAGTTCATACGTACCCTGGTCTCGTCAGATTCAAAATTTGATCGCTACCTGCGTGGCGAAGCGCAACTCAATCCGAACGAACGGAATGGATATGTCCTTTTCATGACCGAGCAGGGAGCGGATTGCTTTCATTGCCATGGGGGTGACGGGAATCCGCTGTTTACTACCAACCTATTTTACAACAACGGTAAAGATTCCCTCTTTACCGATCCCCGCGACCGGTTTTCAGTAACTTTCAATCTCATTGACATTGGAGCTTACAAGGCGCCAACACTCAGAAACCTTGCTTTTACTGCCCCATATATGCACGACGGTTGTTTCAAGACGATGGATGAAGTGTTGAATTTTTATAACACAAAACTGGTCTGGTCGCCTTCCATCAGTCCACTCATGCATCATATCAGTAATCATGGCGTTTGTCTCACGCCATCAGAGCTCTCAGATCTGAAAACTTTTTTACTGACATTGACCGACAGTACTTTCATCACGAATCCCGCTTATTCCCGACCCTTGAAATTTCCCGATGAGTGATTTTTCCATCGTCCCTGATCTGTTCTTAAATCTTTTGTATTTTTAGTTCTTCATTCATTAATCGTTGTTCCTTTTTCTTCATTCTATTGATATGGTTGTCTTTCCAAATGCTAAAATTAATCTTGGACTTCATATCATCGGGAAACGGCCTGATGGTTACCATAATATTGAAACGGTATTCTATCCGATTCCCCTGCGCGATGCATTGGAAATAATTCCAGCCCCGGATAGCATCTTCAATTTTCGGACATCGGGATTGAAGATCCAGGGGAAGGAAACCAATAATCTCTGTAACAAAGCCTACCAATTGCTTTCAAAAGATTTCTCCCTTCCGCAAATTCATATGCACCTGCATAAGGTGATTCCGGTTGGCGCTGGTCTGGGAGGAGGCTCATCCGATGGCGCTTTTACCATAAAGCTGTTAAATGCAATTTTCGATCTGCGACTTTCTGTAGGACAGATGCAGGACTATGCACGGATGCTTGGCAGTGATTGCGCTTTTTTCATTCAGAACCGGCCTTTATATGGATATGAAAAAGGAGATCGGTTTGAACCTGTTTCATTGGATCTTTCCGGGTATTATATCGCGGTTATTGTTCCTGACATTCATATCTCTACCATGGATGCTTATACATCAATCCTTCCCAGTATTCCCGATATTTCGATAACAGAGATTATTAAAGAACCTATTGAAAAATGGAGATTTCTTCTGACCAATGATTTTGAACCATCGGTCTTTCATAAACATCTTGTTGTCCGGAAGATCAGGGATCAATTGTACGATTGCGGCGCAGTCTTTTCAGGGATGAGTGGAACCGGATCGGCGGTATATGGGATATTCAAAGAACTTCCGGCTCTGGAAGGCCGCTTCCCCGGTTGTTATATCTTTCCCGACCCAGGATAAATCCTGATGCTGTCAAAATGCAAACAAATTCCGGAAATCACCTTTTTCTGACAAATTTGGAGTTATTCTTTATCAATTTTTCAATAAACTTACTAACAATCAGAAAGTTTCATTTTTCCGGAAGACTCACCTAATAAAAAAATTCATCACAGATCAACCATCCATTCAATAGTGTTCCGGTTTCCCTGTCCGCCATAATTCACCGCAGGTGGAACACCCCTGTTTGAGCGCCCGTCACTATTTGATATTCCTTAAAGTGTCAAAGTTCAAACCAATATCGTATTAAAAAAATATAATATCAGTTAATATTTTATGAGTAACATAGGATAATTGTCATGAATTTGTTCTATATTTAGCAATCCAAATTTATATGATTATGAAAAGATTCTTTTATTTTATTGCTATCATGTTGATCGTGTGCAATATACAGCAAATTGCTGCCCAGGTAATCCACCAACCGGGATGAAAACAGGAACCTATATAATTCAATTACAGGTTAATGGCGATGTAAAGGAATCTCAAAAAGTAGTGCTTCTTCATTAAATTCAATGATCATGAAAAATGGAATTTCCTATACGGGGATACTGATTTTTATTATAATTAACCAAGCTGCCGGCCAGAATTGGATTCGGATTTATGGAGATTCAATAAATACGGTGATCAATAGTGTTATTGAACATTATGATAATGGATATGTCTTTTCGGGAGAAAGATATAATCCAGGATATACAGTTTATGGTTGGATTTTAAAAACTGATATTAATGGGAATGAAAGATGGTCTAAAATGTTTGGAAATAATTCGACAATTGTAAGATTTTTTAGCTCAAAACCAATTTCAAATGGAGGAATTATTGAAGTCGGACTACATAACGTATCCACCGGTTGTTCAGATCCATTAATAATAAAAACAAACGCATGCGGAGATAAAGAATGGTGTAAGATTTATAAAGCGCCATATTGCTATAGCACATGTTATGACATCTCCTTGTTGGATGATGGTGGTTATATGACCTTGATGGACCATTGGAAATCAGGTGAAGAGGAAACCATTTGGTTGTTCAGGCTTGACAGTGCGGGTGAGGTGGTCTGGGCACAAGCCTATGCTACTGATCCTGATTTTTCATCAGAGTGGTCTCATTCCTTATTGAAAACAAACGATAATTGTGTTCTGATAACCGGAGAGGCATATTACTCCGATCCCACTTATCCCGGTAAAAGCATCCTCAAGATCGTCCTGATCAAGGTAACGCTTGATGGCGAAGCTGTTTTTGAGGTTCCCTGGGGGACGGATAACGGTGTATACAGCGATGGCCGGCTCTCGGTCATAGATACCAGAAACAATATCTATACGGCAGGAAGACGTGCCCGGACAAATGCTCCTTACGGGGATTCACCCTGTTTATTTACAACTTCCAAAACCGGGAACCCTGTTTTTTATACCGATCTCAAATCTACTTCAACACTGGGCATTGCAACAACCATTGATTGGTTCCAGGACTCGACATTTGCATTATGTTCCCAATGGAAGTGTTCCACTGGAATTGATTCGACCGGAGTGATAAAAACAGATTCTCTTGGGAATTATATCAATCAAATTATTTTTCCGGACAACTATTGTTTTTACGGATCTGATATTACTTTTAATAACAAACTTCTTTTAGGAGGAGTATCTTATGATTCAGGGTATTTTCATGGGTGTGCAATTAAATTAACGAGCGATCTTGAATATGACAGTGTTTACACAACCCCATACACATACGACAGTCTTTGCCCGCACCCGATTGCATCGGATACAGTATCATTGGATGATTGCGAGGTTGTGATAGTGGGAATAGACGACCCGGTACAAAACCCGGAGAAAACAATGTTGCATGTTTATCCGAATCCGGCAGGGAGTTCTCTAACGGTGGAGATGCCCGAATACCTTGTCAGAAAGTGGACAAGCCAGGGAACGGGAGGTGTCGGAATAACTGCTACGACATACTATTATCAATGGCAATCAGTCAGGCTGGATGTTTTTGACCTGTTCGGAAAGTTGATGTATTCGCAGGAAATTCCCGCGAAAACCGATAAAACCAACCTTGATATCTCCTCCTGGCCCGGGGGAATGTACCTTGCCCGGCTGGTATTTATGAACGATGTTGTTGCCAGCGTGAAGTTTGTGAAACAGTGAAATGATACGAGTCTAATACTCAATATTCACTTACAATCATTTTTATTTTTCGTATGTTCGTGAATGGTTCGCATTTAGCTATTTCCTCATTTCGCTATTTATTTTGGCGCTGTCCGGATCATGACGAATGCAATGATGCCGAAAATGATATTGGGTATCCAAACAGCTATTAATGGCGGGAAATCACCAAAGGTTGCAAAGACCGTAAAGATCTGCATGAAAAGAATATAAATGAAGGTAAGGGCAAGTCCGAACCCCAGATTAAATCCAATTCCGCCACGAACCTTCCTGCTGGATACGGAGACGCCGATCAAGGTAAGAATAAGGGTAGCAAACGGGAAAGCAATTCTTTCATATTTTTTAACTTTATACTTGATCACATCCGGATCTCCGCGCATCTCCTTTATCCTTATATGCTGACGGAGGGTAATGTAATTCATGATCTTGACCTCTTCAATATTTTCAGTGAAATCGGAAGGCTGAAAAGATAGCGACGTGTCAAGGACTAACCCTTTTGAGAAAGATTCTTTCGTTCCATGAATCCTCCGGATATAATAGTTGTATATTTTCCAGTGTGATTTTATGCTGTCCCATTCCAATCGCTCTGATTTCAGCTTGTAAACAAGATCCCTGTTTTCAAATTTTTCCATTGAAAATTTCCATCCGGATTTGGTATGTTCATTAAAGTTCTCAAGATAAATGTAGATACCCGGACTGATCTGCTTATGGATATTCTGGTCAGTAACGCTTCTGGGGCTGTTGATGTATTGCTTTTCAAAGGCCAGCATCCTCTGGTTGGTAAATGGAATAACAAAATTTGCAAGCAAAAATGAGAGAAGCCCGAGGATGGTTGCGGAAATAACATAAGGAAGCAACAGCCTGCGGAAACTGATGCCGCTGCTCAGGATCGCGATAATCTCGGTATCGGATGCCATCTTTGAAGTAAAAAAGATTACCGAGATAAAGGTCAGAAGGTAACTGAAAAGGTTGATGAAATAAGGGATAAAGTTTAAATAATAATCGAAGATGATGGCATTTAAAGGAGCATCGCGTTTCAGAAAATCATCTATTTTTTCTGAGATGTCGAAAATGATGACAATAAAAATGAGCAGGATCAGGGTAAAGAAAAAAGTTCCCAGGAATTTTTTAATAATATAAAAATCAATCGTGCGCATCAATAAATTTCCATTACATGGATGTTATCATTTCGTGCCGAAGGTAACCAGCCCGTCTTTATGGAAACCCAAAAATAATACTTACCGGGTTTCTCCGGTGTTTTTATCGTAATAGAGGTATCGGCATAGGCGCCAGGGATGACCATCGAAGTTATATCGGTCGCAGGCTTTTGGTCAAGAACAAATGCTTCATCCTTAAAAAGATGATATACCAGCAATGATCGTTGATTGGTATCCAGGTTAAAACGTAAAGGTTGCTTATCGGGATTAATGATCCTTACCGGGATTTTTACCGTACTATTGGCGGGGAATTTTAATTCGTAGTCCTTGATTTTAAGTGGAATATGGTAAAAGGAGACAAAACGGTCGGAATAACCGTAATAGGTTGTTATACCATTTCTCCCAAGGTAACTGTCACCACCGGGAATTTTCAGCCACGACATAAATTGAATGATAAAAACCTTTTTCCCCTGGAGATTTTTTTCCATGTCGCTCCAGTAATAGAATTGGGTGCGGTGATTATCGAACTCATCCAAGCTATACGCTGTATGTTTACTGTAAAATGAATATTTTGATGCTCGTTGGTAAGAATTGAGGATTACAACCGGTCTTCCGGCCGCTTTTTTCTCCATTACCTGAGCCCATTCATTCCAATAATGTAATTCGGAAAGGTTGATCGTTTTACGGGGAAGTCCGAGAAAATCATAAACCAGGTAAATCCGGAAAAAAATAAAAAGAATAACACTCACCAGGGCAAGATATGCGATGATTTTGTGAAGGCGGATTTTATTTTCCAGCGCTTTGTAAGTGAGAATGATCATAGGCATAAAAGCCGGTAAAGTCCAATTCGATTCAACAGGTCCACGAAAAGTATAAACAAGAAAAAACAATAAAATCCCGACGCCGCTGAATTTTAAACTCCTTTCAAAGAGGTTGGTGGGTTTGTATGAAAAGGTGAACCAGAAAAAAAAGAGGGATATTAACGGACCGTAAATTCCAATCTGACCCAGAATAAACTCAAAGAAATATCGCAAATGATCCGGCGAATTAAAGGTTCGTTCAATCAGATGATAGTAAATGGTCGGATGATCATTCTGAAATGACCATATGATATGAGGAACAAAAAAGAAAATTGCTGACAGGGCGGCAATGTAAAAGGATCTTTTTTTGAACAGTTGAAAATTCGAGAGGATTGTAAAGAAAATAACCAAGATGCCGTTGTATTTACTGTATATCATTCCGGCCATGATAAAACCCCAAAGAATGGATATCCATACATTGTCATTCTCCAGATATTTTTTATAAATCAGGAAATAAAGGAGAATAAACAGCATCAATGGGATATCGGGAGCTGCAATAAATCCGCCGATATGCATGATCAGGGCAGAAAAGACAAGACAAGCAAACAATAAATAATTTTTTACCCGGGCCAGTACCATCAACAGGTATAACGAAACAGTGGAAGCGATGACAAAAAACAGACGAAGTCCAAGTTCATTGTGAATTAATTCATAACCTGCCCGGATCATCAGGCCGACCATGGGCGGATGTTCATAATATCCCCAATTCAACTTTTCTCCATAAAGCCAGAAAAGCGCTTCGTCATCAAAAAGTCCCGTAAATGCTGCTTGAAGGAAATTTACCAGAAACCAGGCTCCAAGAATTAAAAATACAGGATTGATCTTATCCGTGAAGCGTTTAGGCGCTTTTGTTAAAAGATTTTCTTTATTCATCAGAGTCGTTGCATTAGTTTAATGGTCATCGAATTTTTCCAGTTGTTAAAGTCTCCCTCCAGGATATGCTTCCGGGTCTCTCTCAGAAGCCACATATAAAATCCAAGGTTATGCATCGTGGCAATCATAGAGGCAAGGATCTCTTTTGAAACAAACATATGTCGAAGGAATGCTTTATTGTATTGAAGATCGACAAAAACTTCTCCTTGGGATTCAAGGGGGGAGAAATCCGCTTTCCATTTTTCATTTTTGATATTGATGATTCCGTTGCGGGTAAAAAGCATTCCATTTCTGCCATTCCGGGTAGGAATCACACAATCGAACATGTCGATCCCGAGTGCAATAGATTCCAGGATGTTGGCCGGTGTTCCAACACCCATCAGGTATCTTGGTTTATCGGGAGGGAGGAGATTACAGACAAGGGCTGTCATTTCATACATCAACCTGGCCGGTTCCCCAACCGATAATCCGCCGATTGCATTTCCCGGCGCATTCATTGAAGCGATGGTCTCCGCTGATTCTTTCCTCAGATGAGGATAAACACTTCCCTGTACAATCGGAAATAGCGATTGGGAATATCCATGCGGACAACAACTTCTCTCAAATTGTTCCATGCACCTATTCAGCCAGCGATGGGTTCGTTTCATGGACTTTTTCGCATAATCCTCGTCACATGGATAGGGAGTGCATTCATCGAAGGCCATAATAATATCAGCGCCCAGTTCCCGCTGAACATCGATGGCGGTTTCCGGAGTGAAACTATGGCGTGAACCGTCAATATGCGACTGAAAAACCACCCCGTTTTCAGTGAATTTCCTGATATCGGCCAATGAATAAATCTGATACCCTCCACTATCGGTCAGAATTGGTTTATTCCATCCGTTAAAACGATGAAGGCCACCGGCTTTTGAAATAATATCAATACCAGGCCGGAGAAACAGATGATAAGTATTAGCCAGCATAATCTGTGCGCCGATATCATCCGATAACTCTTTAACATGGAGTGCCTTTACCGCACCGGTTGTGCCTACCGGCATAAAAAAGGGAGTTTCTATCGATCCATGGTCGGTAGTCAGAACTCCTGCCCTGGCTGAAGATTTAATGTCGGTGTGAAGGATACTGAATTTCATTTCGAAAAATAACCCGGAAAGCGGCGCCAGCCGACTTTTCAACGAAAAGTCCGTTTTTTTGACAAAGGTAAATTTTATTCAGGGATTATGAATAACTTTGCCTTCCAACCTTGTTAAATGATGTTAAATGCCTGAAGGTTTGTTCGATATCCGGCCACTGCCATTGATTCTTCTTTCCATCTTTTTACTGGTATTAATTATTCAGCTGATCTATTACCTGATCATCTTCCGGAGGTTAGGGTGGTATCACCACCCTTCTGCCACTGAAAAACAGACCGGGGTTTCAGTCGTAATTTGTGCACATAACGAATACTATAACCTGAAAGAAAATCTTCCTTTAATTCTTGAACAAAATTATCCTGAATTTGAAGTAGTGGTGGTTAATCATGCCTCCGATGATGATACCGCTTTTCTCCTGTCGGAGCTTGAAAAACGTTATCCCTATCTGAAAACTATAGAAATCAGGCATGACCTGAACTTTTTTACCGGCAAGAAATTCCCCTTATCCATCGGAATAAAATCAGCCAGGTACAATATAATATTGCTGACCGATGCAGATTGCAAACCGGCATCACGCGAATGGATATCACAATTTCAATCCTCTTTTACCGGCAATACGGAAATAGTTCTGGGTTATGGACCTTATAACCGGAGTAAAGGAATCCTGAACAGGCTTATCCGTTTTGATACGGTGCATATTGCGATTCAATATCTTTCTTATACGCTGGCGGGGATGCCTTATATGGGTGTCGGAAGAAATCTCTCTTATTACAAAGATTTATTTTACCGGAATAACGGATTTATTTCCCATTACAGGATACGCTCGGGTGATGATGACCTTTTTATTAACAGGGTGGCCAGGAAAAACAACACCTCTATCATGGTGGAACCAGGCAGTTATACCTATTCAGACCCCAAGAGGTCATTTGAGAAATGGTTTACCCAAAAAAAACGTCATCTTTCCACCAGCGATCATTACAGGCTCAAACATAAAATCCTTCTTGGAACCTATTCCGCCAGCTTATGGATGTTCTATCTTTTATTTGTATTGCTCCTTTCTTTAAATTATTCGATCATACCTGTACTAGGGATTTTTTTTGTTCGGCTTCTCGCCCAGTATATCATTTTTAACCGTTGCCTGCATCGTTTGGGTGAAAAAGATTTATTACCTTTCGTATGGTTATATGAAACACTTCTTCTGCTACTGAATTCCGGTATCATGATCTCAAATATATTTCATAAATCCACCCGATGGAAATAGTGAGTCATCTTACTGAGAAAGCGCAACGTGATTACAGACTTGTTCAACTGGCCGTAAGCAAAGGCGACCAGCAGGCTTATGCCAATCTCCTGAACAACTACCGGGATTCGCTCTATTTCATGATGCTCAAGATGACGAATAATCCGACAGATGCAGAAGATCTTACTATCGAAGCTTTCGGTAAAGCCTTTAAGAAGATTAACCAGTATACTCCCGAATTTGCATTCAGTACCTGGTTATTTCGGATTGCAGCCAATAACTGTATCGACTTTCTTAGAAAAAACCGTAGAATCCAATTTTCTGAAGGTTTTGTTGACGATGAGGAGGAATCGGTTACAGATTATCCCTCATCGGTTCCGTCAAATACGCTGGACCCGGAAGAGAAGATCATTGAAAAACAAAAAATCGCGCTGATGCATGAGGTAGTCGAGAAGCTAAAGCCTCATTACCGGAATCTTATTGAACTAAGATATTTTAAGGAATGGTCTTATGAAGAAATCGCTACGGAACTTGACCTTCCGATCGGAACCGTCAAAGCACAACTTTTCCGGGCTCGCGAATTCCTTCATCAGATCCTGAGAAATGCGCAAGAAAAGATCTGATAATTTTACGAATAAAATCTGCACAAATCAATATGATATGAAAGAGACAGATTTCAAACGAACCATTCTTCAAGGTATTCCCGACGAATTGCCAGAACCCCGGCCATGGGATTCCGGTGTGAATCATGCTCCGGTAAGAAAAAACATTTTAACGACCGAAGAGAAAAAACTTGCTTTAAAAAATGCCCTTCGCTATTTTAATAAGAAACATCATGCCGTTTTAGCTCCCGAGTTCGCTGAAGAGTTAAGAAAATACGGTCGAATTTATATGTACCGGTTCAGACCATCTTACAATATGGTTGCCCGACCCATTTACGATTATCCTTATAAGACAATCCAGGCGGCTGCCATCATGTTGATGATCCAGAACAACCTCGACCCGGCAGTTGCCCAGCATCCGCATGAACTTATTACCTATGGTGGCAATGGCGCCGTATTCCAGAACTGGGCGCAGTACCTGCTGACGATGAAGTGCCTGGCAGAGATGACTGCCGAACAAACCCTGGCTATGTATTCAGGTCACCCGATGGGTCTTTTTCCTTCTCACCCCGATGCGCCGCGTGTCGTCATTACGAATGGGATGATGATCCCCAACTATTCCAAACCGGATGACTGGGAAAAGTATAATGCGTTGGGAGTAACGCAATATGGACAAATGACGGCCGGTTCTTATATGTACATCGGTCCCCAGGGAATTGTTCACGGAACCACGATTACCATCCTGAATGCCGCACGGAAAATAACTTTACAATCCGATAAGTCATCACGCATTGATTCTCATCCTTCGCAGGATAATATCAGAGGGCAGTTATTTGTTTCTTCCGGATTGGGAGGCATGTCGGGAGCCCAGGCAAAAGCTGCAGTGATTGCCGGAGCCATTGCGGTCATTGCAGAAATTAATCCCAAAGTGGTGCAAAAACGACATGAACAAGGTTGGGTTGATGAAGTATTTACCGACTTGAATGGATTGATTGCCCGACTGGGAAAGGCAAAAAAAATGAAAGAAACCGTTTCCCTTGCGTATCAGGGTAACATTGTAGATTTATGGGAGCAATTCGCAGAACAAAAAATAAAAGTAGAACTCGGTTCTGACCAGACATCTTTGCACAATCCCTGGGCAGGCGGCTATTATCCTGCAGGATTGACCCTCGATGAATCCAATAAAATGATGGTTGCCGATCCAATAAAATTCAGGGAAGAAGTTCAACATTCCCTCCGGCGCCAGGTGGCGGCCATCAACGCCATGACTGCAAACGGGATGTACTTTTGGGATTATGGCAATGCCTTCCTTCTGGAAGCCGGTCGTGCAGGTGCCGATGTACTGAAGCCCGATGGTTCATTTATTTATCCGTCTTATGTGCAGGATATTATGGGGCCACTCTTTTTCGATTATGGATTTGGACCTTTCCGTTGGGTTTGTACTTCCGGGAAGGCGGAAGATTTATCCATTTCCGATCAAATTGCGGCAGAGGTGCTTACTGAGATTGCATCGCAATCACCCAGGGAGATTGAGATGCAGATGCGCGATAACATTCACTGGATTATGGAAGCCGGGAAAAACAACCTCGTAGTAGGATCCCAGGCGCGAATCCTTTACGCTGACCATGAAGGCAGGACAAAAATTGCTGCTGCTTTTAATAAAGCCATCCGACAAGGAATAATCTCAGCTCCGGTCGTCTTGGGGCGTGATCACCATGATGTTTCCGGCACCGATTCTCCTTTTCGCGAAACGTCAAATATATATGACGGATCTGCTTTCACTGCCGACATGGCTATTCAGAATGTGATCGGTGATGGATTCCGCGGAGCAACATGGATTTCTATCCATAATGGCGGTGGAGTCGGCTGGGGAGAAGTCATTAACGGCGGATTCGGGATGGTTCTTGATGGCAGTGCCGATGCCGACCGACGTATTCGCTCCATGCTTCATTGGGACGTAAATAATGGCATTGCACGCAGGGCGTGGGCCCGGAACAAAGAAGCGGATTTTGCGATCAGGCGGGCAATGGCTAAGGAACCTCAACTAAAAGTGACCTTGCCCAACTGTGTGGATGATCGATTGATAGAAGGATTATTCTAGCAGATCTTCTCCTTCAGAACCTTCGCCATAACAAGACTGTCGCCATCATTCCAGTCTAGATAGTACGATTCACACTATTCATATTGCTGACCCCAACCAGGTCGGGACTTCCCTCTATTGAATCCCCGCGAGCGCATTCCTCGCTTGCTGCGGGGTTAGCGAGCAAAAAAATAAATTCCTAGGTGATCGAAGAATCCTCGCAGCTTGCGAGGTTCTTTAATAAATAATAATTCATTTCGAAATTTGATTATTGAAGCAACTTTTAATAGCATTACACTGTCATAACAGTATTATGACTCGTTTGTCCCGAGTTAAAAAGTTATTAACAATCATATTACTTTTTCATTTTTCCCGGATTAAGCAAAAAAGAATACTACTATGATTTTATATTATTCAGATGAGTCTCTTATTCAAGGACTAAGACAAAAAACGTCAGGAAGTATACGATACCTCTATAAGGAGTTTTTTCCGATAATTCGATCCATTGTTGAACGTAACTCTGGTAACCGCCAGGATGCAGAGGATGTATTTCATGATGGATTAATTGTTCTTTATCAAAGAATACAAAACAAAACATTTACCTTAAAATCAAGTCTGAAAACTTATTTTTATGCTATCTGCAGGAATATCTGGCTGCAACGTCTCGAAAGGAAATACCGGCTCCTGTACAGGGCCGATTTTCAGGTTCATGAAGATTCTGAAGAATATATCACCGAGGATCTTTTTATCCGCGAAGAGCAGCTTGAAAAAATACGTCTTTATAATCAGCACTTTCTGAAACTTCCCCAGGATTGTCAGGCACTTCTGAAACTTTTTTTCAGAAAGGTACCTCTAAAGGAAATTGCAGGAGTTCTTGGATTTAAAGATGAAAATTATGCCAAGACACGGAAATATATGTGTAAGAATATGTTACGAAAAAAAATACTTAATGATCCTATCTGTCAACAATTTATAATCTATGAATGAAACGGGAAATATGAGTGAATGTATCGAGAGATTCCATTCAAATGAACTGGATAAGGAGGACCTTATCCGGTTCCTTTATCGGTTAGAGAAAGACCCCATCATGCGAAGAGAAGTATTACTCGATAAAGAATTAAATGTTATTTTTTCGGATGAAAACCTCCTGGAATTAAGTGAAAAATTACAAAGAATCAGGGAAAAATATCTTCCAGGGAGAAATAATTGGGAGCCCTTTCTTATTGCCGCTTCCGTTATTTTCCTTTTCACGTTCGGCATTTTGATGCTCATTGTCGAAAAAAATATCGTCAAGAGTCCCAATGATCAGCCGGTTACGGAGAGGTATTCAGAAAAAATAAAGAAAATATTTTGTCCGATTGGGCAGCCTATATCCTGATCGGGTAATGATTTCCCGGTTATCTTATCGCAATGGTTTCGATCTCAATTAGCGCTCCCAGCGGGAGTTTACTCACCGCATAAGCAGCACGTGCGGGAGGATTCTCGGGATAATATTTTCCATAAACTGCATTCATGGCTGTAAAATTACCCATATCGCTCAATAGGCACGTAGATTTCACCACATCCTTAAAGCTATAACCTGACTCTTTCAGGACAGCTCCGATATTTTTCATTACCTGCTCTGTTTGCTCAGTAATTCCGCCTTCGACAAATTTTCCTGTTCCCGGATTCAACGGGATTTGACCGGAAATAAACAACATTCCATTTATTTCTACAGCCTGGCTGTATGGACCAATTGCCTTTGGCGCCTTATCCGTATTAATCAATCTTTTCATAATATGGCCTTTTAAATCGTTTAATATTTTAGTTTAAAAACAATGTTTTCAGGATAATGTATCACCACAATCTTTTGTTTATTCTCTATTGACTAATGCCTCCCTGAATTTAATCGGCATAATCTCTGAAATCCTTTTTCTTGTTCAGCTTCAGATCCTGTAATACGGATGCCTTTACGTTAATAGAAAAATTCCAGCTTTGCTGGCCGCCTTTCGGAATCCATCCGAACGACATTTCCCAGCAATGCAGGTCACGGTAAACATTGATGGATGTATAGGAAATATCATTATTCGTAAAATCCCAACCGGTTGTAAGCGTTATCTTCCACTTTGGCGTGATATTCAACTGCCCACTGAATCCCAGGGTCTGAATAATATTCTCGACTCTGGCACCCTGTGCGGCATTCCAATTCTTTGAGTAACTAAAGGTATAATTAATACTGAAACTCCAGGGGATATCAAAATCAACATAATAATCATAATAATCAAGAATATCTTTTTGTTCCTGAGGAGTTCCCTTTGTCGGTTTCTTTTTTCCCTTCACTTTTTCCGATGAAAACATATAACTCAACCCGACATCCCATTGCGAATTATCAAGCCTGAGCAAGTGGTGATTTGCTTTCCATTCGGAAGTATTAGTTCGGTTACCCAGCGAATCTCTGGCATACATGTCCAGTGAAGCCGAGTAAGTTATGGTCAGTCCTTTGACAATAGTGCTCCTCCCATAAAGGCTTATGGGAGACCAGTTCAGCGAATCCTTTGCTATGTCGTAGGTGGTGCTAATGGTAAATTCATCGATCAACGGAATCTTCCGCGTTCCAGTGATAGTATCTTTACGATTTCTGACTTTAATCTCCAGGTTGTTTTTAATGGCGAATCGGATAGTGCCTGATTTTTGTCCCGGAGGACCTCCATAAATCCCATTCTGAAAGATCGAATATTTCGCGGGGTTAACGGTCGTTGTATCATTTTCAATGTACCGCCAATATCCCAGAGAAGGAGCCCCCCAGTTTGGGGTATAGGTAAAACTCACGGACGGAATAACCATGTGCCGGATGGCAACGAGGGGCCCTTTTTTAAATTGATACATACCATAAATAGTGGTATTTATCGATGAGGTAAAGCTGGCATCAAAATCGTTGGCAAATCCAAAAACCGTATCGGTTTTATAATAGCCTTCAATGCTATCTCCCGGTTGCGGGCTGACATATCGTTTCCTGATGGTCTGAAAATACATCCGGTCTGTGATCGTAATACCATTGGTCCAATTGAAATGTTTTAAAACCGTGAAAGTACCTTTGATCGGAAAGCTGTGGCGGATACCGTTCATCATTTGACGTTCCCAACCCGGATTGAATATCAGGGAGTCGTAAGTACTGTAACGGTTTTCGGCATCAAAGTTGTATTGCATGCTAATCTTTTCATACCAGCGCATTTTTCCTACCGGGTTATTCCGGCGAAACGGATAAAACTGGTTAACTGAAAAAGCGATCTGGGGTAAGGTTATCTCAATGGTTTTATTAAGAGTATTCTGACTGTGATTGAAATTAATGTTCAGATAATATTTCCCGGCAAAATTGTTTGAATAGTTAATACTTGATTGAAAAGTATTCGACAGATAAGCTTCCGGACTTGAGGAGAGATTATATTTATTAAAGGTATTACTGACCATATTGACGTTGGCAGAAAAACTACTGTGAGGTCTTGCTTTTGGATCTTGGTTATGGGTCCACCGAATCCGGAAATCTTTTGATTTCTGGAAATCGGGTGAATCCTGGGAACCGATAAGATTAACTGCATAGCTGAAATTTATGCTTCCATTGTAATGATACCGTTTATTATAGCCGAAAGTCGGTTTGATTGCCCAGCTTCCGTGTGTATATATATCGCCCTGGATTTTAAGATCCATATACGGGTTGATAGCCCAGTAATATCCAAAGTTCTCGAAATAAAATCCCCGATTGGCGGATTCTCCATAAGTCGGTAGTAATATCCCCGACCGCTGACCGCTTCTGTTTGGAAAGTACCCAAACGGAATACACAGGGGAGTTGCTACTCCTGCAATTTCCATATAAGCCGGTCCAGTTATAACACTTTTCCCGGGAATGACCTTGGCTTTATTGAATTTAAAAGCAAAATGGGGGTTTTCTTCCAGATCGCACGTGGTATAGGATCCCGATTTGATATAGGTTACATTATTTTCCATTTTCTTAACCACGGTTCCATGAAGGTACCCTTCATCCTGCTTTGTAAAGACAGTTCTGATCAATCCCCGCTTTGTGATATAATTATAGTTGATGGTTTTCGATTTAAAACTTTCGTTTCCTTCCGAGAATTGGGGTGTTCCCTGATCCTTCCCGGTTGAATCGGGAATTCCTTTGGCAAAGACCAGGTTCCGGGGGAAATCGATCTCAATATATGCTGCATTCAGGTCGATGCTTTGGTATTTGATATCCGCCTCCTGATAGAGGAAGACCTTTTGGTTTTTTATTTCAAACCGAAGGGAATCCTTGGCAACATATTCAACTTTTGATTCCAGCTTTTGTTTGTTTTCTTTCTGGGTTTTAGTCGTATCTCTTTGGACCGTATCGGGATTACTTATAATACTGTCGATCCGGATCTTCGCACTATCACTAACTCTCTGACGCCCGAAAGTCGAAACCCGTAGACTATCGACCAGATATAAGGAATCCTGCTTTCTTTGCCGGATCGTATCCTGTCCATGTAAAAAGGAACTGGGCGACAGGAAGATGAGAAACAAAAAAAGGAAAAAAAGGAAAGGTTTTGTTAATAATTTCGTTAACAACTTCTTTTCTGAATTCCGGGGTTTATGTTCTATCTTTGTTTTGAAATCAAATTCAGAATAAAAAGGGGTTGTAAACCGTTATTCTTCAGGTTTCAAAACTAATTAAAATAATTGAGATCATTGTTTTTTTTAAGATTCTTTAACATCCCTATGCGGCACCGTCTGCTATGGACGGCGCTTCCGTCTCTGATACTTGTAGCGCTGGTTAACGGGACTCCTCTTATTGCACAGAATCATAGTTCAATTCAAAAAATTGTGATCGATGCGGGTCATGGAGGAAATGATCCTGGCGCACTTGGCTTGAAAGTCAAAGAAAAAAATCTCAATCTGGCAATTGCCCTGAAGTTAGGGAATCTGATTCAGCGGAATTTCAAAGATGTTAAGGTTATATATACGCGTGATCGGGATATCTTTATCGAGTTGGATCGAAGATCGGAGATTGCAAACAGCAATAAAGCCGACCTTTTTATTTCCATTCATTGTAATGCAAACCGGGTAAAAACTTTCAAGGGTGCTGAAACGTATGTCATGGGATTGCATAAATCGCAAGCCAACCTGGAAATCGCAAAACTGGAAAATGCTTCCATTTTACTTGAATCCGACTATTCTGCCCGGTATGACGGTTTCGACCCCAACAATGATGAATCCTATATAACTTTATCCTTGTTTCAAAATTCTAATTTGGAACAAAGTATGGAATTCGCCGCGGAGATACAGAAGCAACTTGAAGAGCGAGTCGGCCTGAACAACCGTGGGGTTCGGCAGGCAGGCTTCATGGTTTTGTACAGAACCACGATGCCAAGTGTGTTAATCGAATCCGGGTACCTGAGCAATCCGTCGGAAGAGAACTTTTTAATTACCGATAAGGGGCAGGAATATATTGCATCGGCAATTTTCCGTGCATTCAAAACATATAAAGAGAGATTGGAAAATCCCGGTATTGTTTTACCCGAAAAGGTCCGGGAACAGGAAAAGGAAACGACGCTGGTGGTTGTACCGATAAATCGTAACGGATCCGATCACTCCTTGTCATTCCGTATACAGGTTGCTACAGCTTCCACGGATATTGGAACCGATTCTCCCAAGTTTAAAAAATTTAACAATGTTAATATGTACCGTCATAAAGGATTATATAAATATACGGTTGGGGATGAAAACAATCTTAATAGCGCAAACAAACTTCTACTTCAGATAAAACAGAAAGGATTTAAAGATGCTTTTATTGTAATCTTCCGCAATGATGAAAGGATTCCCGATAATGAAACCAAACGGATTCTTGGAAAAACTTCCAAATAAAATGCAGGAGATTTATATTGTTTTATAGGAAAACTGTAATTTAGTGCGGTCATAGAAATAGAAACTTGTGAAAATCAGAAAAGAAATAAAAGTTGGAATCTTATTTGTGATTGCCCTTGCGATCCTGATCTGGGGGCTTATGTTTCTGAAAGGATTGGAATTGTTTAAGAAACATCAGACATTCATTGCTGTTTACGATCATGTAAATGGTTTGGTTTCTGCAAATCCGGTATCCATAAAGGGGCTTAAGGTCGGACAGGTAACAAAATTATATTTCAACCCTAATAATCCTAATAAAATCGTCGTGGAACTTTATCTTGACGGCGATTATCCCATTCCGAAAAATTCATATGCAAGGATTTTTAGTTCGGACTTGCTCGGATCGCGGGAAGTTGAGATCGTGCTTGGAGATACAAATGTACTCGCTAAAAATGGCGATACCTTGAAAAGCATGACTGAGGCGACGCTTGGCGAAGAAGTAAACCGGCAATTACTTCCATTAAAAAAGAAAGCAGAAAACCTTATCAGTTCCATCGATACGGTAGCAACGATCATTCAATTAGTTCTAAACAAGAATACACGGGAAAACCTCGTTCAGTCTATTGAACATATAAAAGAAGCCTTAGAGAATCTGGCGCATACTACCTATAATATTGATACGCTCGTCAGTACCCAGCGCAATCATCTGTCGGCGATCATTACGAACGTAGAATCCATCAGCGAAAACATTCGTAAAAATAACGATAAAATCTCAAATATTCTTTCTAACCTGTCGGATGTAAGCGATTCTCTGGCAAAAGCAAGAATCCCATACACTTTTGCCCAGATCAACTCCACTATCACGAATCTGAATCAGATCTTACAAAAGATCAATCGGGGCGAAGGTACCGTCGGATTATTATTGAATGATGAAAAACTATACAAGGAGGTCGAGAAGTCAGCCCGCGATCTCAACCTTTTACTCGAAGATATTAAAGCAAATCCAAAGAAATACGTGAAGATTTCGGTGTTTTAGAATGATATTGCGGAATTAGATGTTTTTTTATGGACACAGAGCGGATACAGATCCCTGCCGGAAAAACTTTTACAGGAAAATCAGTGACCGGGATCACTATCCTTGGTTGATTTGACTTCAACCGTATCCCAGGTGAAAATATCCTCTTTTACAAGTGGACGTTTCTCTTTCAACCACTTGAAATTCTTTAGTTTCAGATCATATGGCGATATTTCCTTTTCAGGATATAGCACAGCCGCAGGGTTTTGGAGATACGTAATGCTTTTAACCTGATTTTTCTCCAGGAATATAAGCATATCGCTTGATAATGCCTTATTAATTCCTATCAGCGAACGGTCCTCTTCCCTGACATAATAGATGGTCTCGGAATTGCCAAAGACATTAATCTTATAAAGTTCATTATCCTTGAATTTAGCTTTGATATTTCTTCCTTTGATCTGGTTGAATTTATTGGTGTCGTCTTCAGAGATGATAAACGCGGAATTGTACATTTTCAGTGAATCTGCCTGTCCATTCCGGAAGGTCAGGGTGATGGAGTCGGCAGTAAGCTGATTTTGACCCGACCAGATCACCGGTTCGCGATACATGGTAACCGTAGAATCTGCATTATGATACACCAGCGAATCGGACATGCCTTGCAAGTCGTGACGGAAAAATTTCATTTTATAATAACAGCGAACCGTTTTGATCTTTTCGGAAGTGTCGAAAATAGCTTTTACCGTATCGGAATGCATGAAAAGAGAATCTTTCTTATCCACCATTACGGCTACCGCACTGTCGACCATAAATGCAAATCCCTTTCGTCGTTGCAATTCCCCATAATTACCCATGAGAAGGATATGCTGGACAGTGTCAGACAGGAGAGCATGTTTAAAAGCCTGTCCGAATCCATTTTTTCGTTCATAGTAAAGACTATCACCAACGAGGTACTGGTCCTCATGCCAGATTATCGAATTTTTCCGAAAACGGGCTTTGTCAAATCGGGTGTCGTACCAACCGTTTTCACAATAGATCGAATCGATTTTATCCTTACCGACTATATTTGACGGGCCAAAAAAATACGAAACCTCAGAAACCGTGTTGTACATCAGCGTATCGGAATGCATAAGGTAGTCGGGATTTATGAGAATTACCTTCTCCTTGAAAAAAAACTCTTTTTTATCGGTGAAATAGTATCCATGTTTACTGACAAGAATATTTTTATCATTCACGATCTTTCCCCAGTAGTCATATTGAGCAATCTGGGTCTTTCGGTCAAAGACCAGCGTATCGGTCGTCAGAATGGTTTGGTTATCGATCAGCCTGACATTGCTGTAAATGTGGGCTATCTTGGTATTCCCGTCATATTTAAGTGAATCTCCGAAAAGGTTAAGGGTGTCGCTGATTTTTATATGGACGTTCCCAAAGGCGACGACATTATTCTTTTCATCATTCAGATAAGCGCTGTCGCAGTAAAGGTAAGCGCTGTCGTGACTCATGATCACATTGCCGATAATTCGCTGGATGTCCTCCCGAAAGGTTTTATTATATTCCCATGAATCGGCTCTTTCCAGAAGGATCCGGGTCGTATCCTGAGAATAGGAGAGAAATGACAATGCAAAGAAAAAAATTATAAAGCGGGAACGCAATGATTTCATCCGTCAGATCGGGTAAATACCTTTGAAGAACAAAAGTACTATTTTTTTATGAGGATGTAGCTTTGAATGACCTTCACATATTTTTCGAAGGCATCTATCCCTTTCGGTGCGATCCTGCAAGTAGTGCATGGAACTTTCCCTTTAAAATCCTTTTTAACTTCAATATACCCGGCTTCTCTTAGCTTCTCTATCTGTGCGCTCAAATTACCAGCAGAAGCATTTGTCTGCTTACGCAGATAAACAAAATCTGCTTCCTCGGCACTGATCAATATCGACATGACAGCAAGCCGCAGCTGGGAATGAAGGATCGGATCAAGATCTTTATACATTTCTCTTTTCTTTACTGTTAAGGATATTTCCCGGGATTATAAACCCGAATAAAGAGGCAATCGCAAGTGTTACCTGTTGTATTTCAGACATATACTGGCAGTGGATCCCTGCGATCAAAAGGAGGGAAGCGACCCAGCAGATAATTCCACCCCTCACCAAAGGTTTAAAATCATATGCTTTGCCCGAAATGAACAATGCAAATCCGTAAAGCGAAAGCATAAACGGAGGCATAAGCATCCACTGGAACCAACGTAAAAAACCGGATCCGTTTTCAACTTCTGAAGAAGCCGGCATAGTGAGAACCGATGAACCAATCATCCCGATCACAACGATCAGGATGGAGATGGAAAAAGCAATCCATACATAATCCATGATCTTGTCGACATAAGTTTTTATAAGTTTTTCCTGCTGCATATTTTTTACCAGCCGATAATGAACAGGATATCCGATCCCCATCAGAAACCAGATAAAATAGGAATAGTAATTCACAGGATCAGGAAGAATGATAAGCAGGATAAAATTTATCAAGCTGATCACAAAAACAAGATAGCCCCAAAGTAAAAAAATCTTACCCATTCCTTTTTGCAGGTTGTTCCTTGAAGTGCTGATCATCTCGTTGATCAGATTTAGACTTTCTTTTTCGTTTAATTGTGTTTCCATGTTTTAATATGTTAAATAAGTTACAAATATAAAACAGTTTATAATATAAACCAAATAATTTTATTAATATTTTTAATTCTTGTGATTTTTTATCCGATCTGAATAATGGTCAACAGAAATGCCTAATTTTGCACATTTTTAACAATCTTTTCTAAATTATATGAAGCAATCCTTCGATCCTGAACGTAACTATATTGAAACTCAAAAGAAAATAGGATACGTATCGCGAAAAAATGCTACCCAAGCCGACTATGATAAAATCGGGTTTATGTCGGGACTTGAAGTTCACCAGCAGTTGAAAACCAAAGAAAAACTTTTTTGTCACTGTTCGTCCGGTATTTACCAGAAAGCCGATGAATATGATGCGGAGCTGATCCGCCATATGCGTCCCACCTTGAGCGAGCTCGGTGAATATGACGGAACTGCGCTCATGGAATTTAGAACCAGGAAAGAGATCGTGTACCGGATCTCCAATAAAACCGCCTGTACCTACGATGTTGATGATACGCCGCCTTTTCCGCTTAACCGTGAAGCACTCGATATTGCAATAGGCATATCCCTGCTCTCGAAGCTAAAGATCGTCGGAGAGGTTCACATCAGCCGCAAACAATATCTTGACGGTTCCATTCCTACCGGATTCCAGCGAACCACGATCATCGGTGTTGAAGGAGAAATCCAACTAAAGAGCAAGAAAGTCCGACTCATTCAGCTTAGTCTCGAAGAAGATTCCTGCCGGGAAGTATCCGATATTGGTCATGTTCGAATATACAGAACGGATCGCCTGGGGAATCCTCTGATCGAAACGGTAACTTATCCCGATTTTGTTAATCCTGACGAGGTAAAAGAAGGCGCCGATTATATTCGTTTTCTGAACCGTAGTACCGGAAAAGTCGCCACAGGAATAGGTTCAACCCGGGCCGATGTAAATGTCAGTTGCCGCGGGGGAACGAGGGTGGAAATTAAGGGGGTTGCCCATACATCCTGGATGCCGGAATTGACACACAACGAAGTCTTCCGTCAATGGGCATTGCTTAATCTCAAGGAAGTATTGAATCAACGAATCCCGGATGCCGGTTCCTGGAAGCTGACTGCCAAAGAGATAACCCTGAAAGAAATAAAGATTGATCTTCCGGAATATCATAAAAAAAACAGCACTACCCGTATTTATATCATCAACCTGCCTCAATTCCGGGGAGTTCTTTCTCATTTTACTCAACCCGGAAAGATGTTTGCCAATGAGATCACGGATCGGTTAAAGGTAATTGCATGTATTGAGAAGCCCAATATGTTTCATTCGGAAATGATCGAAAACGCGTTGGGAGAGAAGATCTGGTCAAAGGTACGTTCCCTGCTTGGGAGTAGAGAGGAAGATAGCCAGATTATCTTCTGGGGACCGGAAGCAGATATCAAAACGGCAATTGAAACCATCGAGGAACGTTGTAAAATGGCATTTAAAGGGGTTCCAAACGAAACGCGAAAATCGTTTGAGGATGGAACAACCATTTTTGAACGGGTCCTTCCCGGAGCCGACCGGATGTACCCGGATACGGATTCTGCACCCATCCCGCTGGAGGATTCCGTCATTGAAGAAGCAGCCAGAAATATTCCGAAACTGGTTTCCGAACGGATCAATCAACTCATTACGTGGAATGTTCCTCCGGATACTTTTACCTATATTCTGAAAAACAATCTCATGCCCCTGCTTGAAAAAGTACAGGACGAGCTTCATATACCTGCCCGATACACTGCGACTGTACTGGGACATACCCTCAAGCATATTCAGGGACAAAACCCGTTACTTCCCGATTTTTCGTTTGAACAAGTATTCGGGATGTTGAAATTTCTGTCTGATCGGGGATATGATCTGGCATTATCAAAACGGATCCTGATTCACCTGTACCAACATCCCAAGATGGATTTTGATTCGATATTGATCTCGATAAATTTCAAGGAAGTTACCAAAGAAGAAGTAATCGGGAAAATCCCATTTCTTGTCAAGAAATATAAGGAGATCAGGACTTCCGGTGATGATTTCGCCGGGAAACGCTGGATCATGGGCAACCTGTATAATCTGGCCCTTGGGAATATCTCCCTGAAAGAACTTTCTGACAGGATATCATTTTAAACAAACGCTTTATCTTATTACATCATTTAATCACACCATCACTTCATCACACTATTATTTCTGAATTATGAATGAAGATATTTTCCAGGGATACAAAGGACGCGCGCTCGAAGTTCTGCAAAAGTACAATGCCCGGGTTTGGGCAAAAGTCAAGGTTGATTCAACACGCGGAGTTTTTGAAGGAACGATCCTTCCCAGGTCTGAAAATACGGATGACAAGCATCTTGTCATGAAATTTTTTACGGGTTATAACATCGGTATCGATATCGATACCATTACCAATATTGAAGAACTTGGTTATAAAAAAGCGGTTTATAAGATTCCGGAAAAAGAGTTTCCGTATACAGAGGGAAAGCCTAACGTAAAACTGCTAGGGACAGGTGGCACCATTGCTTCACGTCTTGATTACCGCACTGGGGCTGTGATCCCTGCATTTTCACCGGGCGAGCTCTATGGCGCTGTCCCCGAGCTTGCCGATATCTGCAACCTGACAACCGAAAAAATCTTTGCCGTTTTCAGTGAAAATATGGGTCCGGATCAATATAAAAAATTGGCTATTGCGATCGGACAGGAGATTGAGAAAGGGATAGATGGGATCATCATCGGACATGGAACAGATACCATGCATTACACCTCGGCGGCGCTTACCTTCATGGTGCAGAACTCCCCGGTTCCGATTGTTCTGGTCGGTTCGCAGCGTTCCTCCGACCGGCCCAGTTCCGATGCTGCATTGAATCTGATGCATGCCGCAACGGCTGCCGGCCACGGCGATATTGCCGAAGTGATGGTGTGTATGTTTGGCCCTACTTCCGATGAATATGCATTCCTTCACCGTGGAACACGGGTACGCAAGATGCACTCCTCCTACCGCTCGACTTTCAGGACTATTGGCGATACCCCGTTAGCAACGGTGACCAGAAAAGGGGTTGTTCCCATTAAAACGGAATACCACCACCGACGCAAAGACCGGAATGTAAAGATCACCCCGGTCTTTGAAGAAAAAGTCGCCATGATCTACTATTATACCAATATGCAACCCGATATGATCGATTCGCTGGTTGATAATGGCTATAAGGGGATTATCATCATCGGAACCGGCCTGGGTCATGTAAATAAACCACTCTACCCTGCAATTATCAGAGCCAGAGAAAAGGGAGTAGCCGTTTATATGACTGTTCAAACCCTTTGGGGCTATGTCCATATGTTCGTATATGACACCGGTCGTGATCTGATGGCAAAGGGCGTCATCCCGGCCGAGAACATGCTCCCCGAAGTTGCTTATATAAAACTCGGATGGGCCTTGGGTCAGACCAATGATCTTGAAAGGGTAAAAGAAATCATGCTTACTCCCATCAACGGCGAGATCACCCCGAGAGAACCTTACAACGGATATCTGATCTACCAGGGCGGCGTTCCCGAAGTAGAAGAATTCATCCGTAAGTTCCATAAATAAGACAAAGGGCGGTTGTTGCTTCTCTTCATTCGTATCTCTTACGAATATTATTCTTAAAGGTACTCCCTTCCTGAAGAAATATTTTGCTTTTTCACTCAAAACAATTACACGAGGTTCGGAAAAATATGCTACGAATTTGTTGGGATGATTGTTTTATTTATATTTGAAGAAAAATAGCTATCATGAAAACCATACTCTGTGTCTCTCTGGCCATTATTTTACTATATGGATGTAAGAAGGATTCAGATCCGGCACCGGATTATAACTGCGAATGCCAGCCCAATGGAAAAAATATTCTTTCAATACTCATTCATCAGGCTACGGGTCTTTTTCCTTATGAAAATGAGAACCATCGTTGGGGATTTATCGATCAGAATGGTTCAATCATATATGGGGCATCTTATGCTGACGCCCAATTATTTTCAGGTAACCGTGCCATGGTCATTGATGATAAATACGGTGTTCAGTATGCCGGTTATCTTGATGCTGCCGGTACTATGGCTGTTCCTGCTAAATACCGTCTTGTTTCGGAATCCTATTTTTCTTCAGAAGGGATGGCTCCCATGGGTGATATAAAAAAATGGCTGTTTGGTTATATCGATATGAACGGTCAGGCCGTCATTCCTTTTCAATACGATCACACTACGAAATTCAATGAAGGGTTAGCTGTTGTATACAAAGGATCCAAGGCAGGTGTTATTGATGCCACCGGAAATATTGTTATTCCTATCGAATATGAATCCATTACGACTTTTTCCGAAGGTCTCGCTTTGGTTTTCCGGAAAGGAGAAAAAAGAGGTTATCTGACACCGCTAAACCAATATAAATTTCAAGGTGATTTTATTCAAGGAACGATCTTTATGTATGGTCTGGCAGTCGTCGATGATCCGAAATCCCAGCTGTTAGGATTCATCAATACTGACGGACAATTCGTAATCCAACCCCAATTCACTTCGGCCTGTGTTTTTTCTGAAGGACTCGCTGCAGTTCAAATCAATAATAAATGGGGATTCATTGATCTTTCCGGGAATTTTGTGATTGAACCTCAATTCGATGATGTTTTAATTGGATTCTGCGGTGGCCTTGCCCCAGTAATGAAAAATTCCAATTGGGGATATATTGATCAGTCGGGAAATTTTGTAATCACTCCCCAGTTTGACGACGCCGATTTATTTTATTGCGGGTTGGCTAAGGTCTGGTTCATCAATGGAACCATAGGTTATGTCAATAAATCCGGAGAGATTGTTTATCGATCAAAACAAACATTAACTAAGAAAACTGATCGTCCCAAAATTTCCAGTGCGCTTTTAAAATACAACATTCGTATCGGAAAGGATTAAAATATACATGTCCTCTTCAATTGATTAAATTTTTTACTTTCACTTCTTTATAAACATTCACAATTATATATTATCCGATAAAATATTTGTAATTTCGATAGATTAATTCTGATAGATCAGGAATATCTTCTGAATTGTCAATGTTGTTGTCGTCAGTGCAAATATTAGATGTTTAAACCGATATTTTCCTGGTATACCGGGTCAAGTTTTTTGACCACAATAATCATTGCCCAATGAGATCATGTCTAACTATTATTCTGACCGGCTTAACTCAAATAATCTTAAACGATGTTATGAGATTGCACCCCCAAGAGTAAAGCAATTTCTTGATATCGCATCGGTCTTTAAGTTAAGAGCGGAAATATGTGAGATAGATAATTCAAGTGTATTTTGTGAAATGAAAAAAATATAAACCTTTCACCTAAACCACTAAATGCAGCAATCCTTAAACAAATTGAGTTTTGATAATATTCACCCAAACTAATAATAATTATAGATTATGAACATAAATGACTGTATAAAATTTTCCAATGACAATCCAATTTGTCATTTAGCGACCGTTGAAGGCGATCAACCCCGGGTACGGGCTTTGGGATTCTGGTTTGCAGATGAAACAGGGTTTTATTTTCAAACTGCTTCAATGAAAGAGATATCAGGTCAGCTCAGGAAAAATCCAAAGACTGAAGTGTGTTTCTATAAACATGAAGGCATGATCGGGACCATGCTGCGAATCGCAGGAGAGGTGGAATTTATAGACGAGATGAGACTCAGAGAAAAAGCGATAAATGACAGACCATTTCTTAAAAGTTTCGGATTATCCGCCGAGAGTCCCAAACTGATTTTATTCAGAATAAGTCATGGCAAGGCACATTTCTGGACGATGGAAAACAACCTGAAACCCAAGGATTATATTAATTTTTAATAAAGGTTCTTTTCATAAAAATTAGCAATTCGGGTCATCATCAGATAATAAAAATCGATTTTTCCGGTTAATTATTATTTTATTTTTGTTGCTGATATCCTCTATATATTCTATTTTATCAACATGTTAGCTCTGATTTTCTCAAGTTTTTTAAATTTTTTTTTCTTTTTAACATTTGGGATTTTCATCACAAAAATTGTAAAAATCCCAGCAGATTTTACTGAAAAATTATTCATAGGATTGGTGGCATCAAACACGCTCACCACTTGTTTGTCGCTGTTTTTTCCAATCAATTATTACACTTTATTGCTTTTCGTCGCAACGAGTTCATTTCTCTGTTTTTTCCTGCGAAAAGAGATAAAAGAAGCTATTATCTTAATTCACAAGAAAGAGAATATACTTTTCTCCGCGCTACCATTTCTTGTCGTAGCAGTGATGATTTCTTTAAATCCCCCCATGAATTATGATACCGGATTATACCATTTACAGTCCATTAAATGGATAGAAAAATTTTCGGTTGTACCCGGACTGGCAAATTTGCATGGGAGGTTCGGTTTTAATCCCAATATTTTTACTTTTGCTGCACTTACCTCACTGGCCGGGTTATTCCATCAAGAAATATTTTCGGTTAATTTTACCATATTTACGATCCTTGTACTTTATTTTATCAATAAATTATATACAATTTTTATTAGGCAGGGAATTACGAATCTCTTCGTTTTTGAAGTAATTATCTTTATTGCCATCCTTGATTTATCTGATGACTTGACATCTCCGGCGCCTGATTTTCTTTCCACGGCTCTCGTTTTATTTGTTTTACAGAACGTATTACACCTACCGGATCGGAAAAAGAATTCAGACTTACGAAGTTACCTCTCCATTCTGATTTTGGCGGTATATGCTTTAACGGTTAAATTGGCTGCGATGCCAGTTTTGGTATTAGCGGTTTTCATTGTTATAAAATATAAGTCGGAAATTCGAAAATTGATTTGGATAATCCCTTTGTTGGCGGTTATCGTACTACCTTGGTTAGTCAGAAATGTAATTTTATCCGGTTGGCTTATTTTCCCTTTTCCTTTAATCGATTGGTTCAATTTCGACTGGAAGGTCCCCATTTCAGAGGTAACCAGTATCAGAGAATCGGTGACGGGTTGGGCAAGAAGTCCCGATGAGCAATGTATCGAAACTGCGGAGATGACGCTTTATAACTGGTTCCCCTCTTGGTGGAACCGGTTAATGATTATAAATAAATTGTTTTTTATCGCGTCTTTATTCTTCCCGGTTGCAGCTTTTGTCGGGCATTTAATTAAAAAAATAAAACTGGATTTCAATGTTATTGCAATTATTTTGACCTCACTCCTTGGCGTTATATTTTGGTTTATCCTTGCACCCGATATACGCTTCGGGAAATCGTTTATCATCATAGCTGCAAGTTCTCCCTTATTATATCTGAAGTTTAACATTTATCGCAAGCCCGGCATTAGGCCGATTTTAGTTTTTTCTTTGATACCGATCATGCTTCTTGGGTATTTTGTCGTAAACAACACAGGTTATATCAGTCAACTGATTGCTGATAAAGATTCAAATCGTCTGATTACGCCACAAGTTATTCCGACTCCTTCTGAGGTGCATTTTAAAACATACCAAATCAGTGGAATAAAAATCTATGCTCCGATAACAGGCGATCAATGTTCTGATCATCAAATTCCTTGTACGGATTGTCCTCCCGATAATACGCTTATGTTACGGAATGGCAATTTGCAATCGGGATTTAAACATATGATGAAAAACAGCAAGCCGTCGAATAAATAATATGGTGCGCTATTACCAATGCTTCATGCAGTATTTGTCAGGGATGCATGAAACTATTTCAATCGTCAGTTTTTCTTTCCCAAATCGACAATCTTCTGTCCCAGGTCGTTGAGTTTTGAAGTTAAAGAAGAAATCAGAGTCTGAACATTTTCATGTTTCTTCAGAAACTCCTTATTTTTTTCTTCATGTTCCTTATTAAGCCCGAGAAACCCATCCTTAATTTTTTGTTCAAGGTTATTTAATCTTTCGGTCAGAAGGGTCTGTAGAGTTTTGTCTACATGGGTTATGTTATCGCTCATGGCAGCAAGTCGATCGCCGGTCTCTTTTCTCATAACCGATAGCTCATTTCCAGACTGTTCAACCATGACTCTCAGTTCTGCAATACGTTTTTCACGTTCTTCCCGCTGGGCTTTCATTTTCTCAAGAAGTTCGTTTTCGGATTTTTCAAGATCGGTCTTGAGTTCTGCAATACGTTTTTCACGTTCTTCCCGCTGGGCCTTCATTTTCTCAAGAAGCTCATCCTGGTCTTTACGATGCGTTTTACGATGGTTCCACCAGCGGAAGACTATAACGAGGATCATCAGAATCACGAACACAAGAAAACCAATGTCTCTCAGTTGAGCGTCATATATAATTTCGGATATCTCCTTCTCCATTTTCAGGAGTCTGCCGGAATAAGAATTGACCGTGTCCCGGGCTGCCTTTGCCACGGAATCTTGTTTCAAGAAGTCCAATTGCTCTTTAGCCTTCTCCTCATTCATTTTAGCAATGGATTTTTGAATACCACTTAGTTGTTGTTTCAACCGGGTATTTTCCTTTTCGACCTTATTGATTTTTTGGCGGATTTGATCAATATCCTGCGCTTCCTTTGCGGTTTGGGCAAATAACGACAAAGGAATTATCAGCGCCATAATTCCCAGTAAAATTTTTTTCATAGGACTTTGGTATTTACTTTATTGATATTCAAAGATATAATAATCTTTCACCCAAGTCAAGTAAATGCCTGTATTTTATTGATACTGTCCGAAAAAATTATCCCTTAAGAATTTGAAGAGTTGACAATTTGAAAATGAAATATTTTGTAATTTATCTGTCAACTCCCATCTCTTCCAATAAAAATCCCGCTTTCCCGATTTTTTCAGTGATAAACAGCACATAATGTATATCGACGCAAATACAGCGCTGAAGTGTATAATCATACTGCCAGTCACTGATCATTGCTTCATAGTTTCCGTCGAAAGCCACACCACATATCTCTCCTTTGGCGTTTAATACCGGGCTTCCACTATTACCGCCGGTTATATCGCATTGATTCAGGAATGCTAACGGAACGTCTTTTAATTCAGGATTTACCCATCTTCCAAACTCTTTTTTATTATAAAGATCAATCAGTGAAGCAGGAGCATTGAAAGGCTCTGATCCTGTGTTTTTCTCAACCACCCCTTCCAGGGAAGTGAAAGGATAATACCACACGGCATTAGCAGGCTTGTATCCCTTGATCTTTCCCCATGTAAAACGTTTGGTGCTATTGGCATCGGGGTACATATTGATGCCTTTCCATTCATATAAGCCATTCAGGTATGTTTTCCGGATTTCGGTGACATTGGCAGCAAATTTTTTGTTGGTATTCTGGATATCCGTTGCCATCGGATCGATGCTGAGTGCCATATTCAAAAAAGGATCGTTCAGTTCCTGAAGTTCCTTTACGGATTTTTTAAAGAGCGTCTTTGCATAATTTATATCGGTTAGTTTTGACGATTTAAATGCCTCATCCACGAATTGGTTAATGGTCTTTGAAGGGTCGTTGAAAATATATTCCAGTCCTGTGATCCGTTGATCAGGGGGTAATTCTTTTACCATATTCAGTGCACGAACCATCAACGCTTTTTCTACCGGCTCGAAATAATTGGCATAAGCGTATTGCAGTCCTTCAATATTCTGATCAACCACTTCCTCCGAGAATCCGGGATCTCTTTCTTCTTCAGGTTTCTCCCTTTCCTGCGCGAAATAAAGAATCTGTTCAGAAACGGACAGTGGAGTTCCGGCAAGACCCTGGAGTATTCCGAAAACATTATCCCTGTCTTTGGTACCCTCAAGTATCGTGTATTCTGCTTTCTCTTTTGTCAGAATATCTGCATACTTTGCTTTGGTCTCGGGTTTGCTGTTTGCCCACGTTACAAATCCCTTTTCAAACGCCAGTTTCTTTTCATAGAAATGTGTTTTCTTCATTCCATCCACTTTTCCCTGATAATTCTTCATCGCATTTGCCAGTCCTTTTGTCAAACTGGCCACTTTTAATTGTCCTTCACGGTTGTCTTTGGTTAGTTGATCGCAAAGATCAATGATCTCCTGGAAATTTTTAATTGAAAATGGATAATTATAATGCTCGTTCCAATACACCGAGGTTGATGAACGATAACGGGTAGTAGAACCGGGATATCCAATGATGAAGTTGAAGTCGCCATCCTTCAGGAATTCCTTAGCCGTTTTCAGCCAGACTTTCGGATGGTAGGGCACATTATCGGCTGCATATTCCTTTCCGCTTCCGTCAGGCGCGCAATAAACTCTCAGAAAGGAAAAATCGCCCGTATGTCTTGGCCACATCCAGTTATCAATCTCCCCGCCATAATTTCCTACGGAACTGGGTGGGGCGTAAACGATACGGACATCTTTAAAAACTTTATGTACAAACAGGATATATTGTTTACCGTTATACATTTCTGATACCGAAGCAGCTATATCATCCTTATCTTTGGTGATGGCTTCCGTCATCTTAGCTATTTTTTCCTCAATCTTTTTATTTTTTTCCATTGGATCACTGATTCCCTTCGCAACTTCAAGAACCTCGGATGTGACATCTTTCATTTCAATCAGAAGCCTGGCATGGTAACCCGGAGCCTTAATCTCCTCGCTACGGTTATTGGCCAGAAACCCATTGATCAGGTAATCGCTGTTGACGCTTGAAGCTCTCTGGAGGGCGGAGTAAGCCACATGATGGTTGGTAATAAGCAATCCGTCTTTGGAAACGAAAGATGCCGTTCCGCCACCCAATTGAACAATCGCATCAGCGATGGATGATTTATCTTTACTGTATACATCTCCGACCGCAATTTGCAAACCTTTCTTATTAAGATCGAGTTGGTTGATCTGGGAAAGCAACCACATCCCTTCCTGGGCATGCAACTGAAAAATGAACGTAAATAATAAACAAACTAAGGGTACTGATTTTTTCATACAAACCTCCTGTTTTTGGAAAATATTTATGATTATAAATTGATTTGTCGTTTTTTTTTTGGGAAAGTTACAATCGCAAGCGTTAAAAAACAAGTGTATTCGCTAAACATGTGTAAAATCTCGACATTCCTGGGAAAATTCTCTTTTAGGGGAATTGGATAAAACATCAATCTGTGACTTACGTAATATTCATTATGTCATTATGTTTTCAGAGGCGAAAAAGATTTTTTACCTTCGATTCCAACTTTCGAAAATAACAGGTGTCATTCTCTTATAAACAAAAAGAAATTGGCCGGTAACTACTCCGACATAAATCAGAACCTTATCGAGTTGTGTATTCGGGGTGACCGGGTGGCTCAGTATCTTTTATACAAACAATACTCCCGAAGCATGTACAACCTTTGTATTCGTATGGTTTCCGACAGATATGAAGCAGAAGATATACTGCAGGAGGCTTTTATTAAAATTTTCAGGGATATTAATACGTTTCGAAGGCAAGGCACATTGGGAGCATGGCTGAAGAGGATCGTTATCAACCAATGTCTCAACCATCTTCGAAAAAAAAAGCCAACAATAGTTGGTCTTGATGACAAGGAAATTCCAGATATCATTGAAGAAGATTTTACAATTGGGAATATTTCTCCGGTCGAGATTCACAAATCCATCTTGAATCTTCCTGAAGGCGCCAGGGTGATTTGTGTCCTTCATTTACTGGAAGGATATAAACATTCGGAAATAGCCAGGATGCTTGATATCTCTGAATCTACTTCAAAATCTCAGTACCGGCGGGCTTTACATTTGTTACAAGATGAATTAATCCAAAGAATATATGCGGAATGACATTGAAAACCATATTGAGAATCAGAAGAATTTGATAGATGTGGAAATTCCGGATGACGAAAAAATCTGGAAGAATATTTCTTTGGAACTCGGGAAACCCCGCAAGTATCAAATTTGGAGACTTCGTATAGCTGCGGTCGTACTGGTCATGATTACATCCGGAGTTGTTCTGACATATTATTGGCAACAAAAGAAAGTTTATGAAAAGAACGCTTCGTTGCTGAATGTATCAAAGGAAATAGGCGGGGAGGGAAATTATTTCCAACTGACAATACAGCGTAAAATGGAAGAAGTTCAACAATCTGGTCCACATGGAGAACCTTATTATTTGATGATTTCCCAGCTCAGGCAAGTTGACATGCAACTGGAAACCTACCTTGCGGACTTTCAGGAATTAGGGAACCATCCTAAGATATTAAAAGGAATTCTCCGCTGTTACGAATTAAAAATCAGGATTATTGAAAAAACATTGAATGAAATAGAAAAAAATAAACACTATGAAAAAAAACAACATATTCTTTAGTCTGTCATTAGTAATTCTCCTGGTACTCAGTTATACACTGACGGCCAGTGAACGGAAAGAAACAAAAGAAGTATATTCTGTAGAAAGGATTATTAAATCCACAACACAAATCTATTTCGAAAATAAAACGGGTTCACTTAAGGTGGAGACCTGGGAAAAAAATTCTGTAAAAGTCGATCTGTTCATAACTGTCGATGGAGATAATGACCAGGTTCAGAAGATTCTGGATTGTATAAAAAAGATTCAATTTGACCAGAAGGGTGATCAAGTCACATTCGATACCAGGTTCTATAAATGCATGACAGGACAAATACCCGGTCATTTCAAAGTCGTTCTACTCGACGGCAGCACAGTAAAGCTTACCCGGCTTGACATCTCGTTTATTATAACGATGCCAAAAAATAATCCATTTTCCCTGAAGCAGGCTTATGAAAATGCTACTTTGCCCGATCTTAACGGAAATGTTATTCTTGACCTTTATGAATGTGAGTTGATTGCAGGCCAACTTCCGAATTGCCGGCAGATTAAGATGAAATACGGGAAAGGGGTCATCGACTCGGTCCAGAATGTCAATTTAAATCTCTACGAAAACAATCTAATTCTCAAGCACGCAGGTAATGTGACGCTTAATTCCAAATATTCGGAAATTAAAATGTATAATTCCGGCTCCATGAATATCGATTCGTACGAAGATAAAATATCTGTACTCCAACATGGCGATTTGTTCATCAGGGCAAAATATACTTTTTTTACACTGACCGATTTCAGCAAAGCGACTTTCGATATTTATGAATGTACTGTCAAGGCTGGAACCGGAAATATTATTGCAGTCGGTGCAAAATATTGCAACCTGGAGTTCAATACTTGCAAGGCTATTGTCTTTACCGAATCGTATGAAAATAAATTTGCAGCAGGATTTGTAGGTGATATCAAAGCTAGTTCAAACTATAGTGCCTATGAAATTTACCACCTTGATGGAAATTTTAACTTTTTAAATAGTTATGAAGATCAGATTAAAATAAATGAGATCGGAAAGAAATTTACCGGGATTACTATGACTGGTAAATACAGTGAAATTAGAATGTCGTTTGAAACAGGAACCGCCTATAAACTTGATGTCGACCTTGAGTACACTGATTTTGACTTCATGAAAGAGACTTTCCAGGAGTTACGATACCATAAGGAAGAAGATAAGTTCCAGTTTATTGGCGTTACCCAAGGCTCGGAAGTGAATACCATTCCTCTGGTAAAAATTAATATGTATGAAGGGGAGATCAAGTTGAAATGATTAATCCGGATTGATTATTTTTACATCCGGGAATCTTAATCCATTTCAATATGAAGCATTTTATTATTCTTCTATCTTTAGCAGGATTCATAACGTCGTGCAAACCTGCCTCGGAACAAAAAAATACCGGTATTAAAGCTGATTCAACGAAAACCGACGTTCAGGTTGTCGATAATGGGAATATCTCATACGACAAGTATTTCAGCGATAAGACTTTACGGTTGGATTATAACCACAGTGGAACCTCTGAAGAAGAACATTTTGCAATGGACCGGGTCGTTTCCGATGGGCCATGGCCGGGAAACAAATTTATCTTGATCGACAAGCTTGAACTTGGACTGTATTTCTTTCAGGTTATCGATAAAGAAAGTAAAATTTTGTTATACTCCCGTGGATTCGCGAGTATTTTCGGAGAATGGCAAACTACTCCCGAAGCCGATAACACCTGGGCTACCTTTAACGAATCTTTGCGTTTTCCCTGGCCTAAAAAACCGGTGACCATCATTCTGAAAAAACGCGATTTAGAAAATAACAACTTCGTGACCGTGTGGACAACCGAGGTGGATCCGGGTTCAAGAGAGGTCAATCCCGCCGATCTGATCCATACCAACATTGTGGATATTATCCAGGAGCATGGTACTGCTTCTGAAAAAGTTGATATCGTAATTCTTGGCGATGGTTACACAAATGCCGAGATGATAAAGTTTAAAGACGATGCAAAAAGACTTTCAGTTGTGTTGTTGTCGCAGGAACCTTTCCGGTTCAAAGCAAAAGAGATCAATATCCGGGCAATTGAAACTCCTTCGGAGGTTTCAGGCGTTTGCAAACCTCATCCGGGAGTATTTAAAAGAACTCCTTTGTCGGTGCAGTATGGAGCCTTTGATTCCGAACGGTATGCCTTAACTTTCGACAATAAAACCATCCGAAATATAGCTTCACAGGTACCTTATGACTTCATGGTGATCCTGGTCAATGAAAGAACCTATGGAGGAGGAGGAATATATAATCTGTATGCCACGGTTTCGGCAGATAATAAATTTGCCGATTACATCATGGTCCATGAACTTGGTCATCATATTGCCGGATTAGCGGATGAATACTATACTTCTTCAGTATCGTATGAAGTTCCCGATATCAAGCTCGAACCCTGGGAAACCAATATCACCGCTCTTCTGGACAGAAATAACCTGAAATGGAAAGAGATGGTTGAAACAGGTACTCCAATTCCCACCCCCTGGAACAAGGAACCTTTCGACAAGTTCGGCTATGAAATTCAGAAACAGCGCGATAGCCTGCGTAAAGCTAAAGTTCCGGAAGAGGTCATGGAAGCCTTGTTCATGAAACAGTACAAACAGGAAAATGAATATTTTTCAAAGGATAAGTACAAGGATGTGGTGGGAGCTTTTGAGGGAGCAGGTTATACTCCCAGAGGGATGTACCGCTCACAACTCGATTGCATTATGTTTACCCGCCATATTCATTTTTGCAAAGTATGCCAGCGCAGCCTTATTCACGTGATTGAACAATATACGGCAACAGCTCAAGTTAATAAATGACACGGATTCCGGGATAAGAAAACAATTCAGTGCCGGATATGGTCAGGTTTGCCCGTTTTTCTATATTTGCATCTCCAATTACTCACTGATCCGGAAAATTTAAAAAATAAATTTAAAAATAATTTTTATGAAAAAAGTGATTATCTCTTTCGTGGTTTTTCTGTTTATTGCAAGCCTTAATATACAGGCACAAAAAGTTTATAAGTATGATTCGGTGCCTGGCGATCCGCTTAAGGTTCGAATCTATACGCTGTCCAATGGCCTGAAAGTTTACCTGACGGTATATAAAGATGCTCCTCGTATCCAGACTGCCATTGCAGTGAGAACCGGGAGTAAAAATGATCCTTCCGACAATACCGGTATGTCGCATTATCTTGAGCATATTATGTTTAAGGGTTCCGATGAATTTGGAACAAAGGATTATTTGAAAGAAAAACAGTTTCTGGACCAGATTGAATATAAGTTTGAGGTCTATAAAAAAACTACCGACTCGATTCAACGTAAGAAGATCTATCATGAGATTGATAGTCTCTCCGGTATTGCTGCAACATATGCCATCGCCAACGAATATGACAAGTTGCTGGCTGTGATCGGAGCAAAAGGAACCAATGCCTTTACCTCATTTGAAGAAACAGTGTATATCAACGATATTCCCTCCAATAAAGTTGACCAATGGATTGAAATAGAACAGGAAAGATTCAAAGATCCTGTTTTCAGGATCTTTCATACGGAACTCGAAACGGTTTATGAAGAGAAAAATATAAGCCTTGATTCCGACGATGACAAAGTTTTTGAAGCCTTATTTCTGGGGCTCTTTCCAACCAACACTTATGGAACTCAAACAACCATCGGTACAGTCGAACACCTGAAGAATCCCTCGCTTACCTCCCTGAAAAAATATTTTTCTGAACGCTACGTGCCCAATAACATGGCAATCCTGATGTCGGGAGATTTAAATCCTGATGATGTGATCAGAAAGATTGATGCCACTTTCGGTCTGCTTCCTTCCAAACCCGTTCAACCCTATATACCTGCCATTGAACGGCCGATCACAGCCCCTGTCATCAGGGAAGTAATTGGCCCGGATGCCGAATCAGTTACCATAGGTTATCGCATGGGTGGCGCCAATACGAAAGATGCCGACCTGGTCACTATTTTTAATATGATACTCAGTAACAGTACGGCAGGCTTGATGGACCTTAATCTTAACCAGGCCCAAAAGGTATTACAAGCCGACGCTTTTTCCTATATTCTTAAGGATTATTCGGTAAATATTTTTTCAGGAAAAGCAAAGGAGGGTCAGTCACTTGAAGAGGTCAAAGACCTGATTCTTGAACAAATCGAACTGGTGAAAAAAGGGGAATTTTCCGACTGGCTTCTCCCGGCCATCATCAATGATCTTAAATTGAGCGAAATTAAGTCTTCGGAAAGCAACTGGGGAAGGGTTTACAGTTTGCTGAACGGGTTCGTTCAGGAGATTCCGCGCGTTGATGTTGTTAAAAATATTGACCGTCTTTCGAAAATTACTAAAAAAGATATCATTGAATACGCTAACCAGATTTATGGAGACAACTATGTGATCGTTTATAAACGCAATGGCGTTGCGCCTCCCGTTAAGAAAATTGTGAAGCCACAGATAACTCCGGTGACCATGAATCGCGACGATGAATCGAATTTTCTGAAAAAAATCGTTTCCGAACCAAGTAAAGTCATTGAACCTGTTTTTATTGATTATGAAAAGGATATCAAGAAATTCTCCATTAAAAATAATATCCCGGTTCTTTATAAAGCCAATACGGAGAATCAAACTTTCTCGCTGTATTATTTCTTTCAGATGGGAACCAATACAAATCGCAAATATGGTATTGCACTTGATTACCTGCAATATCTCGGAACCTCGAAATATACTCCAAAACAGATCCAGGAAGAATTTTATAAACTCGGATGTTCTCTGAATGTTAATAGTTCTGACATAGAGGTCTGGGTTTCCCTTAACGGGCTGAATGAAAATATGTCAAAATCAGTCTCTTTGTTTGAAGAACTGCTTTCTGACGCTCAGGTAAACGAACCTGCTCTCAAGAATTTGGTTGCCGATATTAAAAAGCGCAGGGCTGACGATAAATTGCAAAAGCAAACGATCCTTTGGCAGGCGATGTACAATTATGGCGTTTACGGTCCGCAGTCTCCCTATACAAATATCCTTTCCGAGACAGAGTTGGATGCGCTGAAAGCACAAGAACTTATCAGTCTGATCAAGGAACTGAATGGATACACACATAAGGTCCTTTATTATGGTCCTTCATCGATAGCCAGTCTGACTACCCTTTTAAACAAAGAACACAAAGTTCCTGCCGCTCTGAAACCGATCCCTGAAACAAAGAAATTTGAACAGAAAGACAATATCGGAACCCGGGTTTATGCGGTCAATTACGATATGAAGCAAGTGGAGATCATGATGCTGTCAAAATCGGATAAATACAATAAAAACATGGTTCCGGTGGTACGCTTATTCAATGAATATTTTGGAGGAAGCATGAATTCCGTCGTCTTCCAGGAGATTCGCGAATCCAAGGGTCTTGCTTATAGCGCCTACGGGGGATACCGCGCTCCATCACAGCCATACCAGAATTTTTATTTGTTTGCTTATGTAGGAACGCAAATCGACAAATTACCGGAAGCCATGAAAGCGATGATGGGTTTGTTCAACCATATGCCGGAAAGTGAAAAAGCACTCAATTCGGCAAAGGAGGCAATCATCAATAAGATACGGACAGAAAGGATCACTAAAGCACAGGTTCTTTTCAACTATATCAATGCCGAGAAATTTGGACTGACTTACGATATTCGTAAAGATGTATTTGAGAAAATTCCATCCATGAATTTTTCTGACCTGAAAATTTTTGGTGAGAAGTACTTGAAAGAGAAGAATTTCAATATTATGATACTGGGTAAAAACGATGAGCTTGATGTAAAAACGCTCGAATCGTACGGAAAAGTTAATTATCTCGATCTGAAAGACGTCTTTGGATATTAAAAGAGTTGGCATAAGCATAGGTAAAACCGATGTTTGAAGATTTATCGTTACTTTTTCTTCAACAATATTGGTGGGTGATCATCTCCCTTCTTGGAAGTCTGCTTGTATTCCTGATGTTTGTTCAGGGTGGACAGACTCTTATCTTTACGCTTGGCAAGACAGAGATGGAACGAACCATTCTCATCAATGTCCTGGGACGAAAGTGGGAATTTACCTTCACGACACTGGTGACTTTCGGGGGGGCTTTTTTCGCATCATTTCCGCTATTTTATTCCACAAGTTTCGGAGGGGCTTACTGGGTCTGGATCGTCATCCTTTTCTGTTTTATCATTCAGGCTGTCGCTTTTGAATTTCGAACAAAACCCGCTAATTTTCTCGGACAAAGGACCTATGAAATATTTCTGCTGATCAATGGAGTATTGGGGACAATTCTCATCGGAGCTGTGGTTTCCACCTTTTTTACCGGGTCGATGTTTTCGGTCGATAAAATGAACCTTACCAATCTGCAGGCAGGAAGTCTGGCAATATCCAGATGGGAAGGTCCCGCCCATGGACTGGAATCCTTACTAAACTGGCGGAATGTAACGCTCGGACTGGCAATTTTCTTCTTGGCCCGTGTACTTGGAATCCTCTATTTCGTGAATTCGGTTAGGGATGCAAATATCCTTGGGAGGTCAAAAAAACAATTGATCCTTAATGCTTTACCTTTCCTGGTATTTTTTCTTGCCTATATTCTCACGCTGGGCCTTTCAAAAGGTTTTAGCGTCGATCCTGTTTCCGGAACAATATTTACAGAGGATTTTAAGTATCTGAATAATTTGTTGCAGATGCCAGTGGTCCTGGTTATTTTTCTGTTGGGAGTCGTTTCCGTTTTAACAGGGATAGGTATCGGCGTATTTTTCTTCATAAGGTATGGATCGAAAGGAATATGGTTTACCGGAATCGGAACAGTTTTTACGGTGATGGCGCTGTTCCTGATCGCCGGATTTAATCATACGGCTTATTATCCCTCAACCTATGACTGGCAAAGTTCGCTGACCATCCAAAACAGTTCATCCAGCCACTATACACTTACTGTTATGAGCTATGTTTCTCTTTTGATACCGTTTGTTTTCGCCTATATCATTTATATTTGGCGATCGATCAACAAGAAAAAAATCGACGCTACTGAAATAGAATCGGAATCGCATACCTATTAAAGGAAATCATTGAAAGTTTTTCTCTTCATCCACTACCGGAAAAACATTACGACTTGAATTGGCGACAATCTTTACCAGGTCGCCAAGTGTAGCATCGGGATGAACCTGGCTGAAATTTGTTTCGATATGCCGGTCGAGTTTCATCAGGATCAGGACGGCTTTATCCTTGTCGTGGGTGATCAATTCTTTTCTTGCCGCCAGTTGTCGGGTATAAATGGAATTCGGTTCAAAATAATAACTCGTAAGATAGGCGATAGCTGATACAGAGATCAGTGGAGTAAGCAACGCATAGCCACCGGTAATTTCGGCAATCAGGAAAACGGCAGTAAGCGGTGCATGCATCACTCCCGACATCACTCCGGCCATCCCGACAAGGGTGAAATTTGAATACGATACATTCAATCCGGTAACAAGATTGATCACATGAGCGGCAAAAAAACCGCTTATTCCCCCGATAAAGATAGCCGGAGCGAAAGTGCCTCCAATTCCGCCGATCCCCTGGGTCACAGCCATAGCAATAACTTTCAGAAGGATCAGCCCGAAAAGGATTACTGTAAAATAAATTGGGGATTGTTTCAGGGAACCAAAGATGACCGGATTGCCGACGACTTCTCCATTCCCTTTCAAAACCTCTTTCAAAATCGTATAACCTTCTCCAAATAGAGAGGGATAGAGGAAAATCAAACTGCTCAGGATTATTCCTCCGATGATGATTCTTGATGTTTGCGACAGCTTTGACAATAAGGATAGATCAGGTAAATAAAAGAGCTGGTATTAAAAGTAAATCCGTTGGTAAGAAAATAGTTTGTATAATACAACGTGTTTTTCAGGATGATTGCGGCAAGCCCACTGAGAATGCCAACAACCACACTCAATATCAAAACAAATTGACGGTGACGGATATGTCGCAAACGCCATGCGAGAATTTTTCCGGTTAAGGGCGATTGAGGCATGATGGTACAAATATAAGAAAGTCAAAAGAATATGATTTCTTAATAATCATCATTCACCACTCATTATTCGATAGAGATAAGATTATTTTGGCTTCACCAGAATGTAAGCTTCAGACAAATATTTTATCTGGTCGAATATTTTTTTAACATCTGCAATATGTGAAGGATCAACTTTATCCGCTGTGATAAGATTCGAACTTTGTATTGAGAGAACCCTTGGATTTTTCTGTTTTACTATAAAGGTTAGTTTGCCAAAAGAATTCCAAATATAGACCTCCTTAATTGATTTAACTAATTCAATATCCTTATTAAATATCAATTCAAACTGATAATCCTCCCTGAATTGGAAATCAGAATAATAATCCAGAACCCGCTCATTACTGTCAACACCTTCCTGAGCTATGTAGGGAAGACAGTTTTTCATAGAAAGATTAAAAACCGAATCGTGTTTTGTGAGCATGGAATTACTGGAGAATGATGCTTTGATTTCTGTTGTATAAGGCTTTACGTTCGTAAGTACTTTAATGGAACTATCTCTGACAACGACCGAAGAACTTATTTTCCAGATTTTATTCGAATATGATTTATTTACGGTAGGGATATCTATATTATACAAATATGCGGCCCTCCCAAGAGTTGAAAATTGACCACTTAATGTAACTTTCGCCTCTATATCAACTGTTCCGGAATCAATATCAATAAAAGCATTGAGTCGTGTTATTCTTAAATTTTCATTTATCGATGTTTTTGGAGTCCTAATCTCACGGAAAGATTTATCATAGGGTTTTTTATAATCGCAATAATCATCAAGATGAATAAGTCGGATCTTAACATTTTCAAAGAAAAATGGCAATTCATCAAGGAAAAAACCAAAGCGGGAAGATTTTGGGTAAATAAAATGTATTTTATTATCTTTTAATAAGGGGGTAATTAAATAGTCCCCGGAAAACATGGTAGTTACATAGTCCTGACTGATCTCTCCTGATCGAATATCAACAGGATATGCAGTAAAATATCCCAGCTTGAGTGCAGTGACAATCGCAACATAAAAATCATTTCTGTGAATATCTTTTAAAACTTTTCTCTGTGCTTCTTGCCCAAGATCTCCATCACTATTTTCAATCCTTCTGAAAAACTGTACGTCATCATCAAATCTGAATTCTTCAGCAATGAAGTTTTGAATTTTCAACAAACGGTTATATCCTGTACCATCATCCGGCAGAACAGAAGTCAAGCTGTCGATAAAAAAGTTCAACCCCAGAAACTGTTTTCTTGTTGAGCCATAACTTACAGACCTAACAATATTTAAGTGATTTAATTGCCTATAATATACTGGAAATATATATGTTGGAATTGCCGTGAGGTCGACGGTATATGGTGTCCGGTAATACATATCGACCGGTGTAATATTCACAATTACATATGGGAGGGTGAGATAGGGTCTGCTTCCTGTTTCTTTTATACATCCGGGCAGATTTGATTTGTTCCAGATAAAGATTTTGGAAGATTTATCCGAAGAAACACTATCGGGTTCTCCTCCGTTTATGAATTTGATCGCATTTACAATATTATCATCGATCTGAAGTCGTAAATTGAGTTTTCTTTTTGGAATACTATCATGAAAGAAAATTCTGAAAGAAGCAAGTCTCATTAAATTCTCAGCAAATGGTACGGTATATTGATAATTTATATCTAAAAGATCTCCTGGTTTCAAACCCTCAATTGTATAGTAATAGGAATAATAAGTATCATAACGATTGTCGTAAAAATCAGTCGAAAAAGTTTCTGAAATATTTTTAGAATAGGATATGGGTTTTTCATGGTCATTTGAATCGTAAACCTTTAAAGTAAAACTATTTATTTTAATTTTATCAAGAAAGAAACCCTGGTTCCTTTTTTCGGGAGCATGAATGATATCAATGGGATCAGGTGAATATGGTATTTTTATTTTTGATAGTCTCTTGGCTGCGTCAGGGGTCGTTACTTTTATCTTGAGATGGCGGGTAAATGTACAATTGATTAAAGAATATACTTTTCCGGAGAAGAGTATTTCCTGTTCATCATTCAATATTAGAGTCTTATCGAAAGAAATCCTTTCTCCGGAAATAGTATCTGCCTGATTTGTAAGTTGAACGTTTTGAGAATGGATGATGAATGGTTTTACACACAAATAGAGTGATAGAAAAGTAAATGCAAAATATTTCATGTCAGTGATAGTTATGTAATTTTATGTAAACATATAAATATTTTTAAATTAAAAAAAACATAACATGAAAAATTTTATCTCTGCCCGCTTTTTCTTAATTGTCTTTCCGGATTTTTACGATACCCGTTGAGCTATATTGAGATGGCATACATAAATTCAAAGCCCCATGTTCTGTTGACAGGGAAATACATGGTACGCAATCCCAGTTCAAAGGGATAAAGGAAACGCAGGATGTACAGGTCGGCTGTAAGTTCGGCGCCGGTGGTTATATATCGGTTCAGGTGATCGGTCTCCAAACCTTCGGCCCAGTCGTAAAAAAGATTCAGTTTGAATCGCTTGAAATAAAAAACGGAACCGGCGCTGAAATCCGGATAAAACAGCGGTAACTTATAATTGAGACCGAGGGAAAACAATTGCTGATCATTGGCTCCGGAGTAACCCCGCGGATAACTGATAAGATCTGAGAAGGTATAAGAAATATCATCTTTTTCCCATTCCTGCTGGTATCCTCCATACACCCAGATCCCGTGGTGCCGGAAAATTCCGGGAAAATATAAATTAAGATTAGCGCCGAAAATGGAACCCATCGCATTTCCCCTGAAAGGGGAGTTACGGAAGGCCAGATCGATGGACTGACCCCATGGGGGATAAAGATCTTTGAGGCTGGACTGCATATATTGTGCGGCATAGAGATGGTATTCCAGGGTCGGAATCAGTCCATCAGTGAAATTAAGAGGGGTGGAAATATTCCTAACAACGTTGATTAGAGACATGCCAACAGAGGGTTCCAGGGATCGGGAAAACTTTCCATGCGAAAAATTCCATGGAATACTTACCGTGGCCTGGAATTTGGTTTCCTGCCATGTGAACCGGTATAGATCATCTGTTCCCTGAATGTGGGCCTTTGCGGAACGATTTCCAATCGAAAACTGGAAGTCAATCACCGGATACCAACCCTGGTAGCTGAGATTGGCAAAAAATTTACCGGTTTGTTCATTGATATCATATTCCCAACCTGCAGAAACAAAAGTCGTACTGAGTATATTCTGCATCATCACAGAGATTCCCGGATGAACCTTGAAACTGCTGATATCAAAAGAAGCAGGCGCCCAACTATGGGGATTAAAGAGATTTCCGATTTTCGAATACTTTTTTGACATAAAATTTTGTCCTTGAATCGTATCCCGGTCCAGGTTGTAATCATCCGACTGATTCATTTTATAGATTTTCCGAAGCAACATACTGTCCTGGATGTTGGCCTTTTCCTGACCCGATAAAAAATCAGCAAGTCTATTGGAATTATCTCTGACTTGTCCAATTGGAATCCATTTGGAAGTGTCTATTTTCGTTTCTGCGATCATAAGCCCGTCGGAAGTATAATCGGAATAAATCATGAATTTTTTATCCGATGAAAAGTCTGGATCCAGGGAAGCGAAGGTCCCTGAAGTGATCTTGAATTGTTCCCGTGTAAGGGTATCGAGGGCGTAAAGGTTCTCAATTCCTGAATAGTCGACGCTGAAAATAATATACCGGTGAAAGAAATAAGAAGGACCATTAAATTCCTGGTAGGCAAATGGTAAAATATTCCGGATGCTTCCGCTTTTAATATCTAAAATGGCAATAGTTTCTCCTCTTTCATTCAACAGAGTGAATATTATTTTTGTATCATCGGGCGACCAGTTAGGACTTATGGCGGTGGCGAAGTTTTCAATGGGATAAATCCGGATTACTTTCCCCGATTCAATATTAAGGATATGGATTGAGCATGAGTTATCAGTTGCCATGTGAACCGATGCAATCAGTGATCCATCGTGAGAGATGACGGGAGAAAAATAGCGACTTTTGTGCGTAAGATTCCTGATCTTCCCCGTTTTGAAGTTGTAGACTCTGATCACTGCATAATCTTTATTCTGCCAGCGCGGATCGGGTTCCTGTTCAGACCACGCAATGTAATTTTGTGAAATAGAAGTCGTTCCTTTGAAATCATCGCCGGGAACCAATAATATCTTTTCTTCACCGGTTTGACGGCTGATAAGAATGAAGCGGTCAATATCATCCATGGAAGACTTATCTGCAAGGATCGTAGAGTCGTTCAGGTAGAGCGGGTGGGTATAGAGGGAAAAATTTTTCGGATTTCTCCTTGTAATATACCTGGGGATGTTGTGATCAGAAACTGATTCCTGGAATTCCCACTCATCTTTCAGTTCAGCCATGGTTTGTTTGTAGAGCTTTACTTTCGAGAGCTTAGTCACTTTTCTGATCCCGGAATTAAAAGGAACGATCATAAACGGGTATCTGGCGACTTTATCGAGCGCTGAGTTCCATAAATCCGGCCCGTATTTTTTCCGGGTTTGTCCGACCAGGTAATAGCCCAGGGAATAAGCATCCGGTACGTAACTTTTATAGGAACCGAAAACTGCTTTATCGTAAGAGTAAGGACCTTTTTCAAGAAGTTGGGCGCGAAGCGGACCTTCGAAGATGGCAGAACGACCTCTGCCGGTTTTGCTTAAAGAAGTTTCAGTGACGGTGGCATCACCTTCAAGAAACCAGGTTGGAACAAACAAGCCAAGCATTGCCGCGGTTCCCTGTTCCCCAAAAAGACCGTACAATACTTTGGTGAAGCCACGGTTGAGCTTACTGATTTGAACGGCATGACGGTATTCATGAATGGCAAGTTGTTCGAGCCATTCCTCCGCATAAGTTTGCTGAGGAGCGCAGGTATAGAGTTCTATGCGTTTCGGAGCCCATCCGGTAATTCCGTTGGAGGTAGTTGACTGGTTGTGAAGAAGAATGGGAATGCGCGGGACTTTTGCTGACAAGGTATAAGTCTCATTGGAACATACCAAACCCATAATATTGGCAAGATATTGCGCCTTCTTCTCCATCGCCGCAGGATATATGATCTTAAACCTGTCGGTTTTAATCTGTCGCCAATGAATAGATGCCGGGTCTTGTCCGGTGGAGAAATATTGCGAATAGCAAGGTTTTAGGATAGTCAGGAAAAGAGATAAGCAAACCAGGAGGTTTTTTATCACCGTTTAAAAAAGATTATTAATCAAAGCAAAAATAAAAGTTTTCTTTGAATGGTCGCAATGAAAAGTTATTTGGTTCCTCCCGGACTGACTTCTAAAAGCTCAACTTCAAAGATTAGTGTAGCATATGGGGGAATTTCTCCCATATTTCTCTCTCCGTAAGCGATGTTGTAAGGAATAATCAGAATTGCTTTCCCGCCTTGTTTCATCATGGCTATCCCCTCATCCCATCCCTTTATAACCTGTCCTTTCCCAAGATCAAATTCAAACGGAGCATTCCGGTCGAGGGAAGAGTCGAACTTCTTGCCATTGATCAATGTTCCGGTGTAATGGACCGATACTTTGTTTCCTGGAACCGGTTGTGGTCCTGTTCCTTTCACTTTCTCAATATAGTAAAGCCCGCTGGAAGTCGGGGTCACCATGATTTTGTTATCGATCAAATATTTTTGTAGTTGTTGGGCTTCCTCTTTTTTATTCGCTTCTTTCTGTTGGATATCTTTGAGTTTGATTTCAGCCTGTTCTTTTTCAAAATCGGCTTTGGATTGAACATCGGTGACTTCAACTTCATAAACCAGGGTTGAATATGGTGGTATTATTCCTCCCTTCCCTTGTTCACCGAAAGCCATCTTTGACGGAACGATAATGGTAGCCTTCCCGCCTCCTTTCATTAAACCAATTCCTTCATCAATTCCGGGTGTGTCAAACCGTTTTCCATATTTGAATTTGATGGGTTCAGGACGGTCGGCAGAATTATACAGTTGCTTTCCATCAATGAATGAAATCCGGAGATTCACTTTTACCATACATCCGGTGTCAATTTTAGGTCCGGTTCCCTCTGCCGTTTCAAGGAAGTAGATTCCGGAAGGTCTTGGCTGAACGATAATTTTATTCATCTCCAGGTATTTTTTTAGATTTATGCTTTCCTTTTTCATCAAATCTTCAGGCGAATCGATAGAATGAAGGGTTATATGGAAAGTAACAATACCGTTACTATCGACAAATACTGGTTTCTTGGGCATCCGGAATGTTTTCAGGAAGAGTGAATCCGAATTGATGTGAAAGGTACTGCTATCCCCCTTGGACATTCTCATTATATTTTCAAAAAGGTCGTCCTTGAAATCGGAAGGAGGAAGTTGTAATAATAATGGATCTCCTTTTAAATAAGCTTTACTGTCATAAAGAATCGTATCAATTCCCTTGATTTTTGTCGTGTACATCATGTCGACAGAAATCCAATCTCCGGCTTTCGGCTTTATCGTATCTTTCCCGGTTTGTGTCTGCCCGGATGGCAGTGAAAGATCAACAGGAGAAAATGATGAAGAGTAACTCAAAAATGGCATTAATGCCATAAAAAGAAATGAGACAAATATATTCGATACTTTTTTCATAGGGTTGAAATTGAGTTGATTTGTAATTACAGGTAAAATGTTCGGCAAATTTAATTAAACTTGACTTTTCCTGCTTCTTTTTTTACAATAAAAACGGGGCCGTCCAAAAAGGAAGGCCCCGCAATGTGATTAACCCATAACAGGGACATAGTTCCTGTCAGTTTGTGATTAGGTTTATTTATTAACTATGATCTTTCTAAGGATTCTGTTTTCGCTGTTCCGCAGAATGATCGTATAGATTCCGGTCGGAACCGGACGCATGTCGATGGTAAGCTCGGTTTGTTTGTCAACAGGGACATCCTTTTTCGAATAGATGGAGACTCCGATGCTATTATATACATCAACATCATATGCCTCTGTTTTCGGCGCAGACATTTTAATGGTAAAACGGCCATCGTTAGGAACAGGATAAACAAAGAATTTCGAATCAGCCGGCTCACCAATACCTGTAACACTTACATAAATGTTATTTGAAGTATCAGAGCTGCACTCTTGGGCGGTCACAGCATCCCAGTACCACCCATCATAAAGGCAAGTCAATGTCTGCTGTGTTGCACCAGTGATGGGAGCACCATTATAGTACCACTGATTGCCATCGGTAATACTACTGGTTAAAGTTACTCCACTTAACGTAATCACCGGGGCTTCGGGTTTCTTTCCCACTGTCACGTTGAATTCGGGAGAAGGAGCCCCATCGCTGCAGATGTTTATCCCATAAACAGTAATTACACCGGATTCTGCTCCTATGGCAAAATCAACGGTGATATTTGGCGTATTATCACCAGAAGCAATAGTAGCTCCAGTGGGAACAATCCATCTATAACCATTGGCACCGGTAACAGGAGGTATTAAATAAGAAACACCTGTTTGTCCTTCACAGACCGAAGCGGATCCTAAAATGGTTCCGGCAGCACCCGGTTGCGGAATTATGGTTACAGGGAAAGGAGGAGAGACAGTTCCATTACCGCAAAGACTGTTGCCATATACGGTGATATTTCCCGGTAAAGCATTGGTAAAATCAACCGTAATAGAGTTGGTGCCGGCACCGGAGGCAATGATAGCCCCGATCGGGAGTGTCCAGACATAATAAACAGTGTTGGTAATCGGAGCAACAGAATAAGCAACATTTGTAGAGTTGTAACATACACTGGAAGTACCGGTAACGGTTCCGGCATTTCCCGGAAGACCGTCAACAGTCACATCGAATACCGTAGAGTTCATAGCAGAGCAATTGGTTGCATCGTTGTAGTTGACAGTCACATATTGAGCGCCTGGAACATTCCATGTTACTTCGATGATTGCAGTACCCTGTCCATAAGTGATTGTTCCTCCCGGGGAAATAGTCCATATATAGTTGGTCATTCCTGTTTCGGTGGAGTAATTATACCAACCTGAGTTCACGCACATGTTGTCTGAACCTGTAATAACCGGCTCGGGGGCTGAGTTTACCAAAACCGTTAAGGCACCGGGAGCGGCTGCCGTGCATCCTGTGGCAGGATTGGTATATATAACGCCAACAGTTTTTGAACCGGCAGTAGGCCAACTGATTGTAACAATGTCTGGAGTTGAAGTCGGAGTGATCGTCCCGTCGGGGGAAGCGTTCCACTGATAGTCGGTCATACCGGATTGCGTCGAATAGGTATTGAAAACCGATTGGCAAACTGCGGTAGGACCTGATGATACAGTAGGTACAGGCAGGTTGTTGACCGTAACGGATTTGGCAGAGGCTGATGATGACCCACCGCAATCGCTGACAGCAATAACGGAAATGGTTCCCGACACGGCTGTATTCGAAACATCAACAATGACGGAATTGGAATGCGGGTAAGATGAGATTGTGAATCCTGTCGGGAAGATCCAGTTATAATAGAACCCGTAAGGAACCTGGGAAACAGAATACACGTATCCCGTACTGTTTTTACAAACATTTGCAGTACCGGTGATACTACCAGGGGTCGGTGGAACGACACACATCGTATAGAAGTTCTTCTCTGGACCATATGTGTTACCTGCCCCATTGACACCTTTTGCCCTGAAGTAATAAGTTGTATTGATGACAAGACCCGTGAGGGCAGCATAAAAGTCCGTAGCATTATTTCCTCCGATAATAGCAGGAATGCCTGGCACGGTATTCGGATATGGACCTCCTGCAATAGTACCGTATTCAAAGGAAACCGTTGTTGCTGAATTGTAGGCAGTGGCTATTCCGTTCAAAGTAGCAAAAGAAGAACCGACTGTTGTGGCATTATTGGTGACAATGGCAGGAGCCATCATGGAGGTAGTAAATGATAGAACTGTTCCACTGGAAGTCCCTGCTGAATTTGTTCCAAGAACCCTGAAATAATAAGTGGTATTGGGTTGAAGGCCGGAAATGGGTGTATTGACTGCAACGCTCTGACCGGTAACCGGTGCAGGAAGGGTAAATGTATTATTAAATGGCGGAGTAGCCATAGTCCCCCATTCAAAGGTAACCGTTGTCGATGCGGCATTGGCGCTTATGGTCCCGTTCAGGGTGGCGGTCATACCGGTGACTAAACTGGCATTGTTGGTCGTCGAGTTGGGACCGTCGAAAAGTGTAACGGCATAATCTTCAGTTTCACCCCAACTGTAAGTGCCACACGATGTTATGCTGCTTGGAGTTGAAGTTTCAACATTAATAACCCGCATTCTGGTAGTGCCTGTTGTGGCACCTAAAGGAACGATGAAACTCCCTGATTCGGTATGCGGACCGGAAGTAGAAGATGCAGAAACATATACCTCTTCACCCGGGTCTGTAAAACTAGCATTCTGGTTATAGTCGATAAAAATTTTAGTGCTATTATTATAACTTCCGCCGCAGGTACCGATTTGAACACTGAAACTTTGAGTTGCTGTCCGTTGGATACTTACCGGGGTAATGTCGAAATAATAATTACTGTACATGTTTTGTACTGAACCGGGGCCAGGAGCCAAAGTGGCACAGGTAGAAGAATTGTTGATCGACCCAACCGTTACATTGAAGATGTCCTCATCTGCCGTGGAGGTTGCGGTGGATGCACAATAACAGTTATAGACAGGATTCATCATTACCAGAAGTGGATTAGAAGTACCTGTGTTGCCTGAACAAGTCACCAGGCAACGGTAATAGGTCGCTACTGTTTGTGAAGTGGTATAGGAAGGCATCCAATTGCTTACATTGGTCCATACCGTTCCATTGAGAGAAAACTGCCACTGGTAAAGAACACCAGAACCTGAAGTAGGGTTTTGCAAAGTTAAAGAAAAGCTTGCACCGATGCATGCAGGATTGGCAGAGGCAACGGTGTTCCCAGGGGCCGGGGTTCCGGAGCAGGGAGGTGGCGGGGTATAATTAAATTTGATATTGGGTCTGTAAGTCGTGGAACTAAGCGAAGTATTGGCACAGTTGTTTGAACCATCTGTTCGAACATAGGTTATCATACCACTGGTGGATGCAGTATAACGCAATCCTCCATATGGAGAGGCAAAACCATTTGAGCCGGTACAGGTATTTATGACAATATTGGAAGTGCCGTTCCACAAAAAAGCAGTAGTGAATGGAATCATATCGAAACTGCCGGCAGCCTGAACAACCGGATTGTAGGTAAAAGCAGGTTTTACAACCGTGAGAGCAGAGATGTAAGGTTGTGCCGTGGATTGGGACGTCGTACCCATACTGATAGTATAGTTGACCAATGAAACCGCGGACTCGGATATGGAAAATCCCAGGGCCGTAATAGTAGCCCCTGCTGGCATTCCTACTGCCGATAATTCAGCTGCTGTGTAAATGATCTGGCAATGAGTATAATTGTAAAAACGTTCAACCGGGTCAATAGTTGAGCCATCGGTCGTCGAGGTTCCGGTTCCGATAATTACGGATTGCCCGAGTATGCTTCCCGCAAGGAGAAACATGGATAATAGCGTAAAGATTCTTTTCATAAATTATGGGTTTTTAGTTAACTTCATACTTAATTTAAAAAATATATGTTAGGTTTGGATCAACAATACAATAAATAACCGGATGACTTTTAGAACATTTTATCAGGTGTCATCCATCGAACATCTAAAAAATTTTAAAATATGTGAATGTCTAAGATTATTTAGATCAAAAATAATCAAACCACGGAATGGCTGAAAAATCACCCGTATTTTTAACAATTATTAACAATATTTAAAAAATGGAATCGGTCACCAGGTAACCCTGAATGTACTCTTCAATGCCTGATTCGAGCGTATAAAAAGGATTAGAATAACCGATGGATCGTAATTTTTCCATCCGGGCTTCCGTAAAATACTGGTATTTGTCGCGAATATCGACAGGGGTGTCGATGAATTTAATTTTAGAAGGAAGGTTGATGGCGGAAAAAACGGCATTTGCAAGGTCAAGGAAAGTACGTGCCTTTCCTGTTCCAAGGTTATAGATGCCGGAATCCTTTTGATGGTTCATAAGGTAATAGATCACATCCACTATATCCTTCACATAAATAAAATCACGAAGTTGCCCGCCGTCAGGATAACCGGGATTATGCGACCGGAATAACCTGACAACACCGTCACTTTCCCCCCCTGTTTGCTTATCTGCCTGATTAAAGGCATGAAACACAACCGATGCCATACGCCCTTTGTGATATTCATTCGGACCAAAAACATTAAAAAATTTTAATCCGAACCAGAAAGGCGGGGTTACTTGTTGTTTAAGGACCCATTTATCAAATTCATTTTTTGAAATTCCGTATGGGTTTAATGGTTTTAATTGGTTTACCAGCGCATGATCATCCCTGTAGCCCAGTTTCCCATCTCCATAGGTCGCAGCTGAGGAGGCGTAGATTAGCGGAATTCCATAACGTGTACAGGCTTCCCAAACCTGCATGCTGTAATTGAGATTGAGTTCTTCCATTACAGCCATTCTGAATTCAGTTGTATCGGTCCTTGCTCCGATATGAAAAATGAATCCGATATCCGAATGATGCCTGCTTATCCATTTAAAGAAATCCCAACGATTCACCTGTTCCCGGAATGCCTTATGCATATAATTTTTTCTTTTTTCAGGGTTTGAAAAGTCATCTACAAGAACAATTTCTTTGATCCCCTTATTGTTCAGTTTACTTACAAGGCAACTTCCGATAAATCCTGCCGCTCCGGTGATTACGATCATATTTTGAAATTTTGGTAAAGATAAAAAAAAGGTGATAAAGTGGAAAAATCATCCTTTTTCAGCTACTTCCAAAACCGGGCTAAATCTTCTAAATCCTCTCTTTCTTTTAAGACCTCAAATCTTTCCCCCTCGTTAAAATACCCAATGATCCGTGGTATTTGACGGCTGTTATATCGCGACCACATACTGACCGTATAACCTCCACTATCATGTATGACCACGTAATCGCCTTCTTCGATGCGGGGAAGGATTAATCCCTTAGCCAGAATATCACCCGAAAAGCATAGGGGTCCAGCCAGATTATATGGATATTTATCTCTGCCGGTTTTTTGTTTTCCGGAAGGATCAAAAATGGTATATTCATGTTGCCAATCGCGGGGATTCAGACATTCACGAACAAAAAGGTCAGCTCCTACATGGATCATAGCGGTGTTGATGCCCGGATCACGTTTAACATACTCGATACGGCTCACCGTCCAGCCGGCATTTGTATATATCCATCGACCAAATTCAGTCACCAGTTTGAAACTTTCCTCTCCAGACGATTCCCGGCCGGTCAATAGTCGGGGGGCTCTTTCCCGGATAGAAGTCACATATTCCTCCATGGATGGGGGTTCCGAATTGTTGCGATAAGAAATTGGTAAACCGCCCCCAATATCAAAAATATTTACCGAAGGAAACCCGACTCGCTTCCTCTTTTCATTAATTTCAATCGTGAAATCATATAAAATCCCGATCCCGTTGATCAATAGTGATATCGGACAACCCTGGGAACCTACATGAAGATGAACCCCGGTAAGCCATGGATTATCGAGGAATGCTTTTTCAAGGGCTGCCCGTCCGGTTTTGATGGGCACCCCGAATTTGGAATACTCTCCGGCAACGCTTGATTCTGAAATTGTACCTATCCCAACTTGCGGATTGATCCTGATTCCGATGGTACTTGGTGAGATTAAAGTATTGAGTAAATATTTTACTCTATTTAATTCCGATAAATTATCGATATTAATATGAATGCCTTTCCTTAATGAAAATTCAAGTTCCTGAAGAGTTTTTACCGGTGAATCATAAACGATCCGATCCGGGCGGTAACCCGTTTTCAGTGCAAGATTGACTTCTCCCAATGATGCTGCTTCCACTCCAATCCCCAGTTTTTGCGTGAATTCCATGATCCGGATCAGGGGATTGGCTTTGATGGCCAGCCCATGAAGCGTATTAGCAGGGAATACTGATTTCAGTGATCGGATTCTTTCTTCCAGATAAGAAAGGTCAAAACAAATCATAGCTGAATCTTCATCGCGTAACCAGCCGGAAGCGATGGCGCGCTGTAATACCCTTTCAATACTGCCAGAACCAAGATTTGACTTCATTCGACAAGCCCCCTTTCCGTTGCAATATGGAGAAGCTGTGAAACAGCTTTTTTCCCATCTATTCCCAGATCAATTGAAAAGTCATTAACATAAAGGCAAATATGTTTTTTCATTACCTCTTCATTCATCTCCTTCGCATTACACTTGACAAAAGGCATTGCCTGTGAAGGATTTTCAAGCGCATAGATGACACTCCGACGCATGATCCTTTGAAGTTTGAAAATGATCTCTTCGTTAAGGGTATTCCTTACAACAATACCTCCAAGCGGAATTGGAGATTGAGTGAGGCTTTCCCAATATTCCCCAAGATCCATAATCTTTTTCAATCCTTTTTCTTCGTATGTGAATCGGTTCTCATGGATAATAACCCCGGCATCCACCTGCCCGTTCATGATGGCATCTTCTATCTCAGAGAATACCATGAACCGCTTATCTTTAATTTCTGGAAAAGCAATTCTGAACAAGAGATGAGCCGTAGTATTTACTCCCGGGATTGCCACCGAGATTTGCTCCAAATTTTCTTTAGAAAACGCTTTCTTTGCAATCAGCAAGGGCCCGTTTCCAAACCCAAGGGCGCTGCCACTATCAAGCAGAATATATCTTTTAGTCAGGGAAAGCCAAACATGGTAACTGATCTTGACCATGTCAATATTTCCTGCAAGGGCAAGGCGATTCAACGACTCGACGTCGTCCATCTTGAAGTCGAAATTCAGTCCTTCCGTATCAATTTTACCATGAACCATGGCATAAAAAATAAAGGTATCGTTCGGACAAGGAGAAAAGGCCAGCTTTATGTACATAATTCCTGCAGGATTTTTAATATCGTTTTATTCAGGTTTTCTATCGCGGACGAAAGTTGCCAACGAGATTTGTCTCTTTCCTGAACATGATTTGAAATAGCCCTGATCTGAGCACAGGGTGTTTTTGCACTCAAACAGCCGTATAAAAACGCTGCGCCCTCCATGGTCTCCAATTCCGCCGGATAATAATTCGTCAGGAGTTCAATGGTTTCGGGTGCTGAATGGATTCGGTTAACCGTATTGCCCGTTGATTGGGGTAGATCATTCAGGATGGGAAGGTCCGGCCATTTTTCATTAAATAAATACCCCGATTTGTAAGGAAAAACATCCGGGTCCATCAGTTCAGATTCAAAGAAGCTGACAAACCGGGTCCCTTCATCCGTTCCAAATTCCGCTACACAGTCTCTCGTAACATGAACTACTTTTCCCAGTTTCATCGTGGTATTATACGCTCCCGCGATGCCGGCATTAAGGACAAAATCATATCTTTTTAATGCCAATGTTTGACCCAGATGAAAAGCGGTATGGATCATTCCAATTCCGGTAATGAGAAGATCGATTTCCAGGTTGCCCAGACCGTAATGTCCGGCCTCCTTCTCGTCTGACTGTATGGGAGTGAGTTGGGAGAGCACCGGATGGATTTCAAATGCAGTGGCGGCTACAAGCAGGATATTCATAATAAAATATTCCCTATAAAAATAATGATTTTTCTATAACGCTTGACCTAACAAGATAATTCTTAGCTTTGTCACTCTGAAACAATAATGTTGATTTTTCACTTTATCTGATCCACTATGACCGAACAAATTCGAAAAATTTTGAGTGATTCAAAAGCTGCCCGCTGGACCGCGTTGGCGCTGATTTCGCTGACCATGCTTGCGGCCTACTATTTTGTCGATATGATCGCACCCTTGCAGTCGCTCATGATGAAAACTTATGGATGGACTCCCAGTAATTACGGATTTTTCTCCGGGTCCGAATACATGTTGAATGTCCTGGGATTTCTGATTATTTCAGGGATCATCCTCGACAAAATGGGTATCCGTTTTACCGGCCTCACTGCTGCAGTCGTTATGCTTGGCGGCGGGTTGATCAAACTTTATGGACTTACTCCTTACTTCAGTAACGGGGGATTTGGTTATGAATTTTTCAGTTCTTTCTGGATTTCGATGCCGGCCACGGCAAAAGTTGCAGCGATAGGATATGGTATTTTCGGTATTGGTGTTGAAATGGCCGGTATCACGACTTCACGGACCGTAGTGAAATGGTTCAAAGGGAAAGAACTTGCCCTTGCTATGGGTATGCAGCTGGCAACTGCACGTATGGGAGCCTCTGTTGCCTTCTTCTTCTCCGCGGCACTCGCCGGTGAAAAAGTAGTCAACGGCACTATTGAGGGAAATCCACTGAATCCCATTTATCTGGGTATTGCACTGGTCGCTATTGGTTTTCTGACATTCCTGACCTATACCTTCATGGATGTAAAACTCGATAAACAAACCGGAAATTCGGGACCGGGAGCTGATCCAACCGAAGAATTCCATTTGAAAGATCTTAAAAAGATAATCACTAACCGTGGCTTCCTGATCATCTCGTTGCTTTGTGTTTTATTTTATTCGGGGGTTTTCCCATTTCTGAAATATGCCGTGAATATGATGCAGAATAAGCTCGGTGTTTCAGCCGAGATTGGAGGGTATATTTCCGGGATGTTACCCGTTGGTACCATTTTACTGACACCTATTATCGGTTATTTTCTCGATAGCAAAGGGAAGGGCGCCACGCTGATGATTTTTGGCGCAGCATTGCTTACTTTAGCTCATCTTACTTTTGCGTTGGTTCCTTTAACCACCGGTATTGCCGTTATATCAATCATCGTTCTCGGGATTGCTTTTTCATTAGTTCCGGCTTCCATGTGGCCTTCCGTTCCCAAGATTGTAGAAGAACGATACCTGGGTTCTGCTTATGCCCTTGTCTTCTGGATCCAGAATATTGGTTTGATGTTTTTCCCCTGGCTGATCGGTGTGGTATTGGAAGCAGTTAATCCGGGAGTCACTGAACGGATTAAAGCTGGCGATGCAACGGCAATCTATGATTACACGGTTCCTATGTTGGTGTTTGCCGGGTTAGGCGTCTCGGCTATTTTTCTTGCATTCCTGTTGCTTCGCGAAGATAAACTGAAGAAATACGGACTGGAATTGCCTAATAAAAAGAAATAATTATGACCCGTGAAAAACTGTTTGATCATAAACAAAAATTTAATCAGATGAAGAGAAAGGAGGTTTTAATTTTTGTTCTGCTTTTTGTGTTTTTTATTTCTCATGGCTTTGCCATTGAAATATATACCCTGAATCAGTCAGATGACGATTCCTTGAAGAATAAAGAACAGATATCGGAGTATCCCTCTTCCCTGACCCTTGATTTTGATTCGATTACCGATTTTACCCTGGATTTTACTCCCTGGTCTGTTTACGATATAGGGGGAGGAAACACTTATCCAATTACCGGAATCAATTTTTTGCATAGCGGGGAACCCATGGCTTTTATCTGTTTTAATCCTGATTCAACCACTCCTCCGGAGCAATACATGAAAGCGCATACCGGCACAAAACTTGGATGTGTTTTTTCGTCTATACCACCCCATAACCCGAACAACAAATGGCTGATCTCCCCTAAAATGAGTCTGGCCGCCAGTCCGAAAATCGAATTCTGGGTTCAAACCTACAATACCCTCTACGGATTGGAAAAATTTAATGTGGGTGTCTCTATTACCGATAGTAATCCAACTCATTTCGAATTGGTTAATACTGAGGTTGAATCAGCTCCCTCAGAATGGACAAGAAAAACCTATCTCCTCGAAAAGTATGCTAACCAGGATGTTTTTGTTGGAATTCAATGTGTTTCGAACGATCAATTTATCTTTATGATCGATGATATTTCCATAACTTCCATAGTGGGGATCAATGATCAGCATGAACCGGATGGTTTTTCGATATATCCAAATCCAGTTACTGACAATTTTTCAATAACGTTCGACCAGATTTATAATGAAAGGATAATCCTTCATCTGTTCAATCCCCTCGGGGAACCGGTAAGGAAAATGATCGTAAAACCGGGAAATGAACCGGTAACTTTTAATGTTCATGGATTGCCCGGGGGGATTTACTATTTGCAGATAAGAAAAGGTAAAGATGATTTTATCCGTAAGATCAGTATTATAGACGCATCATATTAGCCTATTTTCATGAATATCAACCTGTTCATGCGATCTCTGATTTTTGTTTCCTTTCTTTTATTTGGATCGTCTTTCCAAATTTCCGCACAGATCAGTCAGGGAGGATTACCCAAGACCTTTTCCTACTCTATGGGGCCGGATGAACAGGGATTGTTGACCCTTGACCCCCCTGCGCTTGATATCCTGAGAAAAGAGGACGACCAATCGCCTGTGCCTTACCGTTTTGCCATTAATCTCCCGGTTGATCTGGATATTATTTCTTCCGGTATCCGGACCACGACTCCGGATGGCTCATCTGTTTGGCGGCTAACCCTGAAGGCAGCCGGAGCACTTGCGTTAACTTTGTATTTTGATGATTTTGAAATCCCGGAAGGAGGAAGCTTTTTTATTTATAATCCGGCAAGAACGAAACTTCTTGGAGCATATACATTCCGGAACAATGAACCTCAAAGATCCTTTGCAACAGAATTGATTCCCGGCGACCAGCTTACCATGGAATATGACTTTCCTTATCCGGATAAGGCCATGCCTCGGTTGCATCTATCTGAAATAGCGTATGCATACCGGGGCGTTCGAGATCCCAATAAAAATACCGATGATTTCGGTCAGGCTGGAAAATGTGAAGTTAATGTCAATTGTTCGGAAGGAGACAACTGGCAACTACAGAAAAAGGGAGTTGCCCGGATTGCGGCAAAAGTGGGATTCAGTACATACTGGTGTTCAGGATCGCTGATAAATAATGTACGAAATGATCGCAAACCCTATTTCCTGACGGCCGATCATTGCAGAGAAGGCGCCACTTCCATCGATCTGAACAAATGGATATTTTATTTTAGTTATGAAGCAACCGATTGCCCGAATCCGACCGATGAACCCGTCTCTAAATCATTGAATGGAGCACATATTATTGCAAACAGCGGAAATGGAGCAAGTCAGGGATCAGACTTCTTATTCTTATTATTAAATCAAGAGATTCCTGTAACCTGGGATGTTTTTTTTAACGGATGGAGTCGTGAAGGGGCCCCAATTGCTCCCGGCGTAGGAATTCATCATCCCCAGGGAGATATTAAAAAAATCTCCACGTATTTTGCTTCTTTGGAATCTTCCTCATGGAATGGTCAGCCACCACTTACTCACTGGAAAACCAGGTGGGTGGAAACTCAACATGGACATAGCGTCACCGAAGGAGGTTCGTCGGGCTCCCCGATCTTTGATAATGAAGGCCACCTGGTCGGTACCCTTACCGGAGGCGACTCTTCCTGCGATAGCCTTTATTCGGCCGATTATTACGGAAGATTTTCCTATCATTGGGATAAAAACGGCAGTGACTCTTTACGTGCCTTGAAATATTGGCTCGATCCGGATAATACAAATACTATGTCCCTGAAGGGTATCCCCCTGTCAGTTGGGGACAAACCACTTGTTTCAGCCGTTAAAGTTACCCCAAATCCATTCACGGGCAAAGTGACTATTGAGATTTCCGGTTTAAATGGAGATCTTACCTTAAAGGTACGCGACCTCATGGGGAATGAAGTCTTTAACAAGAATCTTTCACTTATCGGACAAAACGCAATTCCGATAAACCTTGAAACCCTTTCTCCGGGAATTTATTTTTTGACCATTAACTCGGGAAAATCTACCCGTGTGATCAAACTTATTAAGCAACGCTAGATGAATTATTTATCGCCCAGGTTTGATACCATCGCCCAAAAAATATACCTTGGGCAAAGAATCAATCCTGATGAAGCCATTCTGCTTTTTAAGAATGCAGGGCTTGGTCTTCTGGGAATGCTGGCCAATTATGTCCGGGAGCGGAAAAACGGCAACAACGCCTATTTTATCCGGAATTTTCATCTGGAACCAACCAACATCTGTGTCAATAGGTGTCGTTTTTGCTCCTATTCCCATCATTTTAGTCCAAGGAAATGGGAACTGACTGTTGATGAGATGGTCGAAAAAGTCAGGGAACAGGATCGGACACTTAGGGAATTGCATATTACCGGAGCAGTACATCCCGAAAGAGATATTTATTATTACGGAGAATTGGTTAGAAAGATCAAGGAAATCCGACCTGATATTCATATCAAGGCTTATTCGGCAGTGGAACTGGATTTTATGATCACAAAATCGGGAATGACCTTCCGGGAAGGACTGACTTACCTTCGATTTTGTGGTCTTGATTCCATCCCTGGCGGGGGAGCGGAAATCTTTGACGAGACCATTCGTAAATTGATATGCCCCATGAAACCGACCTCACAAACCTGGCTGAATATCCATGAAAGCGCCCACCAACTTGGGATTCCTTCAAATGCAACCATGTTGTACGGGCATATCGAGACATATGAACACCGGATTGATCACCTGGAACGGTTACGTCAATTGCAGGACCGTACCAATGGATTTAATGCTTTTATTCCTTTGAAATTCCATCGCGGTAATAACGAAATGGCTGACATTAAAGAAGTTTCGGTCGTTGAAGATATGAAAATGTATTCGATTGCAAGGATATATCTTGATAATTTTCCTCATTTGAAGGCATACTGGCCGGCTGTTGGAAAAAGATTCGCTCAGATATCCCTCTCCTTTGGGGTCGATGACCTCGACGGAACTATAAACGATTCAACCCGGATTTATTCGCTTGCCGGGGCAAAAGAACAGAATCCTGAGATGACGGTTACCCAGATGATCGAAATGATCAGGGAAGCCAAACGCAACCCGGTAGAAAGGGACTCGCTCTATCAGATAGTGAAATAGTATGTAACGGGATGAAATATTTATTCAATTTTATTCAAATCTTCGCTGATCAGGTTGTGAATCATGAACGTGACCTCCTTAGTGCCGAGCCTTTTGAATGAATCGAAGGGGACAGGATCGAGAACCTTTGCCCGGATATTAAAATTTTTTGAGACCAGGAATCCGCCTTTTTTTACGGCTTCAAAAGTCCCGGATATTGCAACCGGAAGGATTGGCGTTTGTGCCAGTTGCGCCAGGTGAAAAGCGCCGGTCTTGAAAGGTTGAAGTTTCCCATTTCTGGAACGGGTGCCCTCGGGAAAGATCATAACGGAATTACCCGATTTCAATGTTCTGACGACAGTTGCCATCATTTTTCGCATACTACCATTCTTCCCGCGGTCGAGAGAGATATATCTGTTTAACCACATGTTCCAGCCAATAAAAGGATAGTAAAAAAGAGATTTTTTTGCCACCCATTTGAAATGTGCCCAAAGTTTGAAAAGAACAATAATATCCATTCCTGACTGATGGTTTGAAACCATAATGTAAGTGACTCCTTTTTTGATCTTATCTTTTCCGGTTACACGTATTCTCCAGATAGGATTAAGACTTAATACGATGGTTGACCAAAGACAGGTGTACTTGTGCAAGATGATAAGTCGTCTGTCGAACGGAACGGTCAATGCCCATATTAAAAATGAAATGGGAAATAAGATGGCTGAAAAGAGAAAAAGACCGCACCAGAAGTAAAGGGAAACCAAAAATTGACCTACTTTCCTCATAAATCTAAACGTTTTCACCGGAAGGGTTTGAATGATAATTACGCCATTTTTCTATGACAGAACTCATATCATCCGGGAGTTTTGAATCGAAAAAGACATTTTTTCCTGTCGAAGGATGAATAAATCCAAGTGATTTGGCGTGAAGGGCTTGCCGGGGCAAGAGGCTGAAACAATTTTCGACAAACTGTTTGTATTTTGAAAAAACAGTTCCCTTTAAAATAGTGTTACCTCCATAATTTTCATCATTGAAAAGCGGATGACCGATATGTTTGAAGTGGACTCTTATCTGATGGGTCCTTCCGGTTTCCAACTGACATGCCACCAATGTCACATATCCGAATCGCTCTAATACCTCGTAGTGAGTAACCGCATGACGCCCTTTTTCTTCATCCTCATAGATGGTCATAACAATCCGGTTCCTGATATCCCTTCCTATATTCCCGGTTATGGTTCCTTTGTCTTCGTTCAGGTTGCCCCAAACCAGGGCAACATAAGTCCTGTTTATCGTATGATTGAAAAATTGTTTGGCGAGTTTAGACTGGGCCAGTTCGTTTTTAGCAATCAGAAGGATACCGGATGTGTTTTTATCGATACGATGTACCAGATATGGTTTTGCCTCTGGGTCGGGATTCCCCGGTTTATTCTGCAAGTGAAATAGAACAGCATTTTGCAGCGTTCCGGTAAAGTTTCCGTGACCCGGATGAACGACCATCCCGGCGGCTTTGTTTATTACCAGGATATCTTCGTCTTCAAAAACTATTGAAATGGGTATATTTTCCGGATAAATTTCAGTATCTCTCGGAGGATAAGCCAGTACAATGGAAATAACGTCGAGAGGCCTGACTTTGTAATTCGATTTTATTTCCTTCGTATTGACAAAAATATTTCCGGCGCGGGCGGCATTCTGGATACGGTTACGGGAAGCATTTTCGATCCGGGACATCAGGTACTTGTCAATCCGGACAGGAGCTTGTCTTTTATCGACAATAAACCGGAAGTGTTCAAATAATTCGTTCGATTCTTCCGCGATTTCTTGTCGTTCAATCATAATAATGGAAAGATGTTTTCACTAACGTGCAACGATGAACTTTCCGTTCGATAAAGACATTCCGGAAGAGCTCTTCAATTCAAAGAAGTATAATCCGTTGGATAATGCCGAAATGTCTATCGAATTGATAAAGCGACCTTGACTAACGGTTCTTCCGAAAAGATTGACGATAGAATAAGTATAGTTTTCGGAGGATATCCGTGAATTTTCATTCCCGGTAATATCTATTTGTATGGTTTGTCCGGAACAAGGGTTCGGATAAATTTTCAAGTTCTTATGGGAATCGACGAACTCTTCAATTCCGAGTGGAATTGGTTTCCCAACGATGGGCCGGATCATCAGGGATCCGGTGTAAGAAGAATTCAGCCATTTTCCCGCAACGTTATAAAAAATATCACTTTGGTGATCATTATACCGGTCGAATCCGAGATTCAGATTGTCATTTGTAGTCTGAATCCATCCAACGTAAAAAATCCCGGAAAGACGCAAGGGGGAAGTTAAGTGGTAAGTAATGAACTTGTTCAAACTATCGGTGAAATATGGGTACACAAAATCGGAATACATAGTGTCGCCGGGGAATCCGGCATTATCATTCCATACACAGAGATAAAAAAACTGTTGGTTATTGTTACTCAGAGTCCGGTTGAAGTACATCTGGATCGCTCTGAGTGTATCGGAAGGTTTGTTTATTTTAAACCGGTAGGCCAATTTTGATCCGGCCGGTGAAAGGCCATATCCCGCTTCCGGTGTTCCATCATCATATGCAAAATAATTATAAAATCTTTGATAAGCCTCGATCGTGTCGCCAAGGGTAGAGCCGGGAGTATTATCATGGATAACATGTTTCATCAGGAAGATGGCTGAATCAGCCTGACTGATGGGAAACATGAATGAAACCGGAGGATGTGCAAAGGGTGGGTAGGTGACGTAATTATGGGTATAAAACGGTTTGATTATAGTATCGCCGGCTTCGTATGTTTTGTTGAAAGTTCCGCTGGGATTGGTAATATAATAAGAATAGGAGGCTACACGATCGTTTGTGTCCCTGTTGCTGATCAGAATATCGATTGTATCCTTGATTTCATTGGTTGGATCATCGCAATATTGGGGATAAGGCATCGATTCATAATTGAGAAGCATGGAAGGGGGGCGCTGGATAAAACGAATCTCCGGATAAATAGTATCGATACTGCTTCGTCCCCAATTCAAATAAATATTATCGATATTCCACTGGTCACAGTTGCTTTGCCAGCTTGGTTCAGCGGAACTGGCCAAACTGACCCGGTTATAAAATCTGAAGCGAAATTGCTTTTTGAAAAATTTCGCTGTATCCGAGATCGGAATCATGGCCTGTAAGAAATATTTACCGGTATTCAATAAAAAAGTATCAAGCGACATTCCCTTTGTTCCCCACATCGTCAGCCACCGGTCAGGAACCTGGATGGTATCTGCGGAAGTGATACTGTCATGTGCCGGCCGAAGGAGAAACTGAAGAATGAGGGAATCTGTAGATTCCGGAGGTAATCCCCGTCCCTGTGGTTGGTAATAAAAACTTAAGTAAACTTTATCGGAGGCGGTCAATTTTTTTGGAATTGGAAGGAATACAGAATCCAACCTGATAAACCGGGAAGTAAGATAATCGGCGATGAAGGTCGGAGGACCAGGGATGGCATTGGAATACATTTTCCCTGAATCATTGATGGCATCGAGGGTGACAGCTCCAATGTTGATGGGATAGACAGGAAAATCCGTGTTCACATAGGCAAACCGGTCTATCCATTTTAAATTTGATGGGAAGACATTTCCATAAGAAAAATCATCAAAAAAAGGAAGAGTCATCGGAATTGTATCCAAACCGGCACTTGTGGTTTTTAAAGCAGATTGTTCCCGGACCTTTTCCATTACAACCGGATTGATTTGTAACCCGGTGAGAATCTCCTGGGATATTCCGGACAGGGAAATAAAAAGGATGATGGATGTTGTAAAAATCAGGCGCATAGAAGGTCGTACATTAAATCATTAAGTCCGGTAGATGAAATTTCATTCATTACTATTTGTCTCCACGGAGTCTTTTTTCATTTCCTGGGCTTTGGCTCCCATTCCAATGGTCAGATCAATTTTAGAACCTTTGTCAAGTTTAATTCCCGGAGATATAGGTTTCCCTTGAAAAAATTGCTGTTGAACCGCATCTTCATCAAAACTTTTAATATAAATAAGTTTTCCAAGCCGAAGTCCTGCCGATTCGAGCATTGATTGTGCCTGGCGGAGGGTAAGATCTTTCAGATTTGGAACTTCAGTCTTTTCCGGCACAAAGGAGACAATGGTAAGATAGATCATCCGGTTTTGTTTTACTCTGGAACCTGGTAAGGGATCTTGGGTCAGGATTGATCCTATAGGTTTATCCGGATCAAAAACAGAATCAATCACGATAAAATTAAAATTCGGGTAATTAGAATTCCCAAGTACATCATGGATATAGAGAGTACGAAAATCAGGAACGATGATTAACTTATCATGCTTTGTGTACCATGAAAGCGATTGCAGAATGATCCAGATCAGGATGGCTGTGATTCCGATCATGATCAAAAAATGTCTTAGAAATTTTCTGGAAAAAAGAAACCGCAAAAAATCCATTCTTTGATTTTATAAATTAACCTAAAAAGGCTCTTTTTATTGTGTTTTGGGCAAATATAGATAAACTTCCTGAAAAAATGAAGTTTGTATGAAGTCTCAAGGATTTTGTTCTAATTTTGTATGTTAAAATGAGTGTTATGCTGAATGTTGCTATTGTTGCCGGCGGTGATTCCGGTGAATATGATATCTCGGTACAAAGCGGAAAACAAGTTGAATTAAATATTGACCGGAGGAGATTTCGTTCCTATCTCATTCTGATCCGCGGGAAAAAATGGGTTTGCCATATGGACCGGAAGGAGTTTGCTGTCGATAAAAATGATTTTTCCCTGACTTTTGGAAAGAATAAAATTACTTTCGATGTGGTTTTTAACGCCATTCACGGAACCCCCGGGGAAAATGGCAAATTACAGGGTTATTTCGATATGCTTAAGATTCCTTATACTTCCTGTGATGTGACTACTTCTGCGCTCTCCTTTCATAAAAATTTCTGTAAACTGGTGGTTGCCTCCTGGGGCATTACAACGGCTAAATCGGTTCACCTCTTTGTAGATCAACTCAATCAACGAGCCATTATCTTTAAGAACCTGTCGTTACCGGTTTTTATTAAACCTAACAATGGCGGTTCCAGTGTGGGGATGTCGAAGGTAAACAAGAAAAATGAGTTGGATGACGCGCTGGAAAAAGCGTTCAGGGAAGATGATGAGATCCTGGTCGAGGAGTATATCAAAGGTCGCGAGTTGACCTGTGGAGTTATTCGCAGCAAAGGAAAAATTATCGCATTCCCGGTCACAGAGATTATTCCGAAAAAAGAATTTTTCGATTATGAAGCTAAATATAAATCAGGAATGGCCGACGAGATCGTCCCTGCAAATATTTCCCGGACCGTATCGAAGAAATGCCAGGAAATCTCAACTGACCTCTATGCCCGTTTAAACTGCAAAGGGGTAGTCCGTTTCGATTATATTTTTGATAATAAGAGATTTTACTTTCTCGAAGTGAACACCGTTCCCGGATTAACTGCCGCGAGTATCGTTCCTAAAATGGCAAATGCCTATGGCTGGTCCTTTACCGAATTAATCTCCAGGATGATTAATGAAGTAATTGGTTAATAGTATGCTGACATAATGATTTATTGACGAAATGACCGAACTTATTTTTGCTACCAACAACCTTCATAAGTTACTTGAAGTTCGGGAGATCATGGGACCCCGGTTCCGGATTCTCAGCCTGAAAGAGGTCGGCCTGGATATCGAGATTCCGGAGGACCAGGATACAATTAAAGGCAACGCCCTGCAAAAAGCCGGATTTGTGTTTGAAAAAACCGGGATAGATTGTTTTGCTGATGATACCGGACTCTTCGTCGATGTCATGAACGGGAAACCGGGTGTATATTCGGCGAGATATGCCGGCGAGAATTGCACCTTTGATGATAATATCCGGAAGCTGTTATCCGAACTTGACGGACAAGAGAACCGGAAAGCTAATTTCCAGTGTGTAGTCTGTCTTATTTATAAAGGGAAGGAGCATTATTTCGAAGGAAAAATTGACGGACTGATAACTTCCGAACGAAAAGGCGCCACCGGATTTGGATATGACCCGGTATTTCTCCCCGATGGACATAAACAGACTTTTGCAGAGATGCCTCCTTATCTAAAAAACGGAATCAGTCATCGCGGCAGGGCTATTTCAAGAATGCTCCGTTTTTTTAAATAAAAAAAACCGCCCCACGCACAGCGGGGACGGTTTGATTATCAACAGGTTAAGAATTATGGAAAAATGAGTGATGGATAGGCTGTGATGTCGACTTGAGGCACAAAACATCCATAATGGCTATTGATTGCCTCGATGCAATGGTTGGCGACAACAGCATTACCCCTCGGAGTCAAATGAATCCCGTCGGTGGAGAACAATCCACCCTGAATAAAAGCGGTACTCATTTTTACTCCGTCAAAGATCATTCCCGATTGGAAGTCTTCAAGGTAAGTATACATATCGACAAGGGCAAGGTTGTTGGCAGCAGCAGTCTGGGCAATAATCTGATTATAAGCCTCCACATGCGAGCTGATGTTATCCAGCTCGGATTTGGTAAGAATGAATTTACCTGGGATCGGATAGGGTTTCAGAGCAACGGGATCGGCAATACCCATACCACGACATATTACTGAATCGGTGGGCATCGTCAACAATAAAAGGTCGTCCGGTCCCATTTGTCCCCAGGTTCCATCTCCTTTATCATAAACAAATGGATTAGGACCCGGTACCCATGTGATTTCAGGATGCTGATACTTGGTATATAAGAGATTCAATCCGGCTGCCTGTTCCGCAGTCACAAATGCGCCATTGTATGGCAGTTTTTTTGATGTATATATGGTTGTAAAGAATGGAATGCTCGGAATATCAGGGATATTAGCTACCATTCCTTTGGGCGTTTTCCCCGAACTTATCAAGGCTCCCACAGCCATCGGATAATATTTAGCAAAGGTGTCGACCGGAGTAAGTCCGGCATCGGTACCTTCCAAGGCGGTGGAAAGGGCATCCATGTTACCAATCCAGAGGAAGAAAAATGTAGGTGATTGAGCCATGGCATCCTGAATGATGGTGGTTGCAGGGCTGGTGGCAAATCTTACAAAAAATGGATTAAACGGGTGTCCGTCGGGGGTGGGATCTGCAAGCCTGGGGTAAAAAAGCGATTGAAGGTTCACTCCGGGAACTCCCATATTGTTATAAGGTCCGGCGACAGATGGTGGAGCAAACAATATATTTCTCAATTGTAGCTGGTCGGGGTTAGTTACCAGGGGAGCTGGTTTCATCGAATAAGTCCCTATGGGAACGCCATCGCAATTTACATCTGGGATTAATTTCAGCACCATTTTGGTGGACAGATAGAATCCCCCGGGAATACTGGTAATACCAATACCCTCTTCCGTTTCGATCAGGGGTTGTTTGAATTCTCCGGAGCCGACCATTTGGAACTGTGTGGCAAGGATATTAGGTATGGAGTTTATCTGCCCTGATTTATAAAGGGATCCATTGCTGTACCCGGAGGTCATTGAGTTCCCGACAGCAACGAATTTGGAAAAATCAACGCCATTAGCGGAAGGAGCATACTCATCAATTTTTCGTTCACAAGCTGTGAAAATAGCTATGGATAATATGATGAAAATGATTTTTTTCATATCGCTCATGTTTTAAAAGTTAAAAATTGTATGTTAAACCAATTCCCGGGGAATAAACGGCATTCCTGTAAGTTCCGGAAAAGTTATCCGGGAGGTAGGTGCCGCTTCTTTCAGCGCCCATAACATAAAGAAATGCAGCATCGATGCTCAAGCCTTTGGTTGGATAGATGGAAAAACCACAGGTAAGTCCAACTTGGTCAACGCTGGGTGTCTGGGGATTCAGGTAATCGGAGGGAACAGGGGACGGATCATAATATCCGCCCACGCGGACGGTGATAAGTTTGTTAATCATATATTGAACTCCGACACGCGGAATCAAACGATTTTCGTAAAGAGTAGGTGATGCAGAACGAGTAATGGCTTGATCATCCGAAACCTTATCAAATGTAAAGACGAGGGAATCGTAGGTGTTCCAGAAAACGTAACAAAGGTTAATTCCGACCATGAATTTTCCGAATTCATAGCTGGCGCCAAAATCGAGGTTGGCCGGCAGCGGAAGCATGACATCCACTTTCGTATTCGGAAAAGATGTACTGAGTGAAGTCGGAACCTTAAAAGTAGCATTACCTCCTTTAACCTTCATCTTTATAGTTGAACGGTAGTCAAGACCCAGACTAAGTCCTTTAACCGGGTGAACCATTATACCGGCATTAAATCCAAAATTGCTTGCAGTTCCTTTAACATTCAATGATCCTTCTCCGGTAGCGCCTTCGTATGGGATTGCTTTATTCAGATCAACATCACCGTATGCATAAACCAATCCGATCCCGATCCCGATAATATCCTTGAATTTATAGGATACCGTCGGTTGAAAGGTAAAGGCTTTAAATGAAAGATTCTGAATCAAAAAACGGCCTTTCCAGTTATCTTCCCATCCAAGACTGTTTCCGTATGGGGTGTTAACCGCCAAGCCGACGCTAAGATTTTTAGTCGGTTTGAAAGCAGCGTAAAAATAAATAGGCGTATTTAACTGGTGTTTCAGATGTGTCTGATAATTCACATCCGTCGCCTGGAATGTTGTCCGGATCATTAAAAAACTAACGCCCCCGGTAAAACTCCATTTTTCATTGATGAAAGCGGCTCCGCCAGGGTTGTAAAACAAAGTGCTGGCATCATAACTGAGCGACGTTCCGATAAGCCCCATGCCGACGTTACGCATGCTATGTAAGCCTATCTGATAACCACCGCTAAATGCAGTAGTCGCTGCTAAACATAAGAATAACAGCAGGAATGTAAATCTCCTCATAGTGACTTTTTTTTGGTTAATATTGGGCGCAAGATAAACATTTTTCTTAAATACGAATTTTTTCAGATAATCAGGTTTTATTCCTGACAACTTACAGTGAGCGCCGGTCATGGTGCAGAAAAGAGATCGTCGATATAATTTTCTGATTCCTCCCAGGAGATAAGAAACAAATTTATACCTATCTTTGCAAATAGTAATTTCTGATAACTTAAATAACATTTGATTATGAAAAAATTTTTACTTATAGTTTATTTCCTATCTATCGGGGCTTTTGTAGGATATTCTCAAAGCCTGGTTCTTATCGACAGCGTTGCCGGTCAATTGGCCAACGATGCAACCTTGCTGAAATCTGGAACCACCGGTACCGGTGAAATCGTTCAACATATTGCTATAAAGAATATTACGGCTTCAAGCCTCGACGTAAAGGCCAAGAAAAGTTATATTAATGTTTTACCAGGAACTGTAAATGTATTTTGCTGGGGCATTTGTGTAGGTCCCAATGTCTTTGACTCTCTGGATCCTATTGCCATCGGCCCCGGGGCTACAAATTTTTTAGATTTTTCCGGACATTACGACCCTTTCACGGTTTCCGGGATTTCTACCATCCGATATACCTTTTATATTGATGGAAATAAAGACGACTCGGTTTGTTTCAACGTTAGCTATGCAGCTTACCCGCTCGGACTTGATGACCTGAGTCCGAAGCCTGCTTTATCCAATGCATTTCCCAACCCGGCAAATAGCAATATTAACATCAATTATATCACACCTTCCGGTAGCAAAGAGAATAGTGTGATCATTCGTAATGTCCTTGGAGAAGTCGTTAAGCAAAAACTCATCACTGATATTTCAGGAAAAATCACTTTTACGGTAAATGATCTGAGCGACGGGATTTATTTTTACTCTCTTGTTGCCAATGGGGAGATAACTATAACTAAAAAAATGGTTATCAAACACTGATTTTATAAATCCATATCTGGTTAGTTCGTCGGATTTGTTTTGACGTCATAAGAATCTACCCAACCTCTGATGAAGGTTGGGTATTTTTCTATATCATAGAAAATGGATTTAGCAGGTTTAATATCAGGTATAATCTCAACGTAAAAAAATTCCTCTCCATTATTTCCTTTCTGCACGGCAAGGATATTTCCTTTAATTTTTTGTTTATACCCTGCGATGATATTCCCATAAGATTCAAGGTGGGGATTAAAAGGTTCATTAAGAAGAGCCGCTGAAGCTCTGATAAGGATGGAGTTTTCCCGGGATTCCCAGGGAATGGGAGTTTGCAGAAGATCGGATGGGCGTTGGGTGCGGTCATATTCAGCCACTTGTTTCCCTTTGATAAAATCGAGAAAGCCGGATTCATGACGAACCTCGTATTCCCTGCCAAAATACAGATAAGCATCACAACATCCCACATCCGCCGTTTTTATCCGGATCAGTTTTTTATCACTAAAATTTAAAGAAACGATATATTGATAATCTTCAAAAACCAATTTAAAAGAACTACCCAGGTTAAGGAAAATCCTGGTAATATCCGATTCCCCGCCGCTGAACCCGGTAAAGATAATATCTATGAGTTTATCACCGTTAAGATCGACAGGGTAAAGACACTTTTTGAGTTCCTTTATAGTACGATGATAAATGGAATCATCGGCAAATTGCGGGAATTCCTGAAGATTTCCGGAAAGAAATGATCCTATGACAGAATTGGCGCTACTAAGGGTATAAGGTTTCAGGTTAAGTTTTTTTGGTTTTTTAACCTGTTCATATTTTTTCCAGTAAAAGGTATCGGTGGCGGTCGTGTAAGTCTTGATTTTGATCTGGGAAAATAATACCGACGGGAGCAGGAAAAATAGATATAAAAGACCGTTTCTGATGAAACGGCTTTTCCGGATTTGGTTCATGGAATAATTATAAGGTAAACTCCTTTTTAATTTTAGCGACAAAATCGAGTTTTTCCCAGGCAAAGAAATCGACCTTCTTCAGATAAACAGATTTTCCGTTTCCGTTAATTCTCTTAGATTTCGCTCCTTTAACAGGGTAATAAACTTCAACTTCCTTTACATAAGGATCTCGTCCGAAATGGCCATAAGAGGCAGAAGGCAGGAAGATCGGATTTTTGAGGCTAAACCGGTTGACGATGGCGTAAGGGCGCATATCAAAGATCTTATTAATCTTTTGCGCAATTACCGAATCACTCAGAATTTTCCCATTATTATCTTTCACTTTAGCAGTCCCGAATGTATTGACAAACAAGCCTACCGGTTGAGCAACCCCGATGGCATAAGCAACCTGGATTAATACCTGGTCGGCAACGCCGGCTGCAACCATGTTCTTGGCTATATGACGGGCCGCATAAGCTGCTGAACGATCAACTTTTGACGGATCTTTTCCTGAAAAGGCGCCACCGCCATGAGCGCCATGACCGCCATACGTGTCAACGATGATCTTACGTCCGGTAAGACCCGTGTCGCCGTGTGGGCCCCCGATCACAAATTTTCCGGTCGGATTGACAAATAATTTGAAATCTTCATTGAAAAATTTTTGTACCCGGGACGATAAGGATTTTTTTACCCTGGGCAGGAGTATTGTTCGGATATCGTTCTTTATCTTATCCTGCATCGCCTTTTCGGCTACCTTTTCCGATTCCGGAGATTGACTTTTGGGTTTAATGAAATCATCATGTTGGGTACTGATGACAATAGTATCGATCCGCAAGGGTTTTCCATTATCAGCGTATTCGATTGTTACCTGTGATTTGCTGTCGGGTCGAAGGTATTTCATCACTTTTCCTTCGCGACGAATGGCAGCCAGTTGCTGAAGAAGGATATGTGATAATTCGCTGGATATTGGCATATAATTGTCCATTTCATGGCAGGCATACCCAAACATCATTCCCTGATCGCCGGCTCCCTGATCTTCTTTTTTCTCGCGAACCACTCCTTGGTTTATGTCGGCCGATTGCTCATGAATCGTCGAGATCACGCCACAGGAGTCGCAGTCGAAGCGATATTCTGCTTTGGTATAACCGATTTCGCGGATAACTTTACGGGCAGTCTCCTGAACGTCAACCCAACCTTCGGTGCGGACTTCACCTCCACACACGACAAGTCCGGTAGTTACAAATGTTTCGCAGGCAACCTTTGATTCGGGGTCCCACCTCATGAATTCATCGAGTAATGCATCCGATATCTGATCGGCGACTTTATCGGGATGTCCTTCTGAAACGGACTCCGATGTAAACAAGTATCCCATGATTAATGATTTAAGTTAAATTATAATTTGGTAGTGATTTGAAGATTGAGGAGAGAAGCCATTGTTTTAGCATTTTTTCCAGTGGTTGCAATCAATCAAATCTTTCCACTCTTCAGTCGACAAAATTAATATTTTTATTCGAATTTGATAACCCGTTTAATTTTTTGTTAATTCCTGAAATACCTCCTCGAGTTTCTGATCTTCACGATGAAGCGATAACACCGTCAAACCCTGGTCCACGGCAAATTTAAAAATAGAGGCCCGGATATCTTCGCCTGTGGTTGGCATTATATTCCAGAGATTGGAAGAAGTATGTGTATGGTCATTCTTTCTCCGCATAATATCTGCAGGTTGCGAAACCAGGTGAACGCCGGGGATTGTTTTCAGCAGTACATCGGAAACGGGCGAGCTGAATTCGACCCTGATAATGGTGTTTGAAGAAGATAGATGCTGAAGGTTTCGGGTAGTGTCGTCGGCGACAATTTTTCCTTTATGAATGATAATGGCACGGTTGCAGATGGCTTCGACTTCCTGCATAATATGTGTCGACATCATAACCGTCTTTTCCTGACCGATAGATTTTATCAACGAGCGTATTTCCAAAAGTTGATTCGGATCGAGACCGGAAGTGGGTTCATCAAGAATGAGGACATCGGGGTTATGGATCAGAACCTGTGCCAATCCTACCCGTTGGCGGTATCCCCGGGATAATGCCCCGATCTTTTTATTTTGTTCAAGCTGGAGACCCGTGATCTCAATCATTTCAGAAATACGTTTCCGGATATCGGTTTTAAGTTGATGAGTTCCGGCTATAAATGCAAGAAATTCCTTGACATAAAGATCCAGGTAGAGTGGGTTGTTTTCCGGGAGATAACCCACTTTCCTTCTGATTTCGATCGATTGTTCCAGGATATCGAAACCGCAAACCGAAGCATCTCCGGCAGTTGGAGGGATAAAACAGGTAAGGATCTTCATTAAAGTGCTTTTTCCTGCACCATTCGGACCAAGCAGCCCAACGATCTCTCCTGGTTTTATTTCGAGAGAAACAGAATCCAGGGCCTTTTGCTTTCCATAAATCTTCGTAATGTTCCTGACGCTTATTGACATACCGGAAAATTTAATTTCGACGGCAAAGTTAGGAAAAATGTAATTAAACAGTCGCAGGAACTATTTGACCAAAAACTTCCCGAAAACGGGTTTCCCGTCATTGTCTGATGTCTTTAGTAAATACAAACCCGGGAAAAAATCTTTTCTGAGAAATGATAGCGTCGTCTTACCCTGAACCGGCATTCGTTTGATCAACCTTCCCATTTCGTTAAAAACCTGAACTTCCTGATTTATGCATATTCCCGGAGAAATATTCAGGACAGATCTATCAACCAACGGGTTTGGGATGATATTCATCGTATAGTAGGGTTTATTCAACTCCGGGACTGATGTTTCTATATCGCAGGCTCCTATAATAATGTTATCGATCATCCAGCCTTCATGATTTGAAGCAATGTCATCACTCATAAAAGTGAACCGGATCATAATACTATTGACTGGGAGATCCATTCCAACCTTCTTACTTACTGCATAATCAAAATGAAACCGGGAAAATATCCATCCATCCGATTTTCCACTTATTTTCTCGGGGTGGGTTGTATATTGATGCGAACTGAGAGAGTAATCAGATTCCCAATATAGATAAACACCCATGAAAACATTAAAACAAAAAGGGGTCCAGGTATCACACCAAGTATTTCCGCCGTCTACTGAATATTCGATGATCCCGTAATCAAGAAGAGTATCAGTATCAAATTTGTGGATGAAAGAGAAGTAGGTCGCTAATCCGATCGGATTATTCCAGATGGAATTTGAGTCTATCACAAAAGAGAAAATGGAGGTATTGTTTACAGGATAAAAAAGAAGAGTATCGGTCACAATGGCTTGGGGAGATGAGTAAGCCTCATTAAACCAGGTTTTCTGTGGCGTCCCTATTTGCCAGATATTACCGGGTGAAGGATCAAGAAAAACGGGAATAGTGCTTTGTTCAAAAAAAATACTGTCCTGGGGAAGATAATGAATATTCTGGGAGTTGCTGATCAGCGCCAGGAAAGAAAAAATGAGACTGAACATTGTTTTCATAAGATATGGGTTTATAAACATGATGGATGAATTTGTATGATCCGGGATGAGTTCAGTTTGACTTGTATATCTGCCAGACGGCTATCAGCATAGAGATGCATGAGATGGCGAAGAGAATACGAAGAATAAGTTCAGACACACCAAGATCCCAGAGACGGGCGATGTCATAGAAAACGAAGATTAAAAAGGTAAGAAAGATAAATCCCCCATAGGATTTCTTATTTTGGAGCCAGATGGTGATCCCAATGATGGCAATCACAAGTTCAATCAGAATGGAAAAGGTTTGAATTGAATTCATGGGTTAATGATTTTTAAATTAAAGGTCACTTGGAATATCCATTATAATCATCCACTGTTAATATGAATGATGATTGTATGGATATTTCATACTGTTTTTTTGCTAAATATACGATAAAAATTAATATTTTCTATACCGCATTCACAAATTTGATAAAACTTTCAAGATGTTCGTTAATTCTCCCGGCCAGGTAATAGGGGAGGCTCATAAGGAAAAATTTTTTCCCCCGGATGGTCTGCGTTTGTCTGATAGATAATGGACCGGAGTCCAGCCGAATGGCATAAGGATGGGGAGCTTCATCCATAAATTGAAACAGGGAGCGAAGCCTGCCGGTTTCACCTTGTTTGATCTCTACCGGAATAACTTGGTTATTATAGCGAAACACAAAATCAACTTCGGCGGTAGATTGCAATTTCGGGCGAATCCAGAAAGTTATTTTTTCCTGTAAAGGATTTGTAGCAGCCAATTCTTGTCCCACGACTTGCCTGGCTATCTGACCCTTGAAGAGCGTACGCATATCGTCGGAATGATAAAGTTGTTTCTGAACCCCTGAAAAATGGTTAACCAGACCGATGTCGAGCATCTGAAGTCGCGGTGATCTGGAAGTATTGATTTTTGTCGGTAAACCTGTATCTGTAACCGGATAAATCAGGTTGATCAAATGGAACTTTTCAAGCTGCCGGAAGGATTCGCCCATTTCCCGGCTATTATAGCGGAAATTACCGAAACCCCTGAACTTTATCCGTGTGGCGGCATACGGAAAGGCGTTTTGAAGGGTGGATCTGAGAAGTTGGCTTTGTTTACTGCTTTTTGAGATCAGGTCAATTTTCTTCAGGTGATGTTCCAGGATTTGTTCATAAATGGGTTTTAATCCGGATAGATGCCGATCCTGAAGATACTTTTGAATAATTTCGGGCATTCCACCGATCAACGTGTATAAGTGGAATTTGATTGTCAGTTTTTCACGCATCATTGACGGGACGGGTACTTCCCGGTAGGCTGCAATCAAATCGTTATCCCCAAACGCTTCCAGGAATTCGGAGAAAGAACATGGAAATATGGAAAGCCGGTTGTACGAAGCAGTTTTTTCACTACCTGATTCCGGAAACGGCGAATGACAGGATGAAGCGGCTATAAGAAACAAATTCGGATACCGGACTTGGATATCTTCCATCCATTTAAATGCCGGAAGAGATTCCTGAACTTCATCCAGGAAAATCAACGTACGTTTAACCGAAGGCGATTTACCGGTCAGGAAAAACAGCGCTGAAAGAATTTCATCGACTGAGTTTTGTTTGAGGAAAAATTTTTTCCAGGTGGCCTCGCTGAGGTCGATGTGAAGTAATTGATGGAATTTTTTCGCAAACCGGATTACTGAAAAAGTCTTACCTGTACTATATGCCCCTTCGATTAACAGGGGTTTTCGGGGGAATGAGCCGGCCCATTTGTCAAAGTCAAAAATAATTTTTCTGGGAATCATATTTTTACAAAATAAGGGATAAAATTAATAAATAGTGTAACAAAATAAAGCATAAAAGAAAATTATGTGAAATTCTTCCTTGAAATGTTTGGTATATCAAAAAGAAACTGGTACTTTTGTGCCCCTTTTTGAGAAGAAAAGGATTCAATTATCAAGAAATATTAAATCAATGGATACCTTAAGTTACAAGACGATAAGTGCAAAACCTTCCACAGTGAAAAAGGAATGGTTGCTTATCGATGCCGAAAACCAGGTGCTGGGAAGACTGGCTAGCAAAGCTGCCCGTTTATTGCGGGGCAAGTTAAAGACCAACTTTACACCCCATGTCGATTGCGGGGATAATGTTATTATTATCAATGCAGAAAAGATCAAATTGACCGGGAAAAAAGTTTCGGATAAGATTTATCTGTCCCATTCGGGTTATCCGGGGGGTCAGAAAGAAATCACGCCGGTTGAACTTTTACGGAAGAAACCCACGGCGGTAGTTGAAAAAGCCATTAAGGGCATGCTGCCAAAGAATCGCCTGGGCAGCGATCTGTTCCGCAACTTATATGTATATGCCGGTCCTGATCATCCTCATCAGGCTCAACAACCAAAAACGATTTCTTTAACATCAATCAAATAATATGGAAATAATTAATACCCTTGGCAGGAGAAAAACTGCCGTAGCCAGGATCTATCTCCAGGAAGGAAATGGCGTCATCACTGTTAATAGTCGCGACTTCAAGGATTATTTTCCTACCCCGATCTTACAATTCAAAGTAACGGAACCCTTTGAAGTAACCAGCACGACCGGAAAATTCGACGTTAAAGTTAACCTTGATGGCGGCGGTATCCGCGGACAAGCGGAAGCTCTTGCCCTCGCTATCTCACGCGCTTTATGCCAGATCAACGAAGAGCATCGCCCCGCCTTAAAGGCTAAGGGATTGATGATGCGTGACCCCAGAATGGTTGAGCGCAAGAAATTCGGGCAAAAGAAAGCCCGTAAAAGATTCCAGTTTAGTAAACGTTAATATTTTCCGAATAGATAAAAGTAGGTTATGCCAAGAACGAATTTTGATAGTTTATTAGAAGCCGGTGTTCATTTCGGACACCTTAGAAGAAAGTGGAATCCTGCAATGGCTCCATATATTTTTATGGAAAAGAACGGGATCCATATTATTGATCTTTACAAAACGATGGCAAAGATCGATGAAGCGGCCGCTGCTTTAAAACAAATTGCCAAATCCGGTAAAAAAATCCTTTTTGTTGCCACTAAAAAGCAAGCAAAAGAGATTGTTGCCGAACATATCAAGCATGTCAATATGCCCTATGTCACGGAACGATGGCCCGGCGGTATGCTTACGAATTTTGCCACCATCCGGAAGGCGGTTCGTAAAATGATCTCTATCGATAAGTTGATGAGTAGTCCTTCCTATACGAATCTTTCGAAAAAGGAACGTCTCACAATGACCCGTGAACGCGCCAAGCTTGAGAAAAACCTTGGTTCCATTGCCGATCTGAATCGCCTCCCGGCTGCCATATTTATCGTGGATATTCTGAAAGAGCATATCGCACTTGCTGAGGCAAGGAAATTAAATATTCCAACTTTTGCGATTGTCGATACAAATTCGGATCCCCGTATGGTGGACTTTCCGATTCCGGCCAACGATGACGCTTCAAAATCCATTTCTCTGATCGTTGAAACAATTGTGAAAGCAATTGAAGAAGGGTTAGTCGAACGTAAATTCGACCGTGACAAGAAAGCTGCGGAAGACGATAGGAGTGAAGAGGATCTTGATCATATTTCGGATTCAAGATCATTTGAAGAAATAGAAATTGAAGAAGAGATCGAGGGAGTAAAAATTCCTCATAAGGATTTCGAAGAAACCAAGGTGTCTAAACTTAAGAGTCTGGATACCAGCGAAAAAGAAAAACAAAAACCAGCACGCAAACGGATCAGCAAACCGGTTGCAAAGAGTAATAAAAAATAAGTTGACATCCGAATCGAATCTTAACGATGAATGAACGGACAACTTTAAGTAAATAATGAATTAACAAGACCGAATATGATCAATATATCAGCAACAGATGTTAATAAATTGCGTCAGATGACTGGCGCAGGAATGATGGACTGTAAAAAAGCACTTCAGGAAACCGAGGGCGATTTCGAAAAAGCGATTGACTACCTGCGTAAAAAGGGACAGAAAGTTGCCGGTAAACGGGCTGACCGTAATGCCAATGAAGGATATGTCGTTGCTAAAACTTCTGATGATAAAAGCTATGCAGCCATTGTCATGGTTAACTGCGAAACTGATTTTGTAGGAAAAACAGATGATTTTCAGAATTTCGGAAAGGGTCTGATTGACCTTGGAGTGCTTCACCGGATTAAAAGAGTAGAAGAACTGTTGCCCCTTAAACTGGGGAACCTGACTGTTGAAGAAAAACTGAACGAACTCCTTGGCAAGACCGGTGAAAAGATTCAGATAGCTCACTATGAATTTCTCGAAGCTCCTATGGTTTTTGCCTATAACCATTTTGGGAATCGCTTAGCTACTGTTCTGGGACTGAATACCAAAGAAGGGCTGAATATTCCCGAGTTGGGACATGAGCTTGCCATGCAGGTAGCTGCAATGAATCCCATAGCGATAGATAAAGAAAATGTGGCAAAAGAAATTATTGACCAGGAAATTGAAATCGGAAAAGAACAGGCGCGCCAGGAGGGAAAACCGGAAGCAATGGTTGAAAAAATTGCCCTTGGGAAGTTGAATAAATTTTTTAAGGAAAATACCTTGGTAAATCAGGACTTTATTAAAGATACTAAGAAAACGGTCGGACAATATATTTCCGAGTGCGGAAAAGACGTGAAGGTGACCGGATTCAGACGTCTTCAATTGGGCGTATAAAAAATAATATTTTGGAGTAAAGGGGATTGTCTGTAAATTACGGATGATCCCTTTTATTTTGACTAAGATGGCAAAGAAAAAAGAGACAATCCGTCAAATGTTTAATGATATTTCCCTGAAATATGATTTTCTGAACCATTTTCTATCTCTGGGGATTGACCGTTCATGGCGGAAACGTCTTGTAAAATTACTTGGCAAGACGAATCCACGCAGCATCCTTGATGTGGCAACCGGAACCGCCGATCTTGCCATTGCCATGGCAAAAATCAAGCCTGAAAAGATCGTCGGAATCGATATTTCCGAAAAAATGTTGGCTATCGGTCAGGCTAAAGTTATGGGACAGGGACTTGAAAGGTTGATCACCTTGAAACAAGGAGATGCTGAAAAAATTCCATTTTCGGATGGCTCTTTTGATGCTATTACTGTAGCTTTCGGAGTCAGAAATTTTGAAAATTTAACGCTCGGTTTGACAGAGATGAAAAGAGCGCTTCGCCCCGGGGGGACGATGATGATTCTTGAATTTTCTTATCCGTCTGCATTCCCTTTCAAACAACTCTATGGATTATACTCAACGTTATTCATTCCGTTGATAGGCAGATTAGTTTCCCGGAATAATCAGGCATACCGTTACTTACCCGTTTCCGTGAAATCATTCCCGGCGGGGAACGATTTTCTTGGGATATTAGAGAATATTGGAATGAGAAATTCACATCAGGTAATTCTCACGCTTGGTGTCGCATCCATCTATATTGCGGAAAAATACCCCGTCAGGCCAAAAAATGTTTAAAATAAAACCTTCCGGATCGCGTTATTAATTACTAGATAAATACAGTCAATTCGTTGAAATATTTACGGTTTACTTTATCTCTTCTCCTGGTTTTAGTCATTTTCTTTTCCTATCAAGCCAGGGGACAACGGAATGCAGTCCTGAACATGCCCCGGTATGATGATGAATTATTTCATTTCGGTTTTGTCCTTGGATTGAACCAGAGTTTTGTCACTATTCAACCGATCTCCGACCTCCGGACACATATATTTGACTCAACCTTTATTCCCGATCTCCTTCCTACTCCGGATTCTGCAAGAGTACTATCCATTCAGAGCAGTTCGATTCCCGGTTTTACTATCAGTATCGTCAGCGATTTGCGTCTTGGAGAACATTTTAATCTCCGGTTTATTCCCTCACTTTCTTTTGGAGATCGCAATCTGCTCTATACAATACAAAGCTATCGTGACGGAGATACACTACAGTTAGAAATCACTAAAAAGGTTCCTTCGACTTACGTTAATTTTCCTCTGGAACTAAAATTCAAATCGGCCCGTTACAATAATTTCAGAGCATATCTTATGGGGGGTATTCAATATACGCTCGATCTTGCGTCCCAGGCGAAAAAGCGGGAAGAAAAGAATCGCAACGAGAAAATAGTTAAGTTCAACCAGAATGATCTATATCTTGAAGCCGGAATCGGATTTGATATCTATAACGAATGGTTCAAAATGGGCATTGAACTCAAAATGATGTTCGGATTAATGGATAACCTGACCCATGAAGGGAATATATATACCGAATCTATCGACAAACTCCATTCGAAAATCTTCCAGCTTTCTTTCACCTTTGAATAATCAGGGTTTTCATCCCTTTTATTATCTTTGTCAATTCATTAATAATGATCATGGAAAGAGTTGCCGTTTTTCCTGGATCTTTTGATCCCATCACCCGAGGTCATGAATCGGTCATTCGGCGGGCACTCCCTTTGTTTGACCGGATCATTATTGCCATCGGAAAGAACGCAGAAAAAAAGTGTTATTTTCCTCTGGAATTAAGGGTTGACTGGGTTTCACGGATTTTTAAAACGATACCTAATATCGAAATTCAGATATACGATGGTCTGACCGTTGATTATGCCCGTAAAGTTGGCGCCCAATTCATTCTTAGAGGGCTCCGTACTTCGGCTGACTTTGAGTTCGAACGGAGTATCGGACAGATAAATAAAATTATGAATCCCGATATTGAAACCGTTTTTCTGCTCTGTTCTCCTGAATTTGCCTCCTTGAGTTCATCCATAGTCAGGGATATCATCCGGAATGGGGGCACGGTTGATCAATTTGTTCCGGAGGGAATAAAAATCAATATAGAATGAAGAATAAAAACCTGAAATATCCATATAAACGTCATTTATACAATTCGTGGTGATAATAATGGATATTTCATCCGATTATTGCGATCAAATTTTTAACAGATGAAACAAATAGTATTTATAGGTGTCTTTCTGTTTATATGTTCTCTCGTTCCTGCTCAACAAACTGTCATAACCGGAATTGCTCCCGGTGCCGAAGGGAAGAAAATATTTCTGTCAAAATATAGCGACCAGATTACTTTAGAAGAGGAAATACTGGACAGCACTATCGTTGACTCTCTTGGAAAATATAAACTTTCCTGTACTCCCGGAGAGGTTTACTATGTGACAGTCTCGATAGATTTCCATAAAACCGAGATGTTTATCGAACCATCGAAGAAATATAACCTGATCATTGCCCCGATGGATTACAATAATTACCGCGAGATTAATCCACTACTTCACTCTCAGAATCTTCCTGCTGAAATAAAAATCGATTTTGGCGATCTTAATATCATGATTACTGATTTTAATAATTTGTATGATGCTTTTATCCTTGAAAATTTCGAGGCCCTGTACCGTGAAAGAAATAAAACAAAATTGGATTCTTTCCGGGTAAAAATCGGGGAACGGTTTGGCGAAATTCAAGATTCTTACTTTAATGAATATGTTCTGTACAAGTTAGCATCTATTGAACAGTTAACCCAGACCCTGAACCAAGCACAACTTGCCAGTAAATATTTTATTGATAAACCGATACAATATGAGAATCTTGAATACATGGATTTTTTCAACAGCTTTTTCTCGAAATATATATCCGTAACTTCAAGAGCTTTACGTAAGGTTGATTTTTTACCATTGCTGAAAGGTCCGGATGCATACTTAAAATTGATGAAAACGCTTTCGCAGGATACAATCCTTAAAAATGAACAATTAAGAGAACTGGTTCTCTTAAAGGGATTGATGGAATTTTATAATATGGCAAACTATAACCGGGATGAGGTGTTGAATGTTATTCGAAATACTCAGTCTCAATCGCGATTTCCGGTAAATAAAGCGATTGCCTTGAATATGTTAAAACATTTGATGAAATTAAGAATAGGTACACCGGCTCCTGATTTCAAACTTTATAGCTTGCAAAAGAAACCGGTTTCTTTAAAGGATTTCAGGGGTAAACCTGTTTTACTCTGGTTCTGGACGACTTATTGTCCTACCTGCCTGTCGGAAATGGATATCGTAAAAACCCTGTATGATAAATACAAGGAACAGATCACGTTTATTGGAATCTCGGCAGATCAGGATTTTCTCATGATGAAATATTTTCTTGAGAAAAAGAAAGATTATACCTGGACTTTTTTGCACATCGGAGATCAGATTAAACTGTTGGAAGATTATGATGTCAGGTCTTTCCCGTTATTTATACTGATCGACGAAGAAGGATCTATTTATAAGTACCCGGCTGAATTTCCGAGTAATGGACTGGAGGCTTCCTTGGAAAAAATGCTTCCGTAAATAAACTAAAAAAGATAGTACGGCGAAAGCCTGATGGAGTTATTGTATATGTTGGATTTTATGAAAAAGATGCTGGGAAACAAATCTCAGCGCGATATTAAAGCGATAAGTCCAATGGTCGACAAGACCATTGAGACCTATGAGGTCGTGAAACAGCTTTCTAATGATGAACTTCGGGAAAAGACACTGGATTTCCGGAACAGGATCAAGGATTTTCTGTTCATCAAGGAGAAGGAAATCGAAGAGATGAAATCCAGGATAAATTCGGAAGATATCGATATCGATGAGAAAGAAAAATTATATACCGATCTCGATCGACTTGAAAAAGAGAGTTATGATCTCTCGCAGGAGGTCCTTATTGAAATTTTACCGGAAGCCTTTTCGGTAGTGAAGGAAACAGCACGCCGATTTTTCGAAAACGAATATGTTGAGGTGACTGCCACCCAATTCGACCGTGATTTGGCCGCAAAGAAATCGAGTATTGAAATTATCGGCGATAAAGCGCGTTACAGTAGCAGCTGGATCGCCGGAGGAAACAAGATCAAGTGGGATATGGTACATTATGACTGCCAACTTATCGGTGGTCTTGTTCTTCATGAAGGTAAGATTGCAGAGATGGCAACGGGGGAAGGAAAAACCCTGGTCGCCACCCTGCCTGTTTACCTGAATGCATTACCAGGCAAGGGAGTTCACATCGTTACGGTAAACGATTACCTTGCTAAACGCGATTCGGAATGGATGGGAACTTTATTTGAATTCCATGGTCTGAAAGTCGATTGCATCGACAGACATGAGCCAAACAGCGAAGCTCGCAGGAATGCCTACCTGGCCGATATTACCTATGGAACGAATAATGAGTTCGGGTTCGATTACCTCCGCGATAATATGACAGGAAACCCGGAAGAATTAGTTCAACGACCCCATAATTATGCCATAGTTGATGAGGTCGATTCGGTTCTCATTGACGATGCCCGGACTCCTCTGATCATTTCCGGTCCCACTCCTAAAGGAGAGAACCAGTTGTTTGACGATCTTAAACCCAATGTTACTAAACTATACAATGCCCAACGTAACCTGGTCACCAAGCTTTTATCCGAAGCAAAACTTCTATCCGATAATCCCGACAATGCAGAAAATTTAAAAAAAGCAGGGGAACAACTTCTCCGCGCTCATCATGGATTGCCCAAGAATAAAGCTCTGATAAAGTTCCTCAGCGAGCCCGGCATGAAAGCCCTCATGCAGAAAACGGAAAACTTCTACATGGCGGAGCAATCAAAGAATATGCATATCATTGATGATCAGCTATACTTCGTCATTGATGAAAAAAACAATACCATCGAGCTTACGGATCAGGGAATCGACCTTCTTACGGAATCTTATGATGAACCCCAATTTTATATCCTCCCGGATATTGGCGCCGAGATAGCGGAGATGGAACGACAAAACCTGTCGGAACAGGAGAAGCTTGAGAAGAAGGATACGCTGATGCGTGATTACTCTATCAAATCGGAACGTGTTCATACCGTCAACCAGCTTCTAAAAGCATACGCGTTGTTTGAAATAGATGTAGAGTATGTCGTTATCGATAACAAGGTCAAGATTGTTGATGAGCAAACCGGACGTATTCTTGAAGGGAGAAGATATTCTGAAGGGTTGCACCAGGCAATCGAAGCGAAGGAAAATGTAAAGATTGAAGCGGCTACCCAGACTTATGCGACCATCACGCTTCAGAATTATTTCCGGATGTATAAAAAACTGGCAGGCATGACCGGTACCGCCGAAACGGAAGCTGGCGAATTCTGGGATATTTACAAGTTGGATGTAGTGGTCATTCCAACCAACAGGAAAGTCATTCGCGACGACCGGGAAGATTTGGTTTATAAAACGAAACGTGAAAAATTCAATGCGGTCATCGATGAGATTGAAAAGCTGATCAAAGGTGGAAGACCGGTACTGGTTGGTACTACCTCTGTTGAAACTTCGGAATTATTGAGCCGGATGTTGAAACGTAAGAATATCCCGCACAATGTTTTAAATGCCAAACTTCATGCCAAGGAGGCAGATATTGTAGCGCAGGCAGGATTAGCCGGTACTGTGACAATTGCTACCAACATGGCAGGGCGCGGTACTGATATCAAACTTGGCCCCGGGGTCAAAGACGCTGGTGGATTGGCCATCATAGGTACGGAACGTCATGAATCGCGTCGGGTCGATCGCCAGCTTCGCGGAAGATCCGGACGACAGGGCGATCCTGGTAGTTCCCAATTCTTCGTGTCACTGGATGATGATCTCATGCGGATGTTCGGATCGGAACGTATTGCAAAGATCATGGACCGAATGGGCATCGAAGATGGAGAGGTGATCCAGCATTCGATGATCAGTCGTTCCATCGAACGGGCTCAGAAGAAGGTCGAAGAGAACAATTTTGGCATCCGTAAGCGGTTACTGGAATATGACGATGTGATGAACATCCAGCGGGAAGTCATTTACAAAAAACGGCATCATGCCCTGTTTGGAGATCGGCTTGCAGTAGATATTTCAAATATGATCTACGATGTTTCTGAAACGATCGTTTTAGATCATCAGGAGAACCGCGATTTTGAAGGATATAAGCTGGATCTCCTGAAAAATTTCGCCATTGACACTCCTATCGGTGAAAACGAGTTTCTTTCCATGAATGGCATGGAAATCGTCGAAAAGTTATATGACCATGTATATAAAAAATACCGGATCAAAGGCGAATCGATTGCACAACGTACCTTCCCGGTCATCCGGGATGTTTTCGAGAACGATACCAGGTATGAAAATATTGCCATCCCGGTAACCGACGGACTAAAGGTAATGCAAGTAGTGACCAACCTGCGTAAAGCATACGAAGACAAGGGGAAAGAGGTCACCCTCTCCATTGAGAAAGGGATTGTACTTGCGATGATCGACAATGCATGGAAAGAGCATTTACGCGAGATGGATGACCTGAAGCAATCGGTTCAAAATGCCGCTTATGAACAGAAAGATCCATTGCTTATTTATAAATTTGAATCGTTCGAACTTTTTAAAAGAATGGTTCAACGAACCAGTAAAGAGATTTGTTCCTTCCTGATCAAAGCCGATGTTCCGATACAAACCGGGAATGTAAGGGAAGCTCAAGCGCCGAGACGGCTGGACAGGACAAGAATGAAGGAAGAACGGTCGGACCTGTTATCACAAGCTAATGCCAATACCCAGGAAAAGGCCAAACCCCAGCCTGTCAAGGTAGAGAAAAAAGTGGGTCGTAATGATCCGTGTCCCTGCGGTAGTGGTAAGAAGTTCAAAAACTGCCATGGAATTGGACAGGGGTGAAGATTTGAAGATGAGTTGTCTGAATATTTAATATTAACACATGAAACTCAATCGCATTCTTTTAAAATTATCCGGCGAAGCCCTTGAGGGTAAACAGGGATATGGTATTGACCCATTGCGTCTTTCCAGTTATGCGGAAGAAATCAAATCTGTAGTTGATGAACAGATTCAGATTGCCATCGTAATTGGCGGGGGTAATATATTTCGCGGCTTGCAGGGAACTGTTGAGGGGATGGAAAGGGTTCAGGGCGATTATATGGGGATGCTGGCTACGGTTATTAACAGCATGGCATTACAATCTGCCCTTGAAAAGATCGGATTAAAGGCAAAACTTCTTTCCGGAATCCCCATTGATCCGGTATGTGAGGCGATGAGTCGCAGGCGGGCGATCGATTACCTGAACGCTGGCGCTGTCGTAATCATTGCCGGAGGTACCGGTAATCCCTACTTTACAACGGATACTGCATCCGCTTTAAGAGCAATTGAAATCCAGGCAGATGCTATCGTTAAGGGAACCAGGGTTGACGGAGTTTACACCACCGATCCGGAAAAAGATCCGAAAGCAATTAAATTTGACTGTTTGAGTTTCGGGGAAGCTTATGAAAAAAACCTGAAAATCATGGATCTGACTGCTTTTACGCTTTGCAAGGAAAACAAGCTTCCCATCATTGTGTTCAATATGAATAAGAAAGGAAACTTAAAACGGTTGATCAGGGGTGAAAAGATTGGAACGATAGTCAGTTGACATTATATACAAAACCATCAGACAATGCACGAAGATATTGAATTTTGTTTGGAGGAAGCAAAAGAAGGAATGCAAAACACGATCCTTCATCTGGAAAAGGAATTTCAGAAGATCCGTGCCGGAAAAGCCAGTAGCCAGATGCTTGACGGCGTCAAAATCGATTATTACGGAGCTATGACCCCGATCGATCAGACAGCAAACATCAGCACGCCGGATGCCCGGCAGATTATTGTACAACCCTGGGATAAGAGTGTGCTCGGACTCATCGAAAAAGCTATTCTGGCAGCTAACCTTGGTTTTAATCCGAAAAATGAAGGAGAAATTCTCCGGATTGTAGTTCCGGCTCTGACGGAAGAACGGCGCAAGGAACTCGTCAAGCGTGCAAAAACAGAAGCGGAAAATGCTAAAATCGGGATTCGTAACATACGTCGTAATGCCAATGAAACGGCTAAAAAATTAAAAAAAGAGGGAGTCCCGGAAGATGAGGCCGATAAACTCGAAACTGATATCCAGAAAATTACGGATGATTATAGCGCCAAAGTTGATAAAATTCTTGAAATAAAGGAAAAAGATATCATGACCGTCTGATCCGGCTAATTCGATAGAATTTAAAAAACAACAATCTCATCCGTGAAGATCCAGCAGGGTTGCCCGGCTCCTTCATGCCACGGCGGACACTTCCTTAAATTCTTTGCTTTGACTTTAACGTATCTTGCTGTGGTTCCTTCCCTGAACTGAAAATTAAACGGACGGATAAGGATTTGTTCCGTCTTTAAAGGAATTTTGTTCAGGACCTCATTGATCGAATGGTATTTTTTTCCGTCGGAGGAAAGGGAATATTCTACCAGAGTTGGAAGGAATATCCAGCTTTTCTGGTTATGAAGAAAGTTCATTTGCACTGAATTTACCGGCATCTCTTCCCCGAGATCGATGATTACCTCCAAATCATTTCCTGAAAATCCCTGCCAAAAACCATCCCGGTGATTTGTACCGCTGCGTAATCCATCGTTCAGGCTACCATTCCCGGAGGCCGGATACCGGTAGCTGTACTCCGTAAGGTAATTCACTTTTTTCCCGAGGGCTTTATGAAAGATGAAAGGCACCTCCGAAAATTTTTCTTTCAGTTTTCCTTCAACAAAAAGACCGGCCTTGATATAGCAGTTACCGCTGACTTCAAATGGCTCGGAGTAAACCGTTGAAGCGGGTGTCGGATCATTTCCGTCGAGGGTATAAAGGATCGGAATATCAGGTTGTTCCGAAGAGAGGACGACTTTCATTTTATGGGTATTTGAATCGAAAAAAGTTGTCACATTGACTTTAAATGACCCTTGGCAATAGTTGACGCGCAGCGCATCGAGCCGCATGAATTGTTCATTCATTCTCCTGCGAAAATCGTTCCAGTTTCTTTCTTTTTTCGGAGACCATACCACCTCGGACAAAGCAATCATTCTTGGGATTGCCATGTATTCTGCCTGTGCGATGGAGGGGATGAATTCAGTCCAGACATTGCCCTGTGCGCCGAGGATGAATTTTTGTTGTTCCGGTGTCAGCTCTTCCGGTGTCGGTTCAAAAGAATAAACTTTCTTCAGAGTAAGCGGGGCGCCGGTTGCTTTCGGTTGAAATTGAGGATCGGCTTGATAATAATCAAAATAACAATAGGAAGTAGGAGTCATGATCACCTCGTGCCTTTGTCGTGCCGCTTCAATACCCCCTTCAACACCTCTCCATGACATAACCGTAGCTTCCGGAGCCAATCCTCCCTCCAGAATCTCATCCCAACCTATAAGTTTCCGTCCTTTGGATATAATGAATTTTTCGATTCTCCGGATGAAGTAACTTTGAAGCTCTTGCTCATCTTTTAGACCTTCCCTGGCAATACGATCCTGGCATTTTGGACATTTCTTCCAATTGGATTTATCGGCTTCATCCCCTCCTACGTGAATATATTTCGAAGGGAAAAGATCCATAACCTCGGTTAAAACATCCTGAAGAAAAGTAAACACGGAATCATTCCCTGCACAAAAAATGTCGATATTTGGCCAGTAACTCCCGGGAGGGACGGTAAATGGCCCCCCGGTACAGGAAAGATCCGGATATGCCGCGAGCACCTCTACCGAATGAGCCGGCATCTCAATTTCCGGAATTATATTAACAAATCGCCGGGATGCATAGTTGACAATCTCCCGGATATCATCCTGGGTATAAAACCCTCCGTAAGTGGCTTTTTCCTCTGATTGTTGTTTCGGACGTTCGGTCCAGGACAGGTTTTCGCGATCGACCCGCCATGCGCCGATTTCGGTCAACTTTGGGTATTTCTTTATCTCGATTCTCCAGCCGTTATCATCGGCAAGGTGCCAGTGAAAGGTATTCATCTTGTACATGGCAAGCAGATCGATATAACGTTTTATGAACTCCTTGGGAAAAAAATGCCTCGAAACATCCAGGTGCATACCCCGGTAAGAATATCTCGGATGATCTTTAATCTCGAGGCAGGGAATCTCGAATTTCTTACCAGTTGCGGGTTTTGAATATTGCAATATTTCCCGCGGAAGCAACTGCAAAAGAGATTGAATCCCGTAAAAAAGGCCGGAACCACAACTACCCTCAATAAGGATCTGATGTTTCGTGACTTTAAGAATATATCCTTCCGGAGGGATATTTGATCTTTTATTCGAATACGCAAGAACAATTCCCGGGATATTTTTGTCCTCTTTGGTAAGAGTCCGGATCTGTAGTACCGGACCGCCGGAAAATTTCAGTTGGTCCGAAAAGAAGATAGCGACCTTTTGCAGATCGTCATCTACGGAGGATATCAGGATAGGAGTTTTATCGGTGAGAGTGAAAGTGTCGGTCATCACTTTTATCCACGCCGGTTTTGGAACGATGTTGATAATGGGCGTTGTTTCTGCACTTGAAAGTTTTAAAGCAGCCACGAACAAAAGGAGTAATGATAAAATCAATATTTTCTTCATTTTTCCGGATATTCATTTATAGGGTTTTCCACGATTTTCTCTATGAAGGACAAATTTAGGAATCTTGTCGATGTCGAACTTCGTTTTTCCTTATTTTCGCGATAATTTTCTGAGGATTCAATATCATTTTAGTAAAATTTTTTCCGGATATGGATACAAAAAAGCATCCCGGAACTATTTTTAACTTTTCCAAGAATTTCTGGACTGCTGTCTCTATGGAGTTTTTTGAAAGGGGCTCCTATTATGGCGTCATGTCGGTGCTATCGGTTTATCTGGTTCTGTCAAGGAACGACGGCGGACTAGGTTTTTCAAAGGAGAGTGTGGGCGTCATTAAAAGTACCATCACTCCGTTGCTCTATTTTCTTCCGATATTATCCGGAGCTATCGGAGACCGCTTCGGATATCGTAAGGTGCTTTTCTTTGCCTGCTTTACCATGAGTATCGGCTATTTATTTGCCGGGTTATCTTCGACGTATATCGCTATATTTAGCAGTCTGATTCTAATGGCGCTGGGAGCGGGCTTTTTCAAACCCATGATTTCCGGAACCATTGCTCGGGTCACCAATGAATCAAATTCGTCGCTTGGATTTGGAATTTATTACTGGTCGATCAACCTGGGAGCATTTTTATTTCCCCTGATCCTGATTCCGTATCTGAAATCTATTTCCTATAGCTACATTTTTTTTATGGCTTCCATCGGAACCGGTTGGTTGCTCTTATTGAATTCTTTTATTTACCGGGAGCCGACTGGCGAAAGGGTTGTCAAGTCGCTCGGCAAGGTATTCAAGGAGATGTTCAGTGTGCTTAAGGATTTCCGTTTTATTCTGATGATCGTGCTTTATTCCGGTTTCTGGATCATGTATTTCCAGGTTTATGATTCGGTACTGTGGTATCTGACGGAGAAAGTCGATATGACCTCTTTAAATAAGATTATCAATTGGTTCTTGTCTTTGTTTATTTCAAATCCTCACTGGAAGTTTGAGGCAGAGCATGTTACCGTGATGAATGCCGGAGCTATTATTCTTCTGCAGTTATTGGTATCCAGTTTAGTCAGGAAAACTAAAGCGCTTCCTACCATGATCTTTGGAATTTCTCTTGGATCAATTGGAATGGCAATCCTTGCCATATCTCCCAACCCGTGGATTTTTCTTCTGTCGATGTTTATTTTTACCTTGGGAGAAATGATCGCTCACCCCAAGTTTATTGCCTATGTTGGAATGATCGCCCCCTCCGATAAGAAAGCGCTTTACCAGGGTTATTCATTTCTCTATGGGGTTATCGGAAGCGGTGTCGGAGGAATTCTTGGCGCTACCCTTTATGTCAGGTTTGTTGAAAAATTAAATCAACCTTCCTTTCTTTGGCTTACCTTTAGTATGATCGGCGTGTTGACCATCATCGGACTATTACTCTACAACCATTTTCTGGTGCCAAAAAATTCCTGACAGCGGGAAACATATCTGATTTAATATCCCAAAATCGTTACTTGGTTTCTGCTGCTAAAGGATAAGGTTTGATCGTGAATGTATAGCTGTATTCTTTCGCCGGGAGTGTGTACTTCTTATGGGTTTGGGCGCCCCAACTATCATCTCCTCCTACACCCATCTGCCGGTAGTCGATATTCAGATCGACAAAATTCTTACTTTCAAGATCATTTAGATGTTTACAGCACTGCTTGAATCCTTTCATATCGTCATAGGTATAAGGCAGAGCGCTGAAACAGATATAAGGATCTCCCGAAAAGCGGATACCGAGTTTATCGTTTTCGAGTGAAACCCAACGGACATCAGTCTTATAACCATTTTCCTGTGGCCGGACATAGGGGGTAAATTGATCTTCTACAGAGCTTTCATACCATCCTATAAAAGCCGAAGTATTTCGGTCCCAATAATTTTCCCATGGACCGCGACCAAACCAGGCGACTTTCTGAAATTTTGCGTTGATCTGCATATTTAACCCGAATCGAGGTAAATCGGGGACTTTTTCTCCGGTGGGGATTATCGTTGAGGTTACCTTAATCTCTCCGGAAGGGATCACCTGGTAAATCACACTTTCCTTGTTTTGTATTCCTGGGAATTCGAAGTTTACGACAATTTGGATTTCCTCTCTTATTGATTTGATATCGACAGAGGAAACCGTACGATTTTCACTGGCATCAAACCAAATCTTACACCGGTCAAACATCCTGTTACCGATGTCATTATCGGTAGGAGCTCTCCGGAAATTTGGAAGAGGTCCACGGTTAATGATTTCGGTTCCATTAAACTTATAGGAAGCAATTGTCCCGGTAATCTTGTCAAACTGTAAAAAGAAATCCTTTCCCGTAATTCCGATAGAATTATTATTACTTGTCCACGTAAGAGAAGGCTGATCCGGTTGGAAAACATCTTCGGAAAGTTGGGCCCAGGGTAAAGCGAACTGACCGGAAGCGAGGGCATGCCCTGTTCCAAATAATCCCATCGGGGAGGTAGTCTTGAGATATACATTAAGGAAATATTCCGTGCCAGGTAAAATCGCTATCTGTTGCACAGGAAACGAAATCGCTTTTTTATCTTTTGGGTTAAGCGTAAAACCGGGAAGTTTCCCGCTACAAATTTGTTTTCCATTGGCCGTGATCTCCCATTCGATCCCGGTGCCCGAAAGATCATAAAAATCATAGTTGTTTATGACTTCCAGCGATGGGACGGAAAGATCGGAGGGGGAGAATTTCACATACTGGTAAACCTTCTTCACTTCCCAGTATGCCGGGTGAGGTTTACGGTCGGGCCATACCAGTCCGTTACACATAAAGTTTCCATCACTGGGAACATTTGCAGGGCCAAAATCACCGCCGAATGCCCAATATTCCCGTCCGGTTGAGTCTTTTGCATAAAGGCCCTGATCGGCCCAATCCCAGATACAACCACCCTGTAATTGTGGATATTTCTCGATCACATCCCAATAATCCTGTAGGTTTCCGGTGCTGTTACCCATGGAATGAGCGTATTCACACATAATTAACGGACGGAGCTGACGGGTATATCCATAAAATTCGAGATCCCATATACCCCAGTACATCGGACAAAAAATATCGGTATTATAAGCTTGTTCAGCGCGTTCGTATTGGGTGGGTCTTGATTTATCCCGTTGTTTTAACCATTCGTAAGTGACAATAAAGTTACAGCCATTCCCCGCCTCATTACCAAGCGACCAGATAATGACCGAAGGATGATTTTTATCCCTTTCAAACATCCTGATAGTACGGTCAAGATGAGCCTTCATCCATACCGGTTTATTCCCCAATGTCTTCCCGGGATCGTAACCCATTCCATGCGATTCTATATTGGCTTCATCGATTACATAAAGACCGTATTCATCACAGAGGTCGTACCAGAATGGATCATCGGGGTAATGACAGGTGCGTATAGTATTGATATTAGCCTCCTTCATCATTTTTATATCCTGGATCATCCGTTCTTTTGAAATCCAATGACCCGTAGCCGGGTCACTTTCGTGGCGATTTACCCCTTTAAGCCGCACCGGAACTCCATTTACAAGGAATAATCCGTTTTTTACTTCCGATGTCCGGAATCCTATGCGACATCCGGTAGTTTCAATAATGTCTCCTTCATTATCTTTCAAAACGATTACCAGATGGTAAAGGTTGGGTAGTTCTGCACTCCACTTACGGGGATCCGGGATTTTTTTGGTATAAGTAAAAGTATCCTCGGTATTGATTCCGACATTTACAGGGATGGTTTCATTAATAAAAGGCTTTTCCGAATCTTTCGATTCATACATCAATACTGACAATTTTCCATTAAAGCCTTGTGATTTGTCAAAGTTCTTAATAATGGCAGTCAGTTTTAACAATCCGTTCTCATAATTATCGGCTAAATCGCCAATGGCAAAAAAATCCCGGATGCTGATCTCTGGCGTCGAATAGAGATATACATCACGGTTAATACCACTCATTCTCCACATATCCTGACATTCGAGGTAGCTTCCGTCACACCACCGGTAAACTTCCACCGCCAATGTATTAGTTCCTTCCAAGATATATTTTGTGATGTTGAATTCAACGGGTGTCTTCCCATCTTTCCCCATCCCGATTTTCTGACCATTTAAATACACATACACAAATGATTTGACTGCCTCAAACCGTAAAAAGACTTGCCTTCCCTTCCACTTGTCCGGGAGGAAAAAATCTCTTTTGTAAGAAGCTACCGGGTTGTAATCGTGAGGGACATAGGGTGGATCGGGTTTCATAAGATGTTCAAATTCATATCCGGAATTAGTATAAACCGGATAGCCATAGCCCTGGATCTCAATGGTAGATGGAACGTTAATATTTTTCCATTCACTGACATCGAACGAATCAAGATAAAATTCTTCCGGTTTTTCCCCAGGATTTTCTGACCATTGGAATTTCCAGATCCCATTCAGCAAAAGAACATCGGGGGATGAAATCCAATCATTTTTTAATGCCGCCTCTTCTGAATTATAGGGAAAAAATGTCGCATGGGGAGGTTCGTTGTTAATTCCTGTGAGTAGTGGATTTTCCCAGTCGTAAGGTGCTTGGGAAAATGTAATATTAGGAAAAAAAAAGATCAATAAAATAACAAAGGAATGAAAAATCTGAAGATTTGAAAATTTGAAGATTTGAAAATTTGAAACCCGAAATACAAAGCGATCAGAGAGTTCTGAAGCAGGATGATTAGCGACGGGTGAACTTATGGGATGGTAATTATAAGCCATTAGACTAACAATTTGAAAATTATTTTAAAAGGTCGGTAATTTTACGAATTCGTTCTGCATCGGTAATAGCGATTGAATATTCCGGTTGATCGGATCTCCCCATATGAACAGAGGGTTGAAAATATTGCATCCGGCTTTGTTCCTGCTTTTCGAGATGGACATGAATTTCAGTTGCCCCGGTTTTTATTATCAAACCGACGACATTATGTTCTTTTATTCCCCCGCCTGGCATGACGACAATCCTGCCTGCGCTTTTTTCGATTAGTGAACGGATAAGATCAACTCCTTCCGGAGCCGTTTTCTGTTGTCCTGAAGTAAGGATGCGACTAACTCCAAGCGAGATCAGGTCTTCCATAGCCAGAAAGGGATCGGCTGTCATGTCGAAAGCGCGATGACAAGTAACTTCCATGGGACGGGCAACCTCAACCAGTCGTCCCATTCGTTCTTTATCAACCGAGCCGTCCGGTTTGAGAATACCGAAGACAACGCCGTCGGCTCCAAGCGTTTTCGCTATCAGGATATCCTGTTTCATAATCTCGAGTTCGGCATCGAGATATAAAAAATCGGCTCCTCGCGGGCGGATCATAACGAACAGGCCGATATGAAGTTGTTTTCGCGCCTGCCGGATGGTCCCTGCACTCGGAGTGCAACCTCCTTCCAACAAATTTTCACAAAGTTCTACCCGGTCCGCTCCGCCTCTCCGGGCTTCGAGCGCTGAGACCGCTGAATTTACGCAAGCTTCTATCAACATGTTTACAATGGATCACATTCTTTAATCTGAGGAAATATCTCTTCCAGAAGTCCCCGCAGTGAGACCACGATCAAAGTCCTTCCGTGCAATTCTTGCAAATTTCGATTTTTTCACGCTCCTCAAGTATTTGTTGTCGAAAAATATCGGCTGCCCTGCTTTCCCAGATTTTCCCGATTGGGTTCTCTGCAATATCCCCCAGAATATGACGTGCATCTTTATCAAAACAGCAAGGGACAACTTTCCCATCCCAGGTGATCACACAGCTACTCCACATCCTGAAACAATGACGGGGTAAGGTGTTTTTAGACCGGTACCGGACTGATGAACCGGATGCATCCGGTATTTTTCGATATCTGGAATACTTGTCCAGGTCGGGGATCAGGGGATTTCCATATTGATATTGAGAAAATTGAGCGGATTTGTATTCAACTTTATCCACTCCGAGTTTTTTACCCAGCTTTTTAATCTCTTTTAACTGATGCTGATTGTTTTTCAAGACAAGAAACTGGATAACCAAAAAGGGTCTGGATGAATGCAATTCCCTTTTTGCTTCAACCAATGCCTTTATCCCGTTGATTACTTTTTCGAAAGATCCACCGGCACGGTAGGATTCATAGGTTTCCTGATTTGTTCCATCCAGGGAGATGATAAGCCTGTTCAAACCCGATTTTATGGTTTCAGCAGCAGTTTCAGCGGAAAGATAATGCCCGTTTGTTGAGGAGGTAACGTATATTTTTTTGGACCGTGCATATTTTATGAAGTCAAAAAACCGGGGATTCAGATAGGGCTCTCCCTGGAAATACAAAGTGAGATAATTGATGAATGGGGATAGCTGGTCAATGATGGAGTAAAAAAGGGGGGATTCCATAAATCCACGCGGACGGGTCAGAACAGCCTGCCCACTCGGGCATTCCGTACAGCGGAGATTACACTTGTTTGTAGGTTCGATATTTGCTGCCAACGGATATCCCCAGTGAAAGACATCTCTTGTCAGGCGGGAAAAATAATATCCGGAAATAACCTCTAAAAGATTGATGAACCGGCTTAAAAGCAAAATCAGAGGGAGTTTGAATTTGTTTGATTCTCCTTGGTTTCTTCATGTTTCTTTGCTTCCTCTTCCATTTTGGTTTTCTCTTTCTCTTTCTTTTTCTTTTTTCTTTTTTCGAGAAGAGATTTACCAACAGAGACTGCTTTAAAAAGGAACGAAGGGCTGGTCGATATCTCTTTTATCAGCGTATGGGTCAGGTTACGGAATGTCAGCTTATAGATCAGATGTCTGGAACTGGAGCGCAGCTTATCTTCCGACTTCAGGATTTCAACCTCCAGTTTTGCCTTTTCCAGTTCAATGTCATGAAGTGACCTGATTCGTTTTGATGATAACCGGTAACTAGTTTTGCTCTTCATTTTTGTCATCCATTAAGGCTTTAGTGATTTGACGGATCAGTGGATTTGTGATGAGCGGGGTCCGGAAAATAACGAGGACTAAACCAGCCAAAAAGTAAACGCCGGCAATAATCAAAGCCCCGACATAAGTTGGGCCAACCGTAGCGCCATACCAGAAAATAAAAGAAAAGGAGAGAAATAAGACAAGAAACATGAACAGAATGAATAATACTACGGTGATCAGAAAGACAGATGCTCCCTTTGCAAGTTTTTCCGTGAGGATTAGTTTGAGCAGGTCAATCCTCAGGTTTATATATTTTTTGACATTTTCCGTCAGTTCGGAAAAGTTGTCAGCGATGTTCCCGGATTCCATTTTCTTTCTTTCAGGTTTTGGTTTCATTAATTTGATCATCCGGGACATCATTCCCGGATTTTTCATCGAACTTCCCGGTCAGTTCTGATTTTAATGTTTGGAATTTTCCGGAAAATTCTTCCTCCATAGATTCTGCCAGATGAATTACTTTTTTTCTGATCCGTTGCCTGGTCTTTGAACCCTTTGCAGGAGCGATCAGGATTCCGATGCCGATCCCGGCTGCCAGGCCAAGAATGGTCGTAAGAAAAAATTTTGAATTTAATTTTGCCATAATGTTTGTAAAGTTACGTTTTTTCTGTCATTTTTCGAACAAACCGGAAATTACTTAAAAATTCCGATGCCAGAATACGCAGGAAAGCATATCCCGGTACGGCAACGATCATGGCAGGTATTCCACCGATACTCCCGGCTGAAATGATAACGAGAAATATTTCTACGGGATGTGCTTTTACACTTTTTCCCTGGATTAGCGGAGCGTAAACGATATTGTCCAGGATAATCACAAGAAGCATTGCAAGCAGTATTTTAATGGCTATGGATGCGATCGCTCCATAAAGACCTGCACTGATGACACCGGTAACTCCAATCAGGATTCCCGTAATTACCGCGATGATTGGGCCAATGTATGGAATGATGTTGACAATTCCACCAAAAAAGGCGATAACCAAAGCGCCGCGAACTCCGATAATCGATAAAACGAGGGCATAAGAGGCGATCATTACCAGAATATTGATGATTAATCCGATGAAATACCGCGAAAGCAAGGTTTTACTCTTATGCATTACATTTTTTGTCTGTTCTCCGTATTTTTCAGGAATCAGGAGTAAAAGTACGCGTGGAAGCATAGTCGCATCGTAGAGGAAGAAGAAGGATAGAAAAAGGATGGAAAATACGTCGAAGAAAAATTTTCCGGTAAAAGTAATCAGCGAGCCGAGGATATTTGAAAAGATACCGATATTCAGCATCCCGACAATGTTATCTTTTAAAATAGTTTCTACCGTTGTATATCTAGAGATAAGTCCGAACCGGATCAATGATTCTTCAAGCCAGGTGATTTCTGTTTGATAATAGGTAAAAAGTTTATTTCCTTCGATGGTTGAGATCATCGTGGCTTCCTGAACCACCAATGGGATAAAGAAGCTTAAAAGGCCAAGGATGAGGGTAATAATCAGGATCAGCGTTACTGCCACACTTAATGCGTGCGGAAATCTAAACTTACGGATTTTTATTTTATCTAAACGGTCCACGAGCGGACAACCGATAATTGAAATAATCCCGGCAATGACGATCAGGATGATGATAGATGAAAAACACCAGATAAGAAATCCGACGGTGACCACAATCAGAATGAGGAAAAATAATTTGTAACGTTGATAGAGTTCAGACATAGGTTTGTATTTATCAGACAAACCTAAGATATTTTGGATTAAAAGTCAAGATTTTAATATTGATTACTGACGCTGTGTCAAGTTTCGGGCTGAAACAAAAAAATACCGGCATTTTCCTTCTCAGTTGAGGTTGATGCACCGTTCCTGTCAGAGATATCCCGGAAAAATGTTTCCACCTCCTGCCTGAAGGTTCGATTGGAATGGTGTCGCTCCTGACTCATGATATAGTTTCTTACGGGACTAATATTCCCTTCGCTTACCGAAGCGGCAAAATATTCTCCTGTCCAATTGAATCTTTTTTCCGAAAGTTTATTTTTGTTGATCCATCGTGACGACCCTCTCTTTAATTGTTTTGTGATATCGGCGATGTTCTGCCCACCCTTTAACCTGATCAGGCAATGAACATGGTCAGTCCAACAATTTACGAGACAAATTTCTATGTCGTTTTTGGTAGCGATAGCGACGAGATGTTCCAGAAAGCTTTTACACATTCCATTTGAAAGGAACAGGTGCTGTCCTTTTGTTCCCCAAACAGCATGTATCCATATTTTCGTATACGACATAATCTTTTTCCTGCTTAATCCGGAATACTCCTGAAAGGTAATACGATCTTTTTTTATTTTTAATCATTCTTAGCAACAATCGTTTCACGCTTCTGACATTGTTGTTACTCTCCCTTGCGTGAGGAGGGGTCAGCGAAGGGGCTGATTTGTATGGGAGAGGGGGTACGTTTGGGAGCTAATTCAATATGGAAAGAGGGAAGAAGACCGACACTTTATAGGCAAAGTTATTCCCTGTATCATCAAAAGAATAAGGTCCCCAACGATAAAAAGCTCCGATTCCGATATTGAATATCTTTAAATTGATCAGGTTATTGATCAGTAATCCGGATTCATAGTATCCAAGATTCATCTCAAGGATGTTATCGAGATGCGAATATCTCTCCTTTTGGGCAAGCCAGCCAATTCCGAAATTTTGTGCCAATGCGAATTCCGGATGAAACCATTTCCTGGATTTTATGAGGAGCGATCCGAAGTCATGATATAAATATAATGCAAGATAGGAGTTCGATAGGAATTCATTCATCCGCATGGTCGCAAAACTGAAAGGGGCAAAAAAAGTGACCTGACGGTAACTCGCGTTTCCATAATAGAGGTTACAGGCCGGAATGGGAACATCAATATACCCTGCATTAATCTGGAATGACAGTTTACCAAGGAACTTGATATTAAAGGTCTTTCTGATCTTAAGGTCAAACCGGTTATAGTCATACTCCCCTTTCAGGAAATTCCTGATCCCGCGCGTATATTGAAACCAGACAATGGGATACACGGTCCCAAGGGAGATCTTTGCTTTCGTGGTCTGTACGAATTTTTCGCCATATGCCCATTTCAGTCCCGCGGTAATTTCGGTAAAATGAAATTGATCCTGCAAGAGGATGATATTATCCACCTGGGAATAAAAATCGTAAGTTCCGGTCTTTTTATAATCATTGCTGAGACCCAGGTTGAACAGTACATATTTCAGCGCCCGGAAGGTAAACGAAATTTTATAACTCTCGGTCAGATCCATCCTCTTGATGAGTAACGACCTGAAATTTCCATCCAGCAGAGATTCATAATTATTCGGGAATCGAACCCCGCCCGCCTCAAGCAGGTCCATGCTATAAGCGGCATCAATACGGAAATCGTACCGGCGACTTACCAGGAAACTGACATCTCCCCCGAATTTGGAAGTTGAACTGCCAAAAGCATATTGATAAAAACCTCCAATCTTGAACCATGTGGAAAGTCGGTCATTGGTGTGCACCCCGATCCCGAGTATCAAACCTTCATAGGCTGAATATCCAGCTAAACGGGCAATGTCGATATCGATGGGGCCAAGTGGAAAACGACCGGAAATCAGCGTTAGGAGTGTTTTGGATATTTTATCAAAATTATTAGCCTTCCCGACGCTATCGAGAACCTTATAAGTCTGACGGTCTTTCGGGGTCAGCGTATCGACCCGGTATTGGTTCCAGAAGACTTCGTCGCGGGAAGTGGCATCCTTGTCAACATCAATGTCTAAACTACTGAATTCCCGCCTGACAAAATCGGGATTCAACACAATATCGCATATATAACTCCGGCCGCTTCCAACGGCTTTATATTTCCCTATCCGTAGATTATTAAAGGAGACATCGGTGTTTAATTGAACCGGAAACCATTGCTGTCCGTCTATAAATTCGTACAATTGGTTGATCCGGATAACCATCCCGTCGCCGGCGGGGTATGGTTCGGCCGAGACATTCTGGATTGCCCACCGGTTCGTGTTGATCGCAATTACGCCGGTCAGTCCTTTAAAATTGGTTCCCTTTTTAGGTCTGAAAGAAATAATATAGACGGTATCTTGCCCGGAATAGGTAGTGTCTTCAAGTTTATAGAAATATTTGCTAAGACTACCGGCGCCGATCGGATTAACATACTCTCTCTGGAAAATTGTGATAAACGGCTTGTAAAACGAGAATGACTGGATTTGTGTTGCCAGAAAAACCATGATGGGATCTTTAAATCCGGACATTTTGGTCGCGATGACCCGGTTATAATTCTTATCCGGATGAAGAAATTTCCGCTTGGTTATATTTTCCATCAGGAAAAGATATTGCGATCGGAACAGCTTATCGATAAATTTTGTAGCTGAATCAATCCCGGTTGAATCCATCTTCAACGAATCGCCGGGTGAGGTAAAATTTATCTCCAGTCCTTTAACTTGTTTCATCATTGAAGTGTCGACCAAGGCTGAAAAATCGCCTTTCAGCGATGTGTCGGAATCGACGGTGAAAACCGTTTTATCATAGGCGGTATATGAAAAGGATTTTATCTTTTCCGGGTCATTGAGCTCGCGATTATCAATTGCATTGCGTATGATACGATGTGCAGGATTGATTCCGGGTAATATTTCGACTTCCAGCAAATCAATCTCTTTCCGGGTCATCTGCAATAACAGATTTGAAGATTTACTTCCCACCAGATAATTGAGCGTCTGATAGCCGACATGAGAACATTTGAGTGTCCTGATTTTCTGATTCGACTTGAGTTTAAATTTTCCGTCAATGTCGGTCGTTCCTCCGGAATTACTATTGTTGATAATGATATTTATAAAGGGCATCGGTGCATGCGACATGGAGTCGACGATCTTTCCGGAAATGTAATATGGTTCCTGGCAGAATCCACTAAACATTGAAAAAGACAGGAGTAAGGTGATCAGGAGCTTCCGGAAATCCATGCATTGAATCCTTTCGTCAAAGATAAGAATCCTGTACAAGGTGTAAAAAAAATCCTTAATTTCCCCGTCAAATTCTTACGTTTGACTGACTCCAATTTTCACGACTATCTGGCAAAGACCATCTCCGGTCTGGAACCGGTTCTGGCGACAGAACTGGAAGAACTTGGCGCCGCGGAAGTTAAAACCCTGAAGAGGGCAGTATCCTTTAAAGGAGACACGCGCCTTCTATACCGGGTAAATTACTCCTGCAGAACTGCCTTAAGGATCCTGGTCCCGCTTCTGACCTTTGAAATCAAGGAACAGAAAGACTTCTACGATCAGCTTTATGCATTCCCCTGGGAGGATTTCCTTGATCCGTCACAAACACTTGCCGTCGACGCCGTTATCTCCTATACCTACTTTACCAATTCACAATATGTCGCGCAGAAATCCAAAGATGCTGTTGTAGACCGGATGAGGGAAAAATTCGGAAAACGTCCCTCTGTCGATCTTGATGATCCCGATTTAAGGATCAACATCCACCTGTATAAAGATCTTTGTACCGTTTCCCTCGACAGCTCCGGATCGACTCTGAATAAACGCGGTTATCGCAAACTTGCGGGTTTGGCGCCGATCAACGAAGTGCTCGCAGCAGGTTTATTAAGATTATCCGGTTGGGATAATGTCACTCCTCTTTCAGATCCCATGTGCGGATCGGGGACGTTTCTGATTGAAGCAGTCATGGCCTCCCGGAATATCCCTTCCGGGTACTTACGCACCGGTTACGGATTTATGAAGTGGAGAGATTTTGATCCGGAATTATGGAAGTCAGTTAAGGAAGAGACAGACCGGGGAATCTTAATAACCGGTGCTCCTGTCGCAGGGATGGATCGCTCCGGCCGGGCTGTTTCAGCAGCGATGGAAAATATCCGGGCTGCCGGACTGGAGAATAATATCCGACTCGAACAAATCTCATTTGAAGATTCGTCATCCCTTTCTCCCGGGGGATTTATCATTATGAATCCTCCGTACGATGAACGGTTAAAGCTGGAAGACAACATCGCTTTCTATAAAATGATCGGTAACATACTGAAGCGTAAGTACAGCGGATTTAAGGCCTGGATAATCTCAGCCGATCTGGAAGCTATTAAATTCATCGGGTTGAAACCATATAAAAAAATCACTGTTTTCAATGGCCCGTTGGAATGCCGTTTTTGCGGATTTGACTTGTATGAAGGGAAAAAGGTTTTCAACAGTACTCCTTAGACTGACATAAAATCCTTAATTTTACTTAATCATCAATTTTAGAAGATATGCCAAGAATTAAAAAAATTGCAGTTATTACTTCCGGTGGCGATTCGCCAGGCATGAATGCCGCAATACGCGCCGTTGTCAGAACGGGTATTTTCTTTAATCTGGATGTCTGCGGAATCTGCCGCGGGTATGAAGGAATGATAGATGGGCAGATTGAGCCGATGCTCAGCCATTCGGTAAGTAATATCATCCAGCGGGGGGGAACCATTCTGAAAACTGCCCGAAGCGAACGGTTTATGACTTACGAAGGGCGATTGAAAGCCTATCAGAATTTGATCGATAATAAAATAGATGCTTTAGTAGCCATCGGAGGGAACGGTACTTTCACCGGCGCTGCCATTTTTGATAAAGAATTCAACTTTCCCATCATCGGATTACCAGGAACCATCGACAACGATCTTTATGGGACCGATGCTACCATTGGTTATGATACGGCAATAAATACGGTGGTAGAGGCGGCCGACAAGATCCGTGACACCGCTACATCGCATAACCGGCTCTTTTTTATTGAAGTGATGGGTCGGGATGCAGGTTTTATTGCCCTGAGGAGTGGGATCGCCTGTGGTGCGGAGTTCATCCTTGTGCCGGAGACCACAACTTATATCAATAACCTTGCCCGCCTGCTAAAGCATGGCTGGCGCAGAAACAAGACCTCCGGGATCGTAATTGTGGCCGAAGGGGACGAGGAAGGAGGAGCCTATGAAATTGCCCGGAAAGTAAAAGAACAACTTCCCGAACTCGATACCCGGGTGACGGTATTGGGGCACATCCAACGGGGTGGGGCTCCCAGTGCTTTCGACCGTGTGTTAGCCAGTACGCTGGGTCATGAAGCTATAAAAGCGTTACTGGATGAACAATATGGAGTCATGGTCGGGCTCGTCGACAAGAAAGTGGTTTATACGCCATTTGAAAAAGCCATCAAGCACCACAAAGATATCAATCACGAGATGCTTGAAATGTCGCGAATTCTTGCGCTTTAAACGGATTATTTCTATTATTCCTTGGAACGGATCACCCTTTTTGCCGATGTTTTGCTGCCGTTACCTGTCAGGGGGGCATTTACCTATCAGGTTCCGCAGGAATTCAACGACCTGATCGGAAATGGGATCCGGGTCGTGGTTCAATTCGGGTCTAGAAAAATATATACGGGATTGGTTTGCAGGATTCACGAAAACCCACCCGAAAAGTACGTCCCAAAATATATTCTTTCTGTTCTTGATGATCATCCGGTCATAGTTCCCGGGCAGATCGAATTCTGGGAATGGATGGCATCGTACTATCTCTGCACTACCGGCGAAGTAATGAATGCCGCCCTCCCGTCTGCCTTCAAACTTGCCAGCGAAACAAAAATCATCCGGAATCCATCCTTTGCAGAAGACTTCTCTAACATGAACGATAAAGAGCTCTTGCTCTTCGAAGCGCTGCATAACAGGAAAACAGTTGAGATCAGCGATGTGGCAAAGATCATCGGCCAGCAAAAAATCATTCCCGTCATCAGGACAATGATCGAAAAAGGGATCGTCATGCTGGAAGAAGAACTGAATGACCGTTATAAGCCTAAAAAAGAAACCTTTGTCAGGTTGACCTCTCCCTACCTGGAGGAGGAAGAAAAGTTGAAAGAGTTATTCGATATTCTGGAACGAAAAGCAAAAAAGCAGTTGGAAGTGCTGATGACCTGGGTTCATCTTTCCAATTATGGGTCGGATAAGAGGAAAGAGGTAGCCCGTGTGGAACTCCTGAAAAGATCAGGAGGTTCACCTGCCATGATCGATGGCCTGATCCGAAAAAAAGTTTTTGAGATCTTTGAAAAAGTAGTCAGCAGGATCGAGACTTCGGGAGATACGATTTCTTCGGATACTATTGAGTTGACTACCCTACAACAGACCGTACTGGAAAATATAAGGGAATCATTTAAATCAAAGGAAGTCGTCTTACTGCATGGGGTCACTTCCAGCGGGAAGACTGAAATTTATATCAAGTTAATCCAGGAGACGATAGACCGGGGGAAACAGGCGCTCTATCTTCTTCCAGAGATAGCGCTGACTACTCAGATCATCAGCCGCTTACGTAAATATTTCGGTAACCGGGTCGGGGTCTATCATTCGCGCTTCAATGAGAATGAACGGGTTGAGATATGGAATAAAGCGATGGTGGCTCCGCCTGATCCGAACCGTTACGATATCATTCTTGCCGCCCGGTCGGGAGTTTTTTTACCCTTTTCCAGACTCGGACTGGTCATCGTGGATGAAGAGCACGACTCCTCCTTTAAGCAGGCCGATCCTGCACCCCGTTACCAGGGGAGGGATGTAGCGCTTTACCTGGCACACATGCACGGTGCCAGGGCCGTGATTGGTTCGGCAACTCCATCCATTGAAAGTTATTTCAACGCCCGTCAGGGGAAATATGCCATGGTTGAGATCATGGAAAGATATGGGGAGATGGAACTGCCCAAAATCCAAGTCGTGAATGTTAAGCAGGAAACCCGGAAGGGAACGATGTGGTCGCATTTTTCTTCCGTCTTGCTGGCTCAGTTGGAATTCGCATTAACGAATAAAGAACAGTCTATCCTGTTTCAGAACAGAAGGGGTTTTTCACTCAGGCTGGAATGTGAGATCTGCAACTGGATGCCGACCTGTAAGAACTGTGATGTTACGCTGGTTTACCATAAAAAGATCAACCAGTTACGATGTCATTACTGCGGGTTCGTCGCCAGAGTCCCGGAGAAATGCCCCGAATGCCAGAGTATTCAAATCAAGATGCGTGGTTTCGGAACGGAAAAGATCGAGGAGGAACTTGGCATTTTGTTCCCGAAAGCACGGATCACGAGGATGGATCTTGATACAACCCGTTCGCGACATTCGTATCAACAGATCATTACCGATTTCGAAGAACAAAAGATCGATATCCTTGTCGGGACCCAAATGGTGACCAAGGGTCTGGACTTTGATCATGTCAGCACCGTCTGCATCCTGAATGCGGATAACATGCTGAATTTTCCCGATTTCCGGGCAGCAGAACGAGGTTATCAGCTTATGGCGCAAGTGAGCGGGCGGTCGGGCAGAAAAAACAAGCAGGGTACGGTTATCATCCAGACCTTCAATCCCGCTCACCCGATCATCACAGATGTGGTCAATCATGATTATCCGGCCATGTATAAACAACAGCTTTATGACCGGCAAAAATTCAATTATCCGCCGTTCTCCCGGTTAGTGCTTCTCAAATTAAAACACAAAGACCCGAAAATCCTGAATCATGCCTCCGACACGCTGGCTGTCAACCTTCGTAAAGCTTTTGGGAAAAGAATTCTCGGACCCGAATTCCCGGTGGTTTCAAAAATAATGAACTATTATATCAAACATATTCTGATCAAGATCGAAAGAGATGCTTCACTTTCCGGAATGAAAGATAAAATCATGGAAGAGATCGAAAACTTCCGGAAGCAGAAACTCTATGCGCAGTTGAGAATAATTACCGATGTTGATCCGCAGTAGTATCAATTACAAGGAAGAGATCCTCATTGTCTTTTTTCATCAGATATTTTTCCCTGGCGAATCGCTCCAGTTGGGTACAGTCGTTCTTCAACTGTTTTAAGAGGGTCGAATCCTTGCGGATCTCCTCCAGGAAAAAATTTTTTTCCTGGTTAAGTTCATTCAGCTTTTGCTGCATCCGTTGCCGGGTCAGAATGTTATTGCTGTCGAAGAATATCATCCAGGCTGCAAAAACAAGGATCGTGACCAGGTATTTATTGAAAAGGATTTTTAATATTTTTTTTAGGACAGGATTCATTTCCGGTGAAAATATTCAGGGATAAAAATACAAAATAATCTCATCGGAGCGTCTGGTTTCTTCCCGAATCTTTAATTGCAGACTTATGTTACCTCAGTAAACTATTACGCTTCCCGCCCTTATTTATATTATCTTATACATTATCTCATCGTCTTGACATGACACCATACCAACCGATAATCGTCCCGGAATGATGCCTGGTAATTTTTGAGAGTCAATTATCGTGTCAATATTTCAAACGTTTTTGTCTAAAATTTTTACACCAATTTTCAATAATAATACAAAATATTTTTCCATATATCACATAATCAAATAAATACGAGATTGGTAAAAATTTGTAAGTATAATTCGGAAACATACAATAAATAAAGCGTTTAAATACTCAGTTTTAGCATTGATTGTAAACAATTATTCATACAATGTTCATTATAAGAAAGGAGGTAATTTCAAAAGACATGAAATAAACTTTTCAATATGTGTGATTTGCTTCAAATAAGGTCAAGATCAAGACCCGTACACTGCGATAGATTATTCTTATGAGAATACCTTTTATAGTTATTGAATATCAATAAATGAGTATATGAAAATAAAATTTATCTTAACAGTTATAATTGTATCTGCAGCACTACAAAACTATGTTTTATCACAAACCTATTATCCTGGTATGCTTTATATCAAGGTTAATGATAAAACAGCCATCCCAAAGATTACAATTATTCAAAATGATACACTGATTGAAATGGAAGATGCAACATTAAAAAACATTTTTCATTATAATAAGGTTTACCGGTTCTGCCGTTCATTTCCCATCATCGATTCACTAAAAATGACAAAAAAGTATGGTCTTGATAGCGTTTACAGATTAGAATGTAATTGCGATGTTGACTCGTTGATGAACCAGATCATTGAAAATTCCGGTAAATATTACAAGTATATCGAAAAAATCCCAATGTATGAACTTTGTTATACTCCCGACGATTATAATATTCAGGATCCCTATCCGGTGAGTGGTCCTGATTCCTCTTTAAATTTAATAAATGCTCAGACAGCGTGGGAATACACTCATGGAGACACCTCCGTTAAAATTGGCATTGTTGATAAAAATATTACTCGTCCGACTCATGAAGATATTCAGAATCAAATAGTTTATTGGGATACTATTACAGGAAGTACTGGTGATTTTCATGGATTGTTTGTTTCTGGTTGTGCTGCCGGAGCTACTAACAATGGTGTCGGAAAGAGCAGTATCGGATTTAATAGTAAAATATTGTTTTCATCTCAACTTGATTGTTTATATAGCGTTGGCACCCTGCTATTTCTCTCTTATAAAATGGGTGCAAAAGTTTTAAATGCAAGTTGGATTTCTCAGCTATATTCCCAAACAGATCAGGATATCATTAATATCATTACAGAAAATGGAACATTATTTGTAGCTGCAGCTGGAAATAATGATAGTACTGAATTACAATATCCTGCCTCTTATTCCAATGTGCTTTCCGTCACTAGTGTCGGCTTTAATGATCATCATATTTCTTGGATGGATGTCGGATACAAACACGAGCATAATCATAATGATTCAGTCGATTTATGTGCTCCGGGATACAATGTTCTTGGTCTCTGGGACCTTTGCGATACATGTTATAAACGTTCCTCCGGTACTTCGTTTGCCTCTCCGATCGTAGCCGGAGCCGCAGCATTGATTTATTCCATTAATCCATGTCTTAAACCTGCGGATGTGACTTATATTCTAAAATCGACTGCTAACGATGTCTATCAACATCCTGAAAATGTTCAATTTTTAGGCAAACTTGGAGCCGGAAGACTTGATGCCGGGCAGGCGGTTGAGCTTACGGACAGACTATACAGACCAAGAGATTATACTATTAATAATGGTGAGAACATAACCTGGGATGACAATAAATATATTAATTATGAAATTGTAATAAAAAGTGGAGGTCGGTTGACAATAAAAGGCACTGTATTTTTTAACAAAAAGGCTGTCGTGACCGTTGAACGTGGTGGTAAATTAATTGTGGATGGAGGATTGCTGACATCAAATTGCAAATGTAGTATGTGGAGCGGCATCGATGTATGGGATTCACGCTATCAAAGCCAATATTATCAAGACCAGCAGGGTGTTGTGGAACTTAGTAACGGCGCCGTGATAGAGAATGCTGTTACCGCTATAAGAACCAGCCGTCCTACTCCCAGGGGTAATGATCCGGATGCCTATGATCAGGATTATACCGGGGGTCTGATTTATGCAACAAACGCTACATTCAGGAATAACCAGAAAGCAATACTATTCCTGCCTTACGAAAACTTCAACCCTTTAAACGGGTCCATTTGGAGTAATTCCAGTCGTTTCATCCAATGCACTTTTGAAACAACAGGCTTGTTATCCGATTCCATAAAATCACCAATTCATTTGGTTGAGCTGAATGGGGTGAGAAATATACGTTTTTACGGGTGTATTTTCAGAAATACGACCGTTTCCTCAAACAAGGAAAATCTGGGTAATGGCATATTTTCGTTCAATTCGAGTTTCATAGTGAAAGAGATTTGTCTTGATGAGTTTCAACCGTGTATTCATGAGCAACCAAGTAAATTTATAAACCTCAATTATGGTATTAAAGCGCTTGGAGTTGACCCTACTAAGGCGTCAACAGTTGACAAGTCTGTATTTTTTAGGAATTATTCGGGAATTTTTCTGGCAAATACACAAAATGCGACCATTACACGAGATACTTTTAATGTAAAATCCGTCAGCCCCATCTTATATGATACAATCGGAGGTCTTTATTTGGATCAGTGTAATGCGTATTCGGTGGAAGAAAATTATTTCTTCTCAATATACGATCCTATTGAGTTTGGAACAGGGAAAAGCGTTGGATTAGCAATTAATAACTCTAATACAGGGAATTATTTAAATGCTGATAATCAGATCTATAATAACAGGTTTGAAAAGTTAAATTATGGTATTCTCCCTATGAATAAAAATCGGAGTAATGATGGTTTTCATGGTCTTGAAATAAAATGTAACGATTTTATCTATCCCAACGAATATGATATCGCCGTGACTAAAGACCCCGGTACTTCTAATATGGGAATAAGAAACCCCCAAGGAACAAACGGATTAGCCACGACAGATCCTGCGGGAAATATTTTCAGCTATACATGGCAAACCACTGTCCCATACAGTGATTATTATAATGAAGGTGAAAACTTTGTTTATTGGTACCATTACCTTCACCAGGTTGCTGATCATGTTGAGCCAATTAAACATAGTCCGACACCAAAAGTAAATCCGCAATACAATCCCGCAAACCCTTATTATTTTGTAAAAAATGTAAGTTGCCCATCTTCCTTCATTTCCGGAGGAGGTCCGGGGAGAGAAGATTTAATAGCGCAAAAAAATGACGCCAAAGAAGCTATCGATTCTATCAGCAACCTGTTAAATTTACTTGTCGATGGAGGAGATACTCCAGGGACGGAGAGCTATGTTGAGTCAAGTACTCCGGATCAGACATTGGAAGTACGGACCGACTTGCTGGGGAAAACTCCGTATTTATCTGATTCCGTGATGATCACTGCGGCCGCGAAAGAAGATGTTCTTCCACCTGCTATCATCACCGAGATCCTTTCGGCAAATCCCCAGGCGGCAAAATCGGATACCGTGATGCAAATACTTGAAAACAGATTACCGCCTTTAAGTGATGATCAGCTTGCAACTATTGAAGAGGGAATATTTGTCATAGGCGCTAAAGAATCACTTGAAACCAGACTGGCAGGATATAGGTCACAATATAATAATATCCTAAAAAAAATAATATTGTTTTATAAGAATGACACTTTGAATCTGTCGTCTGGTGACAGTGTCATCCATTACCTGAACCTGGAGAACCAATTGTGGGCAAAATACTCATTGGTATTTGAATATTTGGCTAAAGGGGATACTTCAAGCGCTGAAACAACATTAAATAACATCCCTGGGATATTTTCACTAAGTGCACCTGAGCTAAAAGAACATCAACAATATCAATCTTTTTTCGCTCTGTTGAAACAATTGAACCGTGATGGGAAATCAATAACGGAAATCGACAGCTCACAAGTTCAAATTCTTGAAACCATCTTCAATAGTTCAAATGGCTATGTGTCTGGTTATGCCAAAAATATTCTTGTAACAATGGGAAAGATTACTTATCACGAACCATATGTTTTCCCAGATGGTAATTTAAAATCATCTAAAATTATTCGAAAGAACAGCCTTGATGAACAGAGAGTCAATCAACTGAAAGTTTATCCAAATCCGGCAAAAGATTACATCATCGTCGAGTATACTTTAAATAGTAATTCTGATGATGTATCGATCGATCTCTATGACATCTCAGGAAAAAGGATACGATCAATTAAAGTGGATAATACCCACGATTGGTTGGTTGTTCCTTTAACCGACTTGCCTGGGGGTAATTATTTTGGTGTGATTACCTCAGATATGAAAATTGATGGAACCGTTAAATTCGTGATAACAAAATAATTCTTAAATTTAGGCTCCTGATGTAAAGTTAACATCAGGAGCCATTTTTAACAAAATGAAAAAAACGGTATTTATATTTTTTCTATTTTCAGTTAATACATTTGTTTATCCCCAGCAATATTTCAATTTCCGGTTTGATTTTGGTCAATCGGGCTGGTGGGATGGTGCGACGAATGTTTTTCAATTACCAGATGGCTATATAATTGGAGGGGGTAATGCATATTATAGTCCTTCAAGATTAGGATTTTACAAGATCGATATTGAGGGGAATAGAATATTTTCAAAGGTTTATAGTGACACTGTTGATGAATATTATCTAGGCAATCCCGGTTCGATCGTAAGACTGAATGATTCAGTTATTGTAGCTTCCGGATCACGGAATTCTCCTGACACGAACTGGCTTCATCAGGAGGGATTGATCTATTTTTTGAATAATAATTTTGATACATTGTACACAAAATATTTCGGTGAAAAAATTTCTCCGGTCGATACCTCGTATATATTCCGACAAATTAAATCAAACCGGGAGACCCTGGTAGTGACAGGTGGTAAAAACCCAAAAGGATTGCCAACTCGTGCATTATTGATTAAAACTGATCAGGCGGGTAATGAATTTTGGGAAAAGGTCTATTGGGATGGGATGTATGATGAGGGTCTCAGCGTGATCTGTACCAATGATGGGGGATATGCAATTGGCGGATATACATTTGATTTTCTTCCACCGCCCAATCTTACGGGTGATCCGATCGTTATAAAAACTGACAGCGTTGGGAACCAGCAGTGGTTTAAAAACTATGGAACTCCGTATATAGATTCCCATGGAATGATCTGCAGCACTCAGGACGGGAATATGGTACTTGGATTCGGTTATTGCGATTCGATGTCGGGCGGAGGACCATCTACAGAAGGAAACCCTTTCCGAAAAATCACTTTTATTAAAATTGATAATTCTGGTAACACTATCTGGAATAAAAAATATGGAAAAAGTGAAGGAGAATTGGAACTTGTCAACATACGGGAAAATTCTGATGGTACTATAATCTCAACAGGAATAACCACAAAATTTTTCCCAACGGCGTACAAATACGTCGGATGGATATTGAAGACTACATCAGACGGAGACAGCCTTTGGTACCGGCAATATGATATCTGTAAAGGGGAATCAACATGGAACTGGCTTTACGATGTCATTGAAACATCGGATAAAGGTTATATCGCTTGTGGGGTGGTATATCCCCAAGAACCCGACACCGGTTCACAGGATGGATGGGTATTGAAGGTTGACAGTATAGGGTGTGAAAATCCGGAGGATTGCTGGGTGGGAATGAAAGATGAAGCCCCGTTGCCTGCAAATGACGAAATTGAAATATATCCCAATCCGGTGGCGGAGGATATTAGTGTTAAGTTACGGATCACGGGTAACGAAATGCGAATTTCTATCAGGCTTTACGATATGTTCGGGAGAATGGTGAAAATGGTTGAGTTGTCACCCGGCCAAACAGAGTTCAGGATGGATGTTTCACAATTGCCCCATGGAATGTATTATGTTGTTGTCTCCCAGGGTGATAAGATCCACACTTGCAGGAAACTGATCAAACAGAGAATGTAGTACTTCTTTCAGAATAATCCATGATCAAATGAAAAAATCACTGATAATAATTTTTCTGATCCTCAGGGTCGCCGTTTTTGCAGATCCGTTACAAAACCTTGTTCAGAGATCCGATACCATTATCAAGGAAGACTCAATGAATTTTGCCATTCTAATGGTTGACTTTCTGACCTATGCATTTGAGGCAGGAAGTATCTCATATTATGCCAGGTGTCCCGACAATTGCGATATCGATAGCTTACCAATCTCTATGTATTTTGATAGCTTTTGGGATGATGCCCGGGTTTATTTTTATTACAAATATGACAGTTCATTATTGTTCGGAGCATGGATAAAATGGATGGGGACAGGATGGATTTTTTATCCGACAAACTTTCATCACCAGTATATGTTTTCATATAGTGAAGAAAGTGTTTCATTACCGGAGGATGCTGAATATTATAATACCACTATTGCTGGAAATTTCTGCACTTGGGAAGAATATGTTATCCGGGCTCAGAAGGCATGGAATTCTGTTGATTCTCTTGATATTACCCGGCAATTTGCTGCCAGGCCTTTTCGTGTGGGTTTATATGCGTATTCCAGGACGGAAGGGCTGTTTGATCCCGTTGATGCCGATTGGATGATCTTTTTATACCGGGGGAATGATTTTCCCATAGGAATTCCTGATACTGAAAATAAAAAATTATTTTCCATACAACCAAATCCCACAACCGATAACATCCGCATTGAATTTCTTGAAAATATTGAACGAGTTGAACTGGAAGTTTTTGATGTTTTCGGTTCGATTATTCACCAGGTTCATATGCAGCCCTCTTCCCACCTGATTGTTATACCAACTAGTTTCTGGGCTCCGGGAGTCTATCTCATTAAAGTCCGATCAGGCGACAATATCATTGGAGTCGAGCGGGTGATCAAGATCTGACAGAGAAACTGTTGATTTCACGCTGTTTTTCAACTACGATTGTTGTTTTTCCTTCAGGAAGTTGTAAATCTCCACCTGGGAGCGCACCGGCGGGCCATCGGTCTTTTTATATTGGTTAGGGGTGTCAGGTCCGATGATCCGGGCTTTGACATTATCGGAAAGCTGAATTTGCAGCATTTGCCATAGCTCCTGTTGGATCTCTTTATCCTTGATGGGACAGGCAACTTCGATGCGGTTATCGAAATTCCGTATCATCCAGTCGCCCGAAGTTATATAGTACTGCGGATTCCCTCCATTGCAAAATACGATCACCCTCGAATGTTCCAGAAAACGGTCAACGATGGTGATCGCCTCAATATTCTCACTCAACCCCGGAATACCGGGGATCAGCGTGCAGATACCACGGATGATAAGCTGAACTTTAACGCCCGCCTGGCTTGCCTTGTAAATCTTTCTTACCATGATCTCATCCACCAGACTGTTCAATTTGATGATGACCCAGGCTTCTTTCCCTTTTTCCGCATTCCGGATCTCACGGCTGAGCATCTTCAGGAAATGTTTCCGCATAGAAAAAGGAGCCATGATCAGAGTCTTGAACTTATAGGGTTTGAAAGAGGCTTCCATCAGGTTGAAAGCATTGACTACATCATTACAGATATCCGGGTCGGATGTGAGAAGAGAATCATCGGCATAAACCCGTGCGGTATCTTCATTGAAGTTGCCTGTTCCGACGAATGCAAAAAAGACATTTTTCGTACCTTCCTTCCTGCGGATAAGCAACAGTTTTGAATGTACTTTAAATCCTGCAATTCCATGAATGACCTTTACACCTTCCTCGCGCAAGCGTTCGGTCCACAGGATGTTCGCCTCTTCGTCGAATCTTGCCTGGAGCTCCATGAACACCGTAACATTTTTTCCATTCCGGGCAGCGTTGATCAGGGCATTGATGACGCTCGAATCGCGGGCGGCCCTGTAAATGGTTATCTTAATCGATCTGACCCGCGTATCGATGGAAGCTTCCCGCAAAAGATCGATGATGTACTGGAACGACTGATACGGATAATGCAGCATTAAATCTTTATTTCTGATCACCGAAAGGATGCTTTTATTAAGCGGAAGATCCTTGTGACGCAACGGGATCAGGGAACTGTATTCCAACTCCGGATGGCCAAGGTTCGGGAAATTCATGAAGTCCTTGAAATTATGATATCGCCCGCCGCCCCGGATTGGGTCATTCTTGGTAATTCCGAGTCTTCTGGTAATGATCTGAAGCAGATCGTCCGGAATGGAGTTGTCGTAAACAAACCGTACCGGATTGCCCCGTTTCCGCTGTTTCAGGCTTTCTGAAATGATTTCGAGAAAGCTTTTCGAAACGTCGGTATCAAAATCGAGTTCGGCATCACGGGTAACCTTTACCGTATAGGCTTTAAAAGTGTTATAACCGAAGATGGAAAAAACATCATAAAGACAGAAACGGATCACATCATCAAGCAGGATAATATATTTATGTTCCCCTTTCGGGGGAAGGATCAAAAAACGGGAGATGGCCCTGGTAGGAAGTTCGATCAGGGCATGGTCATCTTTCAGGAGTTTCTCTTTATGGGCAAGATTGACGGCCAGGTATATCGATTTATCGCGAAGGGTCGAAAGATCCCGCAGACTGCTGACCATGATCGGAAATAAAAAAACCCGTACCTTCTCCTGAAAGTACTTTCTGACATAATCGCCCTGGTCGGGTGAAAGTTCCTGTTCATTAACAATAAAAATATTATTTGCGGCGAGTTCCCCGACGATCATCTCATAAGTGCGCATGAAGACTTTTTCCTGCGACTGGACAATATCGCCGATCTCTTTAAGGATTTTTTTCGGATTGATCGGACTGCCGTAATACACTTTATCTACCTTCATCATCCGGTTGAGGGTGGCAACGCGAACCCGGAAGAACTCATCCCGGTTGTTGGAGAAGATCCCAAGAAATTTCAGGCGTTCAAGCAAAGGATTCCTTGAATCGGCAGCTTCCTGGAGCACACGGCCATTGAAGTGAAGCCAGCTGATCTCCCGGTTTAATAATTCCCTGTTATCTTTTTTGGTCATACCGACCTGATTTTTTTTATTCAGATTTCATCGCGGGGTAACATCTTAGGGAAAATAAAAAATTCCTTTTTTGTTTCAACCGAAGGAATATTTTCCCATTTTCCGGTATCGAAAGAGAGACAAACAACCGCGGAAGTTGGCATATCTTCAATTCCCGGATGGAGAAAAAGATTTGCAGTGCCAGTGATGGTCGGGTTGTGACCGACAATCATCAAGGAATCCATGTCGTTTCCGGTTGCATAGATGACATCCAGAATACGATCGTACAACCCGTCGTAAATTTTCCGCTCCATCTTGATCTTATCATCCGGATAATCCAATCCCTTTGCCAGGATTCTTGCCGTCTCCAATGCCCTGACCGCAGGGCTGGAGATGATCAGATCGATTTTGGTTTTACGTTTGACCAGGAAATCGACAATACGTCGTGTTTTCCTGATCCCTTTTGGCATCAGCGGACGCTCTTCATCCGGCAACTCACCCGTTTCCCAGGAAGATTTAGCATGCCGGACCAGATATAAGACTTTCATCAGAAAAATCTTTGAATTAAGAAATCGATGAGTTGCAGAATTTTAATCCGATGGAAGAATCACTCGATTCATAAGAAACCCTGAATCAACCATTTGATAAAGAATATTTTAGTATGCAAACAACGGAAATTCTGCCATCATTTCGTTAACTTTTTTCCGCACCTTCAGGATCTTATCTTCATTCTCAATATCACCGATCACCTCATCAATAAAATCGACAATAACAGGCATGTGCTTCTTTTTCAGCCCACGGGTTGTAATCGCCGGGGTTCCGATACGTAATCCCGAAGTCTGGAAAGGAGACCGGCTATCGAACGGAACCATATTTTTGTTCACTGTAATATCGGCTCTCACCAGGGTATTTTCGACTTGTTTTCCGGTGATATCGGGAAACTTTTTACGAAGGTCGATCAGCATAAGATGATTGTCGGTTCCTCCGGAGATCACATGATAACCTTTGTCGACAAAAGCCTGTGCCATCACAGTGGCATTTTTCTTCACCTGAATAATATAATCCATGTATTCGTCGGAGAGTGCTTCAAAGAAGGAGACGGCCTTGGATGCGATGACATGCTCCAGCGGACCTCCCTGTATGCCAGGAAATACGGCAGAATCGAGCAGCTGCGACATCATCTTGATCTCGCCTTTCGGTGTCTTTAATCCCCATGGGTTCGGAAAATCTTTTCCCATCAGGATCATCCCGCCACGTGGTCCGCGTAAGGTTTTATGGGTAGTCGTAGTCACTACATGACAATAGGGGAGGGGATCGTTCAGTAAACCCCGGGCGATCAAACCGGCAGGATGGGCGATGTCGGCCATCAGGATGGCTCCGACTTTGTCGGCGATCTCCCGCATCCGTTTATAATCCCAGTCGCGGGAATAAGCCGAAGCGCCGGCAATGATCAGTTTGGGCATGACCTGGAGGGCCTTTTCTTCCATCTTGTCATAGTTGACCATACCGGTGGTCTCTTCCACCTGGTATCCGACGGGTTTATATAGTATCCCGGAGGAATTTACCGGAGATCCGTGCGATAAATGCCCGCCATGCGACAGATCCAGTCCCATAAAAGTATCTCCGGGTTTCAGTACCGCCATCAGGACTGCCATGTTGGCCTGAGCCCCGGAATGGGGCTGAACATTGACCCACGCGGCATTGAACAGCTCCTTCGCCCGGTCAATGGCCAGTTGTTCCGATTGATCCACAAACTGGCATCCCCCGTAATAACGCTTCCCGGGATAACCTTCCGCATATTTGTTGGTCAGACATGAGCCCATTGCTTTTAATACCTGGTCGCTGACGAAGTTCTCAGAGGCGATAAGTTCAAGACCACCGGTTTGCCGGTGCAATTCTTTCGTGATAATTTTAAACAGTGCAGTATCTTTTTTCATTTGTCAATAATTTAGCGCAGTGTGTATCGTTGAAATAATAAGCTTCAAGCAATTTGCGAAACAAAATTAAAACTTATTTCAGACAATTTGACCATATTTGTAGTCAAATTACGGTTTAAAATGTCTATCGCCTCATTCTGTTTGCATAATCATCCTGGTTTGTTATCCGGTATTCATGATAATCGCGGAATTCAGCTTTCCAGTGCCAATGTTCGAATGTTCAATCGTTCAATTGTTCTATTGTTCAATTGTTCAATTGTTCGATTGTTCTTCTTCATTATTTTATCCTGCATTCTCTCTTCTCCAATCTTCGCCCAACTCGACGCGGGTGTCAATGATACCATCAATCCCGGCGTTCCCGTCACCCTGTCGGCGATGTATGGTTTAATTGGCACCGGGGTTACGCTCTCTGAAGATGGCGTAGAAGGTCCGTTCCCGATCGGGTTTGAATTTTCTTTTTTCGGGGAGAAATACACCAAGTTTTATATTGGAGCTAACGGGTGGATCAGCTTTTTACCAAATCCGAATGCTAAAGGTATTCGCGAAGCCTTTGCCGTGCCCAGCCCGAAGGATTTTCATCCGAAAGCCTGTATCCTGGGACCCTTTCAGGATCTGAATCCTTTACAGGCCGGGAGTCCCTATGTTTTTTATCAGACCGTTGGCCAGCAGCCGGACCGGAAACTGGTAGTCATGTGGTGCCAATGCCCGATGTATTCCTGTGAATCAACACCGGTCACCTTTCAGATCATCCTGAACGAAACGACGAACATAGTTGAAAATCATATTTACTCGAAACCGAACTGTTCCAATTGGTTTGGAAATAAAGCCACGCAAGGTGTCCAAAATGAAACGGGTTACGTAGGATTTGCTGTCCCTGGAAATTCCGGAGTCCCGGTCCCGTCAAGGAATGCTACTTCCTGGTCGGTTTCTCCCAACAAGCCGGAAGCATGGAAGTATACCCCTACATCGGCCGATAGCTTCTATATCGACACGCTGAAGTATCACCTTATCCCGGTCACTCCGGGCGAGAAGATTACCTACCGATGGTACCAGGATTCGGAACAAATCGCGGAGACACAGAGTGTTGTCGTTGCGCCCAAGGAAACTACTACCTATGTTGCCTGGGTTCAGGTTTGCGACGGTGAAATTTTTACCGATACGGTTACAATATTCGTAATTCCGTACATTCCAAACGCTTTTACTCCCAATGGCGATGGTTTGAACGATAAATTTCTAATTCTTGGTCTCCCTCCGGAAAATATAACCCGTTTTAATCTGCAAATATTTAACCGGTGGGGGCAAGTGGTCTTTACTACAAACAATATCCTTGAAGGCTGGGACGGAAGGGTGAGAGAAGAATTATGTCCCGAAGGAGTTTACACCTGGTTGATCTACTATGAAGACAATAAAAAGACCAAAACCAGCAACAAAGGGACCATCACTCTTATCCGGAATTAATCAGTGGAGCGCGCAATGCGACTGTCAGAAACGTTAAAATTCATACTGAAAGCTGTTTGTGAAATTTTTTCCTTGAAATATTCAGGGCTCTTTTTTGTTCTGATCATCTTACCCTTTTCTTCCGTGGCGACCTTTGCACAGTCGGAGAGCAAATCATCGTCCGATGAACAAATGACATGGTGGCATAATGCCCGGTTCGGGACCTTCCTTCACCGGGGATATAATAAAAACGATGAAAACTTTAATTCGTCCAAAGAACTGATCCGGATGCTTGCTGATATCGCATCAAAAGGTGGAAATTACTTAATGAATGAGGAACCATCGGAGTTGGAAACTTTGCCCCGGGAGAGCATCGACCGGCTGAAAGAGATCGATCAGTGGATAAAAGACAATGGAGAATCGATCTATGGAACTTCTGCCAGCCCTTTCCGTAATCTTTCCTGGGGGCGGTGCACCCTTAAAACGGTATCCGGCGGAGATATTCTTTATCTGCATATCTTCGAATGGCCAAAAGATGGGATGCTGATTCTTTCAGGAGTCCAAAACCAGGCTAAAAAAGCTTATCTTCTCCCGGATAAAAAGAAGAAACTTAAAATCGAACGGAAGGAAGATGCCCTTGTCATTTCCCTTACGGGGGCGGCGCCTGACTCTATCAATCCGGTGGTCGCCCTGGAACTGGTTGGGAAACTCGACTTCACCGAGCCGCCGATGATCAAATCTGATTTCGCCCTGCTGATCGATTCAATGATAGTGGAACTGTTCACCGACCGTGAAAAAGTCGAGATCCGGTATGAATTTGACGGTTCCGAACCGACAATGGCATCAAACAAATATATTCCCGGACAACCGATCATGGTCAAGAGTAGTTGTAACCTCAGCGCTCGCTGTTTCCGGGATTGTAAACCCGTTAGCGGGACCAGTCGCAAAAAGTTCAAGCTGGTTTATCCATATATGGCCAAGGGAGTCACCAATCTGAAGCCCGGCATCCGGTTCAAGTATTATGAAGGTTCCTGGGACAGCCTCCCGGAATTTATGAAGTTGATTGCCGTGAAAGAGGGACTGGTCGATGATTTTATTTTCGTCCCGAGGAGACAGGAAGAACGGTTCGGGTTTACTTACCATGGCTATATTAAAGTTCCGGGAACCGATATTTATGCCTTTTCCACTGAATCGGATGAGGGTAGTTGCTTGTATATTGATGATAAACAGGTAGTCAATAACGATGGTATTCACGTTATACAGGAAAAAGAGGGAATTATACCGTTGAATAAAGGATACCATAAAATCCGTGTGGAGTATTTTGAGGCAACGGGTAATGATGTTCTGAAAGTTTATGTGCGGAGTCCGGGAAAAATTAAAATGAAGCTGCCTAAGGATTGGTTATTTCAGTAAATGTATCCGGTTGGGAACATGATGTTAATCAGGAATCCCGCTATTTTTCTTTTTAACCTGGCATAATAAAATCAATCAGATTTTAGTTATCATCATATCAATTCTTTTTTTTCATAAATTTGCACCCTAAATTTAGGCTTATGTTCCTGAATTCTGATAAATTCCAGGGAGAAGGATTGACCTATGATGATGTGCTCCTGGTACCGGCATATTCAAAGGTACTGCCGCGTGAAGTGGATGTCGCTTCCCGCCTCACAAAAAATATAAAACTGAACATCCCGATTGTGTCTGCGGCCATGGATACGGTTACGGAGGCCGGATTGGCTATTGCCATGGCACAAGAGGGCGGAATCGGGGTACTTCACAAGAATATGTCTATAGAAGCCCAGGCGATTCATGTCAGGAAAGTCAAACGGGCTGAAAATGGCACTATCCTTGATCCGGTTACGTTACACGAAAATGCTCTGGTCAGCGATGCACTTGCCATGATGAAAGAGCATTCCATTGGTGGGATACCGGTCATTAATGAAAATCATGAACTGGTTGGAATCGTCACTAACAGGGATCTTCGGTTTGAAAGAGATTTGATGCGTCCCGTTTCGGAGGTCATGACCCGAAAGGTGGTCACCATAAGCGAGTTTACCGGATTTGAAACAGCGGAAGCAATCTTGCAACAGTACAAAATCGAGAAGCTACCGGTAGTAGATAAGAAGAATAAACTCGTCGGATTGATCACCTATAAAGATATCATCAAGATCAAAGCCCGCCCGAATGCCTGCAAAGATAACCTTGGCCGTTTAAGGGTAGCCGCCGCCGTTGGAACTTCCCCGGATACGATCGACCGGGTGACCGCCCTTGTTAAAGAGGGAGTGGATGCCGTGGTAATTGATACCTCACATGGACATTCTTTTAATGTTCTGGAGATGGCAAGAAAGGTCAAAGCTACCTTCCCGAATGTTGATCTTATCGTGGGTAATATCGCAACAAGCGAAGCTGCCAGAGATCTGGCTGCGATCGGAGTAGATGCCGTTAAGGTCGGTATCGGACCAGGTTCCATTTGTACCACCCGCATCATCGCTGGAATTGGGATACCCCAGCTTTCAGCCATCTATGATGTAACGGAAGCGCTCAAAGGTACCGGTATTCCGGTAATAGCCGATGGAGGAATCCGTTATACCGGCGATATCGTAAAAGCCATTGCTGCCGGAGCTCATTCCGTTATGGCCGGTTCATTATTTGCCGGAGTGGATGAATCACCCGGTGAGACTATCATTTTCGAAGGGCGAAAATTTAAAACCTACCGGGGTATGGGTTCGATAGAAGCCATGCAACTTGGTTCCAAGGATCGTTACTTTCAGGATATGGAGGACGATATTAAAAAACTCGTTCCTGAAGGAATTGTCGGAAGAGTTCCGTACAAAGGAAGTTTGTCGGAAGTGATCTACCAGATGGTCGGAGGATTGCGATCAGGTATGGGTTATACCGGTTCTGCCACGATCGATGAGTTGCAAAAAGCCAAATTTATTAAAATTTCGTTAGCGGGTGTGACCGAAAGTCACCCCCATGATGTTACCATCATCAGCGAAGCTCCAAACTATAGCAGATAATTTAATAATTATTAGAGTATTAAACAAAATTGACTTATTATGATTACCATGAGATTAAAACTTCTACTATCCCTTATCATTACTTGTTCATTAGCTTCAATGGCGCAGGTGAATAATAATGAAATCTTAATGACAATCGCTGGAAAGAAAATATCGGTCGGCGAATTTATGACGATTTACCAGAAAAATAATGGGAATAAAGAGAAGGATTATGATAAGAAAGCCGGGGTTAGTAAAAATCCTATCGACCAAAAATCCCTGAATGAATATATCGATTTATTCATCAACTTTAAACTTAAAGTTAGAGAAGCTGAAGAACTTGGTCTTGATACTCTTACGACTTTTAAGAATGAATTAAGCGGATACCGCGACCAACTTGCAAAACCTTATTTTACAGATGAAGCCACCCTTGATAAATTGATTTCAGAAGCCTATGAACGTTCGAAATATGATATCCGTGCCAGCCATATCTTTTTCCAGGTAAAACCTAATGCTTCTCCTGCCGATACGCTTTCTGCTTATAAAAAGGCCGTCAAGGTCAGGGAACTCCTGGTCAATGGAGAATCGTTTGAAAAAATAGCCGTTGAATACTCAGAAGATCCTTCGGCAAAAGATCGTGAAGCAAACCAACAACATCCTTTTATTAAAGGTAATAAAGGCGATCTCGGTTTCTTTACCGTTTTTGATATGTTTTATCCTTTTGAGTCGGCTGCCTATACAACGGAACTAGGAAAAATCTCACCGATACTTCGTACTGATAATGGATATCATATTATAAAAGTGACCGAGAAACGACCCGCTTTTGGAAAAGTAGTTATTGCCCATCTTTTCCTGATTATGCCAAAAAATGCTTCTGCGGAAGATTCCCTCCGGATAAAATTGCGGATCGATACGATTTATAAGAAACTTCAAGCAGGAGCAAAATTTGAAGATCTTGTGAAACAATACTCTGAAGATAAAGGTTCATCTGCCAAGGGAGGCGTCCTGCCAAAATTTGGAGTGAACCGGATGGTGCCTGAATTTGTGAGTGCCATTTATCCTCTTGCAAAAGCAGGGGATTATTCCTCACCGACCTTGACACCTTACGGTTGGCATATCATTAAACTCATCGAGAGAAATATTCCCGGCACCTTGGCCGATGAGAAATCGGAATTAAAACAGAAAGTTGTAAAAGATTCTCGTGGCAATCTGACGAAAGAGGTCGTTTTAATGCGCGCAAGGAATGAATATGGTGTCACTGAATATCCTGAAGCCCGGAATGAGTTCTATAAAGTTGTTACCGACACTATTTTCTTTGGGAAATGGGATGCTAATCTCGCAAAAGATCTGAATAAACCGCTATTCAAAATCGGAACGCTTACGGTAAACCAAAATGAATTTTCCAGCTACCTCGCAGGCAAACAAAGGAAACGTGAAAAAGAAAATATTGAGAGATATGTAGATAAAATGTATGTTGACTTTCTGAACGAAAACCTTATCAAATGGGAAAACAGTCACCTTGAACAAAAATATCCGGAATTCAAAGCGCTCATGAGTGAATACCGGGATGGAATTCTTCTCTTTGACCTGACCGATCAGAAGGTATGGACTAAAGCAGTAAAGGATACTATCGGACTCAAAGAGTTCTATGAAAAAAACAAATCCAATTACATGTGGGATACCAGGGTCGATGCCAGTATCTATACACTGAAGAAAAAAGCCAACGTGGAAAAAGTCAAGAATTTTATTAAATCCGGACTTACAGAAACTGATATTTTAAAAGAAATCAATACCGATTCATTAAAGGTACTTAACATCGAAAGCGGAAAATTTTCGAAACACGAAAATAAACTGCTTGATGGAATCGCATGGGTGCCTGGATTCTCCAAAGATTTTACATCAGATTCGACTACGGTATTTGTTTATATCAGAAAAGTATTAACACCGGAAACGAAAGCGCTCAACGAAGCCCGCGGACTGATTACAGCCGATTATCAAAACTATCTGGAGAAGGAATGGATTGTAACGCTTCGTGACAAATATCCCGTTATTGTGGATAAAGAAATACTTGCAAAAATAAAGTAATATCATCTTGAAGAAGCTTCTCATCCTGTTCCTGATCGTCTTATCCGCCTGCTCATATTTCAAAAAAAAAAATGAGCACGTGGTTGCCAGGGTTCTGGATGATTATCTCTATGAATCCGATCTCAAGGGAGTCATTCCACGAGGCACTACAAACAAAGACAGCCTGATTCTTACAAGGAACTACATTGACAATTGGGTACGTAAAAAGCTAATCTTTCGTCAGGCAGAAAATAACCTGACCAGTGAGCAGATGGATTTTTCCAAGCAACTGGAGGACTATAGAAATTCACTCATCATCTTTGAATATGAAAATGAGTTGGTGAAGCAAAAACTGGACACATTGATTACCGATGAAGAAATTGAAAACTACTATAATGTAAACCAGAATAACTTCTTGTTGAAAGATAACATCGTCCAGATGCAATATATTAAGCTTCCGCTTAAATCAGTTTATATTAAACAGTTTAAAAAATTATTGCTTTCCGATGATCCGGATGATAAGATTAAACTACCCGATTTGTGCGAAAAATATGCTTCCGATTATTTTCTGGATGATCAGAATTGGCTCTTTTTTGGGGACGTTTTAAAACAAATACCCATCAAGACTTATAACCAGGAAGAATTTCTTAAAAACCAACGCAACCTTGAATATCAGGATTCTTTGTTTGTCTATTTGGTAAGGTTTAAAGATTTTAAAATCAAAGAAATGGTCTCCCCCTTGAGTCTCGAAAAACAACGGATCAGCGATATCCTTTTGAACAAACGTAAGATTGAGTTGATTAACCGGATGCAGGAAGATATTTACCAGAAAGCGCTAAAGAAAAATGATTTTGAGATTTATTAACAGGGTTATATCCCGAAAATTGATTCTATGAAATTCTCCAGTAGTTTCATTTGTTTGATTACCTCTTTACTCATCATTCCATGGAATACCATGGCGCAATCAGCATCGGATTCGGTTATTGATGGCGTAGTTGCAATTGTCGGTGCAAACATAATCATGAAATCCGACATTGAAGGTCAATACTTCCAGATCCGCAGCCAGGGAAACATTCAGGGAACTGCCTCTGGCTTGAAATGCCAGATTCTTGAAGAAATGATTATCCAGAAATTGATTCTTCACCAGTCGCAGGTCGATAGCGTTAAAATTACCGATGATCAGGTGGAAAGCGAAATGGATCGGAGAATGCGGTATTTTGTATCTCAGGCAGGTTCTCCCGAACGACTTGAAGAACATTTTCAGAAGACACTAACGGAGATCAAAGCCGAATTGCGCGATATGGTTCGCGAGCAATTGCTTGTCAAAATGGAAAATGAGAACATTTTAAAAGATGTTAACGTCACACCATCTGAAGTGAAAACATTTTTCAAGAAACTTCCTAAAGACAGCATTCCTGAAATCAGTTCAGAGATAGAAATCGGCATGATCGTTAAGATCCCTGCAATTGGTGAAGAAGAAAAACAGATCGTAAGAAACAAATTAAAAAGCTTTAAGGAAAGGATTGTGAAAGGAGACGATTTCGGTACTCTTGCCGTCATGTATTCCGAAGATCCGGGTTCTTCTAAGCAGGGAGGTGAACTTGGGATGTTCAAAAGAGGGGATATGCGACCGGAATTCGAGGCTGCTGCCTTTAAATTAAAACCGGGAGAGGTTTCTGATATTGTCGAGACGGAAGATGGATTGCATTTGATTCAGATGATCGAAAGGAGGGGTGAATATGTAAATGTCCGGCATATTCTTCTCCAGCCGCAAGTCTCCTTATTCAACCTGAACATGGCAAAACAATCGCTCGATTCCGTGGCAGACATGATTGATTCAAAGAAGATCACGTTCGAACAAGCGGTGGCCAGATATTCAGATGATCCCGGAAAAATCAACAGTGGACTGATGATCAATCCTATAGTTGGGGGTACACGTTTCGAAGCTGGTCAGCTTGACCCGAAAATCGCTTTCATCGTCGATAAACTTAAAGTGGGAGAAATTTCCTCATCGGTATTAACAAAGACCGACCGGGGGAAACAAGAGTATCGGCTCTATTACCTGAAGTTACGGACTAATCCGCATAAGGCAAATCTGAATGACGATTATGCAAAACTTCAACAAATGGCATTGGAAAATAAGCAAATGGAGGCCACTAATAATTGGATCACGACGAAAGCAGAGAGTTCATATATCAATATTTTAGATGAATACAGGAATTGTCCATTTAAACGTAAATGGATAAAAAACTAAACTTCCCGGTTATGCACTATACGAACGACGTTGAAGCGGTTGATTCCCTGGTAAAAAAATATCTCTCGCTCAAATCAGAGATTGCAAAGGTGATTATCGGGCAGGATGAGGTAATTAAAAATCTCCTGATTTCAATCTTTTGTAAGGGACATTGCTTGCTGGTTGGAGTGCCGGGGTTGGCAAAAACACTCATGGTCAACACGATCTCACAGGCTCTTGGGCTTCGGTACAACCGGATTCAGTTTACCCCCGATCTTATGCCTTCCGATATCATCGGTACGGAGATACTGGATGAGTCGCGAAAATTCCGGTTTATCAAAGGGCCAATCTTTGCAAATATTATCCTTGCCGATGAGATTAACCGTACACCCCCGAAAACCCAATCGGCCTTACTCGAAGCCATGCAGGAAAAAGCCGTCACTGTTGCAGGAATGACCTATCATCTGGAGGAGCCTTTTTTTGTGCTGGCTACCCAAAATCCAATCGAACACGAAGGCACTTATCCACTTCCGGAAGCCCAGCTCGACCGGTTTATGTTTAATATCTGGCTCGATTATCCTTCAAGAGAAGAGGAAATCAAAATTGTTAAAGAAACAACGACTGAAAAAACAGTCACTCCCCAAATCGTTTTAACTGCGGAAGAAATTCTTTATTTTCAAAATCTTATCCGGAAAATTCCGGTTCCCGATAATGTCTATCAATATGCCGTTGATCTCGTCGGTTCAACCAGACCCCTGGCTGCAAATTCAAATTCCTGGGCAAAAGAATACCTTACCTGGGGCGCCGGACCTCGGGCTTCCCAGTACCTTATTCTTGGTGCAAAATGCAATGCGGTTCTGAACGGGAAATACTCTCCCGATAATGAAGATGTGAGAGCAGTAGCGAAGAATGTATTACGGCATCGGATTGTGAGAAATTATAAAGCTGAAGCTGAAGGGAAAGGAGTGGATCATATCATTGAACACTTTTTGTCTTAAAGTTTTCGGGTTTTTCAGTGCCTTTTTCTTCGTAGTGAACTTATCGGGAACTAAATTGTTGGTTACATTTTTTAAGTATTCTGATGAATTTGAAATCATTACTAATAGCTTCCTTTGTACTGTTACTATTCATAGTTACTTTGTTTATTACTGGATGCAACCGAAATAGTGATAGAACGGGTTCGTCCAAGGATTCGCTTAATGGAAAGATAACCATATCGGGCGCATTTGCACTCTATCCGATAACCGTGAGATGGGCAGAGGAATTTAATAAAATACATCCGGGGGTCACGATCAATGTTTCTGCCGGGGGCGCGGGTAAAGGAATGGCCGATGCGCTCTCCCATATGGTCGATCTGGGAATGTTCTCCAAGGCGGTCAGTCCTGAAGAGCAAGCTAAAGGAGCCTGGTGGATAGCAGTCGCAAAAGATGCAGTCCTGCCAACCGTCAATGCGGCAAATCAGGTTCTGAACATTTTGAAAACAAAAGGAGTGACTCGTCAGACTTTCTATAATATCTATATTACCGGGACAATTAAAACCTGGGGAGAGATTACCGGAACCGGCAATCAAACGGAACTCCAGGCTTTTACCCGTTCTGATGCATGTGGTGCAGCAGATATGTGGGCTAAATATCTCCGGAATAAAAAGCAGGAAGATTTACTTGGATTGGGTATGAACGGAGACCCCGGCGTTGCCGAAGCGGTCCGGAAAAATGTGGAAGCGGTTGGTTTCAATAACCTGAACTTCGTCTATGATATGCAAACCCGGAAAAAATACCCGGGATTGGAAGTTATTCCCATCGATCTGAATGAAAATGGAAAAATCGATCCTGATGAAAATTTTTACAATACTTTGGATGAGGTTGTAAAAGCTATTGATAATGGAAAATATCCTTCTCCGCCTGCACGGGAATTGTACCTCGTATCGGGTGGAAAACCTAAAAGCAAATTGGTGCTGACTTTTCTTAATTGGATATTGACCGATGGACAGAAATATATCATGGAAGCAGGATATGTAAAGATTCCGGAAAATAAGATTCAATCGGAAATTATAAAATTAGCATTGTAAACCGGTTTTATTATCTTTGAAGCATGTACCTGCTTAACCGGCAACAACGTCATCGCGTCAATTATACATGGATGATCGTCAGCCTGATGCTGATTGCCTGCCTTCCTTTACTTCTTTTTCTTGGACTCTATTTAAAATCGTTTTTATTAATACACGATTATTCCATTACGGATCTTCTTTTCTCAAAGGAATGGCGGCCATCAATCGGCAAATTTGGTTTTTACCCTTTTATCGTTGGCTCTATCTGGGTGACCCTGTTATCTATGTTGATTTCCGGGCCGATTTGTCTGTTGACAGCTATTTATGTCACCCAGTATACCCGTAAATATTTTCTCCGGATCATGCATCCGGCAATCGATATCCTGGCCGGGATTCCATCGGTTGTATATGGGGTGTGGGGTATTCTGGTGGTTGTTCCTTTCATTTCACGTTATCTCGGACCATGGTTTGGCGTCAATACCATGGGCTACAGCATTCTTGCGGGCGCTTTTGTGCTTTCGGTCATGATCATTCCCTTTATCCTGAATATCATGATTGAAGTTTTCCGGACTATCCCTACTGAATTAAAAGAAGCATCCTTATCGCTTGGTGCAACCGAATGGGAAACCGTCAAACATGTTTTAGTGAAAAAAGCCTTTCCGGGAATTATAGCGGCTTTCGGATTCGGCTTTGCCCGCGCTTTTGGCGAGACTATGGCGGTTCTTATGGTCGTTGGCAATGTGGTAAAGCTGCCGAAAAGTGTATTCGATCCGGGATATACGTTACCTGCATTGATTGCGAATAATTATGGAGAAATGCTCTCAATCCCAAAATATGACTCGGCGTTGATGTTCGCTGCACTTTTATTGCTTGGGGTCTCCCTTTTCTTTAACCTCATCATGCATTTTTTTATTGTGAAATACACTAAATACTCGACTTGAAACTGGTAAATAAAATAGAAGAGCGGTTCTTTAAAGGTTTGATGATCCTTGCAACCTGGTCTATCCTGGCTATCCTGGTTATAATCATGTACACAATTTTTGAAAAAGGTATCAGGTCTATTTCATGGGAAATCCTGACAACCATCCCCAAAGGCGGTTATTACTATGGTAAAAGCGGCGGAATTCTGAATGCAATACTCGGCTCCTTGACCCTGGCGTTTGGAGCTACCGTACTTTCTTTCCTGATCGGCCTGCCGGTTGCTTTGTACCTCAACGTATTCCTGATCCGAAAGAAAAAACTGGTTAATTATATCCGTTTCGTTCTCGATCTGATTTGGGGAATTCCATCCATAGTTTATGGAGCTTTCGGATTTACCCTGATGATTTTTTTTGGACTGCAAACCTCACTATTAGCAGGGATTTTGACCGTCACACTATTTATCACTCCCATCATGATCCGTTCCATGGATGAGATATTCCGGACAGTTCCTTCCGGATTAGTGGAAGCGGCTTATTCACTGGGTTCAAACAAATCGGAAACCGCCTTCAAGATCTTTACTCGTCAATCGATTTCAGGGATTATCACTGCCGTTTTATTATCGTTTGGCAGGGCCATCGGGGATGCTGCTTCTGTCCTTTTTACAGCCGGATATACCGATAACCTTCCAAACTCGTTGATCGAGCCGGTTGCAACATTACCCTTATCAATATTTTTTCAGCTTTCCTCCCCGGTGGCTGAAGTCCAAAACCGAGCCTATGCCTCAGCCTTGGTGCTGACACTGATTATCCTGATTGTCAGTTTATTCTCGCGGGGACTCGGGAAACGCTACCACAAAACGAAAATCAATTTTTAAGACTTTCCGAATGGACATAGACACAAAAATACATATCAGTAATCTCAATGTTAATGCCGGAAAAACAGCAATTCTGAAAAACATAAACATCAATATTCCTAAGAATAAAATTACCGTGATCCTTGGGCCGTCCGGATGCGGAAAAACAACCTTGCTGAAATGCATGAATCGTCTTACAGATCTTTATCCTGAACTTAATGTTTCCGGAGATATTTTTATTGAAGACCAGAATATCCTCGATGCAAAGGCAGATATTTACCAACTTCGTCAGCGCATGGGGCTCCTTTCGCAACGACCCTATCCGTTACCGATGACCATCTACAACAACGTCGCCTATGCCCTTAAACTCCGGGGGGTTCATAAGAGACGTGAGTTGCACAAACTGGTAATTGATTATCTGAAAAAAGCCAATTTGTATGATGAAATCCGTAATCGTCTCAGGGAACCCGCATCACGACTATCCATTGGACAGCAGCAACGCCTTTGCCTTGCCCGAGGACTTGCCGTTGATCCGGAAATTATTCTGGCAGATGAACCGACCTCGGCACTTGATCCATTTTCAAGTCAGTTTATCGAGACAACTTTCCTTAGATTAAAACAGGATTATACCATTGTTCTGGTAACGCATATTCTTCGTCAGGCAAGAAGAATCGCTGATAATGTTGTGTTTATGTTCATGGGTGAAGTGATTGAACAAGGCGATGCCAGAGAAGTTCTGGAAAATCCAAAAATGGAGAAGACGAAACAATATCTCGGAGGCGCTTTTAACTAAAATATTTCCCTTGCCACGTATCCTGCTTCCCGAGTTCTTTTTCTATCTGCCGTAAAACATTATCGTACCGGATCAATCCCCATGTGCTATGATGAAGTAACCGCGGTGGAACTTCGCCTGAGAATCGTTCGATCACAATTGCCGGATTCAATCGTTCGATAAAAGAAATAATAAAACGGATATAACTTTCCATCGTGAATAAATGGAATTCTGTCGGATTTTCTATGAACTCCTTTTCTATGGGAGTGCTCTTGACAATCTGTAACTGATGAAATTTAACCGCATCAATCGGTAAAGTTGAAATTTCAGATGCCTCACCGATCATATCCTGTAGCGTCTCTCCGGGTAATCCGAAAATGAAATGAGCGCAGCTCCTGATACCCATTTCATGAGTCTTTCTGATAATGATTTTACTTTGTTCATAATCGTGCCCCCGGTTGATCCGCTCTAAAGTTCTGTCCAGGCATGATTCTACTCCATACTCAATCTGTATGTAGTATTTCTTTGATAATTCTTTGAGATATTCGAGTTTCTCCTCATCGATGCAGTCGGGCCGGGTTCCGATCACAAGTCCCACCACCCCGGGATAGGATAATGCTGTCTCATAGAGTTGTTGCAAGGTAGAAAGAGGAGCGTAAGTGTTGCTATATGGTTGAAAGTAAACAAGGAATTTTTCCGCCCGGCGATAACGGACTGCATGAAATTCAATTCCCTTTGAAATTTGTTCATAAAGAGGCTCTTGTGGATTGCAGTAAGAGGGGTTGAATGCATTGTTATTACAATAGGTACAACCTCCTGTTCCTTTGGTCCCATCACGGTTTGGACAAGTGAAACCGGCGTCAACCACCACTTTCTGTACCCTGCCGCCAAATTTCTTTCGGATATATTCCGTATAGGAATTAAACCGGCGTTGATGACCCCAGCTAAACAATTCAACCATCGACATCGGATATTGAGTAAAAAAAAACCGGCGAATCTCAATATTCGCCGGACAAAGATAATAAGGAATAAAATGTTTTATTTAGTTGCGTTTTCCAACCGTTTCATGATCGAAAAAATGAATATGGCTGAAAGAATACAGCAGATGATAAAGATGCTCCAAAGTTGCCAGAGATCAAGAACTCCCCAGAATTTACTCCCGACAAAAAGGAATTTATTTCCGACGGCAGTTGCAAGCAGCCAGCCTCCCTGCATCAGACCCTGGAAACGCGGTGGAGCCACCTTCGATACGAATGATAGTCCCATGGGGCTAAGGAATAGTTCAGCGATGGTGAGAACCAGATAGCTGCTCATCAACCAGTAGGGTGCAACTCGGGAAGAATCAGGTACTGGATTATATTTGGTAGCGCCCAAATCATCTATATATTGCAGTTCATGAGGAGAAACAAGTCCTAGGGAGGCAATCAGAATAATCATAAAACCAACGGCAGCGATGATCATTCCGATCCCGATTTTTTTGGGTGCAGAAGGCTCCATGTTCTTTTTATTAAGCCAGGCGAATATTCCCATTACCGGGAATGTCAGCGATACGATGAACAGGGGATTAAAGGATTGAAATACCTCGGGAGCAATCGGGTTTGTAGCATTGTTTTTTGTAATGAAATAATAGGTCAATCCTCCCAAAATAAGAAACATGGCAGCACCAATCAACCGCTGTGTCATTTTCTTCCTAAAAATGAGAATGAATCCTGCAATTGCACCGATAAAGGCAAGTATGGATTCAAGGTTAAAGAAAATATTGGTAAATGGACCTACCTCCTTGACCGTATAATCACGAGCGAAAAAAGTAAGGGTTAAACCGTTTTGATGGAAGGACATCCAGAAGAAGATAACAACGAAGAAAACGAGGATGAGTGAAGTAACCCGGGGTCTTTCCTCTTTGGTGGAAACCTGCAGCATAATGGCCACGAATCCGATAAACAAACCCACAGCTGCACCAAGTGCAGCGGCATCTTTTACAACGTTCCTGAATAAAAAGTAAAAAATCACCGAAGTGGTTATCATCAGGCCACCACCTAACAGAAAGCTGATAACATTTGTTTTTGCTTTTTGCTTATCATCACCAGTAATCTTAATTTTTTCAACACGTGGCAAGAGTTTATTGAAAATGATATATACCAGCAGAGAGACCACCATAGCTCCTGCAGCAATACCAAATGCATAGTTATACCCTCTTGAAAAGGCGTCGATATAATTTTGGGAAAAGAGATTTAAATCCGCAACCGGCGTTCCGGATACTTTATCAGCCAGCTCCTGGAATTTTGCGGTGTCCCCTAAAGTTCCTTTCTCGAATGCATGGCACATAGCGGGTAAACTTCCATCATGAAGGAATCCCTGGGTCTTCAGAAACCAGTTCCGGATTCCGGTTGCCACAAATGGGGCAAAGAAAGCGCCGATGTTGATCCCCATGTAGAAGATCATGAAAGCTGAATCGCGGACTTTGGAGTATTTCGGATCGTCGTACAATTGTCCGACAACCGCTTGTAAATTGCCTTTAAACAAACCATTCCCGAATGCAATAGTAAATAATCCGATTACAGTAATGATCAATGGATTGTTGGGTACAGCCATAACAATATATCCGGTGAACATTACTATGATCCCGGCAAGGATGACGGTCTTGTATTTCCTTGTAGCATCTGCCAGAATTCCACCTATCAGGGCGAGGGCATAGATGCCAAAGTAGAACCAACTGTAGTAACTGCCTGCATCTTCTTCCGAAAGACCGTACCTGGCTTGCAGAAAAAGGACCAGAATAGCCATCATGGTGTAAAAACCAAAACGTTCACCCATATTTGAAAAAAACGCCACTAAAAGTCCTTTAGGATGTCCTTTGAGCATAATTGAAAAGATTAAACGTGAATACTTATTGAATTATAGCGGAAGTACCTTACAAAAATAAAAAAAAATAATCAGGAATAAAACTTCAATCTTAATCTGTTGTTTTTTACAAATTTGCTCTGAGATGTAATAAATTTGCTTTTTAATCGTCTGGTATTTCGTATGAATCTCCAGGATTTTCAGAAGCAGGTATATCCGCTGAAAAATAAACTGTTCCGGTTTGCAAAACGGTTTGTTGAACGAACCGAAGAGGCTGAGGATGTAGTTCAGGAGGTTTTTATTAAGTTATGGAATCATCGTGAAAAACTGGATGAATACCGGAGTTTGGAAGCCCTTGCTATGATAACGACCAAAAATATATGTCTGGACAAAATCAAGGCTAGACGTTTTCCTCTTGAGAGTTTGGATAATCAACGGTTGTTTATCGAAAATATTCCGGGGGAAACAAAAGCTGATAATTCAGATCTCATGCATAATGTTCGACATGCCATCAGATCACTTCCAGAGATACAGCAAATGATCATGCATCTGAGGGACATTGAGGAATATGAATATAGCGAGATCGCAGAGATCCTTGATATGAATGAAAATGCAATCCGGGTTAATCTCTCACGGGCGAGAAAAAAAGTACGGGAAATGTTGACAAATAACAAAGTTCATGAATATCAAAGAAATTGAAGAATTACTGGAAAGGTATGAGGAAGGTGAAACGACGCTCCAGGAAGAACAATATCTGAAAGAATTCTTTGGCGGATCGGAAATCCCCGAGAATATGCAGTCATCCCGGGCTATCTTTCATTACTTTCATAAGGTAAAGAAAGAAAAGATTTCCGATCCGGAATTTGAAGTAAAAACAAATTTCCGTCTGACGGAAACACCGGTCCCATGGAATAATTCAAAAAGTAAATTTCTTTATCTCACCAGCCTGGCTGCCGGAGTCCTTCTTGTCATTGGATTGTTTTTTACTTTTCGCCAGGATGTATTCAAGAAAAACGTCAGGTACGACCCTTCCTCCGATCCTGCCTATGCATACGCTGAAGTTCAATATACCCTTCTTTCTGTATCTGCCAACCTGAATATCGGTCTTGATCAGATCCGCCGGCTCGAAACCATAGGTAACGCCTTGCACAGCATTCAAAAATTTTCCAAGTTTTATCAATATGAGTCAATTATTATTAATCCGGACAACCAAACGACAAGTCCATTAAATCAATGAAACTATGAAAAAGGTGATTATTAATTTAGCTATTGCAGCATTCCTGATCATTTCTTCCAATATGAATGCACAAAGTCCCATCGATAAGGTATATGAAAAATATGCCGGTCAGGAGGGATTTACGACCGTAAATATCTCAAAAGAAATGTTCAAGATGCTTCAGCAGATGGGAGAAGGTGCGACCAACGATACAACCATGATGGAGCTGAAAGCGATCATGGAACAACTTTCAGGCCTTAAAGTCCTGAATTTCAATTTTGATTCGACCAATATCGTAAAGGCAGTCTCTGTCTATAATGAATTCGTCGGTCTGTTCCCGTCAGGGACATACAAAGAGTTAATGACCATTAATGAAGGAAGACAGTTTGTGAAGTTTTTAACCAAGCAGGATGCCAATGGTAAAATTGCTGAAATGGTGATGCTGGCTAAAGATAAACACGAAGTGACCGTGCTTAGCCTGACCGGAAATATCGACCTGTCTTATCTATCAAAACTATCGAAGGGAATGAATATCCATGGTATGGAAAAGTTTCAAAAGATACAAGAATCCCATAAAAAGTAACCTAATACAGGAGAAACAAAATAGAAAGGGGTATGCCATATATACTCCTTTCTATTTATAGCCGGAGTCTGATTTGCCCGGTCAGTTCGTATTTTATGTTTCCTTCTATCTGGTCCAGTCCGGCGCCAATCAAACAGCGGTCATAATAGGATGTAAATGCTCCCCGGACCCACCAACTCAAATGGCTGGTGATCCTTCCGTTCAGCAACAAACATAACCGATGCCCTTTTCCATAAAAAGCCGGGATTGAATATCCGAATAAGACTTCAGGCTCATAGGTATAAATCCGTTGGGAATATCCGGGAATATCGAAAAGTGCATAACGAAAAATTACATTGACTGGAAATTTGATAAGCCGTACTGTAAGATCCTGAAAAAACAGATACCCTTTTTGCCAATCTGATGTTTTATCTCCGGTCAGATTTGCCTCAAACCTGGTCTTCAGAATCAGTTGATTCAATGGGCTCCAAGTTACCTGAAATCGAAAGTTCCTTCTTTTTAATGTTGCGATTTTATGAGTAATTGTCTCTTCAGAACCTGAATTTTCCATCCAGGAATTGTAATAGTACCTTATAAGGATTTCTGCCGTATTTGAGACGGGACTTGTAATTTGCACGCCAAACTCAACTCCCTGCGACGGACGATCAACCCTGTATTTTAACCACGGAAACCGGTAAATATCCGAATAGGCGATAACCGATAACCTGGAAAACAGATTCGCTTGTATATTAAAATAAATACCTTGCTCGTTGGTATTCAAACTTTGTTGTCCGAAAGAATTTGAAAACAAATTCTGATAGTCACGCTGGTAATTTCTAACAAGGCAAGTTGCTTTTACTCTTGGATCCGGATCAACTATTAATCCTGTAAGCCAGGCATATCCGTTATTTCCGCTGCGACTAAACTCACCGAATAAATATATTTTTCGAAGCCGGACCTGAAAATCGAGACCAACAGTGAAATTTTCATTCCCGTAAAAAGAAAATCTTTTGTAGGGTTCCTCTTGTCGAAGAAGTGTTCCGGACCAATTAAGAAAATAACCCGTAATTCCAATCCGGAAAAAGTTTCCCGTAAAGTTGAGGTTCCCACCGACAACCAGCTCCGAGATGCAGTTCCTGTCTTTAAGTTCTGACTGAGTTCTGTGTAATCCATCGTCCAATATTGAACTCACGGTAAATGATTGTTCGTCTGAGCTATCCAGGGGTATGATATTACCGTCCCGTTTATGATAGGAAACAAACCCGGTCAGTTCGAACTTTTTTATTTTAACAGTAGCGGCAATGCCCCGGAGATAATTTCCTTCCGACATGCTCAGGGAACCTTTAATTCCTCCAATCGTAATATTTCCGGTCGAAAAACCTGGCATTGTTCCTCCCGATAATCCGGTTCCAAAAGTCAATCCCTGCCCGAAACCGGCCCGAAAATTACCAACGATTAAATTTTTCAGAAAGCCTGTATTTGTGAGAGATATGAAACCTGAATAAAAATCCATACCGAAAGATTGGGCACCCCTGAAAAATTGCTCCCCCGGATCCTTCTCTCCAGCCAAGCCGATCCGCAACCGGTCATAATAGGAATATGTATAGCGAAAATAATACTGCTGTGGATCGCCAGGGTACCCCGGTTCTTTAATTCCGTTACCGGTATCATGGATCATGTATCCCTGGCTTTTTGGAAAAATTTGTCCATATCTGAAAAAGAAATCATGTCTTCCCTTTGAAATTAAATTCTTCAAGGTTATGGAAGGGGTTATGGATTTTGGTTCGATTGAAATGTAGGGGATAATTGTTTTTATAAATGAAGAATCAAATCCCGGAATAGTAGCCAGTTCATAAAACGACAGGATTTCTCCATAATTTTTCCGATATTCTATGAAGGAATGAATTCTCTTTTCCGTGAGACCCGGTATCTTTTGTAATTCATCAACCGTTACTTCATTCAGATTCACCGGATGAATTTCCTGCTGAAGTACCTCTTCCTGAAGCTCTGAAAAATCAAGAATTTGTTCGCTCCGTTCAGAAAGTTTCTCAACGACCTCTTCTGTTTGTGTGATTCCCGTGAGTGATGATATAAGGCAACTGAACCAAAAGAAGATCTTGAGTTTTTTCATTTTTCCATCTTCCCAAAGCGATAACTGATTGATAGCGATGGCGTAAATCCCAAGACCGGCTGATAACCGCTCGCAAGATCAAAACAAAAGTGATTGAATTCCAGCCCGAATCCAAAGGTGAATAGGGTGGGATTTAATGCAATTCCTAACCTGGCACAGGCGATCCTTATAAACCTGTATTCGGTGCCGGCTTTAACAATAGGTTTGTTCGTCAAATCTTTTTCTATCTCCAAAATGAAGAGAAATGTTGAAGCGAATGAGTAAGAAAGACCTAATCGGAAGATAGTGGGAAGATACTCTTTGGGATATTCCGTAATTTTTATCGGAACCGGATTTTTAATATGAATTCCTATAAAAAGATCTCGGGTCACTTTATAGAACAATCCGATTTCAGAGGAAAAGAGATTCCTTGAACCATATTCTTGGCCCAATTGTATTCGTAAATAATCAAACTGGACTCCGGCTGAGAAATTTTTCCCGAATTTTCGTGAGAAGCTGATTCCTGCTTTAATTTCACTGAACTGTACCGTTCCAATATGTGAAACCGCGGCTCCGATATTCCCGAATTTTAATGGAATTGTCAGACCGATCGTTTCAAAGGATAATTCTTTTAACAGAAAGCGGCTTTCAATGCAAAACCCGGCGCTGATTTGTTTGTTCCATGCGTTTGCTGCCTGGTTATTGACCACTGCCCAGAAATCTGTCAGAGTCACGGAAGCCGTTCCCATTGCAAAAGTCCGTCCTCCGGCGAGATACAACTCTCCCGCGGCTTTTCCTTGATAAGACATTACAATGAGCCATGAAACTGGTAACAGGAACCGGATTTTCAACCTTTTTTTATTCCTTAATCCGGTTTGAAGATCAAATGTAATACTCCTGATAAGTGATAATTCTCACCGATGATTTTATTAATTTTGAAGGAAATTCGACTAAAATGATTACAACCGTGCTTCCATTTCTGGATGACCTCCGGAAAAACAACAACCGCGAATGGTTCCAGAAGAATAGATCCCGTTATGAACAAGCGAAGAAAGAATTTGAGTCTTTCCTGGGATTGGTGATCCCTGCAATCGCAGAATATGAGCCGGCAATGAAATTTATTGAGCCAAAGGACTGTTTATTCCGGATATTCCGTGATGTCCGGTTTTCAAAAGATAAATTGCCTTACAAGACTAATATGGGAGCATGGATCACTCCCTCCGGGCGCAAGAGCTCCGGTCCGGGTTTTTATATTCATCTTCAACCCGGTGAGTCCTTCCTTTCGGGTGGCATTCATATGCCGGACCCGGAAAAGTTAAAAAAAATACGACAGGAAATTTACTATAACATTGATGAATTTATTAATGAGTGCAATTAATAGTTAGTTTACGCAGCATACCGAACATGTTTCGCATGAAAATACTTTTTCACTTGTTCCGGGTCATTTTTTCTTTTCAGCAAGTAGTCTTCGACGGTGTCTTCAA